>Ga0172375_10000020_pt1 | contig 222674 bp, 99 predicted proteins | sample LakKiv1m_FD_114537 | JGI IMG/M metagenome (GOLD analysis project Ga0172375, IMG submission 114537) | Freshwater microbial communities from Kabuno Bay, South-Kivu, Congo - kab_092012_11.1m | ecosystem: Environmental > Aquatic > Freshwater > Lake | place: Democratic Republic of the Congo... | reverse complement strand
TCGCGATAAGTGGGGAATCTATACCCGTGAACTTTGGGATGAGATATATGACAGCGAAGGCTGTCTCGGCCAGTCGATCTGGTCCGGGGTTGATGACACTTTCTATCTAAAGGATGACCAGACGCTAGGCTACGGAACCTGGGGTCCGATCGACGGCTGGCGCCGTCCCAAGCCGGAATACTGGGGAATGAAGAAAGCATATTCGCCGGTGCGGGTACTGAATGCCGGTTCTCTTGCCGTTTCAAATAAGGTCATCGAGGTTACTCTCCAGAATCGCTATAACTTCTCCGATATGAGCGAGATCAAGGTGGCGTGGAAAGTGGGATCTCAATCCGGGAAGGCCGCCGCAAGTATTGTCCCGCGCACCAACGGCATTCTTCGCATCAGTTTGAAGAAGGCTCCGGCAAGCGGCGACAGGCTTGAGCTTAAATTTACGGACTCGCGCGGTTTTGTGGCTGATGAGTTTTGTCTTCCGCTGACAGGGTTTGATGCCGGGAATGAACGCGGTCCTGCCGTGGGAAGCACAGCCTGCACAATGACTGAGTCCGCTGAGAGTATCGCCGTCGACTGCGGGTCCAGAAAGTGGAAGGTCAGCAAGACAACGGGAGGGCTGGAAATGGAGGGCGCTGGTCCAGGTAATATACACCTTAGCGGTCCGCAGCTTATGCTTCTTCCTTTTAACGGCACAGGCGAGAACCAGATGACAGGCAAGACCAAGGTTTGGACGCCCTTCACCGAACCATGTACCGGCTGGGTTTGTAACAAGGTGGTCGGCATGACGGACAACGGCCGAGTGAAAGTGACCGTGGAGGGTAAATATGATGTGGCGAATGGCGGTTATGCTTTTATCTTTAAACACGGCGGCTGTGTTGAGGTGGCATATGAATTCACCGTCAGCAAGGATTTGAATCCGCGGCAGGTTGGGCTGGTATTTTCGTTGACTCGCGAATGCGAGGTCTTTTCGTGGGAGAGGAAAGGATATTGGGATGTGTATCCCTGTGACCACATCGCGCGCCTGTGCGGGACGGTGAAAGCGTCTGAAGGTTTCGAAGCAACATCTGTTGGACCGAGGACAAAGCCGTCGCACCCGTGGCGGCTTGATAATCTGCCTTACGGCAATAACGATTTCTGTTCGACGAAGCACAACATTGTGAAGGCAAGCCTTCTTGATGTCCGGGGGAATGGTGTAGAGGTGGACGGGCAGGGCAGGCAGCATATGCGTTGCTGGCGGACTGCAGAGAGAGTGAATTGTCTTATTGCCGATTATTCGAATGGCGGCAGTGAGGGTTTTCTCCGAGGGCTGGCTTCAAAGGATGATCGACCTCTCAAGGTCGGGGATAAGGTATCTGGGGTAGTAAGGCTCGTGCCGATTCTGAATGGCCGGCCTGCGGTTAAGTGAGGTTTTTCCCTGTTATGAGTGTGTTGCGTTGGCCAAGGGCCAGGACCTAAAATATCCCCGGACCTATTCAAGCTAAATAGGTTCAATGGTCTATCTTATCATGTTGCAGGCTAAGGGCTTGCATAAGATGGCTAAGATTTGGGGTAAAATCCAGCAATGATTTGTTGTTTTTTGTCAAATATAGATAGGAAGATATGATGTTGTCATGAGTATCAGCGGCGAAAAGTTTAATCTTTATTGGACTAAAGCCATGCCTGAGGTCTCGGCGTTTATCAATGCCATGGTGCCGGATTTTCACCAGGCCCAGGATATTGTGCAGGAGGTTGCCGTTGTCTTGTACGAAAAGCTTGAGACCTATGATGAATCCAGGTCGTTCACAGCCTGGGCAATTGGAATTGCAAAGAACAAGGTTCTTGAATCCAGAAGACGCCGGGTTAGCAGGCCCATGATTTATGACACGGAAATCATAGAGCGCGTGGCTGGTATTTGCGCAGACCTGGCGCCTCAGCTGGCGGAGCGCATGTATGCGCTTGATAACTGCACGAAGAAACTCTCCCTGATCGGTCGGATGCAAAAAGTATTCCTTCTCCGGTACCAGTCGGGACTGCCGCCCCGCATGATCGCAGGGCGCACGGGCATTAACGTGAGCAACGTCCGGAGCATGTTGTGCAGGATCCGCGATGATCTCCGGAAGTGCATTGAAGACACTCTGAAAAGGCAGGAGGCGGTATGACTGATCATAAACAATTGATGGATCTCTATTACGACGGCGAATTGACGTCCGAACAGGAAGCTGAACTGCATGACTGGCTGATGGCGGACCAGGCCAATATAGAGACCTTCATTTATGAAGGGCAATTGCATTCGAGGCTTTCCATGCGGTCAGAGGCGGAATCCTTTTCGGAAAGGGACGGCATGCCGCGGAGGTGGTGGAGCAGCCGTGCACTTGCTGTTGCGGCAACACTCATGGTGCTAGCTGGTCTTGGTGCCTCGTATTACCTGTACAATTCCAACATAGCTGTATTAACCAGTTTTTCCGGGGACGTTTACGTGACATCCCGTGGTAAGCCGGTAGAGGCCTTTGAAGGTAAGCGGATTTATTCCGGAAACCAGGTGCTCTGCCGTGATGGCGGAAGCGAGGCAACTATTACCTGCAGGGATGGCAGCAGCCTGAGGCTCGGGCCGCGATCAGAGCTTAGTTTCTCCGTCAGTCATGGTCAATACCAGGCGCATCTTTCCAGCGGAAGTGTATCAGCTGTCATCAGGAAACAGGACAATCGCCGTCCGTTTATAATCTCAACGAAATCGGCTGTGGCGACGGTGCTGGGAACGGAGTTGAGCCTGTCTGCCGGGGATTCTTCAACATCAATGGAAGTCGAAAAAGGCTTGGTAAGAATCATGCGTCTCGCGGACGGGAAGAACGTTGAAGTCCCGGCCGGGAAAAGTGTTGTTGATGCAAAGGACGTTGAATTTGAACCTGTCAACTGGCAGTGGTCCGATCGTTTCAAGGGCGGCGATGGATCCGGCGTTGCCGGCGGCGGAATCAGGAATGTGTCGCTGAATAATAAGAAGTAGCTGGACCGGGTCAAACGTACTTAACAATGAATCAGTGTCCTGGGTTCGAGTTTTGCGGGCAGGATGAGTCCCCTGGAAAAGAAAGGCAAATCGTATTCGCCTGAAGAATTGATTGGGTATGATTATGAACGACAAGTCATCCTTGATGATAGCGTTTATTTTGGTGATTGCGGCGTTTGCGCGATCTGCGTCTGCCAATAATATCGCCGTAACGAATGTCGTGCTGAGGCCGGTTGATGCGTCATCCGTGTATGTGCAGGCTGATGTCAGATGGGATAATTCCTGGCGGCTATCATGGATTGAGACCGGTGTTACACCAAACCTTAAAATCTCCAACTGGGATGCTGCCTGGATATTTGTGAAATACCGCGTCAACGGCGGAAACTGGAACCATGCGTCGCTCAGCACTAGAAGGAAAGACCACGTGGTTCCGTCCGGTGCGGCGGTAAGTGTTGGGCTGAGCAAAAAGAACGGCGTGAATTTCGGTTCAGGGGTTTTCCTGCATCGAAAGGTAAACGGCAGTGGTTCGTGGACCAACACGGTAAGACTCTGCTGGAACTTTACGCAGGACGGCGTGGCCAGCACGGCCAATGTTGATGTCAGCGTGTTCGCGATCGAGATGGTCTACGTGCCGCAGGGCAGTTTTTATGTCGGCGACGGGACAAAGTGCGGCGGGACGCTGTGCAGCAATATGGCAGCAACGGTACCGTTCCTGATTTCCTCGGAGGCTGCAATTACACTGGGCGGAGGCGGCGATGGCAGTCTTGGCAACCAGAACGCAGGCGGCGATGTGCGGGATGATTTCAATAATACAATGTCAAAGACTCTCCCTGCTGAATTTCCGAAAGGTTTCAATTCCTTCTACTGCATGAAGTACGATGTTACGCAGGGACAATGGGTTGATTTCTTTAACATGCTGACAGATTCGCAGAAGACTAGCCGCGACATTACGGATAAATCGGGCAAAGGCGCCGATTCGGATATCAACCGCAATACTGTTTCCTGGACTTCCGGTGATGCCACTTGTACGACGCCCGACAGGGGGTGTAATTTTCTGAATTGGGCCGACGGCATTGCATATGCTGACTGGGCCGGCTTGAGGCCTATGACGGAACTTGAGTTTGAGAAAGCGTGTCGCGGTCCTTTGCACCCGGTGACAGGAGAATATGCATGGGGGAGTACTGTGGCGGAGCGGACGAAGGCGATTACCAATGATGGAACACGATGTGAAATGGCGCTAAACGGGAACAGTAACTGGTATGATCGTGGCGGTTATGGCGGGCCGCTGCGCGCAGGCATCTATGCGACCGCCTCATCGACGAGGCAGTCGTCTGGCGCAACTTACTGGGGCATTCTGGATATGAGTGGAAACTTGTTGAAACGAACTGTTTCGATAGGGAGTGAGAATAATCGAAAGTTTATTCCGGAACTCGGTGACGGTTCTATTGGTTCCGATGGTAACGCAAATGCGCAGTTCTGGCCTGTCGCTGCCGGATCTCGTGGCGGGCATTTTTTTGACTGGTGCGACAGAATGCCTGTTTCGTGGCGGGATTTCGCTAATTACCAGGTTTCACAGCGTTGGGCGACAGCCGGTTTCCGCGCAGTACGCCAGGCGCCGGAGGGGGAATGAGTTAATGACCGGGAAGAGAATGAGACTACAGCTGATCTTCGCAGCATTGGTGATGCTTGCCGTTCCCGGGGTGAGCCGCGCGGTTACGATCACGACCAATTCTTTTCTCCCGCCGGGGAGCACGACCACATGGGTTACTAATGGCGATAGCTATACCATCACTCCTGCCGGCGCTACCTTTATGGTTGGCAGATGGGATAATCCGGGCGCGATTCTGAATCAGACGGGTGGTTCGATAACCTTTACCGGTGACTGGGGGCCTACAGGCATTGGCAATGTTCCTGGAGGCTGGGGTATTTATAACATGTCGGGTAGTGCGATTTTCAACGCGACTAACCTGAATGGTGCCAGCAGCGCCTACACGTTTTCGATTCAGGGATTTTCTGGTTCAGCATTAAACATGACCAACAATGCTGTGGCGAATATCGGCAGTTTGACTTTAGCTGCTAATTCTGGTTCGCCTGCCAAAGTTGTGCTCGCTGGAAATGCCAGCCTGACCGTGAAAAAGGTCGGTAATGTTGATAATGGTTATTCTGTGGGGGCAGGTTCTTACTTCGATTTTAACATCGGCAGTTTGGCTACGTTTACAGTCAGCGGATCTAACCAGGTTTACTATCAGAACCTGGTGACCAATGGGTACATCCGTATTAACGGAGTGTCGCAGTCAGACTTCAGCATGTTCCAGGTTAGCGGAAGTACTCTGTCGCTGAATTTCAGGCCTACAGGTGTGACGGCGAAGAATTCCCCCGGCGGCATCTTTGTTACCTGGGTACCATTGTCCCCAGCTACAGGTTATAATGTATATCGTTCGACGACGAACGACGGATCGGGATACCTGCTTGTAGGAGGAATAGCAGGCCAAAGCTCCACGAACTATACGGATATTACCGCAAAATACTTGACTAATTACTATTACGCGGTTTCCGCCACGAACAGTCTGGGCGAAGGTGCAAAATCTGTACCGTCGTCTGTCGTAATGTGGTTGCAGCCAGGTTTGGTGATTTCGATTCACTAGGGAGATTCGTAATTGACATGAGAATTAGGCAGCTGTTTGTATTTGCAACATTGTTGGTTCTGGCTTTTTCAGACGTGAGCCGGGCCACTAGCTTTATTCCACCTGGGAGTACGACCACGTGGGTTACCAATGGGGACTCCTATTTTATTGGCACGAATGAGTCTTTCTATGTTGGCAGGTGGGACACCGGAGGAGCAATTCTGAACCAGACCGGTGGTACCATCACGGTTGGCGGAACCTGGGGTTCTTACCGCATTGGAGATTCAGCAGGGGGTGGCGGTTGGGGTATCTACAATATGTCGGGAACTGGAACTTTCAACGCGGCGAATTTAAGTGGCGCTGACAGCGGTAATGGAATCTACCATATCCTGGGGCGTAATGGATCCAAGTTAACTATGACCGACAATGCCGTGGCGAATATAGCCAGCTTGTCTCTTGAATCTTACAGCGGCGCGGGCGCCAAGATTGAACTCTCTGGCAGTGCCAACCTGACGGTGGGCAATAAAAGCCTGAGCATCGACTCAAATTCTTTCATTACATTCGCCTCCGGCTGTTCAGCTACGGTTACGGTGACTTGCACGCATAACTATACGAACCTTGTCAACGCCGGGTCCATCCGCGTGGATGGATCGACAGCTATCATGGCAGAATTCAACGAATCGGGTAACTCGTTGTCCTTGAAACCTGTCTTTACGGATCTGGACCACTTCGATATTTCAGCCATCTCGTCGCCGCAGACGGCGGGAGTGCCGGTTTCCATAACCATCACAGCGAAGAAGTCTGACGAAAGCACCCTGACAACCTACACCGGGGCCGGAAATGCGGTTGATTTCTTCGGCACGGCAGGGGTTACGGGTACGTCGGCAGATTTTGTCAACGGCGTATTGAGCAGTGTTAGCGTGACTCCGACAGTGGCTGGAACCAACAGGACTTTTTATGTTTACGGGGGTGGCAGAATCGGCACAAGCACCTTTGATGTCAATATAGGTGCCGCCAGCAAGCTGGGTTTCGGGGTCCAACCGGGTACGACTCCGCCGGGTTTTACGATTAGTCCGGCCGTGACGGTGCTGGTGCAGGATTCCTGCGGCAATACCGTTACCGGCGACACCAGCAGTGTGACAATCAGCAGCGGTAATACAGCTTTTTCGGGCGACAGCATCCTCACCACGAATGCCGTAGCCGGCGTGGCTACGTTCAGCAGTATCAAACCGACGACGCAAGGCAGCGGTAAAACACTGACGGCCAGTGATGGTTCGCTTGCAAGCGCAACCTCCACCACGTTCAACGTCGATATAATTGTGATCAATGGTTCCTTTATTCCGCCAGGGAGCACAACCACGACCGTGACTTATGGGTATGCCTACTTTATTGGCACGAACCAGTCGTTTTGGATTGGCAGGTTTAACACCGGAGGTGCGATTCTGAATCAGTCAGGCGGTACCATCACGGTTGGCGGAACCTGGGGTAATTTTATGATTGGAGAGAATCCAAACGGATGGGGTATTTATAATATGTCCAGTAATGCCGTTTTTGCTGCAACGAATCTAAATGGCGCCAGCGCTGCCTACACTTTTACAATAAACGGTTATAACGGATCTAAGATGACCATGACCAATGACGCCTCGGCGAACATAGGCAGCCTGACGTTCGGCAGTTACGGAGGCTGGGGACATGTTGATCTATCTGGCAATGCCAGCCTGACGGTGGGCGTGATGGGCTACAGTGGGAATTGGGGCTTCGGATCAGGTTACATCAGTTTTACTTCCGGCTCGACCGCCACCCTTACAATTACCGGCAAGGTCCTGGCGGATTATCAAACCTATGTAACCGCAGGCAGTATCCGGGTCAATGGGGTTGTGCAATCCGACTTTAGCAAGTTCCAGGTTACGGGCAGCACGCTGTCGCTGAAACCGTCCAGTGATTGTGTCTTGTTCATGTTTCATTGACAGTTTGCAGCGCCGCCTTTTGTTCAAATATTGCGTTATTAATGATGCAATATCCGGATGAAATTACTCTGAACTTTCCTGCAATGATTTTGTCTGTTCTGTCAAGTGTAAGTAAGAGGCTGCAGCGGTTGGAACTCAGGGGGATTATAATGTTAAGAACGATTGTTGCGATGGGGGCATTACTCGTTTCTGTGGTGGTAAATGCGCAGGAGATTCTATGGTATAACCGTCAGGCAAATGACACCATGACTGAAGCCCTGCCGGTAGGGAACGGGAAGCTTGGCGGGATGATTCATGGTGACCCGGCGGTCGAACGTGTGGTTCTCAACGAGAGCAGCCTGTGGACCGGTGATGAAAAGACCGCAACCGGCGGTTACGATCAGATGGGGTCCTACCAGACGCTAGGTTCGCTTTGCGTCGACTTCACCGCAAAACCCGGTGCGGTTGCGGCGAAAGTACCGACAGTTGCTTGCGCCAGTAAACAGGAATCTTTCTATCAGTATGAAAGTATTGAGGCGAGCGGCGATGGCAATGCCGGCACGAAATGGTGCGTTGTCCCGGAAAACGAGCCGCTGATATGGGAGCTCAGACTGCCCGATGCCCGCGTGGTTAGCCAGTATTCATTCACGTCCGCCGGTGATGTTCCAGAACGTGATCCATCCACCTGGGAGTTTTCCGGGTCAAGCAACGGCAGGGACTGGACTTCGCTTGACCGCCACGAGAACGAGCCGTCTATGGCTAGTCGGGGCGAAGTGAAAACATATACCTGCAAGAACGATAAGGCTTTTTCGTTCTACAGGCTGACCTTCACGCCCAAAAAGGGAGTCATGCATTTCCAGGTTGCCGAGATATCCATTCCAGGAGTTTCTTTACCTGGTAAGGCGACGTCGTCACCAATCAACGTGGATGGTTATCGCCGCTTGCTGGACCTCTCCACGGCGACGCATGTCGTGACGTACAAGCAAGGTGATGCGACCTATCGGCGCGAAACATTTGCCTCGCATCCTGACCAGGTGCTGGTGATGCGGCTGACTGCGGACAAGCCGGGCTCGTACAGTGGTGCGGTACAGCTCAAAGGCGGACACCGCGAGACAACGCAGACGGAGAAGAACAGGTTGCAGTTCTCAGGTGTTTTGGCCAACAACTTGAAGTATGAGACCCGTGCTGTTGTCTTGAACGATGGTGGTTCTGTGCAGGCTGAAGGGGAGAAGGTATGTTTCAATCAGTGCGACACTGTGACAATCCTGCTTGCGGCTGCGACGGATTATACATTTGATCATTTCTCAAACTATCGCGGCGGAGACCCGAAGGCAGCCGTGGAAAAGCGGCTGGCCTCTGCGTCCAGGAAGAAATATGACGATCTGAAATCGGCGCATATCAAGGAGTTCCAGTCATACTTCAACCGCGTTTCCCTTGATGTCGGGACGACACCGGCTGAACGGCTGGCTATGCCGGTCGACCAGCGCAAGGTCCTTCATACCGAGAAGGGCGGTGATCCGGATCTTGAGGAGATGATGTTCCAGTATGGTCGCTACCTGATGATCAGCTGTTCACGGCCCGGAGGTTTGCCTGCCAATCTGCAGGGGTTATGGAACGACAATAACAATCCGCCGTGGCACAGCGATTACCATGCGAACATAAATGTCCAGATGAACTACTGGCTGGCCGAACCGGCCAATCTCTCCGAGTGCCATACTACGTTGTTCGATCTCATTACCAGCCAGCTTCCGGCGTGGAGAAAGGCAACAACCGGGGCGCCGGAGTTCAAGTCCAGTTCAGGCAAGCCAGTGGGGTGGGCCGTCAGGACATCACACGGAGTAAACGGCGACATGGGATGGCAGTGGGACATCACGGCGAATGCCTGGTACTGCCAGCATTTCTGGTGGCACTATGCCTACACCGGCGACAAGACCTGGCTGAAGAAAGTGGCGTACCCGGTGATGAAGGAAATCTGCGAATTCTGGGAAGTGCGCATAAAGGCTGCACCCGATGGTTCTCTCGTGGTTCCGAACGGATGGTCGCCGGAGCACGGTCCTACCGAGGATGGTGTTAGTTACAACCAGGAAATTGCCTGGGACCTTTTCAATAACTACGTTGCTGCCAGCGAGGTTCTTGGTGTGGATGCTGAATACCGGAAAAAGATTGCAGCCATGCGCGACAAACTGCTGGTTCCGAAGATCGGGAAATGGGGCCAGCTCCAGGAATGGATGGTCGATCGCGACGATCCCAATGATCATCATCGTCATACCTCGCACCTGTTCGGGCTCTATCCCGGCGAGCAGTTCAGCGTCTCCAAAACTCCTGCGCTTGCGGCAGGGGCCAGGAAATCGCTCGATGCCCGTGGTCCTACAGGCGATGTCAGGGAGTGGTCTCTCGCGTGGAGGACTGCACTCTATGCACGTCTTCATGACGGCGAAAGTGCGCACGGCATGTTCCAGTACCTGCTGTCGAACCAGCATTCGTGCCTCAATCTTTTCGGTCTTCATCCGCCGATGCAGATGGACGGTAATTTCGGGATAACCGCAGGCGTCTGTGAGATGCTGATGCAGTCCTACGCGGGCGAGATAGAGTTATTACCGGCGATTCCCAAGGCGTGGGTAGCCGGAACCGTCAAGGGACTGAAAGCCCGGGGTAATTTCATCGTGGATATTTCCTGGGCCGACGGCAAGGTTACATCGTACAGCATTCGTTCTGCAGATCGCCGTAAAGTCAAGGTGCGTGTAAATGGGGAAGAGAAAACGATAAAGACTGAGCGGGAATAACAGGAAAAGGAGTTCGTAAAATGAGTGGAATTGTATCCAGGGTCTGGTTGTTTCTTATTGTGGTTGTCCTTTCAGTGAGAATGACAACGGCGCTTGCGGCCGAGGTCACAATGAATGATCTGCAGGGAAAAGATGCACCTTCCGGAGCGGTCTGGCTGGATACTCAGGACTTGAGTCCCGTGGAGATCGGCTGGGGTTCGGTGGGGGCGGGCAAAGCTGTGGAAGGAAAACCAATTTCAATAAATAACAAGACGTTTGCGCACGGTATCGGGACTCATGCCGAGAGCGTAGCCGGGGTTCTCCTTAAAAAAACCGCGACCAGGTTTGTCGCCGCTGTTGGCGTGGATGATGAAACTGGCAAAAAAGGCTCCGTAAATTTTGAGGTCTGGGTTGACAAGGTCAAGAAGGCTGAATCGGGAGTGATGAGGGGCGGCGACGAACCAAAGCTTCTTTCCGTAGACCTCACGGGCGCAGAGATGATGACTCTGGTGGTCACTGATGGCGGCGATGGCGTAAACTCCGACCACGCGGACTGGGCTGGGGCGGCGGTCTTTGCCGCGGGAGATTCGATCAAGATCGTTACCGGCATTTTCGGCGCGCCTAATGACATGCCTGAGATTGCGTCATGCGATCCAAGGAAGACTTCAATTAACGGACCCAGGATTGCCGGTACCACTCCTGGCAAGCCGTTCATCTTCCTCGTTCCGGTCTCCGGCGAAGGACTTGAAAAATTTTCGGCGAAGAAGCTGCCTTCAGATCTGAAGATTGATCCACTGACGGGAATCATCTCCGGGTCCGTCGAGAAAGCCGGCACATATGAGGTCAAGCTTTCAGTCAAGGGCAAGAATGGATCAGCATCACGGAAACTTGTAATAGAGGCCGGTGATCATAAACTTGCACGTACGCCGCCTATGGGTTGGAATTCCTGGAACTGCTGGGCCGGAGCGATAGATGATGCGAAGGTACGTGCCGCGGCAGATGCGATGGTCAAGAGCGGGTTGGCGGCGCACGGATACCAGTACATCAATATTGATGACTGCTGGGAGAAGGGCCGTGACCCGAGCGGCGAGATTGTGCCCAATGAAAAATTTCCTGACATGAAGGGGCTGGCGGACTACGTCCACAGCAAAGGCCTGAGGCTTGGCATATATTCATCGCCAGGGCCAAAGACCTGTGCAGGTTACGAGGGAAGTTTTCAGCACGAGGAACAGGACGCTAAAACCTATGCGAAGTGGGGTATCGATTACCTGAAATATGACTGGTGTTCTTACAATGCCGGGAACAATGCGGGCCTGGAAGGTTTGAAGAAACCCTATCAGGTAATGGACAAGGCGCTGGACAACTGCGGGCGTGATATTGTTTACAGCCTCTGCCAGTACGGCATGGGTAATGTCTGGGAGTGGGGGACGGAGGTTGGCGGCAACTGCTGGCGTACCACCGGAGATATCACCGATACGTGGGGAAGTCTGGCCGGAATAGGCTTCAGCCAGAACGGCCATGAGAAATTTGCCGGGCCGGGGCACTGGAACGATCCTGACATGCTTATCGTCGGCAGGGTAGGATGGGGTAATCCGCATCCCACGAAACTTAAGTATGTCGAGCAGGTTACGCACATCACGCTGTGGAGCCTTCTGGCGTCGCCTCTGCTGATCGGGTGCGATATGTCCAATATGGATAAGTTTACTGTTGATCTGCTCACCAATGATGAGGTGCTTGATGTGAACCAGGATCCGCTTGGTAAACCGGCAGGCCGGGTATCCGACTGCAACGGTATGCAAGTCTGGAGCAGACCCCTTAAGGATGGCACCATCGCCGTTGGTATTTTCAATACAGGCAGGCAGGATGCTGATGGGACTGTCAAGTGGAGCGATATAGGCGCCAAGGGGCGGCAGCCGGTACGCGATCTATGGCTGAAGAAAGACCTGGGTGAGTTTGACGGTCAGTACACGGCCAGGGTAACAGTGCACGGAGCCGTGATGATTAAAATAGGAAAGCCTCGCAAGGAATAGGCTTTGTTCTTGTGCTGATTGAGGTGGTGCTTCATGCAATTTTGTTGCAGAAAGAACAATAATTGAGGGTCGAATAATGAAATATATCGTGAGATGTTCAGGAATGATGGTGGCTGGTTTTATGCTGGCGGCTGGTGTAGCTGTTCTCCCTCAAACTGTGATGGGTGGTTCAAAGACTTATAACTTTGAGAAACCTGGAGGGAAGCTTGGGGACACCAATGACACTCACCACCTGGTGTCTGATGGCCATCTGGTGTCTGATGCGAAGGAAATACAGAAATCACGATTTCCCCCCTCAAAAAGGTCCTTCGCCAGTCCAGAGTATCAGGAAGAGACCTGGTCAATGATACGCCGGATGCATGAAAAAGCTTTCGGTTCTGCGAATGCGGCTGCCGGCGGCACAACAGCAGAAGTTCCGGCGGCAGATAACTCTGTAAAGGCATCAACCAGTCCTGCGGAAGCAGGTACGAAGGCGGCAGTTAACGACTTCATTGCCGTCTTTACTGCTGCGCCTGGAGGAGTTCCAACCGGTACAATGCCTGACGGCCCCCTGCTGGGTAACGGCGATGTTGGCGTAGTCCTGGCAGGACCGCCGGAGGAACAGCGTTTTTATATCGGCAAGAACGACTTCTGGAGGCGCAATAATGCCAGTGTGATCACAGTAGGCATGGTGACCCTGGCGATACCCCAGTTGCCGGGCGCAAGTTACCGGCAGGAGCAGGACATTTTGCTGGCGGAGGTACGGGGTGCATTCACAAACGGAGATATTGCCGTCCAGACGCGATCGTTTGTCGATGCAGGTTCAAACCTGCTGGTTACGGAATTGAAGTGCAGCGGAAGTAAGCCGGTCACAGTGTACGCCGGGAAATCCGTTGTCAAGACGGACGCAACCGCCACGCTTGCAGACAAGGTCATTGATAATGACAACAAGGTGAATGTTGGTCGTGAGCAGTATCAATACGTTGGGTGCCGCTGGTACTTCAATGGAAGTATCGCAGGCGTAAAGGTGGAAAAGAAGGCGCTGTCGGCCCTGGAAATCGAGGGTATAGCAAAAGCCGGCGTCAAAGAATCCGACGCGAAAGTCTATGACGGATCGACAACGTTTACTGAACTGGATGTTCCCAAAGTAGATTCGGCCGTTTCTGTAAGCGCCTGGATCAAGATCGAAAATTCTGCCGAGGCAAATTACATCTTCAGCAAGGGCGAGTGGAACCAGGCATACAGCCTTGGTCTTTCCAGCGGTTGCCTACGCTGGGCGATTAACGGTTTTAATATTCAGTCCGATAATCCCATGGAGCATAAAAAGTGGATCCATGTGGCGGGGACTTTCAACAAGGGGAACATGGACCTGTATGTCGACGGCAAGATTGTGAAACAGTTTGCGCGCGTTGAGAAGGTAAAGTCAGCCGGTTCCGATAATGGAATCACATCCTTTACTCGCAAGGCAGATGACCTTGCCGGGAAGAGCAGGGAAGCTGCAGTCGTGACCCGCATCATCGGCGGAACGGCAGCTGGAAGCGAGGCAGGTGCAGTCAGCGCGACGCTTAAGACCGGCGAAGTTGCGTATGTGGTCTCTGCGATCCTGAGCGACCTGGATGATCCGAATTTCCTCGAAGCGGCCAGGAAAAGGGTTGCATCGCTCAGCAGGAAAGACATTCCCGCGTTGTCGGCAGCGCACAGGGCCTGGTGGAGAAGTTTCTGGTCGAAATCGTATATCGAAATTCCAGACAAGGAGATTGAGAAACGCTGGTACGCGGCGTTGTATGTTATGGGTTCCTGCAGCAGGGCAGGGAAGGTTGCGCCAGGATTGTGGGGAAACTGGGTAACGACAGACGGCCCGAGCTGGCATGGTGATTTTCATCTGAACTATAATTTCCAGGCTCCGTATTACATTGCTTATTCAGCCAACCATGCTGATTTGACGGTACCGTTCTACCAGGCTATCGTTGAGGCGATGCCGCTGGGCAGGGAAATGGCGAAAAGCCGGGGTTGGAAAGGTGTGCAGTTCCCGGTATGCATTGGCCCATGGGGCCTTCTTCCCGAGGGTCTCCAGGACTGGGGGCAGCGTTCGAATCCTGCTTATGTGGCCTTAAATTTCATCTGGCAGTACCAGTACACGCAGGACACCGACTTCCTGAAGAAAACAGGGTATCCGTACCTGCTTGAGGTGGCTGATTTCTGGGAAGACTATATGAAGCTTGAGAACGGTCGTTATGTTATCCACGCCGATGCGATTCATGAAGGTTCCGGTGATAACATGAATCCCATTCTATCGCTGGGACTTGTCAGGAATCTCTTCAAGAACCTGATAGTCATGAGCAAGGACCTTGGCGTGGATGAGGCCAGGCGCGCCAAGTGGCAGGATATTCTCGACAAGCTGAGCCCGTTCCCTCTGCAGGAGCGCAATGGCAAAACAGTGTTCCGCTATACGGAGAAGGGGGTTGACTGGTGGAACGACAACTCGCTTGGCATCCAGCATATATTTCCGGCCGGCACCATTGGCTTGGACAGCGATCCTAAGATGCTGGAGATAAGCCGCAACATGATCAGCGAGATGGGACGCTGGGCCGACTATAACGCGTTTTCGTCGTGGTACACCGCCTGTGCGCGGGTGGGTTACGATCCGAAGATGATTTTGACGAAAATGCGTGAAGAGTGCGATAAGCACTCGTTAAAGAACCTGCTGCTGTATTATGGCGGTGGCGGCATTGAGAGCAGCGGTGGATTGCTCGCGATCAATGAAATGCTTCTCCAGAGCCACGAAGGCGTAATTCGCGTCTTTCCATGCTGGCCGGTGGACCAGGATGCCCGCTTTGGATCGCTTCGCGCCGTCGGGGCGTTTCTTGTGACATCCGAATTGAAGAACGGCAAAGTGTCCGGTGTGAGAATCGTCAGCGAAAAAGGCCGCGATTGCAAAGTGCTGAACCCCTGGCCCGGGAAGGCTGTGCGGGTAACTCGCAACGGTAAAGCGGCTGAAACTCTTAAAGGTGAGCGATTCTCTCTTGCGACCGCGCCTGGCGAGATTCTGATCCTCCTCTCATCTGAAATGTAGCGGCACAAATGGAACAAAGAACAACGATTAAAAGAATAGTCACCGCAGCGGCGGTGATTAGTTTATGTCTTCTAACCCTGTCAGCGTATGCCGACGTGACACTGAATGGGCTGTTTACGGATCACATGGTTCTCCAGCGCGATATGCCCGTGTCGGTTTATGGAAGTGCTGAACCGGCGGAGAAGGTAACTGTCACTTTCTCCGGCCAGGCGAAGTCCGTTGTCGCCGACAAGGAAGGTAACTGGAGTGTCACGCTTGACGCGATGAAGACGTCGACCAATTCAGCTGCTTTGACGGTATCCGGGAAGAACAAGGTGACGCTCAGTGATGTTCTCGTAGGCGATGTCTGGATATGCGTTGGGCAGTCCAACATGGAATATCTTCTTGATAATTGCGGCAGGCCGGAAGATGTCAGTAGTGCGAATTATCCGCTGATACGCCAGTTCAATGTGCCGCACGTTTTCGCAGAACATCTCCAGACGGATGTTCGGGGAAACTGGATGGTCTGCGCGCCGCAATCGGCTGGCAACATTACCGCTGTTGGATTTTATTTCGCCCGCAAGGTTCACAAGGAGACAGGAATACCTATTGGACTGATCAGGAGCGTATCGAGCGGCAGGCCTATTGAACCGTTTTGTTCCCCTGACGGATTAGCATCAATTCCCGAACTTTCGAAAGAGAAGGGGAATCTCGATAAAACATGCGGCTGGCACTGTGTTTACAACGGCATGATCCATCCTCTTGTAAAATTCAGGATTAAGGGAGCTCTCTGGTATCAGGGTGAGACAAACGGTGGCGAAGGTAATTTGTACTATCATAAAATGCGCGCTCTTATCGATGGCTGGCGTAAAGCCTGGGATCAAGACAGCTTCCCCTTTTACTTTGTCCAGCTTCCGAACTACAGTAATCCTAACAACAAGCCGGAAGGTGGCGATGCATGGGCCAGGATCCGCATGGCTCAGTTCAAGACGCTTTCTGTTGCGAATACAGGTATGGCAGTTGCAATCGATCTGGCTGATGTCGGCAATCCAGGCAATGTCCATCCGTGTAATAAACGCGATGTTGGAGAGAGGCTTGCTCTCTGGGCGCTGGCTAGGGACTATGGCAGGAAGGACCTGGTCTTTAGCGGGCCACTTTATAAGGAGATGAAGATTGAAGGAGCCCCTTCGACTGGCTCAGGGCAGGCTAAGATCCGCATCTTTTTTGATAACGTCGGCTCAGGACTTACCGTGGCGACAAAGAAGGGCTATGACCCCGTGGTCAAAGATCCGCACGGCAAGCTGCAGAGGTTCGCCATTGCAGGTGAAGACAAAAAATGGGTCTGGGCAGATGCCGTTATAGATGGAAAAACCGTTGTGGTGTCCAGCAGGGAAGTACCGAAACCGGCAGCAGTCCGCTATGCGTACTCGACGAATCCGGATGGCTGCAACCTGTATAATAACGAAGGCTTGCCTGCGTCTCCTTTCCGAACGGATGAATGGTAAGTGTGAGGGGAAATAGTCAGAGGAGTTATAAAATGAAGCAATGGAGTTTAATGCTAATATTAATTACGCTTGGTTTCTTTCCTGTAGCTTCTGCTGAAGAAATCCGGTTCGAGGATCTGCCAAATCTAAACCTCATTGAAATCGGTTATGGGAAACCGACCAAGGACAGGGCAGTATCCGATCAACCCCTGCAGATGGGCGGCCAGAAGTTCGAACACGGACTGGGTGTGCACGCTCCGTGTGTGGCCTTGCTGAGCCTCTACGGAAAAACGGAAAAGTTCCATGCCGTGGTCGGGGTGAACGATACAGGCGCCGGAAAAGAGGGTTCCGTGGAGTTTATCGTAACAGGAGACGGGAAGACTCTGTTTCGAAGCGGTGTCATGAAGAATGGCGAGACGCCTAAGGCAATTGATCTTGCATTGCCTGGAGTCAAGCGGCTCAAGCTTGAAGTTACCATTGGCGGCGATAACAACTACAGTGACCATGCCAACTGGGCTGATGCGGTGTTTACATGGAAGGATATTGCACCAAAGCTGGTGGATGCAGAAACTTATGCGGGGAATTCGTTTCCGCCTGTCGGCGTGCCTATGCCTAAGGCGGCGGTCCAGGCGGTTAGCGCCCCGTGGACCGGGAAATGGATCGGGCCGGAAAAGGGTGAAGCGAATGCATGGATTTGTTACCGCAAGATTTTCGAGATAGGGAGAGTTCCTTCCTCGGTACCGGCGAGGATTGCGGTTGATTCCAAGTACTGGCTGTGGATCAACGGCAAGCTGGTGATCCGCGAGGGTGGCCTAAAGCGCGGTCCGACACCGAATGACGGCTATTATGATGTTGTGGAACTTGGGCCGTACCTGAAGAAGGGACGAAATACCATCGCGGTTCTCGCCTGGTATTTTGGTAGGCAGGGTTTTTCGCACAAGAGCAGCGGCAAGCCTGGGTTCGTGATGGAAGCAAAGCTTGAGAAGGATTTGTTAGCCACTGACAACAGCTGGAAAATGAAAATTCATCCGGCGTTCGGGACGGCAGGCGATCCGCAGCCTAATTACCGGTTACCGGAATCCAGCATTCTATTCGATGCGACCAAGGATATTTCAGGGTGGATAGAGCCGTCCTATGACGATTCAAGTTGGGTAGCTCCGGTTGAGGCTGGGACCCCGCCGGTGGCGCCGTGGGGTAACCTGGTCCAGCGATCGATTCCGCAGTGGAAGGATTATGGTCTGAAGGCGTACACCAATGCGGCGGAACTTCCGGCTGTAAGCGATGGAAAGGTGATCAAAGCTGCGCTTCCGTATAATGCCCATGTAACGCCATATTTCAAGATTGAGGCGAAGGCCGGTCAGAAGATCGACATCAGGACTGACAACGTTCATGGCGGTGGCGAATTCAGTGTTCACGCGGAGTATATCACCCGTGATGGCATGCAGGAGTATGAAGCCTTTGGGTGGATGAATGGGCATGATGTCGAATATACGATTCCAGCCGGTGTAAAGATCATGTCGCTGCAATACCGCGAGACCGGCTACAACGCCGAGTTTGCCGGTTCGTTCCGTTGTGAGGAACCGTTCTATAATTCGCTTTGGGAAAAATCGAAACGTACACTGTATGTGACGATGCGTGACAACTATATGGACTGCCCGGACCGCGAGCGGGCGCAGTGGTGGGGTGATGCTGTTAATGAGATAGGCGAATCGTTTTATGTGTTTGATCCGCCTGGTTACCAGCTTGCGGGCAAGGCCATCCTTGAACTGGTTAACTGGCAGAGGCCGAATAAGACCATTTATTCTCCCGTTCCGGCCGGGAACTGGGGTGCGGAACTGCCTCCTCAAATGCTGGCGAGCGTCGGAAAGTATGGATTCTGGCTGTATTATTTCTACACGGGTGACGCCGAAACGATGAGGAAGGCGTATCCGCATGTCCGTGATTACCTGAATGTCTGGAAACAGGATGAAAATGGCCTTGTGATCCATCGTAAAGGTGAATGGGACTGGTCGGACTGGGGCGGCAATATCGACGTACAGCTTCTGGACAGCGTGTGGTATCACCTGGCACTCCAGGGCGCGATCGAGATGGCAAAGTTGTGCGGGGCAGAAGGCGATCTGCCGGGATGGCAGGCGAGGATGGCGGCTGTTGAGAAAGGTGTTAATGCAAAGTATTGGAACGGAAAAGAGTACCGTTCAACCGGCTACAGCGGTGACACCGATGATCGGGGCAATGGGCTTGCGGTTGTTGCCGGAATTGCTGGGCCGGATAAGTACGCGGCCTTGCGCGAGGTCTTAGACAAGCATCACAACGCAAGTCCGTACATGGAGAAGTATGTGCTTGAGGCGCTCTTCATGATGGGGGAGACTCAGTTGGGACTTGACCGGATGAAACAGCGCTATGACGGCATGGTCAAGAGGCCGATTTCGACGCTGGCTGAAAACATGGATGGCAGCGGCACATACAATCACGCCTGGAGCGGCGGTCCGCTGACGATGATGTCGCAGTATGTGATGGGCGTCGCGCCTGATAAGGTGGCATATGGGCAGTACCATGTCATGCCGCAGATGGGTAACCTGACGACGGTCGAAGGGGTAGTGCCGACGGTGAAGGGCAATATACTGGTTTCGTTGAAACGAGACGCGGCATCGTTCGGACTGCAGCTGGTTTCGCCGAAGGGAACAAAGGCGGTTGTCGGTATTCCGTTTGAAAAAGGTCGCCGGATCACGAGCGTTGAAGTCAATGGCAAGGCTGTGTGGAAGAATGGCAAACCCGGTAAGTCGCATCGAGGCCTTGCCTGTAAGGGGGAGAAGGAGAAGTACTGTCAGTTCGAAGTTGAAGCAGGTAAATGGAGTTTCTCGGCGTTATACGAATGAGATGGCTGCAGGTTCTTGTGTTAGTCTTAATGTTTGCGTTGCTGGCTGACTTATTAAATAGGGCTTTTCCGAAGAATGACACTTACACCTAGAGAGAATATGAAGTGCTGCCTGGAATTCAAGGGGCCGGAACGGGTCCCGCGGGATCTTTGGACATTACCCTGGGCGGAGAAAAAATATCCGCGGGAACTGGCGGCCTTGCGGGCCGAATTTCCTGGAGACATTGTAACTGCACCTCCAGCGGGAAATCCTTCACCGTTCAGGAAAGGCGATCCTTACAATATTGGTGAGGCTGTTGATGACTGGGGCAGTATATTTACAAATATCCAGGAAGGCGTGCACGGCGAAGTCAAGTGCCCGATATTGACAGGAGACAATCCGGATCCAAAGACAATCAGGCCGCCGGTCGAGAATATTCCAGCGGATCCAGCCAGGGCTCGGGACATGGTCAACAGGTTCTGCGGAGCTACGGACAAATTTGTGCTGGCGCAGAATCTGCCGAGGCCGTGGGAGCGTTACCAGTTCATGCGCGGCTCCGAGAACAGCCTTGCGGATGTGATGATGCCGGATGACGGGCTGTCCGCCTGTATAAAAGTAATTCACGACCACTATATGCGCGAAATGGAATTCTGGGTAACTACGGATGTGGATGGTGTGTTTTTTATGGATGACTGGGGTTCGCAAAACCAGCTCCTGATTCCGCCTTCGGTGTGGCGCGAATTGTTCAAGCCGCTTTACAAGGATTACTGCGAGCTTGCGCATTTGCATGGAAAGTTTGCCTTCATGCATTCCGATGGATTTATCTCCGAGATTTATGGTGATCTGGCGGAAGCTGGAATTGATGCCATGAATTCACAGCTTTTCGTGATGGACATGGCGGACCTGGCGAAGCGGGTCAAGGGGCGGATCACGTTCTGGGGTGAGATCGACCGTCAGCATGTGGTGACATCGTCAGATCCGCAGAAAGGTCGTGCGGCGGTTCGCAAGGTGGCAGAACATCTTTACGATCCGTGCGGTGGTATAATTGCCCAGCTTGAATTCGGACCGGGTGGTAATCCGGCTACTGTAAGGGCCGTATACGATGAGTGGAACAAAATTGGAGGAGTACAATGAACTATACGACAAGACGTGAATTTCTGATGACAGCAGCTGGAGCGGTAGGGGCAGGTATTGCACTCTCGAACCCGGCAACGGCAGGTATGTTCGGAAAGAAAACAGCTGCCAGTGCAGTGGGCCTGAAGGTTCCTGCAATGAACACCGTCAGGGTTGCATTTATCGGGCTTGGCGCCCGCGGTTCGGGCCATCTCGGCGAGATGATGACGCTTGAGGGGGTCGAGGTGACAGCGCTCTGCGACAACCACGCGCCAACGCTGGAACGAGCGCTCAAGCGTGTAGCTGGTAAAAAGCGGCCTGCGCCCGCGGCGTTCGGGAAAGGTGACGAGGATTACAAGCGTATGCTTGAACGCAATGACATTGATATCGTCATCGTTGCCACGCCATGGGAGGTGCACGCGCGCATGTGCGTGGATACCATGAAAGCCGGCAAGCATGCTTTTGTTGAAGTTCCGGCGGCAGTGACTGTCGACGAGTGCTGGGAACTTGTGGACACGTCAGAGCGCACGCAGAAGCACTGTATGATGATGGAGAACTGCTGTTACGGCCGGGAGGAGCTCATTGTCCTCAATATGTGCCGCCTTGGCGTTTTCGGGGAACTCCTGCACGGTGAAGCCGCATATCTGCACGATCTTCGCGATCAGATGCATGAGGTTGAACACGGCACCGGATCGTGGCGCACGTACCATTATATCAAGCGCAACGGGAATCTTTATCCCACGCATGGGCTGGGGCCTGTCGCGCAGTACATGAGCATCAACCGTGGCGACCGGTTCGACTATCTCTCGACCGTGGCATCGCCTGCGATAGGGCGATCGCAATACGCAAAGGCGAAATTCCCTGCCGACCACAAGTGGAACAAGGTTGCCAAATGGAACTGCGGCGACATAAACACTACGATGATCAAGACGGCGCTCGGCAGGTCGATCATGGTTCAGTTCAACGAGACTTCACCCAGGCCATATACACGCCACAACCTGATCACGGGGTCAAAGGGTACGTTTGCCGGATATCCTCCCAGGCTGGTGATAGAGGGGGAGACGCCGAGTGTTCACGAATGGGTTGAAGGCGACAAGCTGAACCCGTACTTTGACAAGTACGAGCATCCGCTCTGGAAGAAGATGGGCGAGACAGCCAGGGCGGCAGGCGGACATGGCGGCATGGATTTTCTTATGCTGTGGCGCATGGTTTACTGTCTCCGTAACGGGTTGCCGCTGGACCAGGACGTGTATGATGCCGCAAGCTGGTCGGTCATCGGCCCGCTCAGCGAGAAGTCCATCGCCAACCGCAGTACGTCTGTCGATGTGCCTGACTTCACCCGGGGCCGATGGAAAACAACACCTCCGCTGGGTATTGTTTCCTGAGTGGACAAGCTGGGTTTCCAAGGATGAAGAATATACATGATCTCGCGGCAGTTGGAAGTCACTTCCAGATACCTGGGGACTATATCAGCGCCGCGCCGTACGGAAGCGGTCACATCAACGACACTTACTGCTCGGTGTATAGACAGGGAGGAACGGAGGTGCGCTACATCCTCCAGCGCATCAACCACAGTGTCTTCAAGAACCCGGTTGCCGTTATGGACAATATTCTACGGGTTACTTCGCATCTACAGTCGAAGTCCAAGACATCAGAAACAAGGCGCGTATTGACTGTGATTCCGACTCTTAAGGGGCTGGCATACCATTGCGACGACAAAGGGAATTACTGGCGGGCATATATCTTTATTGAGAAAGCCAGGACCTACGATGCTGTTGAGAGCACGGCGCAGGCGTTTGAGGCCGCCAAGGCATTCGGCGGTTTCCAGAAGATGCTGGTTGACCTTCCGGAGCCGCGGCTGCATGAGACTATTCCTGATTTCCACAATACGCCCAAACGATTTCAGGCGCTGGAATCGGCCATTGCAGATGATGTCCATGGACGGGTGGAATCGGCCATTGCAGAAATTGAATTTGCCTTTAAACACAAGCCGATGACATCAGTGCTGGTCGACGCTGGACTGCCGGAACGGGTGACGCACAACGATACAAAACTCAACAACGTGATGCTGGATGACGCCACTAGCGAAGGCATATGCGTTATAGACCTGGATACGGTGATGCCAGGCCTGGCGCTCTATGATTTTGGCGATATGGTCCGGACGACCACTTGCCAGGTAAAGGAGGACGAGAAGGATTTGTCCATTGTGCAGGTGCAGTTCCCAATGTTTGAAGCACTTGTGCGCGGGTATCTTGAGTCAGCTGGCGATTTCCTGGTCCCGGCAGAGAAGAGGCTTCTTGCCTTTTCCGGGAAGCTCATTACGTTTGAGATTGGAGTCAGGTTCCTGACTGACTTCCTGTCCGGGGATGTTTATTTCAAAGTTCACCGCGATGGACATAATCTCGACCGTTGCAGGACGCAGTTTAAACTGGTTGAATCGATAGAACAACAGGAAGAGCGGATGAACAAACTTGTGGAGAGTCTCTGAAATGAAATTTCCTGTAAAGGATGACTGTAAATAGCTAAAAGGTTTTATGAAGATATCCGGAGCTGCCATATGTTTCGTTATTGGAATCGCAATCACCGCCAAGAATGATGTGAAGGCATATGGTGGAAACGGCAGTTTCGGGACTGAATTGAGAGTGCCGGCGTTTACAGCTTATCTCGATCCAAACCCCGATGGGGCGCATGTTGGAGCAGCAGGAATCACGGAGTGGAAGGATCCTTCGCTCAAGGTTATCTGGTTCGGGGAAATTAAGACACCTGGAAAAATGGACTGTTCGCTTGCATTGAGGCTCCCGTCAGATGAAGAGACAAGACTGCGTATGATGATTACCGGGAAATCGCGTGAGGCTAGGATAAAAGGAGACGGAACGAATACTATTGTCCTTGGGTTTGGTTCATTCGATATTCCGGACGGGTATCAGCGCATCGTCCTTGAGTCATTGAACGAAAAAGGTAAGTCAGCCGGTCAGATTGAAGCATTGATCCTTGCCGGGCCGGTTGTCAGCAATGCGCACTTCAACATGAAAATCCGCCGCAATGCGGCATCGGTACATCTCAGCTATACCGAACCTAAGGATACCAATATAGAGGCATTCTACTGCGAGATGACAGGGCTTGAGGATCCGCTGTGGACTTACTATATGGCATGCGGGTGGCAGCGCGGCTATCTTGGCATGCAGGTAAACAGTCCAACCGAGAGGAGGATAATTTTCAGTGTTTGGGACAGCGGTAATGAGCCTGCTGACCGCAGGAAAGTTGCGCAGGAGGATTGCGTTCAGCTTGTTGCAAAGGGTGAGGGTGTTGTTTCGGGTGATTTCGGTAACGAAGGAACCGGCGGGCACAGTCACCTTGTTTATCCATGGAAGACTGGCGAAAGGCAGCGGTTTTATGTCACGGCAAAGCCAGTTGACGCCACACATACAGTCTATTCCGGATTCTATTTTCAACCTGAGCAGAAGAAGTGGATTATGGTCTCGAGCTGGAGGGCACCGAAAGATGGCAGCTGGCTTCGCGGCCTTTACAGTTTCAGCGAGAACTTTGGAGGCAGTAACGGTCATCTGCGAAGGAAGGCTCTTTATGGTAACCAGTGGATCCGAAGCTCGGAAGGTAAATGGATAGAGGTCACTGAGGCAAGTTTCAGTCATGATGATACAGGGAAGGCAGACCGGCTTGATCGCTACATGGGAGTGGAGAAGGGGCAGTTCTTCCTTTCGCAGGGTGGCTTTGTGACCGGCTTTACGAAATACGGCGAGAACTTTACACGCGCGCCAAACCGTGTTCCGCCTGGTGATTTCTGAGCAACAAAGGACTTCTTTCCTAAATGTTCCAGGCTTTCCTTTTTTTGCGGCGTGTGCTATTTGTGCATCAGGATGAGATTTGTTCCAGATAGTTTCAGATGTGCGTGGAGCTTGGTTCTGATACTGGCGTTGATCTTCACGCCGGTGTGCAGCCAGGCCGGACCATCGACTGCTGTGAATGCCGTCATGGCGGCAGACGGGCGAACGGTGACATTCAAGGCGCCAGGTTTTACGGATTTCCAAGGCGGATTCTCGGCTACGATTATATCCGGCAGTGAGACTCAAGTAATATCGTCGGTGCTTGGAACAGCCAATACGAATCAAGACCTTGCAACCGAGGCGACGCCATACGGCACGGCCAAGGTGATTGCCAAGACCATCCATTTCGAGAAAGAGCAGGTTGATCTCTTGTTTCGCCTGGGGCAGGTGCCGGGTGTGCCGGGACTGCTGGCCCAGGCAGGTATCCGCAACGTTGGTCAGTCCCCGGTCAGGCTTGTTTCGGTGACGCCTGTGGAGCTGGCAGGCCAGGTTGCCGGGGATCCCTCCGAATGGCTTATAACGTCTCTTGACAGGAGCGTAAAATTCATTCTTCCCGTAGTTGCATTCGGCGACATTATTGAGCCGCTCCATGTTTACGAGTATGGCGGTTTCTATAACACAGATGGATCCGGTTTTCTGTTCGGACCGGTTGGATCTCCCGTTGCCTATGTTGAAGCTGTTTTTGAGTACGGCGAAGGCGGCAAATTGTTGTTTGAATATACAGCGGATATGAGCGGCGTGCAGGTTGATCCAGGAGAGACACGCTGGGGGCAGCAGGTAGCCCTGCTGGCGGAATCGCCTCGCACGGCACTGGCCCGGTGGGCCTCATGGGTGGCTCAGACGCACGGCGCTCGTACGGACAAGGGTGCCTTATCGGGTTGGAACAGTTGGCTCTTCCATGGCGATGATATCACTGGCAAGGACCTGCTTTCGGAAGTTGATGCAGTATTAAAATTCCCTGATCGGTTGCGTCCTGATGTCATGCAGATTGATGCCGGCTATCAGAGCGTACGTGACCAGAATGAAGCCAATGAAAAGTTTCCTGAAGGGATGGCTTTTTACGCACAGCGTATTGCGGCGACCGGTGCCCGCCCCGGGCTCTTTCTGAATTTTAGAGGGCCACCGGGATTCAGTACTATTATTGATAAGGTCCGGCAGTCTGTACGGAGCGGTTTCACGTATCTGAAGATCAACCGTACCGGTTACTCCATCCCGCCGGAAGGAATTCTCCGGAATACGTCGTTCGAGTTCATGCGTGAGGGCTTCATGGAGTTGCGCGATGCGGCGGGGGATGGGACTTATCTGCTTTACAGTGACAGTCACCCGGAGCGCGCGACAGTGGGAACAGTGGATGCCAACCGCACCGGCAGGACAGCCGAACGTCTCCTGGTAAGGGAAGCCATGACAGACGTACTGCGTTCGTATCATCTCAACGGCCGCTGGTTTGCGGTGGACAATGATTCCTACTACATGGGTACGGACATAGCCAACGTCAGCGAGATAGAGGGTGGCTGGCCGGTAGTACGCACCTGGATGAGCATGGTGGGGCTCTCGTGCGGCGCTGCAACCACTGCTGATCCCTGGCACTGGGAAAGTTTCATGCCGTACTGGCATAACGTCGAGGTTATGACTCCCCCGGCGAAAGAGCGGACCGAGGTGCTGGACATGTGTAACAGCTGGGAATGGCCGCGATTGGTGGGGCACGTCAAGCGCGACTGGGGCGACATGACCGTTGCACTCTTGTGGAATCCCGGCACCAGCGAACGGACAGTTACCTTGAATTTTGGCGAGGTCGGCATGGATCCAGGGCACCGCTATGCCGTCTGGTCGTTCTGGGATAACCGCTACCTGGGCGTTACCAAAGGTTCATGGACAACGCCGGCCTTGGCGCCATCAGCCTCTCAGCACCTGCGCTTCACTGATCTGGATATTGCCCCTGACAAGCCGGTGCTGATTGGCTCCGGCCTGCATATCTATTGCGGGGCCGCCGAAATCAAGAGTATTGTTCAGATACGCGGCGAGATGGATATCGAACTGACCGATGCAGGGGCGCGAAGCGGGGACCTGTTCATATACAGCCGGTGGCAACCGGTCTGGAAAGGGGCGACGGGCTGTGCAGTGGCCGAGATCGCCAGCGCCGGCGAGTACGTGTGGAGGATCACCCTCGCTGACCGAGAATGCGGCGTTCCTCAGCGGGTTACGCTGGGCATTATCCTGCCGGTCACACGGCAGCCATGGTTCTGGGCGTTGTGCAGCCTGGTGATTGTCAGCCTTGTTTTCGGCGTCTGGAGATACCTGGCCTGGTCGCGGATGCAGCTGGCCCTGGCCCGGCTGGAACAGCAGTCCGTGCGGCAGCAGGAGAGGGCCCGCATTGCCAGGGACCTGCACGACGAACTCGGCTCAGGATTGACGCGGATCCTGATGCTGAGTGATGCGCCGGCCGACGGTAACCAGGATAAGATCCACAGTGCCGCGCTTGAAATGACCCGTGAGCTGGATGAAATGGTGTGGGCGGTCAATCCCAAGAATGACAGGCTCGACAGCCTGGCGATGTTCCTGGACGCGTATGCCCAGGAACTTCTGGATATGGCTGGAGTTGAGTCGCGCGTGGATTTTCCTGTTCCATTGCCCCGGCGACCGGTAACGGCGCAGGTACGGCACAGCCTGTTTCTTGCTTTCAAAGAGGCTCTTACCAATATAGTCCGTCATTCCGGGGCACGGCGGGTGCAGATTCGCCTGGTAGTGAAGCCTGACAGTTTTTCGCTCAGCCTTGAGGACGACGGCCGGGGCTTTACGGTCCCCGCAGCTTCAGCCGACCACTCAAGCGGCCATGACGGGTTGGAGAATATGAACGAGCGTCTCGCCGCTGTTGGCGGGCGTTGTACAGTAACCAGTGCGCCGGGCAGCGGCACGCGGGTGGAGTTTGAGCTGCCCCTGGAGACATAAAATGCCGATAAAGGTTTCTATAGTTGAAGACAATGCGCCATTGCGCCAGATAATGTCCGAATGGATCGGACAGGCCGCTGATATGAAACTTGTCCGGGCATATCCTGACGCTGAAACCGCGCTGGCGGAGATGTCCAGGCAGAAGTCCGATGTTGTGCTGATGGACATAAACCTTCCGGGGCAGAACGGAATTGAGTGCGTACGGCAGTTGAAACAACAACTGCCTTCTACGCAGTTTCTGATGGTGACCGTGCACATGGATACGGACCTGATATTCCAGGCGCTTGCCGCTGGGGCGACCGGATACCTTCTTAAACGCTCCAAGCGCGACGAGGTGTTGACAGCCATTCGCGAAGTGAATGCCGGCGGCTCGCCGATGAGCCGTAATATCGCCCGGTTGATCGTTGAGGCGTTCCAGGGCGTACCGCCGGAGACGCCTGAACTCGAGCATCTCACCGAGCGGGAACTCCATGTGTTGCGCCTGCTGTCAGGGGGGCTAATGTACAAGGAGATTGCGGACAAATTGAATGTCAGTTTCAATACCGTTCACACGCTGAGCCGCCGAATCTACGAAAAACTGCATGTCAACTCCCGGAAAGAGGCGGTTGACCGGTTCCGCAAGGTTGCCCAGCCCGGCCGCCGTGGCTAATGACCGTATTTTCCGTTTGTCACCTGTTTGTCACCTGTCAAGACATTTGCGCTTAAGGGGCGCGATTGTGAGAATCATGGAAAGATAGCAGTCAGCCTGCAACGATATGCGTAGCATTGCGGCAGGTGATCAGCGACCAGTAATTGGAAAAGCAGATCGGGAGGAACTGATGAAGATGACAAGTAGGTCTTTGGTAGTTCTGATGATCGGATTTGTTATGGCCTCTGCCGTTGGCGGCTCAGAATTGAGGCTGAATAACTATTATACTGACCACATGGTGCTGCAAAGTGAAAAGCCGGTTCTTGTTAAGGGATTTGCGGACAAAGGCGCTACTGTTACTGTCAGCTTCGCCGGTCAGACAAAGACTGCAAAGGCCGAAGATGGTGCCTGGTCCGTGACTCTTGATCCCATGCCGGCCTCGGATAAGCCGCGGAATCTGACTGCCACATCTTCAATCGGCAACCTGAAATCTGAAGTCAAAAATTTGCTTGTAGGAGACGTCCTGATATTTGCGAGCCAGTCATCCATTGATGTTTCGCTGGGCCGAAACGAGGACGGGAAAAAAGCTGCGCAGGGCTATGAACCCTCTGCGCTGCTGCGTACAGTCCGTATTACGACAATTCCGGCCAAGGATCCGCAGGAGGATCTGGATAAGAAGACTGTCTCTGGATGGGCGCAGGTTGATAAGAATAGCGCGCTGACGATGTCAGCGACTGCGTTCTACCTGGCTCGAGACCTGGCAAAAAAGGTCAACGTACCGCTTGGAATTGTTGATATCGATATGGGTCCCCATTTTGGAGTTAGCTGGCTCACTAAAGAGGCTCTGGACGCGGCCCAGCTTCGTAGCGACGGTGGGTCCGATCTGGGATGGTTTCGCAAACATATGCCGGAAGATCTTCAAAAATGGGCGCTTGACGAGGCCTCTGGTAAGCAGAAGAACGCGAAAGAGGCCGTGCGGTTTTCTCCCCTGGAACTTCCGTACTATCCCTCGGCTTGTTACAACGCGGTTACCCATCCTCTTCGCGGCATAGCCGTAAAAGGAATATTACTGCAATTGGGAAACGATTACCCATTGGTTGCTTATGCTAATTTGCAGACGAAGGGCAAGTCTACCGACCGAGAGGCTCTCAGTGAAGCCTGGGCGCAGAGTTACCTCATCATCAAGCAAGCCAACCGCATGACTCCATGTACCCTGCCGTTGGTCCCTGGCGACATGCGTCGCGCCTTTGGGGATAAGAACCTGCCGATCGGGTGGATAATGCCGCCAAGTACGGAATATTTTGACTATGCAATTCATAATCGCGAAATGCGCGAGCTGCAGCGCAGGACTGCTGCTGCAGAAGGGAACATCGGATTGATCATGCCTGGAAACGAGCACATTCTGCTGAGTGGCCAGCCGGCAGACGAGAAGTTGCTCTCTGCGCGCTGCATGAGCTGGGTGTTGGGCGCGCTCTATAATGAAAAGGTTGTGGTGTCAGGGCCGGTCTTTTCCAGTCTGAAAGGTGACAAGGGCGAAGCCGTAATTTCTTTTAAAGAGGGGACGGCAGAGGGGCTTAAGGCAGAAGGTAAAGCGCTTGAGCAGTTTGAGGTCGCCGGTAGTAACAAGACGTACGTGACGTGCAAGGCGCGGATTGAAGGCAGTACGGTCAAGCTGACGCAGGACGGCGGGGGCGATATCCTGTCTGTCCGCTACAACTGGAATGGAAAGCCTGACCAGGGGCTGGTCAACGGCGCAGGTCTTCCGGCCGTGCCGTTCAACTCGGAGCCGGACTGGCAGTACTGCTGGTGGCCGCCTAGTCCACCAGTGGAGCTTCCGGTAGAATACCTTACCACGGCGAACAAGTGGCCCAACCGGGATGTGGCAATAATCAATGGCGCGAACGTATTGAAAGGAGGAGATTCGGTACCGAACCCTAACCATTTGGGAGTAACAGGTATCAACGCGGCTCCATTTGGACCAAACCTGTTTGTTCATTTCGTTGATCAGGGCTCACCGGCTGACGGCAAGGTCTTGTTTGGAGACTATATTTACGGTGTCAATGGTGAGGAGTTCGGAGTAAACGCTGATGACAAGTACCGGCAATTTGCCGCGGCCATTACACAGGCTGAAACAAAGGAAGCCGGGGGCAAACTTGTCCTGAATATCCGCCGCAAGGGGCAGGATGTGAGCGTCGAACTGAAACTTGATATGATTGGCTCGTTCAGTTCCACCACACCTTATAACTGCCAGAAGTCTGAGAAGATTGTGGATCTGGCTGAGAAGTGGATTGCCCAGCGTCATCGCCCGGCTTCAGGCCCCGCCGGTAACACTGGCGGTCCTTTCCATGGGGATCTGTTCTTCCTGATGGCCTCCGGCAAGCCGGAATACCAGGGTCTTGTGAGGCGGGCTGTTTATTCAATGATGACGCAGATAAACCCCGCAAACTATAACAACGGTATTAATTTTAAAATGGGCTATGACGTCTTGTTTCTTGGGGAATACTATCATTGGACTGGTGATGCAAACGTTCTTCCGTACCTTAAAGCTATGGCTGACTGCATAGCCCGGAACCAGATCCAGCCGCCCGGCGCCGACCCAAAGAAATACGCCGTGGCCACCACCGATGAGCAGGTAGGCGGGTTTCGAACAAAGTTTGTGCCCGGGATCGGCAGGACTGATTACGGCTTGATGGCCGCGGCCGGTATGCCCTGCGTAATGGGCTTGGAGCTGGCCAATGAGGCTGGCGTTGACATTGATAGACAGGCCCTGAAGTGGGGCGTAGATCATTTTTACAAGGGCCGCGCGGAGTATGGCTATGTTGAGTACCAGTACAGCAATCTGCAGATCAGTGCCCCAAAACCCTTCGGCCCGGAAGACGAGGCCAAAGGCATGATGCAGAACATGAACGGCAAGCTGGGTACCGCCGCGTCGCTGTTCTGCATGATTGATGGTTACGACAAAGCAACCAAGATATGCTCGCACTACTGTGCCTACAGCTTCAACCGGACCAGGATCGGCCATGGCGGTATGTATTTCAACAACTTCTGGGCGCCCATTGGCGCGAGTCTTGCAGGAGAGAAGGACTTCCAGCATTTCATGAAGGGCCAGACCTGGTGGCGCGAGCTGTACCGGCGGCAGGACGGCAGTTTCACGCAGGATGGTCGAGGGGGTGGTGTAGGTGTGGCTTATGGAATCCACTATGTGGCCCATCACAAGCGCCTGCGCATGCTTGGTGCACCGCGTTCGGTCTTTGTGAAGAATCCTCAGGAATATCTCAAGCCCGCGCTTGAAGCACACCGGAGACGTGACTACGTGCTTGCGGAACAGCTGGTTCAGAAGGCAATTGACCAGAAGACTGTCACGCCTGAACAGGAACCAGTTGTTAAGCATTTCCTTGAGTCCCTGCATGTTCTCAGGAAGAGCGTGGAGCATGACCTTACATACACGGAAGACATGATCAAGCAGGGCAAGTATTACTACGCCAGTCTTGAACTGCCCCAGCTCAGAGGCGTAGTTGCTGCAGACAATCCGCGGCTGACTGCGATCGCGGCAGCGCTGGAGTCGCCTGAAGGCAGTGAGCGGATCAAGAAGAATCTCAAGGAGATCGGGTCGGTCAGACAGGATGAGCCTGAAAAGGAAACCAAAGAGACTTCTGCTTCAGAGAAGAAGGATGATGAGGAGGATGCAGCTGAGTTGGAGAAGAAGGCCGATCTGATGAAGAAGTTTGACTGGGTGTGTCTGGTAAGTGACGCCAACGAGCCCGCGCAGGGCAAGAAATCGGATGCGAAAGCGCGGGATAATAAAGCCGCCAGCTGGCGTATGAAGATTCTTGAGGCGCCCACCCAGGCTCCAGAAAAATGGATCGAACCGCAGTTTGATGATTCTTCCTGGGTCGAGACAACCTTGCCAATGGCATGGCGTGTGTCCCATACGGCACTGATGCGCTGTAAATTCAAGATAGACGACAAAAACGCTTTTGATGTCATGTGCCTGCGTGCCCACTTGTTCCAGCAGCAGAATGTGGAGATATACCTGAACGGTGAACTGATGGCAAAAGTGGATAATATTACGGCTGATGTTAATGAGCTCCTCACAGGCTACGCGCTGAGAGTTGCCAGGAACGGGGATAACATACTTGCGGTCAGGACCCAGCACCTCAAGCGGTGGGGCAAGGTAAGTAAAGGCACCAGCGGACTTGAAGGAGTCAGCGTCATGCTCGATGCCGGAAAAGCAGTGAAGAAATGAAGGGTGCGAGAAGGTTGGAAAAGTAAGTAGAGGGACGTTTTGCCGGGAGATTTAATCAAATGAATAGACGGAGTTTTGTAAAGAAATTTGTTGTCTATGCAGCAGCCTCAATCCTTTTTGGAGGATTCATTTTTGGTGATGAGTTGGGTTCTGCCGGAAGCAAGGGTCCAGCTAAAGAAAAACCGATAAGGATATTTGTCCTGGCTGGTGACGATAATGTGCTGGACCAAGGCATGATCGAGGGGCAAACCGACGGCGTGCATGATGGCTTCTATTTAGAAGCCTTACCGACGAAGGAAGAGCTTAAGAAGCACGTAAAAGTGGCGGTCTACGAGGGCGCTTTCTCGCCGGAAGCAGACTATGACAAACTGAAGCCGGCGGCAACAGGAGTTGTCGAAATCGGCGAACAGCGCTGGCAATACAAGAAGCCCAAGGGAAGCGGAAAGGAATTGATTCCGTATACGCCGTTCCCGGAGCTTTCTCAAAAGGACGTCTGCACGACAGTTTTGCGCGGCTACGTCTCGGTTCCGTATTCCGGGAAATACGAATTCCTTCTAGGCAATGGAGATTCATCATTTAATGTCACAACGCTTGGAGAACGGGAGGTCTATCGAAAAGATATCGGTAAGACCAATGCCGTCATCACGCCGGTTGAGCTCAAATTGGGTCAACGGTACGCATTCCGGACAATTTTCTTCGGTAAGCCGGGGCATGACTTCAGCCTGCCGCTCTATAATAAACCGGGCTGCCTGGAGACTGTCGTTGTGGAGGATGTAAAATACGCTTTTCTCAAGGACAAGTCCGGCGGCTGGGTGAAGCGGGACGATGTGGTGCTGTATGACCTTCATCCAATCCACAACAACACGAAAACGCCTGGTCACTTCCTCCAGGTCGGGGATGTTTCTTATGGAGGAGAGAAAGTTCGTAATGCCTTTGGACCGGAATTGATGTTTGGCCATGTTCTTGGGAACGCCATTGATGAACCTGTCATGGTGGTGCGCTTTGCGACCCGCGGGCAGCGTTCCCTGGGGCACGACTACTTGTCTCCCTCAAGCGGCGGGAAGTCGGATCTCGGGGGAAGTTGGGATGTTATCCATTTCAACTGGGGTGTGTGGGATGCCAATTACCGTGAGAAGAACTTCAAGTTCTACGAGGGTGATGGCAGGCACCCGACTTCATATTCAGACTGGGAAGCGAACCTGCGAACACTGGTGGCACGTTTAAAAAAGACAGGTGCGACGCTGATATGGGCCAGTGTTACGCCTGTTTGGCCGGGTGATCCGGGTAAGCCAAACGCCGACGTCAAGCAGTACAATGCCATCGCCGAGAAGATCATGAAAGAGAACGATGTGATTATCGACGACTTGTATTCGGAAGTGCTCCGCCAGGGGTATCCGAAGAGCGATAACGTACACAGCGTCGGCTATCTTGCACCCAAAGTGACCAAGACAATTCTTGCGGTCCTGGATAGCAGGAAGAACCCCACAAAACCCCTGCCGCGCGTGCTTCTCATTGGTGACTCCATTACAGGAAGCTACATTCAGCAAGTTACGAAGAATCTCGATGGCAAGGCAGTTGTCTGTATGAATGCCGGCAATGCTGAAAGCACCTGGAATGGATTGAGGAAGATAGATTCATGGGTTGATTTGAAGAATTATAGGCAAAATGGGCAGGAGTACATGGAACTCATCAACGGCCTGAGCGAGGTACTTGACAAACCGGAAAAATCCTATCCCGACTACAAGGGGCAGGGCGTCGAGTTGTCGGGGTTTGTCTGGTTCCAGGGGATCAGCGACAGCGAGTCTCCCTCAATGGCGGATGCATACGAGCAGAACCTGGTCAACCTGATCAAGGACCTGCGGAAGGAGTTTAAGGCTCCCGAACTGCCGGTTGTGGTAACGGCCCTGGGGTATGGTGGCGAGAAACCGGTGCCAAATCTGCAAAAGGTCATGGCTGCACAGTTGGCGGCCGGTAACCCGGAAAAGTACCCGCAGTTTGCGGGGAATGTTTTGTGCGTAGACACCAGTTCATTCTTCTATCCTCCTGAAAAATCTCCCGCCGGCTACACGTATCTATATCGCAACAATGCCCTGTCATACCTGCAGATCGGGGAAGCAATGGGAGGGGTCATGCTGGATCTGCTTAAGAAGGAAAAGAAACATGACAACCAGCCTTCAGAATGACTGGAATCTTGCGCTGTTTGCTGTTTATTGAAGCTGTTTGCGATACTTCCTGTTTGTCACCTGTTTGTCACCTATCAGGAAAGTTGCGATTTAGATCGATTCGTGTAATTATCATTACATAAAAGAGCAGAGGAAGTGTTTGTTCGGAATCAAGGCTTTCCCTGAACGCAAATCTGAGTGTGAAATATTATGGAATCGAATTGAGGGAGGAAGGAGATAAACATGCTGGAGAAACTTATAATGGGCGGAATTATGATGATTCCGCTTATGGTGTGCAGTGTTGTCATGGTTGCAGTTTTGATTGAGAAAGGCCGTGCGTTTTATCTTAACGGGAAGATAGATGTCCGCGCGCTCAGGGCCAGGATAATGGAGCTGCTGCACGAGGGGCGGATTGATGATGCCATGACAATTTGCACCGGCACCCCCGGCCCAGTTTCTGCGGTCCTGCTTGTCGGGTTACAGACTTACAAAAAGACACTTGCAGTAAATGCCTCGCTCGACGTGCAGAGGGCTCTCATGGTCAAGGCCATGGATGATTATACTCCGCAGGTTATCCACGCGGCAGAGGTCAGGCTGAACTGGCTCGCTACGATCAGTAACGTGGCGCCTCTCTTCGGTATGACCGGAACGGTGACCGGTATGATCCGGTCGTTCGGCTCACTTTCCGGGGCCGGGTCGCTTGACGCCGGCGCGGTCGGCGCAGGCATATCCGAGGCGCTCATGGCCACGGCGGCAGGCCTGATCATCGCCCTCTGCTCCCTGATACCATACAATGGATTCATGAACCGGATAGAAAAGCTCAATCTGCAAATAGGCGAGGCGGCGTCGGAGCTTGTTGAAGCCACCAGTTTACTGTCTCAGCGCAGCAATACCAGGTAGGAGTAGATACCGTGTACAAGCTGCCGAAGAAGAAACAACTCGATCAGGAAGCCATCCCAACCACTTCGCTGGCGGATATGATGTTCCTGCTGTTGATATTCTTTATCATGACAACCACACTGAGTCGCGTTACAGGATTTGTCTCAGATATGCCTTCCGGATCCAGCGGCAAGCAGGAATCGAAGGACAAGACACCCACCGTGCTCTTGCAGGGCGACGAGGTGCGCCTGAACGACGAAGTTACTACCATGGCCAGTCTCAGGAACTCGCTCATGGCCCTCCATCTTGAGCTCAAGGAGGGTAACGACAAGATCGTTATGGTTTCGACAGCAGGCAATGTGACTTACCAGTCGTACTACCAGGTTCTGGCGGCGATCCAGTCGTGCAGTGGAGTGGTTGCCATTGTGACTGAAGATGCGGAGGAGAAGAAATGAAGCCTATAAAGCGGCACTCTCTTCCGTTTATACCCACGGCGAATCTCGTAGATATAGCAATCCTCCTGATTATCTTCTATATGGCCTGCAGCAACTTTGTTTCTCAGACTGCCGCAAAGGTGACACTCCCGAAGGCGGAAGCGCTGGAGCGCCAGCAGGAGCCGCTCATACTTGTGCTGATCGACAGCAAGGGGAACATTTATCTGCAGGGCCGGCAGGTTGAGAATTCCGCAGCGGTGCAGAGCGGTGTTTCGGCGCTTCTGCAGGGAAAGGAAACGGACGCCATGCGCATGGTGATGTTCCGGTGCGACGAAGGGGTTACGCGAGATGTTTTCGAGCCTGTCATTTCGGCAATAGTCGAGGCCGGCGGCATTATCATGGCGGTAGGGGAAAACGTGGGAACAGGAAAATAAGATTCAATTTATGAGATTCCTTTATTACACCATCATATCTGCGGCGATTGCCTTGTGCGCTTCACCTGAGGCTTATGCTGCGCGCAAGATACCGCGTCCCGGTCAAATGGCGGGCCAGGAGGTCATGTATCCCGGTGAAGCGTTCTCCAAACTGGATACTTTCGAGGGGCTGAACCTTGAAGATGCCGATAAGCTCTACATCAAGAAGGATTACAAAGGCGCTTATGCCGCATACAAGGCCTACTCTTTCGAATTCGCGAAGAGTAAGGCTCTTCCCTATGTACTGCTTAGAATGGGGCGATGCCTGCACATGCTCGAGAAGCGCAATGAGGCTATAAAGGCCTACCAGGATGTGGTTGATTATTTCCCCGACGATGTGCTCTATGCCGCCGCGGCCCTTTTCTATATAGGTGAATGTCATGGCCAGAATGGCGATGACGACAAAAAGCTTGCCGTGTGGGCGCGCATGGTCAAGGACGATGATTATGTCGGCCAGCCGAATTCAGGAACTGCCCTAGCGTACCTGGGCAGCGCCATGGAGAAACTCGGGAAGTTCGAAGAAGCAACTGAGTACAGCTGGCGCACTGCGGTAACGTTCCTGCAGAGCAATCCGGGGGCCGCCCAGGCTGCACGGAATGCGGTGATTCAGCACTATGTTGTCCGCAATCCCAATCACGAGAAACTCCAGGCGTTCTATACCGCGGCGAGCGGATTCGACGGCCGGGGCGATAAAGTCGATAAACCGAATGATGACGAGCGCTACTGGATCGCCGTCTTGAGCTCGGCAGTAAGCTTTAACGGCAAGCCCGATGAGAGGGGGAAAGTCTGCAGTTACTGGGGGACGAAAATGGGCGACCGTTTTGCCGCTAACGATGGGCTCAGGAAATTGTGGTTTGATGTCATGTTCGTCCACGAGAAAGATCCTGCCAAATGGCTGGCGCGGATGGAGAAGCAGTTTGCTCAGAAGCCAGCCAGCATAGACCGGATCCTGCAATGGTGCGAGTACTACGGTGGTGACCCCAAGGCAAGGTCTGAATTTTTTTCTAAAAACAGCAAGCCCCTTGTTGCGGGTTTGAAGCTGGCTGAAAAAATGAACCTGATGGAACAGCTCAGGCGCCTGAGAATGGATGACGAGGCCCAGTCATTGATGCGTTCGGTAAGCACGCAGGCTATGAGCGATGAGGAGATCAGGGCCTATGCTTTCTTTGCTGCCCACTACCAGGGCGAAGACGATGTGCTGCGCATTCTCGCCCGCATTAAGGATTCACTGTTTGCGAGCAAATCGCGTTTTGATTATTACCACGCCCGCACATGGAGTAACCGGCCCTTCCAGGAGAAGGCGCTGGCGGAGATCGCCGTGTTGAAGAAGGATCCCAAGTACGCCGGGCAGGCCCTGACCTGGGCAGAGGCGGATCTCCTGCGAGGTTTGGGCCGTTTCGAAGAAGCAATCAAGGCGTACCAGGCCGCGAACCGTCAGCCAGACTCTACCTTTGCGGTCTCGGACTGCCAGGTGGCTCTCAAACTGTATCCCCAGGCAATCAAGAACGTGCAGGGGCTTGAGACTGTGGGAGGAGGCGTGGCTGCGCAGGCTTGTTTTAAGGTGGCAGACATCTACCGGATCGCCGGTGACAAAGGCAAGGAAGTTGAGCAGCTCCAGCTGGTCCTGCGCCGTTACCCCAAGAGCAGCGAATCGAGCCAGGCACACCAGCGCCTGGAGAGTTACGGCGTAAAGGTTATCGGAGGCGAATCCAAGGCAGAGGAATAGGATTGGGGAAAGAAGAAGTGATCAGCATGCCCTGCGTAGCTTCCTGAGCGAAGCATGGGCGAGTGATTCGATTGGTCAGGCAAAAGAGGTATGAGATTATGAAATATTCTGACAAGGCATTGGCGCGTTGTGCGCTTATTGTGATTGCTCTGTTTGTTTTTGTTTCAAGTGTGCCTTCTGCACAGAAGAAGGAGAAGCCGCCTAAAACTACTTTGCCTGCTGCACAGAAGAAGATCAGTAAGGCAGAGGCTCCCAGTGCGCCTGCCGCGCAGGAGACGGAAAAGAGTGCAGAGCGCGCGAAACTTTCAGGTGATGTTGATCGGCAGGCCAAGCTCCTCTATGAAAAGGCAATGGAGCTGATGGAGTACAAGCAGTACGAGCGCGGGCTCGCGATGCTGAATACGGTTGTCCGCGACAACCAGGGCAGCCTGCTGGCGCATAAGGCCAATATGGCGATGGGTAAGTATTTCCTCGGGCAGAACAAGCCGAAAGAGGCGCTGAATTATTTTCTCCTTCTCACGCGGGTTCTGGCTCCCGCTCCGGGCGATAAGCAGCCGGAAGAAATAACGGAACTGTACCACGAGTCGCTCTTCCAGGCCGGTTTCAGCGAGTACCAGGCCGCCCAGTATGGCGCAGCTTTTCCCCTATTTCGCCAGCTTACGGAAGTTGCTGGCAAGAGCAAGTGGGCGAACATGGCCTACTTCTATATAGGAATGAGTCACTACAATCTGAAAAACTGGAACAAGGCGATAGATTCGTTGTCCCTGGTTGGCACCGAAGTCGAAGATTCCGGCGAGAAACTTGGCCGTATCGAGATCGGCCAGCGGTTCTATGCCAAGATCACGGATGCCGATGTTCCGGTCCTGCGCAAGCTTGGTGTACAGATCAAGGCGGAAGTAAAGGTGAGCAGCGGTGATATGGAAGTCCTTGAGGCGGTGCCGGTAGCCGGCAAGAAGGATGAAATGCTCCTTTCCGCCCCGACTGCTGTCGGCAAGCCAAAAGCCGGTGACGGAGTTATCCAGATGGTGGGAGGCGATACGCTGACTGTGACTTACCTTGATGACAGCACCCTTGACGGCAGGAAAGGCGTTCCTCGCAGCGGCAAGGTTCTTGCCGTAAGTACAGGAACAATCGGTTTTTTCCTGGGTGACTATTCAACTCCAGCCTACATCGCATTTCCGGGTCAGCCGCAGGCGCTGGTGCTGCGTGATGCCGACCTTGACACCTCGGCGGCTGCAGAGACCGTGAAGGTGACTGTAAAATCGTTTAAGAAAGTCGAGGCAGTTGAGGCTGACGCAGGATCGGCCGATACTCTGAATGTCTTTGCAGTTAAGGACGACGCCAAGGACAAGTGGAAAGAGCGTGACAGTATTACACTGACTCTCACTGAACAGGGCGAAGGGGCTGAAATCCGCAGCGGCAAGTTTATAGGAACCATCAAGCTCGCTAAAGTGGAATCAAACACAGTAGTCAGTGCTACCGACGATGTTCTGCATTGTGACGAGCTTGATGAGCTTTCGGTGAGCTATACTGATAAAATTCATCTTTACGGTGATGAGCCTCGCGAGAATGAATCGCGGATCAAGGTGTCAGGTTCTGTCAACTCCGGTGTCACTGCCGACCAGTTCGTTGTTTTTGATGATCTTCTAAAGGCCCGTAAGGAATCGGTTGAAGCGGAGGCCCTGGTTGGCCTGGGTTCTATATATAAGGATATGGGACTTGAGAGCCGTGCATCGCAGCGCGCGACGGAAGCCCTTAAGAAGGTTGATCCGGTCATCCTGAACCGCGCGAAGCTTCCGGGCGACCTGGTTGAGCGGGCTTTCAAACTCAAGTGGGAGGGTGAACTGCTTCAGGATAATTTCAGTGCCGCCACCGCCACCTGCCTGGCATTCAACCGGCTTTATCCGGAATCCGTGCTGGCTGACCAGGCGTTGATGACGTTGGGCCGCACGCTCGCACAGAAGGGCAAGTACAAGGATGCAGTAGATGTTTATTCGCGTGTGCTGCAATTGAAGAACCCCATTTCGGCGGCTGAAGCGCAGTTCCGGACAGGCGAAACACTTCAGAAAGAGGCCGAGGCGGCTGCAGCTGCGGCTGACGAGACCAACAGCAAGTGGGGCAGCACCGGGCTTAGTGCCAAGACCGCCCTGCAAAACCGGATGGGCGCGGCAATTGCCGCCTATCGCCGGACTTACGAGAGCTACCCGGAAAGCTCCTTCGCTGCAGAAGCCCTGGGCCGCGTGGTGCGCCATTATGCGGATACCGAGGATTATGCCCAGGCTTCGTCGCTGCTGGAAAATGTTTTCTCCAATTATCCAGACGCCGCGTATCTTGATGAGATGCTGATGCTCTGGGCCAAGGTCGCCTATAAGATGGGCGACAAGGAAGTGTCCAAGAGCAAGTTGCGCCAGCTTGTATTTGATTATCCGTCAAGCAAACACGTGAGCGAGGCGCAGAAGAAACTGGCCGCGCTGGAATCTAAAGAGGGTGGGGAGACCAAGAAGTGACCGGTAGTAAGTATTCAGTTTCAGTAATGACGTCAGCGGGATCTGCCCGGTCTGCAGGGCTCTTCTTCCTGTGCATTGCCTGCTTTGTAGCCACGTGTGCGGCTGCGTCGTTTGATGAGCAGCGTAAGGCAGTAGGCGCATCGCCGGCGACCCAGCCGGAGGCGGCGATTCTTTCACTGTTAAAGACTGGCATTGACGAGGGCAAGCCGACGCCTGCGATTTCTGAGGCGCAAAAGTGGCTAAGGCAGAACCAGCCGCAGGACGCAATGCTGCTATACCATGTGGGCCGGGCGTCTGAACTCAGCGGCGACTGGAAGGGCGCAGTTGCGCTTTACCAGCAGTACCTCGCGAAAGCAGATCTCAAATCCACAACCGCGGATGAGGCCGTATACGCCGCCTATGTCCTCTTGATCGAACGGCTCAAGGATGAGAACGGTGCCTATGCCTTTGGCCGGAACGAGGGCGGACGGCTAATGGTCTGTCCTCGAGCGCGGCAGTTTGATCAATGGTTCCTGGATGAGGCGGTTAAGCGCAATGACGCCACGGCTGTGGCCCAGCGCTTGAGTGCCTGTGTTGAGGCTGGACTTCCTTCTGATCTTTTAGCCGCCCGCTACAGCCAGTATTTCCGCTGGCTGCTTGGCGCGGTAGACGGCTACTGTGATCACGGTTTACCGGTAACCCAGGACCTTTATGATGCGGTAAGGGATCTTTGCGCCGCGATGACGCACGATGAGGAAATAAAGCTTCGTCTCGACTGGGCCGTTTCCGTGAAGGCTTACAACGTGGCGAAGATAGGTGACAAGACTAAGAAGAAGGTGGTCGGCCGGATCCACGGTAAAGTCAAGGGTGTTACCATCGCGAACGGTAATAGCACTGTCGGCAAGAAGCAGCCCGGAAAGAATGCAGCCGATGCGAAGGCCGCAGCAGCCCAGGTGGTGGAAGAAAAGAAACTCGAGCTTGGTGAAGATGTAACTCCGCCTGTTGCCGAGGCTTCTGCGCTCCTGGAGAAATATCCACGATATGTCCTGTGGGTAATGACCGGCTGGGCAGGCGGCGGGAATGGTCCGTATTACCGTGACGATTACAAGAAGTACTGGCCGCACGAGGCCGAGGCCAAGATGGCGCCGATCCTGGCGGCCCTGTCCAAGCTGACGCCGGCAGAAGCTGCGGAATTCCTGAATGCCGCGGCGTACGGCAACTACGTGAATAACCCCGGCATCCTCGAACTCAAATCGGTTCAGGATTATCTCAAGGCGAACCCCGCCTTGCTGAATGGCCGGAACGGTTTGGTGGTCCTTGAAAAAGAATGGAACAAGCTGACCCCCGAAGAGGCACAGAAAATAGCCCCGTCGCTGGTGCAGTTAGCCAATCCACAAGCGTCGATTGTGCGCGCTATCGCGACGGGCGGCAAGGATTACGACAAGGTTATGGCGGCATTGCTCGGTCCCGAACTCTGGCGTCTGGGTCCTGGTGAGTTGAACGGGCCCTGGGCTGACCAACTCTGGCACTACTGCGGCAGGCCTGGCGGGAACCAGAAGAGGGATGAGCAGATTGCCAAAGCCAGAGCTGTGGCCGCTGCATTCGCCGTCGGCGATGCGAAAAAGGAAGACCCGGCCGACAAGCGACTTGCGGCGTTCCGGAACTTGTGGGCGGATTACAAGTCGGCCCAGCCAAAGATCCCCTTCACAAGGGCACGGGCCGCGGCAATCCTGAAATTCACACCTGAACTCGTTCCGGAACTTCTCAAGGACCCGAATCCTGAGGCGCAGAGCATGGTGCGCGATGCGATCACCAGCGGGATGGAAGATGCCAAGGGATCGATCGAGCGCGACGAAAGGGCTCGCGGTATTTCTCACTCTGGATGCGACCCATGGATCTTCCGTCTCTCAAGATGCTGGAATGGCTTGGATTGGATGAAGCAGAACAAGAAGGAATTCTATGCACCGCATCCTTTGGAGTCTGTGTTACGTGCGGCCGTGGCGGAACGGTTGTCGCAGGGGAAAATCGAGCCATGGCTTACGATGGCGTGGATAAATGTGCAGTTCATTGAGAACAACGCCGAGCAGGTAAAGCTAATGCAGGCACTGTTCAACTCTCCGGCCTGGGCTGGCGTACCGTTCGAAGTGAAGTTCGCCGCGCGCGAATGGTTCAAGAAGGACGCGATGACTCCGGCACAGATAGCCTGGGTCGATACCGCCGATCCTAAACTCGTGTGCAAAGACATGTTTTCGCTCACGAATACGTCCGACGTGGCGACCACTGCGGCGGCTCTGGGTAAAGCGATCGAGGGCGTGAGGAAATCTCCTGTCAAGATGGATATCCAGGGGTTGGACCAGTTGGGAACTGTCACGAATTTGGTTTTTGACGATCCGAAAGTTTATGAAAGGGTCCTTGAGATTGCTGATCAACTGCGCGAGCCGTGCCGGAGCCAGGGATTGGGCAGGCTTCTGCTTCCGCTGGTGAAAGAGAAGAAAGATCCGGTGATGTTGCATCGCGCGGCTAGTTACTTATGGAGCTACGCCTACTATGGCCAGCAACGTGATTCTTTCCCGGCGGTCAGGCAGTTGTCAGAATCCTTGTTGGATGAGCAGCCTGCGACGGCCAATGCCATGGCGCGTATCGGCTTGAATTACTTTACCGGTTTGAGTGCGGCATGGGCATTCAATCCGGCCTCGGACATTCCGGCGTTGAAGGCTCTTGCCGGCAAGGCCGGAATGAAGATGGGGATGATGGCCGTTCCGGTGGCGCAGACGGATCCGGCCTATCCAATATACAAATCGCAGGCCGATTGGCAGGGCGGCAGCGAGGACAGTGCCTGGACCCTGTGCAGCGAAAACTGGAAACAGCTTCTGCCTGTGCATCGTGAACTTTCCGTTGAATACCTGATGTGGGTCATGAAACGGACCATTTACAGCCGTGACGATGCCGGCCAGGAGGACTTGATAAAGGCGCTCCTGACCTGGGCCAAGGAACCTAACTCCCAGCTGACCCTCACGCAGAAAGTGGAGATTGAAATTGCCTATGGGGATATCGCAGTGCAGCGCGGAATGTTGAAGCAGGCCCATGAGATATTCTCCCGTGTTGTGCATAATAAGGACTACCAGGGATTGGTCGCGAGGCAGCAGGCGGCTTTGCGGCTGGTTAGTGTGCAGCGCATGGCGAAGGAGTTTGATGAAGCTATTCAGACCCTGGGCGAACTTGAGATGGAGCGTATTCCTGAGATGTGGGCGCCTACTCGTTACGCCCGGGCAGAGGTCTACTATGACATGGAAGAATATGATAATGCCGCGAAGGAAGTTGACTCTATCCTGGCGCGCGACCAGGCCCATGCCGATGCCAGGATCATGCAGGGTAAGTTGCAGCTCAAGCGCCAGAAGCTGATGGAAGCGACAGAGGTTGAACTGGGGCAGGTGAGCAGTCAGCAGACTCTGGTGCCGGGAGAAAAACTGAAGGTGACCCTGTCCGATCCGACTCTGGCTGTGTCCGGCGCGGGCACCGAGATCGAGGTGGTTGTCTGGGCTGACTCCGGCGACAAAGAGACTTTCTTCCTGCGGCAGTTCGGCGACCAGAAGACAAAGTTCAGGGGCGAGGTCGCCACGGCGCTGGGTGCGCCCAAGCCCGGCGACAAGGTCCTGCAGGTTATCGGTGACGACAAAATTTACTATGCCTACTCCGAGCGGTTTCGCCAGAAGATGAACAATATATCTGAAAAGCGGGGAGGCCCTATTACTGTCGCTTCCGATGCACTGCTCATGGCCTCTGCGCGAAAACTCCTCTCTGAGGCAGAACAGCGCGTTGCCGACATGGAGGCGCAGATGGCCAGGCTCCAGGATAACGGCGTATCTAAATCCAGCGCCCGTGCAGGGGCTGTGGCCGCCAAGGCCGCGGCTGTTGTTTCCCGGGCCAGTGGCGTAGAGGATGATTCCGAGCTCGAGGCCCGTGACATAGAGGATTTGCAGAAGAGACTTCAGGTTGAACGCGTAAAACCCGGAAAACCAGTTTATGTCCGCGTGATTGACCCGGATCGAAGCCGCACTGCCGGGATCGACGAGGTGACCGTAAGCGTGGAGAGTTCCAGCGGCGACGCCATAGGTCAGGTTGTGCTCAAAGAGACAGGTACGCATACCGGATGGTTTGAAGGAGTTGTACCGACGGCCGGGGCACAAGCCAGGGCTTTCGCTGACAGCTCGGAACCAGGCCGCAATCCCAACATGGTTATCAGTGCCGTCCAGGGTTATCAAGCCTGGCGGCCCCAGGCCAAACCGGGAGTTGCTTCGGAGTTTATGGTTGATCTTAACGACAATGTTTCGCTGGGAGAAATGACGATTACGGCAAAGGAGCAGGGATCAAAACTGAAGAAGTTTATCCTTCTTACAGGAATGAATTCGCGCGAGATGACCGCCGTGGCAGCCTATCCTAAGAATATTATTGCCGTGAGCGAGCCGTGGCGTCCGAGCGTTACGATCATGAATGATACTGACTATCACCATGTCCAGAACGCTCGTTCGGTTTATGATATTAGGGAGCTGGAGCAGCAGATGGATCGCGGCTGGTTGAGCCAGCAGTTTGCAGCGGGTATTGCGGAGAACGTGGATGGTCCGTCGGTCGCGATGACCAATTCAATTCCGGACAAAGTCAAATGGCTTCGTCAAAATCAACACCACAACGCGCATGTTATTTACCGGTTCCGTGGCTATTTTTATGAGCCCGCAGATATCACACGGCGTTTCAAGGTGGAGCTGGGTAAATGGACGCCCCAGGAAGTGCATCCTTCAGTTGCCAATCCCGCGCAGTATATGCTGGCGGTCGATGGCCGGATCATCAGCCAGCGGCAGGAGAAACCTCCCGATGCCGGTGTCGCTGTCGGACTTGAAGGGCAGATCGACCTTCGCCAAGGGGTGCACACCTTCGAGATTTGGTCTACTGGCTGGGACTGCCGTATCGGGTTCGGGCGCAGTGTCAAGCTGCTGGCGAACCTGGATGCCGCTGAGACGCTCGGCGACTGTCCGGACAGTTTCTTTGATCCTGCGACCTTCCCGAAGGGAATCCTGGCGCACCGTAATGGTACGGCCACGGTTACCGCCAATTCCGACGGCACCGATTTCACTGTGAAGTTTGCAACGGGATCGCGTACGCGGCTCTTCAACCTGGTCCTGGTCGAGCAGGAAGGGCCTGTGCCTGTGTTGAACAAGATTGCCCTGACTGATGCAGGCGGCAAGCGGGTTCTGCCGGTTGCCGAAGATTTTGCATTGCTCAACAAGAACAGCACGCTCGAGATTCTCACCGGCGACAAGGTGGCTGTCCGCTATGTGGACAACCGGTATGTTACGAAGGGCAGGGAGAATAACGAGCGTTTCCTGAACGTGGCATTCACCACGGCGGCGATGCAGTTCGAGTTCTTCGAGATGCGCAAGAACCACGATGAAGATGTTGAATACTATGAGAAGATGCTGCGGTTTGCATATGGCAAGCCTGTGCTCCTTACCATCATGGATGCCGATATGGATGTGTCGGCCAAACCCGACAACGTGACCGTAACCCTCGAGAGCAAGGCCGGCGGAAAGCGCAAGTTTGTGGCAACGGAGAGCGGTGACTCCACGGGTATTTTCAGGGTGTCCGTGACGCCGGTAGCGGGAGCGCCGGCTAAAGATAATGAAGTGTGTGTTGGAGAAGGTGAAACACTGGCGGGGGTTTACCGTGATGAGGAAAATACTGATCCCGGTGTGCCAACGGAACGGTATGCATCCATCAAGCATGCTGCGTTCACCAAACCGGAGCTGAGTTTGTCGCATGCAACGGTAACGGCCATTGATCCGAAGAACCTGCCGCCAGCGTACAACCTGAATGAAGGGTTTATCCCGGTTTACCAGGAGCAGCAGCTGCTGGAGAAGATGTCTCCAGCAGCCCGCCGCACCTGGGATGCAACGCGTGGCACTGTGCGGCCGCGCTGGACAATCAGAAACTCGATGATCAACATCGCCAGGCCGCCGGCCAATGGATTTGCCTCGGTTCTCGGCCAGAGCCTTTTCTTTGAGCTGTCTGCGCCGCACCTGGCGCTCAGGGCCGGATCGACAGTGGATATCTTTGTGCAGACCGAGGCAGGGCGCAAATTGGCGCAACCTGCCCAGCCGCAAGCACCCGGTTCCGCGATAGCGGCTGCACAGCCGCCGCTGTTTGATGTTAACGTGCCGGGTACGATCCAGCTCGCTGCAGGTCTGGACCCGCTGTGGGGCGGGCCTGGCGGCATAAATGACTCCTGGCGCGGTACTCCGCAGATTCCTATCTATGTGGCGGGGCTGCCGCAGCAGGGCAGCACCAGGGAGCAGGAGCGTTTCGTGTGCCGTGTCCCCCTGGTTCCGGGCGTGTTGCCTGATCACGGCGTTCTGACCGTTGAGGAATATGCTGCGCGGGTTAGGGCACATAGCATGCAGCCGCAAAACGGGCTGGTGGTGCGGCCTGGTGATCGCGTGTATGTAGGCTTCAGGTATGAAGACCGGGATGGTAAGGAGCAGTGGCTGACGGCATCGGTAAAGGTTATCACGCACCCGGTGCTGGATATACTGGAGGACGACAACCGGACTCTTAAGACAAGTGCTTTCGTTGGAGAAAATCTTTACCTGCGCGTGGTGGATCTTGGTGCGGATGTATCTGACCGGAGCGACACGGTTAAAGTGCTTCTGCAGGCCAGGTCGGGTGCGAAGCATTACGTGGAGTTGAATGAAGTTGATACGCATACAGGTGTATTCAAGGGTGCATACCCGCTTTCCTATCTGAAAACCGGCAGTAATGCCGCAACCAATACCGGCGAATATAACGTCAAGGCCGAGGGATTCCCCGTGGTCTACGGCGATGAAGCGGGTGCCCGCTATACGGATGCCGGCGGCCAATCGACAGCTGCGATACTCGTGAGTATATCCAAGGGTGCTGATGGAAAGATCGAACCGTTCTCGAAGAAGTATAACGATCCGGATATTGCGATGCGCACACAATTTACGATGGCCGAGAGCTACCTTGAAGTTGCCAAGCATCACCGTGAGCTGGGCGAGACCGAAGCCGCGGGACGCGAATATGATCAGGCCAAGCAGCTGCTGGCCAATGCCATGGACCAGTTCAGGGACCCGGAAACGCGTGCGCATGCCGAGTACCTCCTGGGTAACCTCACGCTTGAGGAGGCCGATGCCACGAAGGAGAAAGACCTCAAGGAAGAGCGATACCGTGCGGCACTGTCGCGGTTCCTGCATGTCACCGGCAGCTACCCGGATACATTGCATGCGTCCAAGGCCCAGTTTAAAATTGCAACGGTATACGAGAAGCTCAAGGAACCCGACATCGCGGCGCAGGAATACGTGAAGCTTGCGTACAAGTATCCGGACTCGGAATTCCTGGCAACGGCAATGGCGCGGCTTGGGGCGCACTTCCAGCGCACAGCGGCCGGTTACGAGGAACGTGCCAAGCCGCTGCTTGCAAAGACTGATGACAAGAATGCGCAGTTCGACGGCACTGCAATGCAGAAGTTGGCTGTGAGCGAATATTTGAAAGCGGCCAATATTTTTGCCCGCATGCAGGAACGTTTCCCAGATCATGATCTGGCAGGCAAGGGCGGACTGTATGCAGGGCAGGCCTACATGCGGGCCGGCGCAAATAAGGATGCTGTAGACGCGTTCCTCAGGGTCATAAAGAACGAAGGCTATGACGGACCGGAAATACGTGCGCAGGCAATGTACTGGGCCGGCATGTGTTACGAAAGCCTGAAGGAGCCGATGGCCGCCTACTCGATTTACAAGAGGCTCACTTATGATTTCCCGGAGTCTAAATGGGGCTCCTATGCGCGCGCGCAGCTTTCGCAGGAAGGCCTGCTGAACATTGAAAATGATTTGGAGATTAAACGGTTGGAGGAGAAGAAGTGATCAGGGACCAGATGTCAGTTATCAGTTGCGCCGTTCTGCTGGCTTTTATGCCAGTTGCCGGCGCCACCCAGCTTGATGAACAGATGGCGGCGTTTAAAAAGGCCGATAAGCAGACCGAAGCGGCTGTGTCTACTTTGCTGAAGACGGGTCTGGATGAAAACCGGGCGGCTGAGGCGCTTGCCGTCGTGAAGTCCTGGCTTGATGCAAATCCGGCGGCGTCACAGTCTTGCCAGTATTATGCCGGACTTTCGATGCAGTATGCCGGCGATTGGCCTGGCGCTGTAGCCTTTTACCGTAGGCTTCTGAAAGACAAGTCACTTGAGCCGAAACTGGCTGGTACCGTTGTGACTTCGACCTATCGCCTGCTTATCAATGACATGCGTGAAACGGATTCTGCGTACCTGCTGATGCGTGAGGATGGAGACCGCCTGAGGACGTACGGCCTCGCGAAGCAGTTTGACCAATGGTTCCTTGACATGGCGAAGCGTCGCAACGACGTGCCGGCTGTCTGCGGCAGGGTGTCGGCAATCTACAGCACGGCGTCCACAAATTCAGTGCCTGACACCTCTGACCTGGAATGGATCTGCGCCAGGCTGGAATCGTTTGCAATACCGGATGAAACCTGGCTGCCTGCAGCGCAGAAGCTCGCAGCCCTGCCGCAAGTTCCTGAAAAATACCGGGCGCGCGTCAACTGGGTGAAGGAGATCGTGCCTTGCACCAAAGCTGCGACTGAACTGTTCCGCGCAAGAAAACCCCTTCCTGATGCCGTGCTTGATAATCCGCTCAAGGCTGCCGAGGCGCTGGTGACTGCGCTTCCGTACGAAGGCTCCATCCTGGCCGCAAGGGGCTGGATGAATTTCAACGAAGGGCACACGCCGAATCTATTCAAATATGTGACCCCAAGGCGTGACGCCAAAACGGCTCCAATTATCAAGGCGCTGGCGAGTCTGTCTCCTCAGAAGGCCCAGGCTGTACTCGCCGCACCGGGCTGTCCCCGCGGGCGCCAGGTCTTCAACCTGTTTTATGGTGAGAGTAGCTATGCGACTTCCGAGACGAAGACGCTGATCAGAAGCCTTCCAGCTGTCTTCAACTCACTGGCTGCGCCAAGCATGGCGATGTTTGACGGTACCATGACCGTTGAAGAGGCGAAGGCCTTGTCGCCCCTTCTGGCGCGCAATCCTGGCGGACACGCCGCGCTGGTGCGGGCATATGCCGTGGCCGGAACCAACACCGTTAGCGCCATGGTGCCGATAATCATGAAATCTGAAATATGGCGGTTCGATTCTGCGAAGGACGCGATTGACCTGGTGTGGAACTGCGGATCCAGGCGTGATGGTGCGAATAATGCCGCACTTTGCAAGCAGTACGAGAACCTCGGCGCCCGCTACGACCAGATCAGCAGGCAGGTTGCCAAGGGAGCCTCGAGCCAGGATCGGCAGGCTGCTTTCAATGCCCTGCAGGGTGACCTGCTTGGGACGGCTCCGTCCATCCCAGCGGCGCTTGAGTTATGGAACAAGCTGTTTGTGCATCTGACGGAGGCTGATTCCGTGGCCATGCTGAAAACTTTGATGGCGAACATCGACGGTGACCGCGAGTTCCTTTTGCGTTGTGCGCTCGCTGGCGCGCGTATTGGAGGGCATGAAATCTACTGGCAGCCACAGTGGACTGACAACTTCATGCACAATGGTCCGCAGCGTTCCCGTTACTACGAGGCTGCCGCTCCACTGGTCAAAGATTTGCAGCGTATTATCAGTGCACAGGTACAGGCCGGGAACATATCAGAGCTCCTCTTCGGTATGTGGCTGCATGCGGCTAATCCGCAGGATGAGTCTGCCTGTTCCTTTATGAAGACCCTTGTCGCATCGCCGGCCTATAACAAGGTTGATCAGGACTACAAAAAGACGGCGGCGGATGGCCAGCATTTCGGGCGAATCGCAATGACTCCCGCCATGCTGGCCAGTGATCCCGAGTACATCAGCCGTGAATTGCTGGCCCTGCCGGCGGAAGCCGCGCCCGTCGCCGTCGAGGCGGCGCTCAAGTCCGTGGTAGAGCGGGTAGCCCAGGCGCCTGAACCGGTGGCGGTGTACGGCCTGCAGAAGGTGGCCGCCTTGCCGACGCTGAGCGCGGAAGCACGCGCAAATGTGATGCTTCTGTTCAAGCAGCTTGCGCCGATCGGTGAATATCCGCGTGGCCAGGGTTACGAGCAGCTTTCAGTTCGGATAGTGCAGGATATGCAGAAAGAGAAACGGTGGGGTACAATCGTTCCGTATGCTGCCGGTCTGTGGCGCAGTGCGGAAGTGGCTGACGATATGAGATTTCCCAAAGTTGCCGATGCTCTTCTGGCCTTTGCCGAATCTGCAATGGAAGCAGGTGCGCCGTCGGCTGCGCTCTCGGTGGCGAGGACAGGTTTGAAGAGCGGGATCAGCGCGCTGAGTGCTAGCGACCAGTATAATCCTGATGCATCCAGGCTAAGGCGCGGACGGTTGAGCCAGGTGGCTGGCAAGGCTGGCGGCGCGACCGGTGAGGTTGATATTCCGGTTGATGAAACCAGTCCTGCCTATCCGATCTACAAGTCGAACTCGGAATTTGTGCAGGGCAATCTTGATTCGGCCTGGTCGCTGTATAAGGCCAATGAAGACCAGTTGAAGCCCCAGGCTGAACAGGCAGAGGGGCAGTCTCTGCTCCGCAAGCTTTCACTGGACTACTGCTTCTGGCTTTTGCGCCGGAATATGGATGAGGGACGTACCGAGCAGGCCGAGTTGCTGGTCAAGGAGCTGACAATCTGGTCGCGACAGGCCGAAGGGACTTTCAGCGCGGACAAGGATGCCGAATTGAAGATTGCCTACGCCGACCTGGCTTTCCTCAAGGGCGCGCTGCCAACGGCCCGAGCCTGGTACCGCAAGGTGGCGGATGCCGACGAATACAAGGGCACGGAGATACATTTGCGCGCCGCGCTGGGCTCTGTCAAGGTGGACCGGGTGACAAAGAATTTCGGGGCCGCGCTGGAGGAGCTGGACAAGCTGATCATGATGCCTGCTGCATCGGCGAGGGCGAGGGTGCACTATGCCCGAGCAGAGGTTTTGATGGACCAGGAGAATTATAAAGACGCATTTGACGAGATAGCTGCTGTTTTGCGGAGCGACCCAAATCATGCTGATGCCCTGATCCTGCGCGGCAAAATCCAGTACCGGATGAGAAAGCTGGTGGAGGCCAGTGAAATTGAACTGGGAGTGACGCAGGAACACAAAGTCATGGTTCCCGGCGAGACTTTAAAGATCAACCTGAACGACCCGACTCTGAGTGTGTCGGGTGTGGGCGCGGACATTGAGGTTGAGGTTCAGGCAAGGTCAGGCGATCGCGAACTGGTGCTTCTCCACCAGCTTGGCGACAGCAAGGACAAATACAGGGCGGATGTGCCCACGGCGCTGGCTCCGCCAGTGGCCGGTGACAAGGCTTTACAGGTTCTCGGCGAAGACGAGATCCGTTACGGCTATTCAGCCAGGTTCCGCGCGAAGATGAAGGACCTGCCGCCTGATCCCAAGACGGTGATCGGGATTGCCTCGGACGCGCAACTGTCGCTGTCGGCTGGAGCTTTTCCTCCGAAGGAAGGTGAACGCCGGCTTGATATCGAAGAACTTGGCCTGTCAACGGCCCAGCGTGCGCTTGGTATGCGCGCTGTGAGACCTGGCAATCCAGTTTACGTGCGCGTGATTGATCCTGACCAGAGCAAGACCGCCGGCATAGATGAGCTGGCTGTTATGATGCAGAGTTCGAGCGGGGATGAGATCAGGCGCCTCTTGCTCAAGGAAACAGGGCCATATACCGGGGTGTTTGAAGGAATCGTGCCCACCGCCGGCGCGCAGGCCATGGCGTTTGCTTCCGAGAGTGCGCCAGGCCGCGATCCCAACATGACGATAAGTTCAAAGCCGTATCCCGGCTGGCTGGGCAAGGTGGGCGATAAAGAGAAGGCCCGTACATTTGGCATAGATTTAAATGACAATGTTGCTGTTGACAGGATGTCGATTTCTTTCGACGGGGCGGGTAATACCATTACCCGTTTTGTCCTTCAGACCTCCATGAACGGGCGTGACTGGACAACTCGGGCGCGCTATCCCGAGGATGGAGCCCCGTGGGACGGCCGGCCGCGGGTGAGTTCTTTCCCGACTTACAATGGCGGTATAGCTGTGTCAGCGCTGAAGGGGAGGGACCTCCCCGCGGACTGGCAGGAGAATATGGAGCTGAACTCGATGCGTGCGTCGTGCCGTTACCTCGCCGCGACAGTAACCAATATTTCGTCGGGTAATCTCCCAATAGTGGATACAGGCCACCCGGGTTATTCAGGGCTCCTTCAGTATCGTGCACTGTTTTACGAGCAGTCTGCCGCGATTCGCCGGTTCCGTTTGACGGGTTATCCTGCGGAGAACACCGTGTTCCTGCTCGATGGCCAGCCAGCGGGCAAAGAAGATGAGGATCCGCTTACGATTGAACGCGAGCTTAGGCCTGGACTTCACGAGATACAGGTATGGCGGCATGATGGGCGGGATAAGATTGTTAACAGCAAGCCGGTGCTGATGTGTGATGTCCAAGGCAAGAAAGATCTGGCTGCCTGCCCGGACAGCATGTTTGATTCGGCCACATTCCCGGAAGGTGTGCGCGCGCAGATTGCAATGCCTGCAATTATCACAAAGCCGGCCGACAGCGTCGGCCTGGATGTGAAGTTTGGTGTGAATACCAAGGTACGCATGGTGCGCCTGGTGATCCTGGGGTTTGATGGAGTGGCACCGGCGGTCAAGGCAGTCACGGTTGCCGATGCCGACGGCAAGGCACGCCTGCCGGTTAAAGAAGATTTCATGGCGTTACGCCAGAATAACCAGATTGAGGTGCTTCCAGGTGATCTGATAACGGTTCGCTACGATGATCCGGTCTCGGCGACTCCGAGACGCAACAAGCATGAACAACGGCTGCAGGTAGCCTTTAACACAGCGGTAATAACGGTCTCCTTCCTGAATTACGAGACGACTGCCGAGGGGCGCAAGCTTAAGCTGGAGCCGATCCGTCGTTTCAAGTTTGGTGACGCCATAGCTGTTGTGGTTGATGATGCCGATATGGACTCGAATCCGAAGCCTGACGTTGTTGATGTCCGGGTTGCTACCAGCGGAGGTCAGGCGACGACTATCAAGGCGGTTGAGACAGAGGATCACAGCGGGAAATTTATAGGCCGCATATTCCCGGTGGAAGGTAAACCTGCGCGGGACTCGGAGGTCCAGGTGACTCCAGGGGCCACGCTGACGGCAACGTACCGTGATATGGAGAACCTGGATCCGGGGATACCGGCCGACAGGTCTGTGACGATTGAACATGCAAAATATGCGACACCGCAACTCGCCGTGTACAATGTGAGCAGTGAAGCTTTTCCGGCCGACTCGAAGATGGTCAGGGAGGCTGGGAAGAATAGCGCACGCTCTGCCGGACCCGAAATTGTATCGCCCAGGCGTTCGCTTAAGTATAGTTACGTCGATGCGGCTGGTATACAGGGCACGTCTCTTAAAGGCGTGATCGGAGCTAGTTTGCGATTTGATGTTGTGGCTTCGCATCTGGCCCTGGCAGGGAGCAGCGAGATCTCTGCGTATGTGCAGGTCAGGCCGCAGGCACCAGAAGGAGTGAAGAATGCCGGCCAGGCTTTTGATGTTAACCTGCCTGGCACGCTGAAGCTGACAGGTCTTCCGCAAGGCGCGGGCGTTGAGGTTCCTGATGGCTATACGCTGGGTGCTGTTCCGGCGCCGCCCTCGAACAAACCACCGATGGATGAGGGACGTTTCTCGTTCACGGTTCCCCTCGTTCTAGGTGAGAGGCCAACGCGCAGCTTTGCAACGAAAGATGCCGAATTGCTGCCGTCATCATCGATCCCGGATGGTGTTGCCGTGCGCGAAGGCGATGTTGTGCATATCGGGTTTGCCTACAAGGACGATAAGGACCAAGTGCAATGGAAGACGGCAGCGGTTACGGTGGGCAGTCACGCATTCCTTGATGTTATGAACAGCACCTACAATGAGCCGCTGACCCGGGCGTTTGTGGGCGAAAAAGTGTTTGTCAGGGTGCTGGCTCGTGGATTGGACCTGGGTCCGGACCGCGATCTGGCGTCTGTCGCATTAAAATCCTCGGGCGGCGCGGCCGCTGTTTTCCAGCTGCGGGAAACCGAGGCACACACAGGGATATTCAAGGGTGTCTTTGCGATAAGTTATGCGGATAAACCTTTACAGGCCGAGCTGCCTTCCGTGGAACTCAATGGTTTTCCTGTCCGCTACGGTGAAGATGTGGTTGTTGGCTATGCGGCCTCAGGCGAGACTCCGGCGCAGTCGGTGAAGGTCAGTATCAACATGGGTGCAGACGGCAGTATAGAGCCATTCAGCAAGCGTTTCACAGGTGACGACATGGCTGTGAAGACAAGCTTCGCGCTGGCTGAGTGTTTCTTTGAGCTGGCAAAGAAGCATCGCCAGATGGACCAGGAGAGCCTTGCGCGTCGCGAGATGGAGCACGCGCAGAAGCTGCTGGCCGAGGCGATTGCCACGCACCGCGACGATGAACTGCGCGCGCACGCTGAATATCTGCTTGGCAACCTTTCCCAGGAGTATGCGGACCTTGCGAAGAACGATGAAGCGAAGATGCCGATGTACCAGGATGCGCTGGCGCGGTTCTCGAAGATTCCCGTTGACTACCCGGACACCGAGTTTGCCCCCAAGGCCCAGTTCAAGACTGCACTGGTCTACGAGAAGATGGGCGAGACCGAGATTGCCGTGGAAGAATATGTGAAGCTAGCCTATAAATATCCGAAATGTGAATACATTCCTGAGGCCATGTCACGGCTTGGCGGTTACTTCCAGTCAAAGGGCCAGGCCTTCAAGGAGAAGGCTGATCCGTTGAGGGAAAAGACCGACGTCTCGTCGAAGGCCGAGGTGCTGCGCCAGGATGAACTGTCATATCCTGAATTCCTCAAGGCCGCGCTGATTTTCGCCAAGCTGCAGGAGCGCTTTCCTGAACATGAACTGGCCGGGCTGGCCGGTTTGCGTTCAGCTCAGAATTACATGCGTGTGCACCAGTACGAGAATGCGATAAATGGTTTCAAGGTTCTGGTGGATAACGAAGCGTATGACGCGAACGAGGTCCGTGCTCAGGCGCTCTACTGGAGCGGGCTGAGCTACGAGCGTTGGGCCGGCACAATGAGCGAGTCGAACTACAAGGGCCGGGGCGATGCCATGAATAAGGCCTACCAGATCTACCGGCGTGTGACATTTGATTTCCCTGACGCCAGGTGGGCCAAACAGGCCCGCGGCAGGCTGGCAGACCCGGCGTTTACAAGGATTGTGGAAGAAGATGAGAAGGCTCGCCAGAGTACGCTGAAGAGCTTGCAGGAAGAGAAGAAGAAGCGGAAGTGAGCAGGAAGAAGTAATCGGCCAGCCTGCAACGTTATGCCAGTTCGCATCGCTACGCGAAGCGTTGCTGGCGGGCGTAGCATTGCGGGCAGGTGATCAGAGGGGATTTTATTTGAACGAGATTGAGAAAGCGTTGTTAGGGGAAGTGACAGGGGGTGTGGAGCCTCTGTTGTGTTTGCGCACGAATACGAAAGTGGACGCGGGCCGCTGGTGGAGACGAACGCCGGTGTGGCTTTGCGTTACACAGGATAATCTGATCCTTCTGGCTGTGGCCAGGCGGCGATATGTACAGAAAGTGCCGCTGGGGGAATGCTGCGGTAGTCTGTACTGTAACACGACAGGAGAGCTGATTCTCGCGCCAGCTAAAGGCCTTGAAACCAGCCGGCTTGCCATGTCACCGGCGGATGCCTTGAAGGTTTTGAAAGCTATTGGATGTGAACAGAAGATGAAAGCCTGAATAGATGTGAACTGGAAGGAAGAGTGAAATTATGAGTAATGAACAGATTAAGAATGCGAATAGTTCAGATGCGACCCCTGAATCTTTACTGGACACTTTCCAGGGGCCGGGCCTTGTGAAAATTGTGATGCTGGCCGTCATTATCCACGTTGTGGTGATTGCCGGAACAAGCATGCCTTACCTGAAGCGCTCGTTTATGGGGGAAAAAACCGGCGAGCTGACAAAAGAAAAACGGATAGAAAAGGCTATGGCTGAAGCTTCTGAAGCGTTGAAGAAGATTGCTGCGGCAAATGGGCTGAATCCACAGGACATCAGCGATAACCTTGCGTCGGCAGGCATGCGGGCTCCCAAGGCTGAAGCGGCAGCACCGGATGCGAGGAAGGGTGGTAAAGGTGCCGCGGCCGCAACGGCGGCAGATGTAAAGAGCAATGCTGCACCCGCTACAGCCGCAGTTAACGTTCAGGCTGGCACTGCTGTTGCCACACCGGAAAAAACGGAGTCAAAAATTGAGAAGGATATTAAGAAGACCGCCGTTGGTCCCAAAATGCCAGGCGCTGGCGATAAAGATGATATTTTCTAGAACGTGAAGCTACAGTCAGAGTTCCGAATGGGAGAACCGGTGACGGTAACTTTATCAATACGGTATCTGCCGGCTAAGGTCCTCAAATCATTTCAGGTGTAAATGGAAAAGACAGAACAGATACGGTTGCCTTCAGAAGGGCTACATGAGATTCCGGCGAAGGCGTCTGCTTTCAAGGCGCGGGTGGTGAGCCTCGCAGCGATGATGCTCGCAGGTCCAGGCGTCTTTGCCGCGTGGTTTCTTCCAGGGATGTTGGCGTCGTTTCTTGCCGGCAATCCAAAAGCAGCTGCATTGCTTGGTGCCAACGGGTGGATCCTTGTCCTGAAGGTGCTGTTCCCGGTGATGGGATCGCTTGGCCTGCTGATTGCAGCAGGCGGGCTTTTCAGCCTGTACCGCAGGCCGCTGACATACCGTTTCCTCCGGGCCGCTATAGCGATCGTTTATCCAATACTGGCGGCGTACATTTGCATTGCCTGGGAGGCGGTGTTTTCCATCCTCGACGCTAACCTGGAACTGGATGGCCAGAAGCAGGACCGGGCGACGGCCCTCCTGCTCTGGTGGCATGTCAGCTGGCCTGCCATTGCGGCGATACTCTATGCAGCCTGGCTGCATGTATTGATGCACAGCCGTTCGGTCTATTCGGCCTTCACCGGTGAAGACGGGGAGCCTCTGAAAGGGGATGTTATCCTGGAGAATATCCGTACTCATGGACAGGAGGTCCATGTTCGCAGGAGTTTCTATGCGAGCTCTTTTATTCACCTTGTGATCATCATCATTATTCCCTGGTTGTTGAGCTATGGAGGCTGTGTGGAATCGTACAGGGTTCCCAAAGGCAGCGGTACCGCTTCCGTGGTCATGGTGGGCAAGATGGTGAAGACTACGAAGAGCAAGAAGAGCAAGAAGAACAAGAGAAAGCACCTGGTCTTGAGGCCCAACTCCTCGATTATTTATGAAATTCCTGACCTGGACGACACCGAAGTTGACCGGGCCATGGAGGATCAGACACAGGTAACTTATCAGTCGATGGCGATGGCAGGCATTGCCAGGACCGGCGCCATGGGCAAGGGCGGAGGAACCCAGGGCGGCTGGCCTGAAGGCATGGACGATTACAAGATCCGTTTTATCCGGCTTGATCACGGTGGTGATGGCTGGAACGACGGAATGGATGATTCTGGTTCTGATATCAATTTCCTGCGCGCGTTTGCCAAGAGCACCGGCTTCAAGAATATCGCGGCCAAGAGCGAGAGCCACAAGATTGCGCTTCTCGCCAAGTATTCGAAAGACGGCTTCCCTCCGTTTGTTTATCTCACCGGCAATGGTTCTATGGGATCGGTTTCGTCATCCGACCGGAAGATCCTGCGGGAGTATTGCCTCAGGGGCGGCATGCTGATTGCGGATGCGGGGAGTCCGTCATTCCACACAACCTTTATCCATTTTATTACCCAGGTCTTTCCTGACAAGCCGCTCATTGATATTTCCGATGATGATGTCCTGTACCAGATGCCTTATTCCTTTCCTAACGGGGCCCCGGCTTTCTGGCACCACGGCGGCCGGCGCCCCCTGGGTATCAAGCACGAGGGGCGCTGGATTGTGTTCTACCACCCAGGGGACATGAACGATGCCTGGAAATCGCCAGGCTATACCGATGTAACTCCCGAGATGCGCGATGCCGCCATGCAGCTTGGTATTAACCTGGTGTATTATTCCTTTAACCAGTGGGATGATGCGGTGGCCAAGGCGAGGAAATGAAGAAGTTATCAGGTGGAAGGAGACAGAAGTCAGTAGTCAGAATCCAGGATTCAAGAAAGAAATGTAGGAGCGCGGCTCTGTCCGCACGATGTGTAAGAGAAGATCGCCCGAGCGGAATCGGGCTCCTACAACAGAAGAAGAGAAATGTGACAACTTTTAATTAGGACTTAACCGTTATCAGTTATAAGTAAACATGAAATTGAATTATTTCAGCATAATAGGTTATGTAAGTGTCGTGCTCTGGCTTGTGGTGCCTGTGCTGTGGGTGCTTCATGCGAAGCTCAGGCCGCGGCGATGGCTTTGCCATATTGCGCTCGCCGTTGCGTTGCTGGCGTATATCTTTGCCCTTCTCAACTCCAAACTCTATGTCAACCGCATCCAGCTTGATCAAAGCGCTGAGATTGCGGCCGTCCAGGCTGCGCAGGAAGAGGCCCGCAAGGCAGCGGAGAACATTCGAGGCGGCGAGGTTGCGCAGATCAAGTTTGCAGAGGATTCTGCCGGGGCGTTCATGGATGCCGGCGGTATGGATGCCTCTGACCTCAAGACCATGGCGAAACTTAAGGAAAAAGCCGAACCGGAGTGGAAGAAGAATAAAAAGAAGAGAGCTGAAAGCGGGAAACAGGACGATAGCATTGATGACCTGATTGGCGGTAAAACTGCAAACAAGGCTGCCAAGAGTGCATCGCCAGCAGATGCCGCAGAGCCTGCCCAGGAACGCCAGGTGTTTATGCTGGAGGGCGACAGGGCAATGGCAAATCGGCTGGATGGCGCCAATCTCAAACTGATACGTCTCCTACTCCTGCTGGCAGTTTTGATCGTGGTTGTGGATTACCTGCGGCGGGCGAATATCTACAAAGAAGCTTATATGCCTCTGCCGATGCCAAGTTCATGGCTCAATGAGTTTTCACCTGTTCCGACGTTGATGATCCGGCCGGAACCTGCGAGGCGGACAATGCCTGAAGAGCTTGCCTGGCTGGTGAAGAGGGGAGATTCGTTTGCATATATGACAGACGATTCTGCGGCCGCCGGCCAGGTTTCATCGTCCCTGCCGCGTTTCGGGAAACGCCATTCTCCTGTAGATGTTATCCGCGTCACGACCGGAGACGGTGATATCAGTGATGAATTTGTTTTTGAGGCCCTTTGGTATGGACGCAGTTCTTTTGTCGTGGATTCTGCTGATCGTGCCAGTCAGATGCTGAACCGGTTCATGGACATGATGGCGGCGCGCAAAGCCCGCCACGCAAAGGTGGCCCAGACTGTCCATATTATCTGGGATTGCAGTGTTCCTCTTGATGAGTCATGGCAGGCTGAATTCGTTAAGCTGGCCAAGGCGACAGGAATGTCGCTTGTCATAGCGGGTGGCGGAAGCAGGAAGTAAGCAGTTATCATTTGTTTGAAGGGGTGTTGATATGAGTGGTACTAAATTATTTTTCTCATGTATTTTGCCAGGCTTGTTTATGTTCGTGATGCCTGTGAAGGCTGCCGTTGAGCGCGATGCTGATTCTGCGCAACAAGCTGTGCTGGCTGAGGCCAGCGGTGGTCTTACCCCTGAGGAGGCTGCTGCCCTTGCCCGGCCGAAGAATCTTCCTGACTTTACGAAGGGTGGAGTTATTCCAGTTACAGCGAAATCCGGCCCGGTCACCTGGAATGTTGGTCCAACTGGTATTATCGGTGTAAAGAACGGCGGGTTTGGCGGCGACCAGGTCCAGGTGGTGGCGGTTCTGCCTGGTTCGCCGGCAGACGGCAGAATTCTGCCGGGTGACGTGATCATGGGCGTTGGCGAAAAGGATTTTGTTGCCGGAGGACATCTGGGGGTCTCGATCGGCAATGCGATTATCAAGGCGGAGGAAGAGGCCGGGAAGGGTGTCCTGAAAATACATCTCTGGCGCGACCGCAACTGGGCGAAACGCGCCGCCGGCAAGAATGTGACCGGTGTTGATGTTGATGAGCTTTTCAAACAGGCGGAGGGGAGTCCCGACCTGACGGAGTGGGAAGGTGAGAAACAGCGCAAGGCTTCTGCGGCAGCTGCGGCGAAGAGCGATGTTCCGATTGATGGCTTTCATACGAACCTGATCCTTCAACTGAAGGTTATGGGTACCTACAGCGACACCTCACCCTGGGATTGCCCGGTAGCCTCGCGGATCCGCGAGGACGCTTGGAAAGTGGTAGAAGCCACGTTCAAGCCCGACAAGAATGGCAGGACCACGGCGACCTGGAGGGACGCAATCGGGTTGGTTGCATCAGGCAAGCCCGAGCACCGTGAACTGGTTCGCAAGTGGGTACGCACTCAGAAACTCTGCCAGGATATGAATGCCAAGGTGACCCTGCAGGAGGGCGGCATGCTCTCATGGCACAGGGGATTCGGACCGCTGGACATGGCAATTTACTATGATGCTACCGGTGATGAATATGTCCTGCCCGAGCTGCGCTACCGCGCTATTGAGACGGCCATGGGGCAGAGCGGCGGCGGTTCATGGGGACATACCTTCTCATTCCCGAGCGTCAATGGCGGTCAGCTCCACGGGCGTTGCCCCGGTTATGGAGGTATGAACAATGCGGGCAGCCGATGTTTCTTCCTGCTCACTCTTGCCCGGAAGGCTGGCATAAAGGACCCTGAGCTTGATGCGGCCATATGGCGGGCATCGCGCTTCTTTGGAACATACGTCGACAAAGGCTGCGTTCCGTACGGTGACCATGCCCCGTGGCCGTCCGACGACAGCAACGGAAAGAATTACGGAGTTGCCTATGCTTTCTATACGCTTGGCATGAACTACCAGGCCAAGTACTTTTCCATGCACTCCGCTCACGCTTCCTTCACGCCCCGCGGCGGGCATGGCAGCCCTGTCCTGTGGCAGTATACTCCGCTGAGTTCTCACATCTCCGGTCAGAAGGCAGTCACTGCGGCCATGCGGAACATGCGATGGTTCTATACGGTGGCGCGAAGGCATGACGGATCATTCGTGATCCAGAGTGAGCAGGAAGGCATCGGTGGAAAGCCAGGTCCGTCGCCGACTGCGTTATATGCGATGTACCACTCGCTTCCGCTCAAGCAGCTTATCATTACCGGCAAGGATGCCAATACGAACTGCTGGATGAACGACAAGGAATATGAGCAGCTGCTGGTCAGCGCGCGCAGCCAGATGAATGATCCGGTCCTGCTGGAACGGAGCGGGAAGCCCTGGAATGAGCGCGGAACTGAGGAGTTGATCGGATGGATTGGCCATTTCTTTCCCAACATGAGAAGGGGCATCTCCGCGGAGCTGGGTAAGCGGTTCAAGGCCGGTGAAGCTGGTATCGTGCCGAAGATAACCGCCTTGCTCGAGAGCCCGGATGCCCGCGTCAGGGATGGCGCATGCCTGAGTATTGTGGCTTGCGGGACCGACAGCACGCTTGGAGCGCTTTCAAAGCTGGCTAAACTGCTGGATGATCCGGCCGAGTTCGTGCGGATGAGCGCAATCAATGCCATAGCCAGTACGAGTCCGCCTGGTGATCGGAGCCGGGATGAGATGCTGTTAAAGGCTGCTTGTGTAGAATATCCAGCTATGTCGGTGGATATATCCAACGTCAGGACTGCGGTAAAAAACAACCTGTTAGCGGCCGGTTCGAAATTGGGTACTGATCCTTTTTCCGCAGGATACGACAGGGAGCTGGTCAGGTCGGCCCTCGAACGGCTCATCACCATGGATCCGGGCGGCGCAATCATCCCGGGATGGACCCGTGAAACGGTGGCCGAATTGGCCGGGCCGATAGTATTTGTTTCCGATGAATTACAGATTATGGACAAGATGTTCGGCGGTGCCCGTTTGCAGCAGGGGCGGGCATTGCTGGCCAAGTACGGATATCGTGAATCAGTGGAATGCGATGTAGTGAATCTGCTTAGGCGAAGCCGGCTGGACAGGAAGATGCGCCAGAAAGTGCAATTCGCGCATGGTGGGGCCGCGATATCATATGGATGCCTGACTCCGGCGGCCGTAACCGCCCGCCCAGGGGCTTACCGTCCATACTTGGCCCAGATGAAGCAGTGGCTGCAGGATGATCCGCTGGCAGCACCTGCAGGAATGGGCGCCGACTGGGTAGCTTACAAAACTGAGTTGGATCATCTGATAAGGCAGATTGAAGAGGACAATAAATCATACGAGCTTCCGTCACTTGCTTCAGAGGCAACGAAGTTGTTCGAGAAAGACCTTTCCGCCAAAGGCGGAACAGCGGAGAAAATAAAATTCTGCCGTGATATCCTGAAGGATCCACAGCGCAAGGACTTCTTCCGCCAGATTGCGGCAATGACACAGCTGGCGGCGATGCTGGGTCCTGATGCAGCCAGTGACATCACGCCCTATGTTGCGGTTGAGCAGTGGCGGGTGCGTGAGCGTGCCTGCAAGTTGATTACGGATATGGCGAAGAGCGGAGCGTCCGGCAGGCTGATTGAGTTGTTTGGAAAGGCTGATGGCGAGAATGCCGCCGCGATACTGACGGCCCTGACCGGGGGCGGTACAAAGGATTCCCTGGCCACCGCCAGGTCGGCTCTGAAGCATAAGGATGCAGTTGTGCGCAAGGTGGCGATACAGGGAGTTATGACATTGGGTGGCGACGGAGCATTGTCAGAGGTGTTTGAGTTCTTGAAAAAGGCCACGGAACCGGAAGAGCTTTGGGGCTGTGAGCTGGCATTGCTCTCACGCAAGGATGATGCAGCGTTTGCCAAACGAGTGCGAGATGAAGCAATCGCGGTGATACCTAAGGCGACAGTGGAACAGAGGCGGACGCTTGCATATGTTCTGGGCCAGCTGGGTGGACCGGAAAGCCTGGCGGTGCTGCAGAAAGCTGCGGTTGCGACCAAGGATGACAAAGATCTTGATGGAATCATAGAAGCACTGTCCTATTCTCCCGATCGCGCTGTGGACGTGGCTATGCTGGATCTGGCTAAACAGGACAAGCGGCTTCTCGATGCCGTGACGGTCCATTGCGTACGGCGCATGGTAGGTCCAAACGGGGTTGGGGATGTAACTGACGCGCAGCGCATGGATTTCGCCGGTCCGATATTGAAGATGAAACAGGACAGGAGCCTGATATCATACCTCGGCAAGATCCATACGGGCCGTTCCCTCCAGACGCTCTACGAGGTCATGAAAGGCGGCAGTGCTGAGATTGCCGCGCCAATCATAATCAGCGCAGCCGACGGCATGGAAAAGAAGCCGGAGGCAGAGCGTACGCTGGCGGCTGAGGCCTTGACAGGGGTCATTGAATACATCGAGGTTACAAAGTTGCGGGGCGGTGCCGCGGCGCATATGAGCAAGGAAGATAACTATGCGGGCTGGAAGACAATCCAGGCACAGGCTGGAAAGGTCTTGTTGAAGATTCACAAGCCAAAAGAGGCGGCCATTCCTGTATTTGACGACAAGGATTTGAATCTATAGAAATGCCGGAGTGGAATAGTTAGTTAATCGTAGTGTCCTTGAAAGCTTCTCGGCAGGTCCTGCGGCCCCGATCTGCCTGTTTTGCCTTGCTTAATCCGTGGGCAGGTGGTAAGATAACTTTAGTGAAAGTTACGATTTTGCCATGAGGCGTGCAAGGAGGCAGTGATCAGAAGTCAGTATTCGGAAGTCAGAATGATCAAGCCATGAAGAAGCAGGTAATGGCATTAAGTGTGGTTACGATGGCGCTGTGGCTGGCTGCCGGGACGGCTCGGGCCGTTGATGGCAGCTGGCTCGGCAACTCGGGCAACTGGTCGGACATGTCTCCCTCTGGAGTATGGTCGGGAGGAACCGTAGCCGATGGGACCAATTTCACGGCATATTTCACCGGCATCAATATCACGGCCGCCAAGACGGTTACAAATGATACCGCCCGTACAATCGGAAATATCACGTTTACCGATACCACGCCAGACAACAACCTTACCATCGCCACAGGAGCTGCGCTGAACCTTGCCGTCACCAGTGGTTCCCCTGTGATCGATGTCACCCAGAGCGGCCGCACCCTGACCCTCGGATGCGTTATTGCCGGAACGAACGGGTTGACCAAGTCTGGCGCCGGCACGCTGACGCTCTCCGGCACTAGCAGCTACAGCGGCGCCACAATCATCAATGGCGGCACCTTGGACGTGAGCGGGCTGGGGCAAAATCCCCTTAGCAGCTCGTCCGGTCTCGTTATCACTGGTACCTCCACCTTCATTTATACGGGCGCTCAACCTGACTATGCCCTCCCGTCGACGACAGTCAGCTCCGGTGTCACGGCAAACTTCAAAAACACTTCTAATGGAAATAACACGCGTTATACCATGGCATCCCTGTCAGGCGCTGGTAAGTTCAGTGTCGACAATCCAGGTGGCAGCGGACAGGGCAAGGGCATCACCTTCGGTGACATGTCATCTTTCACTGGCGTGTTGGAGTATAACCTTACAGGGGCATCTCTCTTCTTCAGCACGCCAAACCTGAATGATACGGTTGCCAATAATATCCGTGTGCTTGGTAGTGGTACTACCACTCCCATGCAGTTCATATATACGGGCAGTTCAGCTCTTACGTTGACTAACCGTGCATTTGAGTGGGGTGGAGCGGCGGGTTGCAACTTCACCATCAACAGCAGCGGCACCGGTGCATTCATAATCAATAAAGACTTGCTGGTCACTGCCGCGGGTGCCAAAACGCTGCAACTCGGCGGAAGCAACACCGGCAATAACACGTTTGCCGGGGCTATTACCAACGGTTCCAGCGCGGTGATCACCCTGATCAAGGCCGACAGCGGAACCTGGATTCTCTCCGGCAGCAACACCTATAGCGGTCCAACGACGATCAATGCCGGTGGTACCCTGGAAATCAGCGGAGGAGGATGTCTCGGCGCGGGCGGGGTATATTCAGGGAATATCGCCAACAGCGGAACATTCAGGTATCGAAGCAGTTGTGCGACCCAGACCTGGACCGGAGTGATCAGCGGAATCGGTACACTGTTGCAGGGTGGTTTGGGCACGCTGAAGCTCGCCGGAGTTAATACGTATAGCGGTGCGACGACTGTGACTAACGGGGTATTGCTGGGCGTCACCGGAGGATCCTGTTCGAACAGCTCTTTCACAGTGACCAATACACCAGGTGTTACCGCCGCCCTGGGCGTACTCGTAACCAACAACACTATGCAATGGACTTGCTCCAACCTGACCTTTAAGGTCAATGGTGTAGGAGCGGAGTTGAAGTTCAGCTTCGCGGTTGAGCCCAGCACCAGTGTGGCACCGCTCAATATCACGAGTAATCTGATCTTTACCAACAGCGTAGCGCCGCTGGTTGTCGTTGATTCGGCATATCTTTCAGCTGGAACTTATCCGCTAGTGATTGTCGGTGGTACGGCTCCGACGTCGGTTGTGCCGGAATTAAGTATGCCGAGTCAGCCCTGCAGATTGGGATGGACTGGTAATACCCTTTCGTTAACCATTATGCCTCCTGGAATGATAATTACGATCAAGTGAAGAGCGTCGTCTGAGGTCTGTAGACTGTGGACTTTAGGCTGTAGCGTGTAACCTGGAACCTGTAACTTCTGGCCTGTATTTTGTCACCTGTTTGTCACCTATCGGAAAGGTTGAGTTATTCCGCAACAGGTGAAACAATCAGAGCCGTAATCCAACGAAGGTCGCTGCAGCCTGGAGGAAGAATGGAAACTGATGTTTCGAAAAAATACGTGATGGGTATTCGATTTTCCATCTGCACTGGGGCAGGATTGCTCTGTTCTTTGATGTTGTCCGTGCTGATTATCTCCAGCGCGGCACGCGCTGAGGCTCAGCCGGCCAGGCAACTGACTCTCTGGTATCAACAGCCGGCTGCCGATGCCAGACCTATGAACGAGGCGCTGCCGATTGGTAACGGACAGATAGGGGCCCTGGTCTTCGGATCGCCGCAGCGAGAGCGTATAAGCCTCAACGAGGACAGCCTGTGGACCGGGGATAATAACCCTGGCGGCGGTTATAAGACGAAAGGCATGGGTTCCTACCAGGTGCTGGGAAATGTTTTCGTGAACCTGCCGGCTCATACTAATGCCGCAGATTACAGGCGTGAGTTGAATATCGCCGACGCAATTGTGCAGGTGGAATATACAGCAAGCGGGGCGAAGTTCCGCCGGGAGTATTTCTGCAGCCAGCCCGCCCAGGTCCTGGCAGCACGCTTCTCTGCGGATAAGAAATCCGCCTTAACCGGCAGCATCGAGCTCGCAGACGGACACGATGCCGATGTAACCGCGGCAGGAAACCGGCTCACCGTTTCGGGTAAACTTGAGAACGGCTTGAAGTATGAGTGGCAGGTGCTGGTCCTTAATCAGGGCGGTTCAATTTCGGTTTTGACAGACACCAACGCCTCGCGACTTGTTTTCAAGGACTGCGACAGCCTGACTCTGCTCGCTGCTGCCGGAACAGACTACTCATTTGATCACTCAAAGGGCTATCGTGGCGTGGATCCGCATGCACGCGTTACGGCGCAAATCGATGCTGTATCGAAGCTGGACTTTGCTGACTTGAAAACGGCGCACGTCAAAGACTACCAGTCGCTCTTCAGTCGGGTTGCTGTTGATCTCGGAACGTCTTCCGCAGAACAGACAGCAATGCCGACCGACCGCCGCAAGGTCGAGGCTGCTAAGATCGTTGATCCAGGCCTCGAGGCACTGCTCTTTCAGTTTGGTCGCTACCTTTTAATATCATGTTCGCGGCCTGGCAGTCTGCCGGCGAACCTGCAGGGGCTCTGGAATGACAACAACACCCCGCCGTGGCGCAGTGATTACCATGCCAACATCAACGTACAGATGAATTACTGGCTCGCCGAGCCGGCAAATCTTTCCGAGTGTCATACCCCGTTCTTCGACCTTGTCGTGAGCCAGCTTCCCGATTGGCGGAAGGCAACAGCTGCAGATAAGGATTTCGCGATGGCGGATGGAACTCCGGCAAAGCGCGGATTTGCCATCCGTACATCGCACAATATCACCGGCGGCCTTGGCTGGAAATGGGACAAGACGGCCAATGCCTGGTACTGCCAGCATTTCTGGGAGCACTATGCATTTGGCCTCGACAAGGATTATCTTTGTAAGACGGCCTATCCGGTTATGAAGGAGACATGTGAATTCTGGGAAGACCATTTGAAGATATTGCAGGACGGCAGGCTAGTTGTTCCAAACGGTTGGTCGCCTGAGCATGGTCCGACCGAGGACGGGGTCAGCTATAATCAGCAGATAGTCTGGGACCTGTTCAATAATTATGTACAGGCGGCAGACGCGCTGGGTATTGACAAGGAGTATCGCAATAAGATTGCCACCATGCGCGACCGGCTGGTGGCGCCCAAAATCGGCAGCTGGGGGCAATTGCTTGAGTGGATGAATGAAAAGCACGACCCAAAATACCCCGAACTCGAGACGCCCAAAGACCATCACCGTCACACATCGCATCTCTTTGCCGTGTATCCCGGCACGCAGATCAGCGTCGGCAGGACACCGGACCTGGCGAAAGCCGCGAAGGTCTCGCTCGAAGCGCGTGGCATTGCCAGTGGTGCGACGGAATGGTCGCTGGCCTGGAGGTCTGCGCTCTACGCCAGGTTGCACGATAGTGAAAGCGCGCACATCATGGTTCAGCAGTTTCTTTCCGACAAATTCTCATCGATCAATCTTTTCGGGTTGATGCCGCCGACAACAGTGCAGCTCGACGGCAGTTTCGGCATCACCGCGGGAATTTGCGAGATGCTGATGCATTCGCACGAGAGCGAGATCGTTCTGCTTCCGGCTCTACCTAAGGCCTGGCCAAGCGGAAGCGTGAAGGGATTTCGCGCCCGCGGCGGATTCGAGGTGGATTTCACGTGGAAGGATGGCAAAGTTACAGCCTTCAGTGTCCGTTCCAAAGATCCGCGCGAGGTGATGCTGCGGATTAACGGTGAGGTTAAGAAATGTATGCCGGAGAAATTCTGATATGAGGATATTATCTCAGTTGATTCACAGATTCTCCGCTCGCAGTTCGTCAGGTCTCGCCGGATTCGTGGCGCTGTCCTTTGTGATTTGCGCCCAGGCGGCGCTTTCTGACACACGGGTGGTGCAGGATATTGATTGCGGCTGGCGCTTTTCCCTTTCTGATAACGACAGGTTTAAGTATACCGGCTTTGACGATTCCGCCTGGCGAGCTCTCGATGTGCCGCATGACTGGAGCATAGAGGGCGATTACTCTGCTACCAACCCGACAGTACAGGTTGGCGGCTACCTGCCTGCCGGCGTCGGCTGGTATCGGCGCGAGATTAAAATGCCCGATTCCTGGCAGGGCAGAGTGGTTACGGTCCAGTTCGACGGCGTCTATATGGACAGCGAGGTGTGGCTGAACGAATACCGGGTTGGTACCCGGTCGTATGGCTACATAAGTTTCACGTGCGATCTCACCTCGTGTATCAAAACCGGCCGCAACGTACTTGCCGTGCGCGTTGATAATTCGCGCGAACCCAGCGCTCGCTGGTATCACGGCTGCGGCATTTATGGCCACGTCCGTTTGGTAGTAACCGATCCGGTGCATATCCCGCCGTCGGGCGTCTTCGTTCAAACTCCATCGATAACTGATGAAGCAGCGGTCGCCCGTGTTTCAGTCGAAGTCAGGAACGCCTCGAAGTCTGTAGCCGATTTTGAGGTTCAAATGGATGCAGCCGCGCCGGGCGGCAGGATTGTTGCCCGATCTACGGTGAAAACCAGTTTGCCGGCCGGTGTAACCGGGACTATAACCAGGGACCTCGATATTGAAGAACCTGCATTGTGGTCGGTGGAGAGCCCATCCCTCTATACACTCAAGGCGCGCGTGTTCCGTGCGGGCAAAGTGGTTGACGAGGTGGCGACGCCGTTCGGAATCAGAAGGCTGGGGTTCGATCCGAATACCGGATTCTACCTGAACGGACGGAACGTTAAGCTCAAGGGAGTGTGTGAGCACCAGGGCGGCAGTCCAGTTGGCGCGGCGATGCCTGAGGCGCTGATGGAGCGCCGGCTGAAACAGCTCAAGGCGATGGGCTGCAATGCGATTCGCGTCTCGCACAACCCCCAGCTCCCTTACTTCTATGACCAGTGCGACCGCATGGGAATCCTGGTGATGGACGAAATCTTCGACGGCTGGCATGAAAAGGCCGACCACGACTACGGCGGCCGGTTCTTTGCGGCTGAGTGGAGGAGGGACGTAACCGACTGGGTCCGCCGTGACCGCAACCATCCGAGTATTATTTTCTGGAGTATCGGGAATGAGACCGGCAAGACGGATGATTTCAGGATAACCGAACTGATCCATTCGCTGGATACGACCAGGCCGACAACTGGCGGCGCGGTGATATACGGAGTGGATGTGGCCGGCTTCAACGGCGGAATAGTGGAGAAGGATTCCGTCCTGCTGGATTTTCACCGCGACAATCCGGGTGTTCCGGTCGTGATGACCGAGGAGCCGCACAGTTTCCAGACGCGCGGCTTTTACCGGACAGTGCGCTCCGTTTTCAAGGATATGGATAAGCTCCCGAATTACGCAGAGCCCGAAGTGTTTTCCGGCGGGCACTCGGCTTACCGCTCCTCCTACGACAACTGCGGGCGCCGGCTTGTGGCCCGCAACTGCTGGAAGCGCACAATCTCACGGCCGTGGGTCATGGGCGAGTTTCGCTGGACAGGATTCGATTATCTGGGAGAGTGCGGCTGGTCCGGTACCGAATCGCTTGCCCGCGCGTTCAACTTCGGAGTGATTGACCTTGCCGGGTTTCCGAAGGATCACTACTACTTCTACCAGAGCATCTGGACAGAAGCGCCAATGGTGCACCTGCTTCCGCACTGGACGCATCCCGGCCTGGAAGGCAAAAGTATTCCGGTTGTCGCCTATGCCAATGCGGATGAGATTGAACTTTTTCAGGACGGCAAATCGCTGGGGCGCAAGCCTCGTACGGACCTGTTCGAATGTGTCTGGCAGGTGCCGTATGCGCCAGGAGAACTCAAGGCTGTGGCGTACCGCGACGGAAAGGCCGTGGCGGAAACCCTGCAGCGTACCGCAGGGCTCCCGTCGAAGCTGCAACTCACCACGGATAACGCCGCCCTGAAAACCAACCGCGGCGACCTGGCGCTGGTGACTATGGCGGTGACTGATGACCGCGGCACGCTTGTGCCTTACGCCGATTCTCTTGTCGGCCTGGCACTGAGCGGGCCTGCCCATTTCCTGGGTTGCGAGAACGGCGATCCTGTTGACACTACGTCCCAGGTTAAGCCATGGCGCAAAGTTTTCGCCGGGCTTGCCAGGGCGTTCTATGCCGGGCAGGATGGCGCTGACGGCGCTATCGAGGTGACAGCCCTTGGAATTCTCGGACGGTCCTGCTTCGACGATACAACGACGGTGACGATTGCCCTGGAGCGCGTGGCCCTGCGCGGCAAACTCTCGTCGAAGAAGTTTAAAATCCGCTATACTATTGACGGCACAGAGCCCACGTTGTCTTCACCGAGCTACAAGGAGCCGCTGTCATTGCAGAGTACGGTGACGGTACGAGCCGCCGCGTTCCTCGACGGGAAGCCTGTCGTTTCATCGTCAGGTACTTTCACGCGGGGGTCGGGTCCTGTGTCAGCAGTTCCTTCTTCTCCGCGCGGGGACCAGGGCGTGGCCGAAGACCCATCGCACGAGAAGACTGACAAGAAGAAGTGAAATAAAGATGGAATGTAGACAAATAATTCTGTCTGTCATTATCGGGGTGTTGTCCTGCTCAGGAAACGCCGCAACGCTGGATGAAGGTTTTGTCAAACCTCCTGAATCGGCCAGGCCTGTCTGTTACTGGATATGGATGAACGGGAATGTAACCCGCGAGGGAATAACCGCCGACCTTGAGGCGATGGCCAAAGGCGGGATCGGAGGGGGGCTGATTTTTAATCTTGGTGGAAGCATCCATAAATGCGATACCCCGCCAGGCCCTGTCGATTACCTTGGTCCGCAATGGCTCGACCTGGTGAAACATGCCGCCAGCGAGGCTGACCGGCTTGGCCTTGAACTCGGTATGCATAACTGCGCCGGGTGGGCGACCACCGGCGGCCCATGGATCAAGCCTGATCTCGCGATGCAGAAGCTGGTATCCTCCGAGGTGATTGTGGACGGCGGCCGGCGTATCGAGGAAAAACTTCCGCAACCTGAGGTGGTTCTCGGTTTTTATCGGGATATTTCCGTATTTGCTGTTCAGGCTGAGAAAGACAGTGATTTCCGTGTCACTAAATGGCAGTCCAAGGCCGGGCAGCGTGCTGGTCCGGGCGACCGCCAGCCCGACCTCAATCCGATTCCCAGGGATGCAGCTATCCCGCTGGAGTCGATTGTCAATGTGACACGTCATATGAGCGACGACGGCACTCTGAAGTGGGCTGCGCCACCCGGACGCTGGAAGATCATCCGCCTCGGCCACACTCCAACCGGTATGATCAACTGTCCAGCACCGCCGTCTGCCGCTGGCCTGGAGATCGACAAGCTTCGCCGCGAAGGATTGGATGTCCACTGGAAAAACGGTGTCCAGCCTGTGCTCGACCACCTCGGTCCGCTCGTCGGTAAATCATTCAAGATGATAGAAATCGACAGCTACGAGGCCGGCCTGCATCACTGGACCCCTCGTATGCGAGAGGAGTTTAAGAAACGCCGCGGTTATGATCCGACGCCTTACCTGCTGGCGCTCACAGGCCGCGCCATATGCGATGGTCCGATTACCGAGCGTTTTCTGTGGGACTTTCGCCGCACGATTGCCGATCTCTTCGCCGAGAATTACTATGGTTATTTCGCTGACCTCTGCCACCGGCATGGTCTCGAGTTTTCGACCGAACCTTATACATCCTGTTTTGAAGGATTGCAGGTTGGCGCCAAGGCTGACATCCCTATGGCCGAATTCTGGTGCGACGGCAGTTATTCGTTTTCCATGCGGCTCTCCGCTTCTCTCGCCCACATACACGGGCGTCCTGTTGCCGCGGCGGAAGCTTTCACCGCCGGCCCGCCGCTCGGACGATGGCTGAATTATCCAGGGGAGCTGCGGCGCGTCGGTGACCTCGCCTGGTCCGAGGGCATCAACCGTTTCGTTCTGCACAGTTACGCCCACCAACCATGGATGGACCTCGTACCCGGCATGACCATGGGCCAGTACGGTTGTCATTTCAGCCGCAATTCGACGTGGTGGAAGCCTGGCAGCGCCTGGCTGAAATATATCGCCAGCTCCCAGTTTCTCCTGCAGAGCGGCGAGTTCGGCGCAGATGTTCTCTGCTTCGCCGGTAATGCAGCGCCCAATGGCGCCGCTGACCGCGATGATATCAAGGCTGCTGGTTATGATTATGACGGCTGTGGCACCGACATTCTCTCTGCGCTAAAGGTGAAAGACGGCGATCTGGTACTGCCTTGCGGCAAGCGCTATCGGCTTCTGGTTCTTCCAAGCCATCCGTTCCACACCCCGGCTTTCGCTCGCAAACTGCACGATCTTGTAAAAGCCGGCGCCAGGGTCGTCGGACCAAAGCCGCAGCACACGCCCAGCCTCGAGGATTTCCCTGCATCCGAGGAGAAAGTACGCGCGATAGGCGATGAAGTCTGGGGAAAATGTGAAGGCACTTCAGTAAAATCAAACTGGTTCGGCAAAGGGCAGGTCTTTTGCGGAATTTCGCCGGCCGAAGTTTTGGCCGGGCTTAATATCAAGCCGGCAGTGCAATTACCCGCTGGAAAAGGTTTAGCGTGGATCCAGCGGAGCACGAAGGATGCCGATATCTTCTTTGTTTCCAACCAGTCCAACGCTGTTGTTAGAACCGTCCTTGGATTCCGCGCCGCCGGCAGGCCGGAATTCTGGGATGCGGAGCAGGGGACGATCCGCCAGGCAGCAGGCTGGACCGTCGAAGGTGAACATGTCCGGGTGCCGCTTGAACTTCTGCCCGAAAAGTCTGTCTTTGTGGTTTTCCGCCAGCCAGGGAAGTCGAGTCCTGACCCGGTCGTGTCCGCGCAGGAGCCTGCCGGTGATAGTTCATCCCCTTGGTTGGCCGGCATTGACGTCGACGCGGGAGGGAAAACATTCCTGCGGACATGGACCAATGGCATTCACACGCTGCACCATGCGTCCGGGAAGAAAGAGGCAGTGAATGTTGCAGGGATGCCCGCGCCGCTGGCACTGAGCGGTCCGTGGAAGATTCAGTTCCAACCAAACCGCGGCGCGTCGGCAGAGGCCGTCTTTGAGAAACTCATCTCGTGGAGTGACCATAGTGATCCGGGCATCCGTTATTTCTCCGGTACTGCGACAATTTCAAAAAGCTTCGACCTGCCTGAGGGCTTTCTTAAGAATGGGCAGGAGGTCTGGCTGGATTTAGGAGAGGTGGCGGTGATAGCAGAAGTCCGGGTCAACGGGCAAAACCTCGGTTTACTCTGGCATCGTCCGTTCCGGCTGGAAATCAGCAAGGCCCTGCGCGCTGGATCCAACACACTTGAAGTCGATGTCTCCAATCTCTGGGTCAACCGTCTCGTAGGCGACGAACAGCATCCCGCCGACTGCGAGTGGATCGAGAATCATCTGACCCGTTGGCCTGACTGGTTCACAAGCGGCAAGCCGCGCCCCCAGCCGTCGCGCATCACTTTCACGACCTGGAAACACTGGAGCGCCGGCAACCCGCTATTGCCTTCGGGCCTGCTCGGTCCTGTTTTTCTGCGTTGTACCAAGCTCGTCCCTCTGCCGGCTGCCAAATGATGTTTGTTCTTCCTTTTCCTAAGGTTGGCCGAACAGGAGAATGCATCCTATTTATGTTCTGGGCATCAGCATTATTGCAGCATTTACCTGGATTTTCCGGATTTAGGTCAAAAATCACATTTTCCATTTGTCACCTGTTTGTCACCCATGGAGAAAGTTGACTTTTTGTGAGATAAAGATCGAAAATATGCAGATAAGTGATGGTAGGGAAAGATTTTGGGAATACGGAACAGAAGTCAGTGGTCAGAATACAGATGTGCAGAGTCCCTGTATTGTGCCGGAGCCTTATTTGCAGGGCTATTCTCAATTCTGACTCCTGACTTCTGAATACCGCAACAGTATTTATTGCCCTTGTTTATCCCTTGGGCAGGCTCACCTGCAAGGCTTGCGTAAGATGCGGGCAGATGGTATAATTTAACAATCGAGTGATAGTGTTGCAGAGAGTGGTGCAAACATGCAGATGAAGAGATATCCAGCAATAATGTTTGCGATGGCGGCGATGTTGAGCCTCGTGCTTTCCGCGCAGGTGTCATATGCTGCAAACCTGCTATGGGACGCCAACGGCACTGGAGGAGGTCAGACTGACGGTGCTGGTACGTGGCTTACCGCCAATCAGTGGTGGGACAGCTCTGGCTCGTCCAATGCAACATGGAATAACAGCGTGCCTGATAACGCCACTATCGGCAATAGCGGAAATGGAGGGACGATTACCCTGGGTGCCGTAACCGCGGGAAGCGTTTTGTTCACCAATTTTCTCGGCACCTACACGCTCAGCAGCGGAGCCCTTACGAATAGTAGCGGCATCATGGTAGCCTCTAATGCCGGTGTTGTGACGATTAATTCTGTTATCGGGGGTACAGGTGGCATTACGAAGAACAGTTCCGCAAAGATGAATCTAGGCGGCGCCAATACCTATACCGGGACTACGACCGTCAACGCCGGTGTCCTGATGGCAGATGATGGCGGCAGCCTTGGAGGGGGAAACCTGGTCCTGAACGGCGGTGTTTTGGAACATTACTGGGGAGGGAACGACACACGGGCACTTGGACCCGGCAACGGACAGGTACAGCTTCCAGGCGGTGCGAGCGGGTGGAGCGAAAACGGCTTGAGCCACAGCGTCATAATCAGCAACAATGCCTCATTCGTGGTTGTGTGGGGCACTACGTACTTTAATCCTTCGGCGCTGGTTCTCCAGGCGAACACGGCACAGGCTAATACTATCCGTAATTCCAGTTTGACCTTTGCAAATATTCTCGATCTTAACGGAGCTAATCGAACCATAGCGGTCGACCAGATCGATGCGGGTGTTTATGGCAACGGGGCCACCATCTCGGGTGTGATTAGTAACAGTAGCGGCACTGCGGCCGGCCTGATTAAGGCCGGAGTCGGACATCTGACCCTTTCGGCGGCCAACAAATACAATGGTGGGACGATCATCACAAACGGGACATTGATTGCTAACAATCAAACCGCGCTGGGCAGCGGCACTGTTGGCATCACGAACGGGGTACTGCGACTTACATCGTCGCTGACAATCAGCAATCTTGAAGGCAACGCCGCGGCTACCATTAACCTGGGTGCGGGTGGGACGGTTCTGACAGTTAATCAGGTCGGGACCAACACTTTTGCCGGTGCCATCACTAATGCCGGCGCGTTCACCAAGAGCGGTGCGGGCATGCTGACCCTTTCCGGCACCAACACCTACAGCGGCGTTACTACGATTAAGGGCGGTACGTTGTGGGGCGTTGCTGGCGGTTCCTGTTCCAACAGCGCGATTACGGTGACCAACTCGTTAGGCAGTACTGCAGCGTTTGGAGTATACGTAACCAACAGCGCCATGCAATGGACATGCTCTAACCTGACATTCCTAACCAACGGTGCCGGCGCGCAGTTGAAGTTCAGTTTTGATGTTACCCCAAGCACCATGGTGGCCCCGCTCAACATCACTAATAACCTGGTATTTAATGGTGCCCCGGTGATCGTAGTGAACCTGAATCTTCCTGTTCAGGGCGGAACCTATCCGCTGTTGACGGTTGGCGGTTCGGCGCCATCTGAGGTGCCGGCGATGACCGGAACTACGGGAATCCTTGCATGGGATGTTACGGGCAAGACACTATCGTTAACCACCCCTTCTGCCGGACTGGTAATTACGGTCAGGTGAGGGGGAATTAGGACAGAAGTCAGAATCCAGAAGTCAGAAGACAGAATGAGGAAAGATGATTCGCTCCGACTTGCCAAGTCATAGCTTCTTCGAAAAGGCTGGCGGATCGGAGTTCTACAGAAACTGAATTCTGACTACTGACTTCTGAATTCTGGTTTCTGATGAGTGTGGGCGAATTCAGATGAAGGAAAATACCGCATCAATATTTGCGATAGTGGCGATGTTGAGCCTCGGCCTTTGCGGGACGACCCAGGCTGCCACTATTGATACGACCGGCACGACAAATATCTTGAACGTCAATAACCCCCAGAATACATATATTGGCAATGGAACTTTGCAGGTCAGCGGGTCGGTCACACTGTCCACTGACGGGACTCAGGCACAGACCGTTTTCCAGATGTCAGGTGGATTGATCACGATTGATGGCGGCGCCGGTTTATATAACGGTGGCTGGCAGAAAGGCGTCTGGACGAACAACTTGGCATCCTTGAACGTGGACGGTACATTCAACATCGCAGACGGTAACCCCGTTACAGTCGATGCGTTGACGGGTGCAGGCACGTTTACAAAGGGAGCTGCCGGCTCTAGTACGTTGAGATTGGGAATAAACAATGGGTCAGGCACATTCAGTGGCTCAATCGTCAACCCCTCTGGCGCGATTTACCTGATTAAAACCGGCACCGGTGTACAGACGCTCTCCGGCACCAATACCTACACCGGCGGCACAACGAACAATGGCGGGACGCTAAAGCTGGCAAATCAAAATGCGGTTCAAAACAGCACGGTGACCATGAACGGCGGTGCGGTGGAATTCGACCAATCGGTCGCCGGCAATGCCTTCACTTTCGGCGGCTTGGCCGCCGCGTCGGCGGGCGCGGGCTACAATATTTCCCTGACCAATAATGCCGGTGCAGCCATTGCCCTGACCGTGGGTGGCAACAACGCGAACACGACTTATGCCGGGGTTTTGTCAGGTACGGGTGGATCCTTGGTCAAAAACGGCACCGGTACGCTGACGCTCTCCAGCGTCAGCTCCTACACCGGCACGACCACGATCAATGCGGGGACATTGCAACTTGGATGGGGCAGCACTTCCGGTGGCGCCATCATGAGCGGTGGTCCAATCACAATCAATCAGGGTGTAACGCTTACCTTTGCGCCATCCGCACAGGCAGCGCCGGCGACTGGTGGATATACAGTCGGAGGAGCCATCACTCTGAGCGGTGGTGTGGGTGCCGTTACCAATAAGTTTTCGTTGAATGATACTAAGTATAATCTCAGCGGCGGTGTGACCGGTGCCGCCGGCGTGGCTCAAACCCTCGCCATCATACAGGGATACACCGGCGGCGGTGGCGACCGCGAAGACATCCTGTTTTCCGGAGTGATTGCGGACGGCAGCGGTGGCACCTTGGGGGTGAGTATTGACTTCGCGGGGGCTTCCGGCACCGGCCAGGACGTTTATGTGGCACTCAGCGGACAGAACACCTTTACAGGGCCGATCACCGTGAACAATAGCAAAGGTCTAACTTATTCATATCCGAACACTGGTGGCTACTTCGTGATTGGTGGTGAAATCATCCACACGGCCTTTGGCCCCAGAACCGTCTATCCGGGATCGGGCTACCTCGGCGGCTGCAATTTTACAAACACCATCTTCCTCGCTACTGGCACTATTCTCGACTTCATAAGCTCGGCCAACCAGACCTTGGGTGGCACCATTTCCGGTGGCGGCTCGGTGCTTCTGGAAGGTAGCGGCCTTGGCACGCTGACGCTTTCCGGGAGCAACACCTACACTGGGGCGACAACGGTCAGCGCCGGCACACTGCTGGTGAACGGGTCGGTGGCCGCCGGCAGCGCAGTGACGGTGAGTTCTGGTGCCACGCTTGGCGGAACAGGTACGGTCAATGGCGCGGTGACGGTGAATTCCGGCGCCACCAATGCGCCTGGCCCCGCGGCGGGCGTTTCACTGGGCGTTCTCAACTGCGCCAGTAATGTCACAATTGCCGGCACGTTGTCTATAGACATTGACGACACCCAGACGCCAGCTTGCGACAAGCTTGCCGTGACCAACAACCTTATGATTACCGGAGCCACTCTCAAGATTGTTCCTGTCGGGACGCCTACCGGCCAGGTCTACGTGATCGCCTCATACGGCGGAACGCTCGGCGGTTCCTTTACGGCCACCAACGGACTTATGGCCGGCTACCACGTCAGCACTTTCTACAACCGGCAGCAGGGGCAGTTTTTGCTGACAAGCTTTGATGCGGTGAATCAGCCCGTAACAAGCTACACGACGACATCTGCCGTATTCAGTGCGCAGCTCTTTACGGCGAACACCAACGCCGACGTATACGTATACTGGGGGACTACTGACGGAACGAACAATCCGTCGTCATGGACTACCAACGCCTATGTGGGTTCGTGGACCAACGTGGGTCCGGCGATTATCAGTTTCGCAACCAACGGTCTGACTGTTGCTACGGATTATTACTTCACCTTCCAGCTTACCAACGCGAACTCCGACGTTTGGGCGGGGCCCAGCATGAGCTTCATAACCCAGCCGACCCTGTCTTCCACTCTTCTGGGCTGGGACGGCGGGACGACGAATATCCCCGACAACGGTGACGGCGCCAGCCAGGGCGGGAGCGGAACGTGGAATATCACCACGAATAACTGGGACTGGGGTGAGGGACAACCACACACCAACTGGGTCAACGGGAACAATAGCGCCGTCTTTGGCGGCATGGCTGGGACAGTGACACTGACCAATAACATCACGGTTGGCGGCCTTCAGTTCTATACAGCCGGATACACGGTCAGAAGCAATATCCTGACTTTCGGCACGGCGGGTAACATTGCGACATACAAGGATGCGACGATTGCCTCGGCTCTCAGCGGCACAGTGGCGGTGGCAAAGATCGGCGGTGGAGCGCTGACGCTTTCGGGCAGCAACTTCCTCGCCGGGCAGTTCAGTGTTCAGAGCGGAACGGTGGCCTGCACGACAAGCTGGATGGGCAGCAGCAGGAGCAACCAGACTGTGCAGGTGGGCGGATACGGATCGCCTGCGCTTTGGACGAACAGTGTCGCACTCACGATCGGCAGCGGCGCGACGGGAACGAACAACACATTCAACGTTGCGAGCCAGGGCGTTCTGCAGGTAAATGGTTCAACATTGACCAACACGGTCGGCAACAACGCCGCGACTTACAACACGCTCTCGATCACCAACGGTGGGCAATTTACGGGGGGGAGCGCTGTCACGATAGGCTTCGGTGCCAACAGCAACAGATACAACGTTGGCGGTGTTGGCACGAAGGTAGCGGTTAGCAACGCCATGATCGTAGTTGGCGGCGGCAGCAGCAGCGTAATCGGCAACACGATGACAGTCACCAACGCCGATCTCTGGAGCTCGACGGTCTATGTCGGCAGGTCGTCGTCTGGATATAATACCGTCAGCGTTTATAGTGGTACGATGTGGAATATGCTCAGCAGTCCGCTTATCATCGGCGGTACGCAGGCCGGATTTGCCCAGGGCGACTGGGGCGGGGTAAATGGCATTGTCTCCAATAATCACTTCCGCATTTACGGCGGCACCGTGACGAATGCGTCGCAGGTCAGCTTAGGGAAACAAAGTACCTCTGGTAACGTCATCGGATTGGAGAATTCCATGTTGGTGGTCACAAACAGCGGCCGTCTCTTTGTCAACGGTTCCGTCATTGTGGCGGACAATTATTACTCATCTAACACGGCAATTTCGAACCGGTTGCTGGTCGCCAACGGCGGCCAGGTTTACAGTGTCGGGGGGCAAATCGGTAATGGTTCTTATGGCACAGCCGTAACCAACTTCATCCAGATTATCGGGGGTGGCAGCGAGGGTTCGACCGCGTTGTGGAGCCTTGGCGGCGGTGCGCTCACGATCCCTAACCGGTCCAGCAATTCAGGCAACTTCATAACGGCTGACGGGGCGGGTGTGGCAGGCGGGGCGGTGATGACAAACCTCTCCTTGGATATCGGTGGCCAGTACAACAGCATCCTGCTGACCAATGGCGGCTATATGTTTGCGACTGCTGCTTCTACGATTGGGAATAGTGCCACCACCGGTAACGCCCTTACGATCGTCGGTGGCGCGGCCAATTCAGTCTTCAACATGGGTGGGCAAACGTTGAACATTGGTTCCGGCGGCAATTATAACCAACTCCTGATCGATGCCGGCGGGACTCTGACAAATGCGGGAACCGTGAGCGTGGGCATTAACGGGGCTCTAAGTAACCGGTTGACGGTGATAAATGAAGGCCAGCTGTCAGCGGGTAATATGTATGTCGGTAATCATTCAGGAGCCAACCCCATCGGTAATGCCGCGCTGATCGCCAACGGCGGTAGGGTCAATCTCTCTGGCGCTGCGTATGTCGGTTCTTTCTCCGGCTGGGAGTATGCCAGGATTCTCAGCTACAACAGCCTGACGATTACCAACGGCGGCAGGCTTTTCAGCTCGGCAGACAGCTATATCGGCAGCAGTATCCTCAACAACAGCGGCTATGTCTGCGCCAACAGCAACAACACTGTCACCATTGATGGAAGCCTTTCCGGCACCAATTCCACATGGAATCTTGGCGGGAAGAACCTGTATGTGGGAGGAGTGTACACAGGCTGTGGTTCGGCCGGCAACGTGCTGACGGTGAGTAGCGGCGGAGTAGTGACCAATGTTGGGCTCGTCACCATCGGATCTGGTGCCGGCGCGTATTACAACTCGATGACCGTGACCAACGCGAATGTCTATTCCACAGGCCTGACCATCGGCAGCGCTTCGTCCAACAACGCGGTGACGGTTTCCAGCAACTCCACGTGGAACTTGGGTGGCGGAAACATCACTAACGGCATAGGCGCGGCGACGGGCAACGTGTTGACGGTGAGCGCGAGCGTGCTGACCAACGTCAACGCGCTGGTGGTGAGTTTTGGCGCCGCGAGGAGTAACAGCGTTGTGCTGTCGGCGGGTGGTCAGATTTATGCGGCCAGTGCGACGATCACTAACAACAATTTCCTGACCGTGGGCGTTGATGACGCCGCGTCGGGGGCGTGCGGATACCTTGGGGTATCCGGCACACTCAATATCGCCAACGCTACGATCAATATTGTCACCAACGGTGCGCCCTCAAATGCCGTCTATCTGATTGCCTCCTACGGCACGCTCACCGGGTCATTTGCCGCAACCAACGGACTCCCGGCCGGCTGGGTATTTTCCACGAATTACCAGGGGAACAAGATTGCGCTGGTGCAGCCGATGCCTGTAGTTCCAGCGGTGGTGAACGCCGGAACGACGAACCAGGGAGCGGGCGTATGCACCCTGCAGGGGATGCTGACCACCGGCGGAGTGGTGAATACGTGGATCTGCTGGGGAACGAGTGATGCCGGAACGAACTCCATGACCAACTGGTCCAATAGTGCGTCCATGGGTCAAGTGTTACAGAGCAACACGTTCTCCACGGTGGCATCGTCGCTGGCGACCAACGTGACGTACTGGTACCGCTGTTTTGCGTCTAACAGTTACGGCATTGTCTGGGCGTCGCCTGCCAACTGGTTCAACGCCACTCCGGCCAGCGGAGGCGGTGTAGGTGGCGGTACAGTCGGGTCCTGGACGCCGTCGAATCTCACGGTGGCGGCATGGTATGACGCAGCGGATGCAAGCACAGTATTGACAAACGGATCATCGGTCACGAACTGGCTGGACAAGAGTGGTAATAATCGCCATGTAGCTCAAACCAATAGCACGCAACGGCCCAGTTACGCCTCAAGTATTATCACATTCGACGGCACGACTAACTTTCTGTACAACAGCTCCCCATTCGCATACGCGATGGGGTCGGTGGATGTGTACGTGGTCGCCGCAGTCAATACCACCTCTGATAAGCGGATCGTTACTGAGAGTTCAACCACGAACGACACCCCGTTGTACGCATTTGCACAGACATGCTCCAACACAAATAGCATGTCGGCATATGTTCGTAACAATACTAACGGCATTTCATTCAACAACACCAATAGACTGAGTGCGACCGGTGTGTTCCACATAAACACCAATAACCTGTATCACTGGCGCGACAGTGGGACAAGCTTTGCCGGACGGGTGGCGGGTGGCAGTCCAACTACCGTAGCCTACACACGATCTGGCGCGGTAACTGTCGATAGATTTACGATTGGAGCCATTAGTCCGCGCCCCTCGACGCCGAATGGGTCTGCCTTTGTTAATGCAGGAATACGGGAGATTGTCATTACTGGCATCCTGTCTGACACTGACCGTCAGAAGATGGAAGGCTACCTCGCGTGGAAATGGGGACTGCAGACGAACCTGCCGGCGACTCATCCGTTCAAGCTCGGTCCGCCATCTGTTCAAGGCGGAGTGGTTACGTACACGGATTCCAGCGGACTCAATCCCACCAATACTCCGTACACTGGCGGCTATGTGGTCCACACTTTCTATGGCAGCGACACGTTCAGCAACTCAACCGCTACCAGCGTTGATGTGCTGGTTGTTGCAGGTGGCGGTGGCGGTGGGTATTTTGCCGGCGGCGGTGGTGCGGGTGGCTTGATCTACAGCAATGCTTTTTCCGTTGCGGCCAACAGCAACTACACTGTGACTGTTGGCGCTGGCGGTGGCGGCGGTACCGGTAATGGAATAAATGGCGCAAACGGGACAAACTCGGTCTTTGGAACGATCACAGCAACAGGCGGTGGCGGTGGTGGATCACGTACCGGTAGTAATACAGGTCAGTCAGGCTCTGCTGGAGGAAGCGGCGGTGGTGGTAGTCCTGCTGACTCTGGCGCTCAAGGACTTGGAGGTGCTGCCACTCCGGCAGGTCAGGGCAATATAGGCGGCAATGGTGCGTTTTACGGCTGGGGTGCTGGCGGTGGTGGTGGCGCCGGATTTGCAGGAACTAATGCCACCGGAAATACCGCAGGTCGGGGTGGGAATGGTTTGGCTTACTCCATCTCAGGTTCCAATGTGTACTATGCGGGTGGTGGCGGTGGTGGTACATGGAGTGGAAATCCCGCCGGTGCAGGAGGTCTAGGAGGAGGTGGACCAGGTGCAAGTAGTAGTGGTTCAGGTACTGCAGGGACACCCAATACAGGCGGTGGTGGCGGCGGTAGTGCTTTATCTACAGGCGCTCAGGGCGGCTCGGGTATTGTGATTGTGCGGTATCCATACTCCAGTTCCAGCGTGTCTATTCAGAACCTTACCCCGATGGCGATCACGAGCACGGCCGCCGTGTTTAACGCTTTGCTGAGTTGCCCCACGACGAACTGTGACGTTTATGTGCACTGGGGTTCGACTGATGGGACGAATGACTCTGGATCATGGGCGGCCAGCGCATATGTGGGGTCGTGGACGAATGTGGCTTCCACCAATATCAGCTATGTCAACAGCACTCTTTCCGGAAGCACAACCTACTATTACACCTTCCGTGCGGCGAACGCATCGACGAACATCTGGGCATCGCCGAGCTGGATGTTTGTGACGCCGGCGTCGGGCGAAGATGTTAATTTTACGATGTTGATTATCCAGTGACGTGATGAAGCTGTGGACTGTTGGCTGTGGTCTGTAACCTGTAACTTTTTGCAGCGAGTCATAAAGAGCGCGATGAAAAAGCATTTACTGATTGTTGTTGTGATGTCGCTAATGGCCGGGACGGCGCAGGCGGGGACGTCATGGTCGGAGGACGGGAAGCACCTGTATTTTTGCCGGGCTCCCCAGCTGCCGGCCAACGAGTTTGATAAAGTCAGGTACGATCTTATGCGAATCGCTTATGATCGCGGCTCCAATGCCTGGGGCCGGCCGGAGGTGCTTGTTTCCGGCGACCGCGCGGGCCTCAGCACAGCGCAACCGAGGGAATCGCCGGACGGCCGCTGGCTCCTGTTCTCCATGTTCAAGTACGGAAGTTTTCCGATTTACCAGCCCAGCAGCGACCTGTACGTGATGGATCTTAAGACCCTGCAGTATCGCCGGCTGGCGATCAACAGCGACATGTGTGATTCCTGGCACGGTTGGTCGAGAAACAGCCGCTGGATCGTATTCGCGAGCAAACGCGGCAACGGGTTAATGACCAGGATCTATTTCTCTTACGTCGACAATAGCGGCCGGTTTCGAAAGCCGGTTCTCCTTCCGCAGCGTGATCCGGAGTTCTACGATTCCTGTGTTTGGACCTATAATGTTCCTGAACTGGTAACCGGGCCGATTACCCAGACCGCTGCCCGGTTCGGCGCGGCCATCTCCAAACCCGGTGAATTACTGAAAGCGGCCGGGCCCTAGCCGTAATATTGCACCAGTTCAGAATGCTGAAGATGCGAGACACGGCAATAGGCGCACAGGTGTGGCGGAAAATCTGAATAGGCTTGTCACCTGTTTGTCACCCATCAGGAAAGTTGTGTTTCGAAGGCGTATAGAAGAATGTAAGTAATAGTAATTGGTTAACAGTAATCAGTGATCAGTAAGCTGCCTGAGAAGATGGCAAGAGGAAAGAATGCGTATTAGAACGGCAATCGGGTTATGCCTGTTGAGTTCGGGTTTGCTGGCGGCGGATGTTCAGCCTGCGGCAGTTAAGTCGGTGCGACTTGTTTTGCCGGCTAAAGCCGGACCGGTGGTTGAGAATATCGGCAAAGTCTTTACGCGGCAGGTCCAGCAGAGGTGCGAGGCAAAGGTTGTCACAAGCGGCAAAGCGCCGCTGACGGTGGAGCTGGCATTGGAGAAGGGTATCGGCGCTGAAGGTTATCGGATCGATGACCGGCAGGGCGGCGGTGTCAGGATTGCGGGCAACGACGAGCGTGGCCTTGTTGCCGGGGTTGGCAAGTTCCTGAGAACGTCCCGTTACGACAAGGGCGGCTTCACACCCGGAACATGGCGCGGAACGTCAGTGCCCACCAGGCAGGCGCGCGGCATCTACTTTGCAACCCACTTCCATAATTATTACCACGAAGCCCCCGTTGAGGAGATCGAAAAGTATGTTGAGGATCTTGCGTTGTGGGGATTCAACGAGCTGGCTGTATGGTACGATGCGCACCACTTTGACGGGGTTGATGATCCGAAAGCCCTGGAGTTCCGGAAACGGTTGCATTCCATCATGGCGGCGGCGAAGCGGATCGGCATGGATGTTTCCCTTGTGGTTGTCGGCAACGAGGCTTACGGCAATTCGCCTGCGGAGCTGCGGGCTACGCCTGGAGCGGGGCGCGGCGGCTACTACCCCTGTGCAGTCTGCCCGAGTAAGCCTGAGGGGATGAAATATATCCTGAAGCTGCTTGGCGAGGAGTTCGACTGGGCGGCTGATCTCAAGCCGCGGTCAGTCTGGATCTGGCCATACGACCAGGGCAGTTGCGGCTGTGCGGAGTGCAAACCCTGGGGTTCGAAAGGATTCATGAAGTGCGTCACAGAGGTGGGCAACCTTGCCCGCAAGAAGATGCCGGGTACGAAGGTCGTTCTTTCCACGTGGATGATTGATCAACAGGAATGGGGCGGGATCAAGGAACAGCTCGTGCGGAGCAAGGGCCTGGCAGACGAGATTCTGCTTGAGCCTTCCGTCGGCCCCGGGATCGACCCGAAAGAGCTCGGTCTGCCGATCTTCGGCTTCCCCGAGATCAGCATGCACGAGACATTCCCGTGGGGCGGGTTCGGCGCAACGCCGCTCACCGCCCGTTCGCAGGGCCAGTGGAATGCGGCCAAGGCCATTTCAAGCGGCGGATTCCCATATTCCGAGGGAATTTACGAGGATCTTACCAAGCTGGTTTACAGTCAGTTCTACTGGAACGACCAGTCCGCCGCGGAAACAGTGAAGGAATACATTGCCTTCGAGTTTTCGCCTGACGTGGTCGAAGAGATTGCGGGTGTTGTCAAGACGCTTGAACAGAATCACCACTGGCGCTGGTGGCCGGGCGAGCTGGAAGGCGTGAAGCTTGAAATGAACTGGTTCCCGTCAAAAGGCGCCAAGCCACAGGCCGATCCTGGAGCGGAGGAAGCGTATGCCACTATGCAGCGTATCGATGGACTATTGACGCCACAGGCGAAAAAGGCATGGCGCTGGCGCCAGCTCTACCTTCGCGCACTGCTGGATTCGGAACTGAAAACCAACGGCGGCAAGCCCAATGAAAAGTGCAATGAGGCATTTGCCGAACTGATCAAGATCTATCACGCTGAGAACGCCATCGATACTATCCGGCCTCCGCTGTCGAAAGATTACCAGGGAAAGAAATAAAGGGGTAAGAAACGTTTGAAGCAGCAGTGCGCTGGCAGGGGGTGGGATAGCGCGATTACGCCCAGAGCATGATTGGAGTGCAGAAGTTTACTTGGTCGTAACGGTTCGACATGGGCGTCCTGCTTGATACAACTCCAGGCGAGAATTTATCTGAGAAGAAGTGATATCATCACTGGAAGGAACCAGTTTCAGTGCCTCTTGTGCAGCAGCTTCCGCATCCTTGAACCTCCCGGTCTCGGCATAGGCTGCCGCCAGTATGTCAAGGCTTCCGGCCTGCTTGCGGCCAGTCAACTGGCAGGCTCGTTCTGCCAGTTTCACCGCTTCTGCGCCGTTGCGCAGTTTAGGATCTTCATCGGTTGCCCGCAGCCATGCCAGGTGGTTCAGCGCGCTGATGAAATCAGGTTCAATCTGCAGCGCAGCAGAATAATGGTTCGCAGCCAGCGTACGCTTACCTGTCGCGGCAAGAAGTTCGCCCAGGTTGTCGTGGGACATTAAGTCGGCCGGTTGCAGTTTCAAGGCTTGTTCATAATGTTCAATTGCCGCGTTGGTATGACCTGTTTTTGCCAGGACCAGGCCAAGATTGTAGTGTGCCTGGGCGAAGGATGGTTTCAGCCGTAAAGCCTGCTCGAAGTGGGCAACTGCTTCCGGCAGTTTTCCGGTTTGCTGAAGCGCCGAGCCGAGGTTGTTATATGCCTCGGCATAATTGGTTTTGATTTGGATGGCCTGCTGATAATGCTTGAATGCCTGCTCCGGCTGGTCTGAGTGCATGAAGGCTACGCCAATGTCATTGTGTGCCACAGGATCGTTGGGACGGATTCGCAGGACTTCCTGGTACTGTGCGATGGCCTCCTTCAGATTGCCCGCTTGCAGGAGTAATGCGCCGAAATTGCTGTGCACCTCGGGTTCGTCCGGCTTGATCCGGACCGCCTGTTCATACTGGGTAACTGCCTCGCTCAAGCGGCCGAGCCGCCACAGTGCCACGCCGAAGTTGTTATGTGCTTCCGCGTTATCGGGGTTGACTTGCAGCGCCCGTTTGTAGTGTTCCACGGCCTTGTCCAGCCGGCCGGCGTGCACCATCGCCACGCCCATGTCATTGTGTGCCACGGGGTCGTTCGGCCCGATTCTCAAGGCTTCTTCATACTGGGCAATGGCTTCAGTAAGTTTACCGCTCTGGAGGAATATCGCACCGAGATTCCTGTGTGCCTCGGGCTCGTTAGGTTTGACCCTCATGGCCTGCTCGTAATGGGCTATCGCTTCATTCACGCGGCCAAGGCGCCACAGTGTTACGCCGAGATTGTTGTGCGCTTCGGCGTAATTGGGGTCAATCACCAGCGCCTGTTCAAATGCCTTGATGGCCTGGTCAGTCTGATTGTTCCGGAGATATTCCACGGCCTCGTTGAGCAGCCGGTATTGTTCTGCGGCAGGAACGCTGATCTTCTTCAGGCCGTCCGCCGGTATGTTGATGAACTCTGGAATGTTAACGGCGCGGTTGGCCGCCGTGCAGTTCTCAATCAAGATGGCCGGACTGTCCTGCCCGTTCTCGTCAATGTGCGTCAGGAATAATTGAGTATAGGGCGACCACGCCTTGGATGAGAAGACCATCCAGCGGCTGTTCGGCGAGAAGCTGTGCCAGGAATTCATAAGGGCCAGGTTACACCGCATCCGCCGAGCCGGGCCGCCGGAAGCGGGCATAATAAAGAGCTGACTGTCCGGCCGCTGCAGGAAACCGTTTTGGCTTTGCACAAAGACTATCCATTTTCCATCAGGTGAGACCTTTGGGAACGCGTTGCTCTTTTTGTTTCCAGAGGCTTCTGCAATCAGTTCAACCTTGCCGCCTTTACCGCCGTTGAACGGAATCCGGCAGAGATCATATTGGACCGGCAGTTCGTTCGGATCATTCGCGTATTCGGGCAGGGGCCTCCCTTCGGGATATGCCTCCCGAGCTTTTGCACGGGAAAACACCAGGTACTTGCTGTCGGGACTCCAGAAAGCTCCCGTCTGTACATACTGGACGTCTTCTGCTCCGGGCAGCGTACCGACTTTGCCGGTGACACGGTCATACCAGGCCAGCACTCCGCGAGTCGGATAAAATACCTGCAGGAATTCGTAATGCTTCAGGAAATTTACCGCGTATATCTGCGAGTTCAGTGTTGTCACGACGTAGCGGCCGTCGGGCGAAACCTGCGACATGAAACCAAGCCGAAGCCCGGTTCCTTTCCTGTCGCCGGCCTGATCAAGGATACCGGCCCCGCCAGCCAATGACCGCCAGCTGATGACATTCTCCTGGCGGATGAACGTCTGTGGTTCGAGTGAGGTTATTGCATAGAGCGACTTGCTGTTTTGGAGGATGCCGTCAAGATCCATGCAGAGGGTCTTGCCGTCGCGCGTGAATGAATGGCAATTGGCGCAGGAATGCATGTTCGTAAGAACCAGCATGCTCTGCGGTTCGCCGATATTCCGCAGCCGCCAGGCAATCAAAGGCACCGCTTTTTGCGCCAGCGGCCTAATGGAGCCTTTTTCCGTTTCGGCGGGCATCAGCGGCACATCGCGGTAGAAAATAGGTGCGCCCACCGGATCCCTGGAGACCGTTAAAGTAATGCTCCCCATGGAGACGATCCGGCCGGCATCGGACAGGCCGGTAATGGTTATGGTGGCCGGTTCTTCCACCGCGTGTTTCCGGACCGCTGCCCAAATCGCCTCGGACGGTCGCCAGGTGTGAGCGGTGGCCCGGGAGGGAGTCAGATCCGGTCGTTTATTCGTATCCGAGATGCAGCGCGGATCGATCTCGCCGACCTGCGGCGAAGCGCCGTCGGATCCGGTGTGAATTTGTGCGGAGCCATCAGAAAAAGCAACATCGATGCGCCATGTCTTCGCATTCATGGCTGAGTCGTGCCAGCTGAACAGGGGGGCTATCATATCCGGCGGGAAAATTGCCCCTTCCTCCGGGTAATCGATGCTTATCAGCGTTTTGTCCGGCTGCTCTGTATTAATTGGTTTGCTGTTATTCCTGGAGTCACAACCGGCATTACAGGCAGCCAGCACAATCAGTCCGGCTACTGCAATAAGCTCAATTCTGTGTTTTAACCTTTCCACGGTTTGATGCTTTCCCTCTGGAGAAATCGTATCACTGCCGTGCTGGGCAACAAGATAATTATCAATACGATTTATTCATGAATGAAGATGTTTGAGTTTAGCTCTGAAAGATGGTATAAATTAAAAATGGAAAAGAGTGCTTCCAGATTGCTTGTGATGATTGTCGCGCTGGTTTTCTTTGCGCAACCGGAGCCGGCCAATGCTGCGACGTGGACCGGCGGAAACATGATCTGGGAGGAGCCGGATACCGAAAGTTTTAACGTACAGTACAACAGCGGCGACCAGGCGCTATTCAACGGTGGCTCTGGACAGGGAGCGATCACTATTAATGCCGGAGGCGTAAATCCCGGTGCGATCGTTACAACAGCGGGAACCTATACATTTTCCGGCGGAGCGATCAATTCAGGTGTCATGATTGTCGGCACCAACTCAAGTTACAACAACATAACACTGAACAACACCACGGTTAGCAACGGTATGATCGTCGTAGGCGGCGGCAACAGCAGCGTGGTCGGCAACACGATGACAGTCACCAACGCCAACCTCTGGAGCACTACGGTGTACGTCGGTCGAGCGGCGGCGGGAAGTAATACCGTTAGCGTTTTTAGCGGCACGATGTGGAATATGCTCAGCAGTCCACTTCTGATCGGCGGTACGCAAAACGGGTTTGCAGCGCCGGACTGGGGTCCTGGCAGTGTGTCCAACAATTCCTTCCGGATCTACGGAGGCATTGTGACGAATGTGTCGCAGGTCAGTGTTGGCCAGCAAAGTACTTCTCCAGGCATATCCGGATTGGTGAACTCCATGTTGTTGGTAACCAATACCGGCCGGCTTTTTGTTAACGGTTCCGTCATTGTGGCCAACAACTACTATAGTGCCAACACGGCGATTTCGAACCGGCTGCTGGTCGCCGACGGCGGCCAGGTTTACAGCGTCGGGGGTAAAATCGGTAATGCTTCTTATGGCACAGCCGTAACCAATTTTATCCAGATCATCGGGGGCGGCAGCGGGGGTTCGACCGCATTGTGGAGCCTTGGCGGCGGGGCGCTCACGATCCCTAACCGGTCCAGCAATTCAGGCAACTTCATAACGGCTGACGGGGCGGGTGTGGCAGGCGGGGCGGTGATGACCAACCTCTCCTTGGATATCGCTGGTCAGTACAACAGCATCCTGCTGACCAATGGTGCTTATATGTTTGCGACCGCGGCTTCCATGATCGGGAATAGCGGTAACAATAACAGCCTTACGATCGTCGGTGGTTCGGCCAATTCGATTCTCAACATGAGCGGGCAAACATTTTACGTTGGTTCTGGTGGCGGCAATGCAAATGTGCTCCTGGTCGGTGCTGGCGGCATCATGACCAACGTAGCGTCGGTCAAGGTTGGCTACAATAACAGCAGTGACAATCAGTTGGTAGTGACCGGCGCTGGCGCCTTGCTGGTTGATTCGGGCGATGTTTTTGTAGGGTTTACGGAAAGTGGTGGACCCACAGTGGTAAGCAACTCCGCGCTGATCGCCAACGGCGGTGTGGTCAGGGCTGGCGGAGCACTGATTGTCGGTGCGGTGGGCTATGCGGCGGGTAGCGAAAGAAGCAATAGTGTGACGGTCAGCAACGGGGGCCAGTTGTACACCAGGGCTGCCAGCTGCATTGGCGCTGGCAACTATGGGCTGTATTGGCCCGGCACTGCGTTCGGCAACACGGTGACCGTTTCGGGCAACAGCTCACGCTGGGACTTGGGCAACACGAGCCTGATTGTCGGCAATGTGGGTACGTCAACGAGCAATACGCTGACGGTCAGCACAGGCGGGATAATAACAAATTTAACAACTTTGATAGTCGGCACGCAGACAAGTACGGTCAGCAACCAGATTGTGGTTGCAGGTGGATATATTTATGCGAACAGCGCAACCATCACCAACGGCAATCAGGTGACTTTGAATGCCGGTGTAGGTGCGCTGTCGACCATTAACAATATTATCTTTAAGAGCGGAACCGTGCTGGCGGTTAACATTGCTGAAAAGCAGGAGGCACCAAGCAGCAGGCTGGCAGCTGGAGGAACTTTGAACATCAGCGGAGCAGAGTTGAATCTCAGCGCGCCGCCGATAACTCCACCGAGCGTAGTAGCCTACATCATCGCCAGTTACGGGACTTCGCTGACGGGCATGTTTACCGCGACCAATGGTCTGCCGGCAACCTGGATGCTCGATTACAATTACAAATTTCTTAATCAGATTGCCCTGATTCCCCCGCCGCCGCCCGGACTAGTAATTACTTTAAGGTAGGACGTAGACATAAAAGAAAATAGAGCCGCCAGAAACTTTAATCCGGAATAAGAGCCAACTATAAAGGGTACAAATAATCGTGAATCGTATTGTCGCGGTTTTCGCATCAGTTGCAGTTATGACGATAAGCCTGACTTCATGGTCTGCAGAAGATAAGGACTCAAAAGTAATAGTTGCCGGTAGCGGCGAGATGGCTGTGGTGCTGGGGGAGAAGCCGAGCGCGGCAGAGAAGCGCGTCGCGGAGATCTTTGCCGAAAGGGTGAAAGAGCGCAGTGGCGTGGCGCTGGCAGAATCATCTGACAAGGCTAAGTTTCGCCTGGTGATCGGCAGGAAGGAAAATTCTTCGCTGGGTGCTGACGGCTATTCCATTGTGGTGGATGCGCAGAAGCGTGAACTCAGCGTGGCCGGCCAGAGCGACAGCGGGGTTGTGGCCGGAGTTGGTCGCTTGATGCGCGAGATGCGGTACCGGCAGGGAAGTGTTGAGGTGCCTGCGCTGCAGATCAGCGAGGTGCCGCAAATGCCGAACCGCGGTATGTACCTCTGGGCGCGCAAGTACTACTTCAACCAGCCCGACCAGGTGGACCGCTATATTGAGGAGTTCGCGCTGTGGGGCGGCAACGGCATCGCGTTCTGGTTCGAGATGGGTATGTTCGAGAATTTTGGGGATACGAAGGGCGAGAAGAGCGAGCTGAATTCCGGCTACGCCCGCACATATAAACTCGACAAGAGCCTTGCGAAGGACTGGATCGCGATGTATCAGCGCTTCTACGCCACCGCCCGCCGCATGGGCATGAAGACCGGACTTCTCATGGTAGCCAACGATGCCTACATGTCGTCACAGAAGGACCTGCGCATCAGTCCGATCATCGGCTGCCCTGACTGGTACCTGTGCCCATCGAAGCCCGGAGCTGTGGAGAAGATGGTTGCCTGGCAGGAAGAAGTCTTCAAGGCGCTGGCGCCGCTGGATCTCTACAACATCTTCCCGGCCGATCCCGGCGGGTGTGCCTGCGAACAGTGCAAGCCGTGGCCGACGCGTGGCTACTGGAAAGTGGCGAGACCATTGGCGGAGCGGATTCACGGGATTTCCCCGAAAACACAGATTTGGATTGATACCTGGCACCTGAACCACCAGACGTTCGGGGGCAAGGACTGGAAGAACCTGGTGGACAGCCTGGACTGGAACAAGGAGCGGCCGGAATGGTTTGCCGGGTTTGAGGTTGCGCTCGCGCCGAACCACGGCTATGCACGCATGTCGGTTGAAGAGCGCGATTATTACAACAAGGCGAAACAGCCGCTGATGGTTTTTCCGGATATATCCATGTGGGGCAATCATTCGGGCATGCTCGTCAATAAGGTGTATTGGAAGACGCTCCAGGACGAACTGAACAGCTATGATCCTGAATTGATGAAAGGCGGCTGGCCGTACGCCGAGCGCTGGAATACTGATATTGCCAGCGTGATGTTCCTCTCCTGGTTCTCGAATCCTAAGAAGTCCGTGGATGCGGTGCTCGATGAGTATGCCGCGTTCTATTTCGGGTCTGAGGCTGCAGCCGGAAGGGAACTGCTGGAGTTACTGGATGATTCCAACAAGGATCCCCAGCGCAAGGAAAAGATCCGTGAAAAACTTGCAAAGCTGGAAGGTTCTCTGCCCGAGTGGGTAAAGCGTGACTGGCGCTGGGCTGAAATCGTGGAATCCTGCCGGTTCAGGACCCGGTGATGCTGTAAGATCGAAAGGCTGATATTTTTTTGAATGTTCCCTTGTTGACAGACTATTAGCGACAATCCTAAGGAAAGGAAAGAACAGATCATGAGATTGACCAGACGTGAATTCGTTGGAATTGCCGCAGGGACTGCAGTTGCCGGCCTGGTTCCAGGTTGCCTGCAGACAGGACCAGGAACAGGAAAGGGCTTGCCGGGGTTGATGGGGAACCGTTTCCTCACGTTTGCCACCGTCGTGCGGGTGCGTCAAATAGAGACGACACGTGAAAAAGCCGAGGGCCCGGATGAATCCAGCGTCCACACGCCTGCGGAGGCGAAGCTGTTTCGTGAAACCATCGCGCGCGCCTGGCCCGGGGCGAGAATAACATGGGCCTTCAGCTGGCTGGCGTTGAATGACCAAAGACCGGATTACCAGGAGCTGCGTAAGCTCGTGGTTTCGTATCATAAGCAATACTGTGACGAGATCACTTTTCTCCCAAGCGGCTATTTCGCGAACATGTATAACTCCCGTGAACAGGTCAATCGGGACCTCCACGATGTCCTGAAAATGGTATCGGAGATGGTTGGCGGCGGGTACCGTCCCCGCTGCGTGATTGCAGGTTTCCTGTCGGCAGACAACCTGCGTTATCTTGCCGAGAAAGAGGATATCCATGTGTGCCAGGGAAACATCTGGAGCCAGCATGCCGTTGACAACGGTGATGGCGACGGCTCTGTCTCGTATCCCTACTATCCATCGCTGGAGCACTTCCTCAAGCCAGCGCAGGGCAGGGAAGACCTGATCGATTGTGTCAACCTGGACGGCTGGACCTGTGACTTCCTCAACGCCAGGCGCGCCGGAGGAACAGGCGGCTTCAGAAGCCGAGCGGGCGTAGGTCCGATTGAGACGCTTCTATCATACGGAACGGAGAAGGGCCTGGAACAAATGCTCGCCACCACGGCGACGCATTTCGACGACGGGTTCAAGCGGAACAACTTTGCGTGGGTAACCTGCATCTGGGAATTGTGCCTCGTCGAGGGGCGCAAGATTTACGGTTATCGCGGCCGTAACGGAATGGATGGCCTGGAGCTCTGGCTGAAAGAGATACGCCGCCGCTGGCCGGAAGCGAAATGCATTACCCATGGTGAGTTCGGGCTGGCCTGGCGGAAGCAGTTTAAAAATAATGACAAGGTTGATTACCGCTTTGTCCAGCGCGGCACAGGATTCCCCGGGTCGGAACCGGAGAAACAGATGCGCTGGTTCATGAACAAGGATTTCCGTCTCGCCCTGCTGGGCGACGTGGGCAAAGAAGGTTCGGAAATGGTGATCGATTTCACTCGTTATGATCTGCCGGCACAGGAGCCGCAGGATCCGAAAGCCGGTGAGCACGTGCGCAACTGGAGCCTCATGAACCGCATCAACCAGAAGGGGCTTCGGCCGCAGGATAAACCTTTTGAACTGTCTCAATTCACGGACGATGAACAGGCGATGATCAGGCGTCGTTATCCGGATCTGTTTAAATAAGGAGCTTTTCAAGCTCGCCGTGTTTTTTATCCGTCGAGTCGGCAAAGGAATTGACGGAAATGCGGTAATTTGACCACCGGCCTGCCAAGATTTTCTCATAAGTGAATCTTTCTTTAATTTTCTCTGTGCCTGAAGCATGGAATTCACTCTTTTCTGGCTAATTTCCTCACAAAATTACATGAAAACAACAAAACAGACTTTTTAGGCTTCTTTCCGGTTTGTCGCCTGTTTGTCACCTATCGGGAAAGTTGCTTGTCGCTATGGCAGATGCGAGAATTTCAGGTAAGAAGTCAGAAACCAGAGGCCAGAAGACAGAATAAAAAGAGCAAAGCAGAGGCCATTCAAGAGGCTTGTCATTGGCCGTTGAGTAATTCTTTGTGGTCTTATGCTGACTACCGACTACTGGCTTCTGAATGGTGGCTTATAGCTCCATTGTACTTGCTCAATTCCTGGGTAAATGGTACAATTACAACAATAAAAATGATGGCTTTGCATTGAGTGTGGGTGCATTCCTATGAAGAAATATAGCGCAGTAATATTTGCGCTGACCTCAGTGGTGTGCTCTGTGCTTTTATCGGGCACGGCGCAGGCGGCCAGTGTCACGTGGGACAATAACGCGGCAACTGCGCCAAATCCGCAGGATGGAGTCGGCGAATGGACCACTGCTAACTCATGGTGGACCGGTGCGGCCAATCAAACCTGGGCTTCGGGCAACGACGCGATATTTGGGGCCAACGGTACAGGTGGAGCAGTTACTCTCGCCAGCGGTACTGCGGTCAACTCGATCACGATTAACGGCTTTTCCAGCACCTACACGCTTGGCAGTGCCGGCAGTACGGTCACGCTCACCAACGGCATCACTATGAACGCCTCCGCCGGAGCAGTAACCATCGTCAGTCCGATCACCATGGGCGCGGCGCAGAGCTGGATCAACAACTCGGCGAATCTGTTGACCGTCGGTACCGGCGCCGTGGGAAACGGAGGCTTTCTGCTGACCATCGGCGGGTCGGGGAACACGGCCGTTTCGAGTGTCATTGGTGGAGCCGGCGGACTTACCAAGAGCGGCTCGGGGACACTGACGCTCTCAGGCGCAAACAGCTTCGGCGGCCAGTTGAGCATTGAGAATGGCACGGTCTACACTACCTCGATCAACAACAAGAGCGTCAGCGGCGTGCTTGGCGCCGGCACCATCGTCGTTCTGGGTGCCAGCGGACTGACGGGCAGGCTGGCGATACAGGTGGACGCGGGCATTTCTACCACGAAAGATTTCACGCTGGCTGCTGGAGGAACGGGCGAGATTCAGTTCGGGAATATCGGTACCTTCAATATGACCAACGCCGACCGGCCGCTGACCATCAGCGGCAATATCGGCGGCGGTGGCAATCTAGTCAAGCTCGGCTTTTCACCCGTCGTCCTCTCGGGGAACAACAACTACAGCGGAACGACAACCGTCAGTCAAGGCCCTCTGCGGCTCAGCAGCGCCAACGCACTGCCAGGCGGCATCGGAGCCACGGGTGGAACCAGCGCACTGACTATCAATGGCATAGATTCTTCCGGCGGTGGCGCTATTGTCGAGCTGGCAAACGGCAATTTCCTGCGCAACCTGGGTACGGGCGTCGATCAGTTCCAGATCCCCGGCGGCGTCAGCGGATTCGGCGCCAGGGGTGCCGCGCGGCAGGTCATTGTGAATAACGATGCTTCTTTGGAGCTTGTATGGGGCATCATCTCCACTTTCAATCCCTCCGTACTCCAGTTCGGCTACACCGCCACGACCGACAACGCAATTACGCTGCAGAACAAGATGGACCTTAACGGCGCCACTCGAACCATTACGGTGGTAAACAATACGGCCACTCTATCGGGTGATATCCGCACCAGCAGCGGTACGGCCGGCATCATCAAAACCGGCGGCGGCACGCTGGTTTTGTCCGGAGCGAACACCTATAACGGCACTACTACGATCAGCGCGGGCACATTAACCATTGGCAACGTAGCCACATTTAACAATACGAGCCAGATCGTTTTGAGCAGCGGTGCTCGGCTTGAGGTAAACGCCGCCAACGCGAGTCTGGCCAAGCTGGTTACTGGCGGAGGTGTGATCGCCGGCTCTTACTTGCGTTACTCCCAGGCCCAGACCACTGCCGGGGCAGCCAACGGGCCCGGTACGATCTATGGCACGGTCGAGATTAATCTCACCAACGTGAACCCGGACTACGCTCTGGATTTCGGCAGTCTTTCAACGTTTTTGAACCTGGTTGCGGCAACCTATACATCGCCTATAACTCTTTCTGGAAACGCGTCGATCGACTCCAGTACGGCGGTATTCACTCTAAGCTCCGGGGGTATCACCGCATCCACAGCAGGCACAAAAACACTTACCCTTACGGGCAGTAATGCCGGCGCAAATACCATCGGTGGCGTTATTGGAAATGGCAGCGGCACGATGGCCGTGACCAAGTCGGGAGCTGGCGCTTGGACGCTCTCCGGCGCGAATACCTACAGCGGAGCGACAATGGTCAGCGCGGGCACACTGATCCTCAGCGGGGCAAGTGGGTCTGTTAGCAATAGTGCCGTGACGGTCGCCGGCGCGACGCTGACAGTTACCAATGCCAACGCCGCCAGCAATGGCGACCGGTTGAGTGACTCTCTTGCGTTTACCATGAATGGCGCTACGTTTAACTTCAACAATGACGCCAGTGCCAACGACTTCAGCGAAAGCGTTGGCACGCTGACGCTTATCGGCGGTGGTAATACCGTTGCCATTGGTCAGGCGGCGTCAGGACGGACCTCTACGCTTACCTTTGCCGGGCTTTCCCGCACTGCCGGGGTAATCGACTTTTACGGGGCTGGTTTGACCAACGCCGTGAATCCTCGCAGTAAAGTCACGTTCACCAATCCGCCCGCGCTTACCGACGGCATCATCGGCCCGTGGGCGACGGTCAACGGTACAAACTACGCCACGATTGACGTCAACAGTAATCTGGTGGCTTATAGCGGCGGCAGCGTTACGGACGTGCCGCGGAGAAACGGGGCTTCCCAGGTGATACCAAACACTCCAGCGGCGACTATACGGATAATCGAGGGGTCTGGTACACTTGCCAACCTTACACTGGCAGCCAGCACAACCACCATTTCGAACCTGCTGCAAAGCCTTTCCGGCGGCAACAGCGCCGCGACTATAACCATCGGTTCAAGTGAGACCCTCCAGCTGTACTCCCTCAACCAGGTTGCAACCTCCGGTGCCCTGACGCTGGGCGTCGCTGGCAGTGCGGGCACGCTGATGCCAGCCGTGGCGGGAGGTAATCTGCTCATGATCAACAATTCCTCCAACTACATGACGAACAACTGCGTCATTGCCAACAACACCTCCGCCTCAAGCGTTACCAAGGACGGTTCCGGCGTGCTGAGGTTTACCGGGGCCAATACCTATAGCGGCGGCACGGTCCTTAACGCCGGCACATTGTGGATCACCAACAACGTCAACCTTGGTGCGGCGGGCAGCGGCATTACCTTCGAAGGTTCAGCGGGATTGTCAATGGGCAACAACGTGTCCAGCACGGCGATCAATCTGGGATCGCGGCCGATCACCATTAACAACGGCGCTGTGGCCGGCCTGTACCACAACTGGGCCGACACCACGATCACCGTGTCAAACTCGATCACCGGAACCGGCGGGATCAACTGGGGCAGGGACCCTGCGGTCGCTTATGGCGGTGGATCGGGCAGTGTATATGCGAATCTTCTCAGCACCAGCAACGCATTCACCGGGCCGATCACGATCGGGATGGGTACCGAGAATGCCCAGGGGGGAGGTTCGACTTTTACGTTCAACAGCCTGGCGGACAGCGCCAGTCCGATCACTTTCAATTTCAATGGAGGCGCGGTTGCGTTCAATTACGGGGCCGGCGCGAGCCAGGATCTGACTCTCAACAGCCGCTCGCTCGTTCTCGGCGCCAACGGGAACAATACCACCTTCAAGAACCTGAGTTCCTACAAGTTGACCTACAATGCTCCGCTCCTAGTCAGCGGTACCGGGGCCAGGACCCTGACTCTCGGCACCGGCACGGCCACCTTCGGTGGAGCAATAGCCGACGGCTTGGGTGTGGTGGTCAGCGTGTCTGCCGGTGGTACATGGTCGCTTGGAGGAACGAACACCTACAGCGGAGCCACAACGGTCAGCGGTACGCTGACCTTCCGGTGCAAGCAGGCCGTATCACCATCATCGGCTATAACCCTCAGTGAGAGCAGTATCAGGTTGCTGGACGATGGTTCGGGAACCGTTAATATAGGCAACAACGTGACTCTTAGCAGCGGCCAGAATGGTGCGCAATCGAATTTCGGGATATTTGTCGGAAACAGCAGCACCGCAAACGGCGGGACCAACTCCAGCAGTACGACAACCGGAAGTACGATTGTGATGGGGACGCTGACCTTTGGCAATCGAGCCAGCACCAACTGGAAGCTGAACATCACCGGTGCCAACGGATACAGGCTCCAATTCGGCAATGTAAGCCTGACCATCAGTGCGAACAACGCCAGCAGCATGTATGGCGCCATCTTTAACCCGACGACAGCGCCGATCACAATCACCGGCACAGTGAAGCAGCCCGATGGCACAACGTCGTCAGGAAATACTTACGCGAAATATCTGATTCTGGATGGAACTTCGGCCTCCGGCACCAACATGATCACAGGCAATATCCATAATGCCTCAGACTACCCGGCAAACCCGAACGCTCTGCCGTTGGATATCATCAAGCAGAACACGAGCACCTGGCTGCTGTCGGGCACAAATACCTGTACCGGCGCGACGACCATCAGTGGCGGCTATCTGATTGTTAACGGCTCGCTGGCCTCAATTGCCATGACTGTCAGCGGCGGTTATCTCTGCGGCACCGGGACTGTCAGCGGCGCGGTCACCAACAGCAGTACCGGCGGAATTGATATTCGGGACGGCGTGGTAGGAACCCTGACGATAGGCAGCGGGCTGGCCATCAATGGCGCGGCTGGAGCCAATAACATCTATTTCGATCTCGGCACTGCCGCCAACGGTATCGACAAAATATCGGTTACCGGCAACGTCACCATGGCCACGAGCGGGGCGGCTGTGATCACTCTTAACCAGCTTACCGGAACAAAAGTCAATGCCGGCACGTACGACCTGATTGCCGCAACAGGGACCATGGAACCCGCCAGCAAGTTCACTCTGACCACTACGAATGCCTTCGGCAACACTTTCAGTCTCCAGCTTGACGGCACCTCCAAGAAGCTGCAGCTGGTTGTAGCCGACGCCGCGGCCGGATCCGACACAGCCTGGACAGGTGCTTCCAGCGCCACCTGGGGACTGGCCGGAAACTGGACCGCCGGAGTCCCGGGTTACGGCTCGGTTGTCACCTTCTATAATAGCGGGGCAGGGAACTTTACTACGACATTGGATGGAGGCCGTGAAATAGGCAGTCTCGTGTATTCCGCTGGCGCCACCACGGCGACAACGATTGGTCCCGGCTCGGGCGGAATGCTGACGATCCAGGCCCCATCAGGCACCGGTATTACAGTAAATACTCCGAGTTCGGGCAGTCCGACTCACTTGATTGCAGCTAACGTGGGGCTGGCATCGAACCAGACCTGGACAGTAAACAGCGGTGCGTCGCTGAGCGTGACCAACTCCATCTCCGACTTTGGCGGCGGCCGTTCTCTCACCAAGGCCGGTGCAGGCACGTTGACGATTGGAGGGGGCGGCTACTCTGGCGCTTATAATACCTACTCTGGTCCGACGATCATCAACGGTGGAACATTGGTTGTTTGGTGGGGTACCAGCACGACGACCGCTAATCCCTTAGGCATGTCTTTACCCGTCCCGGCCAACCTGGTCTTGGCCCCCGGAGCAACACTGCTATTCAAAAGCAGGTATGACTCTTACTCTACCGATCGCGGGTTCACAATGAACGGAACATCAGACGGCGATAGCTTTACGCTTCGAAGTGATTGGGGTGGCGGCAGTCAGTGGTGGGGGGTACAGTTCACGGACTCCACGTGCCCGGCATACGGTACCCCTAATCAGACCCGTACCCTGATCCTTGCCGGTGACCATGACCGAACCACGGACGCGGCCAAACTATCGGCCAACCTCGCCGACAACGGGTCTGGCGCGGTTTCATTGATCAAGAGTGGGGTGGGTGGTTGGAAACTCTCCGGCGCCAACACCTTCAGCGGCGGTGTCACGGTCAACGCCGGCTATCTTGTGCTGGCTAACGCAAGCGCTCTTGGAACAGGCACTCTCACCATGACCGGAGGCTCTTTGTATAATGGTTCAGGCGGCAGTCTCGTCAACAGCCGGAACAATGTTCAAAGCTGGAACGGTGACTTCAGTTTCACTGGTGCTGCGGATTTCAATATTGGTACCGGCGCGGTGACTCTAAGTGGCACGCGGACCGTAACCGTTACCGGAAACACACTAACCATAGGCGGTGTGATCAGTGGCGCGGCGGGATACGGGCTGACCAAGGCCGGAGGCGGCACGCTGGCGCTCACCACGAACAATACTTATGACGGGGCGACAACGGTCAGTGGCGGCACGCTGCTCTTCAGCGGGGTCAATGGCACGATCACCAACAGTGCCGTAATGATGGCTGGAGGAACGCTGACTATCTCAAATACCAACGCGGCCAACAACACCAACAGGGTGAACGACTCTTTCGCATTCACTATGAATGGAGGCACGTTAAATTTCACCAATGATGCCAGCGCCGGTAATAATTTCAGTGAAACCATTGGAGCGCTGACCGTCATAGGCGGGGCCAATACTGTTGCCATCGGGCAGTCAGCGGTGGGCCAGACTTCTACACTCACCTTTGCCGGGTTGTCGCGCACCTTGGGCACAATCAACTTCTCAGGGCCTGGCTTGACCAACGCCGTTGATACGCGCGGCAGAATCACGTTCACCAATCCGCCCGCGCTTACGGATGGCATCATCGGCACATGGGCCACTGTCAACGGCACCAACTACGCCACTATAGATGTCAACAGCAACCTGGTGGCTTACAGCGGCACTTTTACGGATGTGACCAGGCTCAGCTCGGGCACAAAGGTGATTCCGAACAATCAAGACGCGATGGTGCGCATAATTGAAGGATCCGGCTCAGCTGCCAACCTGACGCTGGCTGCGGCTACAACTACTATTTCGAACCTGTTGCAAAGCATTTCCGGCGGCTACAGCCCCGTCACGGTCACCATAGGTGCCAGTGAGACCCTGCGGGTGTATTCCATCAACCAGGTAGCCTCGGCAGGGTCCCTGACGCTGGGGGCTGTGGCAGGTACCGGCAAAATTATGCCTGCAGTGGCTGGCGGCAACCTACTCTTCATTAACAGTTCCGGCAACGCTATCACGAACAACTCAGTCATTGCCGACAACACCTCCGCCTCAAGCGTAACGAAGGATGGCACAGGCACGCTGACGCTTGCCAGTTCGAACAGTTTCACTGCCGGCTTCACAATCAACGCTGGCACTGTTTACCTTGGTCATAATTATTCAGTCGGCACCAACACCTTGACCATCAACGGCGGTACAGTCAGTGTTGTGAACAACTTCACCTTTCCCAACAACCCGATCGTCATCAACAACAGTTGCACGTTTTTCGTTCCCACAGCCCAGAATTTCTTCTTCGGCAATGGACCCATCACGCTGAATAACAATGCCACCGTAACCCTGCAATTGGGACAAAGCCCCAATTTGTCTAACGCCATAAACAACAACGGCTATACCCTTACCCTTATCAATACGCAGGATGGCGGCACCACCATCAGCGGCAAGATCTCGGGGGCAGGAGGACTGGGCCTCAGAAACGACCTTACTGGCAATGGCAAAACTCTGATTGTCAACAACTCAAGCAGCGACTACACCGGACTGACGACCTTGTTGTCCGGCACTCCAGCTAACCTGGCCATAGTCACACCCAATCTCTCGAACGCGGGTGTTGCCGGTTCGTTAGGCGCGCCCACTGGAACCAATGCCACCATTCATATCTACAACAACGTCATCTGGCAGCCGGGCGGAACCACGGACCGCGGTTTAAACCTTGCCTCCAATGGTGTCGGAACTGTGCAGATAACTGTAAACTCGTCCAGCGGCAACGCCACCCTTAGCGGGCCGATTACCGGCACTGGGACTGGTTCCAAGACGCTTTATGTGAATCTGCCTTTCAATAATCCGGTGACTTTGACGATCAACGGTGCCATCCAGGATGCTGCTGACGGAAGTCCTCTGACATTGAATTTTGGACCTGGTACTACTGATGGCGGTAATTACGCAACCCTCTATCTCACGGGTACCAATACTTTCACCGGACCAATCAACTACCAGTCACTTGGAGGTACTCCAAACAAGACCAATTCTGCGTTGAATATTACTGGATCCGGCCAGTTGGGCGCAGGCAATTACTCCAATACAATCTCGCTTGGTACCAGCCCGTGGGTTATCTTTAACTATGGCAGTTCGGCCAATCAGATTTTGTCGGGCACTATTTCCGGCGCAGGTTACTTGTTGAAAACAGGTTCAGGTTCACTGAATCTCTCAGCTGCAAACACATATACCGGACCGACGACCATCGCCAATGGCACATTGCTGGTGAACGGCTCGCTGGCGGCAGGCAGTGCGGTGACGGTCAACTCCAGCGGCACGTTGGGCGGCACGGGCACGGTCTACGGCGCGGTGACGGTCAACTCCGGCGGTACCAACGCGCCGGGCGCTGCGACAGGAGCCTCTCTGGGTGTTCTTAGCTGCGCCAGCAATGTCACCATCGCCGGCAAGTTATCCATAGATATTGATGATACCCAGACACCCACGTGCGACAAGCTGGCCGTGGTGGGCAATCTGAACATCACCGGTGCTACGCTCAATATTGTTCCTGCCGGCTCGCCGACCGGCCTGGTGTATGTGATCGCCTCCTACGATTCTCTCGCCGGGTCATTTGCCGCCACAAATGGACTGCCGTCAGGTTATGTCGTCAAACTAAACCATAATGGATTGAATCAGATCGCGCTGACGACCATTGACGTGGTGAATCAGCCGGTGACGAGCTGCACGTCAACCTCCGCTGTGTTAGGTGCACAACTATATGTGCCGAATGTCGCCGCCGATGTGTTCGTGTACTTTGGTCAGACGGATGGGACGAACAATCCGTCAGCGTGGACCAATTCCGCATACGTTGGTTCATGGACCAATGTGGCCTCGACGAATATCAGCTTTGTGACTAATAACCTTATCCTCGATACGACGTACTACTTCACATTCCGCGCTACGAACGGGAACTCCGACGTCTGGGCGAGTCCAAGCCTGAGCTTCAGGACCCTGCCGACGACGCTGTCTTCTTCTGTGATGGGATGGGACGGTGGGACGACGAATATAGCCGAGAATGGTGACGGAGCCAGTCAGGGAGGGAATGGGAACTGGAACACGACCACGAATAACTGGGACCAGGGCGCCGGAGTTGCCCACACGTTCTGGAACAACGCTGGGAACAACACTGCCATCTTTGGCGGCACAGCCGGGACAGTGATGTTGACTAACAACATTACGGTCGGCGGGCTGCAGTTCTTCACGGCCGGATACATGGTCAGAAGCAATATCCTGACCTTTGGCACAGCAGGCAACATCGCGGCATACAAGGATGCGACGATTGCCTCTGCGGTCAGCGGTACCGTGGCGGTTGCCAAGACCGGCGGCGGCACACTTACGCTTTCGGGCAGCAACTACCTCACAGGGCTCTTCAGCGTGCAGACCGGGACGGTGGTGGCGACAACCAACTGGGTTGGTGAAAACCGGAGCAACCAGACGGTGCAGGTTGGCGGATACGGTTCACCCGTATTGTGGACGAACACTGTCGGCCTCACGATCGGAACCGGCGCGGTGGCTACGAACAACACGTTCAATGTGGTGAGCCAGGGCGTTCTGCGGGTCAATGGCGCGGTGACAGTGGGTAACAGCGCTGGCGTCAACTCGATGATCGTCAACAGCGGCACCGTCGTCAATGTAGGCGCTTTGACTATCGGGTATGCGAGTGGCAGTACTTCAGCGTCGTCCAACACGATGGTGTTGACCAACGGCGCGAGCCTCTTCACCGGGAACATCAGCGTTGGCAGCCAATTCAGCCCCGGCAGCGGCTATGTTGTCAATTCCAATACCCTCACGTTCGTCAATGCCTTTGTCCAGGCCAATGGCGTGTTGAATATCGCCTCTAATGACAACAATAACGGTACCGCTAACTACAATCAGAACTGGAATCGAGTCATTGTTAATGGAGGCACACTCCAGGGTCTGACGGGAATTAATATGCAGGGCGCCTACGTTGGCCGGACGGTGTCGTATAAGTACAACTCGCTGATTGTGACAAACGGCGCTTCCGTCTCCTGTAGCGGTGCCCTCAACCTCGACAATGGGCAAACGACCGGCGACGCGAATCACGTGTCCAATTCGGTGGTGGTTGCAAATGGATCGTTCTTGTCCACGGTAGGGGGAGCGATCGGTACCAGCGGCCAAATGTATGACTACATGAATGTCATTGGCGGCGGCCCGACCTCGATGTGGAATGTCGGCAATGGGGCTCTGACCGTCGGAGGCAACTATACGGTGCTGAGCATAGACGGCGCCGGCGTGGCCGGCAGTGCAGTGGTGACGAACGGCGGAGCCTTGTTATTGGGTGCAACAACAAGACTTACGCTGACCAACGGTGCGCGGTTGTTTACCAGCGGGGATAGCCGGCTTGGAAATGTGGCGACCGGCACCACCACGACCGTTGTTGGCGGTTCGGCACCGTCAATCTGGAATGCGGGTAACCGGGCAATCTATGCAGGATACGATGCCGCAAGTTATAATCAGATGTTGATAGGCAGTGGCGGAGTTGTGACAAACGTCAGCACTATGGGTGTCGGTTCCGCAAGCAACTCGGCAGCAGGAATAACGAATAATATGCTGACGGTGACAGATGGCGGGCGGCTGTTTACAACAGCCAATATCTTTATCGGAGGAGGCCATGGTGGCGCCGCAGGAACCCTTTATTCGACAGGGAACAGCATGTTTATCACCAATGGCGGCGTGGTTAACGCTGAAGGCGGCATCTACGTCGGCCCGGCGGGTAGTTGGGGGACCAGAACATCGGTGGGCGACAGTCTCGTGATCGGAAGCGGCGGGCAGCTGACCAGCGCTGGCGCCAGTTATATCGGGGGCAATAGTTTTACTCAGCCAAGTTATGCGACCAACGATACCGTAACCATCGGTGGCAATCTCAATGGCACGAATGCCACATGGAATATGGGCGGTCAAACCCTTTTCGTTGGTTATACGACTGCGAAGAGCAACGCCGTGATCGTCAATGCAGGAGGTGTCCTCACAAACGCCGGTCTTATCACAGTAGGGTGCACCAACGTGGCCGCCTTCAATAATATGACCGTCAGCGGTGGAGGAGTTTGGTCGTCAAGCCTGGTAATCGGCGCCGGCAGTTCGTCCAATAACACGGTAACGGTGACAAGCAACGGCGTGTGGAACCTGGGCGGCGCAAGCATCATAAACGGTATTGGCTCTGCAACTGGCAACGTCATCACCGTAAGTTCTGGCGGCGTGCTGACAAATTTCAATGCGCTGGTGGTGAGTTCCGGCGGCGCGAGCAGTAACAGCGTTGTGCTGTCGGCGGGTGGTAAGATTTTTGCGGCCAGCGCATCGATCACGAACAACAACTTCATGACAGTCGGTGTGGACGACGCCGCGACGCCGGCCTGCGGATACCTGGCGGTTTCCGGCACGCTGAATATCTCCAACGCGACGCTTAATATCGTAACCAACGCTGCTCCGGCCAGCCCCGTTTACGTGATTGGTTCGTATGGCACGCTCGCCGGCTCATTTGCCGCTACAAACGGATTGCCCTCCGGCTGGGTGTTGAATACCAACTACGCAGGCTTGAAGCAGATTGCACTGGTTCAGCCGCTTCCGCTGATTCCGGCAGTGGTGAACACCGGCGCAACGAACCAGGGAGCGGGCGTATGCACCCTGCAGGGAATGGTCACCAGCGGCGGAGTTGTGAACGCGTGGATCTGCTGGGGGACGGGCGATGCTGGAACGAACTCGATGACTAACTGGCCGAGTTCGGCGGCCATGGGCGCCGTTATACAGAGTAACGTGTTCTCCATCGTGGCGTCGGGATTGAGTACAAACGTGACCTACTGGTACCGGTGTTTTGCATCGAACGACTATGGCACTGCCTGGGCCTCACCGGCTGTCTGGTTTAGTGCGGCATCTGGCGGCGGCGCCAGTTCCGGCGGCACTATTACGAATTACACGCTCAACGGAACGAATTACTATGCCCACATCTTTACCAACAGCGGTACCTTTACTGCCACCTTTGGCGGTAACGTTGAAGTCCTCGTCGTTGCCGGCGGCGGAGGCTCAGGCAAGAATGGCGGCGGTGGCGGCGGGGCCGGAGGACTTCTGTATACCAATGCCTATGCGATAACGAATAATCAGTCAATAACGGTGACCGTCGGGAGCGGCGGGGCCGGGGCGATCAGTTCCACGAATGTTGCTTCATCAGGAAGCAACTCGGTATTCGGAACGATGACGGCGGTTGGTGGTGGAGGCGGAGCATCGCGTGACGGCGGCGGTATGGCTTTGTCTGGCGGATCGGGCGGCGGCGGCGGTGGCGGAGCGTCCCCCCAGTTGACGGCTGGAGCAAACACGGCCGGGCAGGGAAGCAATGGCGGTGGTGGATACAATAACGGTAATTATTCGGCCGGCGGCGGTGGCGGTGGAAATGCGTCAGTCGGGACGTCAGGCGCCTACCAGCAGGGGGGAAACGGCGGGAATGGATATTGGAGTTCCATTTCCGGTGTGTACACGGGATATTGCGGAGGCGGTGCAGGGTCAGGGCTCGATTACAACAGTTATGGAGGGAAAGCAGGCACGGTTCAGACCGGGGCTGGCGGCGGCGGACCCCAGAACAACTCGTGCGATGCCCGGCCGTATAGTGGCGGTGGCGGCGGTGGCCTGGGAACTGGATTGAATTCTGGCGACTCAGGTGGAGGCAACGGCGGATCGGGAATTGTGATTGTTCGGTACGTTGCCAGCAGTCCCATTGTGAACCTTGCCCCTACGGCGGTCACGAATAGCTCGGCGGTCTTGAATGGTCAGCTTATTTGTACAGCCACGAACTATGATGTCTATGTCCACTGGGGGACGGCGGATGGGACGAATAACGCCGGATCGTGGGCCGCTAGCGCGTATGTAGGGTCATGGACCAATGTTAATTCGACGAACGTGTGCTATACGATCACCGGTCTTTCAGGCAGTACAAACTATTATTACACATTCCGCGCAACGAACCTATCGACAAACGTCTGGGCATCGCCGAGCTGGCAAGTTTTCACCCCTGTGTCAGACGAAGATGTTAATTTTACAGTGCTGATTATCAAGTGACGGGATGAAGATGTCGGATTGTAGGCTGTGAGAGAAGCTGAATTCTGACTTCTTTATTTTTAGTGATTGAAGAATGCAGATGAAGAAATATGCGCTGATTCTCATTGCGATGGTGCTGAGACTGGCGGCCGGAACGGCGCAGGCCCTGACGACTACGTATACCGGTCCCAATTCCTCAAATTCTGACCAATGGAATATCCCGGCGAATTGGGATAACGGCGTACCATGCGGAACAACTAATGTGGTCATCCCTGCCAGCAAGTATGCATGTGTCTGGAGCTCTACGACGCCTACTCATACTGGCAGTCTGGTTATCAGCAACAGTGCGACGGTTGGAATTGGTTGGACTACAGTCTATTTGCAGTCCTACAATGCGCTCGGCACGCCTGGGGCTACAACCATTACTATGTACGGTGGCTCGTTCATTAATATGAGAATGGGTGGGACCCCAAGCATCCCGGCTATTCAGTTGGCAGGAAATGCCTCACTTTGCATGGGTTCGTCAACGCAGCCCAGCGCATCACCAACCTTCGGCTATGGGATCAACGGTCCTTATACGTTCACCCTTTCGGGTAAGGGTGGGTGTAACGCCTACTTTACAACTAACAACAGCTTCGGCGAATTGACTACTGCTTGGGATAATTATGCCGGAGGTGGATTCACCATCTATGCCAACGCTGCCGGCTCGCTTGACGGCAATGTGACCATCAAAACCAACGGGTCTTCTGCCGCCTGTGCTCTCCTTGTGATTAATGCTGCGAATGCGATGTCCGACAGTGGTCTGCTGCGTCTTAATGGTAATACGGGAACCAAGCTGACGATGAACGCCAACGATACCATCTACTCCCTCTTTATGAACGGTACACAGCAGGTGCGCGGAGTCTATACCAGTTCGGGAATGGGGAGCGGATGGATGACAGGTACCGGGTCATTGACCGTCTCTACTGGCGCTCCAACGCAGCCGACGGGGTTGAAAGCTGTCCCTGGAACAGTAGCAAGGTCAGTTCGACTTGACTGGGCCGCTGTAACTGATGCGACGGGTTACAATATCAAACGTTCCCTGACGAATTCCGGGTATGTGACAGTTGGAACGGCATCAGGAACAAACTATACGGATTTCACGGTACAATTCATGGCTAACTACTACTATGTGGTTTCAGCCACCAACAACTATGTCGAGAGCGCGGACTCTTCATATGTTTCCATAATACTGCCAGTGCCAGGGCTGGTAATTACAGTCAGGTGAGGTTTTGGGAAAGTGATCAGTTGCCAGTGATCAGATGTCAGAAGTCCTAATTCAGTATTCATAATCCTGGATCCCTTCTTCCCTGGGAAGTTTAGCAGGACAAGTTGTATAGCAGGCACAGGTGGCAGGAGAAATGCGAAACAAATCCAGAAAGAAGAAAGAAATGAACCCAGGGATTAAACGCGAAAAAAGAATCTTCCCCTATTTTCCTTGTTTGAATTTAGGGCTTGTTTAGGATTTCGGTATTCGAATTTTCTTAGCCTATATCTTGTCACCTGTTTGTCACCTATCGTAAGAATTGCGTTTTAGCGAAGTGTTTGCGACTATCGAAAGACGGTCATCACTGATCAGTGACCAGCAATCAGTTGCCAGTAAGCAGTTATCAGGGAGTGATTAATTATGAAAAACACAATCAGCAGAAGAAAATTTATAACAGCGGCAGCGGCAGTGGGCCTGTTCAACTTTGTCCCGCGCCATGTGCTCGGTGCTCCGGGCCAGACGCCGCCCAGCGGGAAGTTGAATATTGCCGGGATCGGGCTGGGGTGGATGGGCGAACGAAACATGCAGTCCTGCGCAGATGAAAACATCGTTGCGCTGTGTGACGTTGATTACTCCCATGCAGCCAAGACTTTTGCGCTGTTTCCCAACGCGCCCCGGTACAAGGATTACCGTGTGATGCTGGAGAAGCAGAAAGACATCGATGCGGTTTTGATTGCCACACCGGACCACACCCATGCGGTGATAAGCAAGGCAGCTATGCAGGCCGGCAAACACGTGTTCTGCCAGAAGCCGCTCACTCATGATGTCTACGAGGCGAGGATGCTTGCGAAGATCGCGAAGGAAACTGGAGTAGTAACCCAGATGGGTATCCAGGGGCATTCACAGGAGGGCATCAGGCTGATCAGCGAATGGATCTGGGCCGGGGGCATCGGAACAATCCGCGAGGTCGATGCGTGGTGCAGTCTTTCATATTCGCCGCATGGCCATGCCTGGTGGAGTTCTCCCCTGAGTAACCGGCCAAAGGAAGGCATGCCGGTGCCTGCCGATCTCGACTGGGATCTGTGGCTCGGCCCGGCACCAGTAAGGCCTTACCATAGCTGTTATCATCCCATGGTGTGGCGATGCTGGTGGGATTTCGGAAACGGCATGATGGGAGATCGCGGAGCCCACACATTGGATTCCGTCTTCACGGCCCTGAAGTTGACGCCTCCGACATCTATTGAAGGCTCAGGTATAGTGGGAGGAAATGCCGAGGTCCATCCTGATAAGGCGGTTGTGACTTATCATTTTCCGGCGAGGGAAGGGTTCCCTGCGCTAAAGCTGAATTGGTATGAAGGGCAGGAGCCGCCGCGTCCCAAGGAGCTTGAACCTGAGCGCAAGCTGCCCGATCAAGGCGGCGTGCTGTTCAAGGGTGATAAAGGCACGATCATGTGCGGGGTTTACGGTGACAGTCCCCGCCTAATTCCGGAATCCGCAATGAAAGAATTCAAGCGCCCGGAGAAAACACTGCCGAGGATCAAGTGCAGTCACGAATATGATTGGATCAAGGCAATTAAGGGCGGCGTGAAAGCCAGCGCCGACTTCAGCTACTCCGGTCCTCTGACCGAACTCGCTCTTCTGGGAAATATCGCCAAGCGGTTCCCGAACCAGAAACTGCTCTGGGACAACGAGAATATGAAAGTGACCAACTTTGCAGAGGCAAACGAATGGGTGCGGCGGCCTTGCCGGAAAGGGTGGGAAATATAATTTGGAATAAGTTATACCCCTCACCCTAACCCTCTCCCCCAAGTGGCGAGGGAAAAGAGCTTTGGAGTCACAAAAATAGAAAGTTACTATTTATTGGGAATGGATTTAAATTCTTCTTCCTCGCCCCTTGGGGGAGAGGACTGAGGTGAGGGGTACGGCTGATTAATCGTTTCGGCTATGAGCAGAGGAAGCAAAGATAAAACAAATGAAAGGCGCTGTTATGAAGAAATGGATAAGTGGGTTGATTGTATGTGCATTGCTTGCAGCATTGCCGCAGTTTGTTACGGCGGAGGAGAAAGCACCTGCAAAACAGACGGGGAAGAAACCTTTGAAGGTGTTTATCCTTGTCGGCCAGTCCAATATGCAGGGGCATGCCAAAACCAGCACCTTTGATCATATAGGCATGGACCCTGCGACGGCTCCGATGCTTAAAGAAATGCGCAATGCCGATGGTACGCCAAGGGTCTGCGAGAAGGTGTGGATATCCTATTTGCAGGGCAAGGATTCAACCGAGGCCATTAAAGGAAAACTGACTGCCGGGTTTGGTGCCGCAGAAGATAAGATTGGACCGGAGTTTACCTTTGGCATCTATATGCAGAAGATGCTGGATGAGCCGATCCTCCTCATTAAGACCGCCTGGGGCGGAAAAAGCCTGTATGCCGACTTCCTGCCGCCAAGCGGCGCAAAAGACGGCAAGCCTGCCGGCGAATACTATCTCCTTATGATCGCGCACGTGAAGAAAGTGCTAGGTGACATAAAGAGTGTATATCCTGATTACGATCCAGGGCAGGGTTATGAATTGGCAGGCTTTGTCTGGTTCCAGGGCTGGAATGATATGGTTAACGGGGGAGTCTATCCTAATCGCGACAAGCCTGGCGGCTATGGACTTTACTCTGAACTGCTTGCACATTTCATCCGTGATGTGCGCAAGGATCTATCTGCCCCGAAAATGCCATTTGTAATTGGTGTCATGGGAGTCGGCGGCCCGACAGAAAAGTACAGCTCGCCGCGGTACAAAGGGGTGCACCAGAACTTTCGTGACGCCATGGCAGCCCCCGCAGCCATGCCCGAATTCAAGGGCAATGTAGTTGCGGTTCTAACTGAGAAGTACTGGGACAGTGAACTTGAGGGAATTGATGAGCGTATGGGGAGCAAGATCGGCAGTAAGATAAAGGAGCAGGAGAAGAAAGGGAAGCTTAGCAACGAAGAGAAGAAAGCCCTTAGCGAGAAGCTCATCAAAGAAGAATTCACCGAACGCGAGCTGGAAATACTGAAGAAGGGTAAATCGAACCAGGGATTCCACTACCTTGGTTCCTCAAAGATCCTGGGGCAGATCGGCAAGGCCTTTGCGGAGGCAATGGTTGAGGTGAGGAAGTAGAGGCCTGTAAGGGGGGGCACAAATGAAAACGGTTAAACTGCTTTTGTTTGAGTTACTGCTGGTGCCGTTTTGTGCGATGGCCGCTCGCGGAGCAGGGGTTGGCCAATGGGAAGTCTTTGAAGCCTCTTACTCAAGCGTGAAGGTGTATTCTGACGCGTTCACGGAGGTGGAGGTCGATGTCGTCTTCAAGCAGGGCGACAAACAATGGAAGGTCCCGGCATTTTGGGCCGGCGACAAGAAGTGGACCGTCAGGTTCGCGCCGCCGGAGCAGGGTGAATACAAATACCGCGTCGAATGCACTGACAAGGCTAACACCGGCCTCAATGGGAAAGAACAAACCCTGTCGGTCAAGGCATATAAAGGTGATAACCTGCTGCTGAGGCATGGTTTTGTGAAGGTGGCACCTGGTAAGACTTACTTCGAACATGCCGACGGCATACCGTTTTTCTGGCTGGCCGACACCTGGTGGAAATGCCTTTGCAAGCGCATGACCTGGGAAGGGTTCCAGGAACTCACAGCCGACCGTAAGGCCAAAGGGTTCAGTGTCGTGCAGATCGTCTGCGGTCCGTATCCCGACGAAAACTTCTTCGCGCCCAGCCTGGAGAATGAGGGCGGACAACCGTATTTGGCGCAGGACATGAGCGTGGTCAATCCGAAGTACTTTGACTACGCGGACCGGAGGCTGAAGCACCTGGCGGACAACGGGATTGTGCCGGCGATTGTCGGAGCATGGGGGCGGGGCGACTGCAACAGCATGGAGAAATTCGGGGCCGCCAATATCAAGCGGCACTGGCGCTACCTGATAGCGCGCTATGGCGCCTATCCGGTGATCTGGATTCTGGCGGGTGAAATTCCGGAAGAAACAAAAGCGGGTAAGGGCCCCTGGGCCGAAGTGGCGACCTATCTCCGGAGCATCGATCCTTACCATCACCCTCTCACCTGCCACACGGGGCAAGGGCGAAAACCTGCCAAGGAAGATATCCCGGTGATCGATTTCGACATGGTCGGAGGGAACCACGACGAACGTATTGCTGTGGCCCCCGAAACCGTGGGAATCGTTTCCTCGGCCTACGCGACTAGGCCGCCGATGCCGGTGCTGGTCGGTGAGACCTGTTATGAGGGGCACATGCAGCAGGGGTTCGGCGATGTCCAGCGGCGGATCTTCTGGCAGAGCATCCTCAGCGGCGCGGCCGGACACACATACGGCGCGGGCGGAATCTGGCATGCCGGCGTGGCGGGTGATCACGGCAATTGGGGCGCATGGGGCCGTCAACCATACGACTGGACGACATGGAAGGAAGGAATGAACTATCCCGGCTCGAAGCAGTTGGGAACTGGAAAACAACTGCTGGAGAAATATCCATGGCATAAGTTTGAGGTGCATCCAGAATGGGCGCCGGGCTGTTATGCCGCCGGTATTCCGGGCGAAGTCCGGTTTGTTTACCTGCCGAGGCGCGGGATCTATACCTGGGACGGTCCTGAAGTTAAGGATCTTGATCCGGATATCGACTGGCATGTTTACTACTTTGATCCGGCGACCGGCCGGAAGTTCGACCAGGGCGTGATAAAGGCTACGTCGAAAACAGGCGACAAGGATGCAAAGCCGGTGAGCTTCAAGAAGAACGTTCCGTCTCCGCAGGACTGGGTACTGGTGTTTGAAGACAATGCAAAAAAGTGAACCCTGCTCCAAGCGTTTGCCTCCACCGGGTCAAGCCCGGTGGGCGGCTAAGACAATGCGATGAGCCTGGTGGGTGGTGGAAGAAATAGATCCCTGCGACCTTGCGTCGCGGGTGAATGAAATTAGAACAGATGTTTTTGTTAATGCATGTTTGCTTAAGAGTTTGCTTGTTTGCCCTGTTGATTCTCGGGTCAATAGAGCCGGTCAGCTCGGCTCCTGTCGGTGAACAACCTGAATATGACATCGTAGTTTACGGCGACTCGTCAGCGGCGGTTGTTGCCGCAGTTGCTGCCAGGCGCGAGGGACGATCGGTCATTCTTGTGAACCCCGCTGGCTTTCCTGGCGGCATGAGCGCGAGCGGACTTGGCGCCACTGATTTTGGGAAGCGTGCCACGGTAGGGGGGATTGCTTCGGAGTTCTACAATGCCATAGCCGCGGCGTACGGGAAAGATTATGTCCGCAGTTTTGAGCCGCACGTCGGCAAACAGGTGTTTGAGAAGATGATCGCGGATGCCGGTGTTACGGTCGTTTACAACGAGAAGCTGGACCGAACGCCTGGAAAAGGCGTGAAGATGGACGGCAAGCGCATTCAGTCGTTCACCACGCTCAACGGCAAGACCTATCACGGCAAGATGTTCGTCGATGCGACTTACGTAGGCGACCTGATGGCGGCGGCGGGTGTGAGTTATACGGTCGGCCGCGAGCCGGAGAGCCAGTATGGCGAGAATCTGGCCGGCGCCCGACGCGGCGATACGAAGCCGCGCGTCCACTACAGGCAGGGTGACAAGGATCATTTTATCAAGGCCGTCGATCCGTACGTCAAACCCGGCGATCCGAACAGCGGATTACTGCCCTATATATATAAGATAGACAATCTGGCAAACGGACAGGGTGATAAGAAAATACAGTCCTATAATTACCGGGTCTGCCTGACGATAGATCCACAGCTGCGCATTCCGATAGAGAAACCAGCAGGCTACCGTGAGATTGATCACGAACTGCTGCTCCGAAATTTCGACGCGGGTGACGAACGCATGCCTGCACTCATCGAGCCGCTGGCCGGATCCGGCGCCAAAGTGGACTGGAACAACATGCACGCGGTGGGATCCGATTATCCCGGCGCAAACTGGGATTATCCGGAAGCCAGTTACGAGAAAAGGCGCGAGATTGAGAAGGAACATGAGATCTATATCCGCGGCTTCTTGTGGACCCTCGCGAATAACCCGCGCGTTCCTGAATCTATTCGGAAAAAGGTTTCTGCCTATGGACTTCCAAAGGATGAATTCACCGACAACGGGGGCTGGCCCTGGATGATCTACATCCGCGAAGCCCGGAGGATGGTGTCGGACTACGTGATGACCCAGCACGAGTGCGAATGCAAACGCGCTGCGCCGGATCCGGTTGGACTTGGTTCGTTCGGCATGGATTCCCATGTTGTTCAGCATTTCGTCACAGAAAACGGGCACGCACAAAGTGACGGCGTGATCTGGCATGTTCCGCCCAAGCCGTATGGCATCTCTTATCGTTCAATCATTCCGCCCAGGGGCGAGTGCGAAAACCTCCTGGTGCCTGTCTGTCTCTCAGCCTCGCACGTGGCGCACGGGTCAATCCGCATGGAGCCGGTGTTCATGGCGCTCGGCCAGAGCGCCGCCATTGCAGCGGGTGTTGCCATCGACGGCAAGATGGCATTATATGATGTCTCTTATCCGGAACTGCGCAAGAAGCTCGAGGCAGGAAAGCAGGTTGTGCAATTTGGGCGCACTCTAAACCCCGATGTCATCGGGACCGAGAAAAAAGGCGGGGCGGCAGTAACGATGAAGGGTGGTGACGACTACTGCATTGGTAACAACGCCATCAGCGCGACATTCACATTTAAGGATGGCAGTTTGCGGATGCTTGAGATCAAAGACCTGGGTAACGGCAGGGTGCTTAACTGCCAGAGCGGTACAGTGTTTTCGATCACCATGTCCGACGGGCGCGTTATTAATGCCGCCGATCTTAAAGTGAGCGCAGAACCAAAATTCGAGCTGCTGGTTGGCGATTCGAAGTCTGCGCGGCTGGCAGGTCGATTGCCCGGTGCATGTCTTACGGCTGCACTTTCTGATGCTAAAAGTAATCTGCGTGTCAAGTGGCGTGCGGTTATGACTGACGGCGCGAACTACCTGCGGATGGAGATGGACGTCACTTCCACCGCTGATGAATGCGTTTTAAAGGAAGTTGCATGGATGGACCTTGCCGTTCCGGGCGCGCAAGTGGCCGGGCGCACTGACGGTTCGCCCGTGGTAGCGGGAGATTTCTTTTTCGGCTGCGAAGACCCGCATGCGCAGGTGTCGGTTGACCCGCGCATATTGTTCCGGCTGCCTAGAAACGCGTCGCTTCGAAAAGGAGAAGTATTACCGTTGAGTTTTGTTGCCGGTGTGGCGCCGCAGGGGCAGATGCGCCGGGCGTTTCTCGGCTATCTCGAGCGCGAGAGGGCGCATCCGTACCGGCCTTATTTGCACTACAACTCCTGGCATGACCTGCACGGCAGCGCGTTGAACGAAACAAACTGTCTGGACGTCATCCGCATTTTCGGTGAACGATTCATAAAGCCCCACGGTGTTGTGCTGGACGGGCTGGTTTTTGACGACGGCTGGGATGACCCGAAAACGCTGTGGCAGTTCAATTCTAATTTTCCCAACGGGTTCACACCGCATGCCGAAATGTGCGCTAAATACAGTACGCGATTAGGAGTCTGGCTCTCACCATTTGGCGGCTACGGTGATCCAAAGGATCAGCGGCTTCAGTTCGGACGTGAGCAGGGGTACGAGATCAATACCGCTGGTTTCTCCATGGCCGGGCCAAAATACTACGCCGCGTTCAAACAGTCGTGCGTCGGCATGATACGAAAATTCAGTGCCAATCATTTCAAGTTCGACGGGATTGCGGCCGGGATGATGGCCAGCGGGGGCGCCAAGTACGTGGCCGACACGGAAGCAATGCGCCGGCTGATGCTGGAACTTCGCAGTGCGGACCAGAATCTCTACATCAATCTCACTACAGGCTCATGGCCGTCGCCGTTCTGGCTGCGATACGCTGACTCAATCTGGCGGCAGGGCGAGGACATGGGGCATGCCGGGAAGGGATCCAAACAGCAGAAATGGCTTACATATCGTGACCAGGAAGTTTACAGGAATATCGTAGGAAAGGGACCACTGTTTCCGTTGAATTCGCTTATGACGCAAGGCGTGGCTTATTCGAGGAAGGGCATGGCCGGCGATCCCACGTTCAATTCCGCCGGGTTCAAGGATGACGTACGCGCGTTTTTTGGCAGTGGCACCGGTCTGCAGGAACTTTATATCCAACCCGGAAAGTTGACCGACGGGGATTGGGCCGTGCTGGCAGAAGCGGCGAAGTGGTCTCGTGCAAACACTGACGTGCTGGTGGACACGCACTGGATTGGCGGCGATCCTTCGAAACTGGAAGTGTACGGCTACGCCTCGTGGTCACCGCGTAAGGGGATTATCATGCTGCGGAATCCAGACGATCAGCCGCATGAATATGCCCTTGATGTCGGCACGGCCTTTGAACTGCCAGCAGGAGCGCCACAAAGTTACCGGTTGTCGAGTCCATGGAAGGAAGACGCCGCAAAACCAGCGCTCACAGCAGAATCCTGGAAACCATTGCGGCTGACACTAAAGCCGTTCGAGGTATTCGTGGTTGATGCTGTTCCGTAGAGGTAACAGTGCCATATTCGTATTTGCCGGTTTGTCACCTGTTTGTCACCCATCGGGAAAGTTGTGTTCTGACGTAATGCTTGTGATGATTATCCAGAATAATGAAGGCGAAAACGGCTTCATTGATATACACAGTTAAATTACTTGTTTGAGACATGCCGGGACTTTATTCGAGATCGGCGAAGCGACGGGGCGCTAGACGGTGAAGCTGTTTACTGTTAAGTAGACATTCCTGACAGAGACGAACGCCAGAATATGAAAACCTTTGGCAGCTATGGAGTGCGGTTCGATTTTCGGTCGGTGCCGGTGAGCCGGTTTTCAATTATCATCCCCTGTTTTCTTTTCATGCTGTGCTTCTTTTCGCCGGAATTGACGGCACAGCAGGCCGAGTGGCCTTTTCAAATAGGTGCGGCGCAGCGACCAGGTGTCTACTTCCAATGTCCAGGCAGTGCCTTTACAAAGGAAGATATTGACTGGAACCTGGAGCAGATCAGGGCTGGCGGATTCGGGCTTATACACATCATCCCGATTTACGGGGCGCGTGGTGCCGAGGACCGGTACATTTCCTATCTCTCTCCAAAGTGGATGGAGATGCTGGATTATATGCTGAAGAAGGCTGATTCGCTTGGTCTTATAGTTGATATGACCACCGGCACGGGCTGGTGTTTCGGAGGGCCAGATCTGCCGAAGGACGCCATTGATACAAAGGCGCGCTACGACAAGAATACGCATACTGTTACGCTGACTCCGGGAATGCGGGTCAAGCGCCCGGCGCCGGGCGGTGAAGGTCCAATGCTGAATCCTTTTTCGCCCCGGGCAATGGATCTTTATCTTCAGCGTTTTTCGAAAGCGTTTGACGATTCAAAATCTGCCAAGCCACGTGCACAATACCATGACTCATTTGAATACAGCGGCGACTGGAGCGCCGAACTGCTCGATGTATTCAAGGCTGGGCGGGGTTATGACCTTCGCGAACATTTAAAAGCCTTTTTTGGGGAAGTCGAGTGCGGTGCCGATAAGCTGGCGAGACTGAAGTGCGATTACCGCCAGACGCTGGCGGAACTTCACTGTGATTCGATCCGGCGCTGGACGGAGTGGGCTAACGGGCGCGGTATGCTTACGCGCGATCAGGCGCACGGATCGCCGGCCAACCTGCTTGATGTCTACGCGGCGAGCGACATGCCTGAGATCGAAATGTTCGGATCGCCGGAGTATCCAATTCCTGGTTTCAGGCGCGATGAAAAGATGGCCCTCACCCCTGACTGCGACCCGCGCATCTGCATGCTCGCCTCCTCGGCAGCGCACGTCGCCCACCGGACCGGCCGGCAACTGGTCTCTTCGGAAAGCTGTACCTGGTTGAACGAACACTGGCATGAGAGCCTGGCGCAGGTCAAGCTGGAGGCGGATCTTTTCCTGCTCGCCGGCGTGAACCAGATGTTTATTCACGGGTCGTGCTATTCGCCCAAAAATGCGCCATGGCCAGGCTGGTTTTTCTACGCGGCTACCCAGATGAACTGCCGCAATTCGATCTGGCACGATGTGCCTTACCTTGCCACTTACGTGGGCCGCTGCCAGTCGGTACTGCAGGCAGGCCAGCCTGCCAATGACGTACTGCTCTACTGGCCGATACATGACCTGTGGATGGATTCCAAGGGTCTGGCGATTCCGCTGACGGTGCACAAATCATTCTGGATGGATCAGCACCGGATTGGCAAGGCAGCTAATGCGCTGCTGACTAAAGGTTTCGCCTTTGATTTTATCTCTGACCGGATGGTCGAAACCCTGAAAGTGGAAAAGGGCCAATTGGTGGCGCCAGGCGGAGCATATCGTGCGCTGGTTGTTCCCGCCTGCAAGCACATGCCAGAGGCAACGCTTAAACGTCTTGCGGACCTCCGGGAACAAGGCGCGACGATTATATTCGAGAGGGCGCTGCCCGCCGACGTGCCTGGTCTGCCGGAACTGCAGAAGCGACGCGCACAGCTTGCCGCTGACCGCGCGCGACTGGAGAAATCCGGCGCCATCGTGGCAGATGATGTTTTGCATGGACTGGCAAAGGCCGGCGTGCCGCGCGAGACAATGTCAGACCAGGGCCTGCGTTTCGTCCGCCGCAAAAAGGACGATGCGCACTGGTACTTCGTTGCCAACCACACTGCAAAGGATTTCGACGGCTGGCTGGCCTTAAACGCGCCCTTCGTTTCGGTTACACTCTATGATCCGATGACTGGCCGGTCTGGACAGTTGGCGCATCGACTGGAAAACGCAGGAAAGCAGGTCTACCTTCAGCTGGATGCGGGCGAAACGATTGTCTTATGCGCAAGCGGCAGGGAATCACAAGCCGCTGAATGGACATACCTGAAGCCAGCTGGCGAACCGGTGACACTGAGCGGCGAGTGGTCGGTTGAGTTCATCGATGGAGGACCTGAGATTCCTGCTGGATACAGGACTAAGGAGTTGAATTCCTGGACAACCGCGCCTGACAAGAGGGCCCAGGCCTTTGCCGGCACTGCGCGCTACATGTTGCGTTTCAGCATGCCTAAGGGTGATATGGATGACTGGCTGCTGGATCTGGGTGATGTTCGAGAGAGCGCACAGGTGCGGTTGAACGGCAGGGATGCCGGTACGCTGATCGCCCTTCCTTTTCGTATCCACGTCGGCGCTTACCTGAAGCCCGGAGAGAACACGCTTGAGATCGAGGTGACCAACCTGTCGGCCAACAGGATCCGCGACCTGGAACTGCGCAAGGTTGACTGGAAAATCATGAAAGACATCAACATCGTCAACGTACACTATCAGAAGTTTAAGCCGGACGAATGGCCACTGGAGGATTCGGGATTGCTGGGACCTGTGCGGTTGATGCCACGAAAGAAGGGATATAATTAATAAGATGAACAAAAGGAGGGAAAAGTCATGAAGAGAAACTTCTTATCAGCATGTTTGATCCTGGGTATGGCAGGTGCAGCTTTTGCTGAACCAGCACCAGTGCAGATGAAGCTTTTCCTTCTGATCGGGCAGTCGAACATGGCTGGCCGGGGGAAGGTCGAAGCACAGGATCAGGTAGAGAATCCCCGCATCTTCATGCTCACGAAGGATCTGAAATGGGTGCCCGCCAAAGACCCTGTCCATTTCGACAAGCCAGGGATGGCTGGCGTCGGCCCGGGTTCGGAGTTCGCGCGTGAGGTCCTCAAGGCTGATACGAACGCCACAATCGGGCTCATCCCCTGCGCGGTCGGCGGCACCAGCCTTGATCAGTGGAAGTCCGGTGCACCTCTTTACAGCGCGGCCGTAGCCAGAACCAAGGAAGCCATGAAGCAGGGAAAACTCGCCGGCATTCTCTGGCATCAGGGCGAATCCGACAGCGGCAATCCGGACAAGGTGGCCAGCTACGCTGATCGCTTTTCAGCGATGATTGGCCAGCTTAGAAAGGACCTGCAGGCCGAGAAAGTGCCTGTGTTAATCGGCGAACTGATTCGCGGTTACAATAAAAATGACGCTATCAATGTGGTACTGCCCGCCGCAGCTAAGAAGGTGCCACTATGCGGTGTGGTGAGCTCGGAAGGCCTGGGGAAGGGGCTCCATTTCGATTCGCCCTCCGCCCGGAAATTCGGCCAGCGGTATGCCGCCGAGTATCTGAAAATGGTAAAGCCGTAAGGAGTCAAAGAGGGGCTTTCTCCTGCAATCTTGGCTCTCCGCTGTTTTAATCAGATGTCGGAGACGTATTATTTAGCTTGTCACCTGTTTGTCACCCATCAGGAAAGTTGCGTTCTGCGTGCAGCTCTGCGATAATCCACGAATAGTTGAACTGGATATTGTGTGCCCTGGAACAAAAGGAAAAAAGAAAGGAAAAGACGATGAAGAAAATGTATTCAACACTGGCAGCAGTCCTCGCCGTAACCATACTGACGACTTCCGTCCGAGCTGAACGCAACGATGCAGCAGCTGAGAAGCTGGGCTTCAAGCTGGGACTCCAATGCTGGACGTACCGCATGCTGACGACCTTCGAGGCTATGGAACGCTGCCAGAAATTCGGCATCAAGTACCTCGAAATATACCCTGGCCAGAAGATGAAGCCCGGCTCCGAAAGCAAGGTCGGTCCGGACATGAGCGATGCGGAGATCGCCGACCTGCTGGCGAAGGCAAAAGAATGCGGCGTGAAAATTATGGCGTATGGTGTGAGTGCAATTCCGATGGATGAAGCCGGAATGAAAAAACATTTTGAGTGGGCCAAGAAAGTCGGCCTCGAGGTTTTGACCACCGAAGTAACGCCTAATGCGGCGCTGGACAAGATGTCGCAGGAAACCGGTATTCGCATTGCGCTGCACAACCACCCGTCCTCCTGGCCGGCCGACAAGGTACTGGCTGCGACAAAGGATTTCAGTAAAAATTGCGGCGCGTGCGCAGATACGGGCCACTGGATGCGCGCGAAGAAAAATCCAATTGAGAACCTGAAGCTTCTGGAAGGCCGCATTGTTTCCTCGCACTTCAAGGACCTTAATGAAAAGAAGTCCGACGTTGTTTTTGGAACAGGCGTGGCGGATGTGCAGGCCATGATGAAAGAACTCAAGCGGCAGGGTTTTAAGGGACTTATGAGCATGGAGTACGAGCATGGCGACCTGGCTCATCTTGACACGACGATTCCCGAGTGCGTCGCCGCGTTTGACAAGATTGCAGTCGAAGTCGCAAAAGAGTAGGGTATTCGCCCGTGCTGTGGTTGATTAACCGCGGCTTAACGGATGACGCGCGAAAGAAAAGGAGAATACATAATGAAGAAGTTAGACGATGTGACTATTGTTGCAGGCGCGTGTTCTGTTCTGCTCTGCCAGGCAGTATCTGCCGCAATGACTCCAGACAGCAAGCCGAAGGAATGGCCGGCAAATGCCGCCAGGCATGTTGTCAAGATAACCAGGACTGCGTCCGGTGAGGCTGAGAAGAAGATGATAGCAGCCGCTGAATCAGCGCCACCGGCCATTCCCGCCCCGGTACCGGGGCAAGCTTCCACCACCCAGGCCACAAAAGAAACCTGGTGGTGCAATGTGCGTGAAAACGTGAGAGTGCCATATGCGCTGAATAGTGCAGCCCTGACATATTACGAGACACTGGTGCTGTCATATCAGAAGAAAGATTGGAAGGCCTATATTGAGCCGAGCAGTAAGTTCAACTACGAAGCATCGGTTAAAAAACACGATACATTCACATTGAACAATAAGAATTATAAGGATGTTTACGAGGTGAGATTGAAGATGTCTTTCGATGCGCAGTTCACGGAGAATGCGACTACTGGTATTCATATCGAGAAGGAGCGCACTGTGGTACTGGATTTAAAAGGCACAGTGCTGGCCGTCGAGGGCGATGGGGAAACTGAAGCGCCTGTTCTGGCCATATGATACAGCTTTCGAGTGTTTTGTAGTTGCGCGACCCGTTTAATCGAGGCGCAATCTTCTTCAGGCATTTGACCGGCAGTTTGCACGGAAAAACGCCCACCCTGTTTGTCACCTGTTTGTCACCCATCGGGAAAGTTGTGGTTCTGAGGGATGACTGCGATAATCAGCGAAAGTAAGAGGAAGTCAGGAGCCAGAATTCAGAATCCAGAATGAAGGGCAGAAAGAGTGGGCCACGAAGTAACCCGGTTCTTGCTTATGCTGACTACTGACTGCTGAATTCTGACTTCTGTAAAAACCATGAAAGGCAACCTGAAAATGAAAAGAATAATATTGGTTAGTGCGGCATGTCTGATGATGGGAATGCTCATGGGTGTCACCGGTGCGTGGGCGGCGGACAAGGCTGAAGGTAAGCCGGTCAAGATCTACATCCTCTCAGGCCAGTCCAATATGAGCGGACGGGGAGGCTTGGGTGAGCTCAATAAGCCGGCCGCCGATCAAAAAGCTACGCTGGTCCGTTTTGCCATGGAACCGCAGAACGTGGAGAAATACAAGTTTCTCTACAGGGATGATGTTAAGAAAGGCCGCGCTTGGACGGTGCGTGATGACGTTTTTATCACCATGGGCGAATGGCCGCATGACGGAAAAGAGGGCCACGGAAAGCACGGCGGGTTTGGGCCTGGCTACGGCGGCTTTCGCAACAAGGGTTTTGGTCCAGAGCTGGGTATCGGCCATGCCTTGGGCGACTTCCACGATGAACAGGTGCTGCTGGTGAAGGTGTCTTTCGGCGCCAATAACCTGGCGCAAAATTTCCGTCCCCCGAGTTCTGGCGGAACTCTTGGCGACAAGTATCCGCTGGTGATCAAGGCCGTCAATGATGCGATCGAACATCTGTCTGACATCATCCCCGGCTATAAGAAGGAAACCGGCTATGAAATTGCCGGCTTCTTCTGGAACCAGGGGGAGCATGACTGCACCCCGGAGTTTTCGGCGGAATACGAGAAGAACTTCGCGAATCTCATCATGGACTTGCGAAAAGAGTTTAAGGCGCCCGGCATGAAAGCGGTTATTGCGGTGACAGGTTTCGGCGGTCGGGACCCCAAGGATGCTAAGACTGGAGCTGCGCCCAAAGGTTATGAGAATCAACTGAAAGTCATCGCGGCCCAATTGGCCGTGCCCCTCCGGCCGGAATTCAAGGGCACCGCGGCCACCGTCGAGACGCGTGATTTCTGGAGGTCACAGGAGCAATTTGGCGGGAACAATCAAGGGATCCATTGGAACGGCAATGGCGAGTCCTACTGGCTGATGGGCGAAGCGATGGGGCAGGCGATGGTGAAACTTCAACGAAAGGTAACAGAGTAATGAAAAGAAGAACAATGGTTAGTGCGGTATGTATGTTTGCGTTAATTCTCTCGGGCTTCATCGGCGCAACGGCAGCCCAAGTAAAGAGGGAAACTGCGCCGGAAATTCCTCTCAACGCGGATGGAGAAAAACTTAAGGCGAAATATTCCGAATTTCTGAAAACTTTGCAGGCGGATATAGAAAAGGCCCTGCCAAAAATCGATGAACAGAAGAAGGCCGCTTTCTTGAAAGCGTACCAGGACGAGGCGACGGCGACTGCGGCTGAGCGGAAGGCAATGCATGCTCAAGGCGGAAAGAAAGTTAAGGACAAAGATGCGGCAGCAAAAGCTTACGGTGCCGCCAAAGAGGCCCTCGCCCTGGCCACTACGAATGCGCTGGCACCGGCCAAGGCCGTGTTGACAGACATGGAGAAGTTCCTGGCAAGCGACAAACTGGATGCGCAGCTGGTGAAATGCGTTGTTCTATTACAGGCTACGCCGCGAGGCCTTGCGGAGTTTGCCCAGCAGGGGAAAGAACAGGAGGCATTGGTTGAAAAGCTGCTGGCAGATGCTGATCTGATGAAGCAAATGGTTGTTGCTGACGGAGCCCAGGGTGGCAAGTACGGCCAGGCAATGAAGATATACGCCGACATCCAGAAGGCCAGTGCGAAGGCCAAGGATGGTGTCCTGCAGAGACTGGCGCTGGGCGTCAGCCTGGATCATGCGGTGCCGGTTGAGCAGAGCAACGCTGCGGCCGAAACCAATGCTCCGGCCATTGTTGACCCTGTGAAGCGATACTTGCATTTCGAGAAAGCGTACCTGGCCGGCGAGCTTGATCCCGGCTTCAAGGATCTGACAGCCTGGGAGTATCGGAATGCCGTTAACGGCAATGAGCCAGATCATATCCTGTCATGGGGGCGCGAGATGCTCCGTAACTATCGGCCCGACGAGATATCCACTTCCGACCTTCGCTGGCGCTATGTGCAAGCCGTAAAGACCGAAGTCAAGTACGGGTCGGCTGATCAAAAGTATGACCGCCCAACGCTGCAGGGCTACCAGAACATGATTATGAACGGCGGTGTGTGTGGACGGCGCGCGTTTTTCGGGCGTTTCATCCTGCGCTGCTTCGGTATTCCGACAATAGCCCGGCCCCAGCCTGGCCATGCCACGCTGGTCCACTGGACGCCTGACGGCTGGGTTATCAACCTTGGCGCCGGCTGGGGGTGGGGTTCGGTCAATGGTAACACTGATACCGACTTCCTGGCGATGACACAGGCCAGGAAGGTTGAGACAGACTACCCTGAGGTGTTGCGTGCCCAGTGGGTTGGCGCGGCCCTGGGAGAGGAGAAGGCCTTTGGTTTCCAAGCCGCGGCGAGCGGCTTCTGGAATGGCCTGGGGCTTTACCGTCAGCGGGCGATTATTGAGAAGTCCAAGGCTGTGGCTCTGGCCGCAGTAGGTACGGACATTGGCGAGGCAAATGAATCCAAGGAAAAGGATGTTGTCGATGTGGTGGTCCTGACCGAGGAGGACAAGGCTGTTATCACCGACAAGGACGGGGCCATCACGATTCCGGCCGTGGCATGCAGCACATCAACGAACAGTCCCGGCAAAATCCTGTTCATGAAGAGCTATCTTGGCGGGAAGCAGATGCACTACAGTCGGAACGGTGCGCCTGTAGATTTCTCGTACACCTTCGAGGCATCGGCAGCAGGGAAATACGCGCTCACCGCGCGGGTGGTGACGACCAGTGCCGACCAGCACCTGCTGGTTGCTGCCAACGACGCCAAGGAGCCGACCGACATTGCGGTGCCTTTCACAGTGGGCATGTGGGATAAAACCCCGCCGGTTGAGGTCTCGCTTGTCAAAGGCAAGAATGTCCTTCGCTGCTCTCGAGGCGGCGAGAATATAAAGGGTTTGACCATCAAGGACTTCACCCTGAAGCCCCTGAAATAACAGTATTGAAACAACAACGGATGTTAGTCCGCCTCGGCAAGCCGGGGCGGATATTCCTTGCTTGTGATTTAATATCCGGATTAGCATTATTCTGTCACCATCAGCATCACGACGGGGCGCCCATTATCAAGGATTTGCCGGGGCAATGGCGGACTTCTATAAGATCCGGTGACAGGAGAAATAATGAAACATTTGAAGACATGCGTCGTGCACATTCTTGTGGTTCTATGCCTTCTTGCCGGAACAGCCGGTCGGCTGTCTGCGGCGGAACCGGCGCCTGTGCCGCCGGACCTGACGCAAGGTGGTAAGCGGGATAAGAACCACGATTGGCTGCTGGGTCCTACCGGGATGCGCGGCTGGATTTTCTTCCGGCGCGATGATCAGACAGCTGTGTCCCGGCAGATCCTCATTACGGCAATCGATGCCGGCTCGCCAGCTGACGGTATTTTGCGAACAAACGATGTAATACTTGGTGTGGAAGGTAAATTATTTGCAGATGATGCACGTAAAAGCTTTGGCCGCGCCATCACGGCCGCTGAAGAGAAGACGGGGGTACTGCGGCTGATCCGCTGGCGCGATGGCCCTTCGGCTGGGCTCAGGGCAGGCCAGAGCACGAATGTGGAACTGAAGTTGGCGGTGCTTGGTAAGTACAGCGACACCGCACCATACGACTGCCCAAAGTCGAAGGCGATATTCGAGCAGGGCTGCCGGCTCATTGCCAGAAAGGGGTTCGAAAAGGAGCTGACGGAGGATAATGCGATCCCCAACGATCTCAAAGCCATGGCCCTGCTGGCCAGCGGTAAAGAGGAATACCGTCCCATGCTGGCCGAGTATGCCAGGAAAGTGGCGGCATCGCTGCACACTGACGTGTGGACGTGGTTTTACGGTTACGGGAACATGTTCCTGGCCGAGTATGTCCTGGCCACAGGCGACAAGGCGATCCTGCCGGAGCTTAAACGCACTGCGAAGGAAGTGGCGCTGGGGCAGGGCAAGATGGGCACGTGGGGCCACTCTTTCGCCCGCCCGGATGGAAACCTCAACGGGTATGGCTGTATGAACCAGCCGGGGCTTGCGGTTACCCTTTCGCTGGTGCTTGCCCGCCAGGCTGGCGTCAAAGATCCGGCTGTGGACCAGGCAATCGGCAAGTCGGCAAAGTTCCTGCGGTACTACGTCAACAAGGGTGCTATCCCGTATGGTGATCACGGGCCATGGGCCACGCATGATGACAACGGGAAATGTTCGAGTGCGGCGGTCTTGTTCGACCTGCTGGGCGATCGCGAGGCCGTGTCGTTTTTCTCCCGGATGGCCACGGCAGCGTACGGCGAGCGGGAACACGGGCACTGCGGCAATTTCTGGAACATACTGTGGGCTCTGCCTGGCGCATCCCGTGGCGGTCCGTTGGCCACGGGCGCTTATATGAAGGAACAGAGCTGGTACTATGACCTGGCCCGAAACTGGAAAGGCGGTTTCGTTTACCAGGAGATTGAATTTCCAGCTGAAGAGAACAAGAACTACACGGATTGGGACCTGACCGGCGCCTATCTCTTGTCCTATGGACTGCCGCTCAAGAGCCTGTATGTGATGGGCAAGGAGCCCTGCGTTTTGCCACCCCTGAAACGCAAGGAGGTCAAGGACGTCATAGCCGCCGGGCGTGACTTCTATCCCGTGAATGGCACGAACGGGTACGAGAAGCGTAAGTCCGACGAGTTGCTGGACGGGTTGTCGAGCTGGTCGCCGGCTATGCGCAAGCGTTCGGCCCAGGCACTGGGCCGCCGCGAAGGCGATTTTGTGCCGAAGTTGCTGAAGATGCTGGCCGGTTCCGATCGTAACGCCCGTTACGGCGCGTGCGAGGCACTTGGATGCCTTGGGGCGCGTGCCGACGCGGCCGCACCGAAGCTGCGTGCCTTGTTCAATGACCCGGATCCGTGGATGCAAAGCCTGGCGTGCAATGCCGTTATGTCCCTTGGCCCGGAAGCTCGAAAGGCAAGCGTTAACGATCTGCTGGTGCTGGCGGCTGGCAGGAATCCGGACGATCCGCGCGGGATGACACAGCGTGCCGTTGCTGCCGCGCTGTTTGATCCTAACCCGGACTTACAGCAACCGGGCATCCTGCAGCATTCACTGGATGGCGTAGACCGCAAGTTGCTGTATCCGGCAATGGAGTCGTTGCTGCAGAACGATGACGCTCTTGCCCGCTACGGCCTTGTGCCATATATGAAGAAACTGACCGACCGTGATCTGGCGGTAATGTTGCCGGCCATCGTCAAGGCGATCGAGAAACTGGCGCCCAGCGATGAAATGTTCGGCGACGGCATCCGCGTAGCCGGGCTGGAACTTCTTTCGCGATTACATATCCGTGAAGGCATGCAGTTGTGCGTGTCGGTGATGGAAGTCGAACGCTGGAATGAAGAAGAACGGACGATAAGCTGCCTGGATTATCTCAAGCGCTATGGTAAACAGGCCAATGCGGTTGTGCCTCAATTGCAGGAGATACGCCGCAAGCTCGTCGAGACCAATCCCGAAAGCAAGCTGGTGAAACGCCTGAGTGACGCCATTGCCCAAATCAAATCCAGCAAGACTTCGCCGGCGCTGGTGTCTCTGAAGGATTTTATCGCAAAAGCGTCCGTGAGTGGGGATACTTCGACAAACACGAAGAAAGGAACGCAATGAAAAAGAAAGAACTGGGCATGAAGTGGATCATGATCGCAGTCGTTGCCGGCCTGGTGGCTATTGTTCCAGGGGCGGTCCAGGGGGCGGCGGACTACTATACGGAGCCGCAACTCTATGGTATGCGTCCTAATCCCAACGCCGAAACCGAGATGGGGCCGATCGGGGCTACCGGTATCGATGCGCGTATATATAAAGGAGTGAGAGTCACCGTAGAAAAGATCCAGCCGGATACTCCGGCCTCCGGCAAGTTCAGCAAGGGCGACATCATCATTGGCGTCAATGGCGCGAAGCTCGAAGGAAAGAACCCAATGGTTGTACTTGGTTCGGCGCTGACAGATGCCGAGGCCACCGATGGGATCTTGAAGTTTGACGTTAAGCCCGGCAAAGGCGGCGAGCCCAAACAGGTCACCGTCACGATCCCGGTGCTCGGCGCGTATAGCAAAACATTCCCGTTGAATTGCGAGAAATCAAAGAAGATCATCCAGCGGGCGGCAGAATTCTATTCGGGCAAGGACAGGCTGAAAGGGCACAGCTTCCTTAATGGCCTCGCATGCCTGTTCCTCCTCTCAACCGGGGACGACGCATACGTCCCCCGCGTGAAGGAATACTTCTCCCAGTTTCTGAAACCTGATGGTGGTGTCACTGGCATAGGCGACATGACCTGGGACAACGGCTACAACGGCGTTGCTTGTGCCGAGTATTACCTGCGTACGGGGGACCGTTCAGTACTGCCGATCCTGCAATACTACTGCGATGATGCCAAACGCCGGCAGAAATATGGCATCGGCTGGGGCCATTGGGGTTATGGGGGCAATCCCGCTTATGAGGCTGGCGGTGGCCTGCTTCATGCTGCCGGCAACCAGGTGCTGCTGACACTGGTCTTGGGAAAAGCATGCGGGGTCAACGTTGACGAAAAGACGCTGCTGGGTGCGCTCAAACACTGGTATCGTTTTGCCGGTCATGGCGCTATTCCCATTGCCGACCAGCGTCCCTGGTTCATCTTCCGGTCCGCCGGCAGGGACGGTGCGACCGCAGCCGTGATGCACGTTGCCAGCGGAGCGAAAGGGGACGTCACGATCTACAGGAAGGCCGAGGAATACTTCGCCATGTCTTCGCTCACCAGCTGGCCGTCGAGGGAATACAACTGGGAGGTCATCTGGGACAGCCTGTCCGGCGCAAAGATGCTCGAATACGACGCGGATATGTACTACCAGACGCAGCAGCGTTTTCGCTGGTCTTATGACCTGTACCGCCAGGCGTCCGGGGCTTTTTCTTTTCCGCCGAGCCATGAATCCCTGAAGGCGACCGATGCCGGTATTTCGCTGGCGCTTGCCTTTACCGCGCCCCTGAAGACCCTGCAGATAACCGGTGCACCGCGCTCTAAATATGCAAAGGATTTTACACTGCCCGAGCATCTATGGGGTACGGATGCAGACCTGGCGTTTCTATCGAGCAAGCATAACAAGGATTTTTACAAGTATGGCAAAGACGAAGAGATCTATATTCCTTATTGGCAGTTGCCCGTCGGGCTTCAGTATGGAAGGGATAAGGTGAAGGGGCTTCCGCTCGACATGATGCTGAAGAATGTGCGTCATGCCCGTTATGAAGTCCGTGCAGCGGCAGCCAAGGCCCTCTGCCTGAACAGGCGGCTCGGCGAACTGGAAGAGCTGCTGCGAGATCCTGACCCGCGCCTGCGCCGCGCCGCGCTGGATGGCATCAACGACTACCACGCGTGGTTCCTTGAGGCCCCGGCGGGGAGGCAGGCGCTCAAAGCCGCGGAATTTACGCCGGCAATGAATGAGACAATCACAAAGATCATGAGTGATCCCAAGGAGGCGTGGTATGTAATAGATGGGGCACTGCAGGCGCTGAACCATGCGCCGGTCGAAGTGATCAAGAAGAACATTCTCAATATCCTCCCGTGGACAACCAGCGAGGACTGGTGGCTGCGCGAATCCGCGTTCATGGCATTGATGGGACTGCAGGAGGATGAAGAGACATTTGTGAAATACCTGCCGACCATAACCGACGTCCTGGTCAAGGAGTATAACTACAATCCGCATATCCATATGGTCAGGGAGTTCAGCAATGCTTTGGCAAAGCGAAAGAACGACAGCGCGACCGGAAAGCTCATTATTGCCGGTTTTACCCGGGCTGCCATGGAGAATACGATCCTGCCGGATGTTGGCGAACAGAAACGTTCTATTGAGGGCAAGATCAACACGATCGAATCGGTCCTGGCATCCATCAAGCTTGCGCCCGAAAATGCAGCGGACCTTGCTGAAGCCCTTGTCAAGGGCGGGCGATTGGACATCCTGGACACCGAGAACCTCATGAAGATAGTAAAAGATAAGGACGGAGAAGTGGAAGACCGCTTCATAGGGTTGTACCCGGCGCTGAAAACGCTCCCTCCCCAGCAGAAGACAAGGCTGACCGACGTTCTCTACGATGTCTTCCTCCCTGTGTTGATCAAGCGGTACGAGGCGGCCCGGGATCCAGGCGATGGCAAGTTGATCGACATGATTATCGATCTGACCAGCCTCAAGAAACAGGGTGCAGGCTGGCAGGCTATTGGAAAACCAGCACCCTCCGAACGCATCTGGCACTACTGCTCATTCGATCCGTTGACGGAAAAGGACAAGCGGGATCACCGACTTGGTGAGCGTTTTAGGGATGTAGCGCTGCCGGCCGGCATGGACAAATGGTACGATCCGGGGTTTGATGACAGCAAATGGAAGAGCGGACGCGCTCCGGTAGGAGTGGGGGAGTTCAAGGCGCACGGGCATGGTCGAGGATGGACGGCTACCCCCGATCATAGCTTTAAGAACAACTCCGAGCTGGGTAACCACGAGTTCTTCCTGATGCGTACAACCTTCGATATGACGGATCTTGACTACGACTTTTATCGCATCAGCATTTTGTCGGACCAGGGATATCACATCTACCTGAATGGCCACAAAATTCACACCTACCGCTGGTTCAGTCACTTCCCGAAATATGACAAGGTCATGCTGCGAGGGAACCAAACCGGGTACCTGAAGAAAGGCACCAACACGCTGGCCGTGTACAGCAATGCGCGGTTCGAACAGGACAAGCAGGGCGAGACGTATCACCTTGTCGGGCAGGTCGATATATCTATTGAAGGCCTGAAGAAAAAAGAGATCGGACTTAGCCGGTAGTGCAGGGGTCTTCCCTCTAGGGAATCCGTGGCTGACCCTACGGATAGAGTGGATGAGAAAGTTCGGCGAACATGAAGAAAGGAACGCAATGAAAAACAGAGGACTGAGCATGAAATGGATGATGGCCGCAGTAATTGCCGGCCTGATGGCTGGATGTGTTTCTCTGGCACACAGGCCCAAGCCGCTGAAGGTTTTTATCCTGGCAGGTCAGTCGAACATGCAAGGACATGTAAACGTATCGACTTTTGATGCCATGGCCGGTGATCCAAAGACGGCGGCGATCCTGAAGGACATGCGCAATGCCGATGGGACGTCGATTGTGTGCAAAAATGTCTGGATTTCATCGATTGGCTGTGCCGGCGATGGATGGAAAGATGTAATCGAGCAGACCGGCAAACTGACGGCAGGGTTTGGGGCTTCGACCGACGAGATTGGTCCGGAATTCACGTTTGGCATATACATGGAGAAGACGCTCAACGAACCAATCCTGATTATCAAGACCGCCTGGGGTGGCAGGGATCTGAGCTCTGACTTCCGTCCACCCAGTGCCGAACCATACGTGGCCAGCAAGAAATCCGTGGACTGGGCTAAACAGCACAACGAGGATCTGAACGCGCTCCATGAGCGGGTTGCCAAGACACCGCGCGGCGTGTTCTACCGCCACATGATCGAGCATGTGCGGAAGGTGCTGGGGGACATCAAACGGGTTGTGCCGGATTACGATCCGAACCAGGGCTATGAAATTGCCGGCTTCGTCTGGTTCCAGGGGTTTAACGACTATATCAATGAATGGTATTATGAGGACCGGGACCAGCCTGGCGGGTACGCCATGTACTCGAAACTGCTGACGTTATTCATCCGCGATGTACGCAAGGACCTGAAATCTCCTAAGATGCCATTCGTGATTGGAGTCATGGGGATAGATGGCATGAAACCAGGATTGCACATGCAGCATTTTCGCCAGGCTATGGCCGCGCCTGCGTCGCTTCCTGAATTCAAGGGCAACGTGGTGGCGGTGCAGACGGCACCATTCTGGGATGGTGATCTGGAAGCGTTAGAAGCGCGGATGGATGCATGCTGGCCGAAGGTGGACGCGACGGTTGCCGCAGAGAAAAACGATTCATGGGAAAACAAAATGAAGCACATGGCTAAGAATTTTACGCCGGAAGAATGGAAACGCCTGCAGGGCGTCTCAAACGGTGGCTACCATTATCTCGGTGCCGCCAAGATCATAGCGCCGATAGGCAAGGCCTTCGCCGAAGCGATGGCGGAGCTGCGGAAGATCAGGTGACATGAGAAGGGTTGTATGTATTCTGATGACTGAAGAAAAGCGGGAAAAAGTTCGTCCTGACGGGGCAGGACTCCTGCAAAAGATGAAGAAATGTGACAACTTTAAATCAGGGCTTGATCCGAAAAGTCGGGATTCGGAATGACAAAAGTTTATTGGTATACATACGCTTAGAATGTATGTCATGCCGAGCGGAGCCGAGGTCCCTCACTTCATCAGGCCGGTGTTCAAAGCCCCTGAGCCTGTGTGTTCCCTGCTGTGGCGGCGGCGATATTTTACGGGAGGCATGCCGGTGCGTCGGGCGAAGAAACGTGCCAGATGGGTGTCAGTTTCATAGCCGATGGCGGATGCGATTGCCGATACGGAAAGATATGTTTCGGACAACATCTGTGAAATGAAATTGATACGGGCTTCATGAATCGCCTCCAGGATCGTGCGCCCAATTGTCTTCAGGAAACGCCGCTGGAGCAATGTCCGTGAAAGTCCTGAGACGGCTACAACATCTTTAGCTTGAATAATCCTGTTGCTGTTTTCCTTGATAAACCGCAAGGCCCTGACCATGTTGACATCGTCCAAGGTGAGTATGTCTGTGGATTGCCGTGCAACTACCTGTGTCGGGTGTACCGTGATTATGTTGTTGGCGATTTGTCGACCTGTGATCATCCGGTCCAGGAGTTCTGCCGCTTCGTAACCGGCACGTTCCGTGGCAAGTCCGATGCTGGAAAGCGGCGGTGATGAGTGACTGCAGACTTGTTCGTCATTATCCACTCCGATAATGGATATCTCTTCGGGAACCCTGATGTTTCGGAGACAGCATATTTCTGCGATCATCTGTCCCTGGTCATCGTTGCACGCCATGAGGCCGACGGGCTTTGGCAGGTTTTCGAGCCAATCGCCGAGATGTTTCACATCGGTAAGCAGCGCTTTCCTGGAGCCAGACAGGGGATGCCTGTACACGTTAACCTTTATGTCTGCCCCGGCTGCACGCTGGCAGAGACCTTTCAGGCGTTCCGAGGACCATTCCATCTGGTCCAGTCCGAAATAGGCCAGGCGGTTGTGACCCAGGTTCATCAAATGGTTCGCCGCCATGATTCCCAGGGCCTCGTTATCAGTTCGCGTTTGAGGTATGTTTGCGGGAAGATTGCGGGCGCTTCCTGAAATCACGGTTGGCAGTTTCAGTGCTTTGATTTCCATGGAGCGATCTTCCAGGGCAATCATTCCGTCCGCCTGCCATGATTTCATGTACGCAATGCGCTGCTTTTCGCTGTCAAAGCTGATGTATGCCGGTGTCTCCTCGAAGAATATCCATGGTCCATGAACCTTCGCATAGGACACAACCCCGCGGGAAAAACCGCGGTCATGCTCACGGCCGGATGATAGCAGCAGAATAATTTTATACTTTCTTTTCATCTTGTTTCATCCCGTTGGCTAAGATCTCGAGCCAGGGCGCATGTTTGTCTCTTTTGGTTATTATTATACCTGAAATGGCGTTGTGTCCAGCCGGCATTGGCTGTTATCTTCGCAAAGAAACAAAGGAATTGAGCCATGTTGTTTAACAGTCATCAGCGTTTACTTGCCGCACTGGAGCATCGCGAGCCTGATAAGGTGCCGTTCGATCTTGGAGGGACGCTTGTCAGTGGAATCAATGTCAACGCTCTGCGCAACCTGCGCAGGGAGCTTGAGCTTCCTGGCGAACCCGAGGTTCTTGACAGGGTTACGCAGATGGGTGAGACCGGGGATGATGTCCGGCAGCGGCTGGGTGTCGACGTGAAGAGTGTGCGTCCTTTGCCGCCATCGAACGCCGGGCTGTCCAGAGACCTTGGTCTGGTGGACGGACACTATCGGCTTATTGACGAATTCGGCATGGGCTGGCAGATGCCCAGTGCAGGCGGGCATTACTACGATCTTTATCACAGTCCTTTGGCCGCAGTGAAGACAGTTCGTGAGGTTGAAGAGTATCCCTGGCCGGACCCGCTGGATCCAGCCCGTTTCGAGAAGTTTCGCGAGCGGGCTGATCACGTTGTGTTACATGAGCAACGCGGGTTTGTAGCCGAGCGGATGAGCTCCGGCATGTGGGAACACGCGATGTGGTTGCGCGGCTACGAACAGTTTTTTGCCGATATGGCGCTGAATCCTGAACTGGTGCACGCGATAATGAGCAAGGAGCTCGAATTGAAAATGGCGTACTGGGGCCGGGTGGTTGACCTGCTTCAGGGGCACACAGTGATTATTTCAGAGGCTGACGATCTTGGCCAGCAGGGCGGGCTGCTGGTTTCGCTGGAAATGTACAAGGAGCTGATCTGGCCCTATCATAAACGTCTTTTTGAGTATCTCAAGGGCAAGGCCAGGGGTGATACCAGGGTGTATATCTTCTTTCACAACGACGGCGCGATCTATGAGACCCTGCCGCTACTGGTAGAGGCCGGTGTTGATATCATCAACCCATGGCAGGTGAATTGCAGGGGCATGGACGACACGAAGAAGTTCAAGCGGGAGTGGGGCGATAGTCTGACGGTATGGGGCGGAAGTTGTGATACGCAGCGCGTGCTGCCGTTCGGCACGCCGCAGGAGGTTCGTGATGAGACCAGGCGGCGGATCGATGATCTTGCGCCGGGCGGCGGGTTTGTTTTTGCACCGATCCATGTCATACAGGCAGGCGTGCCCGCTGCAAACATCATGGCCTGGTGGGAGACTCTGCAGGATTACGGAGGGGGAGGATGAGAAGATCGGCAACGGCAAGACATGTGCATGGTCGGGCAGCTTGTCTGGATGCTGATGGTCATGCCGGAGATCTGGTTTCGCCTTCTCATCAGCGAGAACATGATCGAGCTGTATGTGAATGATTACCTGATGAACCTTAAACGGGTTTCTTAATAATGGCCGGCTTGGTTTTATGGTTGACGACTGGCAGGGCGCTTTCAAGGATATCAGCGTGTGGCAGAGCAAGTAGGTGGAACGTTTCGGGCGTAACCTTTGGGATGCTAGTGAAAAGTGGTCGAAGATGAAGAAAGCATTCGCGAGCGTAATAGCAGGGATCATGGCCGTGTCTGCCGCTGGCGCGCTGGCCAAACCGCTGAAAGTCTGCTCTGCATGGTTGGTTTCAGCCTGGCAGAGGCGATGAAGCCGCTGTTAGCGAACAAGCCCTGACATCTCAATAGACTAACGGAATGTGCAAAAGAACAGGACAACTCAGTATGAAGAAAAGTTGGATCGAATTGACGCTGAAAAGGGGGGCTGATGACTATGGAAAGCATGATGTCAGAAAAGGGAACACGCACGATCGTTTTTGCATTCCTTTTGGCAGCGATGCCCATCGCCCACGCAGAGGAACAGGCCAGCCCGCCGGCGCTGACCTTCGACTACTTCGCCAACAACTGGAATGTCGTCGGGCTGAAAGATTATCAGCGCGGGGCGCGGGTGACCCCGGACAACCAGATCCAGCTGGCCGGGAGCAGCAGCGTCGTGCAGGTCCGCTATGGCGGGCAGTTGATGCCGCTGTCGCGCGAGCATGGGAAGCTCGCGCACGAAGGCTGGATGCCGATTATGGAGATTGCGGCGAACGACGGCGCGGTTCGGTATGAGTTCACGTATTGGGCGACGCCCCTGCCGACGGCCAAGGATTGGCAGAAGGCGTTCGACTGGCCGACCGAGGGTGAGAACTTCGCCGTGTGGGTCCGCTACAAGGCGATCAACCAATCGGACAAGCCGTCCATAGCCAAGGTGGATATCGGCATGAACCCGAAGCCGCCCGTTCGTCCCGAAATTGAAGCTCCGCAGGAGCCGGGTGTGGACGTGTCGCTGCACCAACGCATCGCTATCACGGAGGAGCTGCTGCCAGGTAAGAGTATCGAGGGTGCGGCGCGCTTTACGTTCGTCCCAGTCAGCGACCGGACGGCGCTCGATGCGGCGGATCACCGGCTCTGGTTTGACCGTACGGTCGCTTACTGGCGAGGGCTGCTGGGTTCGATCGCCCGCATCGAGGTTCCTGACCGTAAGGCCAACGAGGCGTTGAAAGCGGCGCACGTCTGCCAGCTCATCGCCAGCGATCACGGACAGATGCGCGGCGGAGAGGGTTTTTACGATGAGTTCTACCTGCGCGACGCCGCTGCGCCGGACCGTCGGATACGATTTCTGGAACCTGCGCGGTCTCCGTTGCACGGCGGACGCGGCGCAGATCCTGGGGAAGCCGGAGGCTGAGGAACTGGCGAGCGAGGCGAAGCTGTATCGAGCTGACATAGATGCCGCCTGGAAGAAGACTGGCGTTCCCTATTTTCCGCCTACGTGGGACGGCGGCGGTCGGCATTGGGGCAACACGGAAACGCTCTGGCCGCAGCCGATCTTCGACCTCGACGATCCGCGCGTGTCGACGTCAAGCCATCACGTCCGCACGGAATGGGGCGGTGGCTATGTCGAAGGCACCATCCTGCTCTCCCTGGAGCCCTGGGATCCGAAGACCCGATGGGCCTTGCATCCCTACATGGGCACCTACACCACGATGAACGACCTGATCCGGGGCCAGCATGAGTTAGTCGTTGAGGATTTCTACTGGTACCTGCTCCACTCGACCGCAGCGCATGCCTTTCCGGAGGGCATCAATGCGGATACACGACAGGCGTGGTGTGACACAATCCCGCACGTGGCCGGTGCATGCAATTTCATGTTTATGCTCCGCCATATGCTCGTCCACGAGCAGGGTGACGAACTGCATCTGCTCAAGGCGGTGCCCGACTGGTGGCTGGAAGAAGGCAGGGAGATCAGCATCGAGCGATTGCCCACGCACTTCGGCGAGATGGCGCTCAGCATTCGCGGCACGGCTCAGGGCGTGGAAGTGACCCTCACCAAGCCCGCCAGGAAGGCGCCGTCGAAGATCGTCCTGCACCTGCCCGAGAACCGGTCGCTGGTCTCGCCGGCCGATGGCGTCACCGTGGCGACGCGCAGCCAGCAGAAGGTGCGCTGGGATTTCCCGACGGTCATCAGGCGGTATCAGAAACTCGGCCAGGTGGAATCAAACACGATGTCGCCGGTCTGCGACCTGATCGGCCGGATCGCACCTGGCAGATCGCGCGGTTTGATGAGGCCTGGTGCGGACATTGCAAACATCGTCTTCCTTCCGAAAGGACAACCCTAAACATGATGAAGCGACATACCAACGCGATAGTTCTCAAATCCATCACGCTCTTCTCTTGCATGAAATCCCGCACGTTGCCCGGTATTGGCTCCCTCGTGGTGTTCCTGTTCGGCGGACTGCTTGCAGAAGGTACACCTGCAATTCTAAAGTCAGACACGCAGCGTCGTTACGTCGCTACTTTCAACAGCCAGCGTCCGGACGACACTGCGGAAGGTTTGCCTGCTGATGGTTCCATCACAGTGATTGGCAACGGCCAGGCTGCCGCATGGATGGAACAAAACGTTCCACTTTTCGAGTGTTCCGACAAGGACATTGAGGAGACATATCACTTCCGCTGGTGGACATACCGAAAGCATGTCAAGAATACACCCGACGGGTTCGTTGTGACCGAGTTTCTGCCGAAGGTGGCCTGGAGTGGAAAATACAATACCATCAATTGCCCGGTGGGTCATCATCTCTACGAGGGACGGTGGATCAGGAATCCGAAGGTCATCAATGACTACACGCGGTTTCACTTTGGCAGGGGTGGTGATCCGGGCGGGGTGAGCAAGCGATATTCCCAGTGGATTGCCGACGGGATTTACGCCAACTATCTGGTTCATGCCGACAAGTTGTTCATAACCGGCTTGCTGGAGGCCTTGATCAAGAACCATGAAGCATGGAAACAAGGAGCTCCGGCCGGTGGTCCCTGGCAGGCAAGCCGACTGCTGGACAACGGCCTGTATTGGCAGATCGATTCCTGGGAGGGACAGGAGTTTTCCGTTGGCGGCACCGGAATACGGCCGCCGATGAACGCATACAGGTATGGCGACGCCATGGCGATTTCTCGAATTGCTGACGTGGCTGGCAAGAAAGACCTGGCCAGTCACTACCGGGCTGAAGCCCAGCGCCTGCGCGATGATTTTCAAGCGCGTCTTTGGGATCCCGAATCGAAATTCTTCAAAGTGATGAGGCACGCAAGGGCACCCACGAACCAGTATGACAACCAGGCTGCCGAGGTTTGTGATCCCGGAAACCTGGTCAATGTGCGCGAGATCTTCGGCTATGTACCATGGTATTTCAATATGCCCGAGGATGGACGAGGCTTTGAACAAGCCTGGCGCCAGCTGACCGATCCCGGCGGATTTCCCGGCTCGTACGGCCCGCCGGTCACCGAGCGCCGCCATCCGCTGTTTTTCATCAATTCAGTCGGATGCAGGTGGAGCGGTGCGAGTTGGCCGTTTTCAACATCCCAAACACTGACCGCTCTGGCCAATCTGATCAACAGCTACCGGCAGGAAGTGGTTGGAAAAAAGGAGTATTTTGATTTACTGAAGGCATACACGCGAAGCCATCGCCACACGCTGCAGGATGGCAAATCCGTTCCGTGGCTTGACGAGTCCCTCAATCCCGACACCGGACGCTGGATCATGACAGATTCTTTTCCGAGGTCACGGGGCAGGGATTACAATCATTCCACCTATTGCGATCTGGTCATCACCGGGTTGGCGGGGCTCCGCCCGAGGGCGGATGATCTCGTCGAGGTCAATCCTCTCGTGCCGGACGGGGGGGTGGAGTATTTCTGCCTCGATCAGGTGAGATATCACGGTTCTGACCTGACGATTTTATGGGACAAGACCGGCGAGCGCTACGGCCGTGGCAAGGGCCTGCGTGTGCTCGCCGACGGCTTGGAAATCGCCGGCAGCGAAAACATAGCGAGGATAACCGGGAAAACTCCACAGCGATAGACGAAATGCAAAAGGGCAACCCGAACGCCTCGGTGGAGGTGGTTCTGCCGTAAGCAATGGCTGTGTCGTTTCTGGTGATTATAATACCTGAACTGGTGTTGTATCCGGCCGGCAGTTGCTATATATTGAATAAGAAATTCAGATGAAGGATCAATGACCTCATGATAAACGTCCGCAGATGCCGGACAAGACCACGCTAAGGCGTGACTGGAGTATAGTCATAGAGCAGGCAATGAGTGTATCATGAGAAAAATGATTAAATACGGCAGCCTGATTTTTGTTCTGTCTTTATTCGCCGCAGTCATCGGGTTGATGGCAAGCAGTGCCTCGGCGGCGACGTACAACTGGACAAGCAGTTCGTCCGGCAACTGGTCGAGTGGCGGCAGTTGGGATGCGCCACCGGTTTCGGCAATTGACACAATCATTCAATTCAATACGCCCGGCACGTACATCGCCAACCATGATCTTGCCAACGGATTCCTGCTTAACCAGCTCAACTTTGGCGGTGCCACGGTAACGCTTGCCGGGAACAGCCTTGCCTTCACGAATGCCGGCGCACAGATTAATCAGAATGGTTCGACGTCCGTCACGATCGGGAACACACTCAGTCTTGCCACCAATTTGACCTTCGGCGGATCGGGTACCGGCCTGGTGACCGTAACAGGCTTTATCGGGACAGGGAGCGCGACTGGCAGCCTGACCCATGCGGGCGGGGGTGTCCTGTATCTTGCCAATACGAACAATGGATCTTTTAACGGTGGCATAATCGTCAGTAACGCGACATTGAAGGCAACATGTGGATCGACAGCCAACGCTTTCGGAGCCGGTGCATGGTCTGGCCCTCAAATCGTGCTTTATAACAGTACCTTGATCTTTGATGGTGGCGGATGGCTCGGTGTCCCGATTCTCTTTTCGGGGACGAATACGCTCATGGCGGCGACTGGAGGTAATCCTTACCTGAATTGGGGTGGTCTCATGTCGGGGACAGGCAAGATCATTGTCGGTGGAGCTAACGGCATGGCTTTTTGCAGCCGTAACCTTAACTACACCTGTGACGTGGTGATTGCCCAGGCGCCCGGCGGCTATATTCTATGTGGAGATCCAAATGCCTCTGGCTCATTCGGGTATGGACCGCTTACATTTGCCAGCACTAATGGAGTCAGGCTAGGGGTCAACAATTCTAATGGTGCAGGATTAAGGAACAATCCTGTTATTCTGCAGACCAATCTCTGGTATTTCGGGAACTACGGGAACAATCAGTTTTATATGTACGGCAATATCACCGGGCCAGGGAGTCTCGGCAAAGAGTTCGATACGGGTGACAGCAATACCGGGCTTTATCTTGTTGGAACAAACACATACAGCGGAGGGACGATATGGCTTTCCGGATACCTGAGGCCTTATAACACCGATTCGTTAGGGGTTGGTCCTGTGACAATGGGCGGCAAGGCTTCCAGCTCGCATGCCGTGACGCTGATGAACATGGCGGCATTTACACTGACTAACAATTTCATTTTGATTGGAATCACGAATTCTGGGTCGGCATGGAATCTTCTGGCGCAGGCAGAATTCAACACTGCATTTAATTTGACGATATCGGGTAATGTATCGGGTACGGGCGGTCTGCTCAAGTCAGGTTCAGCTACGCTGACGCTTTCAGGGGCAAACACCTTCAGTGGTCCGGTGACTCAGGCGGGCGGCACCCTAAACATGAATGGTAAGGCTTTCAGCAACATGACGATCACGACGACTTCCGGTGTAATCACAAACGGCACGCTGGCGAATTGCGGTGTGACTTTGTCCGGCGGAACCATCAGTTCTGATATAACGGGTTCCAGTTGGCTGGTGGTCAACGGCGGTCAGACTTACCTCTACGGCGCAAACACCTTTACTGGTGGTACGGTTATTGATGCCGGTTCTGTTTCTTTCATGAAGACAGATTCCATGCCGGTTTCGGGAACCATCACCGTGGCATCTGGCGCGACGCTGGGGCTTGGCGTTGCCGGAGCAGGCTGTTTCGGTTCGTCCGACCTGGATGCGCTCTTTGCGGGCACGATGACCAACGTAAGCATGGCGGCGGGATCGCTCGTCGGTATCGACACCACCCTTGGCGACGCGGGTTATGGTTCTTCAATCCCGGCAACAACGCTGGGGCTTAACAAACTTGGAGTCAACACCCTTACGCTGTCCGGGGTGAACACTTATTCCGGCCAGACAATGATCACCGCCGGTAGGCTCCTTCTTAGTGCGGCCAATGCCATTCCTGCAGGCGGCGCGGTGAATGTTGCAGGCGGTACGTTTGACCTGGGCGGTTCATCGCCGACTGTCGGGGCGGTCACGATGAGTTCCGGTGCGATCACCAATGGTACGCTGAATGGATCATCATATACCTTCTCTGGCGGCACGGTCTATGCCAGCCTGGCGGGTTCCGGTGCATTGACCAACATTAGCGGCACAACAACGCTTATAGGCGGGAATTCATTCAATGGTGGAGCGGTTATCAGCGGCGGAACACTGACACTTAATTTTGCAAACCAGACTGCTGATATCATTAACAATGGTAATGTTCTGACGCTTCGCGGCGGTACGCTCAATCTGACCGGAAAAAGCGGAGCCACTGATTCGCAGACTTTCACGTCGACTACTTTGAGCGCAAACCGCGGGTCGACTATCACGCTTACACAGAACGGGGCTACGACGATGAACCTTGCATTAGGAACCATTACGCGCAACGCCGGCAGCACGTTGAATTTCAGTATCGTTCCGTTAACCTTCGGTATCGTTGCTACCACGTCGACGACAGGCGACGGCAGCGGAATCCTGGCCCCTTGGCTGACGGTTGGGACAACAACAACCCTGCAGTACGGCACGACCAACGCCAGCCAGCAGATTGTCAGTTACACAGGCGCGACGGCCGGTACGGCAGGCACCCTGGCGAATGTGATAAACCCAAATGTTAACTATTCTTTTGGTGCTGCGGCAACCATGGCAGTGTCGATTACCGGCAACACGCTTTGTTACACCGGCGGTGCCGCTACATTGGACAACGGTGGCAACACAATTACGTTGAACGGTCTGCTGGGTGCCGGATCAGGCGGCTTGACCTTTAATGGGGCAGGGAACCTTATTATAGGCGCGAGTAAGGAACTGGTGATAGTACTGAACAATCAGGGCGCAGCCATTAATTGTCCGATAGTGAATAATGGTGGCGGTGCCTCATCCGTGACTTTCAGTAGTCAGGGCGGCTGGCTGACTCTTGGGTCGTCCGCCAGCTCATATACCGGGGGGACAACTATCAATGGCGGAGGCGTAGCTCTGGGGGTTGTTCAACCTGCGCCGATTGGGTATGGGCCGGTGGTGGTTAATGGCGGGGCCACTCTCCAACTGAACAATAATGGTACTGTGACGAATAGCCTTATCTTAAACGGCGGTACATTGAATGACAACAATGGCTTCAATAGTACGTGGAGTGGTCCCATCTTCCTGGCGGCTAACTCGACGCTTCTCAGCTGGTATGGTGGGCCGCATCTCTCCGGAAGCATAAGCGGGCCGGGTTCTCTGACGACTTCGACAAGGACTGGCGGCGAAGGTTTCAACTTCAGTGGAAACAATACATACAGCGGCGGGATAATTCATAATTCCGGGGTGATAAATCTTTCTCATACGAATGCACTTGGTACAGGGACTCTTGCGATGAATGGCGGCCAGCTGACTGCTGGTGCCGATCTGTCCGGCGGTACGGGAGTGACGAACAGTATTGTGCTGTTGAGGGACGGCACGTTTAATATAAACAACAATACGCTTTTGTCGGGTTCGATCAGCGGCGCCGGAAATCTGGTCAAGGGAGGTAACAGCACGCTGACACTGTCGGGATCAAACACGTTCTACGGCAACATGATTGTCAGCGCAGGAAAGCTGGTGGTGAACAATTCGCTGGCGTTGAAGAACAGTACGCTGCTTTATAATATGTCTGCGAATACTAACGTTATTTTCGGGGCTGGAATCACCAACTTTACGCTTGGCGGTTTAGCTGGAACAAATAATCTTGCCATGACAAATCAGGCCGGGGCGGCATTTAACCTGAGTGTGGGTAATAATCTTGGTCCCGGCTCGACTTATAGCGGGGTATTGTCGGGAAGCGGCAGTCTGACGAAGGTCGGCGGGAACATGTTTACGTTAAGTAATACCAACACCTTTACCGGTTCGGTTACCGTTATAGGCGGGACGCTAAGTGTTCCGCACTCCCTGGCGCTGAATACGAATGCCATTTACCTTTCGAACACTGCCACTCTTAACCTCAATTTCACCGGAACGATGACGAACTACATGCTTACTATCGGCGGTGTTGCGCGGCCTACCGGTACCTACGGTTCGAACAACGTTTTCCAGATAACCGGCCCGGGTAAGGTGTTTACGCTTTGGCCGCCGCTGGGCGGCCTGGTGATGACGCTGCGATGAATTGAGGCGGGAGAATACAGAAGTCAGCAGTCAGGATTCAGAATGAGAGAAGCAGCAAACAATCGCAGCATATCCACTGGAGCAATTGAACTTATGAATCTGAGTTTGGTGGAATCTGGGACTAAACTTGCTTCGTTGGTGGTTGCTGTGCTTGTCAGTTTGCTGGCAACAAGCGTTGAGGCGGCGACGTATAGTTGGACGAACACCATATCAGGCAACTGGTCGGCTGGCGGCAATTGGGATACACAGCCAACGGCGCCTTCTTCTGCGACTGACACCATAATTCAGTTTAACCAGGCAGGTACATATACAACCACAAATGATATAAGCGCCGGTTTCTTGCTCAACCAGCTCAACTTTGGCGGTGCGACGGTGACGCTTCGCGGCAACAGCCTTGCATTTACTAATGATGGCGGAACCCTGCCGCAGATCAATCAGAATGGTTCGACCGCAGTCACGATCACAAACACTCTCAGTCTTGCCACCAACCTGACGTTTGGCGGATCCGGGACTGGCCTGGTAACGATTACAGGATTTATCGGGACAGGGAGCACGACCGGCAGCCTGACCCATGCCGGTGCCGGGGTATTGTATCTTAATAATGCGAACAATTGCGCTTTTTCCGGCGGCATCATTGTCAGTAATAATGCCACATTGAGAGCAACATGTGGCTCTGCAACCACAGCGTTGGGACTGCAGTCATCCACCTGGGTTGGTCCGCCGATTGTGCTGAATAACGCCACGCTGATCTTTGACGGAGGCGGCTGGAATGTTACCCCGGTTACTTTCTCAGGTACAAATACGATCATGCCAGGGCCGTCAGGAGGGCCATACTGGGAAGGTGGTGCAAGGACGGGAACTGGGAAGATAATTATTGGCGGGAATACAGGAATGTCATTCGGTAATATGGGTAATACTGTCAATCACACCTGTGAGGTGGTGATTGCCCAGGGGCCAGGCGGCTATATTCAATGTGGAGACGGCGGCACGGCAGGTTCGTTCGGATTTGGTCAATTGACATTTGCCAGCACTAATGGTGCCAGGCTTGGCGTCAGCAACTCCAACGGTGCCAATTTGAGGAACAATCCTGTTATTCTGCAGACCAATCTCTGGTATTTCGGGAACTACGGGAACAATCAGTTTTATATCTACGGCAATATCACCGGGCCAGGGAGTCTCGGTAAAGAGTTCGATACGGGTGACAGCAATACCGGGCTTTATCTTGTTGGAACAAACACATACAGCGGAGGGACGATATGGCTTTCCGGATATCTGAGGCCTTATAACACCGATTCGTTAGGGACTGGTCCTGTGATAATCGGCGGCAAGGCCTCCAGCTCGCATGCCGCGGCTCTTGCAAACATGGCGGCACTTACACTGACCAACAATTTTATTTTGATTGGAATTACAAACACTGCGTTGGCATGGAATCCTCTGGCGCAGACAGAATTCAACACTGCATTTGATCTGACGCTTTCCGTCAGTGTTTCCGGCTCAGGCGGTCTTCTCAAAACAGGGGCGGGCACCCTGACGATTCCGGGTTCAAGTACATTCAGTGGTCCGGTTACGGTGGCTGGCGGTATCTTGAATTTGAACGGCTATCCTGTGAACAACGCCGCGGTTTTTCTGACGGGTGGCATAATGCAAAATGCAACGCTGCAGGCCGGCGGCTATATCTTCTCCGGTGGTACCAATAATGCGAACCTTGGCGGTTCCGGGGTATTGACCGTCAATGGTGGCCCGACGATCATCTTCGGGGCAAACACCTACAGCGGTGGAGCCATGATTAACGCCGGTTCAGTGTCCTTCATGACGACAAACGCCTGGCCATCTTCGGGGACAGTAACGGTGGCGAGCGGGGCGACCCTTGGCCTTGGCGTAACCGGCGTCGGCTCGTTCGGTCAGTCCGACGTCGATGCCCTTTTTGCGGGCACGATGCCAAATGTGAGCATGAATGCGGCGGCACTGGTCGGCATTGACACCACCATGGGCAATTGGACCAACACGACATCCCAGGGAGGCACATACGGGCTCAATAAACTCGGGGCGAACACCCTTACTCTTTCAGGTGTCAATACCTACTCTGGCGGCACGTTGATCAGCGCCGGTATGCTCAAGCTGGGAGCGCTCAATGCCTTGCCGGCCGGCGGTGCGGTTACGGTTGCCGGCGGCATATATGACCTCGGCGGCTTCGCGACGGTGACAAACGGTGTGATTACGATGACGTCCGGTTATATCACAAACGGTACGCTACAGGGGGCTTCTTATACTTTTTCCGGTGGAACGAGCTTTGCCGTTCTGGCCGGTTCAGGCGTTGTGCTGACCAATCTAAGTGGTACGACTACGCTTATGACCAATAATACATTCACCGGGGGTGCTGTAATCAACGGAGGAACGCTCACTCTTAATTTTGCCAATACGGCCACTGATTTGATCAATAGCGGGAATGTCCTTACCCTCGGTGGAGGCACCCTGAATTTGACAGGGAAAGGCAGCGCAACTGATTTGCAGACATTTGCATCCACCACAATGACAGCTAACCGCAGTTCGACGATTACCCTGAACCAGAATGGGGCTACCTCGTTGACTCTTGCTCTCGGGGCTTTCACCCGTAACACCGGAAGTTTGTTGAATTTCAACAACGTACCTAATACAAGCACCATCATCGCCACCACGTCGACCGGCAACGAGGCCAGCGGGATCCTGGCTCCGTGGGCCACTTGCGGAATCGGGGTTAACCGGCAATACGTTACGGTCAACGGTGGAAATCAGATTGTCACCTATGCCGGGGCAACGGCGACGACACAGCCGGCTACACTGTCAGATGTGACCGACGCGAACGTGAATTATTCCTTTGCCGCCGGGGCAACCTTGACTGGCCCGATCACAGCCAATACGCTTCGCTACACCGGTGCTGCCGCTACTCTCGCTAACGGCGGTAACAACATTACACTCAACGGTCTGCTCTGTGCCGGATCAGGTGCTTTGGCCATATCCGGAGCCGGAAACCTGGTGATTGGCTCGACCAGGGATCTTGTGATTAACTTTAACCAGAACTGGTGTAACATCACCTGCCCGATCGTGGATAACGGTGGCGGTCCGTCTGCCGTGACAATCTATATGGATGGTGTGGGTGAGTTGTCGTTCTCGGGCAATAACACCTTCAGCGGTGGTTTTACGGCGAGTGGCGGTGGCCAGATAGATTACGGTCCTTCCTCTTTTGGTTCCGGCCCGATGACGGTTAGCGGCATCAGTTTGCAGGGTAGCGGGACCCAGACGAATAGCATAACTTGTCTTAACGGCACGCGTTTAAGAAACGGGATTACTTTTACCGGGCCAATCTTCCTGAAGGATACCACCTACACTGGCTGGAGCTATGACGGAACCTCGGTAAATTTATACGGCACTATCAGCGGACCTGGAGGTCTGTCGCAGACCGCCGGAACACTGACCCTCAAAGGTACCAATACGTACAGTGGCGGAACGACCGTTGCGAACAATGGAACCCTTTCCCTCGGGAATACCAATGCGCTTGGTACCGGGCCGCTTTACTTCAGTAATGGTTCTCAGTTGACTACCACGGTCGACACTTCCGGCGGCAGTGGAATAACGAACAGCATGGTATTACTGCTGGATGGAACGATTAACGCAGGTTACAACATGCTCCTGTCCGGCGTTATCAGCGGCTCTGCAAATTTGATCAAGGCAGGAAACAGCAACCTGGTGCTTTCAGGAGTAAACACGTTCAGCGGCAATACGATTCTCAGCGCAGGAAAGCTGGTGCTGAGCAACTCGCTGGCGCTGCAGAACAGCACGTTGCTCTGTAATAATATGACGGCCAACACCAATGTTGCTTTCGCGGCAGGGATTACCAATTTCACGCTGGGTGGTATCTCCGGCACCAATAATCTGGCGCTGATCAACCAGGCAGGCTCGGCGATTAACCTGAGTGTGGGCAATAATCTTGGAATTGGCTCACGGTACGACGGAATGTTGTCTGGCGGCAGGGGCTTCACCAAGATCTGCAACAGTAGATTTACGCTGACAGCCACAAATACATTCACTGGGTCCACGACTATCAGCGCCGGAGTGCTGGAGCTCGGTACAAATGGAGCCATAGCGGCTTCAGGTAGTCTGACGATCGGGGCCGGAGCGCAGCTGACGATCGGAAACACCAACAACGCCATTCCCGATGGTGCCAACTTAGTTTTGAACGGGCGACTGAATCTGGCGAATGGTGTCAACGAGACTGTCAACACACTGTATTTTGGCAGTTCGATGCAGCCGACAGGGACCTGGGGTTCTTCAACCAGCGGTGCGGCACACCAGAATGATACGTACTTCAACGGACCCGGCAAGTTGACAGTGCAATATCAGACACCGGTGGTAATTGACACTTCGGCCGGTCCGATCAATCAGGGGGCCGGCTCCTGCACTCTGCAGGGTACGCTGATCAGCGGTGGACCTGCTGATATTTACGTCTATTGGGGTACGGTTGATGCCGGTGCGGGTCAGACTGGCTGGGCCAATACAAATCTTTTGTCAGGTGTTACCAACGGACTTTTCTCTCTCAACGTCAGCGGCCTGAGTTCCAATATAACTTACTGGTACCGGTGTTACGCTTCGAACTCGCTGGATACCGTCTGGTCGGCTTCGTCCGTATACTTCGGTGCTGCGCCTTCCAGCGGCGGAGGCTCGGGATACAAAATGAAGATTTCGTTTACGAATTACAACAGGGCCGAAACACTCACCAATTTCCCGGTTCTTGTGGTGCTTAGCAACGGCATGGCCGGTACTAGTTTCAATTTTGGAACGTTCCTCAGCACCAATGGCTATGACCTGCGGTTCTGGAACGATACCGAGACGACGAATTTGAATTATGAAATTGAAAGCTGGTCAACCGGAGGCAGCTCATATGTCTGGGTGCAGGTGACGAACCTCGCTAATAACAGTTATATCTGGGCGAAATGGGCTGATTCGGCGCAGACCAATCAGCCTGCTTATACGACGAACGGGGCTGTATGGGAATCCAATTTCCGTGCAGTGTGGCACTTGAAAGAATCCTCCGGGAATAATCTGGACTCAACCACCAATGTTAACCACGGGATCAGGAATTCCAATACTTACGACCCTGCGGGTGCGGCTGGAGGGGCTCAGGCCTTTAATGGAAGTGCTTTTGTTGACGGTGGCAATGCGGCCAGCCTGTTGATTCAAAGCAATATGACTTTGTCGGTGTGGGTTAATCCTTCGAGTCTTACCGGTGAGCGCGGACTGGTATCCAAGTGGGGCAACTCGTGGTGCTGGGTTTTGAATCATGATGGTGGTGATGTACAGGGCCGGCAGGCGTTATACTTTAACGGATGGAGGACAGCAAATTCGGCAGTGACTGTAGGATCCTGGAGTCTCGTGTCGGTGGTATATGATAAAGTAGCACAAGTCTTCAATTTCTTCGTCAATGGGCAGCCGGACGGGAGCGTTGCTCAGACTTCAGCGCAGGGAACTGGAGCCAACCTGTACATCGGCCAGAGGCAAAGCGGAAGCGGGCGGTTTGCCGGTTCGATGGATGAAGCAAGGGTGGAAGCCGTGACCCGTTCCTCCAACTGGGTCTGGGCCTGCTACATGAACATTGCTTCGAACTCGATCTTCAACACGCTGGGTCCGGTTCAGGCGCTTTCACCCATTGCGAATCTGGCTCCGACTTCTGTGACAAACACCTCGGCGCAGCTAAGCGCAACACTTTCTGCCGGCACCACGAACTATGACGTTTATGTGCATTGGGGGCTGACGGACGGGACAAACAATTTCGGGGCGTGGGCTGGAAGTTCTTATGTTGGTTCATGGACAAATGTAACCTCTACAAATATCAGCTACCAGAAGACCGGGCTCACGGCAGGCACGACCAACTACTATACCTTCCGTGCGACTAACGCGACGACCAACGTGTGGGCAACGCCGAGCTGGATGTTCGTTACGCCCGGCGGTGTAAGTACTATTGTCAATTCGCCGGCGACAGGTGTTTTGAACGGGACGGCAGTGCTGCATGCCACGTTGTCTTCCGCAGCTGCCAGCTGTTCTGTCTATGCGTGCTGGAATACGGTTGATGCCGGAACCAATCTTGCGGTGTGGACCAATTCCGCATACGTTGGGTCATGGGCGAATGTTTCCTCGACAAATATTACGTATTCGGCTGGCAGTCTTTTGTTGGACAGCACATACTATTTCACGTTCTATCTCACGAATGCCTCAGGTATGGTCTGGGCAACTCCGAGCCGGAGCTTTGAAACGTATGCCCCGCCGGCAGTGAGCAATGGCAGTGGCCCGACAAATTCTACCGCGAACAGCTGCACCCTGAACGGAACGCTTACAACCAAGTACAGCGCAAACGCCTGGATCTGCTGGGGAGTTGCTGATCGCGGCACAACCACCACAAGTACGTGGGATAATGTAGTTTCTGCTGGAGCTTTTGATCGGAATACCAATTTCAGCATTGTTGCTTCCGGGCTGAGTAGCAACGTCACGTACTGGTACCGGTGCTGTGTCAGCAATGGGCTCGGTACCGCCTGGTCGGATCCGGCAACTGCTTTCAGCGCCACGCCTGTCGCCAGTGGTGGGCCAGTCCTGAGTATTCCAGTCACCAACGGATTGATCGTCTGGCTTGATGCCGGCGCTGTTGATACCAATGATACAGCCAATGAGGTCAGGATTTCGGGCAGCGATATTTATGTCAAGCAATGGGACGACCAGAGCGGCAGCGGCCATAATGCTTCTAACGTTACTGACTCTGCCCAGCCAAGATACATTACCAACGCTTTGAACGGCAAGCCTGTGCTCAGGTTTGTGGAAGCTAACAGCAGCAAGCTGTATCTTGGTGACCTGAGCGCCAGCTTCCCAAGCGCCGGTTCCATATTTGCGGTTGGGACGATTAACTCCGACGGTCGTTACAACCTCTTCGGCAACCGGAATAACAACGATGAGCGTTGGGTGGCAAATAGCTGGAATGAATCCCGGCCGGGATCTTTCCGTATCAATCGCTCCACATCAGCAAACTTCACATTTAGTGATTGGCCGCAGACCGGGTCTCACGTCTTCGCACTGGAAAGCAGCAGTTCGGCCTTCAGGCTTTTGACCAACGGAGTGGAAATTGGGAGTGACGCGGCCCAATATCACAGCGGTAGTGGCGTGAGCTGGAACATCGGCGACAGCGCGGCCGGTAATGACCAGCGTCTGAATGGCGATATACCCGAGATGATTCTTTACAACCGAATTCTGTCAAGCGCAGAAGCCAACGAAGTGGGCGGGTACCTGGCATGGAAATACGGTCTTACCACAGCGTATCCCACATATGTGCCTCCTGTTTACAATTCGATCCAGAATCTTGCTCCGACAGCCGTGACAAACACGTCGGCGATATTTAACGCAACGTTGTCATGTCAAGCCACGAACTTTGATGTATATGTGCACTTTGGGCCGATGGACGGGACAAATAATCTTGGGGCCTGGGCTGGAAGTTCGTATGTGGGCTCCTGGACCAATGTGGTGTCTACCAATATCAGCTATCTGCTTACAGGTCTTTCCGCCGGCACGACCAACTACTACACATTCCGCGCCACCAACGCGACGACAAACCTCTGGGCAAGCCCAAGCTGGATGTTCGTTACGCCCGGCGACCCGGAAGACAGAAATTTCACGACTCTACTTGTTTACTGAGCGTTGTTGCCGGCAATGATCCGTATGAACTTCACATCGCCGGGCTCACTGATGGCGGCAATACCTGGACACTCGTATCCGTGGAAATTTCTTCGCGTGACAAGGCGGCTGGTGTAACCGTATCATCCCGTGAATCATCCGGTTTGGCGCGCGTGACGTTTCAGTGTCCCAAAGCTGCGGTGTGAAATGGGCCAGTCAGTTTGAGAGTCAGAGTTAAAGGTTTATTGAATGGGTTTCGATTAAGGGATGAAACATGAATAGAATCGTGCTTTTATGTCTTTCAGTTTGCGTGTCAGCGCAAGCCGAGACCGTTTTCAAGCCGGGCCAGGTATGGCTGGATACCCAGGGAAAAGTAATACAGGCGCACAGTGCTGGAATCCTTTACCAGGACGAAGTGTATTACTGGTACGGGGAAAACAAGGACGGCCCAACCAAGCCCATGGGATGGAGTGCGCGGGTGGACGTGGTCGGAGTCTCCTGCTACTCGTCGAAAGACCTGTACAACTGGAAATACGAAGGCCTGGCCCTGAAAGCTGTCGCTGATGACCCGAAACATGATCTCCATCCATCGAGCGTGGTTGAGCGTCCGAAGGTGCTTTATAACGACAAGACTAAGAAATATGTCATGTGGATGCATATTGACAGTGCTGATTATAAGGCTGCAAAGGCGGGTGTGGCGGTATCTGATAAGCCGGTTGGGCCTTTCAAGTACATCGAAAGCGTGAGGCCGTACGGGCAGGACAGCCGTGACCAGACATTTTTTAAAGATGATGACAGCAAAGCATACAGGGCTTTCTCTTCCGAAGGCAATAAGACCACCTATATTGCGCTTATGAGCGATGATTACATGAAACATACCGAGAAGTTTGCAAAGGTATTTGAAGGCCGGTCTATGGAGGCGCAGGTTCTTTTCAAAAGAGACGGAAAATACTATTTCATAGCTTCTGGATGTACTGGTTGGGATCCCAACGCGGCGAGAAGCGCGGTGGCGGATTCGATATGGGGGCCGTGGACAGAACTTGGGAATCCCTGTCGCGGGGCAAAGGCGGAGAAGACCTTTGACGGACAGAGTACGTTTGTCCTGCCTGTAGCCGGAAAGAAGGACGCGTTCATATTCCTTGCTGACCAGTGGAAGAAGAATAACCTCAGCGATTCAAGGTATGTGTGGCTGCCTCTTGAATTCAAAGATGGAAAACCCGTAATAGAGTGGCAGGACCAGTGGGATCTGAAATATTTCGATCGTTCGGCTGCTCGATGATCAAGTCGAAAAAGTATTGCGGTAATCTCATTTGTTTAAGCAGTATTTAACAGAATGTGAACGGAATCAGCGAAAGAACAGCAGGAACGATGGAGGCAGAAACAATGAACCCAATATGTGAAGAACTCGGCAGGTGCGAACCTGAACAAGAAAAAGTGCCACAACCATCAACTTCGATCCGAAAGATAATTGCCATTAGTTCCGTGCTGAATATATATTACTGCCTGTTGCTGGCACTGTTGTGCCTGTTCGGTCCGGGGTGCATAACCAGGACGACGATTGAAACGACGGTCGACAACGATGCGGTAAAGCTGCAATCGCCATGGCTTAATCTTCGGATCTCCCTGAAGCAACCGGCTTTCGAGATGATGGACGTTGACAGCCTGGGTGGGGGTAAGTGCTGCACCAATCTCCTCCGTGTTCCGGCGTCGCCCAAGAAACCGTTCGTTGCCAGGTCCGATATGAAGCGCGGGGCGAAAGTCGAGTACCGTCTCGCGGACGTAGCCGCCGACTCGATTCCCGGCTGGACGATTCTGGCTGGCGAACGGGAAATCACTTTCATTTCGGCCTGCTCCGGCGCCGTGAAACCGGAAGCGATGACGTTCGAGTTCAACACCTCTGTCTGCCACGTAACCCTTCTTGGCTTGTTCAACAAGGACGGCACGGTTGCGCTGCCCGCAGTCCTGCACCTGCCCAGCCGCGGCACTTTCCGTATCACTGCACCGGCCGCGAAGAACGCTGCGCTGGTATACGAGTCAGGAGAAGGTTTCGTGAAGGTGAAATTTGCGCCCGCTACCGAAAGCGCGCCGCGGATCGAATATCATCTCGAGGTTACCACGATCCATCCAAGGTTGCCCGGGATCGAAACCGACAAAAGGTTCGATGCTTTTCGGCGCGATTGGCTGAACATCTTCCAGCTCAATCCTGCCCGGCGTGTGCTTTCCAATCACGCCGCCAGCGACACCTGCGCGTTCTGCTATTACGAATACGCTGATATCGCGCTCAATACGCCGCCGCTGGCTGGCAATCTGACCGCGCTCGATCTTGTGCGCCAGACGCTCGATTACATCCTGGCCGGAAAGAAAGCCTACGGCATGCCCGGCTATGAAGCCGGCGCTTTTCCCATCGAATCATCCGACACTTTTCCTTCGCTGCTGATCGCGGCGCGCGATTACGTGTCGGGCACCAGGGATGTCGCCTGGCTCCGTGCCAATTACGCCGGGATCAAGGCCTGGGCCGATAAGATGATCGCCACCGACCGCAATGGCAACGGGCTCATCGAGTACAGCGCCGCCACTGGCAACTCCGGTTCCTGGAACGAGGGCAAGCCATCCGTCCGTCCATCCAACTGGTGGGATACCATTGGGTTTGGTCATGAAGACGCTTACGCAAATGCGCTCGCATATCGCGCCTTGCGCGGCATGGAGGCAATGGCCGGCGATTTGCGCGAGGAAAAGGATAACCTTTACTATCGTGAGGCTGCCGACAAGATCAAGGCTGCCTATTTCACCGCCTTCTACAATCCGGACACCGGAGTGCTGGCCGGTTGGCGAAGCGCAGACGGTCAGCTTCACGATTACTATTTCCTCTTCGTCAACGGTGCCGCGATTCATTACGGCCTCGTTCCGAAGGATAAAGCCAATGCCATTATGGACCGGCTTCTCGCCAAGATCAGGAAGGTAGGGTACACCCGGTTCGATATGGGCCTGCCTGGCAACCTGGTTTCAGTGGCACGCAAAGATTACGCCCATAAGGACCGGCGCTTTGGTGGTGGAAGCCGCGAGGACAACGCCGATGGTTTCGAGATATATGAGAACGGCGGCGCCACCGCCTGTTTTGCTTACTTCACGCTGGCTGCCTTGTATGACCTTGGCCGGCGCGTGGAAGCCGACCAGATCCTGATGCCTATGCTTGCGGGATTCGACCAGGGCGGCTTCGAAGGCCAGGGTGCCAGCGGGATGTCCAACGACTGGCGGAAATGGGATGGCACGCCGATGGGATATGAAGGTTTTCTTGTGGACAACTACTATGCTTTACTGGCGGTCGTTAACCGCGTCTTAAAAGATCGCCAGGCAAAAGGGCGATAGGAAATTGTCAGCATGTTCAGATGATAAATAAAGGAAGTTGAGACGATGAATATACTTAAGGTGAATATCTCAGTGTGGATGGTTTCCCTAATTACTGGCCTGCTCCCGGTTGGCCAGCCTTTGTACGGAGCAGCGCCGGTCCCGCAACCGCCTTATGTGGGAGTGTCCTATTATCCGGAAGTTGCCGGCGACGAAATCGACAGGGACATCCGGCAGATGAAGGATGTCGGAGTCAACATGGTCCGCATGGGTGATTTCTCCTGGTCCCGAATGGAGCCGGACGAGGGGAAGTACGATTTCAAATGGCTCCACCAGGCGGTTGACAAATTCACGGCGGCCGGCATTGCCGTGGTCCTGTGCACGCCTACCGCCGCACCGCCGGTGTGGCTGAGCGGGAAGCATCCTGAGATCCTGCGCGTCAGTGCGGCAGGACAGACAATCGGACACGGCGGTCGGCGTCAGAATTGTCCAAACTCGCCGACATATCAGAAGTACTCTGTGGGCATCGCAGAGCGGCTTGGAACTGAGTTTGCAAAGTCTCCAGCTGTAGTAGCCTGGCAGGTTGATAACGAGTTCTGGGATGAATGTTTCTGTCCCCGCTGCGGAAAGGCGTTCCACGCATGGCTGAAGAAGAGGTTTGGAACTATTGAGGCGCTGAATAAGGCATGGCTCACGGTTTTATGGAGCCAGGAGTATCAGTCGTTTGAACAGGTTCCGCTTCCGAATCCGCAGCGTGTCGGTGGTCGGCATCACCCGTCACTGCGGGCGGCATACCGGCATTTTATGAGCGACAGCTATATTGCCTTCTGCAATGCCCAGGCCCGGGTACTGCGCGACAAGACCGGCCGGCCCGTGACCACCAATGCGCATAATCCTGTTTATCAGCGTATCGATTACGAGGCGCTTTTCTCGGGATTGGATATCGTGTGCACCGACAGTTATGCCGATGCCGGTGCGCTGTTGCGATATGCCTTTGAAGCCGACTGGATGCGGCCGCTCGGGAAGCGGTTCTGGCTTGCGGAAACATCAGCCACCCACGCTGCCGCCACCTCGGTGGGCGATAGAGATTCGCTGGTCTTTACGCCAGGAGCCCTGCGCGCCAAGATGTGGCTTACCTACGCGCTTGGCGGCGAGGCTGTGAGCTTCTGGCTCTGGCGTGCGCACTGGGCTGGACAGGAACTGGAACACGGCAGTGTGGTTTATCCATGGGGTGATGAGTGCGCCAACACCGGAGAAATCCGTGCCGTTGCCGCGGAGCTGGCCGCGCATGCCGACTGGATGCGGACTACTCGACCGAAGCCTGCTGCGGTAGCCATGCATTACGGTGTGCCGACCCAATGGCAGTTCGAGGTCAGTCCTATTGCTGATGGATTCAACTATGACTCATCAATCACCGGGTTTCACCGCCTGCTGTCTGAAACAGGTATTTCAAGGGATGTGATAATGGCGGGTGCGCCTGTTGACAAATACCAGGTTGTTCTTTCACCTTACCTGCCGGCAATTGACGCTGACTTGATGAAGCGCATGCGGAGTTTTGTTGAGCAGGGCGGAACATGGGTATTGGGCCCGCTTTCAGCGTGCCGTACACCGGAAGCAACTGCGCACAAGGATGCCTGTTATGGAGCTGATTTTGAGAAATGGCTGGGCATCCATGTGCGCCACAGGCTGACACCAGGCGGAGTTACAAAACTCAAGGCCGAAGGCGAAACAACCGGTTGCCGGTTGTGGTGCGACGCCTACGAACTGCGTCAAACAGATCGCCGCGTACTGGCCGCATATTCCGGTGGACCGCTTGACGGACTGGCGGCGGTAGTGGAATGTCCGATAGGTAAGGGTCGAGTAATTCTTCTTGGCACCCAGCCGGATGATGCCTGGCTTAAGAAATTGATCGGGCGCCTGGCTCCTCGGGCGGGGATTGAATCCGATTCCGGTGTTGTGGTGGCTGAACGGGTGACTGCGGAAGGCAAGCCGGCCGGCGCTGTAATTGTCAATACCAGGCGTGAATCTGCGACGTATCAATACGGCAAATCAGGGTTGAAGACGTTGGCTGGTTATGCTGTTGAAATCGTGAATGGGTTGTAAATGTGATTGATGATTTACCTGCTGGTGTTCTTATCGGGCTTTGCCGGGCTGGTCTATGAAGTGCTGTGGATGAAGCAGCTCGGCCTGCTCTTCGGCAACACGTCCCATGCCGCCGCGGCAACCCTCGCCGCCTTTTTTGCGGGGCTCGCGGCCGGAAGCTGGTTCTGGGGGCGGCGCTGCCAGCGTATGAAAAATACTCTTCGCGAGTACGCCTGGCTTGAGGTCGGTATTGCCGCTACGGCGCTGATCTATTTCGGAATCCTCGATATCTACTTCCGGATATACCCGGCGCTCTACCAGCGCGTTGATTCGGCAACGATGCTGCTTACTGTCAAATTCGCGCTTGCCCTCCTGCTTGTTTTTCCACCTGCCTTCTTCATGGGTGGAACTATACCTGTCATGGGCCAGCACGTTATACGGAACCTGTCCAAGTTCGGGACAACATCAGCACTGCTTTACGGTGTTAACACGCTTGGCGCGGCCATCGGGGCGTGCCTGGCAGGTTTCTGCCTGCCGCTGTGGCTTGGATTCAGGGCTACCTGTATTGGATCAATGATTGTGACGGGATCGATTGCGCTGACAGCATTCAGGATGTCGCGTGGGACCGCGATGGAAGTCGAGGGAGCAGGGCAGGATAGGGCCTCTGCCCAGCCTGCAGGCAGCAGTGGCCGGTGGCCGCTCCTGCTGGTCTGCTTCCTGTCCGGTTTCGGGATGCTTGCGCTTGAGGTGCTGTGGACCAGGATGTTCGCGCAGGTGCTTGAGAACTCCGTCTATACCTTTGCGGCCATCCTGGTAGTGGTCCTGCTTTGCCTTGCAGCCGGCGCATTCATAAGTTCAAGGCTTGCCCGGCTCCAGATTTCTCCGCTGTATGTCCTTGCCGTTCTCCTGCTGGCCGGCGGGCTGGCGGTGTCGGTGACTCCTTTTGTCTTCATGCGGCTCACGGACTCACTGCATATAATTGTCTCTACCGGTACGTGGCTGCAGTACCTTGGTTTGATCTTCAAGAACGTGATTCTGACCATTGCTCTTCCCGCGCTTGTGCTTGGTACGATCTTTCCGTTCCTGATGAAGGCGGAGGAGAAGCATGCCGGCTCGGCAGGCCTAAGCCTTGGTATCCTGGCCGCGGTAAATACGGTCGGCGCAATACTTGGCTCGGTGATATGCGGTTTCGTGTTTCTCGGGAAGTTCGGCATGTGGGGTACGATGCAGGTGCTCTCGGTTATCTACCTGGTTGCAGCCCTGGTGTTTCCTGCGGGATGGGATAAGAAGGGCATAATATTGAAGGCAGTATGTGCAGTGTTGCTGGTTGTGCAGTTTGCAGTGCTGGATCCAAAGGGCCTCCCCGTAAACAGTGTCGACAGTCTGCGCAGGCCGGAGGAGATACTTGAAACGTGGGAAGGAAGCGACTGCACGGTTGCCGTCGCGCGTGATGCCTACGGCCTGTCCATAAAGATCAACTCGCACTACGGGCTGGGTTCAACAGGTGCGGCCCCAATGGAAAGATTCCAGGCGAGTATACCTCTCATGGTCTGTCCGCAAACAAAGAGCATATTCTTCCTGGGGCTGGGAACGGGCATTACCGCCGGCAGTGCGCTTGATCCGCAGTTCACCAATGTAACGCGCGTGGTGGCGTGCGAGCTTGTTCCGGAGGTCATAACCGCCGCGAAAAAATATATAACGAATGTTGAAGGCAATGATTTTACCTGCGGACTTTTCAAGGATCCGCGTGCGACAGTGCTGGCGGAGGATGGACGTCATTACCTGATGGCCGCGCATGAGAAATTTGACATGGTCAATTCCGACCTGTTTGTGCCGTACCGTTCCGGGGCCGGCAGTCTTTACAGTAAAGAACATTTTAAGAGTGTCAGGGACCGACTGGAGCCGGGCGGGGTATTTTTCCAGTGGCTTCCGCTGTACCAGGTTACCGAGGATGAGTTATTTGTAATTATCAGGACTATGCTTGAAGTGTTCGACCAGGTCACTCTCTGGCGCAACAATTTCCAACCCGGCGAGGAAGTGATTGCCATCGCGGGCCATAAGGATCGTACGCCTTTGCCCTCGTGCGACATCGACAGCAGTGCTGACAAGCGTTTTGCTGTTGAAGGAAAGGACTATCGTGATATTGCGCATCTCTCGCTGCCGTTCAACCAGCAGACGATTCTTTTTTTCTATTGCGGCAACCTGACCGGCGCGAAGGAGCTGTTTGCCGGGCGCCCGATTAATACTGATGACAAGCCGGTAATCGAGTACATGGCCCCGCGCACCTACCGCAACAGGAAGGAAACCTCCAATCCCTGGTTCGTGGGGCCGCGGATCGCCATGCTTGTTGATGAGATCCAGAAACGCTGTCCGCCGGCGACTGATCCACTGCTTGTAAAAAGGTCAGCGGAAGACCGGCGCCTGCCTGCCGCCGCAGCCGCCTATCACTGGGCGCGGATCTGGCAGCTGATCGGTGATGAAAAAGAGTACAGGCTGGCTTGGCAGCGGTTTGTAGATGAGTGGACAGCTAGTACCCGATAATTGACTGGTTGTTATTCGCGTGGGTCTCTGGCTAAGCATCCATTCTTTGTCCTAACATTCCCTGTGTTAGGTCCGGTTTTGATGATTTTAGGGGCAATTTGCATCCAAAATGATTGTTTAGGCAGTTTTGGGTTTGTCACCTGTTTGTCGCCTATGAGGAAAGTTGCGTTCCGGATTCGCTGGTGGAAGAATCTTATCAGAAGACAGTAGTCAGAAGTCAGAATCCAGAATTCAGTATAAATTATGGAAAAAATAAATGGGGACATGGAAATGAAAAGAACGACATTGGTTGGTGCTGTATGTATGTGTGCATTTATGCTCGCGGGCGTTGTCAGCTTGCCGGCGGCCGGCAATAAGGCACCGGCAGGAATTCCGCTTACTGCCGAGGGTGAAAAGCTTCTTGCAAAATATTCCGATATGCTGACCGCATTGAAGGCGGAAAATGTCAAAGCATTGCCGGCTGTGGACGAAAAGAAGAAGGCGGCCTTCAAGGATGCAGGTGACGCGGTCAAGAAGGCGGAGGCAGATGCAAGTGCCGCGCAGAAGCCACTGGATAAGATCAAAGCTGCAGAAGCCCTAGTGGGACACGCGAAGGGCAAGTGGATCGGCGGCGCCGAGAAGGGCATTGCACAGGCGGAGGCCTCGCTGAAGAAGGCGACAACGGAGGCCGAACGGGAAGCGGCGAAAAAGGAACTGGCCAAGTGGCAGGCTAACAAGGAAGACGGCGTCAAGGCACTCAAGGATCGCCAGGCCATTCTTGATGCGGCAAAGGCTGATGAGTCAAAATATATCGAGGCGAGCAAGGCAGCCCAGGCTGCGCTGGTCCAGGCACGATCCAACCAGCTCAACTCGGCCAAGGCAATGTTGGCAGACGTAATGCCGTTCCTGTCCAGCGACAAGCTGGATGCTAAGCTCGTAAAGTGCACGGTACTCGCCAATGCCACACCGAAGGGGTTAGCTGAATTTGCACAGCAGGGAAAGGAACAGGAAGACCTGGTGGAGAAACTGCTGGCCGATGCCGATTTGATGAAGCAGATGCTCGCAGCCGGAGGTGCCAGGGGTGGCAATTACGGACAGGCGATGAAGATCTATAGCGATATTCAGAAGGCAAGTTCGCACGCAAAAGATGGCATTTTCAACCGGCTGGCGCTGGGCACGAGCCTGGAACATGCGGTTCCAGTTGGTCAGCGCAACGCGGATACCGAGACCAAGGCGCCCGCCATTGTCGATCCGGTCAAGAGGTACCTGCATTACGAGAAGGCTTACCTTGATAGCGAACTGGATCCGGCATTCAAGGATATGAGTGCCTGGGAGTGCCGGTCGATTGTCAACAGCGAAGCTCCCGATCACATTCTGGCATGGGGGCGTGAGATGTTGCGTAATTACCGCCCCGACCATATCGTCACTTCCGACTACGGCTGGCGGTATTCCGGAGCGGTGAGGACCGACGTCGCCTACAGGCATTCGCAGGAGTATAAGGATACCGACTCACTGCAATTCTTCCAGAACGTGATAAAGAACGGCGGTATCTGCGGCCGGCGCGCTTTTTTTGGAAAGTTCATCGTCAAGTGTTTCGGACTTCCGAGTGTTGAGCGGCCTCAAGTCGCTCATGCAGCGCTGGCCCGTTGGACTCCAGGCGGATGGGTTGTCAATCTTGGCGCTGGCTGGGGGTATTCCGGAGCCAAGGGCGTCATGGGGTTGACGGACGCTGACTTCCTACTGGAAACGCAGATGCCGAAGTATCCTGCGGACCACATAAAGGCGTTGCGCGCCCAGTGGATCGGAGATGTTTTAGGCGAGGAGAAGTACAACGGCCAAAAGCCAGGCAGCGGCGGTTTGTGGAATGTCATGGCGCTCTTTGAGAAGAAGGCGATTGTTGCAGGAGCGAAGCCTGTTCAATTGGCGGCGCTGGGAACGGAACTTGGCGAGGCGAATGAATCTGCTGAGGCTAAGGCGAAGGCAGTCGAGAATGCAACCGTTACGGATGATGATAAGAAAATTGTCGTTGGTTCAGGCGGTGTGATCACGATTCCGGCGGCTGCCTGCAGCGGCGTGCAGCCGATGAAGAGTTTTCTGAAGGGACTGCAGACGTTCTGCGCCGGACCATTCAGCTGCAGCGTGGAGGCCTCGAATGCCGGCAAGTACAACCTCACGGCGCGCGTGGTCACCGTGCATGATGAGGGAAAGGTCCAGTTGACGGTGAATAATGCAAAGGATCCTGTCGCCATGGTCATCCCATTCACCTGCGGTAAATGGGAAACGACCAGGCCGGTAGAGATTACGCTGGTCCAGGGAAAGAACGTGCTGAATTTCGCGAAGCCGGAGAAGGGCTTTACATTCAAAGACATCACGCTGACGCCTGTGAAATGAAGCAGTCCTTGTGCCCTGTCAGTATGTTTGGAGATTATATGGTGTTTCAGCGCGAAACACCTTTGCCTGAAGGATGGGAAGTGAATCATAAATGCGGTCGCTCTGCAGCTGAAGAAGGAGGGAAGGTAAATGAAAAGTAATATGCGATTTGGTGTCGGATGCTTGTTGGCTGCGTTTTTCCTGGCGGCGCTGCCATGCAGTGACCGGGCTGTTGGTGCCGAGAGTGCTGCCACAGCAAAGCCGGCAATTGGGCCGGGCGGGCTGGGCGTGATATGGTTCAATAGTCCGGCGCCAGACACCAGTCCTGGATGGATGCAGGAGGCTTTGCCGATAGGGAATGGCCGTCTTGGCTGCATGGTTCACGGCGGAATCGGGCGGGAAAATATTCAATTCAATGAAGACACCCTGTGGATAGGCGATGAGAGCGATACCGGCGCGTACCAGAACTTCGGGTATCTGTATATTGACTTCGGAGGAGGCAGCAACGCAGTAGCTTCCGGGCCGGAATACCGGCGTGAGCTCGATATCAACAAGTCGCTAATGACCATCAGCTATGAAAAAGAAGGCGTGAAGTACCGGCGCGAATATTTTGCAAGTCATCCGGCAAATGTCCTGGTCTTCCGTCTTACCGCCGACCAAAAAGGCGCCTACAGTGGGACCATATCGCTCCAGGACACTCACAATGGAACCTTTAAGACTGAAGGCAACCGGATATCCTTCTCCGGTAAGTTGACAGGCAAATACGGAAAGCCGGATGAGAATTACGCGATTTCGCTCTCATACGAAGCACAGGTCCTGGTCCAGAACGAGGGTGGTTCACTGAAGACTGACGAGAACAGGATTGTCTTCAAGGATTGCGACAGCCTGTTGATCATGCTCGACGGAGGCACCGACTACCTGAACCAGCGCGAGAAAGGATGGAAGCAGGAGCATCCTCACGCCCGTATCACCGACCGTCTTGCCAAAGCATCAGGCAGATCGTTTGACGATCTTCGCAACGAGCACATCAAAGACTACCAGCAGCTGGTCAACCGCGTGAGCCTGGATGTGGGGAAGACGCCTGACGCGGCGCGGGAACTGGCAACCGGCGCCAGGCTGGCTGCCTACAAGCAAGGCAATCCCGACCCGGACCTTGAAGAGTTACTTTTCCAGTATGCGCGCTACCTGATGATCAGCAGTTCCAGGCCGGGTTGTATGCCGGCCAACCTGCAGGGACTGTGGAACTTCCGGAACAGGCCGGCCTGGCGATGCGATTATCATTCGGACGTGAACGTGGAGATGAACTACTGGTTTGTCGACGCAGCCAACCTTTCGGAATGTTTTACTCCATATTCCGAGTGGCTGTATTCGGTGATCCCTGTAAGACGCGATGCAACCCAAAAGGAATTCGGGATACGAGGCTGGATGACCCGCTCAGAAAATGGAATCTTTGGAGGGGCAACATATCACTGGGTCCCAGGCGATGCGGCCTGGCTTGCACAGAACATCTGGGACCACTACGCGTTCACCCTTGATGGGGAATACCTGAAGACCAGGGCATACCCGATAATCAAGGAGCTCTGCGAGAGCTGGGAAGATTACCTCAAGGAAGGACTTGGCGGCAAACTTGTCAGCCCTGCAAGTATTTCTCCTGAGCACGGACCCAAGGCTGAAGGCAACTCTTACGAGCAACAGCTGGTTTATGATCTCTTTTCCAATTACATAGACATGTCGAAAGCGCTTGGTGTAGACGAAGAGTTTCGCAAGAAAGTTGAGACAATGAGAGGGCGTCTTCTAGGGCCCCAGATCGGCAAATGGGGGCAGTTGCAGGAATGGGCGGCAGACCTTGACGACCAGAAGGACCAGCACAGGCACCTTTCACACCTGATAGCTGTTCATCCAGGCCGCCAGATCTCGCCTGTGAACACTCCCAAACTGGCCGATGCGGCAAAGGTCTCAATGAATGCGCGCGGGGACGGAGCAACAGGCTGGAGCAAGGCGTGGAAAATCTGCATCTGGGCGCGTCTTCACGACGGCGACCGCGCCTATAAGCTTATCGGTGAATTTATCAGGGGCAATGTCTATCCTAACCTGTTCGGCTATCATCCGCCCTTCCAGATAGACTGCAATTTCGGTTATGCTGCAGGAGTGAACGAGATGCTCGTCCAGTCCCACATGGGCTACATCCATCTGCTGCCTTCGCTGCCTAAGGCATGGGCTACGGGAAGTGTCAAAGGCCTGCGCGTCCGCGGCGGGTATGAACTTGATATGGAGTGGAAGGACGGCAAGCTGGTACAGGCAATGATACGCAATATTTCAAATCCTGGCTCTGAGTGCACAGTGTGTTACAACGGCGCGACAACGAAGGTTCCCGTAACCAGGGGCCAGTCAGCTGCGTTTAGCGGGAACGTAAAGCCGTGATGCTGAATATGATGGTTGGCCGTTATTATTGAAAACGCTGAGAAGGAAGATGTAAATATGAACCGGCGTGACTTCCTTAGAGACAGTTCTTGTGCGGCGCTGCTGTTTGGTTTGGGTGGATGCAGCTTGAGGCCTTTGCAAAACGAAAACGGAAGAGCAGGGCGAAGGCTTAACATCCTGTTCATAACAGCCGACGATATGAATTACGACTCCAGCGGCTGTTATGGCGGCCCCATCAGGGACCTGACACCTAACCTGGACCGCCTTGCCAAAGAGAGCATCCGTTTCGTGAATGCATATTCGACGGTTGCAGTATGCCAGCCGGTGCGCCAGATCATGCAGACTGGTCTCTACCCGCACCGCAATGGAGCTATGGGGTTTTTCCCCATCAAACGCGAAGTTCGCACACTCAATGAACAACTTCATGACGCTGGATACCTGGTCTCAATGTTCGGCAAGAATAATCATCATCTCCCGAAAAACAAATTCTGTGTTGATCATGTTGAGACTTCGATCAGCCGTCATCCGTCGAAAATTGCTGCGGCCACGAGGAAGTTCCTGGGGGCGGCAAGGGAGCAGGGCAGGCCGTTCTTCCATAACGTCAACTGCTATGATCCACACCGCCCGTTTATAGGAATCAAGGGGCCTGACGACCTGGCCGAAGGTGAAACGCCCAGCCGCTGGATAAAGCAGGAGGAAGTAAAAGAAGTTCCTGGATTTCTTGAGGACATGCCGGAGATTCGCCGGGAATTGGCCGGCTATTACACAAATGTCCGCCGGCTTGATGACTGTGTTGGTGCAGTGCTGAATGTGCTTAATGAGGAAGGTTTCGACAATGATACGATTGTGATGTTTTATGGCGGTGATCATGGCATGTCGTTTCCCTTTGCAAAGTCGAACGATTATGAGAACAGTTCGCGCGGTGCGCTGATCATCCGGTGGCCTGGCGTGGTTAAGCCCGGCATTGTCGACTCTGACCATCTTGTTTCAACGCTTGACTTTGCTCCAACCCTGCTCGAAGCGGCAGGGCTGCCTCCAATTAAAGGCATCGATGGCCGCTCGTTCCTGCCGGCACTGAAAGGCGGGAAAATGGCAGGGTGGGACCGCGTTTACACATTCTACAATGCTGCGTTCGGCAACAATTGGCTGCCGATGCGCTGTATCCGCACCAGGGACCGCGCATATATCTGGAATGCCTGGAGCGATGGTAAGCGGGAATACCACACTGAAAATATGTCCGGCCTTACATGGAAGTCCATGGTTGCCGCCGGCGCGAATGATCCTGCAATAAAGGCCCGTGTTGATTTCTATCTCTACCGAGTTCCGGAGGAATTCTATGATTTGACTAATGACCGGTGTGAGCGCAGGAACCTGATCGCCGACCCGTCTCGGCAGGCGGAAATCGAGGAAATGAGGAAGGATCTCCTTTCGCTCATGCAGCGCACCGGGGATCCGTTCACTGAGGCGTTTTCCCGCCGCGACAGGAAAGATCTTGTTCCTGCCGTCCTTGAGCAGCTGAACAGGGAATATTGCGGGAAGCCAGGACTCAATCAGAAAATCGTTGATCCATAATGTTTCGAGCGCCGCCGGGCTGGCGATTACTGACGTTGAGTCGCATGATCTCAGGGGTAGTTTCTGGGCGGTAGAGCCGAGGCTGCTGGAGCGGCAATTTGGGTGTACGTGTGAGGCAAGGCCTGGGGTGTTCGGCATTTCGGCCTCCCTCTCGCGGCCGACGAGAGACTCGTCGAACCGCGAGTAACTGGCGGTAGCGGAAAATGGATAAATAGTTTCTGAAGGTAAACGGGCTAAAGGGGCTAAAGAGGAGGGTGAGTTGTGAAAGTTCGACGAGGCTTTTGGGGTATGAAGAAACTGGTTTACATGTCTGCGCTGCTGGCCACCATGACAGGGCTCAGCTTTTACGCCGCCGAGGAAACGGAACTGCTTAGGGAGAATACCGGCCAAGGCCGATTTATTGACGCGCACGTTCATTTCACTTGCTGCAAGGCCGATGAGCTGGATAAGGCGGCTGAATGGATGAAATCGAACAGCGTGCAACGGGTCATCAACTATCCGCTGGCCCAGTCCCGTCCCAAAAACGACGTCGAGCGCAAACAGATGCTAGAAAATTACGCGAAGTACAAAGGCCGGATCGACCGCGCTTGCGTGATCTTTCCTGAGGAAGTAAAAAGCGTGGAAGAAGCCGTCAAACTGCTAACCATGGAGAAGCAGGACGGCGCCGTCTGTTTCGGCGAGCACTACGGCGAGAATCTGAAGTTCGATGATCCCAAGAATCTGCGTTTGTACGAGGCCTGCGCCAAGGTAGGACTGCCGGTGATGTTTCATTACAACGACAAGCACAGAAACGTGGACGAGAAGGGGATGCCCCGGCTCGAGAATGTTCTGAAACTTTATCCTAATTGCATTCTCATTGCCCATGGCGACTGGTGGAGGAGTATTTCAGACGGCTCCTGTGACCGGGTCCTCAAAACCTATCCGAATTTGTATGCGGATATCTCTTGCACGGTTGGGCGGAGCCTCATTGGCCGTGACAAGAAACTGGCGAAGGAGTTCTTCATACGTAATGCCGACAAGCTGCTTTTCGGAACCGACAGCGGCTGGTGGTCGTTTGGCAAGAAATCTGCGCCGGAGTTCTCTCTGCTTGATGAGCTTGATCTTCCGGCTGATATTGTAGATAAAATCTGCCGTAAGAATGCCGAGCGGCTGTTCTGGGGCGTCAAAGAAGGAAATTCAGCCAAGCAAGGAGCCAGAGTGGCGGAGCGGAGTCAAGCCACAGGCAAGTAAACAGGTGAAGTAACCGGTTTTGGTCAGGGGATAGCTGTGAGTTCTTGTTGCAGCAACATAGTCGGGGCACAGATTGGTCCCCGAAAGTTACAGAAAAATGAGGTAAACCATGAGTATAATGAACAGGATTGAAAATATTTTCTTTGGCTGTGCGGCTGTGGTTGGTTTGTTCTACGCGTCCGCGGTCATGGCGGCGGTCGAATTGAAACAGGATGACGCGTCAGGCCGGGTCATCCTGTGCAATCAGGCTGTTTCCCTTGCTTTTAACCCGTCCAACGGCACGTATGCGATTACCGACAAGGCCACCGGACAGTTGATGGTGGACAAGGCGGGTATGTCAGCCGATTCCTGGGGAAATGCCGAAGGAATGCGGTTCACCTGGACGCAGGAGGATGCTAAGGATTCGCTCGGCGCCGGTAAACGGCTCATTGTGGCCATGGAACATTCCGGGCCGCGCGCGGTTCCTGTCTACCTGTTCACCTTCACGGTTTATGAGGGAAGAGGGGCGGTAGTCATGGGGTTTGGCATGCGCAACACCATGAAACATGGTGCACGGCTGATGAAGTCTTCGCCGCTGGCACACGGCCGCCTGCTGTCAGGCGTGGCGCTGGAAACACCGCAGACCCTCAACGGCGCCGCCGGTTCAGATCGCCCGCGCGTCGAGGCGGGGCTAAGCCGTACGTGTCCTAACAGCCTCTTGTTGACCGGCACAGCTGACGGGAAACGGCGGTCATTGGTATGGGGCGGGCTGGCGAACATGGACTTCGGGAAATGGGTTGACCTGAAGGACGGCACGATTGAGATACGCGCAGAAGATCCTGTGGGCCGCCTGGTGGATCCTGGAAAAACGTACATCTCAGAAGACACCCTGTACATTGATGTCACCCAGCCAGATCCGTTTATCGCTCTCGAAACCTATGGCCTTGCCATGCGTGATGCAAACCATGCACGGCCGAACACCTATGATTTTCCGACACTGTGCGGCTGGGCTGTAGGAGCGTTGAGCGGACTGGGCAACATCAATAACAGCGTAGCGTTGATATCTGAGCTGGAGATGGCGCAGAAGGCTGGTGTCACGAAATATACCAAGGTTGCCATCCGTCTTGAACCAGATACCTATTGTTACCACGATGGCAACACGGAGCAGGGCTGGTGGGATGATGCGCACTGGTCGAAATACGGGCATTTGGTCGCCCCGTATGACACATTTGCCAAATGGTGCGCGGCGCTGAAGGAACGCGACGGCATCCCGTTTACCTACTTCCAGGTTGGCCTGCCGTCGGACGACTACGCACAGGCGTTTCCCGGCCACATGCTGTTCAACGACATCTCAAAGCTGCAGGTCAAGCATCCGCATCACCAGCCGCTGGTAACTTTCGACTATACCGACCCGTCTTTCCAGAAGCACGTCCTGGCGACATGGCGCCGCCTGAAGAAAGACGGTATGCAGGGCATCAAGTTTGACTATCCTGAAACCGGCTGGCGGCCCGAGGGTGGTTTCGAAAACAAATATGCAACTACAGCCTTTGCATACCGCGAGGTGTTCCGCCTGTGCCGTGAAGGACTGGGACCTGACGCTTTTCTGCATGAACGCAACCTAGGGGAAACCGGACGACCGCTCCTTGATGTGACTGCAGGGCTTGTTGATATGCAGCGGGTCTGGGGCGACTCGAATGAATATGTGCCTGAGATGGTCAGCACATGCGGCCTGCGCTGGTATAAGAACCGCGTAGTGTTCAACTACTACCCGGACAGCAAGGCGGTACACAATCGCACGCCTGAGGTGTGCAAATCGCTGCTGACAATGGTGTTCCTGACCAGCGGGCGACTGGAGCTGGCCACGTCGTTCCGGTTGTTCAACCAGGAAATGCTCCGTGATGTCACGCGCATCTATCCGCTTTACCGCGAACCGCGCAGCGCGCGTCCGCTCGATGCATTCTGTGGTGGTGCTAATCCGAAGGTGTATGACCTGGAATTGACTCCCGAGTGGCACCAGGTGGCGCTGTTTAATCCCGACAAGGCCAACGCTGCCCCTGTCTCGGTGGCGCTGAGCGGAGAACATGTCGCCGGGGCCATCGGACTCGATGCCGCCGCGTCTTACTATGTCTATGACTTCTGGTCGGACACGCTTGTCGGCAAGTTCCCCGGAACGGCAAAAGTTGAGAGACAACTTGGGCCGACCCATTGCGCCATGCTCTCTATCCGCAAGGTGCAGACTGATCCGCAAGTCCTGTCCACCGACCGCCATGTGCTCCAGGGCTGGGTGGATCTGGCCAATGTCAAGTGGGACGGCAAGGAGCACTGCCTGTCAGGCGTAGCCAGGGTGATTGGCGGTGAACCATTCAAAATCGTGGTAGCCGGCAATGGCCGCACCGCAACCGGGGCGACCGCTACAGGGGGAACGGCGAGACTGGAAAAACACCCGGACGAGCTGGCGCAAATCATCCTTGAGCGTCCGGATAACGGTGAAGTCTCGTGGAAGCTCAACTACCAGTAATTTGTGCATCAACAATGAAACAAGGCATAACAATGAACAACAAGTCACGAATGCTATCCTTACCGGTTCTTCTGAAGAACATTTCATGTCTTACAGCAGGATCGGCCGTGATCCTGACGTTAGCAGCGTTCGCATGGGAGAAAGACAGGCCTGCGACTCCGCCGGTTATTCCGCCGAATCCAAATAATCTGCCCACGGTATTACTGATCGGCGACTCGATCTCTGCTGGTTATTACCCTTCTGTCGCCAAGGCCCTTGAAGGCAAGGCTGTAGTGGCGAAGAGCAGTGATAACGGGGAATCCACGGCTGTCGGAGTAAAGAAGATAGACGGCTGGCTGGGCGACACCAAGTGGGATGTCATTCATTTTAACTGGGGCGTGTGGGATATGTATGGTTGGCAGTATGCCTCGGACGACCGTTCGCCCGCAGCGTACGCGCAAAGGCTTGAAACATTAGTCGTTCGCATGAAGAAGACGGGCGCCAGGCTGATCTGGGCTACGACCACGCCGGTCCCTCCAAAAGCTGAGAGTACCATGCTCAAGCGATGGAAGAAGGAAGTTGTGATTGACCAGGAGCTCGAACGTCAATATCAGGAAGCGGCATTGAAAGTCATGAAGAAGTATGAGGTGCAGGTGGATGACCTGTACTCACTGCTGAAGCCGCGCCGGAGTGAGTTTCAGGCCGATGACAACGTTCACTTTTCAGGAGGCGGATCCGCCCTGATGGCAAAGCAGGTTGCCGACTGCATCCTGAAGAATCTTGGCAGTGCGGCGGAGAACCGCGACACGGATCAAAAGAAGGAGCCATCCTCCGCAAAGAGGTCGGTCAAGGAAATGCAGGAGGAATTCCTGAAACTGAAGTTCGGGATGTTCATCCACTACAACATGGAAACATACAAGGGTGTGCAGTGGGTATCGGGGTATCACAGTCCTGCCGACTTCAATCCGGGCGGACCGATTGATACCGATGCCTGGGCCGATGCGGCGAAATCCGCCGGGATGAAGTATGCCGTTCTGACCGCAAAACATGTCTCTGGCTTCTGCCTGTGGGACAGCAACTACACGACCTATGACGTCATGAACCCTGAATGTCCGTACAAGCAGGACCTGGTGGCGCAGTTCATCAAGTCGTTTAAGAGCCGCGGATTGAAGGTGGGGCTGTACTACTGCTGGCGCAGTCCTGGGTTCAAGGCTGAGTACAAAGTCCTGCCGCCGGAATGCGATCCGGCAACGCACAGTCTGAAGGAGCAGAACGAATTCCAGATGAAGCAAATAGCCGAGCTTATAGAAAAGTATCCAGATGTCTTCTATATATGGAACGATGGACTCGATACGGATGTCATGCCGGCTGATGAAGCGGTAGCCTGGTTCCGGGGTATGCGTCCGGACTTTATCGCCAGCGCCAACTGGTGGGACTGGGGTAAAAAGGGGACTCCTTATGTCGATATCGCTGTCAAGGAAATGAAGCACTTTCCGGAGACCAATACGGCGCCGGGCGAGACCTGCTGGTGTCTTGAGAAGAGCTGGTTCTGGAGTGAAGGTACACGCCCTAAGACGGCTAAACAGATTGTGGATCTCCTAACCACCGTGAACAGCAGACATTCGAATTTCTTGCTTAATGTCGGTCCAGGCAAACATGGCAAGTTTGAAGAATCAAGCGTCAAGGTGCTGGCTGAAGTCGGTAGACTGCTCAATCAGGATAATTCAGGTAAGTAGGAAAGAGCTGCAACGATTACAATATGAAATAGTTTGAAAAAGTGCTTGAAAGAATGCGATACTTATCATGTGCGTTTTAGGAGTGACTTGGTGCAGTATAAGGAGGCAAAATCTGAAAGTTGACTGTAAGAGACTCCTAATAACTCAATACATACAGTGAGAACACTTTCTTCAACGATCATGGTCTTGATGTTTGCCGTAACTTTGAAGGCACAGAGTATTGTAACATGGACTGGTTCCGGCGATATGGACTGGACCGAGCCGGACTCTACAAGCTGGAGCGCGACTTACAATACCAACGACATCGCGCAATTCAACGGATCGGGCCTGGGGACTGTCAATGTGAACGCCAGCGGAGTGACGCCGGGCGCGGTTATAATCAGCTCTGGTAGCTATACATTCTCAGGCGGCAGCATCGGCGGAACGGGAACGGTCACCAAATCCAGCAGCAGTACGGTGAACCTGTTAGGTGCCCACACCTACACAGGTGACACGATCATCAACGGCGGCATGCTGATCATCGGTGTCACTGATAACACTAGCGGTGCCGCTTCACTGGGCAGCGGTAACTATGCCGGAAACATTTACGTTGCATCAGGCGCCACGCTCTCCTTCAGGAGCGCCAGCGCCCAGACCCTTAGCGGTGCTATCAGTGGTGACGGAAACCTGTTTAAGGGGGGCAATGGCACGGTAGTACTCTCGACCAACAATACCTACACCGGCACGACGACCGTCGCGCCAATAGGTTCAGGCACTGGCGGCGGTATACTCAGTGTGGCCTCATTCAACAGCGTGTCGAATAATGTCGGTTTAGGCACGGTGCATTTGGCCAGCAGCGGCCTGGGTGCCCCGACCACCGTGGCCAATGGCACCATTACCATAGGAGCGAATATTCAGAACAGCAGTGTCACCCTGAAATACACCGGCCCCGGCGAAACAACTGACCGCATCATTAACATAATTTTTAATAATGCCAGAGATCGCACGCTTGATGCCTCGGGCTCCGGCCTCCTCAAGTTCACCAGTGCATTTACAGTAAATAATTCCGGGGGCAATATTATCCTTAGTGGGACCGGCTCTGGCGAGATTGCCGGCAGCATTCCTGCAAACGGCGGCAATGGCGTGACCAAATCCGGCAACGGTACTTGGATCCTTTCCGGCACCAACACCTATGCGGGTCCCACCACTGTCACCGGAGGTATTCTGTCCATCAACTCAATTGGCAATGTCAACGGCGGCGCCAGCTCCATTGGTAATCCAGGCTCCGTGATCAATGGCACGATTGCCATCGGGAGCACCACCACCTCTGCTAAGCTTACTTACACTGGTGCCGGGAACACCTCAGACCGTGTGATCGATCTCGCCGGCACGACCGGCGGAGTGACGTTGGATCAATCGGGCAGTGGCTTGCTGAGATTCACCAGTGACTTCACGGCCAGCGGCGCAGGTTCCAAGACGCTGACGCTGCAGGGTTCGTCTTCTGGTATCGGCGAAATAGATGGCGCTATAGTTGATAACAGCGGTGCTAATAAGACTTCACTGACGAAGGGTGGGACGGGAACCTGGATTCTCGCCGGCACGAATACCTACAGTGGGACGACAACGATAACCAACGGCACCTTGACGGGCGCGGTGGGTGGGTGTTGTTCAAACAGCGCGATCACAGTCAGCAATGCATCCGGCTTCACAGCCACTCTTGGCGTCAATGTAACCACAAACACGTTGCAGTGGACCTGCGCCAACCTGACCTTCAAGACCAATAGTGAAGCCGGAGCGCAGTTGAAATTCATATTCAGTGATGTGCCCAGTACCAATCTTGCCCCCCTCAACATAACAAACAACCTGTCATTCGTTGGTAATCCGCTTGTTGTGGTGAGTTCGCCGTCTCGCATTCCTTATGATATCTATCCGCTGATAATCGTTGGCGGCAATTCGCCATCTACTGCCCCGGTGCTGAGCGGAGTCACGGGCAGGCTTACATGGGGTGGTGCCGGCAATAAAACACTTTATATGTTGGTGCCAGCTCCCGGAATGATCATTACGGTTAAATAAAAAGGCTGTCCGGGACATCAGTCTGCCTATCTACCTATCTGCCTGACTAACTTGATGGCAGGCTGTGGGGAGCTTACGGGACAGTATCTGGCAGGCAACGCGGGTAAGGATATCGTGTGCCGCGTTCAGCTTAGGTGTTGTGCTGAAGTTTTGTCCAAGTCCACTGATAACAGCCGGGCGACTTGTCACCTGTTTGTCACCCATCGTAAAAGTTGTGTTCCAGGGAGGCGTCTGTGACAATCAGTGTCAGTTATCAGCTTTGTACGGCGATTAAGAAGCAGACTGTAAGGGGGGAGCATGAAAATAGCAAAGAGACAGTTCGTTGCGGTTTGTATTGCGTTGGGTATCACAGCTGCGGCTTTCGCCGCCGAACCGCAGGCAAATGCTCCGGCCATCGCGATTGGCTCTCCTTTCTGTGACCACGCGGTGTTGCAGCGTGAAATGCCGGTACCGGTCTGGGGCTGGAGCAAACAGGGCACGAAGATCACAGTCGAGTTCTCTCCTCAACCTGGTTCGGGGCAGGCGGGACAGAAGGTGACAACAGAGGCCGGCCAGAATGGTAAATGGGTGGTCAAGCTTGATCCGCTAAAGGCGAGTGACAAGCCTGCCGAAATGGTGATCAGCGACAGCGCTGGCAACAAGGTCATTCTCAAGGACATCCTTGTCGGTGAGGTCTGGATCTGTTCCGGACAGTCGAACATGCAGTATGGCTGGGGGAAGGAATCGCATCCCATGTTCAACTGGGGCGGTGACGCCGCGCTGGCCGCGTTGGTCCCAGATGCCAGAAAGAAGCCGATCCGCAGTTTTACGGTCCTGCCCGATGTCTCGTTCGCTCCCAGTGAGCATTGCAAAGGCTCATGGTCAACGGATGTTTCAGGCAGCGCCGTGGCATTTGGGTTTAGTTATGATCTTTATCAGAAACTGCAGGTCCCTGTGGGAGTGGTCGTGACGTGCTGGGGCAGTTCCAGTATTGAAGGCTGGATGCCGCGTGAAATGACCGCGCAGTTGCCTCACTTCAAGGCCATCATGGATGCTTTCGACGGGAACACGAACGTACAGAGCAGGGTTCGTGCGGCAATGGAGCGCGGCATCTCGCACGGTAATGTCTTTGTCAGGCAGCAACCTAATCTCCTGTACAATGCGATGCTGCATCCCTTTATTCCATATGCCTGCCGTGGGATGGTCTGGTACCAGGGGGAGGCCAATGGGCACCAGCCTGCACAATACGCGGAAAGTCTTCCGCTGTGGATAAAGCGCTTGCGCGTGGAGTGGGAACGCGAAGACTTTCATTTCCTGGTAGTGATGCTGCCGGGCCACGGGGACAAGGTCTGGCCATGGTTCCGCGAGATCCAGCTCGGGGTACAGAAAGTGCCGCACACATCTGTGGCCAATACCATTGACCTGGGCGACGAGAAAAATATTCATCCGGCAGACAAGGCGCCGGTCTGCGAACGGTTGGCGCTGCTTGCCCGCCGGGATGTTTATGGAGAGAAGATTGAGGCGCAGGGCCCGTTCTACAAGGGTTCCTCCGTTAAGGGAAATCGTGTGGTGATCGAGTTCACTAACGCCGACGGCCTGAAGACAACTGATGGCTCAGCCCCGAAAGGGTTCTGGCTTGCCGGCAGCGATAAAACCTGGCGCCAGGCCACGGGTATAATCAAGGGGAATACAGTAGAAATTGAGGCTTCCAGCCTTGCGGTACCGGCTTTTATTCGCTATGCCTTTTCAGGAAAGCCGGACGTGAATCTGGTGAACGGCGCCAACCTTCCGGCTTATCCTTTCCGTACGGACGACTGGCCGCAGTGAGAGGTAACGTGAGAATTGCGCACGAAGTGCCGGAACTATCCGGATTACCAGCTTGGAGGCTGTCGATTTTGCTGTCAGTGTGTTGCCGGTACAAGCGTGGTGAATCTGTTTAAGGAAGGCGTAAAGTTGAAGATCAAAGCATGGCTTAAAGTGCTTGTAATCAGTGCGACTGTCTGCGCTGAAGATGTCTTCTGCGCGGAAGAGCCCTGGTTTTCGCCTGGTGACACAACTTACCTTATTGATCCTCTGAAGGGGGATGACTCCAAGCCTGCCGGTAAGCCCTGGAAGACATACGGAAAGTTGAACTCAGTCAAGCTTGCGCCTGGAGACCGGGTGATTGTTTCTCCTGGAATCCAGACGGAAACGCTGATGCCGTCGGCTGCAGGAACCAGAGAAAAGCCGGTTACTATTAAGTTTTTGCCAGGGGTTCACACTATTGCCTCCAATAACGTGAAGCGGCTGGAAATGTTTGTTTCCAATTCACAGGACAGCACCGATCCAAAGCCGGTCGGAATACTCGTGCAGAACTGCAGGCATCTGCGTCTTGAGGGCGGAGGCATTGACGGGGCCGGGAAAACTTTGATCCTGTATGACGTGAGGATGGTCCAGGTATTCAATGACCATTCGGAGGATATAGCTTTTTCCGGACTGGTTTTCGATCTCAAGCGTCCCACAGTTTCCGAATTCCGCGTGCTTGAAGTGGGGGCGTCGAATGCCGTGATCCAGGTGGCCGAAGGCTCTGATTATGCCATTGAAAATGGAAAATTCTACTGGAAGGGTGACTGGGGGCCTGGCGGGTTTTGCCAGACTCTTATCCTGAAAGAAGGCAGGTGCCATCGTTCACGGGCTCCTCGCGGCTGGACAGGACAGGGACAGGCTGACGCGATAGCGACTGCGCTGGATGGACGCAAGGTCCGGCTGGACTATTCCGGTGGAGAGAGTGGGCTCAAACCGGGGTGTCAATATCATTTCCGTAACACCGTGCGAGACCGGGTAAGTGTCCATAATTCCCGGTGCAAGGACATCGTCTTTCGCGATTGTGACTTCTATGCCCTCACCGGAATGGGGTTTGTGAGCCAGTTTACGGAAAATATTATTTGCCAGAGGGTTCATGTGGCACCGCCGCGCGACTCGATCCGTACCTGTGCTGCATGGGCGGATATCTTCCAGTTCTCCAACTGCAAGGGCGATATCCTGGTGGATTCGTGCCGTCTCTCCGGCATGCAGGATGATGCGCTCAATTGCCACGGCACGTATCTTCGAATTGCGGGAAAAGGCGGAGAGCAGCAGTTGCTCGTCCGCTATGTTCATCCGCAGACCTACGGATTTGCCCCTTATGCCTCCGGAGATGAAATCGCGGTCATTAACGCCGGCAACATGCGAGAATACCCTGGTAATCCCCGTGCACAGGTCAGCAAGGTAGAGAGGGTGACCGATAAGGACTGGTTGGTCACAGTCAATGGCCCAATACCGGCCTTTAAAGATAACGATGTCATCGACAACATCACCTGGAATCCAAACATAACCGTACGCAACAATCATATCAGCGTTGACCCAGTACGCGGATTTCTCTTGGGTACCCGTGGCAGAATCGTAATTGAAAGCAATACATTTGAACGTTGCAGGATGCCGGGAATCCTGGTGGAGGGTGATGCTGAAAAGTGGTTCGAGTCGTCACCCATCCGCGACTTGCTTATCAGGAGCAATAGTTTCATTGACTGCGGAATTGAAATTTCTTCCACCGTTCGCGAGCCCAAGCCGGGAGAGCCTGTCCATGAGAACATCAGGGTTATCGACAACTATTTCGAAGGCGCAGGTGTGACGGCCAAGAGTGTCAAGGGGCTGACCATTACGGGCAACCGCTCTCCAGGCGGATCAATCCCGGTCAATCTGGAGCCATCCTGCACAGGGACTAGGGTTGAGGATAATGATCGAAAGAAATAATTTACATGGGTTCGTGAATGAACAGGTTTGTTGCTGGGGTGGGCGTTGGGTTTGGAGGAGAGACATCTCTGTTCGCCCTGCCGCTGGAGACTTCATGGAGGTATGCGGATGGCCCGCACCTCATATTCGGGAAGAGTAATCAGGTAAATGGAGTAAGAAAATGACGACAATGATTCACATGAAGAAGCTGGAAATATCAGCCACGGCGTTGAGGTTTGGCGTGGCAATGATCCTTTTCGCTGTGGCCGGCAGTTCCGTCAGCGCGGCCGAGACGGCAACACTCCCGCTTGCCGGGACCTGGAAGTTCAAACTCGACTCAGGCGATGTCGGGGTCAAGGAAAAGTGGTTTGACCAGGCATTTGAGGACACCGTTCAGTTGCCTGGCACTACCGATGAGAACCAGAAGGGTATCAAGAAAGACGAGCAGTGCGTCGACCGGCTTTCGCGAGTCTGGTACTGGAAGGGCCCTGCCTGGTATCAGCGCAAGGTGACGATTCCAAAAGAATGGAAAGGCAAGCGCATCACGCTGTATTTTGAGCGGACCAAGAATACGAGGGTGTGGGTTGACGGGAAATACTGCGGCGGTAAGGATACGCTCAGCGCCCCTCAATTATTCGATGTGACCGCGGCGATGACGCCAGGTGAGCATACAATCACCGTGGTGGTGGATAATGCCAAGCTGCCGCCGGTTGGTCCGTCCCATGCCGTGGACGAGCGGACACAGACCAACTGGAACGGCATAATCGGCAAAATGGAGCTCCGCGCCACCGATGAGGTGTGGTTCGATGATGTACAGGTCTATCCGAACGCCGCGAAAAAACAGGCCGTAGTCCGAGCGGTGATTGGAAACATCACCGGCAAGCCGGCCGAGGGTTGGATCACGGTCGGGTGCAAGAGCTACAATGTAGCCAGGGCGGCCACCTTCAAAATACAATCGGTTGACATTAAGGCCCCGGAAAAAGAGAACGTCGTCGAGTTTATCTATAAGCCGGGTGACGATGTGCCTCTCTGGGATGAGTTTCAGCCGTCAATGCTGCGGATGGAATTGCAGTTAGCAGCCACGGCTGGAGGAGAGTCATTTGCCGACCAGCGTACTGCCAATTTCGGCATGCGAGATTTCAAACAGGACGGCAAGCGGCTTGCGATCAATGGACGGACTGTTTTCCTGCGCGGCCGACTGGACTGCGCCAACTATCCGATTACCGGCTATCCGCCGATGGACAAAGAAGGCTGGCGCCGTGTGCTGGGTATACTTAAGGACTGGGGACTCAACCATGTGCGTTTCCATTCCTGGTGTCCGCCGGAGGCTGCGTTCGAGGCGGCTGACGAGCTGGGGATGTATTTTCAGCCGGAGTTCCCTAACAAGCGGAGCTCGTTCAAGGCCCCGGAAAGTAATGACGCCAGGAACCGCAACATTGACTATCTTGATGTTGGGAGCTCCAGTACGAATGTTACACTTTATGAATACGCAATTCGAGAGAGCGACCTGATCTTCAAGAGTTTCGGCAATCATCCGTCGTTTGCCATGTACACACTCGGAAATGAGCTCGGCAACGTTCCCGCGATGACAGACCTGGTGGCCCGCTTCAAGAAGTGCGATCCGCGTCATCTCTATGCTCATGGTTCCAACAACGAACACTGGGATCCGAGTTATGCCGAAGGCGACGACTTCTGGATAACCTGCAAGACGGGCAAGGATCTTCCAGTGAGAGGTGCTTTCTTTAGCGCCGATTTTTCCGGCGGTCACATCGACAGCAGGCCGCCATCAACGCTGGTTGATTACAGTGATTCAATAAAAGCCGTGCCGGTGCCCATCATAAGCCACGAAATTGCCGAATTCGAAGTTACTCCTGACTTCCGTGAAATTCCGAAATACACGGGCGTGCTCAAGGCGCGGAACCTGGAGATCTTTCGCGAGCGGTTGAAGAAGGCCAATATGCTTGAACTGTCACACGATTTCATGAGGGCCTCGGGAGCCCTGGCAGCTATTTGCCAGCGCGAGGAACTTGAAGCCGCGATACGCACTCCGGGTTTCGATGGTTTCCAGTGGCTTGATATCCAGGACTTTCCGGGGCAGGGCACGGCCCTTGTTGGAATGCTTAACGTGTTTATGGAGTCCAAGGGGATTATTTCCCCGGAGAAATGGCGGCAGTTCTGCTGCGAGACAGTACCGCTGTTGCTGATGGAGAAATACACCTGGACGACCGGGGAAAAATTCACTGGAGAGATAAAGATCGCGCATTACGCTGCAGCTGATATCAAGGATGCAGTAATATCCTGGACGGTCGGAGAAAAAGGCGGGTTGGCTGTCGCATCCGGTAAGATTGGGCCGAGGACCGTTAAAGAGGGCGAGGTGTTCCCGGTTGGCCGCATCAGCGTGCCTCTCACCAACGTTGCGGCTCCAAAGAAACTGATCGTAACCCTGGCAATTGAGAATACGAAGTATCGCAACGAGTATGATATCTGGGTTTATCCTCCTAAGGTCGACACCAGCATACACGCCGGTATTATGGTAACCAACCGTTTTGATGAGGTGACACAGAAGCATCTAAATGACGGTGGTAAAGTCCTGCTGTTTCCAAGGCAGGACGGACTCAAGCAATCAGTGAAAGGCGCGTTCGCTACCGACTTCTGGTGCTGGGCGATGTTCGGTAAGGCTGCTACTGAGCGCAAGATTGAACCTCCGCCGGGCACACAGGGTTTTATTTGTGATCCGGCCCATCCCGCTCTGGCCGAGTTCCCGACAGAGTTCCACAGCAATTGGCAATGGTGGCAGATCGTCAAGAACTCCCGTCCGATAATTCTCGATGAGACCCCGGCCGATTATCGCCCCATCATTCACGTGATCGATAATTTTGCGCGTAATCACAAGCTTGGCCTGCTGTTCGAAACCAAAGTCGGTAAGGGCGGGATGCTGGTCTGTGCAAGCGACCTGCAGGCGCTACAGGACAAACCCGAGGCGCGACAGCTGCTGCGCAGCCTGCTGCAGTATGTTGATTCCCCGGCGTTCGCGCCAGTGGGTGAACTGGATGTAGGGCTGTTGAAGAAACTTCTCCCGTAAATTAAGGGTGCAAAGCAGCTTGTCACCTGTTTGTCACCCATCGGGAAAATTTTGTTCCGCAGGCATAGGTGGAGCAATTATTGGGTTTATACGATAAAAACATTATGGAGGCATATATGAGTTCAGTGGAAAAGACGGGTAGTCTTCTGTATGTAATTGGCATCAGCCTTATTGCGGCGCTTGGCGGGTTCCTGTTCGGGTTCGACATGACGGTGGTTTCGGGAACCCTGCCGTTCCTGGAGAAAGTGTTCAGCCTCAGCGGGGCGAGCCTGGGCTGGGCTGTCAGCAGCTGCATCCTTGCCTGCATTTTCGGCGCGGCATCGGCAGGAAAGCTGGCGGATGTATTCGGCCGGAAGAGGGTCCTTATTGTTACCGCGGTCCTTTTTTCCGTATCGGCGGTTGGCGCCGGCTGGGCACAGACCTTCAATACATTCATCCTTTATCGCTTCCTGGGCGGGCTTGCGATCGGAGCGGCGTCCGGCGTGGCACCGATATATGTGGCGGAGACTGCTCCGACCAGGTTCAGGGGCAGGTTCGTTTCTTTTTACCAGCTGGCGATAGTTGTGGGCATACTGGCCTCATATTATTCCAACTATTTCCTCCTTCGGGTGGGGGATGAAGCCTGGAGATGGATGTTTACGGCAGGTGTTGTTCCCGCAGCACTTTTCTTCGGGCTGTTGTTTCTTGTCCCTGAAACGCCGCGGTGGCTGGTCAAGAGCGGCAGGCCCGGTGAGGCGCTGGATGTCCTCACGCGGATAGACGGTGCAGCGTACGCAAGGGAGGAGATGGCTGTCATTGAACAGACCCTGCAGGTGCGCAAAGGAAAGCTTTCGGACCTTCTCAAGCCGAGGATGCTCCGTATAGTCGTCATAGGGTCCCTGCTCGGTATTTTCTCTCAGATATCAGGGGCGAATGCCGTATTTCTCTATGCGCCGAAGATTTTCGCGCAGGCCGGCTCCGGACTGCAGGATTCCCTTTTCCAGACTTCGCTGATCGGGCTGATTAATTTCTTCTGCACATTCATTCCGATCATGCTTGTTGAACGGGTAGGACGGAGGCCGCTGCTGATAACGGGAGTTGCCGTGATGACCGTGGTGATGGGTTGCCTGACCTGGCTGTTCCATGTCCACGCCACCGGCATTCCGGTGCTGATAGCCGTGCTGGCATACATAGCGGCATACTGCAGTTCGATTGCTTGCCTCACCTGGGTTATCCTGTCGGAGATTTTCCCCAACCGCATCCGCGGTGAGGCTATGTCAATTGCCAACCTGAGCCTGTGGACCGCGAATTACATTCTTCTGCAGACTTTCCCGATGATCGAGGCGAAGTACGGAATTACATCTGCATTCGGAACCTACGCGGTGATATGCGCGGTCATCCTGGTGTTTGTCTGGAAATTCATTCCCGAGACAAAAGGCAAGTCGCTTGAGGAAATCGAAATCCAGCTGGTTGGTTTGCCGGAGAAGGACTAGGCGGGAGAGAAGTCATCAGTGAACAGTTGTGAGAGAAGGTATATTCACTACTAAAGAATCGCGAGTGGTGAAAGAAGATATGTCATGGACATGAAGACAAAACCAGGCTTTGAAATGGCGATGAAGCGCATCGAGTCGTGGTTCAACCACGACATGATAGACCGTCCGCCGGTCCGTTTTGCCCTGCACAACGCCGAATACAGCAAGGGGCCGGGGGCGGCAGGCCGATGGAGAGACCTGAAAGAGCGCTGGTTCGACTCTGAATACCAGGTGGACTCATTCGCGGCATCGATCCGCAACCGTGTGTTCCTGGCAGAGACATTTCCTGTTTTCTGGCCCAACCTTGGGCCCAATGTCTACGCCGCTTTCCACGGCGCCGAGCTGGAGTACGGCGAAGTGACTTCGTGGATCAGGCACTGCATCCATGACTGGGATGATTCCGCGAAGCTCAGGTTCGACACGCAGAATGTTTACTACCGGAAAATAGAAGAGATGACCGCGCTTGCCCTTCAGAAATGCGGCAGGGATTTCATGGTCGGCTACACGGACCTGCACGGCAGCCTTGACTGCGTTGCCGACTGGCGCGACCCGCAGATGCTCTGCATGGATCTTGTGGATTGTCCGGAGAAAGTGCATGAGCTGGTCAGGCAGGCTGATGCGAATTTCCTGCCGCTGTTCGATCATTACGACAAAACCCTAAAGGACAAAGGGCAGATGTCTGTTACCTGGATGGGAATCCCGTCCAGGGGCAGGATGCATATTCCAAGCTGTGACTTCACATCGATGGTTTCAACTGACGACTTCTGCGAGTTTTACCTGCCTTCGCTTAAGGCTGAGATAAGTCATATGGACCACAATGTGTTCCACCTCGACGGGAAGGGGATGCTCCGCCATCTCGACACTGTCCTTGCGCTTCCCAAAATACACGCCATCCAGTGGGTACAGGGAGTCGGCACCGACCTGCCGATAATGCAGTGGCTGGATGTCATCAGGAAAATCCAGGCTGCTGGCAAGGGTGTGGTTGTTGACCTCCAGCTTGACGAGCTTGAGCCGTTCATTGCCGAAATGAAACCACAGGGACTTTACCTTTGCCTGTCGGCGGACGAAAAGCTCCAGCCTGATATCCTGAAGCGCCTTGCGAGGTGGTAAGGCAACAAGTCGGTAATTGTCCGGAAACAAAGGTGACATGAAGGATAAAGAATCCATGTTATTGTTTGTGTTGATGGCAGCTCTTCTTGTTCCGGCGGCCGGCTGGACCGAGCCGGCTGTCACAATGTTTTCCACCGGCGGACACACCGTCTACCATCTGCGTCCGGCCATGGTTGAGAGCAACCGCTTACCGTGTGTCATCAGCGCGGCCTATGACGGCGCCGTTTTGTGCCATACACCCCGCGGCGAACTGCGATGGAAATCCGAGACAGGCGGTAACTTCCCGTTTGACCTTTGCGTGGCTGATATCAACGGCGACGGGCTGGACGAAGCACTGGTCGCTTCGGCCGATGGAACGCTGTATGCAATCGGTCCGGATGGCAAGCGCCTCTGGAGTTTTGCCAAAACGGCGCCGTTGTACCAGGTGTGCGCCGCGAAGCAGAAGGATGACAAATGCATTATCATGGCCGGCGGCATAGAGCAGGTCCTGTATGCTCTGTCGTCTGACGGGAAACTACTGGGGCAACTTCCGATGGGCCTTACCATCCGGCACTTGAGGGCTGGCGATATCCTGGGGAAGGGCAGCGACCAGGTCGCCGTTGCCACGACCAGTAGTGGCTTGAACGGCAAGCAGATGGCACTTTCCCTGGTGGATCCGCAGGATTTGAGCCGCGTGTGGACCACCAACAATTTGGGCGTATATGCGCCCAATTCAGGCCGCCGCTTCTTCAGCATGGCCATTGCCGATCTCGACCATGACGGCAAACAGGACATCCTGCTCAGCGGCAGTTGGGGCGAACACGGCAAGATCTACGCTTTCGACCAGGCTGGCAAACAGCGGTTTGCACAATCCGATGCTCGAATCCCTGATGTTCCCTACCGGATGAACCTGCTGGTGCCTGTCAAACTTCCCGGCGATGAATACATTATCGGCCAGTTCGGCAATATTCTGACCGTTTACAACCTGGATGGTACATGCCGCGAGGTTGTGACCGGGCCCTATGCCTGGGCCAATGCTGCCTTTAATCCGGTCACGCGAACACTTTACTGCGCGAGCGAAGTTTCAGGCGGGGATGAGGTTGTGGCTGTCCGCCTGGACCGGCCCGGCTGGCAGAAGGCTTTTGCCGAAGCAAAGCCGGTGGGGAAACTGGCAAGAATTATTGCCAACATGGAAACACTAAAGGCTCAGGTTGCCCGGTTCAATCGTCCTTCCTACCAGCCTGAACCGCGCGGCGCCGATGTGCTCCTGCTTGATGAGTATCACCTGCGGACGCCTGAGACCCTGCGCCTGCCGGCTTACGAGGGGCGCAAATTACGCTTTATCTCGCACGTTGTCCTGGGCCAGAAAGTTGAGCCAGGCGAACTCTGGTGCAGTGACCTGTCCGCTTTCTGCAAGTATGATCTGACGGCCGACGAAGTGGTGGCGCAGGCGAAGAAATGGGAGGACAGCGGTTTTGATTTCGTCCTGCAGGCAAGCCACACAACATCAATGCACATGTCGCCAGCAACATTTGAGCGCGTGCTTAAAGCCGCGCCCAAACACTTGTGGGGCCTGGAGTTCTCAGAGCCCGGAGAGGACCTGGATGACCATGAGCAAGAGGTGGTGGAGAAAATACTCCTGCCACTGGCTGAACAATGCCGTAAGTATGGCGGGAAGAAAATCCTGCTGCGTACAAAAAATATTTTCTGGAACGGCAGTGTCTATACGCCGTTCTGGCAGAGAGTTCTCCTGGATCCGCGTTACCACGATATGTTTATTCCATGCCTCGAGGAAACCAACAGCCGCAGCCAGGACTTGAGCCTGGCCGGGCGGCTCGGGCTCTGGCAGAGCGGGGTGTTCGACCGCTGGGCCTGCCGGGCGGAGACGGACAACGCGTGTTTTGACCGCATGTGGGAATGGTCGTCACAGCAGGTGTTTTCACATCACCTGCGGAATTTAGTATCATGCGCTGCCCAGGGAGCGGATGTATATTTTAACAGCATCCACCAGGGGCCATTTTCTCCAGCCCTTGAAACCCAGCTCCTGCCGTTCTACGACATGGTGGAAAAGGGGGTTGTGCATATCCCGCGGCGTTCAGAACTTGCAAGTCTCTCAGAAGTTGCCATTGGCATGCGATCACCGCCTGCGCCGGTCTTTTTAAATCATGGGAGAAACGGGCATCGTTACACCTATCCTATGGATCAACATCCAGCGCTGGTTTTTGACCGGCTCGACTGTTACTGGGGCGGGGCACCGCTGGAACTCTATGATTTCTCGAGCTACGCCTTCGGCGTACAACGGCGTATGCATAACTTCCTGCCAGTTACCCGGTACGGCATGGTCACGATAGTGCCGGACGCGGCGATCCCGGGGCTTGATGCCCGTTACTCCCGAAAACTGTCAACCGACGGCCAGTTCTTTTATGATGAGGCTGGTAAGCAGCATGGACCGGCGGAATACCGCCCAGTGGTTGAAACAGCGTTGCGGGAGGCCTGGGCTAAACTGCCGGTGCTGGTGCGTGGGCCGGCGAACTGGTCGGCCGCAAGAATTGATGGAAAACATACCCGGGTTACGCTGGTTGATCCCGGTTTCCTTGATCCGGCCGATCGTGATGTGGAGATTGTACTTCAGCATGATGGCCTGACCCGCTGCCGCGACATCCTTGGTAACGAGGACGTGCCGGTTCGCGACCGCATTATTCAACTGCGCATTCCAATGGGTTCGGTGCGAATCGTGGACTTGATTCAGGAATAAGTTTGTCAACCAGGGCAGCACGTAAGGATCACTTCTTTTGAGTTCTGAATGTTTGTTGCCCATAAGGAAAGTTGCGGGTCATTATTGTATTTGCAATAATCGTTACAAATCAGATTGGCAGCTCGCAAGGAGATCGGAAATATGACATCCAGGGAACGGCAATCCAGGCGGAATTTCTTGAAGGCTATAGGCGGTGGCGCTGCGGCCGCGGCTGTTTCCGGCGTCCACGCAGGAGAGATGGTGCCTGGCAAGGTTGAGGGAGCCGCCCCTGGCGGAGGAACAGCGGAGGCGGAGACGGCCGGAGTGCTTAATATATGCAAAGCACCATATTTTGCTGATCCGACCGGGAAAAAAGATTCGACCGAGGCAATTCTCAAGGCTCTTGATGATGTCACGCAGATCACGATGCTGGCGTTCCGGCAGGGTTTGGCGGAAATCGAACTGCTTCCGGCAACCGGGACCGTTTATCATACCGTAAGCGTTGAGTGCTATAAGTCCGACGGCGTAGTGCATGGGGCCTGCTGCGTAAGGCTGCCGTCTGTGCCGGTGATTTATTTCCCGGAGGGGACTTACCTGGTTTCGGACACCCTCTGCTATCGAAACCGGGAGCTTGTAAACACATATAAGAATGAGATGAACCAGTGGATCCGGATCCGCGGCGCAGGAGTGAACCGCACGATTATACGTCTTAAGGATAACGCAGCCGGATTCGGCAAGGGCGAAAGAAAACCAATAATATCATTCATGGCCGCGAAGAAAAGCAATGTGTCCATGTCCAACTACTGCGAGGACCTCACGATCAATAGTGGGAGCGGCAACCCGGAGGCGGTCGGGCTGGACTTCTTTGCCAACAATTCCGGTGCTGCCCGCAATTTGCGGATTGTCAGTGGGGACGGATCGGGTTTTGCCGGTTTGCAGCTGGGACACGCCAACTACTCAGGGATCCTGGTCAAGCATGTAGAGGTGGACGGGTTTGACCATGGCCTGCATATCGACTCTGAAACGTTTGGAATGTTTGTCCACGCGGAGGACATAAGGCTGCGCGGCCAGAAAATTTCCGGTATCACCGTTGGAGCGATGAGCCTCAGCCTGCGCAAGATCCAGACTGAGAATGTTCCTGTGGGACTTACCTGCGCCAGTCCCCAGGGGTTTACGGTGCTGGTCGATTCCACGCTTAACGGAAAAGGTCCGGTCGGCATTGACCGCAAGGCCGGCGGGCTCTACGTGTCGAATGTTAAGATCGCCGGGTTTGATGATTCAGGAATTGTTGATGAACGTGTTTTCCCTGCCGCCTTCGGCGAAAAGGAGGGGAAGGGCATGGCGCGCCTGCCAGTGGAGGAGACGCCTGTCTATAAACCAACCGGAAAAGGAACGACCGGTGTCCGCAGGTTCGGGGCAATAGGCAACGGCGTGAACGACGACAGCCCTGCAATTCAGGCGGCGCTGGATTCCGGCGCCGCCGCGATCTGTTTCGAGCCCGGGCGCTACCTGATGAACGGGCCGGTCGTAATTCCTGCCGGAGTCGAGCACATAGACTTCAGTTTCTGTGACCTGGTTGCCGGTGTCGATCTGAAGAAATCGAATCGGGAAGGTTTCATGATTGCCGGCAGTGGAGATTCCGATACGCCTCCTCTGTTCGTAGAGCGCCTAATGGCCTGGGGGCAGTGGTGCGGAGAACACTGCACATTTACCCATGCATGCAGGCGGGCTGTCTGTTTCAAGGACATGCATACCCAGACGCTTAATTTTTATCGCAACACCGTGACAGGGGCAAAGGTCTTCTTCGACAACGTGGCCACCACAAGCGGAGCGTTTCCCGGCGCAAAGGGACATAGGCGCTGTCCCGTCATTCTTAAAGGCCAGAAGGTATGGGCGCGCCAGCTGAACCCGGAGCGGGGCGAGCCGATGATCCTCAACGACGGCAGTGATCTCGTGCTGATGGGTTACAAGAGCGAGGGCAATGGCACTGTGGTCCGCACAATTAGCGGCGGACGAACGGAGGTTATGGGTGGCGTCGTGAATTTCGGCGGGAAAACCAATCCCGCTTTTGAAGCGGAGGATGCGCAGATGCGTCTCTCAACCGCAACCCACGCCTGGCTCGAAGATTACTATTTCCGCACGGCGATACGTCACGCGAGTGGCGGAAAAACAACCGTGATCAAGGCCGAGGACCTGCCCCTGCGCGGGTTCCCGAAATCCAGGGGTCCCCAGTATATGATTCCGTTATACAGGTGATCCCGGTATTTGCCTGGCAATACGGATGTAAGAAAGGTTGCGAAGACATGAACAGAACAGGAATATTCAGTTCGATTTGCCTGCTGGCAGCGGTAATGATTTCTTCATCGTGTATCACAGTTAGAGAGAAGTCGGGTGATCAGCGGGTGAGTCAGTTGTCGAAGGAGTCGGCCTCAACCGCAGCGGTAAAGCTCAGCCGGAGCGTTGATGTCCCGAAACTGCCGCGCGTTCTTGTGATCGGTGATTCCATCAGCATTAACTACCACGAGGCAGCAAAGGCTGCACTGCATGGCGTGGCAGATTACCAGCGAATTGAGGGTAATTCATTCTCAACAGTCTTCGGCGTTACGAATATGGCAGCATGGTTGGGCGATTACAAAGCAAAGGGCCGGCAGTGGGATGTGATCCAGTTCAACCATGGACTGCATGACCTGAAACAGGCATACGACAAGACTACTGATACATGGGGGAATTACGCGGTTTCCGTAAATGATTACATGAGGAACCTTGAGCTGGAGATCAAGATTCTCAAGGAGACAGGAGCAAAACTGATCTGGTGCTCGACCACTCCCGTTCCAAACAGCAACAAGGGACAGTATGCCAGGCGCAAAGGAGCCGAAGAGGAGTTTAACAGGGCCGCGATGGAGGTCATGCGCCGCCATCCGGAGATACAGATCAACGACCTGCATGAAGTTGTTGATAGTTCGCCGGTCTTTGATAACTGGCGAAAAGGCGTCGATGTTCACTACTATAAGGAAGAAGAGCAGAAGAAACTGGGTGAAGCAGTGGCAGCGGCAGTCAGAAAGGCACTCGGCAATTCATCCGGATTGCCTGATCCTGTTAATGCAGCGGTGGACTGGCCCGCCTTCATGCGTCAGCATGACATGACTTTTGACCGATTGCCGCGCCGTTGGCAGGAGGCTCCGCATTTCGGCAATGCCATGCTCGGGTCTATGCTCTACGGTGCAGATGATACGATCAGGCTCCAGATATTCCGCGCGGATGTGCAGGATCATCGCGATGACACCTGGGGCTGGCCTGCATACAGCAGGCCCCGTTTGATGATCGGTCATTTCTCTCTCCATACTGCCGGAAAGGTCACTGGCTGCAAGTGGCGCAAGGATCTGTGGAATGCCGAACTGACCGGGACAATCACGACCGAAAAGGGTGAGATTAAAATACGTCATTTCGTCCACGCTGCGGACATGGCGATTGTCACAGAACTTACGCCTACCGAAGGAGAGAAGGCATGCAATTGGACATGGCATCCAGCAGAAGCAAAGACGACGCGGCCAGGCTATCCCGCCACGCAGGAAGAGATTGAAGGCTTCGCTAAAAAGTATGGTTCGCATTATGCAAAGACCCTGAAACCCTGGCAGTCAAATCCGGCTGGACGGCTGGAAAAAGACGGTGGAATTTCGGTGTGGATCCAGGACCTTCTGGCCGGGGGACAATATGCAACCGCATGGGGTGAAGATGTTTGCGGTGAAACCCGCACTCTCGTTGCAAGTATTGCCAATAGTTACCCGGCATCCACTGCCGCGAAGACATCCAAATCCGATGTCGGACGGTTTCTGAAGGTTGACAAAGCAAATTGGACGAAGTCCCATCAGGACTGGTGGCACGACTATTACCAGAAGAGTTTTGTTGCTATTCCCGACAAGGCTCTCGAGTCGCTTTACTGGCAGACCATTTACCGTTATGGCTGCACTTCAAGGTCAGGACGGTGTTTTGTGGATACGCCGGGTATCTGGTTCCAGGGTGGTCCATGGGCGTACGTTACCACCGACTGGAATATCCAGAGCGCACACTGGTCGGTATATGCCGCCAATCGCCTTGAACAGGGCGAGGAGGTGGTGAACCGATTGTACGCTGGGCGTGAAGAGCTGATCAAGGCGGTTCGACCCGTGGAATGGCAAAGTGATTCCGCCTACCTGCCGATCGAAGTTGCTCTCGACATGATCGGTAACCGCGAACAGGACATGCGCTATTACGATCTTGTCGGCCTTTTGCCCTGGACCCTTAACAACGCCTGGAGTCAGTATCGCTTCTCTATGGACGACGGCATGCTTCGTGACAGGATCTATCCGCTCCTGCGCCGTGCCGTGAACTTCTATGTTCACATAGCCAAGGAGGGGGACGACGGTAAACTGCACCTGCCTCCGACCTACTCGCCTGAATCGGGCGTGTGGAGGGACTGCAACTTCGACCTGGCGCTTTTCAAGTGGAGTTGCATGACTCTACTGAAAGCCAGCAAGCGCCTGGGGATCGATGATCCGATGATACCCAGATGGCGGGAGGTGGTTGCCCGGTTGACTGACTTCCCGGCTGGTGAAGACGGGTTCAAACAGGGGAGCGACAGGCCGGCCCTGAAGCACCACCGGCATCTATCGCATCTTCTGATGATATATCCGCTGTACCTGGTTAACATTGAGCAGGAGGGGTCCGGCGATGTTCTACGGAAGTCCATCCTTCAGGCTTACGATTTGAAAGGTGCAGACAGCCTTGCCGCCATGGTGCAGACCCATGCAGGACCGATAGCCACGGCGCTCGGTGATGGTGACCTTGCCCTGAAAGGATTGAAAGCGCAGCAGGAAGACCTGTTGCCCAACGGCCTCTGGGCTTGCGCCGGCAACCCGTGTATTGAGTCAACGCTTTCGCTCGCCAATAACATCCAGGACATGCTTATCCAGAGCTGGAGTGATCCGGCGAAAGATGAGCCGGGAGCGATCCGTATTTTCCCGGCAGTTCCTGTTGAGTGGAAGGATGTTGAGTTCCGCGATCTTCGGGCGGAAGGTGCCTTCCTGGTCTCGGCCAAGCGTGAAGGCGGTTTGACTCAATGGGTGCGGATCAAGAGTCTTGCGGGTGAACCTTGCCTGGTGCGAACTGATATCAGGGGTGAAATCCGGGCAAAAGGCAGACGTTCCTTCAAGGTGGAAAAGGTGTCGACTGGTACCTGCCGGATCGACCTTAAGAAAGGCGAAGAAGTAATGCTTTCGCCTGATGACAAATGAGGAGAATGTACATGGAGATGCGACAAGCGATCAGTGCGGTGCTTTGCCTGCTGATGATGTTAACGCTTTCTGGACGGGCTGATCAGCAGGTGGTTTATCCGCCATCGGCAATGCCGCGCGTGGACATGCATACCCACATGGATGCCAAAACAGAGTACGCAAAAGCAGTTGATTCGATGGATAAATGGGGCGGCACAATCACTATTTCGCTGGCTGGTTTGTTCTGGGTGAAGGACAACAATGGGAGCAATGCCAGTCCGGCAAGTGTCATGCAGATACCAACCAACGACATGGTGTATGTGAAGGAGAAGCTGAATGACCGGATCCTCTTTGTACCCGGGGCTTTTACGATACCAGGTAAAGGGATATGGTGGGGTGTTGATGAAATCAGGAAATTCAAAGAACAGGGTTTTGTCGGGCTGAAATTGTGGCCGCACGGCCGCATGCTATCCAGTAAGATTCCCAGGATTCATGAACAGCTCGATGAAGCCGGGCGGCAGGGTATGCCGCTGGTTGGTTACCATACAGGGGATCCTGGCAATGCAATTTCAAACAATCCAGCGTTTCCAAAGTTTGAAGACGATACGATTGAAGTTGCTAAGGCGCACCCGCAAACCACATTTATCTTTGCGCATGGCCTCTTCATGCTTCAGAACGACTCAGGGATGGAAAAACTGGGCGGAATATTTGACAAATATCCAAATGTGTTCGTGGACCTGGCCTTTACGCATAATAGCCGTCAGCCTGCCAATTACACGGTCAGCAAGGCCAGGGATTTTTACATCAAGTACCGGGACCGGATTCTTTTCGGGTCCGATAACTTTGGTGCAGGTAAGCCTGAAGGATATCTGGATGAACGTAAGGTGCTCGAGACAAGCCAGGTAACCAGCGGTTTGCACCGTGGACCTAGGCTTGAAGGTTTCAACCTTCCAAACGATGTCTTGAATCACATCTACTATTGGAATGCCGCCCGGCTGATTCCCAGGGTCAAGCAGGTACTGGAATCGCGTGGGTTTAAGATTGGCTACGAATTGGGTAAATTCAGATTTGACCGGCTCCCGCCGGATGCCACAGTAAATAAGCTGACCATAAACGGAAAGGCTGCCGACCTGACTGGTACGCTTGGCAGTATAACTGAACGCCTGGTTGTTGAAATTGGGGGAAAGAGTTATGCAGGCGTTGATAACAAGGATGGTACCTGGAAACTGCCTGGCGAAAAGTTCGCCGGCTTACCCGCTGGGACCTACGATGTCAAAGTGACAGCTGAGAATTCCATTGGGCTCATAGGTACTGATTCAACCACGAATGAACTGGCCATCGCAACCCCTGCCGCAGTGAGATGACTGGTTTCCACGTTTCCCGGATTAACGGTGCTGGTTTACGGATCGAGCCGCAAAGGCATGTTGCCTAAATGAAATATCTTTGATTTTCGGTAGGACGGGGCCGCCGAGATATTCGGAATTTCAGCGGCGCGTTGAGCCCACGCGCCCTGCCACTGGTGAAGAGTTGATTTGGGCAACACGCCTGTAAAAGATGGAAGATCGTTTTCTTCATCGTTTTCAAAGATTTTCCAGGCAAAATTCCTTGAAAACCCCAAAAATCGTGTTTTGGCCATCTCCCGCTTTGTCACCTGTTTGTCACCTATGGGGAATGTTGACTTCCGAAGCAGTTAAAGAGGAAAATAATGGATAATTGTGATGGTGTGGGAAGATTCGGAAAATAGAAGTCAGTAGCCAGAATCCAGAAGTCAGCCGCCTTCATCAAGGCTACGGCGTGCCATGGATTCAGAATCCATTATCAGAAGTGGCCGCGGAGTAACGAGATTCCTGTCTTATGGACTACTGACTTCTGGCTCCTGACTTCTGAATTCTGAATACCTTGCCTGGCATGCGGACAGGTGGTATAATAATAGTATAAAGTGATGGTTTTGCAGTGAGTTGTGGAGCGAAGAATATGAAGAAACATGTTCTCATTCTGATCACGATTGCGCTGGCCGCCGGGACGTTGCAGGCGGGGAACTTGTATTGGTCCGGGAACGGATCGAGTCAGGGCGGCAATGGCACGTGGGACACTACGAATCAGCGCTGGGGAATCGGAACAGGCGGGCCGTTCAGTATCGTCTGGACCAATGCCAACAACGACACAGCTATATTCGGCAGCACGGCTGGGACCGTGACACTTGGCGAGAATGTCCAGGTGGGAGGATTGCAGTTCAGCGTCTCCGGGTACACGATTACCGGCGCCAAAATCCTCACATTCGGCGTGGCCAATCCCATGACAATAAACGCGGGTACTGTGACTATTTCCGGTGGAGCTGTAGTCACGAATGCCGGTGCCGTAAATGTCGACAGTGGCAGCGCTAATACCCTAGTCATTACCAACGGCGGCAAGTTGTTCAGCGGGGGCGCCTCTATATCCACCACCTTGAACGGCGTGCAGGTTGTGGGCGGCATCGCCGGGACATCGCTGTGGAATCTGGGCGGGGCGGCGCTGACTTTTTCTGGTACCGCCGGGAGCTCCGGCAGCCTGCGGATTGATGGTGCCGGTGTGGCGGGCAGTGCGGTCGTGACTAATGTCGGCAACCTGCTGCAAGGGAGAAGTTCCCATAACAGCAGTATCCTCCTGACAAATGGTGCCCGGATGTTTGTCAATGGACAGGTTCAAATGGGCAGTCCTTATTACGACAGCTATGGGGTTCCGCAAAATAATAGTATCACGATCATGGGTGGGGCAGCGAACTCGATCTTCTGCGGCAGCAGTAACTGTTTCTACGTGGGATACGATGACAGGCCTGGCGTGGTAAGGAATAGTGTCATCGTCGGTGCCGGCGGTGTCATGACCAACGTGGGCTATAATTCAGGCAATCGGAACATTGATTTTGTCGTGGGTAAAAATAGTCCCTATGGAGCCTCCTACACCCAAACCAGCTATAGCAATCAGTTGGTCGTGACCGATGGTGGACAGGCATTCTTGCTTGGCAACCTTTCCCTCGGTTACATCGACGGATACGTGGTGTCGTGTAGCAATACACTGCTGATTGCCAACGGTGGGTTGGTCAATGTCCCAGGCGCTCTCAACGTTGGCTGGGCAAATGCTGCCAGCGCAATGGGCACTTTTAACAATGTGACGATCACCAACGGCGGACAGTTCTTTACCGGGGCGGACAGCTATATCGGTCGCGCTGCGGTCAACAGCAGTACATCCATCAACAACACAGCAACCATCGCTGGGGTGCTCAACGGCACGAATGCCACTTGGAATCTCGGCGGAAAGATCCTCTCTATTGGCCCCGCTGTCAGCGGCGCCACGGCGATCAGCAATAGCCTGACCGTTGGCCCAGGGGGCGTGGTGACTAACATGGCGATACTGATGGTTAAGGCAACCAACTCGCTCACGCTGGGGGTCGGCGGACAGATCTTTGCGAACACTGTGACCAACCTTGGGGCGATGGCTGTTGGTATAGATAACACTATGACACCGACCTCCGGCCGCCTGGTGGTTGCCGGCAGGCTGGACGTTTCCGGCATACCTCTCAATGTGAACGTAAAAGGAAGCGGGCTCGGAATTCACATTATTGCCACGTATGGAACCCTCATCGGGCAGTTTTCCACGACAAATGGATTGCCGCCAAGCGGCAATGTCAAGTATGGCTACAACGGCAACCAGATTGCAGTCCTGGTTCCTGGACAGGGCACGGTGATTGCGGTCAGGTGAGGGGGCGAATAGAGGGCTGAGGGATGAAACCTGAGACCTGAAACTAATATCAGGAGAAGCAAACGTCTATTTTTGGCGGCTCAGGGCAGGTATGCCCGCTAAGCTTGCGTAGCATGCGGGCAGGTGGTATAATAGATCATAATCAAGTGATGTTTTTGAGGTAAGTGGTGCACGTATGCAGATAAAGAAATTTGCATCCATAGTCATGACGATATCGCTGTTGCTCTTGGCTGGAACGGCGCATGCGGCGTCGTATACCTGGACGAACAGCGCCAGCGGTGTATCGGGTTACTGGGTAAACGGAACTCACTGGGGCCAGGCCGCGGGTATATTTCCGATCACCACAGACTCCGCGTATCTGACCAACACGATCGCCAGCGGTGCCTACACGAACATCTTCGACTACACGCCAGGACTCGGCGGCCCGCTTGCTGCCTTGGTCATCTCCAACAAAAGTGCCGGCCAGGCATGCCTGATCATCACCAACGCTACGCTTAGCGCCAACGCCTTCACACTTGGCAACGGCGGGAATATCCAGATTGACAATGGAGGTACCCTGTTGACCCTCGGTGCCGTCTCCTTCAATGCCGCCAGTATGACCGCCCTGGTCAGCTCTGTCAGCTCCCCAGGTCAGGGCGGCACATGGAATCTCAACGGACAAACCATGACGCTTGGCAACAACGTCAGCTACGACAACATGACCTTCAGCAACGTAAATCTCTACAATGGCTTAATCACCGTCGGATTCAACAGCACAGCAAACTCCATCGGCAACAGGATGACCATCGACAGCACCATCCTCACCAACATCGGCACGATCTATGTTGGCTATGACATTCGTAACAACGGCGGTGCCTCCTCGAGTTCACAAAACGCTCTGATCGCGACTAACGGGGCGAGTCTCTTCACCGGAGCCATAAACGTCGGCCTCGTCACCCCCGGCGCTAGTGCCAGTTCGAATGCCTTGACGATCGTCAACTCCTTCGTCCAGGCCAACGGCGCGCTGAACATGGCGATACACAGCGGTGAGAACTCCACGTTTTATTCCCAGAACTGGAATACGGTGACGGTTAATGGTGGGACGCTGCAAGGATTGACCGCAATCAACATTGGCGGTAGTTGGGGCGCCCGGAGCACATCGCAGCGCAACAACTCGCTCGTCATTACCAACGGCGGTTACGTCTCCAGCAGCGGGGCGCTCAATATCGATGCTGGTGGTGGCTCGAATCAGTCGAATAACTTTGCCCGGATCGTCGGCGGCACCTTGTCAACCGTTGGCGGACAGATCGGCTCCACTGCAGGACAAGGACACGGTTACCAGAAGGTGCAGGTGATTGGCGGCAGCGGCGTGAACTCGGTGTGGAATAGCGGCAACGGGAATATCAGCCTCTCCGGCTCCAGTGCCTCCTTGACCGTGGACGGCGCGGGTGTTGACGGAAGTGCAGTGGTGACCAATGCCGGAGCGGTGACCATCAACGGTCCTTCCGACAGCCTCACGCTGACCAACGGCGCACGGTGGTTTGGGAACGGCGCGCTCACAATCGGGAGTGGTGCGAGCGGCTGCACCATGGCCATCCAGCCTAACACACTTTATAACGGCGGCGGCGCCGCAGTCACGGTTGGGTATAACGCTGGCAATTTCAATACCCTCTATATCGGCCCCAGCGGTGTCATGACCAACGTCGGCGCGGTTACCGTCGGATTGTGTGCTGCCGCCACGGTCAACAATCAATTGGTGGTGACAGGCGCCGGCGCGCTTCTGTCTTCGGCTGGCAATCTCGTTGTGGGCGGTGAACAGGGGTTCCCTGGTGGTGACAATGCCAACAGTAATGCAGTGCTGATTGCCAACAACGGTGTGGTTACCGTGACTGGCGGGGGACTCGCCGTTGGCGCGCCGGGCTATGGAAGCAATAAAAATGCCAATTTCAACAGTGTGACCATCACCAATGTTGGCCGGTTGTACACAACGGCTACCAGCTACATCGGCGCGGGCAATTATACGAGTTACGCAGACTACGCGAACAACAACACGGTGACCATTGCCGGCAACAGTGCACTCTGGGATATGGGCAGCCAAACCCTCTACATCGGCTACGGGGGGGTGGCGTCGACCAACAACGTGTTGACGGTTGGCAGTGGCGGTATCCTGACTAACGCATCCCTCATCACCGTGGGTTACAACGGCGGTGCGCGGTTCAATTCGATGGTCTTGACCAACGCGAGCGTCTTCGCGAGCAACCTGACCATAGGTAATAGTTCATCCAATAATACCGTGACTATTCAGGATGCGGAGAGCAAGTGGGATTTCGGCGGCGGAGTGATCACCGTCGGCAGTGCGGCGGGCGCAGGCACCGCGACCGGCAACGTGTTCAACTTCGTCGCGAGCTCGACGCTGACCAACATCGGCAGGATCAATTTGTACGATCGTAATGCAATCTGGTTTTTGACCAACCGGTGCCTGGCGGCGACGGTTTCAGGGCTGAATCTCGGTTCGCCCGGCCTTGGCGGTAACAGTCTGACATTGAGCAACCAGAATTTCGCCAGTTCCGGCGCCACTGTCATAGGCAGTAACGGCTCTACCAACAACACCATGACCGTTCTTGGCGATGTCACATGGAATGTCGGCGGGCAGAATATTACAGTCGGCGTCGGCACGGGCGCTACAAACACGCTTAACGTCAGCGGCGGTACGGTGACCAACCTTGGCACAATCACCGCCACCGGCAGCGTCAACACGGTGGTGTTCAACAGCGGACTAATCAGCGGCAGCAGCGCCGTCCTCAGCAACAGCCTGGGAACAGCCTTCAACGTGGGTGACGGAACGAATTGCGCCGACTATAATGCCGCAGTCGGAACCCACAGCTTCAACAGCGGGATGCTAGTTGCCAGCAACTCCTGGCTGACGGGCAACGGCCTGGTGAACGCCATCGGCAATGTGATCCTGACAAACGGCGGCTGTATCTCGCCAGGGTACGGCACAAACGGGATCGGAACCTTGACGGTCAATACCAATATCTACGGCCAGAACGGCGCCATTTATAACGTACAAATCAACAACATCAAGGGTCGCGTGGCTGTTAACTGGGACATGTTGAGGGTCAACGGCACCATCACCAACACCAGCGCCAGCACGAACTTCATCATCCGGATGGATTCAATGGGCCAGGCGCTTTCCGGTTTTAGCCCGACGGCGGGTTATTCCCTGCCCATCGCCACATATTCTCCGGCAATTGATACGAACAATTTCACCATCGATACCAACCTGTTCCTGGACGGCGGCAACTGGCGGCTGGTTGCCGATAAGGGAACGCTCTATCTCGTGCAGGACGGCTCCAAGGTCAGCGGTGGGACGAAGTGTATCTGGACCAGTCTAACCAGCGATTTCTGGAGCACGGCCGCTGCGTGGGATACACCACCGGTGCAGGGCGGCGGGTCCGACTACATGCTGGAATTTAGCGGCAGCGGCGCTACGTCTTACACGGCCAGCAACACATGGGCCGGTTCGTTCACCAATAACACGATTATCTTCAATAGCGGGGCCAGCGTAAGCAACTACCTGGTTGGTAACTCCATCACGTTTGTCAACGGTGCCAACCCGGCCGGCTTCTACCAGTTCACCAACGGCCCATTTGTCGTCAGCAATTCGATCGTCCTTGCCACCAACATTGTGTTTGACGGCGAGGGCGTAGGCCGGGTTGTTATGTCCAGCAACATTACCGGCGTTGGCGGGATCAGCTGCATTGGCGGCGCGAGTGAAACCATGCTTATGGCGTCGAACACTTTTGCCGGGCCGGTGCTGGTGAACATCAGCGGACAGCTGACGCTGGGCCATCTCGGGGCCATCGGGACCAACTCGCTAACCCTCAGCAACGGAACTGTCAATGCACCTCTTGCCGGTAATTCCTACATTGTCGGCAGCGGCTGGAGCAACCAGAACGTGAGTATCTATGGCAACGGCTCGATCTGGACCAATGCGGCAAACTTTGTCATCGGCACCAATGCGGCTGTGAACAACGTTGTGATACTGGCCAACGGTGGCAATCTTGCTGCTACGGCGGTCAATATCGGCAACAGCGCCGCCGCCGTTGGCAACGGGCTTGTGATCAGTAACGGCGGTACGGTCGCTGGCGCCCCGATCACTGTAGGCTCTGTTGCCAATACAACGGGCAGTTATTTCAACGTGCTCGGCGGCGGTCTGGCCACCTGCGGCAATATCACCGTCGGCAAGGCCGGCGCAAAATACAACACGATGACCGTGAGCAACGCCACGCTCTCGAGCACAGGGCTCACCATCGGCAACGTGGCAAGCTCAAACACGGTGCTGGTCAGCGGCGGCACTGTTAGTAACTTCAGCGGTACCGTGTATATCGGCTACAACAACGGCACCGCCGGCAGCAACAGTCTTACGATTAACAATGGTGGTCAATGGTACGGCGGCAATGTGTACGTTGGCTACGCCTCCGGCACCAGCGCCAACAACAACCGTTACAACGTCGGCGGACCAGGAGCGGCGAGTACCGTGTCCAACGGTGCGATTTTCGTCAGCGGGCCGCAGGCTAACGATGGCAGCGCCTCTCCAAGCTACAACACGATGGTGGTCTCCAACGCCACCCTGCAGATGGGTGGCCAGTTGAGCATTGGTTTTGGCGGCAACACGATGAACAATAACCAGGTGATCGTGGATAATCAGGGCACGGTCCAAATGGGCAATAACAGCATCGTGATTTGTGCTTCCAGCTACGGTTGGCCCCATTGGAACAACAACGGCTTGATAATCACCAACGGCGGCTACCTGTCTGCCGGAGCGCTCACCGTCAACAAGGGCGACGCCAACAACTACGTCCTTGTCGCCAACGGCGGCATATTGGTCACGGTCGCGGCGCCTGCGATAAACGGGCTGATGACGATTGTCGGCGGCGGAAGCGGAGGGCCGACCTCGACATGGAACCTCACCAGCACCGATCTTATCGTCTCCGGGTCGGGCAATTCCGGCACGTTGACTGTGGATGGGAACGGGCTGGCCGGGGGCGCAGTGGTGACTAACGTCGCCCAGCTAGTGGTCGGCAATCCCGGCAGCGGGTCTGGCATCATGTTGATGACCAACGGCGCGCAGGTCTTCGCGACCTCTGTCATGCTCGGCAAGGGTACTAGCACCAGCAGCAACAACAAGCTCACCATTGTGGGTGGGGCAGGGCTCACATCGGTTCTGAACGCCGGTGGGGGCACCGTCACCGTAGGCTACCTGCCAGTCAACAGCGGCTCTGACAACAACAAGCTGATTATCGGTGCAGGCGGCATACTGACCAACGCTGGCCCAATGCGGGTCGCCTTAGCCACGAGAAGCAACTGGAATGGTATCAACAACAACCTGTTGGCCGTGACCAATGGCGGCCAACTGTTCACCACGGGCAACAGCTTCATTGTCCAGGAAACCGCCGGTGCTTCGGGAGGTACTATTTCCGGCAACTCCGCGATTATAACGGGCACGGGGTCCTTGTGGAGTCTCGGCGGTGGCAACCTGACCGTTGGCCAATCGGCATCGGGAAGCTCCATTTATACTTTCAATAACACGTTGACGGTGAACGACGGTGGTGCTTTGACTAATGTTGCCCTCATCACTGTCGGCAGCAATAATAGCGCTATCAATAATTCGATGACCGTGAGCAACGCCACCGTCTCATCAGTCGGACTGACCATCGGCAGCAGTTCGTACACCAACACTGTGAATGTTTACAGCAATAGTTTATGGAACTTCGGTGGTGGAAATCTCACCGTCGGCAGCGGAGGGGCCACCAGCAATATACTGGCTGTGAGCAGCGGCAACATTGTGACCAATGTCGCCACACTGACTGTCGCGGCAGGTAACACGCTTTCGCTCGGGGCCGGTGTCCAGCTCAGTGTGAACGCGGCGATCATTCCCGGCAATCTGGGCATAGGCATAGATGAGAATATGTCGCCTGCAGTCGCCTGCGTGACTGCGGCCAACAACCTGAATATCACCGGTGCTACGCTCAACCTGACCGCCGGTTTGACGGTTAACAGCCCCTGTGTCATCGCCCGGTATGGCACGCTCACCGGAACGTTCGCTGCCACGAACGGACTGCCTGCCGGCTGCTGGATCAATTATTCCTACGGCGGCAACCAGATCGCCGTTATGCCGCCGATCAGCATAGCCAACCTCGGCGCGTCGGGCGTCTCGCCCTCTTCGGCCACGTTCAATGCCAATCTCCAGGTGCCGCGCACGAATGCAGATGTGACGGTCTACTGGGGTGAGACGGATGGAACGAACAACCCCGGGGCGTGGGATCACTCCGCTTCTGTGGGCTCCTGGGCCAACGTTGTCTCTGTTAACATCAGCTTTACGACCAACGGACTCAATATGGGGACGGAGTACTTCTACACCTTCCTCGCCACGAACAGCGCCACGAACGTCTGGGCGAGCCCGAGCACGAACTTTACCGTGAGGAATCCTGGAACGCGCTACTGGGATGGCGGAACAACAAACATCGCCGACAACGGCAATGGCACCAGCGACGGCGGGGCAGGTACGTGGAATACCTCGACCAACAACTGGGATCAGGGGAATGCTCTTGTCCACGTGGCCTGGGACAACAGCTTCAACGATACTGCTATCTTCAGCGGATCGCCTGGGGTCGTAACGCTGGCGGCTGCTGTTTGGGTGGGCGGTCTGCAGTTCGATACCGCGGGATATACCGTCTGGAGCAATACCCTGACGTTCGGCACGTCAGGCTGGATCAACGCCAGCGCTGACGTAACGATTAATTCCGTGATTGCCGGGAGCGTGCCTGTTGCCAAAGTCGGTACTGGTACCCTGAACAATTTCGGTGACAACACCCTGACCGGTCCATTCAGTATTCAAACTGGCAAGGTAGTCAACACTGTGAACTGGGTCGGCAATGGACGGAGCGGTCAGCAGGTGCAGGTTGGCGGATATGGCTCGGCGACGTTGTGGACGAATACGATCGCTATGGTTGTCGGCTCCGGCGCGGCTGGTATCAGCAACACGTTTACCGTGGCAAGCCAGGGAGTCCTTCGTGTCAACGGCGGGCTTGGCGTCGGCACCAACGGGGCAACGTTTAACTCGCTGGTTATCACCAACGGCGGGCAGGTGTTCAGCACCGCGGCCAGTTATATCGGCAACAACGCGACCAATAATTCCGCGCTGGTCATTGGCGGAGGTTCCGTGACATCGGTCTGGAACCTCGGCAGCAACACCCTGACCTTAGGCAGCGGCGGCACCGGCAATGTACTGACCGTCAACGGTGCAGGACTGGCCGGCGGTGCGGTGGTGACAAATCTTGCGCTTGGCCTGAGCGGCCGCGGCAACAGCGTTCTGTTGACGAATGGCGCGCAAGTGTTTAACAATGCCGGCGCCGTGTCGCTAAGCGGTTCTTCCAACACGCTTACAGTGGCGGGTGGGGCGGCGAATTCTCTGTTTTATGGCAGCAGCAACCAGTTCAATATTGCCCAGGCCGGAGGGAGTCCGGGCAGCACCTGTGCTGATAATCGGGTAGTGATTGGCGCGGGCGGTGTCATGACCAATGTGGGTTATTATTCTGGCCTTCCTGAAATAGATTTTCCAGTGGGTTGGGCACAGGGTACTAATGGTGTCGCTTACGGCAACCAGTTGGTTGTGACCGACGGCGGTATATTGTGCACGATCAGTAATCTCTCGGTTGGTTTTGTTTATGGGAACGGCGGCGATGGAGGTGTTGCCTCGAGTAATTCGCTGCTGATTGCGAATGGAGGATATCTGAGAGTTCCCGGTAGTCTTTATGTTGGTTCCGATTCGTCTCAGGCGACAGGTCGCGGCACAAATTATTTCAACAGTATCACGATCACCAACGGCGGGCAACTTCTCACCGGTCGTGACAGCTACATCGGCCGCGCCATCCGCGCTGGTACCGCAGCCAATAACAACACGGCGACACTTGGCGGCAGTCTAAACGGGACGAATGCCCTGTGGAATCTGGGAGGTTCGAATCTCTTTGTAGGCTCCAGGACCAGCGGCTCGGCGACTGGCAACGTGCTGACCGTGAATGCGGGCGGAGTGGTGACCAATGCCGCCAGCCTGACGGTTTCTATCACCAACACTCTTGCGCTGGGTGCAGGCGGCAAGGTTTACGCGGGCGCCGTGACCAATCTCGGAACGCTGAACATCACGCTCGATGATACTGTGTCGCCGGCCTGCGGCCGCATAACGGCGACTGGCAACCTGAACGTCACAAACGCCACGCTGAACATTACTGCCAACGGCACGCCGAGCGGATCGATCTATGTGCTTGCTTCCTACGGATCGCTCAACGGTTCCTTCCTGGCGACCAACGGAATGCCGTCCGGTTACCAGTTGTTAACCAACAGCAGCCAGATCTCAATGGTATTGCCTGGCACGCCAATGGTCAGCAATGTAGGCGCGACCAATCAGGGCTCCGGCACTAGCACCCTGCAGGGTATGTTGACGGGGGGCGGCATAGCGAGTGCGTGGATTTGCTGGGGGACGAATGACGGCGGTTCAACTGCCACCAGCGCCTGGCAGAATGTCGTCTCCATGGGAGATGCCGTCCAGAATACCGTTTTTTCGAACGCGGTATCCGGTCTCGCAACCAACGTGACATACTGGTACCGGTGTTTTGCCACGAATTCCTATGGAACGGCCTGGGCCTCGCCTGCCACCTGGTTCAATGCCACGCCGGGCTTCGGCGGCGGAAGCGGTGGTGGTGGCGGATTCAAAATGAAAGTATCTTTCACTAACTTTAATAGGGCCGAGACGCTCACCAACTTTCCCGTGTTGGTGGTGTTGAGTAATAACATGGTTTCGAGTTTCGATTTCGGAACGTTTCTCAGCACGAACGGCTATGATCTGCGGTTCTGGAATGATACAGAAACAACGAATCTGAATTATGAAATCGAGAGCTGGTCAACCGGCTCCAGTGCGTATGTCTGGGTACAGGTCACAAACTTTACAAACAACTGCTATATTTGGGCGAAGTGGGGCGATTCGACACAGACCAACCAGCCGGCATATACAACGAATGGAGCGACATGGTCTCAAGGGTATGTGGGCGTGTGGCATATGACTCAAACAAACTCGCAGGATTCCTCTACTAACCGTTATAGCGCAACATCTGCTGGTAACACGAACGCAATGGGGTACGTGGGTTCTGGACAGGGATTCAACCAAACACAGAGCGTGACGTTTAGCGGTCCAACATGGACGGTAAACAGGTTTTCCGTGTCGTTCTGGTTAAAGCCGAATTCTCGCGCTAACTATAATCAACAGATTTCGGCGGTAAACGCATGGAATGCTTTCAACTTCCACACCGAGGTAAACGGCGGCATATACACGGGTATTACGGCTGCCGATGCTAACAGATTCACGCCAACCCAGACAGGAAACAACGTGCTGAATACGGGTTCATGGAATTACTGGACATTTACCTGTGATGCATCATTGAGTGCAAATTTATTCAGGGATGGGACAAAACTTGCTGGCCCAAGAACGCAAGGAGCGCCGACCGTGGGATGGGGTGGTTTCAGATTATTCGCGGGCGGTGCGGCTCAAGGGGTTCATGGAGTGGCAGACGAGGTGCGGATTTCCAGCGTAGATCGATCCGCTAACTGGGTCTGGGCTGAATACATGACCATGGCTTCGAACTCTTTCTTTAATACGCCGGGTTCAGTGCAGGTGCTGTCGCCCATCCAGAATCTCGCCCCTACGCCGATCATGAACGCTGCGGCGATACTAAACGCGTCGCTGAGTTGTTCTACGACGAACTATGATGTCTGGGTGCACTGGGGAACGACGGACGGGACAAACAATTTCGGGGCGTGGGCTGCAAATGCCTATGTCGGATCATACACCAACGTCACTTCGCAGACCGTCTGCTATACCAACACCAGCCTGACCACCAACTCCACATATTATTACACCTTCCGCGCGACGAACGCGACGACCAATGTCTGGGCAACGCCGAGTTGGATGTTTTTGACACCGGTCCCGGACAATCCTCATTATCCGTACAGCTGGTCGCTTGATCAGACCAATGTTGTGCTGCAGGTTGACGGTGGGAATACGGGTACGATTTACACAGTTCTTGGATTCAGCGGCAACCTGTCAAACGCGCCATCGGTGTTGTACCAGACGAGCAACACGGCTTTCTTTACCTATATAAACACCAATGCGCTGGGTTCAGCGGACAGGCGTTTCTACCTGGTTGCGGAAACAACTTTGGGAGTCACAACCACCAATTCGCTGATCTTTACCGCTTTCCGGAAACAGCTTGATACCAATGCGTGGTACAAGTTTGCACTTGGAATAGATTACGGTGCCAGTAACAGGCTTAATTCTGCGCTTGGCAGCCAGTTGGCCCAGGGGCTGACGGGGAGTAATGCCAGCGCCAACGCGGATCTTTTCTATCTTCTCGATACCAATGGTGACTGGCAGACGTGTTACCTGAATGGGAGCGGATCATGGCGGGATTACAATTCCGGCAATTCGACCAATACCACGGTCCTGCCATGGCAGAGCTTCTGGATAAAGCGAAGGATTGCAGGTGTTGCATCTGAACCGATTTATTCCGGGTATTGTTTCAGCAACGCAGCGCCGCTGACGTTCAGGTCGAACGACTGGCACATGATAACCTGGCCGCTGCCGTGGGACCGGAAAGAAGGGGATGGATCTGACAAGGGGTGGGGTTTTGCCGCAGCCGGAGCGAAGAAGGGTGGGAGCTGGCTGAGTTCGGATGTGCTGACGGTTGGAGACGGGGCTGGTTTGAGATTTTATTATATGAATACCAATGGCCGCTGGTCTGCTGTTGGCCAGACCACTCCTGCCTCGACTGTAACTTTCCACATTGGCGAGGCGTATTACTACTTGCACCGTGGCACGGGCTTCACCTGGACGGCGACGGGACAGTGAGGCAGAAAGATGTGCGCTGTTGACTGTTATCAGTGAAAAGTAAGCAGGCAGAGTAGCAGAGGCGCAGAGGGTGGGAGAGAGAAGAGTAGTCAGAATTCAGAATGATCACAATCTGGAACCTGCAACTATTGATATGCAATCTATAACCCTTTGCGATTAGTGCTGATCGTTTGAGGATGAAGAAATATGCCGTAATCATTATTGCGATGGTGCTGGCGGCCGGGACGGCTGAAGCGGTCACGTGGAGTGGTGGAAACACCAACTGGACCGAGCCTGACTCAGACAGCTTTGACTCGGAGTATACTGTCGGCTTATCAGTTGACTTCACCACCAATGGGGCGGGCGGAGTTGTTGTTACCAATGCAGGAGTGTCGCCTGGCGCGATCAATGTTACCTCTGGCAGCTACACCTTCTCCGGCGGCAGTATCGGCGGAATCGGCATGCTGACAAAAGCCGGCTCCGGCACGCTGACTATATCATCCGCCATCACGGGCAGTCGCGGTATCGGCTGGGGCGCTGGAGGAGCTGTGACCCTCTCGAGCACCAGTAACACGTTCACCGGGCCAATCAATGGGTCGGGTGCGACAGGCAATGACTATTTGTATTTTACTAGTATCGGCGACGCTCCCGGCGCCGGCGCCATTACCTTGAACAAAAACTCGTGGGAAGGGCACTTAATATATAACGGCTCGTCGAATCTGATCTTGAACTATCGAAAAATTGGGATCGGAGGGAATAACGTAAGTGGCATGGGCTATCCCTGTAATTGCTTCGAGATCAGCGGCAGTGGCACGGTCACAATCAATACCGACCTGATCGTTTCAGGGGCGGGTGCCAAGTTGCTTGGTCTCGGCGGCTCGAACACAGGAACGAACAGTATTAACGGTCGTGTTCCCGATGGTGCTGGCGCGCTCACCATCCACATAGTGGGTGCCAATTGGTATTTCTCCGGTACAAATACCTACAGTGGCGGGACTTCTGCCCGCGGTGGTAAACTCACGTTTCAGGGAATTCAGGCGTTGCCCAGCAGTGGAACGGTAAATTTCTCCGGTGGGTTAATCTCCATCCTCGACGACGGGTGGGGCGTCATCGACCGGAGTGGGGCTAATTTGCAAGAAAATAACAACGCCATTACGCTGTTTGTCGGTAACAACAATACCGCCAATGGCGGCAGGAGCAGCGGTACGACGGCCGGCAGTGTCATCAGTCTTGGCGTCTTAAATATGGCTACATCCAGCGGATGGTGGAGCCGCCAAATGAACATTACCGGGGCCAACGGTTATTCGGTCAGACTGGCCGGCGCGAACCTGAGCTGGTGGGGTAGTCCTTATGCTGAAAAGTTTAATCCCACCACCGCCTCGATTCAGATCACTGGCACCGTCCAGCAGGTAAATGGCAAGACCCTGGCCTCTCTAAGCGGAGGCTCTGATGCGCAACCATCGCCCTATCTGTCGCTGGACGGCACTGCGACCGGCAACATTATCAGCGGCATAATCAAGGATGCCCTTGATTACACAGACTTGAGCAACCCGAACGCCCGGGCGTTGGGTGTTACCAAGGCCAACACGAGTGAGTGGACGCTCGCGGGCACGAACACATATACCGGCACGAATACGCTCACACAAGGCACGCTGAGCATCAGCGAGGATGCCAATCTTGGTAAAACGAATGCGCTGGTATTCAACGGCGGGACACTGCGGATCACAGGGACAACGCTTAATTCCTATGTGTTGGGCCAGATCGGTACGCATCCGGTGACGCTTATGGCGACGACTGTTGGCCTGGATATTGCCGATCCTGCAAACACATTTACTGTCAGTACTGTTCTCAATCATGGTTCCGGCGGACTTGCCAAGGCTGGTGTTGGGACTCTAGTGCTCACGGCGACCAATACCTATACCGGCACGACCACTATTAGCCGCGGAACATTGACACTGCGTGATGCTGGAGCCGGGCTGGCTCAGACTCTGGGCGCTTTGACGCTGGCCGGGCCCGATGTCACGCTGCAATCCGACAGGGTCGTCGGACCGCTGAGCACAAGTTTTGGCACGTTGACGGCGCGCGTGGCGGGGAATACGGCGAACATCGTTTATACAGGCGGGACAATAGGATCGGACAACCGGATTAATATAACGAACAGTGTCGGGTTTATTAACAAGGGTATATTCCTCAACGGCGCTGATTATGCCGCGATGAATGCAGCCAACACCTATGTTCGCGCGCTGATTTACGGCTCTGATGGAAATACGTTGCCGGCTGATACCATTGGGACGGGTAATCACGTCAAGCTCACAGCCACGCCTGTGATCCAGAATAGCATTGCGTTGCTGAGCCTGAACCTTGCCGGCAGCGGTATAAATTACACCAACAACGCTGGGCAGGTTCTCACGGTGCCCGGTATCATCAAGGCCGGCGGCGGGACGAATACGATCAGCGGCGGTACCGTGACCGGCGGCGCCGGCATTGAGCTTGTTATCCGCACAGATACTGCCCCGGATAGTCTTGCTGTCGATACGCCAGTTACAGGCACCGGCGCGCTGACCAAGTCCGGCGCTGGAACGCTTGTTCTCTCCGGGACGAACACCTATAGCGGGGCCAGCTACATCAATGGCGGAACGTTCCTGATTGGCGGGAGTGGCCAACTGGGTTCAGGCACGTATGCTACGAACATCATCAATAATGGCGTTTTCGTGTATGGCAGTTCGGCAACGCAGTCCATCAGCGGGGTGATAAGCGGGGGTGGCTCGCTCACAATGAGCGGCAGCGGCAAGCTGACGCTTTCTGGTACGAATACATATACCGGAAGTACGATGATCGGCCCCGGAACACTTGAAATCGGGGGAACCGGTCTGCTGGGTTCGGGAATATACGGCGCAAGCATAACAAACAACGGGACTTTTCTTTACAACAGTTCGGCGACCCAGGTCGTCACATGTGCAATCAGCGGTATGGGAACCACAACGATAAACGCCGGTACATTCTGCCTGCAGGGTTCATTTTCGAATGTTGCCAGGGTCAGGGTTGTAACAGGCGGCAAGCTTGTGCTGAATTACGCGGGTACGAATAACATATTCCAGCTTTATCTCGACGGTGTGCCGGTCTATGGCATCTGGGGGGCTGTGGGGTCAGGAGCGATCAATCAAAGCACATTGCTTGCAGGCACCGGCATTATACAGATTCCTCCTGTAGCCGGGACCGTAGTAACCCTGCGCTGAGCATGGTACAAACGCCCCGTCTCGAACATCTGCGTCCGGAAAATATTTTCAAGGTAGAAAGGTGAAACGGGCTCTCCGCAATTGGCGGTTGCACTCCCTATTTATCACGAAAACCCGGTTTTAGGTTTGTCACCTGTTTGTCACCTATCAAGAAAATTGCGTTTCTGTGTGGTGAGTGAGAGAATAAGTCAAATTAAATGTAAGTCAGGATCAGATCGTGAAGGGAGAGAGTAATGAGAAGGAAACGATTTCTTGGTGCGATAAGTTTGCTTGCAGTAATGCTCGTCGGTGTTGTTGGGGTTACAGCGGCGGAAAAGTCCGGCACGGATTCGAAAATCCAGCTGTCAAAGCCGGATGGCAAGCCGGCTGACATGGCGAAGCCTGTCAAGGTGTTTATAATGATGGGCCAGTCCAATATGCTCGGTTTTGGAAAAGTCGCTCCGGAAACCCAGAAGGGTACGCTGGAGTACTTCTGCAAGACGGAGAAGAAGTATCCGTTCCTGGTTGACGCTGCCGGCAAGTGGACCGCGAGGAACGATGTCAGGTACGTATTCGTGATGCCGGGCAAGGGCGGCGGCATGCAGCTGAACAACAATGATTGGCTGACCGTCAAGGGCAATATCGGGCCTGAGATCGGGTTTGGTTATGTCATTGGTCAGGCTCTCGATGAGCCGGTATTGCTACTAAAGTCATGCATCGGTAACCGCGGCCTGGGCTGGGATCTGCTTCCGCCCGGTAGTGAGCGGTATGAAGTCGACGGCAAGATTTATGCCGGATACAAAGATTCGCCGAACAGCTGGGACAAGGGTACTGAGCCGAAGCCGATTGCGTGGTATGCAGGAAAGCAGTATGACGACGATGTGGCAAATGCCAAGAAGGTCCTTTCTGAGCTTGGCAAGTATTATCCAGGTGCCGAGAAATACGAAGTTGCTGGATTTGTCTTTTGGCAGGGTCACAAGGACCAGGGCGAACCCTACGCCAGCCGGTATGAACAGAACCTGGTAAGGTTTATAAAGTCGCTGCGTAAGGATTTTGATGCCCCGAACGCGATGTTTGTGATAGCCACTGGATGCGGGAACCCTGGGACCTCGGGCGGCGGGCTGAAGGTCGCTGAGGCCCAACTCGCGGTTAGCGGAGAGAAGGGCAAGTATCCAGAGTTCAAGGACAATGTGAAGACGATTGACTCCAGGCCGTTCTGGCCGTCCGAGACGGATTCGCCGTCCAAGGCCGGTTACCATTACTGCCACAACGCCGGGACCTACATGGAGGTTGGCCTCTCGCTTGGCCAGGCGATGGAGGAGTTGCTGAAGAAGAAGTAGTGTGAGGCATATAGGAACAGAGAATCAAATCATGAAAGGAGGCAGAGCGATGAGTAGAAAGAAGATGGTTAGTGCGGTAGGTTTGATGGCGGCGTTGTTCATGGGGGTGGCCTGCGCAAATGCCGAGGAGAAGGCGGCTGCGGCACCTAATATACCGAAGCCGGATGGAAAACCGGCGGACATGACGAAGCCGGTAAAGGTTTTCATCCTGCTGGGCCAGTCAAATATGGTTGGCATGGGTAAACTTGCCGTCCTTGAGACTGCGGTAAAAGATAAGAAGAAATATCAGTACCTTGTGGATGATACTGGTAAATGGCTGGAGCGTAAGGATGTTCGCTATGTGCAGTACATGTCCGGCAAGGGCCCTCTCAACAACGATTGGCTGGCAGTCAAGGGTGGTAAGGTTGGCGTCGAGTTTGCGATCGGACATATTTTAGGGAATCTCATAGATTCGCCGGTCATGATCCTCAAAGTATGCATCGGTAACCGCGGTCTGGCTTGGGATCTCCTGCCGCCAGGCAGTCAGCGCTACGTAGAAGGCGGCAAAGTGTATGCCGGATACAAGGACAAACCTGATATCTGGCCCGCGGACCCGGTCAAAGGCGTGGCGACTGAGCCGCCACCGTTTGTTGATAAAAACGGCAAGCCTATCAACTGGTACGCCGGACTGCAGTACGACTCCGACGTAGCGGATGCGAAGAAGGCGCTTGCTGAACTAGACAAGCACTACCCCGGGGCCACGAAATACGAGGTTGCGGGCTTCTTCTTCTGGCAGGGCGAAAGGGACGGTGGAAATCCCGTGCATTCCGCGCATTACGAGCAGAATCTTGTCAACTTCATCAAGGCGTTGCGCAAGGACTTCAATGCTCCTGATGCGAAGTTCGTCTGCGCGACAATGGGCGAAGCCGTGAAGGGCAGCGGTAACAAGGTGATGGAGGGTCAGCTTGCTGTGGACGGCAAGACCGGCAAATATCCTGAGTTCAAAGGCAATGTGGCCACGGTCTACACCCATGATATGGCGCAAGGCGGCGGCGGAAACGGTCACTACAACGGTAACGCTGAAGTCTATATGGATGTCGGTGAATCCATGGGCCAGGCTATGGCAGAGATGCTGAAGAAGTAAGGTGAGTTTTGAGGTGAGCGGGTTCGTCAACCTAAGACGGAACGGTTCAGCAGGCGTACCCCTCACCTAACCCTCATCCCCCCCCCCAAGGGGCGAGGGAAAAGAGCTTTGGATAAAGCGCAAAGAATCCTTCTTCCTCTCCCCTTGGGGGAGAGGATTGAGGTGAGGGGATTTCTTCGGTCAACTGAATCTATATGCTTTCGGGTTGACCGCCGTACCAAATAGTTTCGGGCAAGACATTCAATGGAGCTGATGATGAATCGACGAAATTTCCTCAAGCTAGCAGGCGGCGGGATTGCGGGCGGGGTGGCACTGGCATATGCCGGGCAGTTACGCGCGGCGGAGCGCAAACCTAATTTCCTGTTTGTCTACACTGATGACCAGCGCTGGGACGCAATCGGCCTTGTCCAGAAGGAACAGGGTGAGCGTGCCCGGTTCCCGTGGTTCAAGTCGCCAAACATGGACCGCCTTGCCGCCGGTGGAGTGCGCTTCCGCAACGCCTTCGTTACTCTTTCGCTTTGCGCGCCCAGCCGGGCTGCTTTCCTTACGGGCCGCTACAACCACCTTAACGGCATCAGCGACAATGATACAGAGTTCTCGGCGGACACGATAACGCATGCAACGTTACTGCGAGCCGCAGGATACCGGACTGCCTACATCGGGAAGTGGCACATGCGCAACCAGAGCGGCCAGCGGCCGGGTTTCGACTACTCGGCGAGTTTCGTCGGCCACGGCAAGTACATGGATTGTCCTGTAGAAATCAACGGAGTGTCAACTCCCACAACGGGCTGGATTGACGATGTAAGTACTGCCTTCGCTATCGAGTGGATGAAGCAGAACCGCGACAAGCCGTTCTCGATGGTAGTTGGTTTCAAGAGCCCCCACAGTCCGCGTGGTGGTGAAAGACTGCCGGAGCGCCTGCGCAACCTCTATGCCGGCGAAACTAGCCGGCCTGCACCGAATTCAGGCGTGCAAGCCGTCTACCGCGGTCCCGTTCCGGAGGGTGGCATGAAGTCGCAGGGGCTTGCCGACAACGCAATCCACCTTGACTACCTTCGCCATGTAACTGGCGCCGACGAAAATCTAGGAAAGCTGCTCAATGCCCTGGACGAGCTCGGTCTAACTGACGACACAGTTGTGGTGTACACCAGTGACAACGGATACTATCTCGGCGAACACTGTCTTGGTGATAAACGCTCACTCTACGAAGAATCGATCCGCATCCCGATGCTTGCGCGCTATCCGAGGCTCTTTCCCAAAGGCACGGTTATCGACGAAATGGTGCTTAATATCGATCTTGCCCCGACATTCCTCGACCTGGCAGGTGTGCCAGTGCCTGGCGAAATCCAGGGCGCAAGCTGGAAAGCGCTCGCCGCCGGGCAGAAGCCGGCGAACTGGCGGCAATCGTTCTTCATGGAATACTTTAAAGAGATGGGGGACGCGCCTACGGCCGTAGGAGTCCGTACAGCCAATGCTAAGCTGGTGAAATACCCTGGCCATCCGGAATGGACGGAAGTCTACGACCTCACCGCTGATCCCTATGAGCTGAAGAATCTCGCTGCTGATTCCGCGTTGGCGGAAAAACTCAGCGCAGAACTTGATGTCCAGATGAAGACAATGAAATATGCCGTGCCCGAGCGTGCGAAAAGATGGAGCTAACTTTCAAGGACTACCAGATGAATCGACGCAGATTCATGAAATTCGCAGGTAGCGGAATAATGTTATCGCCATGGTTTGGAATGCTGGCCGGGGCTTCGGAAATTAAAACACCTGACATCCGGGGTTTCTTTGAATCGGACAGTGCTGAGGTTCTCGCGCTGACGCAGCGTGTTTTTGACAAGTGCATCCTGGATAAACTGCGGGCGCCGGTTGAACCGATGCTGCATACCTGGGTCCAGCCTGGCGGGCCGTACTACAAGGGGCAGTGGATCTGGGATACCATGTTCGTTGTCGACCTGTTGAGCATCCTTCCTGACAGGAAGGATGTCATCCGTGACATATTTCAGAATTACTGGGATTTCCAGGACCGCTGGAACAAGACTGCTCCGGAGTATGCCAGGGACATGATAACGGTGGCGATCAAGACAGCGCCCCAGGAGGTCAGGCAGTTCTCACAGATTCCGATACTCGCCTGGGGTGTAGAGCGGGTGTACAGGCGTAATGGCGACAAGGAGCTTCTCAAGCAATGCCTCGGCCGGCTCGAGCGGTTTCATGAATGGTTCTGGCGCGAGAGGGATTTGCATGACAACGGCCTGATTACTCTCGGAGCCTACACTGGCAAGCTTCAGCATGCCAAATGGGAAACATTTGACTACGAATGCAACATGGACGACATGAAGATGACTGTCCACCCCAAACGCAAGGGCCCTGAAGAAGGCACGTGGTATGCAGACACCTGCGTGCCGGGAAACAGCGCTTACCTGATTATGGGCGAACGGAGCCTTGCCAGGCTGGCAGAGATTGCCGGTGACAAGGAGATGGCCGCGCGACGCAAGAAACGAATCGAGAAGGGCGTCAAAGGCATGCGCGACCACATGTGGGATGAGAAGGCGGGCACGTTCCTGGCAGTGAATCGCGACACGCTCGAAAAGATTCCTGTGGCAACAATCGGCAGCTGGATTCCGCTGACGGCGGGTGTTCCGCCAGAAGCGATGGCCAAACGCATGGCCGCGGTGCTTGCCTCGCCGGCCTGGATGACCCAGCTTCCTTTACCGACCGTTGACCGCACCGACAAGCGCTGGAAATCAGACGCCTTCTGGCGCGGCGACGTCTGGCCATCAACAAATTACCAGATTGCATCTGGCCTGGCTGCTTATGGTCATAAGGAACTTGCCTCCGACATAGCCGACAAAACCATCGCAAATGCGATCAAGAACGGAATCAGTGAACACTATGATTCGGTCTCCGGCAAGCCGCTGGGCGTTCCTGACTATTGCATGAGCAGCACGCTGGTCACCATGATGCTGGACGGGCTTTCAGCAACACACAAGTTGCAGCTTCGCAGCAAGTGATGCTTTCCTGATCCATCAGAGCTGTAATTCGCGATTTATTGTTTTTTCTTAGACAAAAAAGACTGCCGGAGGAGTCTGTAGAGGTGTAGAGTGCCGTCTAAAGGAGAAGTGATTGACAGACAAATCGGACAAGGAAGCTTTGATAAGGGCGGCACTAGTTTCGGGTGATGCCGGGTCTTTTGAGCTGATTTGGGATGAGTATGGCCGGATACTGTTTGGACTGATGCTTTCGATCCTCGGTTCGCACCATGATGCCGAAGAGGCCCTGCAGGAGGTGTTTATGAGAATCGCAAGGGATAAAGACCGCGTGGCAGGTGCAGGGAACATGGCGGGCTACATCTATATGATAGCCAGGAACGAAGCGCTGAGTTTCAGGAAGAAGAACAGGCGGGTACCTGTGCCGGTTGATCCGGCCGACTTCTGGCTGATGCCTGCAACCTACGTGGAGAACTTCAGTGATGAGGCGGCGCAGATTGCCGATGCGCTGGGCACGTTGCCGGAAGAACAGAGGACAGTCATCGTGATGAAGGTTTACAGGGATATGACGTTCCAGGAAATTGCCGAAGTGCTGGGCTTATCGCTGAACACGGCAGCGAGCCGGTATCGTTACGGGGTAGAGAAGTTGAAACAGTTATTGTCGGGCAAAGGTCTCATCGCCTGAATGATTAACCTCTGAGGCATGCAGGAAGGGGTTTTGATTAATATATGGAGAGGCCAATGAATGTCGAAGAGATGCTGGGTAAATGCAAGCTGCGCGAGCCATCGGCCGATTTGAAGGCCAGGATTGCTATGGCTACGAAAGACGAGTGGAGGAAGCCGGCTATCGTTGTTGAATTTCGCCGCAGCCTGTGGCGGGTGGCGATCGGGCTGGCTGCTTCGCTCCTGCTTGCCTGGACAGGGATCGCTGTCAATTCGAAGCTTACGTCTGTGGGTATAACCCAGGTTGTGGAGGCGAGCATGGAATCAAGCTCCAATACTTATCCGGAAATGGACATTGGCGCTATGGGCAGGATGAAGATCTCTTCCGTCAGGCGGCAGTCTGTTGATCTAAAATGTTTTGTAAAGATGCACAAGCTAGTTGATGAAGAATTGAACAAAGGAGGCTGATATGAATTCAAAGCTAATGAAGGTAGTGAAGTGGTGTGGATTTATTATTGCCGGTTTGATTGTTGTTTACGCTCTTCTGCTCGTTATTTCGGGTGCCAAGTTGAGAAGTGCCCGTGAAAGACTGGCTGCGAACGGTCGACCGACGTCAGCGGAGCAGATAATCCCAGGGAAGATAGCAGACAAAGATAACGCGGCTCTTATTTATGAAAGTGCGGCACTTACATTGAAGTCAGGGGGAGATCTATGGAAGAAGATAGAAGTGAAGCAGCTTTCGGGGACGAATCGCGACGAAGTTGTCAAGTATATGGAATCAGAGGAAGTGGTGGCTGCGCTTGACCTTATAAGAAAAGGGACGGGGAGAGCGGGGTGCCGGTACGACCTGGATTATACCAGGGGGGCGGAAATGCTTCTGTCACATGATGCATATTTCAGGGCAATTGCGCGACTGCTCGCTGTGCAGACAAAGTTGATGGCTGAGAAAGGTGATAGTGATGGCGCCTGGAAAAATGTTATCGCCGGCTATAAGCTGGCAGATGCACCCCGTTCTGAACCAATGTTGATTAGTCAGCTGGTCAGGATTGCCATGTTCGGGATTGTTGACCAGTCTGCTGTTGATCTGTGTAAAACTTCCAAGCCCAACGATGCGCAGTGTGAGGCAATAGCGAATGCGGTTAAGCTTTTTGTTGATGTCAGTCCGATTGTCCGTTCAATGGATGGGGAACGTCTTTTATTGAGTGACTGGGTGTTTGCTCAAATGGAAAGTTATCCGGGGAAGACTTTGGGGCTGATCTCCATGGATAGTTCTGAATCTGCTGTTAACCGTTTCGTAGCGCGAATTATATTCTGCAAACCGTTCCGGCAGTTCATGCATGCCTCGTGCATTGATACAATGTCAGACTTGACGAAATTCATGGAAACCCCTTTCTGGAGCGCACCGTTGAAGGAGGCCCGCAGGATCGAGCAGAATATTCCGCGGTGGAATATTATTTCGAGGATGTTGGTTCCTGCTTTAAGTAATACAAAAGCCAGACATGCGAGTGCTGTGGCAAAGGCGGAGCTGACAGGAACGGTGATGAGCCTGATTCGGCATAAACTGGCGCACGGCAGTTTCCCTGTATCGCTGGCGGAGTGTGATGCGAAATTCCTGCCCGTACAGCCGGTTGATCCATTCAGCGGCCAGGCGCCGATATACAGGTTGGAAGGCAATGGCTTTGTCCTATACAGTATCGGGGAGAATATGAAGGATGACGGTGCAAAGCCTGAGCCGAATAGTGAAGAGAGAGCAAAATTGCCGCCAGAGGTGCTCGATTCGAAGGCATGGGACCTGGTGTGGAGATTTGAGGGGAAGTAGTGTTTGGAAACCTGTTGAATATGTTGAGCGAGAGTTTGATATTTTACGAGATAGTCTTTCGATTTGTTTTTCATGGAAACAGCTTTCTTGTCACCTGTTTGTCACCTATCAGAAATGTTGTGATTAGCTCCCATTCCTGCAAGAATCTTTGGGGAAACATCAACAAGGAGGCAATCTGATGAGAGTGAAACAAGTGCCTGGTCTGGGTTTCATATTTGTGGTGCTGGCAATTGGCGCGGGTAATGTGCTGGCAGACGTAAAACCTGATACAGAAAAGAATGTCCCATCAGGTGTATCGTTTAATGTAAAGCAGGTTCCTTTCAGCTTCTTCGGATCATGGATGTCTATTTCTATTCCTGGGAAGGACGGAGAGCTCCAGTTTCGCAATCATCACAACGGGACCAACAATTTGTGCCCACTTCAGGTGATTTCCGATGGACAGATCGTTAAGCCTGATATCACGGCACAGCCATGGGTGCTTGTCCTCACGCATGGGAAAGGCAAGATTGAGGTCTGTTTTGAGCGTGCTGGAACCGTCCGCATGAGGGGGCAGGGTTTGGGTTTGCAGTTTGGCGGCAGGAATCTTGGCTACAGTGAAGGGCCCAAACTGGTTACTCTCAACAAGCCGCACACCGGTCGCTACCAGATAGAAATGCTGCACGGATCTATTGCGCTGAACAGGCTTGTGCCCACTCAGCCTCTTTTCCCCCTTACCGCGGTTGTTTCCACGGCAGAAGACGGTCGTTGGGAACTTGCGATAGATGAGTTCTGGAGTACCTGGAAGCGGCCCGAGCGCGCAGGTTTCGATGACTGCCTAGCTTCATCCAAAAAAGCGTTCACAGCATTCCTTGAGAGCATGCCGTCAGCCCGTCCACAGGACCGCGCAACCAGGGAGTTGGCGGCCTACGTGAACTGGTCCTGCGCCGTCGGGCCCCGCGGCCTGATTAAGAGGCCGGTGCTGTTCATGTCAAAGAACTGGATGTGCAATGTATGGAGCTGGGACCAGAGTTTCAACGCCATGGCGCTTGCAAAGGGACAGCCTGAACTGGCGATGGACCAGATGCTCGTCCTCGTGGATCACCAGGATGAATTCGGCGCTTATCCTGACAGTGTCAACGACGTGAAGATTCATTTCAATTTCTCCAAGCCGCCGGTGCACGGTATGGTTTTCCAGGAGATGCTGAAGCGCATGCCGCAGAAGCCTTCAAAGGAAGTCATGGAGCGGATGTATATTTCCCTTGGCAGGCAGGCCGACTGGTGGATGAAATACAGGCGTATTGACGAACTTGAAAAGCGGGATGGAACCGGCGGCGGGAATCCTTCATCCGGCAAGGACGTTTACAAGGCGTTGCCGTATTACCTGCACGGAAATGACAGCGGATGGGACAACAGTACGATGTTCTCGAAGGGCGTACCGCTGGTGGCGCCTGATCTTTCCGCGCTGTTGATCCTTCAGATGGATGTCTTGTCCGAACTGGCGATGGGCATTGGAAAGAATGAGGAATCGGCCCGCTGGAAGAGCAGGGCGGATCAACTGCAGAAGGACCTGATTGAAGGACTCTGGAGGAAGGACCGCTTTGTGGCGCGCCTTGGGGTTGATGGCTCAGATGTGGAGAGCGAGAGCCTGATCCCCTGGCTGCCGCTAATTCTCGGGAAACGGCTGCCGGAGGAAATGCGGGCCGCTCTAAAGAAGGGTATGGAGTCACACCTAACGGAGTGGGGTCTAGCCACGGAGAAAGTTGGAAGCCCAAAGTACAATCCGGATGGCTACTGGCGCGGTCCAGTCTGGGCGCCGTCTACCTGGATTGCCGTAACCGGCCTGGACAGGTCCGGCTACAGCGAGCTGGCCGACACCGTCGCCGAACGTTTCTGCAAGCTTTGCGGCAAAAGCGGATTTGCCGAGAACTTCGATGCCCTTGCGGGGGCGCCGCTCTGTGACCCGGCCTATACCTGGACTTCGAGCGTTTTCCTTCTTCTCGCGGAGCGCATGAACCGGTAAAGTCTCTTGGAATCAAAAAGTGTGGAAGTCTGACTATTAGCGTCAACTGAAGGGGATAGTTTATGACTGGACTTGAAAGAACTCTGGATTTTATAGCTGGCAGGCCTGTTGACAGGGTGCCGTTTCATCCGATTATCATGAGATGGGCCGCAAAGTATGCCGGCTTCAAGTACAGGGATTTCTGCCTGGATTACCGGGCGAAATGCGAATCCATGATAAAGAGCGCCGATGATTTTGATATGGACTGGGTGACAGTGTTGTCCGATCCATACGTGGAAGCCACTGCGTATGGTATCAAATGCGAATATCCCGAAGACGACCTGCCGAAAGATGTGAGCGGGCATCTCCAGAGTATTGAAGCCACGAAGGCATTGAAGCCGTTCAAGCCAAATGACCATGAGCGCCCGGTGAACAGGCTGAAGGAAATGAAGGAGTTCAAGCGGAGGGTTGGTGACCGTCTTTTTATCGTCGGCTGGGTCGAGGGGCCGGTTGCGGAATACGCTGATCTCCGCGGCGTGACGAATGCCGCTCTTGATTTCATGGATGATCCCGACTCTGCGGGCGCTGCAATGGATGTGATAACCGACGCGGCGATGGAGTTTATTAAGTGCCAGGTTGAGGCAGGGGCGCATTGTGTAGGGATAGGGGATGCATTCTGTTCCCAGATCGGTCCGCAACTTTACCGCCTGCTGGCGTTTGAGAGGGAGAAGCGGATGGTGGACCACATCCACAGGCTAGGGGCAATCGCCAAGTTGCATATTTGCGGGAATATCTGTTCGATTATGCCGGATATGATCAGGACCGGCGCGGATATCATTGATGTCGATCACCTTGTTCCCTCGATGGCTGAATATGCGGGCCTGCTTGGGAAGGGTCAGGTGTTTTCCGGCAAGTCCGATCCTGTAAGTGTGATACAGGATGGCAATGCAACCCTCATTGAGAACAGTGTTAGAGAATGCCACGAGCAGGCCGGCGGCAGATGTATTGTATCAGCCGGTTGTGAGATCACGCCAGGCACCAGCCTTGAAAATATGCGCGCATATGCCAAAGGTGGTAAGCAACTATGAAAAAACATTTCTTTGTAACGGCAACATTGTTCGTCGCTTTCTTTGCGCATTTCGCGGCAGCTTCCGACACGTCTATAGTCAGGGATGGTGATTCAATCCTGATGAAGGCTGGAGTACTGGAGAGGGTGATCCGCGTGTCCGGCGGCAATGTCGCCACCGAGCGACTATCCGTAGCAGGAACGTCATTGATCGATGCCAAGTCGTATGAGCTGTCGTTCAGGATTACCCGGGCAACGCCAAACCGCAATCCTCTCGAACTGCCCCTGGACGGCGGTGCGACAGCAGTTAATCTCCAGGAGTCAAAAGCAAATGACACGGATGCCCTGAAGATCAGCGACAAAGGCAAACCTGAGGCAAAACAGACGGCCGGACAATTACAGTGGACGGATGAACGCGCCTTCTCCGCCTCTTCCTGGGGACAATGCTTTGACATGCTCAATGTCGCGGTTACTGTTCCGAAACCCGGCACTCAACGGGCAGTTATCCGTGCCCGTTGTGTCAAGGATCCGGTACTGGCCGGCGTCAGCATCAACCTGATCTACGAAGTTTATGCAGGATACCCGGTGATCCGCAAATGGGTTGAAGTCCATAACAACGGCGCGAACTGGCTTAAGCTTGACAACATGCTGACGGACGACATCAATCTGGGGAATAGTTTCGTCAAAGGCGCCCAGCTTACTCCTTCTGAACGCGGTGCTTCAGCTTCAATTGTTGCATTCGCGCAGTCCGACAATACAAAGGGGATCATAGTTGCCTCCGAAGTTCCATCAGCGCTGCGTGATATCACGGCTAAAGGTGCGTCCGGGTACAACACAAACTACTTTGAGTGGGTCATAGGGCCGGGCGAATCGTTCGTTTCGGAACCTTCTTTCCTGTATGGCTTCAGCGGCGAGGTGATCAAGACTGCTTCCGCAGAGTCGCTGCCGCTGGACCGTGCCGTGGAAGGGCGGTTCAGGGATTTCCTGTGTGAGCACCTGGGCATCTCGCCGGCTCACGCGCAGATAGCGGCGCCGCTGTGGTGTTCATGGTCGAATTTCGGACATTTGATTAACGATGCCCTTATCCGCGAACAGGCGGACGTCGCCGCCAGGTGCGGGTTTGCCGTGATGCAGCTTGACGATGGCTG
>Ga0172375_10000019_pt1 | contig 226783 bp, 228 predicted proteins | sample LakKiv1m_FD_114537 | JGI IMG/M metagenome (GOLD analysis project Ga0172375, IMG submission 114537) | Freshwater microbial communities from Kabuno Bay, South-Kivu, Congo - kab_092012_11.1m | ecosystem: Environmental > Aquatic > Freshwater > Lake | place: Democratic Republic of the Congo... | reverse complement strand
CGAAATGCGACAGGCGACAAGTGCTACAGAACGGTACTTCCAAGTGTCGTACTCGAAACAACAAAAAAGCCGCGCAGATGCTGCATCGGCGTCCCCCGGCAGACGTGTCGGGAGGAGGGTGCGGCCACAGCGCGGCGGGAGACAAAGTAGACAAACTTTTGCGTTCAGGTGTCTCCCGCAGAACGCGCTGGAAGCCCGCCGCTGCAGGCTTTCCGGCGTGTCCGGAACCGGAGACCGAACCGCCCGTTTGTAACGCTTTGTCTCTCGGCCGAGCTTCGCTCGGCCGGCCGTCGCGCCCTGTCATCCTGAGGCGAAGCCGAAGGATCTCATCGACCGGCGATGAGGTCCTTCGCTGCGCTCCAGCGCGGGGGTTACCCCGCGCGCGATGACAGAGTGCTGAACAGTTCCGTGGAGTGACCCCCTGGGACTGGACAGGTCGTTCGGAATTCGGCCGTCCGGCGAGTCGATTACCGAACACCTGCCCGGACAGTTGCCGAACAACTCGTGTTCGGAAAATCAGCGGTGCGGCCGGGTCCGGTAGTGCTCGGCCAGCGCGTCACGGCCGAAATCGGCGGCGAGGTCGCGCCACACCGCATGGATGTGGTTGGCGCCGTTCTGGGTGTTGTCGTGCTCGATCACGGTGGCGGGGCCGTGGAGGCGGAAATAGTGCGCCTCGCCCGGCACGAGCGATCCCGCCCAGGCGAAGCGGAAGGCGGCGAGGCCTTGCTCCAGGACGCGCCGCTTCTGGATGGTGGCGAGGTCGGGGGCGAGGGTGCCGAGGAAGCGTTCGATCAGCGCCTCGACGAGATTGCGCTGCTCGCCCGTCATCTCGCCGAGGGCGAGGCCGCGCGGAGTGCCGAGATCGCGCTCGCGCTGCGGGCTCGCCACGATCTCGCCGAACGAGCGGTCGGCGATGATCGCGACCCGGCGCTGCGGCTCGCCGAGGCCCGCCATGATCTGGCGGGCGAGATCCTCGGAGGTCCCCAGCAGGCGGAAGCCGCGGTTGGGGCCGTCGCGCACCGTCGCGGGGTGGGCGCCGGCGAAGAACGGCGTCACGGCGATGCGGCCGGCCGCCGGCAGCGCGACGTTCAGCGAGAGGTGATGGCCCTCGAAGCGCCAGCCCCAGGGGAAGGCGCCGGGCCGGCCGAACACCGAGACGTAGTAGCGGCCGGGATCGCGGAAGCTGCCCTGTTGCTCGCGCAGCACGCCTTCGAGCAGGCGTACGCCGTCGAGGAGCTGCAGGCCGCGCTCGTTCAGCACCGAGGCGAACAGCGCCCGCGCCGCGTCGGCCTGCGCTTGCCGCATCTCGCCAAGGCCGAGGCCCGGCCGGGAGCGCGGGATGTAGTGCCAGTCGAGGCGGTTGTCGGACTCGAAGGCGATCAGCACCGTGCGGCGCTGGCTGTCGTCGAGAAGGCCGAGGAAGCGGTTGGCGGCGTCGGCGATGCGCTGCGCGGCATCGACGGTCTGGGCGGTGGCCGCGCCGAAGGGCAGGAGGGGTGGCAGCAAGGTTGCCGCCGCTATCACGGTCCGTCGTGTCGGCGGGCCGTGAGGGTGGTCGTGATCGTGCGGATGCCAGCCGTCGTGCGGCATGGCGTTGCCGTCAGGTCGAGGTCTTCGGATACTTCAGCGTGCAGCCGTAGGCGCGGGTCGAGGCCTCGGTCACTTGCTTGCCGGCCAGCACCTCGCCGAGCGCGGCGCGGACGTACTGCGTGGCCTTGGGGATGTCGCTGGTGCTCGACGACGGGATCGAATCGATGCCGCCCTTGTAGACCAGAACGCCCTTGGCATCGACGATGTACATGTGCGGCGTCACGGTGGCGCCGTAGAGCCGCGCGATCTTGCTCTGCGGGTCGAGGATCACCGCGGCGGGCGCCGCGTCGCGGCTCCTGGTGAGGTCGTTGGCCTGCGGCGCGGTCACGTGGCCCTGCTCGCCGGCCGCCGAGGAGGCGAGCGTCAGCCACACCACGCCGTTGGCGGCGGCCTCGCGCTGCTGGGTCTGCATGTTCTTCGAGTTGTAGTGCTTTCGCACGTAGGGGCAGTCGTGGTTGGTCGTCTCCAGCACCACGACCTTGCCTTTGAGGTCGGCGAGCGACCAGCTCTTGCCGTTCGAGTCGGTGCCGGTGAACAGCGGTGCCGGCTTGCCCACGTCGGGGCTCGACGAGGCGAAGGAGATCGCGGGAACCAACGCGAGGGCGGCTCCGCCCACCATGAGCGACCGACGGGGAACGACGAAGTTCGACATGCTTGCCTCCTCTAACGCCTGGTTTGCTGGATGGATGACAGTTCCGAAAGGATCATGGACTCGGTGAGCACTTGCGGCAGCACCTTGGGCTTGTCCGCGCCGGGCGCCCAGAAGAGATAGAGCGGCACGCCGGCCCGTCCAAGCTCCTTCAGGACGCCGGTGATCTCGTCGTCGCGGTTGGTCCAGTCGCCCTTGAGCTTGACCACGCCCGCCTGCTCGAACGCCTTGCGGCTGGCCGGCGTCTCGAGCGCGACCCGCTCGTTCACCAGGCAGGTGATGCACCAAGCCGCCGTGAAATCGACGAACACCGGCTTGCCGGCCGCCACCGCCTCGGCCATGCGGGCGCGGGAGAAGCGCTCCCAGCCCTCGAAGCTCACGCCGGCGTTGGGACCGCCGGAAGCCGAGGCGGCGGTGGCCGGTCCGTCCTCTAGCTTCAGCGCGACGGCGAAGGCCAGCAGGACGGCAACGGCGGCGAGCCCACGGCGCAGCCACGTGCCCGCCGCCGCGCCGCTTCCCAGACGCAGCATCCAGATGGCGAAGGCGATCAGGACCATGCCGCCCAGCGCATAGAGCACGCCGTCCGAACCGGTCTGCTGGGTCAGCACCCAGACCATCCAGACGGCCGACGCGTACATGGGGAAGGCGAGGAACTGGCGCAGGCGGTGCATCCAGGGGCCCGGCCGCGGCATCAGCCGCTGCAGGGCGGGCGTCATCGACAGCGCGAGATAGGGCAGTGCCAGGCCAAGGCCCATCGCCAGCAGGACCGCGACGGTGGCGGGCGCGGGCTGGCTGAGCGCAAAGCCGAGCGCCGCCGCCATGAACGGCGCGGTGCAGGGCGTCGCCACGACCACGGCCAGCACGCCGGTGAAGAAGGCGCCCGTCGTGCCGCCACGTGCCGTGAGCCCCTGACCGACGCCGGCCAGGCGGCTGCCGACCTCGAACACGCCGGAGAGGTTGAGGCCGACCACGAAGAAGAGATAGGCGATCAGCAGCGAGAACACCGGCGACTGGAACTGGAAGCCCCAGGCGACGTCGCCGACGCTGGCGCGGAGGCCGATCACGATGGCGGCCATGGCGGCGAAGGCGACCAGGACGCCCGCCGTGTAGACGATCCCGTCGCGGCGCATCTCGGCGCGGTCGTGGCCGGCGAGCCGCGCGAAGGCGGCGGCCTTCATCGCCAGCACCGGGAAGACGCAGGGCATCAGGTTCAGGATCAGCCCGCCCAGCAGCGCGAACAGCAGCGCCTGGGCGAGCGAGAGCTGTTCCGCCCCCGCGGCGCCGGCCAGCGAGGCGGCGGCCGGCACGAAGGCCGGATCGAGCCTGGCCGAGATGTCGAAGGCCTGCCTGACGCTGCCGCCGGCGGTCTTCTCGGTGAGCACCAGCGTGCCCGCGAGCGTCGCCGGCATCGCCGCCTTGGCATCGCCGCGCTTCAGCGGGATGCGGATGCCGTCGGCAGCGATCGCGGCGCTCTGCTTCGCCATCGCGGCGACCGGTCCCCAGTCGGCGGGGAAGAAATAGACGTTGGAGATCGTGTCCGGCTTCAGGCCCCTTGCCTCGACGATCAGCGTCGGCTCGCCCGACTTCGACAGGCCGTAGCGCGCCGGCCACGGACTCTCCAGCGGCAGCGCGCGGCGGGCCTGCTCGAACAGGGCGCGTGTCGCCGGCGGCGCCGGAGTCGCCGCGGCGGCAGAGGGAAGAGTGAGCTCGAACTTGCCGTCCTCGGGAATGCAGACGTCTTCGCAGACCAGCCAGTTGGCTTCGGCCGCAAGCTTCAACGGTCCGGCGAGATCGGCCGGCGGCGTGATGCGCACCAGCAGCATCGCCTCGTCCTTGAAGCCGTAATTGGTGACGCCGCCGATATCGAACAGCGAGGGCGTCGGCCACACGATCGGATCGGCCTTGGCGCCCGGCGGCAGGGTCCACGAGATCTCGGTCGGCAGGCCCGACTCGCCCGGGTTCTTCCAGTAGGTGTGCCACTTCGGCCGGATGGTCTGGCGCAGGCCGACCCAGAACGGCTCGCCGGGCTTGACCGTCGACAGTTCGGACACGAGTTCGGCCCGCACATTGTCGGTCTGCACGACGGAGGACGCGGGCGACTGCGCGAAGGCAGGGCCCGTGGTCAGAAACGCGAGAAAAAGGACAAGGATACGCGGCATCGGAGCCACTTAAGTGACCCCGGCCCGTGGCGCTGGCAAGGCAATCCCGATCAAGGCGGCGTGATATTTTGCCGTTGTGGTAAGGTGTTGGCCCTGTTGAGGAAATCATGTTGCGTATGGACGATCGGCGCCTGCTCGGCGCCCTGGATGAGCTGGCGGCGATCGGCGCGATCGAAGGCGGCGGCTGCGCCCGCCTCGCCCTCACCGACGAGGACCGGCTTGGCCGCGACCGGGTCGTCGGCTGGATGAAGGAACTCGGCCTCGACGTCCGGGTCGATGCCATCGGCAACGTGGTCGGCCTGCGCGCCGGTCGCGAAAATCTGGCGCCGATCATGACCGGCAGCCACATCGACACGGTGCGCACCGGCGGCCGCTACGACGGCAACTACGGCGTGCTCGCCGGCCTTGAGGTCGTGCGGGCACTCAACGAGGCCAAGGTGACGACGCGGCGGCCGATCGCCGTCGCCTTCTTCACCAACGAGGAGGGCGCGCGCTTCCAGCCCGACATGCTGGGCAGCCTGGTCTATGTCGGCGGTCTCGGCCTCAACGAAGCCTATGCGGCCGCCGACAAGGACGGCGCCTCGGTCGGCGACGAGCTGCGCCGGATCGGCTATCTCGGCGCGACCAAGCCCGGCGCCGTGAAGCCGCATGCCTTCGTCGAGTTGCACATCGAGCAGGGCCCGATCCTCGACGAGGAGAAGGTCCGGATCGGTGTCGTCGAGAGCGTGCAGGGCATCTCGTGGACCGAGTACACGGCGAACGGAGTCTCCAACCATGCCGGCACGACGCCGATGCGGCTGCGGCGCGACGCGGGCTATCTGGCGGCATCGGTCAACGTCTTTGCCCGCAAGCTCGCCGGGAAGATGGGCGGCAACCAGGTGGCGACGGTCGGTTCCATCGCGCTCCGGCCCAACCTGATCAACGTCGTGCCCAACCGCGCCGTGTTCACGGTCGACCTGCGCAATACCGACGAGACCAGGCTCAAGGAGGCCGAAGCCGCGGTCGCGGCGCACATCGCCGAGGTCGCCGGCGCCGAACGCGTCGAGGTCGAGGCCAGGGTGCTGGCGCGCTTCGAGCCGGTGATCTTCGATGCGGGCCTGGTCGACCGGGTCGAGCATCACGCCCGGGCGCTGTCGCTCTCGACGCGCCGCATGCCCTCGGGTGCGGGCCACGACGCGCAGATGATGCAGCGCCTTTGTCCGACGGCGATGATCTTCGTGCCGTCGGTCGCGGGCCTCAGCCACAACGTCAAGGAGCACACCGAGGCGGCCGATCTCGTGGCCGGCGCCCAGGTTCTGCTGAACCTGATGGTGGAGCTGGCGGAGGGCTGATCCGGCGGGCAAATTTGTCTGACAACCGGCCCGCCGCTACCATCGTTTCCCGCATGGTCCAGAAGAAGCCCTCGATCAATCTAGCCGAACGCGTGATGGCGCGGCTGAGCGCCGATATCCGCGGCGGTCGGCTGGCGCCCGGCGCGCGGCTGCCGACCGAGCAGGCGCTGACCTCCGAGCTGGGCGTCAGTCGAACCGTGGTGCGCGAGGCGGTGGCGGCCTTGCGCGCCGACGGCCTCGTCGTGACGCGCCGCGGCTCCGGCGCCTACGTCGCCGATCCGGCGGCGGGGCCGTTCCGCATCGCCGCGCCCCGCGCCGCGGCGTTGCGCGACATTCTGGACGTGATGGAGCTGCGCCTCGCCATCGAGGTCGAAGCGGCGGCCTTCGCCGCCGAGCGGGCATCGCGCAAGCAGGTGGCGGCCATCCGCAAGGCCTGGCGTTCGATCGACAGCGCCCTGCGCCGCGGCGAGGGCGCCGTCGCCGAGGATTTCGCCTTCCACCGCGCCATCGCCGAGGCGACGGGCAACCGGCAGTTTCCCGGCTTCCTGGCCTATCTCGGCAGCCACGTGATCCCGCGCCAGAGCGTGCGGCTCAGTGTCGATACGCCGGCGGAGCGGCGCGCCTATCTCAGGCGCATCCAGGCCGAGCATGCACGCATCATGGCCGCGATCGGCGCCGGTGACGCCTCGGAGGCGCGTCGTGCCATGCGCGAGCATCTCACCCGCTCGCTGGATCGCTACCGTACGCTTGCAGGGGGGAAGAGGAATGGCCGGCGCTAGAAAGATCGTGCTGACCGGTGCCGCCGGCGGCATCGGGACCATGATCCGGCCGTTGCTGGCCGCGCACTATCCGGGGCTCGTTCTGAGCGACCGGGTCGAGCCTGCAGGCCTGTTGCCGGACGAGACCTTCCTTGCCGCCGACCTGACTCGGCCCGACGAGGTCGCCGCGGCAGTGAAGGGCGCCGACAGCGTCATTCATCTCGGCGGCTTCTCGGTCGAGGGGCCGTGGGACACGATCCTGCAGGCCAACATCATCGGCTGCTACAATCTCTTCGAGGCGGCGCGGCAGGCCGGCGTGAAGCGCGTGGTCTTCGCCTCGTCCAACCATGCCGTCGGCTTCTATCCGCGCAAGCGCCGGATCGGCACGAACGTCACCGTACGGCCCGACAGCCGGTACGGCGTCAGCAAGGCGTTTGGCGAGGCTCTGGGCGCCCTCTACGCCGACAAGCACGGCATCGCCGTGACCTGCCTCAGGATCGGCAATGTCGGTCCGCGCCCGCTCGACGTGCGCCGGCTCTCGATCTGGATTTCGCCCGAGGACATCGTGCAGCTCATCCGCATCGGGCTGGAGCATCCCGACATCCGCTTCGACATCCTCTATGGCGCCTCCGACAACGCGGCGAGCTGGTGGGACAATTCGCGCGCGCACCAGCTCGGCTACCGGCCGACCGGCAGGGCCGAGGACCATCGCGCCCACGCCGAGGCCGAGCAGGCCAGGATCGGGCCGGATCCGGTGGGCGATCAGTTCCAGGGCGGGACATTTTGCTCGTCCGGGTTCAGCAACGATGTGAAGCGCGCCGGTCCCTAGACGCTATAATTGTCGCCGAGAGGTGACGATGACGCGTTTTCTTACTGTCGGTGCGGCCCAGATGGGCCCGATCCAGCGCGGCCACACACGCCGCGACGTAGTCGAGAGGCTGGTTGCCCATCTGCGCGAGGCCAGGCGCATGGGCTGCGAGCTGGTGGTGTTCCCCGAACTCACGCTCACGACGTTCTTCCCGCGCTGGTGGATGACCGACCAAGCGGAGATCGATTCCTTCTTCGAGCAGGAGATGCCGTCCAACGAGACGGCACCGCTGTTCAACGAGGCCAAGAGGCTCGGCATGGGCTTTTGCCTGGGCTACGCAGAGCTTGCGAACGAAGACGGCCGCGTGCGTCGCTTCAACACCTCGATCCTGGTCGAGCGCGATGGGCGGATCGTTTCCAAGTACCGCAAGATCCATCTACCAGGCCATTCGGAGCACGAGCCTGAGCGGCCGTTCCAGCATCTGGAGAAGCGCTATTTCGAGGTCGGCAACCTCGGCTTTCCGGTGGTGAAGGCGTTCGGCGGCAACATGGGCATGTGCATCTGCAACGACCGCCGCTGGCCGGAGACCTACCGCGTCATGGGGCTGCAGAACGTCGAGATGGTGCTGTTGGGGTACAACACGCCGCTGCACAACGTCCCGGCCCCGGACCACGACGAGCATTCGTGGTTCCACAACGAGCTCTCCATGCAGGCCGGCGCCTACCAGAACGGAAGCTGGGTCGTGGGCGTGGCCAAGGGCGGCAACGAGGAGAACGTGCCGTCGCTCGCCGACAGCATGATCGTGGCGCCGTCGGGCAAGGTCGTGGCGCGCGCCGGCAGTGACGGCGACGAGCTGGTCGTGCACCGCTGCGACCTCGACGCCGGGAGGAGCTACAAGACGACGACGTTCAACTTCGCCGTTCACCGCCGGCCGGACCAGTATCGCCTGATCGTCGAGCGCAAGGGCGCGGAGGATCCCGCCTGAAATCCGTGCGCCGTCTAGGCGACGGCGCTCCTCAGGAAATTGCCGTAGCTGCGTTCGGGCGTGCCGCGGAACAGCGACATGTGGGTGTGGGTGGCCACGAACGGGTCGCCCAATTTCTTGCGTCCGAGCACGACGGTGGTGCGGCCCGGCCGGTCGAACCTGTCGCCGTTGGGGTGAAAGCCGTCCGATTGCCACACTGCCATGCCGACCGCCGTCAGCCGGTCGGCCGAGACGATCGCCTCGACCTTGTCGAGGTCGTAGCGGAAGTTGCGGATGGTGCCCCAGACGTTGCGCCATTGCTTCTGCTCGGCGAGCTGCTGGCCGATCATGAAGTCGGTGAAGGTACCGAACGCGATCATGTCATCGGCGAAGATCGGCCGCGCGCCCTCGTAGTCGACGGCACGGCAATGCTTCGACAGCGTGTCGAACCACTGGCGCACGGCGGCGAGATCGTCGGGATGGACGGGCGAACGCAGGTTCATCGCAAGGTCTCCTAAGGTCTCCTAGAGTCCGAATCGCTGCCAGTGGGCGCGTTCCTCGATCGCCGCGAGCGTCGCCGGGCCGATATCCTCGAGGCCGCCCCCCATTCCACCACCCAGGCCGAGGCGTGACAGCAGCCTGCGCTTCGGGCCGATCACCGGCAGGCGCACCTTGGCGCCGTAGCGCGCCTGCAGGGTCGTGCGCAGCTCGCCCAGGCCGTCGACGAGGCCCATCTCGATGCCGCGCCGTCCGGTCCAGAATTCGCCGCTGAACAACGTCGCCTCGTCGGCTCGCAGAAGCTTGCCGCGGCGTTCGCGCACCCAGTCCTTGAAACCGTCGTGGATCTCCGCCTGCAGGTGCTTCAGGCGCTCGACGTCCTCGGGATTCTCGGGCCGAAAGGGATCGAGCATCGCCTTTCGTTCGCCCGAAGTGTGCACGCGACGCTCGACTCCGAAGCGGGCGAGCAGGTCCTGGAAGCCGAAGCCTGCGCTGATGACGCCGATCGAGCCCACGATCGAGCTGGGATCGACGACGATCTCGTCGGCGGCGCAGGCGAGCCAGTAACCGCCCGATGCGGCGACGTCTTCGACGAAAGCGATGACCGGCAGGCCCTTTTCGGCGGCGTGCAGGCGGATGCGCTGGGCGATCAGTGCCGACTGCACGGGCGATCCGCCGGGCGAATTGACCGACAACGCAACGGCCTTCGCTCCGCGCGTCTCGAAGGCGCGCTTGAGGAGCGGCGCTGTCGACTCGATCGACAGGCCGCGGCTGCCCAGCAGGCCGCCCGAGGCGATGACTCCCGACAGGCGGACGACGGGCACGACCGGCCGGCGGTGAAAAATTCCTCTGATCCAATCCAGCATGGCCGGCACTGTCGCGGCGGCGGACCTAGAAGGCAAGCGGTCGGGCGTGACGCAGGATGGCCTCCGCTTCGTCGGTGTAGCTGCCGTCCGGGCGGTGCAGGATCAAGGGCGATGCCTCCTGACGATGCAGGATGTCGGCGCGGCGAGCCCGGATCAGCACGCGGGCCGCCGGCGGCAGGCGTTTGACGGTCAGATCGCCCCAGCCCAGTTGCGCGAGATGTCTGACGATCTCTTCCAGGCGGTCGCTGCGATGGATGGCAAGCAGGGTGCCTGCAGGTTTCAGGGCGCCCGTCGCGACCTCGAGCCAGCGCGCGAGATCGGCGCTCGATTCGACGGTCGCCAGCGCCTTGCTGCGATCCGGGGACGGATCGGCGACCGCCGCGGCCAGATAGGGCGGATTGGTCGCGACGTGGTCGAACAGACCGAGGTCGCGAGGCAGCGGCTCTGCGAGATCGTGGACAATTGTTCGCACGCGATCCCCGGCCCGATTGAGGTCGGCACTGCGTTCGGCGAGATCGGCCAGCTCGCGTTGCAGCTCGATCCCGACGACGGTGCACCCGGGTACCCGGGCGACAATGCAGAGCCCCACGGCGCCGATCCCGGCGCCGAGATCGAGCACACGGTCGCCAGGACGTGCCTCGACGGCGGCGGCCAGCAGGACGGCGTCGACGGCGATCCGGTATCCGCGTCTCGGCTGCAACAGCCTGACCCGGCCCCCCAGTACGGTGTCTTCGGTCGGTGCCGATTTCATGCTAGGCATCATCCCACGACATCGAACTCGACAACCAGACATCATCGGGGAACCAGTCTCGCGTCATGGCAACCGTCGTCTCCCTCGAAGGCAAACGCAAGGCGCCAAGCCTCGAACCGCTGCTGGCACTGTGCGCCGACGACATGGCGCAGGTCGATCGCGAGATCATGGCGCGCATGCGCTCGCCCGTCGCGCTGATCCCCGAGCTCGCCAACCATCTGGTGGGCGCCGGCGGCAAGCGCATGCGGCCGTTGCTGACGGTGGCGGCGGCGCGGCTCTGCGGCTACGGCGAGGCGAGCGACCGCCACATCAAGCTCGCGACCTGCGTCGAGTTCATCCATTCGGCGACCCTGCTGCACGACGATGTGGTCGACGTGAGCGCGCTGCGGCGCGGCAAGCCGACCGCCAACACGGTGTGGGGCGACAAGGCTTCGGTGCTGGTGGGTGACTTCCTGTTCACCCGCTCCTTCGAGTTGATGGTCGATGTGGGCTCGCTCGACATTCTGGGCGTGCTCTCTCGGGCCTCCTCGACGATCGCCGAAGGCGAGGTGCTGCAGCTCGTCAGCCAGCGCGACACCAGCACGCCGGAAGCGACCTACCTCGAGGTGATCAAGGCCAAGACCGCCAAGCTGTTCGCCGCGGCCGCCGAAGTCGGCGCCATGGTCGCCGGGCGCAACGGGCCGGAACGGGTGGCGCTCGAGAGCTTCGGCATGAACCTCGGCATCGCCTTCCAGCTCGTCGACGACGCCCTCGACTATTCCGGCCGCGAGGCCAAGCTCGGCAAGTCGGTCGGCGACGATTTCCGCGAAGGCAAGATCACCCTGCCGGTGATCCTGGCCTTCCTGCGCGGCGGCGCCGTCGATCGCGCGTTCTGGAAGCGCACCATCGAGGCGCTCGATCAGCGCGACGGCGATCTCGACCAGGCGCAGGCGCTGATCGAGCGTCACGGCGCCTTGTCCGACACGCTGGAGCGCGCCCGCCACTACGGCGCCATGGCGCGCGATGCGCTCGGCCTCTTTCCCGATTCGCCGCTCAAGGCTGCGCTGCTCGAGGCGGTCGACTTCGCCATCGATCGCGCCCACTGAACACTCGCCGCGCGATGGCCGCCCAGCACGTTCTTGCCATCGACCAGGGCACGACCAGCACACGCGCCATCGTCTTCGACCGGACCGGCCGGCCGGTCGCCTCGGCGCAGAAGGAACTGCCGCAGATCTTTCCCCAACCGGGTTGGGTCGAGCACGACCCGGAGGAGATCTGGTCGGCCACCGTCGAGGTCTGCCGCGGGGCGCTCGCCACCGCCGGGCTCGACGCGAGGGCCTTGGCCGGCATCGGCATCACCAACCAGCGCGAGACGGCAATCGTCTGGGACCGCAGCACCGGCAGGCCGATCCACAACGCCATCGTCTGGCAGGACCGCCGCACGGCCGATCGCTGCCATGAGCTCAAGAAGGCCGGCCATGAGAAGATGATCGCCGACCGCACCGGCCTGCTGCTCGACCCGTACTTCTCCGGCACCAAGATCCAGTGGATCCTGGATCATGTCGCGGGCGCGCGGGCCGCGGCGGAGAGGGGCGCGCTGGCGGCCGGCACCATCGAATGCTTCCTGCTGTGGCGGCTGACGGGCGGCAAGGTGCATGCGAGCGACGCCACCAACGCGAGCCGTACGCTGCTGCTCGACATCCACAAGGGCGCCTGGGACGCCGAGCTTGCGGCGCTCCTGAACGTGCCGCTCCCGCTGCTGCCGAAGGTCGTCGACTGCTCGGGCCAGCTCGGCATCGCCACGGCCGACATCCTCGGCGCGCCCGTGCCGGTGCTCGGCATGGCGGGTGACCAGCAAGCCGCCACCGTCGGCCAGGCCTGCATCAAGCCCGGCATGGTGAAGGCGACCTATGGCACGGGCTGCTTTGCGCTTCTGAATACTGGCAGCATGGCCGTGCATTCGCGCCATCGCCTGCTCACCACCATCGCCTACCAGCTCGACGGTCGCCGCACTTACGCGCTGGAGGGCAGCATCTTCATCGCCGGCGCGGCCGTGCAGTGGCTGCGCGACGGACTCGGTCTCATCGAGAAGTCGGCCGACGTCGAGCAGGTCGCGCGCAAGGCCAGGGACGGGCACGGCGTCTATGTCGTGCCGGCCTTCGTGGGGCTGGGCGCTCCCTACTGGGACGCCGGGGCACGCGGGGCGATCCTGGGCCTCACCCGCGACTCTGGGCCCGGCGAGATCGCGGCCGCGACCCTCGATTCGGTCTGCTACCAGACCCGCGACCTCATCGACGCCATGCGTGGCGACGGTGCCCAGATCGACGAGGTCCGGGTCGATGGCGGCATGGTGGTGAACGACCCGCTGATGCAGCGGCTGGCCGACACCGTCGGCACGCCGGTCGAGCGGCCCGAGGTGACCGAAACCACAGCCCTGGGAGCGGCCTTCCTGGCCGGCTTGGAGGCCGGCCTTTGGCCATCCCTGGACGATCTGTCGAAGACCTGGGTGCTCGACCGGGCTTTCAAGCCGGCCGAGGACGCCGCCTCGCGCGATTGCCGCTATGCCGGCTGGCAGGACGCCGTGCGCCGGGTGCGCAGTTCCTGATTGCTGGGGGCCGGGGCGGCCTCTAGGTTGCGCCCGCCATGAGAACCCGCGCCAATCCCGTCTATTGCGGCATCGACACCATCGATCTCGCCCAGGCCACCAGGCTCATCCAGAACATCGCCGGCGGGCCGAAACCGGCCGTTGGCGGCATCAAGCTGGGGCTGGAATTCTTTCTGGCGCATGGCGCGCCGGGCGTCCGCTACGCCTTCCCAGCGCCGGTGCGGGCAACGGGCGTCGGTTTCTTCCTCGATCTCAAGCTGCACGACATTCCCAACACGGTGGCGGGCGGCATCCGCGCCGTCGTCGAGCTGGCGCCGACCTTCATCACCATTCATGCCGGCGGCGGTCGCGCGATGATGAAGGCTGCCGTGGACGAAGCCGGCATTCAGGCAGCCAAGCATGGCGTGCCGCGGCCCAAGCTTCTCGGTGTGACGGTGCTGACCTCGCTCGATCGGTCCGACCTCGAAGCGACCGGCGTCAACGCCGATCCTTCGGATCAGGTGCTGCGGCTGGCCGCCCTGGCTTATGAAAGCGGCCTCGATGGCGTGATCTGCTCGCCACTCGAGATCGCCGCCTTGCGCAAGCAATGCGGCCCCGACTTCGTCCTGATGGTCCCGGGCATCCGCCCCGTCGGCAGTGCGGCCAACGACCAGAAGCGGGCGATGACGCCACGCCAGGCGGTCGATCTCGGCGCCACCAACCTCGTCGTCGGCCGACCGATCTATCAGGCCGCCGATCCGCGCGCCGCGGCCGAAGCGATCGCGCGCGAGGCCGGCATCAACGACCTATGAGCATCGAGGCCAAGATCTGCGGCCTCTCGACGCCGGAGACGGTCGATGCCGCGGTGCGGGCCGGCGCCCACTGGGTGGGTTTCGTCACGTTTCCGCGCTCGCCGCGCCACATCGCCTCGCTCGACCTGCTGAAGTCCCTGGGCGCGCGCGTCCCCAAAGGCGTCGGGCGAGTCGGCCTGTTCGTCGATCCCGACGATGCGCTGATCGACGCCCGGCTGGCGACGGGCGCCATCGACATGCTGCAGCTCCATGGCTCGGAGACGCCGGAACGTGTCGCGGCCTTGAAGGCCCGCACCGGCAAGCAGGTGATGAAAGCGATCAGGGTGGCGCGGCCGGAAGATATTGCACGCGGCGTCGCGGCTTACGCAGGCGTGGTCGATCGCCTGATGTTCGATGCCGCCGATGGCACCTTGCCGGGCGGCAACGCCAAGGCGTTCGACTGGACCTTCCTGTCCGGGGCGAAGGTGCCGGTGCCGTGGTTCCTGGCAGGCGGCCTAACGCCCGACAACGTGGCGGAAGCCGTGCGCGTCACTGGCGCGCCTGCGGTCGACGTTTCCTCTGGCGTCGAATCCAGTCGCGGTGTGAAATCGATCGAACTGATCCACGCCTTCCTCGACAAGGTGAAGGCGCTCTGAGGGAGTGGCAGGCATGAAGACCGAACGGCGGCTGAAGGAACTCGGCATCGACCTCACCAAGCCGACCTCGCCGATGGCGAATTACGTGAACGCGGTGCGCACCGGCAACCTGCTGTACCTGGCCGGCAAGGGCCCCGGCTTGCCGGGCCATCCGCTGCCGGTGGGCAAGGTCGGCCGCGACTTCACACGGGAGCAGGGTTACGAGTATGCGCGCCAGACGGGGCTCAGCCTGATCGCCGTCATGAAGGCGGAGCTGGGCGACCTCGATCGCGTGAAGCGGATCGTGAAGCTGCTCGGCATGGTCAATGCGACGCCGGAGTTCGGCGAGCATCCCGAGGTGATCAACGGCTGCTCCGACCTGTTCGTCACGGTGTTTGGCGACCGCGGCCGCCATGCCCGGTCGGCGGTCGGCGTGGGCTCGCTGCCGCGCGGCATCCCGGTCGAGATCGAGGTGATCGTCGAGGTCGAGGGGGCGCCTGCCCGGCGCGCCGCCGCACGGCCGGCGCCCAGGCGCGAGGCAGCACCCAAGGCCAAGAAGAAGGCGGCCCGGAAGAAGAAAAACTAGGGCTGGAGCGGGGCTTTTGACCGACCCCGGCCGGGACTGCTAAGTCCGCCGTCCCGACAGGAAGAGCAATGCCCACGTCACCCAACAGTTTCCGCAACGGCCCGGACGAGCACGGCCACTACGGCATTTTCGGCGGCCGCTACGTCGCCGAGACGCTGATGCCGCTGATCCTCGAGCTGGAGCAGGCCTACAACGAGGCCAAGGCCGATCCGCAGTTCCAGGGCGAGCTCAAGTATCTCCTGACGCAATATGCCGGCCGGCCGAGCCCGCTCTACTACGCCGAGCGCTTCACGAAGAAGCTCGGCGGCGCCAAGGTCTACTTCAAGCGCGACGAGCTGAACCACACGGGCAGCCACAAGATCAACAACGTGCTGGGCCAGGTGCTGCTGGCCAAGCGGATGGGCAAGACGCGCGTCATCGCCGAAACCGGTGCCGGCCAGCACGGCGTCGCCACGGCGACCGCCTGCGCGTTGTTCGACATTCCCTGCGTCGTGTTCATGGGTTCGGTCGATGTCGACCGCCAGGCACCCAACGTCGCGCGCATGAAGATGCTGGGTGCCGAGGTGCGGCCGGTGAAGGCGGGGGCCGCGACGCTCAAGGACGCCATGAACGAGGCGCTGCGCGACTGGGTCGCGACCTGCGAGACGACGTTCTACTGCATCGGCACCGTCGCGGGGCCGCATCCCTATCCGGCGATGGTGCGCGACTTCCAGTGCGTGATCGGTGACGAGGTGCGCAAGCAGATGATGGAGGCCGAGGGCCGGCTGCCCGACACGTTGGTGGCCTGCATCGGCGGCGGCTCCAACGCGATGGGCCTGTTCCATCCCTTCCTCGACGATGCTTCCGTGCGCATCATCGGCGTCGAGGCAGCGGGCCGCGGCCTCGACAGCGGCGAGCATGCGGCGTCGCTGACCGGCGGCCGTCCCGGCGTGCTGCACGGCAACCGCACCTATCTCCTGCAGGACAAGGAAGGCCAGATCACCGAGGCGCATTCGATCTCGGCCGGGCTCGACTATCCCGGCATCGGACCCGAGCATTCGTGGCTCAAGGAGATGGGCCGGGTCGAGTACGTCTCGGCAACCGACGACGAGGCGGTCGAGGCGTTCCAGCTTCTCTGCAAGCTCGAGGGCATTATTCCGGCGCTCGAGTCCTCGCATGCGGTGGCACATGCCATGAAGCTCGCGCCGACCCTGCCCAGGGACAATCTTCTGGTGCTGAACCTGTCCGGCCGCGGCGACAAGGACGTCCCGCAGATCGCCGCGCGTCTGGGGATCAAGATCTGATGAGCCGCATCGAGAAGCGCTTCGCCCAGCTCAAGGCCGACAAGCGCGCCGGCCTCGTGACCTACGTCACCGCCGGCGATCCCAATGCCGACATCAGCTACCAGATCCTGAAGGGCCTGCCGGCCGCCGGCGCCGACCTGATCGAGCTCGGCATGCCGTTCACCGACCCGATGGCCGACGGGCCGTCGATCCAGCTCGCCGGGCAGCGCGCGCTGAAGGCCGGCATCACGGTCGACGCCACGTTCGACATGGTGCGCCGCTTCCGCAAGGAGACTGGCGACAACGACACGCCGATCCTGCTGATGGGCTACTACAATCTCGTCTACCAGCGCGGCCCCGAGCGCTTCTGCAAGGAAGCCGCGGCGGCCGGCGTCGACGGCTTCATCCTGGTCGACCTGCCGCCGGAAGAAGCCGACGAACTCAAGCCCCATGCCGCTGCGGCCGGCATCGACACGGTACTGTTGACGGCGCCCACGACCGACGACAAGCGCCTGCCGGCGGTGCTGAAATATTCCTCGGGCTTCGTCTACTTCGTGTCGGTGCTGGGCATCACCGGCACCAAGTCGGCGACGGAGGAGGCGGTGCGCACCCATGTCGAGCGCATCAAGCGCCACACCAAGTTGCCGGTCGGTGTGGGCTTCGGCATCAAGACGCCGGACCAGGCGGCGGCGATCGCACGCCACGCCGATGCCGCCGTCGTCGGCTCGGCGATCGTCGACCGCGTGAAGGCGGGGCTCGATGACAACGGCAAGGCCAAGCCCGACCTGGTGCCGGGTGTCTTCGCGTACATCAAGGCGTTGGCCGACGGCGTCAGGGGCGTCCGCAAGGCCTAGTCGTCGAAGTTGAGGTCCGCGACGAACGGGTTGGTCTTGCGCTCCCAGCCGAACGTTGAGGTCTGGCCGTGGCCCGGCACGAAGGTGATGTCGTCGCCGAGCGGCCACAGGCGCTTGCGGATCGAGTCCAGCAGCTGGTCGTGATTGCCGCGCGGGAAATCGGTGCGGCCGATCGAGCCGCGGAACAGCACGTCGCCCACGAAGGCGACCTTCGAGGGCTTGTGCACGAACACGACATGGCCCGGTGTGTGGCCGGGGCAATGCACGACGTCGAGCGTGAGGTTGCCGAGGCTCACCGTCTCGCCGTTGGTCAGCCAGCGGTCGGGCACGAACGGCTTGTAGACCGGGAAGTTGTACTTGGCGCCGGAGTCCGGCAGCCCCTCGATCAGGAACAGGTCGTCCTCGTGCGGTCCCTCGATCTTCACGCCGTAATGCGCCGCCATCGTGCCGGCGGCCGAGGCGTGATCGACGTGGCCGTGGGTCAGCAGCACCTTGGTCACCTTGATGCCCTGCTGGGCGATCGCCTGCTGCAGCATGTCGAAGTCGCCGCCCGGATCGACGGCGGTGCCTTCCATGGTCTCGTCGCACCAGATGAGGGAGCAGTTCTGCTGGAACGGGGTGACGGGGGCGATCATGACCTTGAGCATGCAATCGATCTAATGCCTCCCGCAGGCCGGTGGAAGGGCGTATGCTGCGGTCCCTTGATGCGTCGATGGCAATGAACCTGCGTCCTTTCCTGTGCATCCTGGGCCTTGCGGCCCTCATTGCAGGCCCCGTGCGGGCCCAGATCGCCGCCGTGGAGTCGCCATCGGGCCCGGTCCCCGCCGGGCCCTTCATCGTCGTTGACGCGGCGAGCGGCGAGACCTTGCTGGAGCGGAATTCCGGCATGTACTGGTACCCGGCATCGCTCACCAAGATGATGACCATCTACGTCGTCTTCGAGGAGCTGAAGGCCGGCCGATTGACGCTGTCGGAGCAGCTGGCCTTTTCCCAGAACGCCCGGGCCAAGGAGGCTTCCAAGCTGGGCCTGGCGCCCGGCCAGACGGTCACCGTCGAGCAGGGGTTGCAGGCGCTGATCGCCATTTCGGCCAACGATGTTGCCACGGCCTTCAGTGAGCGCGTTTCCGGCACCGAGGCGGCGTTTGCGCAGCACATGACGGACAGCGCGAGAAGGATCGGCATGACGGCGACGACCTTCCGCAACGCCAATGGCCTGCCCGACCAGGGACAGGTGACGACGGCGCGGGACATGGCGATCCTCGCCGTCGCGCTGGCGACGAATTTCCCCCAGTACTACGGCTACTTCGGCACAAGGCATGTCTATGTCGGCAATCAGAAGGTTGGAAAGGGCGTCAAGTTCCTCGATCTCTACTCGCCCTATGCCGACGGGCTGAAGACCGGCTTCATCTGCGCCTCGGGCTTCAACATCGTGGGCAGCGCCGTGCGCGACGGGCGCAGGCTGGTTGCCGCGGCCTTCGGCTTCCGCCGCGCCGACCTGCGCGACGAGTTCCTGGTCCGCCTGTTCGACGAGGCGTTCGCGCTCAAGACCGCCGGCAGCCGCCGGAAGGTCTGGCAGCTTAGCAACGGCGGCGGCGGGCCGGCGACGGTGCTGCCCTACGGCGAGTGCGGCGCCATCCGCTACGACATGCCGGGCGATGCCGCCTGGCTCGGCACGTTCGGCGACTGGCGCACGGCACGCAATGCCTTCGACGCCGGCCAGGCGAAGCTCGGCTCGCTCGGCCTGCGTCCGGGCAAGGAATGGATCCTGCCGGTCACCGTCAACAAGGCGACCAGGCAGGCCGCCATCATCGCCGACCTCGAGCCGCAAGCGGCGCAGAAACTCTGCGCCGACTACCAGGCGCGGAAATCGTTCTGTCAGGTGAAGAAACCCGTCGAGATGTCGGCGCCGTACGGCGGCTTCTGGCGCTGACCTTGGCCCGCCAACCCATTCGTGCGATACCGCGGCCATGAACTGGCTGACCAATTTCGTCCGACCCAAGCTGCGTGCCCTCGTGGCCCGCAAGGAGGCGCCGGACAATCTCTGGGTGAAGTGCCCCAAGTGCGAGCAGATGCTGTTCACGCGCGACTGGGAGGCCAACCAGGAGGTCTGCAGCCACTGCGGCCACCACATGCGGCTGCGGCCCCTGAAGCGGCTGCCGCACCTCTTCGACGAGGGCAGGTACGAACTGCACCCGCTGCCGCGCGTCGCCACGGACCCGCTGAAGTTCCGCGACACCAAGCGCTATGACGCCAAGCTCAAGGAGGCGCAGGCCCAGGCCGAGGGTTCGACCGACGCGCTGGTCGTGGCGAGCGGCCTCATGGGCAGCCGCCTCACGATCGTGGCGCTGCTCGATTTCGGCTTCATGGGCGGCTCGATGGGCACCGCCGTCGGCGAGGGGCTGGTGATGGCGGCCGATCTTGCAGTCGCGCGCAAGGCGCCGCTCATCGTCTTCTCGGCATCGGGCGGGGCGCGCATGCAGGAGGGGATTCTCTCCCTGATGCAGCTCACGCGCACAACCATCGCGGTCCGCAAGGTCAAGGAGGCGGGCCTGCCCTACATCGTCGTGTTGACCGATCCGACCACCGGCGGCGTGTCGGCGTCATTCGCCATGCTGGGCGACGTGCATCTTGCCGAGCCCGACGCGCTGATCGGCTTTGCCGGTCCGCGGGTCATCCAGGACACGATCCGCCAGGAACTGCCGCAGGGCTTCCAGCGCTCCGAGTACCTGCTGGACCACGGCATGGTCGACGCCGTCGTGCACCGCCACAAGCTGCGCGAGACCCTGATCCGCACGATCTCGCTGCTGATGGACCCGACGATCGCCGAAGGCCGCAGCCTCGCCGCTGCCGGTCGCTGAATTCGTCCCGCCGATCCCGCCATGAGCGACGCCATCGTTCAGCGTCTCATGAGTCACCATCCGAGGGTAATCACCCTCGGGCTGGAACGGATCGAGCGCCTGCTGAAGGCGCTGGGCTCGCCCGAGAGGAAGCTGCCGCCGCTGGTCCATGTCGCCGGCACCAATGGCAAGGGTTCCCTGGTCGCCTATCTGCGGGCGATGGCCGAGGCGGCGGGCTACCGCGTCCACGTCTACACCTCGCCGCATCTCGTGCACTTCAACGAGCGCATCAGGATCGCCGGCCGCCTGATCGACGACCACGAGCTCGACGAGATGCTGACCGAATGCGAGGAGGCGAACGGCGACACGCCCATCTCCTTCTTCGACATCACCACGGCGCTCGCCTTTCTCGCCTTCTCGCGCGTGCCGGCCGATCTCGGCATCATCGAGGTCGGCATGGGCGGTCGCTACGACAGCACCAACGTGATCGAGCCGGCCCTCTCGGCGATCACGCCGATCGGCTATGACCATACGGGCTTCCTGGGCGACAAGCTCGAGGGCATCGCGGGCGAGAAGGCCGGCATCATCAAGCGCGCGGTGCCGGTCGTGGTCGGCCGCCAGCGCGACGTGAGCGCGGCCGTCATCGCGGCCGAGGCGGCGAAGCTCGCCGCGCCGATGTTTCGCATGGGGCGCGAATGGCAGGTGACGCCGACGACCGGGGGCTTCCGCTACGAGAGCGACCTCTCGACCCTCGACCTGCCGGCGCCGGCGCTGATCGGCGCACACCAGCTCGACAATGCGGCGACGGCGATGGCCTGCATCGAGCGTCTGCGCGCCGCCAGTTTCTCGATCGACGATCGCGCCATCCGCCGGGGCCTCGCCTCGGTTGAATGGCCGGCCCGCCTGCAACGCCTGTCCAGGGGACCGCTCGCGGACGCGATGCCGCCCGGCAGCGAGCTGTGGCTGGACGGCGGCCACAACGAGGATTGCGGACTGGTACTGGCGCGCCAGGCGGCCGAGTGGGCGAAGGAGCCGGCGCCCCTGCCGCTCCACCTGATCTTTTCGATGATGACGACCAAGGACGCCTCGGGCTTCCTGCGGCCGCTGGCGCGCTACGCCCAGTCGGCGCGCGCCGTGCCGTTCCCCGAGGGCCACAGCGCCTACACGCCGGACGAGGCCTGCGCCAAGGCGGCCGAGGTCGGGCTCGACTGCGCGCCTGCAAACGACATCGGCGCGGCGCTGGAAGACCTGTTGGCCAGCCAGCCCGCGCCGATGCGTGTTCTCATCTGCGGGTCGCTCTACCTCGCCGGTACGGTGCTCGACCGCAACGGCTGAGGACTACGACACGACGGTGTTGATCCAGCTCACCAGCTTCTGCTTGGGCTCGGCACCGATCTTGGTCGCGGCGACCTGGCCGTTCTTGAACAGCAGCAGGGTCGGAATCGAGCGCACACCGTAGCGCGTCGGCGCCATCGGATTCTCGTCGATATTGACCTTCACGACCTTGAGCTTGCCGTCCATCTCCTTGGAGATGTCTTCCAGCGACGGGCCGATCATGCGGCAGGGGCCGCACCACTCGGCCCAGAAGTCGACGAGGACGGGGGTGTCGGACTTCAGGACTTCCTGCTCGAAGGAAGCGTCGGTTGCTTTGACGGTCATCGCGGGTTCTCCCAAAAACACTACAGGCCGGTCGATCGACCGGGGCCGCCCTTGGCCCTGAAGCTAGGAACCGGGATCGTGCGAGTCAAGATGCCGAAGCGTAAGGCATTGAAATATCTAGCGTTTTTGCGTCGATTTCCATGAGATTCGGAGCTGCCGTCCACAGCAGGAACGCACGCACCGTGCGGCCTGGATAGATCTCGCCGAGCAGTGCCCGGTAGAGCGCGAGCTGGCGGCGATAGGCGAGCGCCACGCCCTCGGCGGACGCCGGCGGAGGCCGGTTGGTCTTGAAGTCGACGATCAGCACTTCCGTGCCGGACACCGCCAGCCGGTCGACCTGGCCGATCACCGTGAAGGTGCCGCGCGGCGTCTTCACCGTGCCGATCAACGGCACCTCGGCGCGAGAGCCCTCGGCGAACAGCGCGGCATGCGCCGGTGCCTCGGTGACGGCGAGCGCCTCGGTGGTCCAGCGTTCGATATCCTCCGGTGCGAGGCCATGGGCGGGCTGCGCGAGGAAGCGCCGCGCCGCCGCGGCGCGCTTGGCTGCCGGCAGCGACGGCAGATGGCGCAGCAGCTCGTGCAGCAGCACGCCGCGCCGCCAGCGCCGGGCATCGTCGGCGACGAGCGGACTGAAGGCGCGTGGTTCGGTTTCCGCCTCGTCGGGCAATGGTCGGGAGGGCGCGAGCGGCGTGGGTGGATTGGGCTCACCGGGTGCCGGCTTGCCCCACCACGCCGGCAGCTTGGCTTCGGTCGGCATTTCCAGCTCGGCCTGCTTGGGCAGGGCGATCTTGCCCGGGCTCGACAGCTCAAAGCCGGGTCCGGACCAGCCGTCGCCGGGCGGCTCCTTCGCAAAGTCGAAATCGCGCGCCACGGCGCGCAGTCGTTGCGGGCCGTAGGCCGGCAGCGGGGCGTCGACGCTCGACCTCAAGCCGGCTTCGATGAGCTCGTACCAGCAGCCTGCATCCTGCTTCTTCGCGCCGGTCCATCCGCCGACATAAAGCCGGTCCTCGGCGCGCGTCATCGCGACGTAGAGCAGGCGGTTCTGCTCTTCGAGTGCCCGGGCTTTGGCGCGATCACGCCAGGCGCGCGCCAGTTCATTGGCATCGCTGGCGCGCGGCAGCCATAGCCGCGCCTCGCCGTCGTCGGCGACCAGCAGGCGTTCGTGGCTGGCCGGCACGCGCGTGGTGTCCGGCATATAGACGACAGGCGCCTGCAGGCCTTTTGCGGCATGCACGGTCAGGATGCGCACCTCCCGTCGCCGGTTCTGGTCAAGGTCGCGCTTGATCTCACCGCCGCCCGCCTCGAACCAGCGCAGGAAGCCCTGCAGCGAGCCCGGCTCGGTCTGCTGGTATTGCAACGCGCGCGACAGCAGCTCGTCTATTGGATCGGCCGCCTCGCGGCCCAGCCGCTCCAGCAAGCGGATGCGACCGCTCTCCGGTCCCAGGGCCTCGGCGAAGAAGTCGAAGGGCGTGGTGAAGTCGGCACGGGCGAGCCAGGTCGAGAGACGGGCGTGCGCGAAGCCGAAGCGTGGATCCTCCGAACGGGAACGCAAGGCCTGCCACAGATGGCCCTTGCGGCCCCAAGCCAGGGCGAACAGCGCTTCCTCATCGAGGCCGACCAGCGGCGACTTGAGCAGGCAGGCGAGGTTAAGGTCGTCCTGCGGCAGCAAGACGAAGCGCGCCAGCGCCAGCAGGTCCTGGATCGCCAGCTCGCTTCCGAGATCGAGGCGATCGATGCCGGCGACGTCGATGCCCTCGCGCTTCAATTCCCGCACCAGTGCCGTCACCAGGGCGTTGCGGCGGCGCACGAGCACCATGAAATGCCCGGCGTTCAGCAGCTCCCCGGTACTGGCACGGCGCTCCGTGCCGATCAGGCCGCGCATGTGCACGGCGATGACGCGGGCGAGCCGCTCGTGCGGCGCCCGGATCGTGTCAGGCTTCGCCTCGAGATCGGTCGTGTCGGCTCCGCTCGCCTCGGCGGCCATGACCGGCCACAGCTCCACCCGGCCGGGCTGACCGACGCGACTCGGACGATGCCAGACCTCCTGCTCGGGCCCGGCAAGGCCCCTGGCGGCGGCCTCGGTGGCGAACACCCAGTCCACGGCATCGAGGACCGCCGCGGTCGAACGGAATGAAACGTTGAGATCGACTCGCTTCAGGCGCCGGGCACTGTTGTCTCGGTGCTTCTCGCGGCTGCGGCCGGCGAACCAGTCGTGCATCTCCGCGAGCTTGCGCGGATCGGCGCGCTGGAAGCTGAAAATCGACTGCTTGGTGTCGCCGACGGCGAAGATCGTGCGGTTGCGCTCGTCGCTGCTGCCGACGACGAAGAATTCCTCGGTCAGGCGGCGGATCACCTCCCATTGGTCCGGGTTGGTGTCCTGCGCCTCGTCGACCAGCACATGGTCGAGGCCACCGTCGAGTTTGTAGAGCACCCAGGCGGCACTTCCCGCGCTTTCGAGGAGGCGGCGGGTTGCCACGATCAGGTCGTCATAGTCGAGGGCGCCACGTCGGCGTTTGGCGCGGCCATAGCGTTCGACGACGTCGAGACCGAGCCGCAGCAGCGCCATCGTGCGCTCGACCAGAGCGGCACCGTTGGCGCGATCAATGGCGGCGCGGATACGTTCGGCCTCGACACGCAGCACCTCCGCCACGTCGGGCATCGCTTTCTGCGCGGCCTTGGTGGCAAGCCGGGCCAGGATCTGGCCCTCCCTGGTGAAGAAAACCTTGCAGTAGCCGTCGAAGCGCGCGTGCCGCGAGTCGGTATCGTCCAGCCATTCGAGGATAATGGCGCTGCGCGTGGCGTCGGTCGGGCTGCCGCGCGACAGGGCGATCGCGGCCTCGCGGACCAGGCGGGCGTCGAAGGCTGCATCGAGGCAGGCGCCGGACAGGATCGCGCCGGCGCTGTCCTCGGGATCGCAGCCGAGTTCCCCGGCGAGGCGCGCGCGTTCGCGGACAAGTCCTGCCTCGTCGGCAATGCGTGCCAGGAGCCAGGCGCGCTCGCCCAGCAGCTTCTTCATCAAGTCGGTGTATTCGGTTGCGGAGACCTTGTTCGCCACGGCCGCCAGCGCGTCACGCAGGGCAAGTGGCGCGTCACGGCGTGCCAGGGCTTCCATTTGGCCGTTTTCGGCCTGTTTCAACAGCGTCGCCGCCTCGCCATCATCGAGGACGTCGAAGCCGGGAGCCACACCGGCCTCGAGCGGGAAGCGCTTGAGCAAAGCCTGGCAGAAGGCATGGATGGTGAGAATGTTGATGCCGCCTGGCGCATCGAGTACGCGGGCGAACAGGCGACGCGCCACCGGCCGTTCGTCGTCCTCCGGCGGGCGGTCGATCAGCTCGGCGATCTCGCTGTCGAGCTGCGCATCGTCGGCCATCGCCCAGCGACCGAGCTGGCTGGCCAGCCTGTTGCGCATTTCGGCGGCCGCCGCCTTGGTGAAGGTCAGGCAGAGAATGCGCTCGGGCTTCACGCCGTCCAGCAGCAGGCGCGTCACGCGGTCGGTCAGCACCTTGGTCTTGCCGGTGCCGGCGTTGGCCTCGACCCAGGCGGAGTAGGCCGGTGCCGTGGCCTGCCGCTGGGCCACGGTCGCGAGGCGGCGCGAGTCGAGCGCGTCGTTCATTCCTCGCCTCCGTCCACCGTCGACCATTCTGCGACGCGTTCGAGATGCTGGTAGTCGTTGAAGTGCGGAATGAACTCGGGCCAGGGCAGCGCCGGATAAGGTGTTGCCGGGTTGGCGAAATGCGCCGCCATCCTGTCCACCAGCGCCAGCATCGCCGGGATCAGCTCGTCGCTGCCTTTCACTTCCTCGATCCTGCCGCCGTCGTCGAGGCCGTTGGCGCGCCAGTAGGAGAGGTGGACTTTCTCGGCCTTCTCCTCGATGTGCTCGAAGCCGCCGCGCTCGGCAATCGCGGCTTCGAGCAGGAGCTGCGGCGCGAACAGCGCTTCCATCTCGCGGCGCGACGGCACCCGGCCTGTCTTGTAGTCGATGATTTCCAGGACGCCCTTCTCGACCTCGTCGATGCGGTCGGCCAGGGCACGGACGGTGAGAGGTCTTGACCGCGGGCCGACCTGGAGGGAGCCCCAGCGCTCGCTCGCGAGCAGCTTCGTGCCGTTCGCGCGCCGCGCATTCTCGGCGGCGACGAACCATCTGGCGAGGCGCTGGAAGCGCGGCCACCAGAAGGCGCGTTCCGCCGGCGCCGTCAGCAGTTCGCCGAGGTGCTGCTCGCCCGCTTCCTCGAAGCGCGCCACGGCGTCGGGCGGCAGCAGCCCCGAAGGATGCTCGAGCAGGAAGTGCTCCAATGTCTTGTGCAGGGCCGAACCACGGTCGGCTGCGCCCAGCTCGGCCTCGTGAGGATCGAGTCTTTCAAGGCGCAGGATGCGTCGGGCATAGAGGCCGTACGGATCGCGCCGCCATTGCTCGATGCTGGTGACCGACAGCTCGGTCGGCCGCGCGGCAAGCGGCGGCGTCGGCTGCGGTCGCGGCCACGGCCTGTAGTCGACCGGCCGGTCGATGACCACGGCCCAATCGACATAGTGCCGGCCACGCTGGATGTAGACCGGGGCAGGGCCTCCCGGTTCGTAGCCGAGCAACGCGTCCAGCCGCGCCAGCCAGCGCGACGATACGGTGGGGGCGCCGGCCTCGCGTTCGGACCGGGTGATGAGCACGCGCTCGGCGGCGAGCGCCGAGACGAAATCGTGGGCCGACAGGCCGATTCGCCGCTCGGGCTGCGGCAGGCCGAGCGCCGCGCGCATCGGCCGGTTGACCCACGGGCCGGTCTCGACAGTGGGCGGCCAGATGCCTTCGTTCAATCCGCCCAGCACCATGAGATCGGCATGCTGCAGGCGTGCTTCGAGCGGGCCCAGGATCGAAAGTCGCGGGTGGCGTCCGAAGCGTGGACGGATGACCTCGCCCGCCAACATCGTTTCCAGCAGCGCCGGCCATTCGCCACCGGCAATGGCCGGCCGGCCCGCCCAGGCCTCGCGCAACCGCGCGAGCGCGTCGGCCAGCGCTTCTCCGGCATCGCCGCGCCACAGTGTCTCGGCCGAGGCGATCATCTCGGCGGTGGCAACGGTGGCATCGAGCAGCGCGGACGGCGAGGCTCCCTGATCCATCAGCGTGGCCAGCCCGCCGATCCTGTCGGCGAGGCGGCGCACGAGGTCGGCGACCACCTCGCGATCTGTCTCGTTGCCGAAATCCGTGTTTGCGATGCGCGCCAGAATCGCCTCGAGGCCGGCATCGGGCTTGAGGCCGCGCAAGCACTTGCGATCGAGCCGCCGGGCGGCCCCGAGCGCGGCGGGCCGCTCCAGGCCGAGCAGGCAGAGCGGATGCTTGAGCAGGGCGAGCAAGTCGACCGGCGCGAAGCCGCCATCGACGGCGGCGCAGGTCAGCCGCAGCAACGTGGCGGGCGGCGTGTCGACAAGCGGAGCGCCGGCCGAATCATCGATCTCGACATTCCAGCGGCGCAGTTCGGCTGCGACGCGGCGCGCCAGTCCACGGTCGGGTGTGACGAGGGCGGCCGTCTGGGCCGGCCTCTCCAAAATCTCGCGCAAGGCGAGCGCAATGACCAGGGCTTCATGGTGATGCGTGGCGCAATCGGCGCGCGAAACGTGTTCGAGGGCCAGCGGGTCGGGCCGCGTCCAAGCCTCGCTGGTCTCCGCCGGTCGCATCAGTTCCGCGACCAGTTTGCGGCGCACGATATTGCCCGGGCTGCCCGGCCATTCCGGCACGTCGTTGCGGGCAACGGCCAGCGCGCCGAGCAGTTCGCGCAGGCCGTACTGCGGATGCGACGGGTCGAGAACGGCCCAGCTCGTCTCGTCCATGTCGCGATCGAGGCCCGGTAGGACGATGGCTCCCTGGGGCAGGCCGGCGACGGTCGCCAGCAGCTCTCGCGTCGCAGGCTGCGAGCCGGTCGAGCCGGCCGCGATCACCGGCGTTGACGGCGGATGCTCGCGCCAGCGTGCGGCCTGGCTGCGGATGGCGAGCGTGCGCCGCTCGATGGCGTCGATCTGTCCACGTTCGGCCAGAAGCTTTGGCCAGGCCTCGCCGACGATGGCGAGGAACTTCAGCGTACGCTGCCAGTGGCTCGCGAAGTTGCCTTCGACCAACCCCTCGAGCTGCTGGAACGACACGCCTTCGATCGCCAACTCGTCGAGCAGGCGGCCGAGTTCGCGCGCGAGCTTGAGCGCCTGCGCCGTCGACTGGGCGATGGGATAGCCCTGGTCGTCCTTGAAGGCGGCCACCAATTGCGCCAGCAGCGCATCGCGCTCCGTCGGATCGATGGCGGGCGGCAGGGCCAAGGCACTGTCGTCGCCCGGCGACAGGTCCCATTCGCTGTCGTCGACGTCGCCCAGCGGCGCCATCCGCGGCAGGATCGTGGGCTGGCCGTCCGAGGCGCGCAGGAAGGCCTCGCGCAGCGCCCGTACCGAACGCCGGGTCGGTACCAGGATCAGGACATCGGCCAGGGCGAGGGGATCGCTGCCATGGGCGGCCAGCACGCCTTGCGCCAGCTCGTCGGCGAAGCGGCGGTCGATGCCGATGGTGAAGATGCCCTTCATCCCAGCACACGTTCGGCTTCGGCGAGCGCGGCCGGGGTGCCGACATGGAACCAGTCGCCGTCGTGCACCAGGCCATGGAGGCGGCCCGCCGCTTCGGCGCGGCTCCAGAGTTTCAGCAACGAGAACGGGCCGTCGGGCGAGCCGTCGAACAGACGCTGGTCGCAGATCGAGATGCTCGCGAAGAGGTACGGTGCCGTCTCGGCACCGCCGCGATGCCGCGCATGGCCGTCGGGTTCGAGGTAGTAGTCGCCGCGATCCTTTTCCTCGCGGCCGATGGCGCTCGCCAGTGGATGCAGCAGCAGCAGTGCATCCATGCGCCTTGGATCCCACATCGCCTGCAGGCGGCCCAGCATCGACTCCGGGCCGTCGCGCCACAGGCCATCGCCGTTCAGCACGAAGAACGGCCCATTGCCGAGCAGCGGCAGAGCGTTGCGGACGCTGCCGCCGGTCTCCAGCAAATGGTCCTCGCGGACGATGCGGGCGCGGCCTTGCAGACGGTCGGCGATCTGGCTGCCGAGGTGGTGGACGTTCACCACGACATTCTGCACGCCGTGGCGCTGCAGGCGGTCCATAGTGCGCTCCAGCATCGAGCGGCCGGCCACGGGGATCAGCGGCTTGGGTGTGTGGTCGGTCAGCGGCCGCATGCGCTCGCCGCGGCCCGCCGCCAGGATCATCGCGGTGCGGATCATGATGCCCCGATCCGCCGCAGCGGTGGCGGCAGCAAGCGGTCGACCCATACGCGCAGCGGCTCGAGCGCCTCATGCTGCAGGGCGCGCTCGAACATGCGCCAGACGCGCGGCAGATGGGGCAGGTAATCCGGCTTGCCGTCGCGCTTCAGCAGCCGCACGAACAGGCCGATGATCCGCGCATGGCGTTGTGCCGCCATCAACGCGAAGCCGGTCTTGAAGCCCACGGGATCGCCGATCCCTGTTTCACTGAGATAGCGTGCAAGGCAGGCGGCATGCACCGCAGGCGCCACGTCGCGCCGCGCGTCCTCGATCAGCGACACGAGGTCGTAGGAGGGATGGCCGCGCTGGGCGTCCTGGAAATCGAGCAGGCCGCAGGCCCTGACGCCGGGTCGGTCGGGCAGCCAAAGCAGGTTGTCCTTGTGGTAGTCGCGCAGCAGTAAAGTGTCGTTCATGGCGGGCAGGCCGGCCAGGCATTCCTTCCATGCCGCGATGTAGCACGCGGTTTCCTCTGTGGGCGTCGGCTTGCCGGTCGCCTCGGGAAGATACCATTCCGGCAACAGCATCGCCGCTTCGATCAGCGCGTCGCCGGCATAGGCGCCGAGGCCCGGCAGCAGGCTCTTCTCGCCGGCGCGGTAGAGCTCCACCAGCACGTCGGTTGCCCGCGCATAGAGTTCCGCTTCGTCGCCGCCCGCTGCCAGCACGCGCGCGAACGTGTCGTCGCCGAGATCTTCGAGGAGCAGAAAGCCGTGCTCCGCATCCTCGGCCAGGATCTCGGGTGCGCTCAGACCCAGCCCGGTCAGGTGGCGGGCGATGCGCACGAACGGCCGCACGTCCTCCTGCGGTGGCGGTGCATCCATGACGACAGCCGATTGGCGTGGCCGGTTGAGCCGATAGTACTTGCGAAAGGAAGCATCGCCCGCCAGCAGGCGCTCGCCTGCGTTGCCCCAGCCGGCGGCGCGCACGAACGCGGCGCGCAGCAGATCGCGATCAGACTTCGACAAGTCGTGTCTCTCCCTCCAGGGTGGCGCGCCGCCCTTCGCCCTCGATCGCGAGGCGGACGCTGAGCCGCTCGCGCGGCAGCAGCGGCCCCAGCCGCTCGGCCCATTCGACCAAGGCGACGCCTTCGGCGCGCGCCTCCTCCCAGCCGAGCTCGAACACCTGCTCGGGGTGCTCCAGCCGGTAGAGGTCGAAATGCCAGAAACTGCCGCGCGGCGTCTCGTAGACCTCGACCAGGGTGAAGGTCGGGCTCGGCACGATCAGCCCCGGATCGCCCGTGGCGGCGCGCAGGATGGCGCGCGCCAGCGTGGTCTTGCCGGCGCCCAGCCCGCCCTCGAGCGCCACCACGTCGCGCGGGCGCAGCCGCGCCGCCAGCCGGGCGCCCAGCCGCTCGGTCGCCGCCTCGTCGGGAAGGGACAAAGAAAAAGTCGGCATCTTTCGATGCCGACTCTTTAGCATGTGGCCGCCTGTGGGCGACTAGTAGCGGTAGAGGTCGCCCTTGAACGGACCGGCCTCCGGCACGCCGATATACTTGGCCTGGTCCGGCCGGAGCCTGGTCAGCTTGGCGCCGACCTTCTCGAGATGCAGTGCGGCGACCTTCTCGTCGAGCACCTTGGGCAGGGTGTAGACCTTCTTCTCGTACTTGCCCGGGTTGGTCCAGATCTCGACCTGCGCCAGCGTCTGGTTGGAGAACGAGGCCGACATCACGAAGCTCGGATGGCCCGTGGCGTTGCCCAGATTCACCAGGCGGCCTTCCGACAGCACGATGATGCGCTTGCCGTCGGGGAACTCCACCTCGTCGACCTGCGGCTTCACGTTGTGCCACTTGAAGTTCCGCAGGTTCGAAATCTGGATCTCGCTGTCGAAGTGGCCGATGTTGCACACGATGGCCCGATGCTTCATCGCCTTCATGTGGTCGAGCGTCAGAACGTCGACGTTGCCGGTGGCGGTGACGAAGATGTCGGCCTTGGGCGCGGCCTCTTCCATCGTCACGACCTCGTAGCCCTCCATCGCCGCCTGCAGGGCGCAGATCGGGTCGATCTCGGAGACCATGACGCGGCAGCCGGCCTGGCGCAGCGAGGCGGCCGAGCCCTTGCCGACGTCGCCAAAGCCCGCGACCATCGCCACCTTGCCCGACATCATCACGTCGGTGCCGCGGCGGATGCCGTCGACCAGCGACTCACGGCAGCCGTAGAGATTGTCGAACTTCGACTTGGTGACCGAGTCGTTGACGTTGATGGCGGGCCACAGGAGCTTGCCCTCCTTCTCCATCTGATAGAGGCGGTGCACGCCCGTCGTCGTCTCCTCGGTAACGCCGCGGATCGAGGCGCCGAGCCTGGCGTACCAGCCGGGCTTCTCCTTGTTGGTCCTGGCGATCGCCTTGTAGAGGACCTCTTCCTCCTCGTTGGTCGGCTTGGCGATCAGCGACGGATCCTTCTCGGCGCGGATGCCGAGATGGACCAGCAGCGTGGCGTCGCCGCCGTCGTCGAGGATCATGTTCGGCTCGCCGCCGTCGCCCCACTGGAAGATGCGGTGAGTGTAGTCCCAGTACTCCTCGAGGCTCTCGCCCTTGATCGCGAACACCGGCGTGCCGGCCTTGGCGATGGCCGCCGCGGCATGATCCTGCGTCGAGTAGATGTTGCACGAGGCCCAGCGCACGTCGGCGCCCAGCGCCTTCAGGGTCTCGATCAGCACACCGGTCTGGATGGTCATATGCAGCGAGCCCGCGATGCGTGCGCCCTTCAGCGGCTTCTTGGGGCCGTATTCCTTGCGGATCGCCATGAGGCCCGGCATCTCGGTCTCGGCCATGTCGAGTTCCTTGCGGCCCCAGTCGGCGAGCCCGATATCCTTGACGACGTAGTCCTGGGCCATGTGGCGCTCCCGGCGATTTCGTGGGTTGAGGAGGCCGTGTCTTAACAGCGGCCCGGGTCCGCCTCAACGCGCTGGATCAACATATAAGCAAGAATTTATGCCGATATTCCCGGCGCTTTATGGCCGGCGCGGCGAGCCCTCAATCCTCGCCGAACTTGCCTTCGACGAGGGCGGAGAGGGCGGCCATGGCATCGACGGCCTGGCGGCCTGAGCAAACGACCTCGATTTCGCTGCTGATGCCGGCGGCCAGCATCATCAGTCCCATGATGGAGAGGCCGGAGACTTCCTGGCCCTTGAAGGCGACGCGTACCACGGCGTCGAACTGGCCGGCCGTGCGCACGAACTTGGCGGCGGCGCGGGCATGCAGGCCGCGCTTGTTGGCAATCGCGAGGCTCCGCTTCAGGGTGCCGATGCCGGCATCCGCGCTCGAACCCGACGAGGCCTCGCTCACGAAGCTTCCTTGGCCAGGATGCGCGAGGCGACGGTGATGTACTTGCGGCCGGCTTCCTGCGCCATGCGCACCGCCTCGGCGATCGGCCGATTGCGCACGCTGGCGAGCTTGACCAGCATCGGCAGGTTGACGCCCGCCAGCACCTCGACGCGCGCCTGTTCCATGATCGAGATCGCAAGATTGGACGGCGTGCCGCCGAACATGTCCGTCAGCACGATGACGCCCTCGCCGGTGTCGCACCCGCGCACCCGTTCGAGGATCTCGCTGCGCCGCTTTTCCATGTCGTCGTCGGCACCGATGCAGACGGTGGCAACGCATTGCTGCGAACCGACGACGTGTTCCAATGCGGCAAGAAATTCTTGCGCCAGGTTGCCGTGGGTCACCAGTACGATACCGATCATTCTTTCGTGCTCTACCCTGCGTCGGCAGCCCCCCCCGGCCGCCCCGACGTCCCGGTGCGAGAGAGTGACCGAGCGGCCCTTTCCGCGCAACCAGTCAGCAAGCTCCTCGGCCAGGGCCACGGAGCGGTGGCGGCCGCCCGTGCAGCCCACCGCGATGGTCAAATAGCTCTTGCCCTCGGCGTCGAATCGGGGCAGCAGCGGGCCAATCAAGTCCTTCAGCCGCTCGACGAACGGACGGTAGTCGGGGTCGGTCGCGATGAAGTCGGCGACCGCCGCATCCTGGCCTGTCAGCGGTTTCAGCGTCGGCTCGTAGTGCGGGTTCTTGAGGAAACGCGCGTCGAACACCAGATCGGCCTCGCGCGGCAGGCCGCGGCGGAACGAGAACGACATCACCGAGACGCGCGTTCCCTGACTCTGGCCGAGCGCGAAATGGCCGGAGAGGATCTGCTTCAGCCGATGCGGCGACATCGCCGAAGTGTCGACAGAAAGGTCGGCGGCATCGCGTATGAACCCGATGTGCCGGCGCTCCTCGACGATGCTGTCGACGAGCGGCCGGTCGGGCGCCAGGGGATGCGGCCGGCGCGATTCGGTATAGCGGCGTTGCAGCGTCTCGGTGTCGGCCTCGAGGAACAGCAGGCGGACCGCCAGCCCCGGCTGCGTGCGCAGTTCGCGGACGCGCGCCACCAGTTCCACCGGGTCGAAGCCGAACGTGCGCGTGTCGATGCCGATCGCCAGCGGCGGCGCCGCGCCCCCGGGCTTGCCGCTGGTCGACCTCATGAGGTCGCCGAACAAGGCGAGCGGAACATTGTCGACGGCGACATAGCCCATGTCGCCGAGCGCGCTCAGCGCCGTCACGCGGCCCGCGCCCGACAGGCCGGTGACCACGACACAGGGCCGGCGCACGTCGCCGGTGGCCGGCTTGGCGGTCGACTTGGCGGTCGGGGCGGGGCTGTCCGGCATGGCAGAAGGTCCGACGATCATGCCGCCGCGATTTGTGCCACGGCAAGGCGCAACTTGGCTCCGGCGGATGCCTCGAACGGCGCCAGCGCCAGCACGGGGAGCTCGAGCCCCAGCAGGGCTTCCCGTGCCGGCTCGGGCAGGCGCTCGATGCGTTCCGGCGGCACCAGATCGACCAGGAGGCCGACGGACACGCGCGCGAGCAACTGGCCGCGACCGAGCTTCACGATGCCCACGCCGCGCACCTCGAGAAGACCGGCCAGCGTCGCAGGCGCAGAGCCGATGATACGGCGCCCCTGCCGGGCGAGTACGGTCTGGTCGTCGGCCACCAGGCGCGCTCCGCTCTCGATGAGGCGGGCGGCAAGGTCGGATTTGCCGGCACCCGACGGGCCGCGCAGCAGCGCGCCGCGCCAGCGCTTGCCACGCAACGGCAGGGCGACGCAGGTCGCGTGGACCAGGCTCGTCACTTGCGTCCGCCGGCTGCCGGCAGCCGGACCGTGAAGCGCGCGCCCAGCACCCGCCCGTCGGGCGTGCGCCGATTGCTGGCCGAGATGCTGCCGCCGTAGGTCTCCACGATCTGCCGGCAGATCGAAAGGCCGAGGCCGGAGTGCTGACCGAAATGCTCGGTCGGCCGCTCTGAGTAGAAACGCTCGAAGATCGACTCGAGGTTATCCTCGGGAATGCCCTGACCCTCGTCGTCGACGGTGACGATGAACGGTCCGTTGCGCGGCTCGCGGCCGAGCTCGACCACGATGCGCGAGCCCGGCGGCGAAAAGGACAACGCGTTGTCGATGACGTTGCGGAAGACCTGGCCGTAGCGGCCGTCGTGGCCGTGCGCCACGAAGGGCGGGTTGGCGGCGACGCGGAATTCGACCTCGACGCCGGATTTCTGGCTGGCCATCACGGCATAGTGGTCGACCATGTCGCGCAGCAACGCCTCGAGATCGACCGGCTTCACCTCGCCGCGCATCAGTTCGGCGTCGAGGCGCGAGGCGTCGGAAATGTCGGAGATCAGCCGGTTGAGCCGGTTGATGTCGTCCATGACGATGGCCATCAGCCTGGCGCGGCGCTCCGGGTCGAGGTTGGGCCGTCCGGCCATCTCGATGGCGGAACGCAGCGACGTCAGCGGGTTCTTGAGTTCGTGCGCGACGTCGGCGGCGAAGCTCTCGATCGTGTTGATGCGCAGCCACAGGGCGCCGGTCATCGAACGCAGGGCGTCGTTGAGATCGCCGATCTCGTCGCCGCGCTTGCCGAGGTCGGGGATTTCCGGCCGGCTCTCGCGGGCCAGTCGCACCTCGTCGGCGGCGCGCGCCAGCCGCACGATCGGCTGGGTGATGGTGCCGGCGAGGTAGAGCGACAGCAGCACGGTGATGCCGAGCGCCGCCGCGGCGATGGTCAGCATGTCGTAGCGGACCTCGCGCAGCGAGGCGGCGATGGCGCGGTTGTCGCGGGTCAACAGCAGCGCGCCCAGCACCTGCTTGTAGCGCTGCACCGGCACGGCCGCGCTCAGGATCAGGCGGCCGTCGCCGGCACTGCGCACCGCCGAGGCGTTGAAGCCGCGCAGCGCGCTGGCCGCTTCGGGGAAATCGCGCAGGGTGGGCACCGGCCGGTCGACATACTCCGGGTAGCGATCGCCGCGCGAGAGCTGGCGGGCGATCCAGTCGCCGATCCGGTCGCTCCATTCGACCTCGACTTCGACCGGCACCTCCGGCGGCGGCAACGGCACGACGTGGATGCGGCCGACCTCGCTCAGCACTGCGGAGTCGCCCAAGAGCTCGCCAGTCTCGCTGAACAGGCGCGCCCGCACGCCGGTCGGCCGCACCAGGCGCGTCAGGAGTTGGCGGGCAGCGTCGGCATCCATGCGGTTGACCGTGGTCTCGCCGCCCACGACCGCCACTTCGCCGATGCCGGCGGCCACCATCTCGCCCTGCACAAGCAGCGAGGCGAGCTCGGCGTCGATCAGCTCCTCCTCGTAGTCGCTGAGGTAGACCGCGCCGAGCGTCAGCAGGGCCACCGGAATGAGATTCAGCAGCAGGATGCGGCGCGTCAGCGGCGAATGGCTGCGGTCGACGCTGCGGCGACGGCGCAGCAGCGAGGGCGAATCGGCGGCGCCGGCCGTCGCCGGCGCGCGCCTCCACGCGCCAGGAAGCAGGCGGCCGATCAATGCCGCAATCCGGGAGCCGAAAGTCTGACGCCCGAGCGGGCGCGGGCCGGGCTCAGGCGTCGCGGTATCGATATCCGATGCCATATAGCGTTTCGATCTGCTCGAACTCGCCATCGACCTCGCGGAACTTGCGGCGCACGCGCTTGATGTGGCTGTCGATGGTCCGGTCGTCGACGTAGATCGTCTCGCCGTAGGCCGCGTCCATCAGCTGGTCGCGGTTCTTCACATGGCCGGGCCGCTCGGCGAGCGACTTCAGCAGCAGGAACTCGGTGACCGTGAGGTGCACCTCCTTGCCCTTCCAGGTGCACTGGTGGCGGCTCGGATCGAGCACCAGCTCGCCGCGCACGATGCGCTCGGCGGAAGCCTCGCCCTTGCCGGCGCCGGCATCGGCGCGGCGCAGCACCGCGCGGATGCGCTCGAGCAGCAGGCGCTGGGAGAACGGCTTCCTGATGAAGTCGTCGGCGCCCATGCGCAGGCCCAGCACCTCGTCGATCTCCTCGTCCTTGGAGGTGAGGAAGATCACCGGGAACTGCTGCGTCTTGCGGATGCGATTGAGCAGCTCCATGCCATCCATGCGCGGCATCTTTATGTCGAGGATGGCGAGGTCGGGGGGCGACTGGTTCAACCCTTCCAGCGCCGATGCGCCATCGTTGTAGGTCTTGATCTGGAAGCCCTCGGCTTCGAGCAGCATCGACACGGAGGTGAGGATGTTGCGGTCGTCGTCGACGAGGGCGATGTTCTTGCGCACGGCTTGGCTTCTCCTGCAGTCACGGCGGACAACGGCACTTTGGGCATGCTATCACAAACCGGGCCGCCGCCGCCTTCCCGGCCCGCATCCTCAACGAACAATTGCGGCTTTTTTGATCCGAATATGACCCAAGAAGATGTGTCCCGCACCGTGCGCGACCTGCTGCGCCGCCTCGACCGGGCCAGCCTGGCCACCGCCCTGCCGGGCGAGGCGGGGGCCTGGCCTTACGCCTCCCTGGTCCTGGCGGCGGTCGATCACGACCTGTCGCCGATCCTGCTCCTGAGCGAGCTCGCCGAGCACACCAGGGCGATCGCGGCCGACGGCCGCGTCTCGCTCCTGTTCGACGGCACGGCAGGTCTCGACCAGCCATTGACCGGCCCGCGCGTCACCGTGCTGGGCCGCGCCTCGCGCACGGGCGACGACCGCCTGAAGGCGCGTTTCCTTGCGCACCATCCCGACGCGGCGATGTATGCCGGCTTCAAGGATTTCCACTTCCATCGCGTGGCCGTCGAACGCGCCCATCTCGTGGCCGGGTTCGGCAGGATCCACTGGGTCGACGGGTCGGGTCTCGTGCCACCCTTGGCCGCTGGCCTCGCGGAGGCCGAGGCGGGCATCGTGCGCCACATGAACGACGACCACGCCGACGCCGTCCGGCTCTACGCCACGAAGCTGCTCGGGCGAGCCGACGGCGACTGGCGGATGGCGGGCATCGACGCCGAAGGCATCGACCTGCGCAAAGGGGGCGAGGTGGCCAGGCTCGCGTTCGATTCGCCGCTTGCGGCGGGGGCGGACGCGCGCAGGGTTCTGGTGGCCCTGGTCGGCAAGGCCCGCGCGGCAGGATAGGGCGGCAGTCCCCGGAAACACCGTGGATGTTCCGGGATTCCGCGGCGCGGCATCGCGTTCGCGACTGCGAAATCTGATCCACATGATCCTCGGGGCGGGCGGTCACCGGCTCTTGCCACTGCGAGGCCACACCGGTAGCGCATTGAATTGAGAATTAATGCCGTTCGATCGGCCAATAAGGCAGGAGGGATGCTGTGCACCAGGCAGGCTTCGTCATACCCAAACATGGGCTCGAGACGCTCGGGTTGAAGAACCCAGGCAATGTCTACTGGAACCTCCAGATTCCCGCGCTCTACGAGGAGGCGATCCGGCGCCGCGAGGGCATCGTGGCCGAGGGCGGCGCGCTGGTGGTGCGCACCGGCGTCCACACCGGCCGGTCGCCGAACGACAAGTTCATCGTCGAGGATGTGGCAAGCAGGGGCTGCGTCGACTGGGGCAAGACCAACAAGCCGATGGCGCCGGATCGCTACCGCGCGCTCTACAATCGCATGCTTGGCTATGCCCAGCGCCGCGACCTGTTCGTGCGCGACTGCTGGGCCGGCGCCGATGCCGCGCACCGCATCGGCGTGCGCGTCGTCAACGAGACGGCATGGCACAACCTCTTCGCCCGCAACATGTTCCTGCGGCCGACGGCGGAGGAGCTCGAGGGCTTCACGCCCGAGTTCACCATCCTCAACCTGCCGGGGTTCCAGGCCGATCCGGCGCTCGACGGCACGGCGTCGGACTGCGCCATCCTGGTCAACTTCACCGACCGGATCGTGGCGATCTGCGGCACCTGGTACGCCGGCGAGATCAAGAAGTCGGTGTTCACCATCCTGAACTACCTGCTGCCGGACAAGAACGTGCTGCCCATGCACGCTTCGGCGAATGTCGGCCCGAAGGACGACGTCGCGATATTCTTCGGGCTTTCCGGCACCGGCAAGACGACGCTGTCGGCCGACCCGTCGCGCACGCTGATCGGCGACGACGAGCACGGCTGGGGCGAGAGCAGCCTGTTCAACTTCGAGGGCGGCTGCTACGCCAAGGTCATCAAGCTCAGCCGCGAGGCCGAGCCCGAGATCTACGCCACGACCGGGCGCTTCGGCACCGTGCTCGAGAACGTCGTGGTCGATCCGGCGACCGGCCGTCTCGATCTCGACGACGGCCGGCACACCGAGAACACCCGGGCCTGCTATCCGCTCGACTTCATCCCCAACGCCTCGGCCTCGGGGATCGCCGGCACGCCCGAGAACATCGTGATGCTGACGGCCGACGCGTTCGGCGTGCTGCCGCCGATCTCGCGGCTGTCGCCGGAGCAGGCGATGTATCACTTCCTTTCCGGCTACACAGCCAGGGTCGCCGGCACCGAAAAGGGCGTGACCGAGCCGCAGGCGACGTTCTCGACCTGCTTTGGCGCGCCGTTCATGCCCCGCCATCCCACGGTCTACGCCAAGATGCTCGGCGAGAAGATGGCCCGCCAGAACGTGAAGTGCTGGCTGGTCAACACCGGCTGGTCGGGTGGCGGCTTCGGCGTCGGCCAGCGGATGTCGATCCGCCACACCCGCGCCATGGTACGGGCCGCCCTCGACGGCACCCTGGCCGCGGTCGCCTCGTCGACCGACCCGCACTTCGGCATGCAGGTTCCCGCCGCCTGTCCGGACGTGCCGGGCGACGTGCTGAACCCGAAGAACACCTGGAAGGACAAGAAGGCCTACGACAGCGCCGCACGCGACGTCGCCCGGCGCTTCGAGGCCAACTTCGAGCAGTTCGAGGGCCACGTCGACGGCAAGGTCAGGCAGGCGGCAATCCGCGCCGCGGCCTGATTGTGGCCGGCGTCGCTTCGGCACGGCGGACGTAATATGATGCCGCCGCGTGAGTCCTGTTGCCGACACATCCCCTGATGCGGTGATCCGCAAGCCATGGCGGCTGCCGCTGGTTGCGGCGCTGGCGCTGGCGTTCGTCTCGCTCGCGCTGATCTCGGGCATCGCCTACATCGTCGTCCTGGCCGGCGCCTCGGGAACGGCCGAGCGGCTGCTGATCGACCGTGCCACGCGCGTAGTTGATGCCCAGGTCTCGCTGGTGCGCAGCCGCCTCGATCCCGTCTCCGAGCAGCTCGAGTTGATCGCCTCGCTGGCCGCGGCCGGCCGCATCGACATCGAGTCTCCGGTCGACGTGCGCGAGGCGCTGGCCGTGATGATGGCCCAGGTGCCGGCGGTCTCGGCGGTCGGCTTCGCCACGCTCGACCTCAAGCTCCATCGCGCCATGCGCGAGGGCGACGGCCACATCCGGCGCGACACCATATCGCTGGTCGACCAGCCGCAGGGCATGGAACGCTTCCGGCAGCTCCAGACCTCGCAGCACACCTTCTGGGGGGCGCTGTTCTGGAGCGAGACGATCAAGCAGCCGGTGGTCAACGTGCGCACGCCGGTGCGCCGCATCGACAACGCCTTCATCGGCGGATTGATCGCCACCGTCGCGGTCGGCGATCTTTCCTACCTGATCGGCGACCCCGCGCACGGCGGGGACGGCCGATACTTCATCCTCGTGGGCCGCGACAAGGTGCTCGCGCACCGTCGTCTGATCGACCCGCGCGGGCTCGATCTCTCCGAAAGCCGGCCGCTTCCCACCATCAAGGAGGTGGGAGATCCGGTGCTGGCCAAGATCTGGGACAAGCCGGTGCGCTCGCCGCAGATCGACCGGGCGCTGGGCAGCCTCGGCCATGTCGTCGAAGAGGGCGGCCGGCGCTGGGTGTTCGTCTACCGAGAGCTGAAGCGCTTCGGACCGGATCCCTGGCTGGTCGGGCAGTATTTCCCGATCGAGGACGCGACCGGCGACCTAGACCGGCTGCGCAACGGCGCCATCGTCGGTGCGGCGACGCTCGCCATTGCCGCGCTGCTGGCGCTGTTCATGGGGTTGCGCATGGCGCGCTCGATCCGGACCCTCACCTCGGCGGCGGAAGCGATCGAGCATCTCAAGTTCGACCAGCCGTTCCATCGCCGTTCCCGCCTGCGAGAGATCGACGATGCCGGCCACAGCCTCGACAAGGCGCGCGGCGCGCTGAAGTGGTTCGGCGCCTACGTTCCGCACCGCCTGGTCTTCCGGCTGATGGAGCTCGGCGAGGATGCCGTGGCCTCGCGCCGGCGCAATGTCACCGTGATGTTCACCGACATCGTGGGCTTCACGCCGCAGGCCGAGGACCTGCCCGAGCAGGAGACGGCGGAGATGCTCAACCATCATTTCGCCCTGCTTGGCGCCTGCATCGAGGCCGACGATGGCGTGATCGACAAGTATATCGGCGACTGCGTGATGGCGGTATGGGGCGGCCTCTCGCGGATGGAAGACCACGCCGACCATGCCGTTCACGCAGCGCTCGAGATGGCGCGCGTCATCCGCGAGGACAACGTGCAGCGGATCGCCGCCGGCCAGACGGCGGTGCGACTGCGCGTCGGCCTGCACTCGGGGCCCGTCGTGGTCGGCAACATCGGCGCGCCGGGCAGGGTCAACTACACCGTGGTCGGCGATACCGTGAACGTCGCCCAGAGATTCGAGCAGCTCGGCAAGGAGTTCATGCGCGAGGGCGAAGACGTGATCGTGCTGGTGAGCGGCGACACGATCGCAGCGATGAAGCATCCCGAGGTGCTGGGCCAGTTGCCGAAGCCCGAGCTGCGCCACGTCAAGGGCAGGGACGAGCCGGAGCAGGTCTACCGGCTGGTGTGAAGTCGTCCCGCGCTGGACGTGATGCCGTCTTCGCCGCTAGTGTGCGGCAACGTCCTGCCGTCACTTCGAAGGAACGGGCACAACATGGAACGGCGCAAACTTCTTGCATTGTCCACGGCCGTTCTGGCCCTTGCGCCGCTTCGTTCGCTGCAGGCCCAGGACGCCAACAAGCCGTTCACCACCGAGCAGCTCGACCAGCTTCTGGCGCCGGTCGCGCTCTATCCCGACGCGCTGCTCGCGCAGGTGCTGATGGGCGCCACATATCCGCTCGAGATCGTCGAGGCGGCGCGGTGGTCGCAGGCCAACCCCAACCTCAAGGGTGACGCGGCTGTCCAGGCGGTGAAGGACAAGAGCTGGGACGTCAGCGTGAAGTCGCTGACCGCCTTCCCGCAGACCCTGCAGATGATGAACAACCAGCTCGACTGGACCCAGAAGGTCGGCGACGCGATGATCGGCCAGCAGAAGGACGTGGCGGCGTCGATCCAGCGCCTGCGCGCCAAGGCCCAGGCCGCCGGCAACCTGAAGTCGACGCCGCAGCAGAAGGTCGCGACGCAAACCAGCAACGGCGGCAGCGCCATCGTCATCGAGCCGGCCAGTCCCGAGACGATCTACGTGCCGTACTACAACCCCGCCTGGGCCTACGGCACCTGGCCGTATCCGGCCTATCCGCCGCCCTATTACCCGCCACCGCCCAACTATGGCGCGGCGTTGATGAGCGGCATGATGTTCGGGCTCGGCGTGGCGGCGGGTGCGGCGATGTTCGGCGGCTGGCACTGGGGCTGGAGCGGCGGCGGCTGGGGCAACAGCTACACGACCGTGAACGTCAACAAGGCGACCAACATCAGCGCCAACAATTTCGACGCCAACAAGTATCGCAACGGCCAGTGGAACCACGATGCCGCGCACCGCGACGGCGTCCCCTACCGCACCTCGGCCGAACGCCAGCAGTACGGCCAGCACCGGCCCGACGCGGCGCAACGCGAGCAGTTCCGCGGCCAGCTCGAGGGCCGCGGCAACACCGCCGCGCAGCGCCCCGAGAATCGCGGTGCCGAGAATCGCGGCGCGGAGAATCGGCCGACGGAGCTGCGCGGCACCCAGAATCGCGGTGGAGAGAACCGGGGCGCCGAGAACCGCGGCGCCGAGAATCGCGGCTATGAAGGCCGCGGCGGCGAGCACAGCGCCTTCGACGGCGTCAACCGCGGCGGCGGTGCCAGTCGAGACTCCGAGCGCGGCAATTCCTCGTGGGGCAACCGCAGCTGGGGCGGCGAGCACGGCGGCGGAGGCGGCGGCTTTCGCGGGGGAGGAAGGCGATGAGCGGCGCGATGTTCCGGCGGGTCTTTCTGGCGCTCGCGCTGGTCTCGGGCTTTGCCGCGGGCGCGGCCGGCCAGCCGCTTGCCAAGATCCAGGGCTTCCCGACGGCGGAAGCCGCGGCCGATGCCTTCACCGATGCGGTCCGGCGCGGCGACCCGCGGTCCCTCGCATCGATCCTCGGAGTCGGCTGGCGCTTGTTCGTGCCGGCGTCGGCCGAGCAGATGCAGCGCCGCCGTCAGTCCTTCCTCGCCGCCTGGGAACAGGGGCACGAGGTCAAGGTCTCGGGCGACAAGGCCACGATTGCGGCCGGCAAGGACGGCTGGACCCTGCCCATCCCGATCGTGAAGGACGGCGCGGAGTGGCGCTTCGACGTCGTGGCGGGCTTCCGCGAGATGCGCCTGCGCCAGATCGGCTACGACGAGGCGGCGGCGGTGCAGACCCTGCTCGCCATCGTCGACGCCCAGCGCGACTACGCGGCCCTCGATCCGATGAAGACGGGCTCGCCGGTCTACGCGCGCCGTCTGATCAGCAGCCCGGGCGTCAAGGACGGCCTCTACTGGGCGACCAAGTCGGGCGAACCGGCGAGTCCGCTGGGGCCGGCGGTGGCGCAGGCGCAGGTCGACGGCCGCGCCCCCGACGGCCACTACGGCTACTTCTTCCGCCTGCTCTACGCGCAGGGTGCCGCGGCACCGGGCGGGGCGCGCGACTATCTGGTGAACGGCCGCATGATCGGCGGCTTCGCGGCCATCGCCTGGCCGGTACGCTACGGCATCACCGGCGTGATGACCTTCATCGTCGACTACAAGGGCGAGGTCTATCAGCAGGACCTCGGGCCCGAGACGGCGCAGCGCGCCGGCCTGATGACGACCTTCAACCCGGACAAGGGCTGGGTGAAGGCCGACATGACGCCTCCGTGACGGGGGCTGTGCGAAGCGGGAGAGAAGCATGGTGAAGACGAAGGTCCTGGTGTTGCTCGTCGCGGCGGGCCTGTTGGGCGGCTGCGAGAACATGACGACCGGGCAGAAGGGGGCCGTCGCGGGTGCGGCACTCGGTACGGGCATCGGTCTCGCGACCGGCGGCACGTTCGGCGCGGTGGTCGGCGCGGGCCTGATCGGCGGCGCGGCCGGCTACATCGGCGGCAGCGCGCTCGGCAACAAGTGATCGGAGGGCTTTGACCATGATCCGCAGGATTCTCGCCGCCGGCGCCCTGGCTGCCGTCTCGTTCTCTGCCGCCTCCATTGCCCAGGCACAGATGCCGCCGCTCAACTTCGACCAGGCTGCCTACATCACCTGCAAGCAGGCGCACGACATGGCGCCCGAGCCGCGCAAGATGCTGGCGGTCTATCTCGCCGAGCACGTCTCACGTCACCGCGGCGTCGTCATCCCCGACAACGAGATCGGCGGCCAGATCGCTCATCTGGTGCGCGGCGGCTGCACCTTGGCGCCGGACGCCTATCTTTTCACGGTGATCGACCGCGCCGTGCTGGCCGAGGCCTCGAAGCTGCCGAAGCGCCAGTAGCGCCGCAAGCGGCGCTCAGGTCATCTTCACCATGACGTTCCCGGCGTAGGCCGGGCGCGTCACGAGCCGCTCGTACCACGCCCGGACGTTCTTCAGCTCCGGGCGTTCGATGTCGAGGGCGTACCAGCGGTAGGCGAAGCAGCCGACCGGGATGTCGCCCATCGTGAAGTGCCCGCCCGCGACGTAGCGGCGGCCGTCCAGCCAGCCGTCGAGGCGGCCGAACAGCCGGCCGGCATCCGCCGCCGCCTTCGCGATGGCGGCCATGTCGCGCTTCTCGGGCGGCGTGCGCACCAGCCCCCAGAAGGCGATGCGCATCGGCTCGGAGATGGTGCTGAGCTGCCAGTCCATCCAGCGGTCGGCTTCGCTGCGCCGGCCGGGATCGTTGGGCCACAGCGTGCCCGCCGCATACTTGGCCGCGAGATAGCGCACCGCCGAGTTGCTCTCCCAGATCACGTTGCCGCCGTCGTCGATTGTCGGCACGACCCCGTTGGGGTTCATGTCGAGGTACCATTTCTGGTCGTTGCCGCCGAACGCGCCGCCCACGTCGGTGCGCTCGTACGTGAGCCCGATCTCGTCGGCGGCCCACAGCACCTTCTGCACGTTGATCGAATTGGCGCGGCCCCAGATCTTCATCGCGTTGCTCTCCCTAGCGTCAGCATTCCCACTCCGGCATGCCATCGACGATGCGCAGCACTTGTTTCGCGGTTGGATCATCATTGGGAAATGGAGACGTTCCTTTGAACTCAATCCGCGAGTCGTCCAGCCAGACGGGATCAGTCCGCAGACCATACTGTTGGCCGGTTCCTGGACAAGCCGGCAGGCCCGGCAGGCGGATTCCCGTGGGCGTTTCCTGTCGAAGGTCGATCAGTTCCAAACCTCCGTTCGGGTACGCAATGCTGTTGTCCACGCCTATCGCATACTCCCCGGTAGGTGAGAGCAGTGGCGGAGATCCAACAGGTAAGAGGCGGCCGTCCTGAGCGGAAACCAAGTATGCTTCCTGTCCTTCCCAAAGAGCGACTTCGACGATGTATTGGCGTTGCTTCGGCCAATATCCAATCAGTCGATGCTTCCTGCAGCCGTCATAACCTTCGCAGGATTCGCCGACGATGGTGTTGTCGACGAACTTCAGCGACCGATCATTGCCGAGCCGGAGCTAAAGGATAATTCCGTTGCGATAGGCGCGGTCGCGTAGCTTCTCCAGCGCCTCCCGGTCCGCGCTGTCTGGAACGGGAACATGCTGACTCTGCCAGTCGCAGCATTTCTCTTGGACGACCACTGCAATGGAATAGGTTGTGATGAACGGCGGCAGGACGCCTGTCTCCTGCGCTAACGCACCCGAAGTGATCACGGCAAGGATCAAGGCGAGAAAGGTGCGCACGCTCGATCCTAGTGCGCCGCCGCCCAGTTGTCGCCGACGCCGGTGTCGACGACCAGCGGCACCGACAGTTTGGCCGCGCCCTCCATCACGACGCGGGCCACGTCCTTGGTCTTGTCGAGTTCCTTCTCCGGCACCTCGAACAAGAGCTCGTCGTGGACCTGCAGCAGCATCCTGGCCTTGAGCTTCGCCGCGGCGAGGGCCGGCGGCACGCGGATCATCGCCCGCTTGATGATGTCGGCCGCACCGCCCTGCAGCGGGGCGTTGATCGCCGCGCGCTCGGCGAAGGCGCGCAGGCCCTGGGCCTTCTCGTTGATGTACTTGAGGTGGACCTTGCGGCCGAACGGCGTCACGACATAGCCGTGCTTGCGCGCATACTCCTTGGTCGTCTCCATGTAATCGCGGATGCCGGGATAGCGCAGGAAGTATTTGGCGATGTAGTCGCGCGCCTCGGGCTGGCCGATGCCGAGCTGGTTGGCCAAGCCGAAGGCCGAGATGCCGTAGATGATGCCGAAATTGATCGCCTTGGCGCGCCGCCGCATCAGCGGGTCCATGCCCTTGACCGGCACGCCGAACATCTCCGAGGCGGTGATGGCGTGGATGTCGTCGCCGCGCGCGAACGCCTCCTTCAGCGAGGCGATGTTGGCCACGTGAGCGAGCAGGCGCAGTTCGATTTGCGAATAGTCGGCGGAGAGGAGCTTGCAGCCCGTCTCGGCGATGAAGGCCTGGCGGATCTTGCGGCCCTCCTCGGTGCGCACCGGGATGTTCTGCAGGTTGGGATCGGTCGAGGCGAGGCGTCCCGTCGCGGCGCCGGTCATGTGATACGAGGTGTGGACGCGGCCGGTCCTGGCGTCGACCTCGCGCATCAGCGCGTCTGTGTAGGTGCTCTTCAGCTTGGCGAGCTGGCGATGCTCCAGGATCTTGACGGGCAGCTTGTGGCCCTGCGCCGCCAGCTCGTCGAGCACCGAGGCGTCGGTCGCCCATGAACCGTTCTTGTTGCGCTTGCCGCCCGGCAGCTTCTGCTCGTCGAACAGGATCTCGCCGAGTTGCTTGGGCGAGCCGACGTTGAACTCGCGGCCGGCGATCCTGTGGATTTCGCCCTCGAGCTCGCCCAGCCGCTTCTCGAAGTCGGCCGACAGCGTCTTGAGCTGCAGCGCGTCGACCTTGATGCCGGCCGTTTCCATGTCGAGCAGGACGGGGATCAGTGGCCGCTCGATGGTTTCGTACATCGTCGTCACGTGCTCGGGCACCAGCCGGGGCTTGAGCCTGGCCCAGAGCTGCATGGTGACGTCGGCGTCCTCGGCGGCGTAGTCGCGCGCGCGGTCGAGCGGCACCTTGTCGAAAGTCACCTGCTTGGCGCCGCTGCCCGCCACGTCAGAGAATTTTATGGTTGTCTGTCCCAGATGCAGCTGGGCGAGCTCGTCCATGCCGTGGTTGTTCTTGCCGGCATCCAGCACGAAGGAGATCAGCATCGTGTCGTCGACCGGGCCGATCTGGACACCGTAGCGGCGGAACACCGCCATGTCGTACTTGATGTTCTGGCCGACCTTAAGCACGGCCGGGTCTTCGAGCATCGGCTTCAGCCTGGCGATGGCCGCCTTGAGCGGAATCTGGCCGGGCAGCAGCTTGCCGTCGCCGGCCGCGCCGCCGGGATCGAGGGCGCCCAGCAGGTCTTTTTGCGCCTCGCCGCCCGGGGAGCGATGCGCCAGCGGCAGGTAGGCTGCCCGCCGCTTCGTCGAGTTGACGTCGCCCCACGGGCCCTCGAGCAGGGCGAGCGATACGCCGACCAGGCCGGCATTGTTGGAATCGAGCCCATCGGTCTCGCAGTCGAAGGCGACCGCACCGGCCTTCGTTGCCTCGGCGATCCATTCGTCGAGCAGACGCTCGTCCTGGATCAACTCGTAGTCGGCGGTGGTGAAGGGCCGGTTGGCCTTGGCGCGCGCCGCCGGCGCGTGCCTGGGCTCGGCGGGCTCCGCATTCTTCGCCGGCGGCGGCGCGGTGACCGGCGCCACTGGATTGGTGGCCTCGCCGAGTTCCTTGGTGAATTTCGGGATCAGGCTCTTGAAGCCCTGAACCTCGAGCCAGGGCAGCAGCACGTTGGGATCGGGCGGGTGCTTGTCGAAGGAATCCGGATCGGCGGGCGGCGGCACGTCGTCCTTGAGCTGCACCAGCTTCCTGGAGATGCGGATCAGCTCGGCGTTCTGCTCCAGCGATTCGCGCCGCTTCGGCTGTTTGATCTTGGCCGTGCTCTTCAGCAGCGTCTCGAGGTCGCCGTACTCGTTGATGAGCTGCGCCGCGGTCTTGATGCCGATGCCCGGTGCGCCCGGCACATTGTCGGTCGAATCGCCGGCCAGCGCCTGGACGTCGACGACCTTGTCGGGTGTCACGCCGAACTTCTCCATGACCTCGGCCGGTCCGACCTTGCGCATCTTCATCGGGTCCATCATGTCGACGCCCGGACGCACGAGCTGCATCAGGTCCTTGTCGGAGGAGACGATCGTGCACTTCGCTCCCGCCTCGACGGCGAGGCGGGCGTAGGTCGCGATCAGGTCGTCCGCCTCGAAGCCTGCCAGCTCGATGCTCGGCATGCCGAAGGCGGTGGCGGCCTCGCGGATCAGCGGGAACTGCGGGACCAGGTCCTCCGGCGGATCGGGCCGGTGCGCCTTGTACTCGGGATAGATCTCGTTGCGGAAGGTGGTGCGGCCGGCATCGAGGATCACCGCGACATGGTCGACCTCAGGGTCGTCCAAGAGCTGGGTCAGCATTCGGCAGAAGCCGAGCACGGCATTCACCGGCGTGCCGTCCGGCCGGTTCATCGGCGGCAGCGCGTGGTAGGCGCGGAAGATGTAGCCCGAGCCGTCGATCAGGAAGAGATGACGGATCGGCTTGTTCTCGCCCGTGGCGGCCTTCTTCGCCAGAGTCTTCGCGGGAGCCTTGGATTTCGTCATGCCCAACGCCTAGCACGCTGGCGGCGGGTGGGGGAGCCGGGCGTGTTGCGGTTGCACACAGGGCCCGGCCGCTTCCTATCCGGCACAACCGCCGGCGGGCGCTTCGCCGCATTGTCCTGCCGGCGCAGCCGGGGCATCGTGCCGCCGTCATCGGGGAGTAGCCGGCCTCATTCCCAGAGGCGGATGCGTCAACAGACTTGGCTCTGAAAGGAGCTATGGCGCCTCCAGCGACAAGTGCTTGGCGAGACCTTTGGCTTTTCGGCGTCTTCACCCGCGGGATCGGGCGGCGCCGGAAGCCACAGGTTCGTGCCCGATCCCGCGTGAAGACGCCCCGTCGTGGAAGCCTTCCTGGTATCGACCGGCCTCGTGGCCATCGCCGAGATCGGCGACAAGACGCAGCTCCTCGCCATGATCCTCGCCGGCCGCTATCGCCGGCCTGTCCCGATCATCCTCGGCATTCTGGTCGCGACGATGGCCAACCATGCGCTCGCCGCCTGGGCCGGCGCGACCGTCGCGGCCTGGCTGGGCCCCGAGGCGATGCGCTGGATTCTGGGCGGCCTGTTCATCGCCATGGCTGTCTGGTGCCTGATCCCCGACAAGGCCGACGAGGGCCCTTCGGTGGCCGGCGCGGCCGGCGCCTTCGTCGCCACCACGATCGCCTTCTTCCTGGTCGAGATCGGCGACAAGACACAGATCGCCACCGTGGGGCTTTCCGCGCGTTTCAACGATCTCGTCGCGGTCACGGCCGGCACGACGCTCGGCATGATGATCGCCAACGTGCCGGCCGTGCTGTTCGGCGACGTGTTGGCCAAGCGCCTGCCGTTGCGCCTGGTGCGTGCCGTCGCGGCCGCCTCGTTCGTGGTGTTGGGCGGGCTGGCGTTGATGGGCGCCGATATCGGTCTGTTCGGCTGACCTCAGACGAAGCCGAGGCGTCTCCGCGTATCGCCGGCGGCGCCGGCCGTCAGCATCGCGACGAGCTTCGCGGCCTCAGCGTGCGCCACTGCCTTCGTGGCGACGCCGCAGGCATAGACAGTCGCCAGCTCGCAGCCCTGCGGCAGGGAGGCCACGAGCGCGATCCCCGGCGTCGAGAGGATCTCGGTCGCCTGCGTGCAGCCGATGGGCAGCTTGCTCGCCGAGGCTGCGAGCGCACGCATCGCCGTAGCGCCGTTGGGCGCCGGCCGGAGACGGTCCGCGACCTCGGCATCGATGCCAAGATCGGCCAGTACCTTGGCGAAGTGGATGCCGGCGGTGGCCTGCACGGGATCGGGGAAGTGGATCTCGTCGGCGGCGAGCAGAGCGGCGCGCAACTCGGCCGCACTGCCGACCCGAGGCAGGGGATCTCCCCGGCGCACGGCGATGGCGGTCTCGACCGTACCGACATCCCTCACCGAGGCCGCCGCGACATGCCCGTCGCGCGCCAGCCCGTCGATCAGGGCGCGACTGAGGATCATCAGGTCGGCCGCTTCGCCGTTCAGCAGCCGCTCGCGCATGCCGCCCACCGCGCCAAACGTGCCGTCGATGCGGTAGCCGGTCTGTTGCTCGAAGGCGGGCCGCAGCGCCTCGACCAGCCCCTGGGCGGCGCCGCCGCTCAGCACCCGCACCGTCTTCATTGCACCTTGATGCCGGCCTGCCGGATCACATTGGCCCACTTGTCGATGTCGCCCTTCATGTAGGTACCGAACTGGGCGGGCGTCATGGTGAGCGGCACTGCACCCTGCTTGGCCCACGTCTCGCGGATCGCGGGCCTGGCGATGATCCTGCCGATCTCGGCATTCAGCCGCTCGATGACTTCTTTCGGTGTGCCGGCCGGCGCCATAAGGCCGAGCCAGATCGTGGCCTCGTAGCCCGGAACCCCCGCCTCGTCAGCCGTCGGCACGCCCGGCATCACGGTCGAGCGCTTGGCGCCGGTGGTCGCCAGCGCACGCACCTGGCCCGCCTCGACATGGCCCTTCATGGCGGTTACGGCGTCGATCATCATCTGCACGTGGCCGCCGATCACGGCGTTGCGCGCTTCGCCGCTGCCCTTGTGCGGCACGTGCAGGATGTCGGTGCCGCTCATGGCTTTGAAGAGTTCGCCGGCCATGTGGTAGGGCGTGCCCGGACCGGACGAGGCGTAGGAGAGCTTGCCCGGATTGGCCTTGGCGTAGGCGATGAACTCCTGCAGCGTCCTGGCCGGCACTGACGGATGCACCACGATCACCAGGTCGGAAGAGTTGACCGGCGCCACGGGCGCGAGATCGCGCATCAGCGCGTAGGGCTTCTTCGACAGCAGTGTCTCGTTCGTCGTGTGCGTGTTGGACATCATCAGCAGCGTGTAGCCGTCGGGGGCTGCCTTCGCGGCGATGTCGGTGCCGATCACGGCGCCGGCGCCGGGCTTGTTGTCGACCACGAACTGCTGCTTCAGTACATCCGACAGTTCGTGCGCCAACACGCGGGCATAGACGTCGGCGGGGCCGCCCGGTCCGAAGGGCACGACGATGCGCACAGGCTTGGCCGGCCAGGATTGCGCGGCGGCGGGTGCGGCCATGGCAGCGAGGGCCCCGAATACGAGGCCAAGTCTTACGAACCTGCGCATGTCGTTGCTCCCTGACGTCCGCGCCTTTCCCGGCGCGGTTCGTCCTCTACTGCTGTTGTTGCTGCTCCTGCTCTTGCTGGCTCCAGCCCTTCTTCTCGGCGTCGAAGAAGGAGGCGAATACCTTGCGGATGGTGCTCTCGGCGATATCGCGGGTGATGAAGACGACGCGGCTCTTGCGGTCATCTCCCTCGGGCCAGGCATCGAGCGTGGCCGGCGGATGGAAGACGTGCTGCACGCCGTGGATCACCACCGGCTTGTCGGTGTCCTTGACGTTCAGGATGCCCTTCATGCGCAGGAGGTCGGGGCCGCGGTAGGTCACCAGCGCATCGAACGCCGCGGCCACCGTCGACCAGCTCATCGGCTCGTCGAAGGTCAAGCAGAACGCCTTGATGCGGTCGTCGTGGCGGTTGGGGTTGTGCGGGTCCTGTTCGTCATGGGCATGGCCATGATCGTGCCCGTGCTCATGGTGATGGTCGTGGCCGTGATGATGGCTATGGCCGCCGCCATGCTCGTGCCCGTAAGCCTCCTCATGCAGCCAGCGCTTCACGTCGGCCGACTTGGTCTCGGGATTGTAGAGGCCGGCGTTCAGGATCTCGTTGGGATCGATCTCGCCATCGGCGATGGCGCGGAACGGCGCGCCGGGATTGAGATTGTGCAGCCGGCTCTTCAGCGCCTCGAGCTTCGGCGCCTGGGCAATGTCGGTCTTGGTCAACAGTAGCCGGTCGGCGACGGCCGCCTGCTTCACCGCCTCCTCGTGGTTGTCGAGCGTGCTCTCGCCGTTCACCCCGTCGACCGTCGTCACCACGCCGTCGAGACGGTAACGCGAGGCGAGCAGGGGATCGGTCATCAAGGTGTGCAGGATGGGCGCCGGATCGGCGAGGCCCGTGGTCTCCACCACCATGCGCTTGAACGGCGTCACTTCGCCTTTCGAGCGCTTGAGGAACAGCTCGCTCATGGTGCGCACGAGGTCGCCGCGCACCGTGCAGCACAGGCAGCCCGAGTTCAGCGTCACCATGCCCTCGTCGTCGGATTTCTCGACCAGCAGGTGGTCGAGGCCGATCTCGCCGAACTCGTTGATGATGACGGCGGTGTCGGCGAGCTCCGGCCGGCGCAGCAGCTTGTTGAGAAGGGTGGTCTTGCCGCTGCCGAGAAAGCCCGTCAGTACCGTGACGGGGATGCGCTGTTCGGCGGCGTTCTGCGTATCGCTCATCGGAGTACCGGTCCTGCAAGGCGTGGTGGCTGCGGTTACACCCGCCAGAAGCGCCCGGCCTTCCTGAACTCCTTCCAGGCCCGCTCGAGCCTGCGCCGGCGGCGCTTCTCGCCGCTCGCCGCCTGCCTGGCGAGGGCCTTGAGCGAGCGGGCCGCGTCCTCGGTCGGGCGGGCCGCCGTCGCAAGATCGGCCAGCATCCGGGCCGCCGCTGCGCGGTCGTTCAAGGCGCCGAGCGCGCCCTGCAGGCGCACCGTCGCCTCGATATAGGGCTTGGCGTCCGCCGACGCAAAGGCGGGCTGGAGGTAGGCTGCGGCGTAGCGCAGCTTCTTGATGGCGATGCGCAGGCGGTGCAGCCGTTCCTCGTCGAGCCCATGGAGCGCGCGGCCGCGCCGGACGACCTTGCGATGGCGGGCATCGAGCACGCGGCGGCCGAACGTGTCGAGACGGCCGGCGGCCGCCGGGACGTGGTGGGCGGCGAAGGCGGCAAGCTGGCGGTCGAAGGCTGCAAATCGGGCGCCGGCGAGCACCGCGCGGGCCCGCTGGAAGTGCGCCGCGGCAAGCCGGGCGGCGATGCGCTTGACCACAGGCGGCACGTCCTCGACGGTCTCATGCAGGAAGACATACAGGTCGCGGGCCGGCGCGCACTCCGCGGCGAGCCACTTGGCTTCAGCCGACAGTGCGCGGACCTTCGGCCCGTCGACGGCGGGACGGAACACCGAGAAGGCGGCCCGCAGGCGACGCAGGGCGACGCGGGTCTGGTGTATGCCGATCGAGCGGCGGCTTTGCAGGACGATGGCGCGATACTTCGCGAGGTCGGCTCGGCAGGAGGCCGCGATCTGCCGCAGGGCGACATCGGGGGCCGTATCGGGGGTGGGTCCGGTATCGGAGGCGGCCATTAAGTTTCGACCGTAGCGGCCGAAAAAGCACGGGCAACCGCAAAGAACGACAGTCTGATGAAGGTTTTATGTCATCAGCGGGGCTGCGCTTTGTGCGCATATTCTGCCGATTTCGCTGCCCGGCCCGATGGTTAGCAGCCGGTCTTGTGGAGGCGTTTGCAGTAGCGGCAGCAGGCTGCCCTAGCCTAGAGTCTTTCGCATGAGCATCGATGCGGCTGCCTTCCGCAAGGGCATGCGCCACCTCGCGGCGAGCGTCACCCTGATCACGACGCGCCACCAGGACCTGCGCGGCGGCCTGACCGCCACCGCCGTCTGCTCGGTCTCGGCCGAGCCGCCGCAACTGCTCGTCTGCGTCAACAAGACTGCGAGCGCCCACGATCCGATCGGCGAGGCCGGATTTTTCTGCGTGAACATTCTTTGTCCCGAGCATCGCAAGCTCGCCGAGCGTTTCGCCGGCATGGACGGCGTCGAGGGCGACGATCGGTTCCGCGACATGGGCGAGTGGACGACCCTCACCACCGGCGCGCCGGTGCTCAAGGGCTGTCCGGTCTCGTTCGACTGCAAGCTGGTGACCCGATTGTCGGCCGGCACGCACACGATCTACATCGGCGAGATCGTCGACCTGGCATTGCACGAGACGGCGACGCCGCTGCTCTATGCCGACGGCACCTTCGTTCACGGCGACGCCCTCAAGAAGGCCGCCCAGGCGGCCTGAGCCATGGGGCCGGGCCGCCGGGGTTGCGCGCGGGCGCGAACCCACTATCTTCCGGCCGCCCGAACCGGCGCCTGCTGGGGCGTAGCCAAGCGGTAAGGCAGAGGATTTTGATTCCTCCATTCCCAGGTTCGAATCCTGGCGCCCCAGCCAACGCGTCGATCACAGCTTTGTAACTGTCGCCTGCTGCGTTCCATAAGGCAGGCTCGGCAACCGATGCGATGAAAACAGCAATAGCGAATACACTTCTCGTCTTCGTTCTTGTGCTGGCGTGTCTGCTCTCCCTTGAAGGGCTGACGCGCCTCTTCCTCGATGACGGGATGCTCTACGAGCTGGAAATGTGGCGCTACGCGCGCGACGTGAAGGTCCGCGACCCGCAGCCAGAGCTCGGTCATCGCCATCGGCCCAACGCCGAGGCGCGCCTGATGGGCGTGGACGTTCGCACCGATTCGCGGGGCTTCCGTTCGCCGGAGCTAGACAAGAGGGCCGCGCCGGGCGTTGCCCGCATCGCCTTCGCGGGCGATTCGATCACGCTGGGCTGGGGCGTGGCCGAACAGGAAACGTTCGCGCGCCAGATTCTCGATGCGCTCGCCAGGACCGGCCGCAAGGTCGACGGATTCAACCTGGGAGTCGGCAACCACAACACGCTGCAGGAGCTCACCCTGTTCCGCGATGTCGGCGCGGCGATGAAGCCTGACATCGTCGTGCTCTCGTACTTCATCAACGACGCCGAGCCGATTCCCCGCTATCCGCGAACGATCTGGCTGCACGAGCATTCGGCGGCGTGGATCGTGGTCAACTACCGTGTCGATGCGCTGCTCCGTCGGCTCGGCGAGGCGCCGGACTGGAAGCGCTACTACCGCGAGCTGTACGATGACAAGGCGGCCGGCTGGGCGGCGACCCGCCAGGCCCTCGGCGGCTTTGCGGCAACGGCGCGCGAGCTTGGTGCCAGGCTCCTGGTGTTCAACATTCCCGAGCTGCGCGAGCTCAAGCCTTACCCCTTCGCCGACATCACCGCCAAGGTCCGCGCCGAGGTCGAGGCGCTGGGCGTGTCCTTCGTCGATCTGCTGCCGGCCGTGGAGGAACTCGATCCCGCGAGCCTGTGGGTGACCGTGCCCGACCCTCACCCCAATGCGAAAGCCGCCGCCGCTTTCGCCAAGGCGATGTTGCCCGGGATCACCGCCGAACTCGACCGGCTGTGCCGCGAACAGCGGAAAGGGTGCTGAACGTGCGCTTCCTCAAGGACGCGCTCCTGGTCGTGGCGTCGATCGCATTGAGCGCCGTCGTGGCCGAAGGCGTCGTGCGCTACATCGACGGCTATCCTCTCTTCGTCACGCCGCTCGGCGAACCGATGGGGCTTGCCAGCGTGAAGCAGGAGTCGGTCGATCGGGTGCCGCGGGCGGCCGGCGTGGGGCGCGACTGGTTCTTCAGCAGCCCGCCACCGCTGCCGAACAAGCAGCCGGTGCCCGAGGAATGGGAGCGCCTCTACCGCTATGTCGAGGCGCACCGCACCGGCGGCTCGCTGTTCCAGCCCTCCGACGCTTTCAAGGCGTGGAACACGGTGTTTGTCGGCGCCGACGTCTGCCGCAATCACATCCTGCGCCATGCCCCGGGGCAGCTCTTCCTCTACGATCCGCCCGACGACGAAGGCAGGCCGCCCTACCGCTTCCTGCCCGACGTGACGATCCCGAGCTGGCTCACCACCAACCAGATAGGTTGGCGCGGTCCGCCGATCGAGACGCCGCGCGGGCCGAAGACGGTGCGCATCGTCTTCGTCGGCTCCTCGACCGTGGTCGAGGCGCATCACCTGCCGTTCTCCTGGCCGGAGTATATCGGCCACTGGCTGAACGTCTGGGCCAGGGCGCGCGGACTGGACGTCCGGTTCGAGGTGTTGAACGCCGGACGCGAGAGCATCATCTCGACCGACATCGCGGCCATCGTGCGCAGCGAGGTCCTGCCGCTCAGGCCCGATCTCGTCGTCTATCATGAGGGCGGCAACCAGTTCCGGCCGCAGTCGATCGTCGAGAAAGTGCCGGACGTTCCGGTGATCCGCCCGGCGGCCGAGCGGGCGGCGTCGATCGGGTGGTTACGCGCCGCCGCGCGCTACTCCGCGCTGATGGCGCGCGTGCAGGCGGCGCTGGCCATTGCGGCATCCGACGCCGATGGCGCGGAATGGCCGAAGCCCGAATATCGCGTCGTGTGGCCGGGAGGCCTCGACGAAATGTCGCCGAACCTCGGCCATCCCAACCTGCCGGTGAACCTGAACACCATCCAGCGCGACCTCGACCGGATTCGCGAGGACGTCGCCTCGGTCGGCGGGCAACTGGCCATCAGCTCGTTCGTCTGGATGGTGAAGGACGGGATGATCGTCGACCCAGTCCGTCATCGCTACATCATCGAGCAGCTCAACGCCGGCAACTGGCCGTACCGCTACCGCGACCTCGAGCGGTTGGCCAGATTCCAGAACCGCCTGCTTGCGAAATATGCCGCAGCGCACGGCCTGCCATTCGTCGACATCGCGGGCGCCATGCCGCTCGACCCCGACCTCTTCACCGATGCCGTGCACACCAGCTATGCCGGCACGCGCATCCGCGCCTGGGCCGCCTTCAATCAGCTGCTGCCCACGATCGAGCAGAGGCTTGCCGACAGGAGCTGGCCGCGCGCCTGGCCCGCGGACGCATCGACGGCCCTGCCGACGTTCGCGACGCGCCGGATCCGGATCGACTGCAAGCCCTGACGGTCAGCGCGCCGCAAGCGCCGCCGTCAGGCTGGAGACACAGGCGCCGGTGTCGCTGCGGCCGGTATCCACCATCAGATCGTAGGTCATGAAGCTGTGGACCACGTCGACCAGGCCGCGGGCGCGGCCCAACACGCGGTCGCCGCGGCTGCGCTCGCGCGCCTTGAGGATGTCGAGCGGGCAGGTGACGCCGACCGTGAAGACCTCGAGGCCCGCGGCCGCGGCACGCCAGCTCTCGTACATCGCTCGGTCGTGCAGCACATGGTCGAAGATCACGGCATTGCCGCCGTCGACCAATGCCCGCACTGCCGGCGCCATGGAATCGACCAACTGGCGAAACGCCGGCCCGAACTTCGCGGTGACGCTGGGCGGTGTGCCGGGCGGCGAGGTCGTCACCATTTCGACGCCGAGCGCGGTGAAGGCATCGCGCTCGGCCTGCCGGCCGGTGTCGGCGCCGCGGTAGTAGCGCGGCGCCGACATGAAGATGAAATCGTCGAAACCTGTGACCAGATAGGGCTCCGCCAGCGCCGCCTGCAGCGCCCGGCAGAGCGTGGTCTTGCCGGCGCTGGACGGGCCGTTGACCAGGATGAGCTGCGGCAGGCTCATGCGCGCTTCATCGCCCGCTCGCGCGCAGCCCAGACGCGGGCGAGCCGCGCCGCGCGGTCTTCGAACAGATCGCCGCCGCTCTCCTTGCCGAGCAGCGCCTCTTCGATTTCGTGGTGCGGACGCGTGCCGCCGTCGGCCAGCAGGTGCTCGATGGCGACACCACGCTCGGCCAGGCGCCGCGCCACCAGCACGGTGCGATGGCAGTCGAGCGGTTCCTTCTCGGCGCACATCAGGCAAAGCGACGTGGCGTAGGCCTCCGACATCAGCCGGTCGAGCGCTTCCCTGAATTGCGGCCGCGCCGCCAGCGCCTCGTAGCTGCCACCACCCTCCGGCTTGCCGCCGAGCGCCGCGCCCTCGTGCCGATAGGCAATGCCCGCTTCGGCGAGCGACTTCGCCAGCCGCTCCTTGCCGAACTGCGGGAAGCGGCGCGACCACGGCGTCGAGCGCACGTCGACCAGGCACTCGACGCGCGCCGCCTTCAGGAGATCGACGAAGCGTTCGATCGGGTGGTTGGAATGGCCGATTGTCCTGATCGGTTTCATGCGAGGCGGCGCACCTGATCGATGAAGGCGAGGGTCGCGGCAGAATGCTCGTCGCGGCGGCAGGCGAGGTTGAGGGGCACCTTGATCGCCGGCCGTCCGGTGAGAGGCCGATAGGTTACTCCTTCCAGCGGCAGGCGGCTGAGAGATGCCGGCACGATGGTAATGCCGAGGCCGGCCGCCACGAGGTTGAGCGTCGAAACGATGCGCGGCGCCTCCTGCCCGACATGCGGACTGAAGCCCGCCTCGCTGCAGGCGGCGATGATGACGTCGTAGAGGCCACGCCCGTCTGGCCGGCGGTAGAGAATGAAGTCCTCGGCCGCGAGATCCCTGAGGGTGAGGCGCGGCCGGCGCGCCAGCCGGTGGCGGTGGGGCAGGGCGGCCGCCATGTCCTCCTGCAGCAGCGCGTGCACCGTAAGTCCCTGCGGGTCGGCGAGGCCGGAGCGGATGAAGGCAATGTCCAGCCGCTCCTCGCGCAGGGCGCCCAGCAGCTCGCCGGAGCTGCTCTCCTCCAGCACGAAGGACACGTCTGGCCGGGCGCGGCGGAACTCGCGGATGGCGCGCGCCACCAGCGGATGGAACGGTGCCGACGTGGTGAAGCCCACCGCTATGCGGCCGGTCTCGCCTCTGGCCGTGCGGCGGGCGCGCACGGAGGCGCTTTCGACGGCGGCGAGAATCGCCTCGGCGTCGGCCAGGAAGGAACGGCCGGCGTCGGTCAGGCTGACGCCGCGCGGGTGGCGCAGGAAGAGCGGGGCATCGATCTCGCGCTCCAGGGCGCGGATCTGCTGAGAAAGCGGCGGCTGCTGGATGCGCAGCCTCTCGGCGGCGCGCGTGACATGGCCCTCGTGGGCGACGGCGACGAAATAGCGGAGGTGGCGCAGTTCCATTGATATCTATTCGATATGGAAACGACATATATCATATATTTGAACACTGGATAAGCGGAGCCTAGCGTCGCCCCATGACGCTCTCGATGGCTCTGGGGCTCGGGCTCCTGATGGTCTTCACCGCCTTCCTGTCCGGCATCTTCGGCATGGCGGGCGGTATGGTGCTGATCGGCGTGTTGCTGTTCCTGCTGCCGCTGCCCATGGCCATGGTGCTGCACGCGGTGACGCAGATGGCCTCCAACGCCTGGCGCGCCGTACTGTGGTGGCGTCACATCCAGTGGCGCATGACCGTCTTCTATGTCCTGGGCTGCGCCGTCGCGGTCGGCCTGTGGTCGCTCACCCTCTACGTGCCGGACAAGGCGGTGGCGCTGCTGCTGCTCGGCCTTTCGCCCTTCATGTTGCGCGCCATTCCGCGGAGCGTGATCCCCGCGACCCTGGGTCCGCGCCAGGCGATGGGCGGCGGCGTTGCCTGCATGGCCCTGATGCTGCTCACCGGCGTGACCGGTCCGCTGATCGATCAGCTCTTCCTGCGATCCACATGGAAGCGCCAGGAGATCGTGGCGACCAAGGCCTCGTGCCAGGTGTTCGGCCACGGCTTCAAGCTGCTCTATTTCGGCGGCCTCATCGAGCAGGCCGGCAGCGTCGAGCCCTACATGCTGGCGATTGCGGTGGCGGCCTCGATGGTCGGCACGTCGCTCGGCAAGCAGATCCTCGAGCGGCTGTCCGACGCACAGTTCAGGAGCTGGGCCGGCCGGCTGATCACCGCGCTGGGACTCTACTATGTCGGCTACGGCTTGGTGCTGCTGGCGGGGATTGCCTAAGATGGCGCGTGGACATCTCTTCCCAGGAAATTCCGGCGGGGTTTCGCGAGCTCACTGAGGCGACGGGGTTTGCCGCGGCCAACGGGCCGTGGTTCGAGAAGGTCGAGGGCCGCCGCGTCTGGCGCGGCTTCCGGCCGGGGCCGCAGCACGCCAATGCGCTGGGCATCGTGCACGGCGGCATGCTGGCGGCCTTCCTCGATGCCGCTCTCGGCTCGGTCGTGTGGCGCGCCATCGACCGACGCTGTGTGACCTTGAAGCTCACCGTCGAGTACCAGACACCGGCGCGGGTCGGTGACTGGCTGGAGGCGACTGGCGAGCTGCTGGGCCATGACGAGCATGTGGCGCAGGTCCGGGGCCGCCTCTATGGTCCACGCCACGACGTGCTGGCGGGGCTGGGCGATTTCGCGCTGCTCAGGGCCGGCCGTCCGCTGAAAGTCCGGAGCTAGAGTGTCTTCCTACGAAATACCCGACAATCCGCCGCAGGGCTTCATCCGCGTCGATTTCAATCGCGGCCGGCCCGAACCCACCTTCAACAGCCATATCGGCAACATGTACGTGAAGCGCGGCGAGAAGGGCACGCGCGACGAGTTCGTGCTGGCGATCCGCGTGCAGCAGAACATGTGCAACCCGGCGGGCAGCCTGCACGGCGGCATGATGATGACGGTGGCCGACCTCGTGGGCACGATGGGCGGCGGCGCTCTGGCGGGCCTGCGCAAGTTCCTGCCGACGGTGAGCATGACCTGCGATTTCGTGGCGCCGGCGCGGGTCGGCGACTGGGTCGAGGGCCGCGCTGAGCTCGTCCGCCAGACGCGCACGCTGCTCTTCACCAACATTTATCTGACGGTGGGCGAGGAGAAGATCCTGCGCGCCTCCTCGATCGCCAAGATTCCCTCGGGCGACGGTCTTCCCTTCGGCAGGGCGCGGCTGGCGCGCGAGGAAGTGAAAGCCTGAGCCGCCGTCGGCTGCGCCCGACGATCTTTTCCCTTGGCTGGAAGGACGCCTGTCGTGAATCTCAGGGACATCGAAACGCCGGCCGCGCTGATCGACGAGACGCGCATGGCGGCCAACATTGCGCGCATGCAGACGCATCTCACGTCGCTTGGCGTCCGCCTGCGCCCGCATGTGAAGACCTCGAAATGCATCGAGGTGGCGCGCCGCCAGCAGGCCGCCGGTGCCGAAGGCATCACGGTGTCGACGCTGAAGGAGGCCGAGCAGTTCTTTGCCGCGGGCCTCGTCGACATCCTCTATGCCGTGTGCATCGCGCCCGACAAGCTCGACCGCGCGTTGGCGCTGGTCCGCAAGGGCTGTGGCCTCACGATCCTCACGGACTCCGTCGCGGGCGCGCGCGCCATCGTGGCCAAGGGGCAGGCGGCCAAGCACGCCTTCCAGGTGATGATCGAGATCGATTCCGACGGGCATCGCTCGGGCGTGCAGCCGGAAGCACCGGAGCTGATCGAGATCGGCGAGGTGCTGCAGGAGGGCGGTCAGGTCGTGAAGGGCGTCCTGACCCATGCCGGCAGCTCTTACGATCTCGACACGCCGGAGGCGCTGCAGAAGCTCGCCGAGCAGGAGCGGGCGCTGTGCGTGCGCGCCGCCGAGCGGCTGCGCGCGGCGGGCATCGCCTGCCCCGAAGTCAGTGTCGGCTCGACGCCGACGGCGCTCTCGGCTCGGAATCTCGCCGGGGTCACCGAGGTCCGCGCCGGTGTCTACGTCTTCTTCGATCTCGTGATGTCCAATGTCGGCGTCTGCCGGCCCGACGACGTGGCGCTGTCGGTGCTGACCACGGTGATCGGCCACCAGCCCGACAAGGGCTGGGTGATCGTCGACGCCGGCTGGATGGCGATGAGCCGCGACCGCGGCACCGCCAAGCAGAAGCTCGACTACGGCTACGGCGCGGTCTGCGACCTCGAGGGCCGCGTGATCGACGGGCTTGTCATGTCGGGTGCCAACCAGGAGCACGGCATCATCGCCCGCCGCGACGGTACGGCCGATGCGAGCGTCGTCGAGCGCTTCCCGATCGGCACGAGGCTGCGCATCCTGCCCAACCATGCCTGCGCCACGGGCGCGCAGTATCCGGCCTACTTCGCGGTGTCGCCCCGGGGCGAAGCCACATCGTGGCCGCGCTTCCAGGGCTGGTGACACGGCCTGCCCGCTAGGGGTTTGTCCAGGGATGGTCGGGGAAGTAGCGCGCCATCATGCGCGCCACGTAGGCGACCAGGTTGGCATGGCCTTCGGCGCGCCGGCGCAAGTCCGACTCGAAGAATGGCGTGAGGATGCCGGCCAGCGAACCGAGGGCCGTGGCATCGACGGCGACGGGACGGTCGCCCATGAGATAGGGTTTGTCGCCGAGCAGGACCGACAGCGCCGTCAGTGAGCGATCGCCGAGCTCGACGACCTCGTCCGGCGTATGGCGGGCTGCGCCCTGGGCCTTCAGGCTGGCGGTGACGGCGGCCAGCGTTTCCCGGCGCAGCGTCTCGGCGACATCCTGCGGTGCACCGTCGAAGAAGCGCGCCGGTCCCTTGGCGAAGTTCTCCGGCAGCAGCCATCGGACATAGACGAACGGGCCGTTCAGATGATTCTCGATCATCCGTTCGATCGCCCAGGCCTCGGCGCGCTGCCGTGCGTCGAGGCCCTCGTCGAGGTCGATGCCGTAGGTCTTCTCGATATGGGCGCGGATGAAGGTCGAGTCGGCGATCAGCACGCCACCGTCGGAGATGAACGGAAGCTGGCCCTTGGGCGAAGCGCCCGGCATGGCCGCCTCCTTGGTGAAGGGCAGGCCGGCCATCTTGAGCTGCACCTCGGTCTTGGTGACAAAGGGGCTCACGTCCGGCAGGCCGAAGCCGGCGCCGCCGCCGAACAGGGTGATTGCGGGGGTCATCAGGTGTCTCCGTTGTGATTGCTGGCCCCTTGTCTAATCGCCCCCTGCTGCCATCGTGGTGGCAGCATGAGACGCGCCGACAGACTGTTTCAGATCATTCAGATCCTGCGTCGTTCGCCGCGCCGGCCGATCACGGCGAACGCCATCGCCCGCGAACTCGAGACTTCGCGGCGCACGGTCTATCGCGACATCGCCGATCTGATGGCCCAGCGCGTGCCGATCCGCGGCGAGGCTGGAACCGGCTACGTCCTCGAACGCGGCTACGACCTGCCGCCGTTGATGTTGACTCGGGACGAAATCGAGGTCGCCGTGCTCGGCGCCCAATGGGTGGCGGGTCGGGCCGATCCTGCGCTGGCCCGGGCGGCGGAAGACCTGGTTGCCAAGATCGCCGCCACGGTGCCGGAGCGGCTGCGCCCCTTCGTGCTGGAGCCGGCGTCGCGTGCACCTCCGGCGTGGAACGCGCCGGTCGACAGTCTCGACATGCCGAGGACCCGTGCGCACATCCATGCCGGCCGCAAGATCGCCTTCACCTATCGGGATGAGCGTGACCGCGAGAGCCGGCGCACCGTGTGGCCCGTCGCCATCGGATACTTCCAGGCCGCGCGGTTGCTGGTCGCCTGGTGCGAGTTGCGGCGCGACTTCCGCAACTTCCGCACCGACCGGGTGACCGCGGCGGAATTCCTCGACGAGCGCTATCCCGAGCGGCCCGCCGTGCTGCGCACCAGGTGGCAGCGGGCCCTGGCCCTCGAACGGCGCTATCGACCCGACAAGACCACGGCCTAGACCGTCGCGCCGAAGTGGCTGCCGAGCGCGCGACGGCCTGAATCGGTCAATCGCACGGTGCGGCTGCGGCGCAGGCGTTCGGCCCAGCCTCGCTTGAAGAACGTGTCGGCGATGGCTGCGCCCAATGCGCCCGAGATGTGCGGGCGCCGCTCGCTCCAGTCGAGGCACTGGCGGGCGAAGTGGCGTGAGGCGGCCCTGCGCGCACCGCCGAGGTCGACTCCCAGCCGCTCGCAGAACAGCTTGCCCGAATCCGTCAGCTGCCAGTCGCGCGGTCCCTTCGGTTCGAGATGGCCGTGCTGCGTCAGCGAATCGGTGACGGCGATGCCGACCTGGCCCGCGAGATGGTCGTAGCAGGTGCGGCAAAACCGAAGGTCGGGATCGCGCCGCCACGCTGCGGTCCTGGCGGCAGGAGCGGCACGCGTCCCGGCCAGCGCCATGAGCGATTCGATGGCGTGCGCCACGTCGGAGGAGGCCAGCCGATAGAAGCGGTTGCGGCCCTCGGCGCGGGCCGCCAGCAGGTTCGCTTCGACCATGCGTGAGAGATGTCCGCTCGCGGTCTGGGCGGTGACGCCTGCCGTATGGGCGAGGTCCGACGCGGTGTGGGCGCGGCCGTCCATCAGGAGCTGCAGCATCGCGGCACGCGCCGGATCGCCCATCAGGGCGGCGATCTCGGACAGGGCGTTCACGGTGGTCATGGAGCGAGTCTAGGCGTCAGGCCGCGAACCCGCCACGGTCAATGCTTCGGTCGGGACCGAATAGTCCGTGTCGTCAGCGCCACTTCGGGTTGGCGATGGCGATCTTGTCGGCAACGGTCGCTTCGAGATGCGCCATCAGCGCCGCGTCGCGCTCGTCGCGCCGGCCGCTGCGCAATTGCTGCGCCAGTTCGCGGTTCAGCTCTTCCAGCGTGCCGTCGTGGCCGAGCAGCTTCGCGAGCCGCGCCAGCTCGCTTGCATCGGCGGCCGGGCCGAGCCGCGCCTCGCGCTCGAGGATGGCGAGCGAATTGACGGCGACGCGCATCTGGAACCCGAGCCGCGGGTCGGCCTTGTCGAGTGCGGGCGTCACTTCCTCGCGCAGGAAGTCGGCGATCGCCGCGAGCAGCTCGGCGGCGGTTGGGCGGTCCTGCGCCATGTCAGGCGGCCTGCTTCAGCAGTTGCAGCAGGTCGACCTCGGTTTCGACGGCGCGCCGGCCGATCGCGGCGTGCTCCATGGACCTGATCGAGCCCGAGAGGTGCTTCCATGCCTGGTTCAGGCAGATGACGCCCCAATGCACCGTGCCGAAGACCTCCCACCAGTGCGCCCGCTGCGGATCGACCCTGCTGCCGCCCGCGCGCTCGTAGGCCGACCATAGTTCCTCGCGGCTGCCGAAGCCGCCGGCCGGCTTGTCGACGGCGCCGAAGCGCCAACTCTTGACGCAGAGCCAGCCCAGGTCCTCGACCGGATCGCCAAGATGGGCGAGTTCCCAGTCGAGGATAGCCGTCACGCCGTTTTCGTCGGCGAGGTAGTTGCCCGTGCGGAAGTCGCCATGCACCAGCACCTGCCTGGCGAGCGGCACGGGCTTGCGGCGATCGAGCCACGACAGCGCCAGCTCGAACACCGGCTGCGGGGCGCCCAGCGCATCGAGCGAGCGGCGAAGCCCCGCGACGTGGTCGGCGGCCTCGCGGCGCGCCAAGGCCGGCAGGGTGGCGGGATCGGTGGTGTGGAGGCGCGCCAGGATCTCGCCGAGCTGGCCCGCGATCTTCTGTCGCGCGGCTTCGTAGGGCGGGTCGCGCAGCAGCTTGCGGGCGATCGCGGTGCCGCCGACGCGGCGCATCACATAGGCATCCCCGAGCCCGTCCTGCGGCGACATCTCGAACATCGCTTCCGGCGCGCGCACGCCCGCCGCGTGGGCGGCGCGCAGCACGCGGAACTCGGTGGCCCGGTCGATGGCGACGCTGCGTTCGCGCTCGGTCTTGCCTTGGCTCGGCGGATCGCGGCGCAGGATCAGGGCGTGGCGCTTGCCGCCCACGATTGCGTCAAAGCTCCAGGTTTGCCGCGAGGCGCCGCCCGATTGTCGGCTCAGCCCCTCGATGACGGCCGGCCCACCGAAATAGCGGCCCGCCGCGTCGGCCAGCACGGCCGCAACGGTTTCGGCTTCGGTCGGCATGTGAACGGTCATTCACCCGGACTGTGGCACAGCCCCCGCCACGTGGTAAGAGGGCGCGCCAATCGGGGGAGATCAACCAAGTGTCCAATGCCTTCGAGGCCATGAACGGCCTCTTTCTCGAAGACCTGAAGCCCGGCATGTCGGCCATGTTCGGCAAGACCGTAACGGACGCCGACATCATGGCCTTCGCCGGCGTCTCGGGCGACACCAACCCGATCCATCTCCACGACGGCTTTGCGCGCACGACAAGGTTCGGCCAGCGCATCGCCCACGGCATGCTGAGCGGCAGCTTCATCTCGACGGTCATTGGCACCAAGCTGCCCGGCCCCGGTGCGGTCTATATCTCGCAGACCATGAACTTCATGGCGCCCGTCATCATCGGTGACACCATCACCGCAGTGGCGACCATCACCGCGATCGACGACAAGCGCCGCCGCGTCACGCTGAAGACCCAGTGCCTGAACGGCGACAAGGTCGTGATCGACGGTGAGGCGACGGTGCTGGTGCCGCGGCGCGACGCGGCCTGAACAGGACGGCATGAGCGTTCCGGTCTTCGACGATTGGCGTTCCGTGCCCGCCGACTGGAAGGGCGGGGCGGTGGCGCTCGGCAATTTCGACGGCGTGCATTGCGGCCATCAGGCGCTGCTGGTGCGCGCCCGGGAACAGGCCCGGCCGCTCGGAGCGCCAGTGGTCGCGCTCACCTTCGAGCCGCACCCGCGCGGCTTTTTCGTGCCCGATACCGGCCCGTTCCGCCTGACTCTGGCGCCGGCGAAGGTACGTCTGCTCGCGCAGTACGGCGTGCAGGCGGTGCTGGCACAGCGCTTCGATGCGGCCTTCGCCGGCCTGGGCGCCGAGGCGTTCGTCGGCGCCGTCCTGCTGAAGGGGCTGGGCGCCCGCCATGTCGTGTGCGGCTACGATTTCACCTTCGGCGCGCGGCGCGGCGGCAATGTCGAGATGTTGCGCGCCCAGGGTACGGCCAAGGGCTTCGGTGTCACCGTGCTCGAGCCGGTGATGCGGGAGGGCGAGATCTATTCCTCGACCCGCATCCGCGAGGCGCTGCGGGCAGGCTGGGTCAGCGAGGCGCTCGACCTGCTCGGCCATTCCTGGGAGATCGAGGGTGTCGTCGAGTTGGGCGACCAGCGCGGCCGCACAATCGGCTTCCCGACCGCCAACGTGGCCCTGGGCGAGCACCTGCGCCCGCGCTTCGGCGTCTATGCCGTGCGCGCGCTGGTCGACGATACCTGGCGTGATGGTGTCGCCAACCTCGGCAGGCGCCCGACCTTCGGCAAGCTCAAGGAGAATTTCGAGGTCCACCTGTTCGACTTCGCAGGCGACCTCTACGGCAAGGTCTTGCGGGTGGCGATGATCGACTTCATCCGACCCGAGATGAAATTCTCCGGCCTCGACCAGCTCAAGGCGCAGATCGCGGCTGACGGCGAGGCGGCGCGCAGGGTATTGAACGCCGCCCACTGACGGGAGGCGTTCCATGGAAGCGTCCGAAGCCGGCCGATACTGGGAAGACAATGCCGAGACCTGGACCCGGCACGTGCGTGCAGGCCGCGACGTCTATCGCGATGCGCTGAACTCGCCTGCCTTCCTGGAGATGCTGCCGCCCATCGCGGACCAGCACGGCCTCGACATCGGCTGCGGCGAGGGCGCCAACTCGCGTGCGCTGGCGCGCCGCGGTGCCCGCATGCAGGGCATCGACATCGCGCCCACCTTCATCCGCCACGCCGAGGAGGCGGAGACCGCCGAGCCGCTCGGCATCGCCTATCGCGTGGCCGACGGTGCGGCGCTGCCGTTCGAGGCGGGCGCCTTCGACTTCGTCACCGCCTTCATGTCGCTGATGGACATGCCGGACGCGGGCCGTGTGCTCGCCGAGACGCGGCGTGTGCTGAAGCCTGGCGGCTTCCTGCAGTTCTCGATCCTGCATCCCTGCTTCGTGCCGCCGCATCGCAAGGTGCTGCGCGATGCCAAGGGCAACGCCCACGCCGTCGAGGTCGCGGGCTATTTCGGCGCCGCGGACGGCACGGTCCAGCAATGGCACTTCGAGACCCTGACGGCCGAGGAGAGGGCGACCAGCCGGCCGTTCCAGACGCCGCGCTTCCACCGTACTCTGACGCAATGGGTCGACGCCCTGGGCGCGGCGGGTCTCACCATCGAACGGATGGGGGAGCCGTCGGCCAGTCCGGAGCTGGCGGCCGCCGAGCCGATCGTGGCCGATACCCGCATCGTGCCGCTGGCCCTGATCGTGCGGGCCCGCGCTCCTGCGCGCCTTGACCCTCCGGGACCCCGTCCCTAGATTGCCCGCCCTATGCTTATCGGGGCTTTCCAGGAGCGAATTATCCGCCCGGTCCGCTGACCGCGGCCGGGTCGTCCTGCCTGCTCGCGACCGCCCCCGGGGCGGCCGTTCCTCGCTCCTTCCAGTGCCGAGTTTCTTGTGACAACTGACTACAAATCCAGTGTTTTCCTGCCCAAGACCGACTTCCCCATGCGTGGCGGTCTGCCGAAGAAGGAGCCCGAGCTCCTGAAGCGGTGGGCCGACATGAAGCTCTGGGACCGGCTGCGCGCGGAGAGCAAGGGGCGGCCGAAATTCGTGCTGCACGACGGCCCGCCCTATGCCAACGGCAACCTCCATATCGGGCATGCGCTCAACAAGATCCTGAAGGACCTGGTGAGCCGCACCCAGCAGATGTCAGGCAAGGACAGCCACTACGTGCCGGGCTGGGACTGTCATGGGCTGCCGATCGAATGGAAGATCGAGGAGCAATACCGCGCCAAGAAACAGGACAAGGACCAGGTGCCGGTCGTCGAATTCCGCAAGGAATGCCGCGCCTTCGCCGATCACTGGATCGGCGTGCAGCGCGAGGAATTCAAGCGGCTGGGCGTCGACGGCGACTGGGAGAACTACTACTCGACGATGAAGTACGAGTCCGAGGCCGTCATCGCGGGCGAGTTGGCCAAGTTCCTGATGAACGGCGGCCTCTACAAGGGCTCGAAGGCGGTGCTGTGGAGCGTCGTCGAGAAGACGGCGCTGGCCGAGGCGGAGATCGAGTATCACGACCACGTCTCCGACACGATCCACGTGCGCTTCCCCGTCGTGACGTCGAAGGGCGGCAAGCTCGACGGCGCGTCGGTGGTGATCTGGACCACGACTCCCTGGACGATGCCGGGCAACCGCGCGCTAGCCTACGGCAAGGAGATCGCCTACGCGCTGGTCGAGGTGACGGCCGTGGGCGAGGGCAGCAAGGCCCGCATCGGCGAGAAGATGATCCTCGCCAAGGATCTCGTCGCCGCGGTCGCCGAGGAGGCCAAGTTCACCACGAAGCATCTCGCCGACGTCACGGCTGAGGACCTCGAGGGCGTGATCGCCGCCCACCCGCTGCGCGGCAAGGGCTTCGAGTACGACGTGCGTCTGCTGGCCGGCGGCTTCGTCACGGCCGACGCCGGCACCGGCTTCGTGCACATCGCGCCGGGCCACGGTGCGGACGACTACGAGCTGGGCGTGGCCAACGGCGTCGAGGTCCCGGACACGGTGGCGGAGGACGGCACCTACTATCCGCACGTGCCGCTGTTCGCGGGCCGCCGCGTCTACACGCCGGAAGGCAAGAAGGGCGATGCTAACCGCACGGTGATCGCCGCCCTCGACGAGGCGGGCAAGCTGCTCGCGTCGGGTCGCATCACACACTCCTATCCGCACTCGTGGCGGTCGAAGGCGCCGGTCATCTTCCGCAACGCGCCGCAGTGGTTCATCGCCATGGACAAGCCGATCGCCGAGATCGGCGGCACCTTGCGCGAGAAGGCGCTGGCGGCGATCGACGCCACGCGCTTCGTGCCGCGCGCCGGCTATAACCGCCTGCGCTCGATGATCGAGCAGCGACCGGACTGGTGCGTGTCGCGCCAGCGCGCCTGGGGCGTGCCGATCGCGGTGTTTGTCGACAAGAAGACGGGCGAGCCGCTGCGCGACCCCGAGGTGATGGGCAGGGTCGTCGAGGCCTTCAAGGCGGAGGGCGCCGACGTCTGGTTCGCGAGCCCGCCCGAGCGCTTCCTCGGCAACAAGTACAAGGCCGAGGACTTCGAGCAGGTGAAGGACATCCTCGACGTCTGGTTCGACTCGGGCTCGACGCACGTCTTCACGCTCGAGGGCTATCCCGACCTCAAGTGGCCGGCCGATCTCTACCTCGAGGGCTCGGACCAACATCGCGGCTGGTTCCATTCCTCGCTGCTCGAGAGCTGCGGCACGCGCGGACGCGCGCCCTATGACGGCGTGCTGACGCACGGCTTCACGCTCGACGAGCAGGGCCGCAAGATGTCGAAGTCGCTGGGCAATATCACGGCGCCCCAGGCGGTCTGCGACCAGTACGGCGCCGACATCCTGCGCCTCTGGGTGGTCGGCACCGACTACACCGAGGACCAGCGCATCGGTCCGGAGATCCTGAAGCACCAGGCCGAGGCCTATCGCCGCCTGCGCAACACCTTGCGCTATCTGCTGGGCAGCCTCGACGGGTTCACGGCAGCGGAGCGGATTGAGCCGGCAGAGATGCCCGAGCTCGAGCGCTGGGTGCTGCACCGCCTGGCCGAGCTCGACGCCATGTTCAGGGCGGCGGTCGAGGATTTCGACTTCCACAAGATCGCCACCGAACTGCACAATTTCTGCGCGGTCGATCTCTCGGCCTTCTACTTCGACATCCGCAAGGACGCGATCTACTGCGACGCCGCAGGTTCGTTGCGCCGGCGCGCCGCACGCACGGTCATGGCCGAGATTTTCTCGTTCCTGACCGCCTGGCTCGCGCCCATCACCTGCTTCACCGCCGAAGAAGCATGGCTCGCCCGACCCAAGGACGTGCCCGACGGCGCGGCCGATTCCGTTCATCTGCGCGTCTATCCCGCGATCCCGCCCGCCTGGCTCGACACCGCGCTCGGCGAGAAATGGAAGACCGTGCGGGCGCTGCGCCGCGTCGTCACCGGCGCACTCGAGCTCGAGCGGGCGGAGAAGCGCATCGGGTCGAGCCTGCAGGCCGCACCCCACGTCCACGTCGCGCCGGAGTATGTGAAGGCGCTGCAGGGGCTCGACCTGGCCGAGATCTGCATCACCTCGGGCGGCGACCTGGTCCAGGGCGAGGCGCCGGCCGGGGCTTTTGCTCTGTCCGACGTGGCCGGCGTCGGCGTCGTGCCGAGCCTCGCGCACGGCACCAAGTGCGCGCGCTGCTGGCAGGTTCTGGAGGAGGTCGGCAAGTCGCCCGCCCATCCGTTGATCTGCAAGCGATGCGAGGAGGCCGTTACGGCATGAGGCCGATCGACCGTCAGGCGATGATCCTGGTTGCAGTCACGCTGGTCGCCGATCAGGTCTCCAAACAGCTCCTGCTGGGCTACCTGCTGAAGGCCGGCGCCGTCGTTTCGGTGATCGACGGGCTGTTCCGGCTGGTCGTCGTCTGGAACCGGGGCGTGAGCTTCGGCCTGCTGGGCGGCGACCAGGCGCTGCCGCCCTGGGCCCTTTCGGGCGTCGCCATCGCGGTCTGCATCGGGCTCTTCATCTGGCTGCGGCGGACCGATCGGCTGTTGACGGGTTGGGGCATCGGCCTTGTCATGGGCGGGGCCATCGGCAATGTTATCGACCGCGCCCGGTGGGGCGCGGTGTTCGATTTCGCCGATTTCCACATAGGCCATTGGCATTGGCCGGCGTTCAATGTCGCCGATTCGGCGATCGTCGTCGGCGTCGGGCTGATGCTGATCGACTCCCTGCTCGGCGAACGGCAACGCGCGCCCTGATGCGGCCATGATCGGCGGACAAAAGCAATTCAAGGACGGACGATGAAACGGACCCTTCTCCCGATCCCGCTGACTCTGGTGGCCTGTGGCTCGCTGGCGCTGGGCGGCTGCGGCGCCTTCGAGAATTTCGGCGGCGGCAAGAAAGTGTCGCCCGACGAATTCAAGATCGTCTCCCATTCGCCGCTCACCATGCCGCCGAATGCCGAGCTGCGTCCGCCGCGGCCGGGCGAGCCCAGGCCGCAGGAAGTGACGCCGGCCGACCAGGCCAAGGAAGCTCTGTCTCCTGCGCTGGCCGGTCGTACGCAGCAGCGGATCAATGCGGGTCCGAATGCGCCGCGCAGCGGCAGCAGCGCCGAACAATCGCTGGTGGCGCGCGCCGGTCAGGGCGGTGTCGATCCCAACATTCGCGGCCAGGTGAACAAGGACACCAAGACGCTGGCCGAAAGCGACAAGTCGTTCATCGACAGCCTGATCTTCTGGCAGGACACCCAACCCGGCGGCGTTGTGCTCGATCCGAGCAAGGAACAGCAGCGCATCCGCGACGCTCAGGCGACCGGCCAGCCCGCCGCCGGGCCGACGCCGACCATCACGCGGCGCAAACGCGGCCTGCTCGAAGGCATCTTCTGAGTCCCATGCCGCTTCCCGGCCGCCGCGCCGTGCTCGGCGGCCTTCTCGCGGGGGTGGCGATCTCGCCGCCCACAGCGGCACTTGCCAGGCTGTTCGCGGTCGAACGGCGTAATGCCGAGACCTTCACGCTGGCCAACGGCCTGCAGGCGATCGTCCTGCCGTCCCGGCGCGCACCCATCGTCACCCAGGTCGTGGTCTACAAGGTCGGCAGCGCCGACGAGACCTTCGGCCACACCGGCGCCGCACATTTCCTCGAGCACATGATGTTCAAGGGCACCGACCGCGTGCCGGCCGGCGAGTTCTCGCGCATCGTCTCGCGTAACGGCGGGCGCGACAACGCCTACACGACGTTCGATTCCACGGGCTACCACCAGACTGTCGCGCCCGAGCGGCTCGAGCTCGTGATGCGCATGGAAGCCGATCGCATGACCGGCGCGCGCATCACCGAGCGCGACGTCGTGCCGGAGCGCCAGGTGATCCTCGAGGAACGACGCATGCGCACCGACAACGTGCCGTCGGCGCTGCTCGACGAGGCGGTGCGCGAACAGCTCTACGGGCGGCACAAATCCTATGCCATGCCGGTCATCGGCTATGTCGACGACATCAAGAGGCTCGGCGTCAACGACCTCCTGGCCTTCTACCGCCGCCACTACGCACCCAACAACGCGATCCTGATCGTGGCGGGCGACACGACGACGGAAGCCGTGCGCAAGCTCGCCGAGAAATACTACGGCCCGATCGCCAACCGGCGCGTCGAGCCGCGCCGGCGGCCGTCGCACGGCGGGACCGATCTGCCGCAGAAAGTGATACGCGCCGACGCCCGCGTCGTCGAACCGCGCTGGTCGCGGCTGTGGCTCGCGCCGTCCTACCGCGTCGGCGAAACGAAGTATGCCTATGCGCTGCAGGTGCTGGCACGGCTGTTCGGCGGCAGCGAGACCAGCCGCCTGTGGCGGGCCGTCGTGGTCGACGGCAAGGTCGGTCTCTCTGCCTGGGCATCGTACAGCCCGTCGAGCCTTGGCCTTACGTCGTTCGACATCGGCGTTCATCCTGCGCCGACGCGGCGCATGGCCGACGTCGAGGTCGCTGTAGCCGACGAGATGAAACGACTGCTCGATGGCGGCGTGACGGCGGCGGAGGTCGAGCGGGCGCAGAACCAGCTCCTGGCCGGCGCCATCTACGCGCAGGATTCGCTCGCTAGCGGTCCGCGCCTCTACGGCACCGCGCTGTCGACCGGCAGCACCGTGGCCGATGTCGACGCCTGGCCGCAGCGCATCGCCGACGTGACCGCGGCCGACGTCCAGGCCGCCGCCCGGCACGTCTGGCGGGACGACGGCGCCGTCACCGCGATGCTGACGCCGGCCGAGGGCACGCGATGAAAGTCGGGCGCGCCCTCGCAGCGTTGCTGGCCGTCCTCGTTGCCCTTGCGCCCGGCATGGCGGGCGCCATCGACATCAAGGTCTTCACCACGCCAGCCGGCATCAAGGCGTGGCTGGTCGAGGACAAGAGCGCGCCGGTCGTGGCGCTTTCCTTTTCGTTCGCCGGCGGTACCGCGTCCGATCCTGCGGGCCTGGCCGGCATCACCGATCTCATGGCGGGCATGCTGACGGACGGTGCCGGCCAGTTCCCCGCGCAGGCCTTCCGCCGGCGTCAGGAGGACGCCGCGGCCTCGCTGGGGTTCAGCGCTTCGCTCGACCGCGTGCGGGGCTCGTTGCGCGTGCTGTCGGCCAACCGCGAGGAGGGCTTCGAGCTCCTGCGCCTGGCGCTTGGCCAGCCGCGCTTCGACCAGGACATGCTGGAACAGCGTCGCGCCCAGACCATTGCATCCCTGAACCAGGCGGCGCAGCGGCCGGCCTCAGTGGCCGCCCGTACCATGATGGCGACCGAGTTCGCCGGGCATCCCTACGCCGCCGATCCCGACGGCACGCGCGAGGGCCTCGCTGCGGTGACGCCCGATCTCCTGAAGAAGCGTGCGGCGGCCCTTTTGTTGCGGAGCGGCCTCGTCGTCGCGGCCGTCGGCGACATCTCCGAGGCCGAGCTCGCCCGCCAGCTCGATCGCGCGTTCGGCAGCCTGCCGCTCGGTACGCCGCCCGCCCTGCCGCCGCAATGGGTGCCGCCGACCAGGCCCAGGACCGTCGTCGTCGAGCGTCCGGTGCCGCAGAGCACGGCGTTGCTGGCATTGCCCGGCATCGCGCGCGACGATCCTGAATGGTACGCCGCCCTGATCATGAATCACGTGCTGGGCGGCGGCGGCCAGCAGTCGCGGCTGTTCAACGAGGTGCGCGAGAGGCGCGGGCTTGCCTACAGCGTGTCGAGCGGGCTTCGGACCTACAAGCGTGGGGCGCTGCTGGTCGTCTCGACGGGCAGTGCCAACGAGCGCATCGCCGAGGCGATCCGTGTGATCAAGGCCGAGATGACACGGCTGCGCGTCGAGGGCGTCACCGAGGCCGAACTTGCCGACGCCAAGACCTATCTCTCCGGCGCGCTGGCGCTGTCGCTCGACTCCTCGGGCTCGATCGCGAGCCTGCTGCACTCCCTGCAGATCGACGGACTTTCGCCCGACCATCTGACGAAGCGCGGTCAACTCATCGCGGCGGTGAGGCTCGACGACGTGCGGCGGGTCGCGCGCCGCCTGTTGCGCGACGAGAGCTTGACCACGGTCGTGGTCGGCAAGCCGGTCGGCGTTGCTTCGGACCCCAAGGAATGACCACCTACTACCGCCAATCGATCGACGATGCCCTCGACACCTCGGTCGGTGACAGGGGCCTTTCCCGAGCCAGCCTCGATCGCGCGATGGCCGAGCTCAGGCCAGCGCTCGACAAGATCCGCCATTGGCACGACAGCAACGAGCTGCCGGTGCTCAGGCTGCCGGCACGGCGCGACGATCTCGCCGCGCTCGAGGCGCATGCCGCGCGCTTCGCCGGGTTCGATCATGTCGTCGTCATGGGCATGGGGGGCTCCAGCCTCAGCGGCAAGACGCTGGTGGCGCTGAAGGATCAGGGCTTCGGTCCGCTGCCCGGTCGGCCCAGGCTGTGGTTCATGGACAATGTCGACCCCGCGACCTACGCGGAATTGCTGTCGCGTTTGCCGCTGGACCGCACCGGGTTCATCCCCATCTCCAAGTCGGGCGGCACGCCCGAGACGATGGCCCAGCTCCTGGCGGTCCTCGACGCTCTCGAAGCCAAGGTCGGCAAGGCCGCCGTCGGCCGGCACGTCATCGCCATCACGGAGGCGACTGACAATCCCTTGAGCCGCGCCGCCAAGCGCATCGGCGCCACCATCCTCGAGCACGATCCCAGGGTCGGCGGCCGCTACTCGGCGCTGTCGCTGGTCGGCATGCTGCCGGCGATGATCGCCGGCCTCGATTGCGCGGCGGTGCGTGAGGGTGCCGCGAGCGTGCTCGATCCGGTGTTGGCGGCCAACGATGTCGCGGGCATCGCGCCGGCGCTCGGCGCGGCGCTGTCGGTCGGGCTGGCGCGCGGGAAGGGCATCAACATCACGGTGATGATGCCCTATGTCGACAGGCTCAATACGTTCGGCGCCTGGTACCGCCAGATCTGGGCGGAGAGCATCGGCAAGCAGGGTGTGGGCACGACGCCCGCCATCGCGCTCGGCACGGTCGACCAGCACAGCCAGGTCCAGCTTTATCTCGACGGCCCGGCCGACAAGCTCTTCACCTTCCTGATCCAGGATACCGCCGGGCAGGGTGCGACGCTCCAGCCGGGCTCCGACAAGGCGCTCGACTACCTCGCCGGCCATACGATGGGCGATCTGCTGCTGGCCGAGGCCGATGCGACGGCGGCGACCACCGTCCAGGCCGGGCGGCCGACGCGCGTCATCCGCATCGCCGAGGTCGATGAGCGAACGATCGGCGCACTGATGATGCATTTCATCCTCGAAACGATTTTCGCCGCCCATCTCTGGAAGATCGACGCCTTCGACCAGCCTGCGGTCGAGCAGGGCAAGGTCCTGACCCGCCAGTATCTTTCCCAGAGGCGGAAGTCGTAAACTCCGGCGCGATGCTGCGCCGCCTTCCCTCCAATCTCGTGAACCAGATCGCCGCCGGCGAGGTCGTCGAGCGTCCGGCCAGCGCCGTGAAGGAGCTGGTCGAGAACGCGATCGACGCCGGCGCGGCGCGCATCGCCGTCACGCTGAAGGAGGGCGGTCGCACCGTCATTTCCGTGGTCGACGACGGTGTCGGCATGTCGCCCGACGAGCTCAAGCTCGCGGTCGAGCGCCACTGCACGTCGAAGCTGCCCGACGATGACCTGACGGACATCCGTACGCTCGGCTTCCGCGGCGAGGCCCTGCCCTCGATCGCCTCGGTGAGCCGCTTCGCTATCACGTCGCGCCCTGCCGGGGCGGACACTGCCTGGAGTCTCGAGATCGAGGGCGGCGCCAAGAGCGAGCCGAAGCCCGCCGCGCATCCCGCCGGCACGCGTGTCGAGGTCCGTGACCTCTTCTTTGCTACGCCCGCCCGGCTCAAGTTCCTGAAGGAGCCGCGCACCGAGTCGAGCCACGTCGCCGATGCCATGCGCCGCCTTGCCATGGCGCACCCTGAGGTCGCGTTCCGGCTGGAGAGCGAGGAGCGCGCGCTGATCGATCTGCCGGCCGCCAACCCGTCGCTGCTGGAGAAAGGCGACGCGGCGCGGCTGGAGCGGCTGGCCGCCATCATGGGTCGCGAGTTCGGCGACAATGCCGTGGCGATCGACGCCAACCGCGAGGGCTTCCGGCTCACGGGCTTCGCCGGCCTGCCGACGCTCAACCGGCCGACCGGCCAGCACCAGTATCTCTTCGTCAACGGCCGGCCGGTGCGCGACAAGCTGCTGGCCGGCGCAGTGCGCGGCGCCTACCAGGATTTCCTGGCGCGCGACCGCCATCCCATGGTGGCTCTGTTCCTCGAGGCGCCGACCGAGCTGGTCGACGTCAACGTCCATCCCGCCAAGACCGAGGTCCGCTTCCGCGACGCCGGCATCGTGCGTGGTCTCATCGTCGGCGCGCTGCGCACCGCGCTCGCCGCTGCCGGCCATCGCGCCAGCACGACGGTGGCCGATGCGGCGCTGGGCGCGTTCCGGCCGCACACGGGCTATTCGACGGCCTTGCCGATGGGCGGCGGCGGCAACGGCTTCGTCGTGCCGCGCGGGCTGGCCGAGGCGGCGGCGCAGTTCATGGCGCCACCCTCTTCGCTGGAGATCGGGGCGCCGTCTGCCCGCGTCGAGATGCCGACGGGCGAGATCGCCGAGGGCAACTTTCCGCTGGGCGTGGCGCGCGCGCAGCTTCACGAGACCTATATCGTCGCCCAGACCGACCACGGCGTGGTGATCGTCGACCAGCACGCTGCGCACGAGCGTCTGGTTCACGAGCGCCTCAAGAACCAGCTCGAGGCCGAGGGCGTGAAGCGCCAGGCGTTGCTGCTGCCCGAGGTCGTCGAGGTGGGCGAAGACGGCGCACGACGCCTCGCCGCCCGGCAGGCGGAGCTCGCCGAGATGGGCCTGGTGCTCGAACCATTCGGGCTGGGCGCCGTGGTGGTGCGCGAGACGCCGGCCGTGCTCGGTGAGCTCGACGTCCAGGGCCTGGTGCGCGATCTCGCCGACGAACTCGCCGAGATGGGTGATCACCTCTCGCTCAAGGAAAAGGTCGAGGACGTCTGCGGCACCTTGGCCTGCCACACCTCGGTGCGGGCCGGCCGCCGCCTCACGGTCGAGGAGATGAACGCTCTGTTGCGCCAGATGGAGGCGACACCGCACTCCGGCCAGTGCAATCATGGCCGCCCGACCTATGTCGAACTCAAGCTGGCCGACATCGAGCGGCTGTTCGGAAGACGATGAAGAAGCTCCTGACTCTGCTGGCCGTTCTTGCCGCCGCGCCCGCTAGCGCACAGACCCGCGCACCGGCGTCGCCGCAACAGCCGCCGGCCGTGCTGACGCCGGCGCCCTCGTCGCCGCTCGACGGTCAGTGGCGCGGCACCAGCGATGGCGGCTCGTGCAACGCCCCGCTCGAATACCAGCTCACCATCGAATACGGCTTCGTCGACGGCTCGGCCTACGACACCACGGCGCGCGGCCCCGTCCCGAACCCGAAGAAGTCGGCGCCGCCGCCGCCCGGCCCCGGCCTCTGGCAGGTCCATGGCGTCGCCAAGGCCGGCGGTTCGTTCAACCTGTTGAGCGTGGCGTCGGTGAAGGGCACCGAGCACCGCCGCGTGCAGCTCACGGCGCGCGCCGACGGCAATTCGCTGGTGGTGACCGAGACCGGCGGCTGCCGCCGCACCGCCCGCCTGGCGCGCGGCTGATCCTACTCGCAGACGATCCGCTCTTCGCGGCCGGCGAGCAGGCGGAAGAACGCGTCCTGCGGCTTTTCCAGGACGAACATGGCCCGCGCATCGAGGCCGAGGTTGAGGCCGCGCATGACGGCGCCGCTCACGCCGTGGCTCACCACGACGGTGCGCGTTCCGGAGGCGGCGATCTCGGCCAGCACCTCGGCCGAGCGCCGGCGCAGCTCGAAATGCGTCTCGCCTCCCGGCGGACAGTAGCCGTGCGGGTCGGCGCGCCAGTCGGCGAGCGCCGTAGGGTGCGTCGCCTCGATCTCCTTCCAGGAGAAGCCCTCCCATGCGCCGTAGGCGAGCTCGGCGAGACGCGCGTCGTCGCGCCAGTCCTTCGAGGCGAGGCCGAGTTCGCGACCGACGATCTCCGCCGTTTCCCTCGCGCGGCCGAGCGGGCTCCTGAGGAAGACCGTCGGCCCGGGCTCGCGCGCAAGCTCCGACTTCAGGGTGCGGCCCATGGCCAGCGCCTGGGCGCGGCCGCGCTCGGTGAGGTCGGAGTCCTTGCTGCCCTGCATGCGCCGTTCCGTGTTCCAGGCGGTCTCGCCGTGGCGCAGCATGTAGAGCGGAGCGGCAAGCTTCATGGAACGCGCTTCAGGATCACGATCTTGGCCGCACCATAGCGTCTCTCGTCGATCGCCTCGAATCCGCGAGGCGGCGCGATGTCCTCGTTGTGGGCCAGCTCGACCGTGGCGATGGCGTCGGGTGCGAGCCAGCCCGCGTCGGCGAGCGCTGTCAATGCAGGCGCGCCGTCGCCGGAACGGTAGGGCGGGTCGAGGAAGACGAGGTCGCAGGGTTCGCGGCCGGGTGGCGGCCGCCGCGCGTCGGCGCGCACGACTTTGGCCGCGCCGGTTTCGCCAAGCTTGCGCAGGTTCTCGCCGATCGCCTTGATGGCCGCCGCATTGTTGTCGAGGAAGGTGGCGTGCGCGGCGCCGCGTGACAGCGCTTCCAGGCCGAGCGCGCCGGAGCCGGCGAACGCATCGAGCACGCGTGCGTCGATCAGCGGCGAGGTTCCGTCCTCGCGCCACTTCGCATGCATCAGGACGTTGAACAGCGCCTCGCGGGCGCGGCTGGCCGTCGGCCGCGTCGCCATGCCTTCGGGCGTGATGAGCGTGCGCCCGCGATGCTTGCCCCCCACAATCCTGATCATGGCGCGATCTTGATCATCTCCGCGCGGCTCGCGGCTTGGCCCAGCCCTGCTTGCGCGGCGGCCGCTTCACGCCCAGCAGGTTGTCGAGTGCTTGCGGCGGGATTTCGTCGACATGGCCGCGCTCCAGCTCGCCGAGATGGAACGGCCCGAAGGCGACGCGGATCAGGCGCACCACCGGCAGCTCGAGGTGCGCCAGCACGCGACGGACCTCGCGGTTCTTGCCCTCGGTGAGCTGGATGTCGAGCCACGCATTCGAGCGCTGCTGGCGGTCGAGGCTTGCCTTGATCGAGCCGTAGCGCACGCCCTCGATGGTGATGCCGTCGGCCAGTGCGGCGAGCCGCGCCTCGTCGACGGTGCCGTGGACGCGGGCGCGATAGCGGCGTGTCCAGCCGTTGGCCGGCAGCTCGAGCCGGCGCGCCAGGCCGCCGTCGTTGGTCAGCAGCAGCAGGCCCTCCGACATGTAGTCGAGGCGGCCCACCGTGATCACCCTCGGCATGCCGTTCGGTAGCGAGTCGAAGATCGTGCGGCGTCCCTCGGGGTCGCGCGCCGTCACCATCTCGCTGGGAGGCTTGTGGTAGCGCCACATGCGCGGCCGGTCGGCCTGCGGCAGCGGCTTGCCGTCGACCTCGATGACGCTCCCGTCGGTGACGATGCAGGCCGGCGTGTCCAGCACCTTGCCGTCGACTTTGACTCGGCCGGCCTCGATCCAGCGCTCGGCGTCGCGTCGCGAGCACAGGCCCGCACGCGCCAGTCGCTTGGCGATGCGCTCGCCTTCCTTCACGGGTTCGCCCACGTATCGCTCACCGGGCCGCTGCCGCTCCCAGGAAGGCGCGGAACAGCTTCGCGTCGCCCTCGGAGATCAGGAACTCGGGATGCCACTGCACGCCGATGCAGAAGCGGTAGGCCGGCGCCTCGATGCCCTCGATCACGCCGTCCGGCGCGGTGGCGTTGACGACCACGCCCGCAGGAGAATCGGCCGCCGCCTGATGGTGCGCGCTGTTCACCTCCAGCTCGTCGGCGCCGACGATGCCGTGGAGTTGCGTGCCCTTCGCCACCTTCACGAGATGGCCGGGCTCATCGCGCGGATTGGGCTGCTCATGGGCCAGCGCTTCGGAAACCGCGTCGGGAATGTGCTGGATCAGCTTGCCGCCCAGCACGACGTGCAGGAGCTGCTGGCCGCCGCAGATGCCGAGCACCGGCTTGTTCTGGGCGAGCGCGCCTTGGGTGACGCCGAACTCGAAAGCGGTGCGGCGGTCCTTGGTGATCACGGTCGCGTGGCGCGCGCCGCCGCCATAGTAGGAGGGGTCGACGTCGAAGGCGCCCCCGGTCACCACCAGAGCGTCGATGCGCTCCAGGTAGTCGGCGACCCGCTCGGGTTCGTGCGGCAGCGCCACCGGCAGGCCGCCCGCCGCGTCGATGGCGTCGAGATAGTTCTGGCGCAGCGCGTACCAGGGAAACTTGGAGTATCCGCCCGGCTTTTCAGCATCCAGGGTGACTCCGATGAGGGGACGGGGCATATGCCTGAAGATACGCGCCTGGGCGGCTACGCGCTATAGTGAGGTCGTCATGCCCGACTCGCAGAAGCCCACCCCCATGGACCGCGCGCTGGCCGCCGCCCGCGCCGCGGCGGCGCGCGGCGAGGTGCCGATCGGCTGCGTCATCGTGGGGCCCGACGGCGCGGTGCTGGCCGAGGCGAGCAACCGCACCGAGGAGGCGAAGGACCCGACGGCGCACGCCGAACTGCTGGCGATCCGCGCCGCCGCCGTCCGGCTCGGCGCGCCGCGGCTGGTCGACTGCGATCTCTACGTCACGCTGGAACCCTGTCCGATGTGCGCCCAGGCGATTTCCTTCGCCCGTCTGCGGCGCGTCTACTGGGGCGCGGCCGATCCCAAGGGTGGCGGCGTCGAGCATGGTCCGCGCATCTTCGACCAGCCGACCTGCCACCACCGGCCCGAGCTCTATCCCGGCCTCGGCGAGCGCGAGGCGGGCGAGCTACTGCGCGCGTTCTTCCGGGAGCGACGCTAGCTCGCGCAGCCGCTGCAGCGGCCGCTCGGCCGAACAGATCTTGATGTTGACGCCCTTGGGACAGGAGGCCGTGCCGCCGATCTTGCAATTGGCCTGCGTGCATTTTTTGCGGTTGGCGCCGTCGTCGTTGCCGGTGTAGCGGCAATATTGCCCGCAGCCGCTGCCTTGCGTGCAGATGTAGCAGCCGTCCGCCAGCGCGGGCGCCGCGCCGCCGAGCAACAGCGCCAGAACGAGCATCGTTCGTTTCATGCAGCTTCCTCCCATTCGCGGCGCACGGTGGTGTCGCGTTCCCTGATCGACGGGCGGCGGCGCTGGAACTCCGCCGGCGCCAGTCGGGATAGTGCCCATACGGCGGCGCCGCGCACCAGCGGCGAGGCATCCTTCAGGAGCGTCTCGACGGCCGGCAGCGACGTCTGCGGCGTGCCGCTGTTGCCCAGCGCATAGGCGACATTGCGCACGAAGCGGTCGCGGCCGATGCGCTTCACCGCCGTGCCGGAGAAGCGCGTGCGGAAGGTCTCGTCGTCGAGAGCGGCAAGGTCCGCGAGCGACGGCGCATCGAGCGCCTTGCGCGGCGCGAAGGCGGCTTCCCGCGCGCCTTGCGCGAACTTGTTCCACGGGCAGACGGCGAGGCAGTCGTCGCAGCCGTAGATGCGGTTGCCCAGAGCCGTCCTCAAGTCGCGGTCGATCGGGCCCTCATGCTCGATGGTGAGGTAGGAGATGCAGCGCCGCGCATCGAGCCTGTAGGGCGCGGGGAAGGCGTCGGTCGGGCAGACGTCGAGGCAGGCGCGGCAGTGGCCGCAATGGTCGGCCTCGGCGGCGTCGGCCGGCAGCTCGACGGAGAGCAGCAGCTCGCCCAGGAACAGCCAGGAGCCGAACTGCCGCGAGACGAGGTTGGTGTGCTTGCCCTGCCAGCCGTGCCCGGCTTCCTGGGCTGCGAGCTTCTCCATCAGTGGCGCGGTGTCGACGAACACCTTGAGGTCGTGGCGATAAGTGTCCCAGATGAAGCGACCCAGTGCCTTCAGCCTGGTCTTCATCACATCGTGATAGTCGCGGCCCTGGGCATAGACCGATACGGCGGCGCGGTCGCGCCGGTCGAGCACGCCGCGCGGATCGCTCGTCGGGCCGTAGTTCAGGGCGACCGACACGACGGTCCTGGCCTGCGGCCACAAGGTCACGGGATCGACACGCGCCTCGGTGCGGTCGCCCAGCCAGCCCATGTCGCCCTGGAAGCCCTGGTCCACGAACGCCGCCAGACGCTGCAGCCGCTGCCGCCGCGCCTCGGGCGCGAGCCTCGCCGGGGCGAAGCCCACCGCGTCGAAGCCGAGCTCCAGCGCCTTGTCGCGGATGGCGTCGCGCAGTTGGCGGGCGGTTGCCCGCCTGGGCGGCCGCGTCGGTGTCGGCGGCAGCCGCGCCATCATCCCCGGCCGCGATAGGGCGCCACGCCGGTCTCGGGCAGCCACAGGCCCTTGGGCGGCATGGCGGTCTGCCAGAAGACGTCGATCGGCATGCCGCCGCGCGGATACCAGTAGCCGGCGATGCGCAGCCAGCGCGGCGCCAAGAGCTTCGCCAGCCGCTTGCCGATGCCCACGGTGCAATCCTCGTGGAAGGCGGCTTCGTTGCGGAAGCTGTTGAGATAGAGCTTCAGCGACTTGCTCTCGACCAGCCTGGCGCGCGGCACGTAGTCGATCACCAGATGGGCGAAGTCGGGCTGCCCCGTCACCGGACAGAGCGTCGTGAACTCCGGCTGCGTGAAGCGCGCCAGATAGAGCGTGCCCGGATGCGGATTGGGCACCGTCTCGAGGACGGCCTCGGCAGGCGAGGCGGGCAGGGCGGCGGGCCGCCCGAGTTGACGGAGTTTTGCGTATTTAGCCATGGCCCCATCATATGCTAAGCGGGCCGTCATGACTCACAGGGTTGCCATCGTGGGCGCAGGGCCGTCGGGTTTTTATGCCGCCGACGGCCTGCTGCGCGGCCGGCCGGATCTTCGCATCGACGTCATCGACCGTCTGCCGACGCCCTACGGGCTGGTGCGGGCCGGCGTCGCGCCAGACCATCAGGGGACCAAGGCGGTGGTCCGCCAGTTCGACCGCCTGCTGGCCCAGCCCGACCTGCGCTTTGCCGGCAATGTCGAAGTCGGCCGCGACATCTCGTGGGAAGATTTGCGCGAGCACTACGACGCCGTGATCGTCGCCACCGGCATGGTGATCGACCGCAGGCTCGGCATCCCGGGCGAGGAGCTGCCGCATGTCTGGGGCTCTTGGCGGTTCGTGGCCTGGCTGAACGGCCACCCGGACTTCCGCAAGGGCCCCGACCTGTCGCAGGTGAAATCGGTGGCCGTGGTCGGCAACGGCAATGTGGCGCTCGACGTGGCACGCCTGCTCGCCAAGACGCCGGACGAAATGGCCAAATCCGACATCGCGCCCGAGGCCGGGGCGGCGATTGCGGCGGCGCCCCTCACGGACATCCACGTGATCGGCCGACGCGGCGCCGAGCACGCCTCGTTCACCAACAACGAACTTGCCGAAATGGGGCGCTTGGCGCGCGCCATCGCGGTGGCCGATCCGAGCGTTCTGGAGGCGATGGCGCCCGAGTCCGATCCCACCCCCGAGAAGCTGCGCAAGACCAAGAACATCGAAACGCTCAAGGGATTCGCAGGCCACAAGCCCGGCGACAAGCCGCTGGCCGTCCATTTCCGCTTCCATGCTGCGCCGGAGGCGATCCGTGCCGGCGAGGTGGAGCTGTCGACCGCCAGCATCGCGGCCGATCTCGTGGTTACCTGCATAGGCTACACCGGCGAGGCCTTTCCGCAGGGCGAGGGCGTGTTCGCGGTCGGTTGGGCGCGGCGCGGACCGAGCGGCACGATTCCCACCAACCGCGCCGACAGCCATGCCGTGGCACAGCAAGTGCTTGCCTTCCTGAAGGACCGCGATCCGAAGAGCGGACCCGATGTGCTGCCCGTTGCGGTCGATTCCGCGGGCTGGCATCGCATCGACAAGGCGGAGGTCGCAGCCGGCGCCCAGCAGGGTCGGCCTCGCGTGAAGTTGACGGACTGGCAGGCGCTGCTGGACGTCGCGCAGGGCGACTGACCGCTCTATTCTGTTCGTTTCGGGGACAAGGGAGGCATCATGTCGAGTATTGCCCGTCGCTTTCTTTGCGTGGCTGCGGCCGCTGCGGTTGCGCTGCCCTTCGCCGCACCCGCATCGGCGCAAGCGCCGTCAAGCGGGAAGACCCTCAAGGTCGCCCTGCATTCGGACCTCAAGATTGTCGATCCGGTGTGGACCACGGCGCTGATCTCCACCCATCACGGCTACATGGTCTACGACACGCTGTTCGCGCTCGACGGCAAGCTCGAGGTCAAGCCGCAGATGGTCGACAAGTGGACCGTGTCCGATGACAAGCTCACCTGGACCTTCACGCTGCGCGATGGCCTCGAGTGGCACGACGGCAAGCCGGTGACGGCCGAGGACTGCGTCGCCTCGATCAGGCGCTGGGGCGCCAAGGATTCGATGGGCCAGAAGCTGATGGGCGTCGTGGCCGACCTTTCCGCACCCGATGCGAAGACCATCCGGATGGTGCTGAAGGAGCCCTACGGGCTGGTGCTCGAGTCGCTCGGCAAGTCGAGCTCGAACGTGCCCTTCATGATGCCCAAGGAGGCAGCCGCCACCAGCCCCAACACCCAGCTCACCACGGCTATCGGCTCCGGGCCGTTCATCTTCAAGAAGGACGAGTGGCGGGCCGGCGAGAAGGCGGTCTACGTCAAGAACCCCAAGTACAAGCCGCGCAACGAGCCGGCGTCGGGCCTCGCCGGCGGCAAGGTCGCCAAGGTCGACCGGGTCGAGTGGCTGACCTTGCCCGACACCCAGACCCAGGTGAACGCCCTGATCAACGGCGAGGTCGACCTGGTGGAGATCGTGCCGCCCGACCTTCTGCCGCTGCTCGCCAAGGACAAGAACATCAAGGTCACCGTCGTCAACACGGCGGGCCGGCAGTACGCCATGCGCTTCAACACGCTGTTCAAGCCGTTCGACAACGTCAAGGTGCGCCAGGCCGTGCTCTACGCGCTGTCGCAGAAGGAGTTCCTCGAGGCCAATGTCGGCAACCCGGCCTACTACAGGGAGTGCAAGTCGCTGTTCCCCTGCGGCTCGCCGCTGGAATCGACCAAGGGCTGGGACGACAAGATCTCGGGCAACATCGCCAAGGCCAAGGCGCTGCTCGCCGAGGCGGGCTACGACGGCACGCCGGTGGTGTTCCTGCACCAGACCGACACGTCGGGCCACAACAACCTCGCCACCATCGCCAAGGCCGAACTCGAGAAGACCGGCCTCAAGATCGACCTGCAGCCGATGGACTGGCAGACCCTGGTGACGCGCCGCGCCAAGAAGGATCCGCCGGACAAGGGCGGCTGGGGGGCCTTCTTCACCTCGTGGGGCGCCACCGACGTGCTGAACCCGGTATCGGCTGCCTTCCTCAACGCCTCGTGCGACAAGGCGACGTTCGGCTGGCCGTGCGACGCCGAGCTGGAGAAGCTGCGCGACGCCTTCGCCAGGGAGACCGATCCCGCGAAGAAGAAGCAGATCGCCGAGGCCGTGCAGTTGCGCGTGCTGGAGTATCCCACGCACGTGCCGCTCGGCCAGTTCACGACGCCGACGGCAACGCGCGCCAACCTCGACGGCCTGTTGCAGACGCCGTCGCTGGCGCTGTGGAACATCGAGAAGAAGTGATGGCGGCGGGCGTCAGTCCAGCCTGACGCTCACGCCTTCCAGGCCCGGCTTCGACGCCGGATAGCGTTTCGTGACCTCGGCATCGTGGCCGGGGATCACCATCTCGGTGCGGCCGTCGGCCAGCCTCTTCAGCTTGTCGTAGCCCGCCAGCATGTCGGCCACCGAGTAGACGATCGAGAACAGCTTGTCGTTGTTGATGCCCCAGAAATAGTGGCTGGCGTCGGAGGCCAGCACGAGCCAGCCGTTGCGCGTGTTGATGCGCACCGACTGGATGCCGGCAGTGTGGCCGCCGATCAGATGCAGCGAGATGCCGGGCTGCAGCTCCTCGTCGCCGTCATGGAACACCACGCGGCCGCCGTAGAGCACGCGCACCATGCCGACGATGTCCTCGCATTCGTAGGCGTGGCGGAACGGGCCCTTGCACATGTGCCGGCCGGTCGCGAAGTTCATCTCCTTGTCCTGGAGATGGAAGCGCGCCTTGGGGAAGCGGTCCCAATTGCCGATATGGTCGTAGTGCAGGTGGGTGACGATCACGTCCTCCACCTCTTTGGCGTCGATCCCGAGCTCGCCCAGCAGGTCGGCCGGATTCTTCTTCACCTCGCGGCCGCGCTGCTTGCCGATCGTGGCGTTGAAGCCGGTGTCGATCACGACCGGCTTGCCGCCGATGCTGCGCCGGCCGCTCTCGTCCAGCGGGATCGCGACCCAGACGAAATAGTCCATCGGGAAGTCGGCGTCGTGCGGGTCGGGGTTGATCTGCACTTCCCAGGCCTTGCGTGGCAGGTGGGCATACTTGACCGCATGCACCTCGTAGATGGGCGTCGAACGCATCTTTGTTTCCTTCCCGGCGGGTTGTTGCACCGACCGTAGCGCGCCGGCGGGTTTCGGCGCTATAGTTCATCGATGGCCCGCATGGACCTCCTCGTGACGCGAATTAGCACCCCGGTTTGCTCTGCAAACCGGCGCGCCGCCGTTCGCCCGTCACACCAGGAGTCGTTCCATGTCGTCCGTCCTCGCGCTCAAGCGCAGTAATTCCACCGTTCGCTACTGTTTCGAGGCCGATGCCGAACCCGGCGTGCTGTTGCGCGCGCTCGAGCTGATCGCCAAGCGCGGGCTGGTGCCGGCGCGCGTGTTCGCCCAGGCCGACGGCGAGGCTCTCAATGTCGAGATCGAGGTCGAGGGTCTCGCGCCCGAGACAGCCGAGCATGTCGGCCGCTGCCTCGGCGAGATCGTGGGCGTCAGGCAGACCTTCTAGCCGGCCAGACGTTCGACGATCGCGTCGATGTGAAGGCGCGCCACGTCGATCGCCGGGAAGCCGGCCGTCGCCTCGTCGAAGATCACGGCAAGGTCGGTGCCAGCCAGCAATATCGCCTCGACGCCGTCGCGCCGCTGCAGGTCGGCGGCGATGCGGCGCAGCCCTGCGGTGTCGGCGTCATGACCCTTCTGCGTGTCCAGGATGCGCTGATAGGCCTGGCCGATGAAGGCGATCTCTCCGGGCCGCGGCTTCACGATGTCGACGCCGGGTGAATGAGCCTGGAGCTGGCCCCACAGGCCGCCCTCGACGGTGAAGACGGTGCCGAACAGCGCTACTCGCTTCAGCCCGCGGGCGTTGAGCTCGGCGCCGATCGGGTCGACGATGTTGATGAGCGGCAAGGGCGAGCGCTTCAGCAATTGGGCGACGCAGATGTGCGGCGTGACGGCGGGAAGCACCGCCGTCTCGGCACCGGCGCGGCGAAGCCGATCGATGAATCCGCCCAGATAGTCGGCCAGCTCGTCGAGCTTGCCGGCGCGCACCAGCCCCTGTCCGATGTCGACGTCGGCATGGATGATCGCCAGGTCGGGCACGACACCGCGGGCTTTGCAGGCCGCCGTGATCTTCTCGTAGTAGTGGACGGTGGCGCCGACCCCGAGCCCGCCGACGATGCCGACGCAGGCCATGTCACGCCGCGGGAAAGTTGCGGGCCCAGACGGCGGCGAATTGCGGCTGCTGGTCAGTGCGGCGCGCGATGGCGAACAGCTTCGGCGTCTCGGTCTCGAACCAGCCGCGCTTGGGCCGCCAGCGCGTCATGACGTCGATGTAGATGTCGAGGGCGGAGAAGCGCTCGCCCAGGAACCACGGGCTGCCGGCCTGGCGCTCGACCTGGTGCCACAGTCGCTGGGCGTAGGCGTCGGTCGCGGCACGGAAGGGGTCGCGTGCGGCGCTGACCGACACGAAGCGCGACGGATCGTCGGCGTAGGTGAAGGTCGGGTAGATGTTGGCGACCATGTAGACCAGCCAGCGCAGGAACTTCGGCCGCTCCGGCGCGCCGATCTCGGGCACCAGCGAGTGCTGGCCGGTGATGTCGGCCAGCAGCAGCGTGATCGCCGCACTCTCGCTCATCACGCTGCCGTCGGGCAGGACGAGCGTCGGCACCTGCGCCAGCGGGTTGACCTTCTCCAGCCGCGCCCGCGCTTGCGGCGACTTGAAGAGGTCGTCGACCGCTTCGAAGACGAAGGGCAGGCCGTACCAGTCGAGCTGGGCCTCGACGATCGCCGAGCCCCAGCCCGGCCGGCCCCACAGCGTGTACTTGCCGGCCTTCATGGCTTTTGCAGCGGCTGGATGAGGCTCGACGTGTCCCAGCGGCCGCCGCCACGCTCCTGGACGCGCTGGTAGAACTGGTCGACCAGCGCGACCAGCGGCATCTGCGCCTTCCAGCGCTTGCCCTCGGCCATGGCGATGCCGAGGTCCTTGCGCATCCAGTCGACGGCGAAGCCGTAGTCGAACTTGCCGTTGACCATGTTCTGCCAGCGATTCTCCATCTGCCAGCTCTGCGCCGCGCCCTTGGAGATGGCGGCCATCACCTTCTCCATGTCGAGGCCGGCGCGCTGGCCGAGGTTCAGCGCCTCGGCGAGGCCCTGCACGATGCCCGCGATGCACATCTGGTTCATCATCTTGGTGATCTGGCCCGAGCCCGACGGGCCGATCAGGGTGATTGCCTTGGAGAAGGCCAGGGCGACCGGGTTGGCCTTGTCGAACGGCGCCTGGTCGCCGCCGCACATCACGGTGAGCTGGCCGTTCTCGGCGCCCGCCTGGCCGCCCGAGACCGGCGCGTCGATGAAGTCGACGACGATCTTCTTGCCAGCCGCGTAGAGCTCGCGCGCGACGTCGGCCGAGGCCGTGGTGTTGTCGTAGAAGATCGCGCCCTTGGCCATGCCGGCAAAGGCGCCGTCGGGGCCCAGCACGACCGAGCGCAGGTCGTCGTCGTTACCGACGCAGCAGAACACGATCTCCTGGCCGGCCGCCGCCTCCTTCGGAGTCTTCGCGGCCCGGCCCTTGTGCTTCTTGGTCCAGGCCTCGGCCTTGGCGAAGGTGCGGTTGTAGACGGTGACGTCATGGCCCTTGGCGGCGAGATGTCCCGCCATCGGAAAGCCCATCACGCCCAAGCCGAGAAACGCCACCTTCGCCATCTTCTTGTCCTCCGGAATTCAGGAGGCGGGAGCATAGAGCAGCAGGGCGATGGCTGCGACCCCCACGACGAGCGGCGGCACGGCGAGCGGCCAGGCGCGGCGATAGAGGACGGCATCGGAGGTCGCCAGCGCCAGGATGGCGGCGCCCATCGAGACGCGGATCGGCGAGAGCATGGTGAGGTTGGTGGTGACGCTGTTCTGGACGGCGGCGATCCACGCCGGATCGACGGCGATGGCGTGGGCCAGCGCCGTCTCCATGGGGACCAGCATGGCGTTGGCGGCGGCGCCGCTGCCGGTCAGGAAGCCGCCCATGGCGGCGAACAGCGGCACGCCGAATGCCGCGCCCCGGCCGGCGGCGGCGCGCAGAGCCTCGGCGATCGAGGTCGCCATGCCGGAGCCGACGTAGAACTCGGCCATCACCACGAAGGCCAGCGTCACGGCGCAGGCGCGCCATGAGCCGCGCAACGTCTCCGTCGCGATTCGGCCGAGCGGCGCGCGCGTGGCCAGCCCGACGACGATACCGATCGACAGCAGCCAGAACCCCGGCGCGTAGAAGGGCGCGAAGGCCGGCTGGTTGTCGAACGGCTTCATCGCCCAGAGCGGCTTCAGAAGATCGCGCAGGGGTGCCACCAGCCGCGTCGCGCACAGTGCGAGCGTCAGCGCCACGTAGGGCGCGGCTGCGCGCAACGTGGCGCGCGTGCGGGCGAGGTCGGGCTTCTCGTCACGCCAGAAGCGCACGGCGAGCAGGAAGGCGGTTGGCGCCGCCGCGGCGATCTCGACGTCGCTGAAGCGGTTGGTCGCCCAGACGAGGGCGAGCAGCAGGGCGGTCCACAGCGCATCGTCGACCTTCTGCAGCGCCGGCACCGGCACGCCGGCCTCGCGCGCGAAGCGCCAGTAGAGGCCGAGATAGAGGACATGGATCGGCACCTGCAGCACGGCCGAGGCAAGCCCCAGCTCGCTCGGCGTCAGGCCGGCCAGCGTCGCACCCACGGTAGTGCCGATGGCGAGCGCGCCCCACGGTACCAGCGACTGGCTATAGAGGCCGAGCAGCAGCGCCGGCAGGCCGCCGATGCCGAGCCGACGGAGCGCGGCCAGCGCGATGATGTAGCCGACGCCGAAGCCGGTCACCGATTCGGCGAAGGGTGCCAGCAGGAAGCAGACCGAGTAGAGGCGGGGCGGCGTCGCCTCGATCGCGCCGTTCGTGTCCGCGGCGCTGCGCGCGAGATTGGCGCGATGAAAGAAGAGGCCGGTCACGACGATGGCGATGACATGCCAGGAGAGCCAGAGGCCGGCCGGCACCTCGCGCCGGAACAGCGCCGCCACGGCGGCGGGTCCCTCGGGCACCACCAGCGTGACGGAGGCGGCAAGCGTGGCGGCGAGGCCGGCCAGCCCCGCCGTCAGGGCGCTCGCCCGCCCGCTTGCCAGCAGGCCCAGGACGAGGAGCAGGGGGAGGAGTGCCAGGGTCGTTGTCATGGCGGGCTTTATGGCGGCTTCTCGGCGGGTCCATGCTTCGGGCGCCGCCGAAACGAGCCCTGCAAAACGCCGCCTTGCGCCTTTGTGCCCTTTCCCTTAGAACCCGCCGCCATGCCCCGATAGCTCAGCTGGTAGAGCACGTCATTCGTAATGATGGGGTCGGCGGTTCGATTCCGTCTCGGGGCACCATCACTCTGCCGTCACTAAGCAAATCAATGACTTAGAGATAGGTGCGACAGAGCTTCCACAGGGTGCGACAGAAATTTCACCCTTGTTTGTTCCTGTCGCGCGGGACTAGCAAGTGCATCCCTTCGCTGGCCAACCGTGTGCGGTTAGCATTCTTGGTGTAGGTGCCGGCCTGACGCAGCGTTTCCCAACCGAAGATCGCCATCAACTGATGCACGGTCGCGCCATTGTCCGCAGCGATGGTAGCGCCCGCCTTACGAAGCCCATGCGCGGAACAGTGATTTAGATCCGCCTCGTCGCACCAGTCGCGGAAGCGATTGCCGAAGCCGGCAGCCGTGAACGGCTTGTTGAAGGCCGTCACCAGATAGACCATCTGCCCTGACGGGCACGCGTCGATCACCTCACGCAGCTCTGGCAGAATGGGCAGCACCCGAGTCTTCGGACTGGGGCGTTTTGTCTTCCGGCTGAGCGCTCGGCTAGTGGCGCCCTTCGTCTCGGTGAAGTGCAGCACCCCGTCGCGTTCCATCTGTCGCCCTAGCTTCACAACATCGGACCGTCGCACGCCAGTGAACAGCAGGAGAGCAAGGGCCAGACGTGCCTTGCTGCCGATCGGGTGCTGCTTTTCGTAGGCGCGAACCTCGTCGATCGTCCACGTATGAAAGCCTTCGGAAGTGCTGGCCAGGAAATCAACGTCGGTGGTGGGGTCCGCTTCGACGTATTCCTCCTCCATGGCGTACGCAAACACCTGACCCAGAGCCTTGAGCCGGCCGTTCGCGGCCTCAGGTAGGTCGACCTTCTCGTCACGTATGGCGCGGACGTGTCTGGCTTTCATCAGCGCGAAGGGCAGCGTTCCGCGCTGGCGTACACCTGCCGGGGTCTGGACCATGCTGTCGCAGATGCTGTCGAGGAGCCCCCGCCGCGCCTTCTGCGTGCTAATGGCGAGCGTCTTGAACCAGGCGCTCTTGTAGTACTGGTCGACGAGCCAAAAGAGCGACGTTGCGGTCAACGTAGTCGCGCCGGCAGACTTCTTGCCCGCCGCGGCTGTTGCATCTTTGGCGCGCTGATATTCGGCGAAGAATTCCGGGGTGCCTGGCTCAGCGCGTAGCCGAATCATTGGGTACCCTTCGATACGATAGTAGACGCGCCGATTCCCATGCCGATCGCGGTCCTGCGTAATGTGACGCAGGTTGGCCTCAACCTTCATGGCCCGCCGTCTCATGCGGATCAGCCCCATGGGTTAACTGTCGTGTCGCCGTCCTCGTCCGGTAGGGTATCGAAGGCGAAGTCGAGTCGGCGGAGGTCCCAGACCACCACGCCGTCGACGCGCTTAGGCTTGGGCATACGGCCATCGAGGACAAGTTCATCGAATTTCCGTGCGCTGAAGCCCAAGTAGGCAGCAGCTTCCTCTCGCCGTAGACCGCGGCGTGGCTGGCTCTGCGCCCGAAGTGTTCGAGCGTCGCCAGTCATTGGCCGGTGCCCAGGTTGGGCGGAAGGGTGCCGAGCGCATAATGACTAGGGATGCTCAGCTCGCACCGGCCGTCCAGGCAAATTGGTCGCGATGCTGGTGCAAAAGCACCAGCGCTGGCGACCACATGGCGCTGGCCAACCTGTACGCTCGCAGTGCGGCGCATCACGCTCTCCTGCGCGCCGGAAGTTCAAGCGGGAGCGTCTGCTGCCAGCGCGGGGGCTTGGCATCCAGACCACGCTGGCGGAACGATTCGGTATATTCTCCGCCGAATAGGTTGAGCTGGACGAGAAGCCAGTGAGGCAACTCGACTAACCACCGTTCCGAATACTTTCCGACGAACCTGCGATATTCGAAATGATGCCAGAGCAACGCGATGCGGCGGTGCCGCACTTCGACGACGCATCCGTTCTCGGCGGTCGCGAGCGGGCGTGCGATGAAGACGAGCCTCCCGTTCGGCACGAAGTCGATTTCACGCGTCAGATCACGACGATGGTTGCGAGCCAAGGACTACTCCTTAGGTTCAGTAGAGGATCGCAATCGAACATGGCGCGTTACGTCGGGATAGCTCGAAGCGGACGCTCACAGAGCGCCAATGAAGCGGTGAATTAGCGTCCGAGAATCAGCTTGCAGAGAACGAGTAACGGGAGGGGTTGTTGGCGTTTGCGCGGCGTACTTGCCAATCCATGCTCTTAAGACGAGATGGACGTTGCCTTTGTGTTAACAACGAATATTGGCCAATTGGGCATGTTGGGGCGCCAAACGTGTTTGTTGACGCCCCCGGCAATGATTATCGATGCAATTCTCGCCGACGGATTAGATATCGACGAGGTGATACTATCGGTATGAGCGTTTGGTAGTGCGTTCGATCGTACGCATGCCGTTCCGACCTCGGCGCAGGTTCATTCGAAATTCCCGGGCCTTGATCGGATAGCTGTCGAGAAAGAGACGCAGCTCACGTTGCGCCCAGTCGGGCGGTGGAAGTGTGCGAACGCGTTCCTCGTCGGTTTCCGGGCTGAGGTACAGCACCCTCTTGTCGAAGTGGGATTTGAAGGTGTACCCAGCCACACTAGCGATATTGTCCGTCAGTGGCTGTAGATCGACGGGATTTGGAACCCGCTTGCTAGCTTTGGTGTGATCACGCAGGATCTTGAGCGTCTCCGCGAGACCCAGGGGGCACCAGACCGTGGCGTGAAGGTGCGGTTGCCACGCCGTTATTCCGTCTCGGAAAACGGTTAGAGCAATGTCGATTCCCCCTGCTACCTGCATGTCCTGCAGGCCGGCACGGTAGAAGTGCTTCGCAATCCGGTCCTTGAAGTTCGTGAGGCTGAAATCCTCCAATTCTCCTCTCATAATCAGGACGTCGGGGAACAAGAACGTCAGGAAGCCGACGTAGCTCATGCATGCCTCCATTCGTTCAGGACCAGATCGCAAATGTCGGCGATCCACCGAACTCGATGAGTTCGTAGGCACCGTGGGCAGGCTCCCGAAAGGCAGGGATCTTCACTGTCACACTGATCGAGCTTCTTGGCTAGGTCCCTATGTTTTGCCGTTCTGCTTTTGGCCAGGTTCTTGATTAGGCGTTCGGCTGAGTGCCGGGCGTCGGCTCGAGTTTCGAAGTCGGGATAGGGTTGATCTTCATCGTGAGTGACGACTCTCATGTTCACTTCTCCATACAGATGCCGACAGGGTCGTTGGCATCAGGAGAAGAGGCCGATCATGAGGTTTGCGTCACGGACGGAGCAGGCGCCAATTCGCAGCTGCAAACGCTGGTCTATTGGCTTCTATTCAACAGTTCCAATTCAATGAGGACCGTGCCGATATTTGGGCGCAGAAGCTATGGAGAGTTTGGTGACTCAAGCGATGCCGCGTCTTCATCCGACCCTTACGGAAGATTATCCCGTCGACGCAATTGAGTTCTTTAGCCCTGAGGCGCGAGACCGAATTCAGAAGCGGCTCTTTATGGGCCGCTCCGAGCCACGTGAGAGTGAAGATCGCGAGTTGGACGCGATTGCCATCGCATGTTGGCTCTATGCTCACGATGACGACTTCAAGCACGCGACCGCTAACGAGCAGAAGCGTAGTGCCCAGCGAGTTCTCCGAGCGGCGAAGAACTTGGACAAGGCGCTCGAGCTGACTGACCGCGATACCGAACGGCGCCTGGCACTGGCGTTGGGCGATCGTCCGCGAGCCATCGAACAGGACGACCAGCGCGATGGGCAGCGAACTTATCGAGCGCTCCGCCAGCGCATGGGGAATGTGAAATTGAGCATGTTCTGGACGAAGATCGATACAATCATTCATGCCTGCACGGTAGCGGCCAAGCCGGATACCCCGTCGACAAAGCGTGCAGGTCGGCAAGCAGAGCAGACCCCGCGGTTGGTCCGCGATTTGTGTCACGTGCTGGCAGAAAAGTGGTGCCGGATTCAAGGCACGGAGTTTCAAGCTTCAAACAAGAGAACGTTGAAAGAATCTAAGCGGAAGGCTCAGCATGGCGCGAAGTTTCTGAACTGCGTGCTTGATGAATTGGTGATTGTACTCGCCGAGCGGGGACAGTATTTGCCTGCAAATCTCAATCGCGTGAGGCTCTACATTGAAGTGCGCGATGAGCGGAAGGATGCTGGAAAGCTATCTATCGCAGAGCGTAAGGCCTATGGGCGCGCCGCAGAGACTCGAAATATGAGGTCTTGGGATAGGTAGCGCAGCGATCGTCGGATGCTAATTTGCGCTCAAGCAATGTCCTCCGCCAGGAGAGCGGGATCTCAGTTTGTGGCGACTGGCTGAATGTGTGGCGCCCAAGAAAGCCCCATACAGGAAGGCCGTTCGCCGAGCTGTAATCTTCGGGGAGTTGGTCATCTGTCGGGCAGCGGGGCTGATAAACCGGCTGGTCGGCGCATCACCAGGCTGCTCTTTGGCCCTGACCTGTTACGACATTAGTTCCCAAGGTGGCTTGATCGTCATTTTTCCTGGGATGGAGTCGCTCCTGCGTATCAGATTCTGTAGTCCAGAATGCCCTTGGCTCGGCGTTCAGCGGAAATTCCATCGCCGCCCAGCGCACTCAGTGCAAAACAACCATTTTATATCGAGTGCTTTGACCTCGGCGACAGTGACGGCTGAGTGGCCCGCTGCCGTGCGTTCTCGTTACGCGCCCCTCAACAGGCGATCGAAGAACGCCTTGGTCTGCGCCTCGGCCTCGCGCGTCGCCGCGGAGTTGCCCTCGATACGCCGGGTGGTGACAGTGCCCTGTCCGCGGCCCTGCACCCACTTCGTACCGCAATCGCAGTCAAAGGAGTGGTAGACCCCAGGATAGATCTGGAGATGGATCAGGGAAGGGTCGATGGCCGTGCGGGCCAACTCGGCGCATTCGGAAGGCAACGTCCAATCGTCTTTCTCGCCGATCAAGATCTTGAGAGGCAAGGTGACGTAGCGGGCTGCTTGCACCTTGCCGTCGAGCCGGCAGGGCGGGTAGTAGGCGACGGCGCCCTTGATGCCGTAGTCAGCCCAGTGTGTGTCGGCTTGAACGCCAGCCATGATCGAATACCCGCCGTGCGAGAACCCGAGCACGCCCAGGTTGTTGGCCTGGATGTATGGTAGCGTGCGCAGGTATTTGGCCGCCGCGATAGCGTCGCGGGCCCGCTGCCTTGGTGGGACCGACTCAGTCTCAAGGCAGCGGTTCAGCGTCCCGCGTGTGGTGAAGCTGTCGACGATCACCGCGACGTAACCCCAGCTCGTCAGACGCTTGGCCCAAGCCTGATCCTTGCTGTTCACGCCGCCGCAGTCGTGGAGAACAATGACGGCCGGAAATGGACCGGCACCGTCCGGCTTGTAGATGGTTGCGTTGATGAGCGCCTTGTCGATGGCACCGCTCGTCGTCTCTGTCTGGAGCCGTACAGTCTGGGCGGCCAGTAGACTCGGCGCGAGGATCAGGGCGCCCGCGAGAACTAAACCCGACAGGCGGATGAGGATGGGATTGGTCACGCTTTGCTCCGTCCGCCTAGCGTGTGTTGTCCCGCATAAATCGCAGGATGTCGGTGAGGTAGATGTTGTTCATCCAGTGGGCTGTCCCATCCGGATTAATGACTTCCTTGGTAGGGTAGTTCGCCAACTGCTTGGCGCAGGAGGAACCGAGATCGCTGGCGATCTCATTGTCCTTTTTGGCGACGATGTTCAGGATTGCCGTGGACTTCGGTAGCTTGAGCCCGTCGAAGAAGGTGTCCCGGGTGTGGCAGTTCCAGCCGGTGATCACCGCGGCCCGGAACTCGGGACTCGTCCAGTTGGCGGCGGCTTTACCACCTTCGCTGTGCCCGAACAGCACCAACTTGCGCATGTCCACGTTGGGAAGCCTGGGCAACTGGCCGAGCGCGTACTTGATCTCCTGCAGCCGGTAGTTCGGCGCCTGCGGGAAAGAGGCTACGTTGTTGGGCAGGGTGCGATTCACGGGACGGTTGGCCCGCTTCATCGAGTCCGGGCCGATCACCAGGAAACCGGCCTTGCCGAACTGGGTCGGGTCGTGCGGGGTCTGGCCGGTAGAGCCGTGCAGGTACAGCACGGTGACGGTCCCCGGCGGAACGCGATCGAAGTCTCGCGCCGCCAAGGCCTCCCGTATGGTTGTGTTGCGCCCGCCCGGCAGCACTACGAGGGCGTTGTCCCAGGCAAGATTGGCATCGTCCGCCGCGAAGGCCATTTCGCTCGCAAGGCCGATGAATAGGACCAGGATGCTGGCTGCAGTGCGAAGCATCGAGAGCATAGCTCTGTTCATTGAATTCCTCCCGGATTGAACGTCCCGGCCTCTATTCTGAGGACCATTATCCGTGGTTTAATATACATCTAGATATTCGCTTGGCTACATGGACGCGCACGCCTGTGTTGCCCTCAATGCTCCGGGCACTGATCCGGGGAGGCTGGCATTGCCAGCCGGGCAAGACGTAGCCTCGCTTCACGCCCCTGCCCACCTCTCGTAGGGGGCATACGAGATCAAGCCGTGAAGCCCAAGAACCCAAAGCCACTTTCCAGACGAACCGTCGTCGTGACCGCCGCCGCCACGCTCACGCCAGGTGCCGGCAAGAGCGCCGCCGGACCTGTGTTGGCCACCAGTTCCGTCGCTGAGATCGGCGCGCAGTGGCGGGTGGCTAGACAGGCAGAGTCCGCCTTGGCCGTCCGTTGGTCCGATCTTGAGACTTGGCTGATCGATAACGTCGGCTGGGCCGACCTGACGGACGATGAACAGAAAGCCCTGCCCGAAGCGCTCGAACTGCACGCCATCGACGCCCAGCTCCAGCAGCTAGACGCCGACCGACGCCAATGCCAGGTCGCGCTCATCCGCCTGCCTGCGGCCTCGCGAGATGATCTTCTCGTGAAGCTGCAAATCGTGGCCGACCTGCTGAACCCGGCCGATCACGCTTTGGCCCATCGCTTGCTGGCGACGGCCATCGAGGATCTGAAACCGCTGGCCTAAGGCCCGGCGCACGTCGGCTACATTCCCAGTCCCATCAAAAACAAAGCGCAGGGCTCACTGAGCTCTTGTGGGTGCATAACTTTTGGGCGGCTGGTTGACGGGCGTAACTGTGATGTTACGCTACTTATACGGGCATCCGTGCCCGTATCTTTCCCAAAAATCGGAGGCCGTTATGGCGGGCCGTCAGGCCAAAGTCATCACGCCCGCGCAATTGCGCGCGGCGCTCAAACGAGTGCGCGCCGGGCGCCACCCGGCGCGCGACCAGGTGATGCTGTTGTTGTCTCACAAGGCCGGCCTCAGGGCTGCAGAGATTGCCGGAGTGACCTGGCCCATGCTTCTCGATTCTTCCGGCGCACTGGCCGAGCATATCGCGCTGGAGAACAGCATTTGTAAGAAAGGCTCGGGCCGGTTGATCCCTGTACACCCCGACCTGCGCTCGGCCTTGCTGCGTCTTCGCCGAGAGACGGGCAGCGCGGGGCACGTGATCAAGTCGGAGCGTGGCGAACGAATGCGCGCCACTAGTGTGGTCAACTGGTTCCGTGCGCTCTACGCAGACCTTGCCCTTCAGGGGTGTTCGAGCCATAGCGGGCGGCGCTCTTTCATAACCGCCTGTGCCCGCACGCTGGCACGGACCGGTGGATCACTTCGCGATGTGCAAATGCTAGCCGGTCATCGCGATCTGGCGACTACCCAAAAATACATCGAGGGGAGCGGGCTCGCACAACGCAAGCTCGTCTCGTTGATCTAGCCAACCCTCTCGCCATCAGGCCTCGGCCCACGGCGCGACAGCCTCCACGCGAGCCGCCCGCGCGGATGCCCAACTAGAACTTCGGCGGCACGTTCGACCCTTAACAATTGATTCAGGAGACTACCATGCGGCTCACACGAGCGCCGCGTGTCGTTCAGCTATGTCTGCACGGCACGATGGCCACCCCCGAGGACAATGCAAAGCGCATCGCCATGCTCCCGGAGATCGTCCGGGTCCTCTATGAGCTTCCCGATTGGCATCCCATCGACGCCGTGATCCTCCCCGGTGGCTTCTTCCGGATGTCGCGTGCTTTCGGCGCCAGCGGGTTCGCAAGCCGTCGAGCGGCCGTCCGGCGAGAGCGGTTTGCCGGCGCGGTCCAAACAGCGGTCGGCCTGCTGGAGGAACTGAGCCCGGGCCTGCGGCTTGTGACAGGTGTGCTGGCGAAACCTCGTGACCCAACTGAGAGGACCGAGCAGGTCTCACTAGCATTCTCGGCCAAAGGGCTTGTGGCCAGTGCCCGGAAGCTATTCCCGACGGCACAGGATTCCCGAGGGCGCCGGTACATCTCTCCGTTCATGGACGAGTACTCATCCTCGAAGCGGCTACTCCAACTTCCCAACGGCAGCACTGCGCTTCTATCGGCCTGTTACGACTTGTTCGGGGCAGCCGATATCGGGATAGACAGCGCTAGCCGGCGGCAGGCGATCCGGCGGTTGGTCACCCGCAAGGGCTATCTCACCCAAGGCGATGCCGGGTTTGTCGACACTCGGCTAGCCTGTCTCGCGGCGTGGACAAGGCTGATCGAGGAGCATCGGCCCGATGTGGCCTTGGCGACAATTCATAGATTTCGCGCTCCGGGACTCGACGGATTCTGGCAGCGCCATGGCATCGCCCGCGCGAGCGCTGCCTTGAACGGTGCGCTTGTGGTCGGTGCGGCTCACTTTGGGCACCGGTTGCCGGATCCTCATGCATCGACTTTGGCGGCTCATGGCGTAGAGCACGAGCACATGTTTGCAGGAGCCTTCCGGCTCTCGCATCGGCTGATGCCCATCGCTTCGACGGTCATCGAAAGTCCCGGCTGCAGGGCCCTGCTGAGGCTCTTTACGCCCCCGGCTGGGGCAGACCTCAAGGGCAGGAGGGGCGGACGATGAAGACCGGTGCTGCTGTCCGGGCGACGCTGGACGACCTCCTGATCGAGGCCCGCAAGCTGACCATAGACTGGCGACCCGGCGGTCTTCCGCCCGATACCGGGCCGATATTCAGGGCCATCGCACTCTTCAGTCGGACCTATCACGGCTGGGCCATCGTTTCCGGCGCAGCCGAGGGCTCGCCTAGAACGCCGGCACGTTTCAAGATGGCGATTCGGATGGTCGATCCCGGCGTCTACGACCCAGCACTCCTCGCCGCCGGTCTGCTGCACGCGTGCGAGGAGGTCGCCCAAGAGAACGGCGACCCCGCTACCGACCCGGCCATCAGGCTGATCGCCTCGCAGCTGGCATGGACCTGCGAAGCCGCCCCCGACCTCAAGTCGAGTGCCCATCTCATGTTCGAAGTAAGCCGCCGAACTTTTGGCGTCTGACCGGCCGGGGCCGACCTGCCCCGCCTTTCCATCACTCAATCCTCACCACCAACACCGGGCAATGCGCCGGACGATCACGCTTGCCTGCAAGGAGCGAAGCTGTGCCAACAGAATGCCCGTCGAAGACCGAGACGATCCGCCAACTCAACGACCGCTTCCGCCGTGCTCTGACAGGCGGCCGGGTCATCATCACCTCGGGTGTACAAGCCCTCGGCCCGCACAGGCTGCTTGGGCTGCTCAGTATCGTCCGGGCCTACGACACCTTCGATGAGGACAACGACCCGTACGGCGAACACGATTTCGGGGCGTTCGTCGAGGGTGGCCAAAAGTTCTTTTGGAAGATTGACTACTACGATCTTACGCTGGAGTACGGCTCGGAAGACCCCGCCGATCCAGCAAAGACCGTGCGAGTACTGACGCTCATGCTCTCGGACGAGTATTAGCGTCCGCCGCGCTTGCGACCTGGCTTGAGCGTGCCTGGTCTTGCCCGGGAAGCCGGCTGAGAAACAATGTCCACCACGTCCACCTCAAGCGTCTTCGCGATGCGCTCAAGAACGCTCAGCGATGGGTTCTCCAGCTCACGCTCAATCCGGCTCACATAGGTCCGGTCGAGCTCAACGTCTACAGCAAAGGCCTCCTGCGAAAGGCCTTTCTCTGCCCTTAGGCGTCGCAAATTGCGGGCAACACGGGCGCGCGCGTCCATGTACCCAAGCGAACATCGGGATGTATATTAAACCACGGACAATGGTCCTATGATTAGAGTTTTCAACTCATCTTCATCGTCAGGAAGCACTGCCATGCTAGTTCCACGCCTCTGCGCCGGGGCTTTCATACTCTCCGCATGCTTGGCTACCCACGCTTCAGCGCAACAACGGATCGGCCCGAGTTTCAACTGCAGCTCACCCGCGGTAGCCGGTCAGCCGGTCGCCCAGGTCATCTGCGCCAGCGATGAACTTGCCTATCTCGATCTCGTGTACGTGATTGCCCATCAGGCCCTCTTACATAGTTTGGATGAGGCCGGGCGCCGCTCACTTACCGCCGAAAGCGCGATGTTCGTGCAAGGCAACACTGAACATTGCGGACTGCCCAAGACGGGCTCGCTGGCCAAGCCGCCCACAGCCCGAGACGTGGCGTGCATTGCAGACCGCTATCGTCAGCGACTTGCTGAGCTGTTGCAGCGAGTGCGTGGTCCAGCGGCGGCAGAAGCCAGTCTCGCCCCAGAAGACACTCTGGAGATCCAGCAACGGCTCCGAGCCAAGGGTTTTCTTCCTCCGTCGCCAGCTGTTGATGGGGTCCTTGGTCCCGCGTCACGTAACGCCCTCAGTACCTGGCAGCGTGTGACCGGCGTGCCAGAAACTGGCGGCTTCGCTTCAAAGGATGTCCTTGCTCAACTTGCAGGCGAGACGATTCCCGTCACCCCGGCTCCGCGGAGCGGTGCCGTTCCGCCAAGCTCGACGCCCGCGGCTGGCTCCCTCGATATGGAGAGAAGCAATGCTCAAGAATTCGACCGGGCTCTCGCCTCCGAAGCCAGTTTGCCGAACGGCGCACGAGTGACTTGCCGCGACATCGCAAGCCTAACCAATCGGCTGGTTGCCCTAGATGAGCTTCTATTCGGCAAACCCTTGCGGGACTACTCCGACGATGATTTTCGTGCCCTCGTCGCCACGCGCAATGAATGTGCGCAGACGCTAGGCCGCCTACAGACTAGCGCCCGGCCTGCGCCCTCATTCGAGATCGCCTACATCAGGCAACTCTACGAATGGCGCTTCACCAAGCTCGAGGAAGAGAAGCGGACCGCCGACGTGGCGGCGCAGAAGCGACGAGAGATTGCGGATCTGGAGGAAGACAAGCGTCTCAACCCAACCAAGCTTCCAACTTGTGAAGATGCGCAAGTTGTCCGCCTTTTGGCGGGATTGGCTTCAAAGAGGGCAAACGAAGTAGTCTCAATCATTGACGCCCGACCGCGACCGCGAGAGGCAAATCTACTGCCTGACGTCTACGTCCCAGCCGACGGCTTGTATCGGCGCGAGGGAATGGAGTGGCGTCAATGCTTGTCTTACGTACCGTATGAATATCAGGGTGCGCCCCGAAGGCTCCCCGTTCTTTATCGCATCACTTGGCAATCACGGGTGAAGGGCGAGTTCGTCATCGCCATCGAGTAAGGCCCGCTACGTGCGACCCACCACGACAACATGCTAATGCCCAACCGCTGGAGCCCTACATGAACGTTAGGATTGGAACGCTGTTCGTCGTCGTCCTGTGTGCTATAGCGAGTTCCGTATCCGCTCAGAGCGTTCGTTACCCGGCAGCCGTGCTGCCGGGCATTACCGACAAGGCGACGATCTCGGCCACCATCTCCAAACCGGAGGGCGCCGGCCCATTCCCAGCCATCATCGTGCTTCACGACTGTGGCGGCATCAGCCAAAAGGACCGGGATTGGGCCAAGCGACTCACGACGTGGGGCTATGTGGCTATCATCCCGGATAGCTTCGGCTCTCGTTCACACGGCGCGCTTTGCGCTGACGTGGAGAAGGTAGGCGCTCGTCAGCGGGTGCAAGACGTCATAGGCACCGCCGAATATCTGGCCACGCTGTCGTACGTCCAGAAGGGCAACATCGGCGTGCTTGGATTTTCTCACGGAGGCTGGACGATCATGAAGGGTGTCCAGCAGGATGCGTATTGGTCTGCATACGGCATCAAGGGCGCGGTGGCATACTACCCGTACTGTACGGCACCCCAGGACAACAACGTCGCGCTTCCATTACGCATCTTGATCGGCGAGAAGGATGATTGGACAACGCCTGATCGATGCAGAGCCGTTCAGACCGGTGCCAAGAACCCGTCTCTTATTCAGGCGACGTACTATCCCGACGCTTACCATTCGTTCGACTGCGGTTGCAGCACCAGATGGGTCACAGGTACAGGCGGTGGTAAGACTGTCTCCCGTCGCATTGAAGGCAACCCGGCGGTGACGCGCGATGCGGAGACGCAGACTAGGATATTCTTTGATCGCCTGCTGATGGGCAAGTAGGAGTAAATGCCATCAGTAATCTGCAGTGCTAGAAGTTGCCAAATGCAGATTGCGTGACAAGTTGAGGCGGTCGTTGCGCTGCCAGCTTGCGCCGAACTTGACCGGCCGTACCTGTATGTCCGCATCCTGCTAGGGCGTTTGTTGCAAGTCCGACGGCAGTTGCGAAATGCAAGGCTAGCTGGATCAGCCGTTCGCTCGCCTCGAATTGAAGCTGCAACGGTCCGCGAAGGCTGGCGAGCTTCGACGGTTTAAACGTTCCATGAAATCGCTTAGCGGCTTCCCACGCGCTGAACATGTCGTAGTTGACGTCGTTGCGCTCTGTAATCGCCCAAGCAAAGTCACTGTTTACTGGGGTAAGCGCGCCGGCGAGCGGAGTGGGTGCCCAGGCGGTAATGGAGGCCGCAGCATCGTAGAAGAAATCCCAAAAGACTCGGTGGCTACCGTTGGCACCATTGGGAGATGGTAGCTTGCGATAAATCCGCAGCTGCTGAGTGCCAGGGACCCCATGTTCGACATCGACTATTATTTGCTTGCGTTTGCGCGTCTGGCCGACCCAGCCGCCAAACATTCCCAAGATAGCATTCGCTGCAAAGAATGAGGCGTAATACAGCGTGACTTGCGTCCAGGGAGCGGACGCCGGCACCAGCATGTCTATGGCACGGCGATAGTGAGCTGTCGCGAACAGCAACCATTGATCCACCGAGGCTAGGATATTGACCTGGTGAATGTTGAAGTGATTGGTGCCTTCACTCAGCAACATGACATTTTTCGGAAGAGCTTCATGAAAATCGCGAAGCGGCTGCATTCCAACCGCACTGACGATTGACGAAGCCGGCTGGCAAAAACGTTGGGCTTGAGGCAAATCTAACAGCCTCATGCTGCAGAATCTCCCAACACTTGGCTACGCATCTGCTCGTAAAGATCCTGCACGCCGGCTGATCCCTGCGCCTTTCGCACTGCTTCGTCGGAAAGCGTTGCCTTGTCTATCCTTCCCAACATCGTCCGCATGCGCTCCGTCGTCAGCTGATCGAACGACGTCTTGCCTATCATGTCGGACAAGACTCGAATCAGTGCTCTAAGTACGCGTGCCTTGAAGAACGTAGCGCCCTCGGTACTACCCCAGCCTTCTGGATCGAGAGAGCGAACGGCAACGAAGAAACGTATCAAGAGCTCGAGGTACTGCTCATAGTCCGCGGTGCCGCCCTTTCTCAGATTGCGACTGATGAGGACCCTTACTTCCGGCGCGAGAGACCCTTGCTTGATAGTCAGCTCCTTTTTCTCCCCCGTTAGGTCGATCCCGGCATAGAACGGACTGTCCTTTCGTTGGGTCAACTCGTACACGATGTCGGCAGTCATGGCCGTAGCTTGGTCATCGCTTTTGACTAGACGTACCAAGTCCCATCGTAGAGAGGAAGGAACGCGGCGCTGGTTGTCATTGATCTCCAGAAATAGCTGCGCCATCTCCTGTTCCGAGCGGTCCATATGAATTACGCACGGATAAGTGCCTTCTGCTTTAGAAAACTTTTGAGCCCAGAGGCGATGCTGGCCGTCGACCACCAGGAATTTCGCGCTCGCCGGTAAGTGCAACCGCCCGCCATCGAATTGGAACGATTTGGTCTTCGTTGCGAGAGTTATCGCATTGGGAAAAGTTCTGTTCGTCTCAAGTACGCGCCCCGCGATCTGTCGGGCCCGCTGCTCTTTGACGATGCGCTGGAATCCCTTTTCTGGATCGGCCGAACGCCACGACGGAGTGGAGTGAGCAAGCAACCATCGGCCGGGCAGTGACGCAAGATAGACCTTCGGTTCCTCACGCAGCACAATGCCAGGAAGGTCGAGGCCGCCCTTTGGTTGAGTCGCCACTTTCATTTCCCTCGTCGTCCGCCTGACGACTATCGCACGGGGACAATGGCAGCAAAAGCCGCCATCCTGGGGCGACGAATACTGTAGGCGTCACTCAGACCGAATTTCCTTCAAATTTCGCACCAGCGGGGTGCCAGCCCCAAGATGCCCCCAAGATTCGGGACGGCCCCGCTATGCGGCGCGCCGTTCACGACTTTGCGATCGCCAAGCATCCCCCAGATATGTATGATCCGGTGTCAAGGGGGAAGGCATGGCGAACAAGCGTATTTTGCTATTAGAACCAGCCTACAAGAATAAGTACCCGCCGCTGGGGCTCATGAAGATTGCGCAGTATCACGGACCTCACGGCAAACGGGACCATGTAGTCTTTCGGAAAGGCACTGATCCATCCCTCAAAGAGCAGGCGTGGGATCGCGTTTACATTACGACGCTGTTCTCCTTCGAGTACCAAAAGATTGCTGAGACTATCGATTTCGCCATAGACGTGGTCGGTGGACAGTCTCAGCGTGTCTTCGTGGGTGGCATCGCGGCTTCGCTCATGCACGAGCGGTTCTTGGATGAACCTCGGTGGCGAGGAGTTCGCTTCATCCGAGGCTTGCTAGACAAGCCCGCTGCACTCGCACTTCAATTGAGCGATTTCGATGGTGACTTCTATGCCGAAGATACGGTTGGCACACCCATCGAGGACCTTGTTCCCGATTACGACATTCTCGACCAAATCGACTATCGCTACCCTGTGCGCGATGCGTACTTCGCCTACGCGTCTCGTGGCTGCATTAGAAAGTGCCACTTTTGCGGCGTGCCAAAATTGGAAGGTGCTCAGCGAGACGCCACGCCACTGACTCAGTTGGTGCAAGAGGTCGACCGGCTATACGGTCCACGCCGCGACCTAATTCTGATGGACAACAATGTCGTAGCCTCCCCTCGGTTTAAGGAAATCATCGCTGAGATTCGCGACATCGGGTTTGAGCGCGGAGCAAAGCTGAGACGCACTGGAGAGCGGACTGCATCTCAGCGCCGCGTTGACTTTAACCAGGGCGTAGATGCTCGCATCTTGTGCAAAGACAAGATGTTCTTGAGAGAGCTGGCGTCTATAGCCCTTAGTCCACTTCGGATTGCGTTCGATCATCTAGGTCTAAAGGGGCCTTATGAGACGGCAGTACGATATGCCCACGAATTTGGGTTGAACGATCTCTCCAACTACATGCTCTACAACTTTCATGACTCGCCCAGCGACTTGTTCGAGCGGATGTATCTCAACGTCAGGTTGAACGAAGAGCTAGCGATCCGAATTTATTCGTTTCCAATGCGCTACCAGCCTACCGATTTGCCCAATCGGTCTCACATTGGTGCCAAATGGAACCGCTACATCCTTCGATCAGTCCAAATCGTCTTGCAGGCGACACACGGTGTCGTTTCGGGTGAACCGGCCTTTTTTAAAGCTGCATTCGGCACCACGGGCCAGGAGTTCGAGGAGATTCTGACGCGTCCCCATCACATGATCTTTAACCGGCAGTGGTATGAGAAGAACGAGGGCCGCGGCGAGCTTGATGAGTACCATTCACTGTTTCGGCGCCTAACGGCCTCTGAGCGGACTGACTTGATCGGCTTCCTTTCGGGTCGTAATCCAGCCGAGTACGTTCGAGATCTTGGCGAACTGCCCCCCAACGTTCGCAAGGTGGCAAAGTTCTATGTGCCTTTGCGCAAGGACGTGGAGCTCGAAATTAGGCGCGTGCAGCGCGAGAGACTCAAGGATGCTCGCGGCCCCGTTGTCAATTTGACCAATGAAGAGATCGTGGAAGACGCTGGATTGGACGATGAAAACGCCGCTTGGCCGTCAAAAGCCGGAAAGCGTGGGCCTCTGCGGAGAGCTGCATGACGTTGCGTCCAACGCCCAAGGAATCGGCCCGGGAAGACGCCATCCGGATACCGTCAGAGGATGTTCGCATCGGTAAGGACGTTATCGAAATTCTAACGTCTGGCATGTATGTCGATCCCATCGCGATCTACCGTGAGTACGTTCAGAATTCAGCCGATTCAGTGGATGTGGCCCGCGCAGCTGGATTTCTGGGGCGGCAAGAAGCTGGTCAGGTATCGATCTCGTTCGATCAGGTAAATCGGTCGGTCGCGGTACGAGACAATGGCGCTGCAATTCCATCGAATGACGTTGTAAGCACGCTTCTATCAATAGGCGCATCACCAAAGAGAGGCACGACCGCTCGGGGGTTCCGCGGGGTAGGGCGGCTGTCGGCACTTGGCTACTGCCGCGAACTCAAATTCAGATCGAAGTTCTTCGACGAAGACCAGACAGTTGAGCTGCACTGGAATTGTATCCGCCTACGTGACCTTCTTCGCGATCCTTCGTTCGACGGTGACTTGAAGCGAGTCATTTCGAGCGTGGTCACAGTAAAACGCGAGAGGATTGACGCCAAGCAAGATCATTTTTTTGAAGTAGTACTTAGTGATGTTGCCCGTTTGCGTGGTGACGTGTTGATGAACGAAAGCCTCGTTGCGCAATACCTGGCGCAAGTAGCCCCCGTTCCATTTTCTTCTGAATTCTCATTTGCGCCTCAAATCGAAGAGCACTTGGCGAAGCACGGCCGTTCGCCCCCAATTGCGTTGACTGTCGGTCGCGCGATCGTAACTCGACCTTTCCGTGATGAAATTCAGCTGCCAGGCTCCGCCAACACCCTAAAGATTGAGGGCGTGGACCTATTTGAATTTGCTGACGTGGACGGGAAGGTCGGCGCTGCCGGCTGGATTGCACACCACGGCTACGTCCGAAGCATTCCGGCGGCCCTTGGAATAAGAGGGCTTCGTGCAAGGTTTGGCGATGTCCAAGTGGGTGACGCAGGTCTATTCGACGAGTCCTTTAAGGAGCCGCGCTTCAATGCTTGGTCAATCGGCGAATTGGCAATGATCGATCGCAGAATGGCGCCAAATGCCCGCCGAGATAACTTTGAAGTCAATCATCACTACTACAATTTCTTAGTCCAGTTGGGACCCATCGCTACGAAGATTATGCAAAGGTGCCGGTCAGCGTCGATTTCTCGCAATGCTGAGCAGAGTGTCAGAAATTTGATCGACGACATCACGGGACGCCTTCGGCTCAAGCATTCATTTGATCGGGGAGAGCTGTCCCGATTGAGACTGTCGATCCAAACTGCCCGGCAGCGCCTAAAGCGAATTGGGTCCGAGCAAACTCGTCATGCACTGGAGAAGAAGCTAGATCGCATCAGCGGTAGCTTGGATGCCTTTCGGCCGAAGAGAGGCAAGCCGGTCGTAGCGCTCGATTCGGTCTCTCGCGTCGTGTCCAAAATGGTTACGAACCGGGATCAAGCGCGAAAGATCATTGCCGCATTGCAACGGCTCGCGGGATAGCTGCTCTCCCGGCTAGCGCGCCATGAGCTTCTGCAACCGCAGGACGCGGTCGGTACGGACCGGAAGACAAGACAATCCGACCGCAGTACCATGGCGCGCTGCGGGGAGGGGCTTATGGGGGCAGGTAAGCTTACGCTGTTGTCTGTTGACCAGGTTGAGTTGGATCGGACGAACCCACGGATTCGTCGCTTTCTAGAAATTCACCAAGGTGAACCAAGTTACGAGCAAGTAGCGCTTGCTTTGGACGTGGCCGGAGCGGGTGAAGACGGCCAAGGAGCCACGACGCCCGAAAAGCTCAAGAACTCGATCATCACCAACGGCGGCATCATGCAGCCGATCATCGTGAACAAACAGCCCGACGGCCGGCTTGTCTGCGTCGAAGGCAATACGCGACTCTACCTATATCGCTCGTTCGTCGCAGATGGTGTCGAAGGAGACTGGACCCAGATTCCCGCGCTTCTTCACGAGGGCCTCTCGGCTCAGGATGTCGATGCGATCCGGCTTCAAGCACACCTTGTGGGACCGCGGCCGTGGGATGCTTACTCGAAAGCAAAGTATCTTTGGGAATTGCAGCACAAGGAGCTAATGCCGCTTGATCGAATTATTGCCTTCTGTGGGGGCAATAAGCGTGACGTTACGCAGGCGATACAAGCTTACGCAGAGATGGAGCACTACTACCGGCCGATCTGTACAGCTGATGACTATGACACTGAGCGATACAGTGGCTTCGTGGAGCTTCAAAAGAATTCGCGAATAAAGGACGCAATTCTTAAGGCAGGCTTTGATCTAACGGACTTTGCGAAATGGCTTAAAGACGAGAACATCAAGGGCCTCGCTCAGGTTCGGCCATTGGCGCGCGTCTTGGCAGACAAGAAGGCTCGAGAAGTCTTCGTCAAGAAGGACATGAAAGCCGCCCTGGATGTGCTCGAACGTCCAGAGCTCAGCAATGGCCTTAAAGGGGCGTCCATTGGGCAACTCGCGCGAGCACTCACCGAAGCGATTGATTCGATTCCCTATTCGGAGGTCAATCGCCTCAGGGCAAATCCGGGCGATGACGCCGTAAGATACGTCCAGGATGCGCTCGAGGCCCTCGAGGGTTTGGTAAAAGACCTTAACGTAGGCGACTGATGTCCGGAGAGTCAGCTGAGCACATAGCATTGGTCGAGCGTCTCATCGCAGTCGTGAATGAACGACACTGCACCAAGCAAGGCATCGTCGTGTTCGCAGATCATCGAAACTTTGGTCCAAACCAGCCGCCAACAATCGGATGCTTCAAGCCGGATGTAATGGCTCACGATTTGCCAATCACGTTCCGCGCTATTGGCGAGGCTAAGACGTTTGATCTCAGTCATGAACGATCGTGCAGACAAATTTCGGCGTTTCTCGATCACCTCGCCTTGTATCCGAATAGCGCTTTTTACCTGGCTGTTCCGTGGATGCGGCGTGCCCAAGCGCACGGATTGCTGAATCGGCTCCGTCGCCCGGAACATGTGAAGGTCGACGTCAACGTAGTCTTACCCATTTGAGCGCACAGTGCTTAAGCCTCGCCCTGAGCTGAAACTCGATGCCCGGCACGCGGGCTTTCCATATCAAGTGGACGCTGTTGAGGCGATCAAGAAGCTGCCTTACGCCGCCGTCTTTCATGAACAAGGATTGGGAAAAACAAAAATAGGCATCGATGTAGGGCTCGAATGGTTACGAGCCAACGAGGTGGATTCGGTTCTCATTGTCACCAAGCGAAGCCTAATCCGGAATTGGACAGACGAGATGCGAAGTCACACGTTCGTATCTCCGCGAATTCTTGACCAAAGAAAGCCGTCGAACTTCTTCGCGCTCAATAGTCCTGCACGCTTCTATCTTACCCACTATGAGGTCATTAAGTCGGAAGAGCGACGGCTCGCATTGTTCTTGAAAACACGCCGCGTTGCGGTTCTGCTTGACGAAGCGCAAAAAATCAAAAATCCAGAAGCCGATCTAACCAAAGCTATGCATCGCCTCGCGCCGTCATTCGCGCGCAAAGTGCTGTTGACTGGAACGCCGGTTGCAAACCGACCTTATGATCTATGGTCTCAAATATTCTTTCTCGATGGTGGCCGAGCACTAGGGGACGATTTCGCCGCCTTTCAATCGATGCTCGATCTAAGCAATGATCTCTGGAGTGACGCTGTTAAGCGCGCTTCATTCGAGGGCCTTTTAGGTAAGGTCTTCGATAAAATTCGAGCTTTTACGGTCAGAGAAACCAAGGCCACGGCCGGTATCCAATTGCCGGAAAAGCACATCGCGAATGTTCCTGTAGCGCTTACAACTCGGCAGCTCGACCTCTATCGGCGGTATCAATTGGATGTGAAAGCCGAGGTTATGCGCGATGGGCAGCTTGTCCGGGACGATGCAGAGGATATCCTTAAGCGATTGCTTCGCCTTGTTCAGGTTGCGTCGAACCCTAAGCTCGTCGATCAATCCTATGATGAGGAGCCGGCGAAGCTCCCGGCATTGAAGTCGCTGATCGAAAAGGCTCTTGCCGAAGGCTCGAAAGCCATCGTCTGGACGAGCTTTATCGACAATGCCGAATGGCTCAGCAAAGCCATGTCGCGGTTCGGCAATGTTGTAGTGCATGGCCAGCGGAGCATGGACGAGCGAAACCGGGCCATCGAACGCTTTAAGACTGACCCGGATGTTAAGGTCCTAATAGCTACCCCGGGAGCTGCAAAAGAGGGCCTGACGCTCACTGTCGCCAATCACGCGATCTTCTATGACAGATCGTTTAGCCTGGACGATTATCTGCAAGCGCAAGATCGAATTCACCGAATATCACAGACGGCCACTTGCTACATTTGGAACATTGTCGCTGGCGATACGGTCGATGAGTGGGTTGAAGCCCTTCTTACAGCAAAGCGGCTTGCGGCACAGTTGGCCCAGTCAGACATTAGTCTCGAAGAGTATAGACGCGATGCCGACTACGACTTCGGGAAAATGATCAAAGAAATTCTTGGGGTGGAGAACGACGATGGCTGAATCACCGAAGCCAGCAGGGGATGTCATTGGCAGACTTCGGCTGAGAGGAGAGGATGTCCCAACCGTAACAAAAGATGTCGATCACAAGCAGCTGCAATTCTATGCGGACAATCCGCGCATCTATTCGCTTGTCAGGTCAGATGGGCAGACACCGACTCAAGAAGAGATTTATCAGAAGCTGCTCAAGGAGGAGCACGTCAAAGCGCTGATTCACGATATTGCTGACAACGGCGGACTCATTGACCCGCTCATTGTGCGTGACAAAGATTTTGTCGTTCTCGAAGGCAACAGTCGGTTGGCGGCATACAAGTTTCTGGCATCCAAAGACCCTATCAAATGGGCCCACGTGAAATGCACAATTCTCCCCAGCAATATCGACGAAAGGCTCGTTTTCGCTCTGTTGGGCCAATATCACGTCAAGGGGAAGAGGGACTGGGTACCCTATGAAAAGGCTGGCTTTCTTTATCGGCGGCACAAGCAGCAGAAGATCGTTCTTTCGACGATCGCCGCGGAACTCGGCATCCATGCTGACGAGGCGAAGCATCTGGTCGGTGTCTATGAATTCATGCTCAAGCACGACGACTACGATCGTGGTCACTGGAGTTTTTACGACGAGTATTTGAAGTCTCGGAAAATCAAGCAGGCACGAGACGAGTACGCTTCGTTTGATCAGTTCATTGTTGGTCAGGTGAAGACAGGCGCGATTCCGAAGGCAATGGATTTGCGCGACATGCTGCCGGTGATCTGTGTTGGACCGGCGAAAGTGTTGAGGCGATACGTCGAAGGGAAACTTACGTTTGAAGAGGCGCATGAGAATGCCGTTGATGCCGGTGGAGACAATTATGCCTTGAAGCGATTGAGGAAGTTCAGGGAGTGGTTAGCCAAAGCAGAAACGGAAGAAGATTTGCTCGAAGCGAATAAGACGATCCGTGATAAGAATTTGTTTGAGCTAAAGGAAATCGAGAAACGCACAAGAAAGCTGAAGAGCCTGCTAGAGAGCAGGAAAGGGCACCTCGTTGCTGGCTGACTGGCGAAGGTCGGCTCGAGCAAAATGCGTTTTACAAGATCGACTGAACGTCAATGCAGGTATCGATATATTCCCGGGTGTGTAGAGGGGAAGCAGCTCCTTATGGATCGTCGGAACAAAGAAATTTGTGCTAATCGGACGCATAGCACCAATGATGAGGAGGCGTGAGGCTGCATGTCTGATCGGACAAGCCTTCATGTGAGCGATCCAGCGCGTAAGGCGCGCTTTAGGGAAATAGCGCGCGATATCCTTGCAAAGGATAGGAGAGATCGAAAAATCGGGTTTGCGGTCGATACCGGAGGTGCGATTGCACGAGCGCTCGAGCGGGCCTATCGAGAGGGTTTTGCCGGGGCGCACAGAACTGATGAACCCACCGCAGTTGAGGCTGGCGGAGAATCCAAAATACTACAGTGGGGAATGATTCCACCTCGTCCTAGACGAGCCTTCTGGTCGATTTGTCTCTTTGTTCACGGACAACAAGCTAACGATAACCACCATGGTTATCTCGTTCCTGCCAAAACAGAAAAGGACACTCCAGGATGGCAACTTATCATCCCAAGTTGGCCAAAGCTCCGAGATAAGGTAATTGGCGACAAGACTATTCGGCCGCTTATCCGGCTAGGTCTTCTCGAGAAGGCGGCGGAGCACGCTGAACAACTCGTAATCTCTAAGCGAGGAACTGATACGTGGCGGCAGTTCTGCGCTCAAGGTGGTCAATTCCCTGACGATCTTAGAAACTTGTAAAGGGCCACTCAGCACAAAATGCACTTTTTGTACTGAGTTGGTGCGCGCAAGAGCGTAGGTTAGGCGGGTTCCCTACGCGGCCGCTTGTATCGTTTGGGCTACCTGCACAAATATGTAGAGCCTAGGGTGAGTAGGTAGGCCGTTCTTTCGGAAAATCCAACCTCTTATGCTACCCGTGGTCATCCAACGAGCCATAGAACCGCTCTGGAACCTATTGACGTAGCCTAATTCCGTTCCCGTACGTGACTGAATACGGATAGCGCCAGGGTCAAATTCATTGTTCGGCTCTCGGTGGAATTCTACCTCTTCGTCGATTGCCACCGATGCCTCGAAGCGATTCTCATAGCGATACCCAGCAACCTCAGTCACAAATTCAAGAGGTCCATCGATCCCTTCGAATCGATTCACTAACGAAAAGCCGTCGCTGATATCGCGCGCTTCCGAATAGGCAAGAAGGCCCAGATCCGAAACTTCAGCATCGGCGCGCAGACCGATCGCCTGCAAAAATCTGGGGAAGTCGGTACGGCTACGAGGAGGGATTCGACGTAGGAAGGGTTCTAGGACATGACCGGTGTGGTTTATCACGTTTAGCCGAAAGGCGGGATATCCTGTAAAGCCGAGCTGCCTCGCCTTTTCGAAATCCTCAGAGCCTACAAGGTAACGAAACTCGCTGGCAGTCAGCTCGGCTACGGCCAAACGCCGCCGACCATCTTCAGGCTTGAGCGACTGCCAAGCCAGCGTGAGCTTGGTTGGCTCGACCAAGTGATCGATGAGCTTCACGTGCCTGTTCCCAGCCCCATCAGTACATTACCAAGTAGTTCGCGCCGGCGTAGAGTTGCTCGCAGCATGAACTCGGCCCGCGCCTCCGACAGCTTAACGGGCATTTCGAAGCGCACCAGACGTTCAAGCCGGGCGCGTAAATGATCTTCTGGAAAAGTCAGGGTATTTAGCATTTTGGGGATGGCAAAGGGGTGCTGCTGCGCGAAAAGACGGCAGAGATCTGCGTGGTTGGCGCGCTCCGAGCTCTCCTGAGGCCGCATATGATGCGTTCCTCGCCCAATATACCGGTCTAGCCGATCTCCGGTGAGATCCGGAAGGCGCGCCTCGGTTAACTCATAGCCTAGGCTTGTTCCGTTATCGAAAGCGGGGGCTGCTCTGACTCGCTGTTGCTGATTGTATTCCGACCAGATGAAGCCCCAATTTTCCTGATGCCGATCCGTGTTGCCGATAAGGGCATCGAACATTAGCGTCCGTGCGAAGAAGTCGAGCCCTCCAACCAGTCCAGCTCTCCTTTCGAAGGCTCGGATCAGCAGCAAGTTTGTCCTGAGATTGTGATTGGTACCCTTCCGCGTATCAAAGTTCCGTTGCAGCATTTGCAAATGGTCTACTGCGTGCGTGAAACGCTCGGTTGGATCGCCTCCCGGGAACTGAAGAAAATACTCTATGAATGCCCCGGGGACGCCTCGTGCGCTGTCAACGGCCGCATAGGTAGGAGGCACTCCGACTCCAGCCAACTCTCCAATCTCCGAAGCAACTATTTCCGACCAGAACTGCGCTGGACTTCGCTGCATCGACTCCTTGAACAGATATCTGTGTCCGCCGAGGAGAAATGGATACTTCCCTGATCCGGCGACGACGTACCATTGCTTTGGCCGAGAGCCGCGCGGAAAGGTGTCGTCGGCCATGAGGCCGGCCGCATCAACAATCTGATGACCTTCCTGCCTGATACCAAACGACGGAGGGCCACTTGCTTTGGTGGGGCTCATTCCAAGAAGCAGAGCACAAGTGGAGCTCCGTTCGCTATGCCAACTGTTAGGTCTCGTCATGTGCGGACGTGATCGGCCTCGCAACCGTCTCGCCCGAACGGACGCCATCGTCATCTGCCCAAATCGCAACATTCCGGAAAGTTGCGGTTGCTGGCAACTTAGCCTTCACGATACGACCGGTTAGCTCTCGCGAACGGGGCACCCAGAGATTTCCATGAAGATGCATTGGCAGATGTGGAATTGGGGTCGGATCCCAGCTTGATCGCCGATGGATGACGCGGCCATCCACACGCCAAACGACACCTTGAGGTCCCCACTCGATCGCATAGTGATGGAAGTCGTGGGTTGCGTCGAAACCCAAGTCGATCCGGCATGGCGAACCCCGATAGCCGTACGCCATGCTCGATCCAGCGTCGCCGGGGTTGAAGTAGACGTTGACCAGCATCCGCGTAGGGTCGTCGCCGACCAGCTCGATATCGATCTCCTGTCGCGGCCTGTCTCGATGAAGGAAAAAGCCCGTGATCAGGCCAGGGCCGGCCGCGGCCCTGATCTCGGCTTCGACATAGCCATAGGCGAGCGGCTGCACAGAAGCGAAGGCGCCAGACCGAAAGGGACGACCATGTGCTCTGTGGTTGCTGAGTACCAAACGGGTCAGGTGGTCGTCGCGAATGAGACCGTCTTCGTCGAACGCGGCTAGACTGCCGGGAAACGTCTCGGTGAGGCTACGGAAAGCGCATGGCGCATCGGTCATTGACGCCTGCAGAAGGATGGGCCTTGCCGCTGTCGGTAATTCGTCATGCGCCCCGGGACGCCAACCTGCCGACGCCGGGAGAAGCCAGGGCGAGTCGTCCATTGCAGAGACTGAAGTTTTGGGGTCTGCGCGTTCGAGGGACGGTAGCTTATCCTGTCTGAAGAGACGGTGAATGCACGGCGCTCCGACTGGAAACGGCTGTACGGGTTCGGGAAGTTCCAATAAGGCGCACAGCGATCGCCATCGCCCGTCCAGATCAGCCGAGTGCAGGACCACAGTCTGCGATGAGAGCGCGAGGGCGTTGAAACATGCGCCATCCTCGAAAATATGTTTTGCGCCCAGGCCGGCGACGGCAGCGTCGACTTGGGCCAGCGGCGTCGGCGGGTCGATGAGCGCGTCAAACGTATCGAACATCCGCAGGATCTCGTGTACGGCGGTAGGCGACGCATCCTTGTCGAACGCTCGAACGCGTAAGCCAAGCATCGATAGGGCCATGGCGAGGCCTTCCCGCTCGGTGCTGGAAGTCCATCCGAAGACAGGACCGAAGCGGCGTTGATCAGATGGCAACAGCGCATCGCTGGCGTCTATCGTGCCAGCGCGGGCAAGATAGGGGAGCATGGAATACGCATTGTCTGAGCCAGCGTCGTCTCGCTGCAGGATGGCAGGCGAGGGGATGGCCAAGGCTTCGAGCGACTCAAAGCGGTAGTTCATCCACATATCGACCGGGCCTTTGACCGGCATGGCTTCCAAAAGGATCTCGGCGCCTTTGCGTGAAAGGACATAGCCAGAGAGAAACCACAGGCCGCGTGCCGGCCGAAACAGGTCGGGGCCCAGATTAATGCGCTCCGCGGTGCTGCCGGCATCAGAATAGGAAAAGTAGAGAAAGCGGGGGCCGCCCCGAGCACGGAAATGATGCAGAGCCGCACGCCAGCATCGGTCTATCGCCTTCGCGGCTCCGGCTCGGAACCAGACGTCGTCCTCAAGGACCAGGACATAATCGTCCTCACCGGCGACGATCGCCTTCCAAGCTTCGATATGCGATCGCGCGACAGCGACTTCCTGACGCGTCATTCTGACGGGTTCGGCCTCATTGAAGGCTGCGGCAAGCTTATCGTCGGGCTGAACGTAGAGCTGGTCGCCGACGCGATATTGGATGTCGACATCACTGGTCGCCGCAACGGAGCGACCGTCACGAGCATCGATGGCCGCAAGCCGGCGACTCAATGATGTAAGCGGAACGCCGTCCGCTGTTCTGAAGCGGCCCAATTCGCTGAGCATTCGCTGCCATCGTTGGGGCTTTCGGTCGAGGTTTATGACGATGATCGCCCCGATACGTTCCGGTCCGGCGCCGAAAGACGACATTGCGCCCGCGCCTGTGAGGAGCGAGATGGCGCGTCTAATTCGATATTTCAATCCGCGCAATGCAGCCGAGGCATCTTGGAGATTCATCAGATCTGCTCGTCGATCCTCATGACACGTCAGTCGTCCATGTTTCGCCAGTTGCGCCCATCATTGCGGTAGGAAAGGTTCCAACGCGTTTCGGCGATGGCTTCCCAATCGTGTAGCAACTCGAAATCGAGCGGCGATCTCGCCACAAGCAATTCGCGCGCATGCGCTGCCAGGGCAGCCGTCAGATTGCCCGGTCCCGTAGTCGATTGGATTTCGGGGCGCGGATCTGCGCCGAGCAATCGTGCAGTGGCGCGCCGCAGCGCCCGAGCCAGAACGGGATGGCCAGGCGGCGCTGCGATGGGGTCGTTGTTGACGTAAAAGATGCGCTCTGCCGTCGTCAGATCCGGCCGCCAGATCTCCGACGCAGGGACCATACCGGAGGACGCAATGTCATAGCAAAGTGGCTGCAGCTTCAGGCGAGCGTCCGCAAACAAGAGCTTCCAGGCATCGCCGAGCAGAACGTCGTCCGCATCAACGTACAGGCCGCCCTCAGCCACCATGAAGCATAGTCGCAGATAGTCACTCCGCATTGCCGGGTGACGGCATAGCGAGAAGGCGCGGCTTTCGTGCGAACCGAAGACGCCTTGGATGTACGTCGCCGCGCTCGCATCATCGAACATACGAAAGGTGAAACCTTGGTCTCGAAGCGTCTCCCAACTGTCGAGGCAGGTCTTTACGTCCTCAGGTAGGTCAGACGGGTCGTGCCAGAATCTGACCAGCGTTTTGGGCGGGGCGCGAGGCGCCTTGTTTTCGACCTCTCTGACGGATAGGGGCTGACGCAACTGGTGCAGGATGAGGCCGCGGATGAAGCCCGAGCGCAGCGGCTCGTCCTCTTCGAAACCAGTGGAATACGCAGACGGGTCGAACATGATCAAAGCCGCCGACGGCACCGATCCAAGTGTCGGCGGCGGTCTCGATCAAAGAGGTAAGGAAACTTCATGTAGGGACGCGATCGGGAAGTTCGCTCGCCGCCTTGAGGAACGACCTGTAAGTCACCGATGATTTGCTCAAATACACACGACCGTCGATGACGAATCCGTCGATGCCGTGTTCCTGGGTGTAAGCATCAAGGTCCCGAACATTATTAATGAAGCCGCGACCGTTGAAATTCAGAGAGGTGTTACACAACACGCCGTATCCGGTCCTCGCCTTGAATGCCTCGAGCAATGCATGCATCGGCGCATTGGTGCGCGCAGTGACCGTTTGAATGCGTGCCGTGCCGTTAACGTGGGTTACGGCGGCCAAAGCATTGGTTGTTGCTTTATAGGTAAAGAGCATGTGTGGGCTTTCGCGATCGCAATTGAACCATTTGGCGGCCTCGTCCAGAAGGCACACAGGGGCGATGGGCCGAAATTGCTCGCGTTGCTTGATCTCGTTCAGGCGGACCCTTGTGCTTGCAAGAAAGGGCGCGGCGATAATGGACCTATTACCCAGTGCACGGGGGCCAATCTCGTAGCGGCCGCTGACCCAGGCGAGGATCAGACCGTGAGCCAACAGGTCGGCGACGGCTTCGGGCGCCAGATCATGGACATCGTAAAGCTTCGGGTCTGCCGCGCCGTCCGTTCGGAACGGAAGCCCTGAGTAGACGTCCCACACGATCTTCGGGTTACCCGTAAAATGAAGTTGCGCGTCGATCGCAGTGCCGATCGCCGACCCTGAGTCGTTGGCGACGGGGGGCACGAAAACGTCTGAAAAAAAGCCCGTCTCGCGCCATTTGCTGTTCCAGTCGCAGTTCAGGCCACAGCCGCCTGCGATCACCAGCGGGCGGCCCTTCTGCAAATGGCCGCGCGCAAACTGATGAAAGATCTCGAAAATGGCGTCGCTGTAGATCCCCGCAAAATTGCGAAACTCGGCGTTTTCCAGTCCGACATTCACATGGGGCGCTGTTTCCAGCTCCGGGTAGTCGCTAATCTTCTGGAAGCTCTCGCCCAGGAGGAAGTCGAGCAGTTTCCTCTCTGCCGCCGTCGGTATGCTCCGCGTCGAGAACGATGCAAGTGCCATGAGCTTTCCGGCGTCGGAGAACCTCGGGTAAAGACCGGTCTTGGGAAAGGTCGGATCAGCCAGACCGTAGAGAAGGCCATATCGATTGCCGGGCTGGTTCAGCACATCAGCGACGAGAGTGATGTTGAGCTCCGCGTCGATCTCGTAAAAGGCGCCAAGGGCCCCTTCCCAGATCAACGCATAGCAGGGCGTGCCCGGCGGTACATTCGACATCCCGAAAGCGCACATGATGTGCGAACGCTCATGAGAGGACGAAAAGAACTCGACTTCCCGTTTTAAGAAGAGACGGCGACCGAGGGAAATATCGAACGCGGATATGCCGCGATAGCCGGCATTACCTTTCGACCCGTGGAGATATTCGTGTCGGTCCTGGGGCCACCAGCCACCCACGCAGAGAACGTCGGGGGCGTCCTCCATTTCGCCAATGGCCCTGAGCATGTCCGGGCTAGAGACCGGCGAGTAGCGGTAGTTTGAGTCCTTCTCAGCCTCGAGGGACGAAATCAGACGGCCGTCACGAAGATGAGCCACGGCGCCATCGTGGCCCGGATTGTACGACAGGATGTTCACGTAAGGATTATTCTGAGTGCGATCGGAGGAAGTGGGAGTAGTTGACCTTCGCCACGCATATATAGTCAAGGTTGTGCGTGACGATCTTTTCCCGTGCGACGCGAGTTCTGCAGCCGCGGCTCCGTATTCGCGGGCGCTTGCGGCCGTAGCAACCTCGCCTTTTGTCTTGTTGAATGCTCGTGAGATCGTAGTCATGGCCCGGTGCTTATGACGCCGCGCCTTTTTCGTGAGAGGACCGTTCGCCGCGATCGCTGTTACTTAGTACAAAACATAGCTTTGGTACTGAGTTGGCGGTGTCCGTTTACGCCATGCGAACCTTGACGCACATCGCGTGTCGACTAGCAGCGGATGGTTGGCTGGTCAGCGCACCAGGTCAATGAACGGCTTGCAGCCCAGCCAAACCTGCGCGATCAGGTCAGTGGCCGACGGCTTTCGCAGGCCCGCGCACTTCGCATAGTCGAACTCCACGCCGATCTGGAACTCGTAGTTCGCCCCGCGCCTGTCGACAAAAGCCCCGTACGCGGCCGACAGCCAAAGCGGCTGCTTCTTTGGCTTGCCCGTGGCGCCCGGGATGGTGCGCAGGTCGAAGCGAAGTTCGGCATCCATGTCGGCCTTGGCCCGGCGGTGCCGCCAGCGCCTCTGCTGTGCGTAGAACGTCGGGATTGCCCCGGGCTCAGCCCGGAGCAACGGCGTGAGGTTTGCGACCACGCGCGCGAGCATTGCCGCGAACTCCTCCTCTCCGATCTCGCGCAGGGCGCGGCGCACCCGCCCCTCAACCTTGTCCGGGATCGTTACCATGGCCGCCACGCGTTGCGTTCCAATGCCGAGGCTGAGGTGCGGTCGCGAGGTGAAGTTCTTGTCGGCGTCGCCGCGTAGGCTGAGGAAGTCCCAGACGATGTGCCCCTTCGATCCCGTGATGCTACCCCTTCCGGGCGCCTCCGGATCGATTTTGAGTCGCTCGCGCAGGTCCTTCCTGCCGCGGAGCTCGTCGAACACCAGGCGCAGGATGCGCTTGGCCTCCAGATAGGTGTACGGATGATCGGCAGAGAAAGGCACACCCGAGAAGCGCGTGAGCGCGCCGCGAACGAATTGCTGATCCATGATCATCCTCGCTTCGGCAACTTCAAGATACTCGGCGGTACGCCGTGCCCACTCCCGATCATTGTGACGACGCAGCCAGACATAGACCTCTCGCCACTCCAGGATCTTGAGCTGCAGGTCGCCCGCGACGCGCTGGCGTGACACTTCCTCTGTCGTAATGGCGACGACGAAAACCCTGGTGAAGCCGAGACTCTGGGCCATGCGGCGGTGGCGCTCGATCTGATCGGCGGCCAAACGGATCAACACCTTGCTTTCGATGACGATGCACCATTCCTCTTCGACGCTGTAGATCCACCCATCAGGGATGCCACGACGCTCTGCCTCCTCCTCGGAGACGGACGGCATCTCCGGCAGCTGCTGCACCAGAACGGATAAACCCATGGACGCAACGGGCGGCTTCATCGCGGCGATCTCGCGTAGGAAAAGGGCGAGCAGCCCGCGATCCTCGTGCAACGCCGTCATCAGCGCGTGAGTGAGGCGGTTCTCTGGCTGCAAATACTGATCAAAGACATTGCGCATGTTCTATCGAAGCATCCTAACTTCGATTGCGGGACGGCGCCCCTCTGCAATTCCACAGCAGGGGAAACACCCTCCTTACCCGCCAGTGCCGCAGGTGCGGATACGTTCGGAACTAGGAGGGTCGAACCGAGTCATCAAAACACAGATGCGATGGACCTACGCCAGCGAGAGAACGGCAAAGTGTTGGCTCATCCGCAGCTTTGGCGGCGATCCGAGGGACTTTGATCGATAAGAGGGAAACGCTTTTGTACTGAGTTGCATTAGCTCGAGGCTAGGGGGCGATGCCAGCATTTGGCTGGGGATCGAGACTGCCCATCGGCTGCGGCGCTAGTTTAGAGATTGGACGATTTGCTAAGTTAAACTTAGCAAATTCGGCAAAACGTAAACTGGAGCACGCTGCTAGAAGTTATCAGATGTTCGCTCATCGAGTTCTAAAAAAGAAGACATCACATTGCCGTTCTCATACATGAGACGTTTGGAAAGCGCAGCGCTTGCCTGATCGATCGTTAGCTTTGCGTATCGATCCAACACTTCATTAATGCTCGAAATAGTGTGGCCGGTGATAGCGCGGATCTGTTCTCTGGCACAGCCGGCGTCGTGCAAGGCGGTGATGCAAGTGTGTCGCAGAGTGCGCATCGTCAGCCATGACGTTGGTATCCTCATCGGATCGCCGGGGTAGTGCTTGACGGCGTATCGTGTTGGGAAGCTCTCGCGACGTTTCGCGAGTTCTGTGCGAATGGATTTGAACGCATGAAAGAAGCGCATCGCGCTCCATGGTCTATTGCCGACATCGTCTACAAAAAATGTGCTGGCTTTGACAGTTGTCGCCTGGTGCCGTTGCTTGGCGGCTTCGATCCGGGCGCGGAGTTCCGGGATCTCGGACCAGGGAATCGTTATTGAAGTGTCGGTCTTTTTGGTCTCCCAGGCGAGATACGGAGTATCGAAGGTGCAGGGAGGCCAGGCCAGCCAGTCTTGGCGTCTGGTACCCAGCCAGGCCATCGTAACGATGGCGTCGGCCATACTAGGCCGCCCCATCTCGTCGGACAGCGCAACCATCATTTGAATTGCCTGTCGCGGCCAAACTATGAACCGCGCCTTGGGCATTGCGATGTCGAGGCTATCGAATGGATTGAGTCCTTGCGGCACGTACCCTGGGTGATCCCGGTCGTCGTAGATCAGCCGTGTACGATTCAGAACGGCCCGGCATGTCCGGTACAGTTGGTGTGCCATGCTCGGCCGGTGGGAGGCCTTCTCCATGACCCATGCTTTAGCTTGCCGAGCGCTTATCGACTTCCACGGTCGGGCCCCAAACTCTTGTGCTAGCGCCGCTAGGCACAGGCGGTAGTCCTCCTGAGTAGATGCTCCTAGGGCCGAAAATTCGTCGCTACAGAGGAAATCTGCCACTAATGCCGCGATGGAGCCGGGCCGAGGGGGCAACCTCTGGTTGGTCAATTTCCCGAGCTCAGAAGGGGCTGTAGCGACAGGGCGCCCCAGACGATCGATCATGGCTGGTCCGAACCCTGGCCGACGCTGTCGCCAGGCGGTGTAGATCTCGGCGAGGGCGTGACACGCCGCGGCCGCGGTGGGCCGATCGGTGATCGGGCGTCCGCTGCGATCATGTAGCCGCAGTACACCCCAGCCATCTTTCCGATCCATCCACCGAGGCTGGAAGTAGTACCGTTCAGAGCCATTTCGGTTCCGTCGGACCGTTAGCCAAGGCGCTGACGATGAGGACTCGCTTTTGGACGGTCCAGGCATTGGGTTACAGGTCCCTTGAGGTCATTTGGTCGAGAGTATGCCGCTGCGCCTAAGGCGCCTTCGACTCGCTAAACGGGAGAGTGGCGCTCAGCAAGGTGCGACAATTGCCCTGCAAAAGCCTGCAAAACCTTGCGTATTTTGCCCGTCGTACTTTCAGCTAGCCGATTGAAATTGTTGTCTGCCGCCACGCCGTCTCGGGGCACCATTCACAATTGAGCTGGCCGGCGAACGGCCGGCGGCATGTCGCGCTCGCCGGGCCCGGCAAGCCTGCCCGGGCGCCAGATTGATCTAGCGCAAAGCGCCGATGGGGCCGCTTGGCATATTGACCAAACATGCGGTGTGGGCTCAGGATCACAGTATCCTTTGCGTCTCGTCGCAGGCTCGGCGGGAGAGGTCTATCGGTCGCTGGGGCGTAGGGATATTCTCGCGGGTGCCTTCGCACGAAGCCGAGGTGCCTGCGGATAGCAACTTTTTTGCAAACAGAAGGGGAGTCATCATGTTCCAAGCCAATCGCCGTACAGCCCTGAAGCTGATGGGGGGCGCCGCGCTGACGGCGACCGCAGTGCCTGGTCTGTCGCTTCCGGCGGCGGCCCAGGGCGAAGATCTGGTGGTGCCGAACACCTATCAGAACTTCAAGCGCGGCACGATCCACAGCATGCATCCCGAGGCCCGCAGCTTCGTCATCATCTGGGAGAGCCTCGGCCGGGTGAAGCTCAAGGCCGCCGACCTCGTCACCAACTTCGGCTCGCTGAAGCCCGGGCAGATCGTCGACGTCCAGTGGTACGACTATCTGGACTTCCTGGTCGCCAAGACCACGCCCGCCGTCACGGCGCGCGCCCAGGCGATGCTGAAGCAGGGGGCGCGGCTCGAAGGCATCCCCGGCGCCCAGGAGCGCATCCGGCTGTGGACCATGGCCGGCATGTGCACCAAGGTCGACACGGCGGGCAGCGTCGTCTTCCTGATCAACGCCTCCGGCGGCGAGCCTGACAAGCCGGCGCCCAACAGCGGCGAGGTCATCCAGATGCCGCAGATCCTCACGGCGGCCGGCAAGGCCGGTCTCGCCACGATCAAGCCGGGCGATCAGGTCACCACCGTGTTCAGCCAGCAGACCTGCATCAAGGCCACGATCATCCGCTGACCGCGGCGCACGATCGAAAAGGACTCCGGGGCCGCAGGGCCCCGGAGTTTTTTTGTGGCTTCTCTTGCTAGGCCGCAGCCGGCAGCTCGCGCGCGACGTCCATCATCGTGCCGGCCAGCAGGCGGTAGGCGGTGGCCCAGGCCTCGCGTGTTTCGGTCGTGAAGGCGTCGCCCAGGCCCTTCTCGAGGGTCCACAGCAACGCGGCGCCGACCGGCACGTAGTGGCCGGCAGTGACGCCGTAGCCGACATGGCGGCGGCCGAGCGCCTGCACGGCCGGCACCAGCGTATCGAGGTTGCTGAGCCCCGCCACGGCGGTGCCGAGCATCGCCATCAGCTTATTCTTCTGGCCCGACAGGTCGTCCGGGAACATGCCGCGGAAGTCCGGCGCGATCTCGAACAGCCGGCCGTAGAAGAGGTCGGCGGCAGTGGCGGCGATCGGGGCCACTTGGGCGAAACTCGTCTGAACGAGCTTGATCTGGTGCGGTGTCATGGCGGGCTCCTCGGCGAGGTGTTTGTGTGGCCGCCTGTCTAGGCCCGTCCTGTCTCGCCCCGATGTCGCGTGAACCGGGAATCGTATCGTGTGTTTCGCGACACGTGCGCCGGCGGGTTCCGTTCAGAGGGAACCGCTCGCGCGGCGGATGGCCCGGACGGGGCTTCGGCGCCGGTCGAGTGCGAGGACCAGCACATCACGCGCGGCATCGATCCGGGTGGCGAGATAGGGCGAGCCGCCGGCGTCGGGATCGGCGACGCGCATCAGGCGGCGATGGGCGGCGTGCACGGCCGCGATATCGGCGCCGTCGGCGAGACCCAGCACCTCGAGCGCCTCGCGCACCTTCATGGCGTCGTCCTCGCGCTCTTCCTCGTCGGTCTCGGCAACGAAGGAAAGTTCACGCGGAGACACTGAAGCTTTCCGCGCGACATAGGCTTCGAGGATCGCGGCCGCCTGCCGGACCGACGGCGGATCGTCGGCTCCGGATTCCCACACCGGCGGCATTTCGAACGGTGCGGGCCGCGGGCGCAGGCGCGCGAAGGCGGCGCGCAGCGGCGCCAGCACGGCGCGCCATTTCAGGAAGGTCGGGACGGCGAGCATCGCGGCGCCCAGCAGCATGGCGCCCGCCCATTGCTCGCGGGCGATCATCATGACCAGCAGGGGGATCGCCGCGAGCACCAGCAACACCAGCATCCAGCGCAGCGTGCGCACCATCGTCCTGGGATCGGAATGCAGGAACCAGTCGAGGAACTTGGCGAACGTGGCCAGCACGGAGAGGCCGAGCACGATGGCGCTGATGACGACGGCGTAGTCCATCGAAGAATCCCTTCACTGCGAGACTAGCTGCGCCGCAGCACGCCGTCATTGGCCATGCCTACGATTTTCCGAATGCGTTTGTCGAAGAGTCGTGCCTACTATCCGCGCCGCAGAGTCAGCGGGGGAGTGGTTGACATGACTGAGCCCACCAGGGAAACGCCCACGAAAGTTTCTCCCGATGCGAATACTTCACCGCCCATCACAATTGTCGAGGCCGACGCCAAATCGAAGCTGCCGACGCGTAAAGGATCTATCGACGAGTTCCTGAAGCGCAACGCCGAGGTCCTCGAGAAGGATCGCGAGGAGTTCAAGACATACCTCGTCGCCAAGCATGAGGAGGCGACGCGCAAGGCGCGGGCCGATGCGGCCAAGCCCCGGACGAAGACCAGGATGAGCCGGCGCACGATGCTGAACGTCGCCGTCGGCACTGCGGTCACTGCGGAAGCCGCCGTGCTCGGCTACAATGCGCTGGGCGGTGCATCGGACAGCGGGATTCTCCAGGCGGTCGGCACCGGCGCGCAGCAGTCGCACATCACCCGCGAGGTCATCGACTCCAGGGCCGACATCAAGGGCCGCAGCCTCGGCCAGTGGATCGCGCTGCTGCCGACCAAGCTCGGCGGCGGGACCTATGCGCTCGATCTCAACTCCAACCGCGTGCTGGCGTCGATCTGGTACTGGAACTACGGCGACTACAACCCGATCAGCCACCATCTCTGCGCCTTTCCGAGCTCCGATCCCTATCACGGCTTCGAGTTCGTGAACTCGACTCAGGGCGGCGCCAACTCGCTGATCTACGGCATGCCGACCAACGTCACCAAGGAGACCGCGCCGCCGGGCACCAACATTTATCGCGTGCGCTTCGACGGCACGCAGATGCAGCTGATCGAGAACGTCTCGGAGACGACCGGCCTGGGACTCGGCGTCCACGTCACGGTCAACCCGAAGGATGCGCAGTCCTACTTCGTGACCGATGGCCAGAAGGACATCGCCGCCTGCTTCGACCGCACGACGTCGAAGGTCAAGGCCGCGCTCAAGTTCGACTGGACGCCCAATGTGCCCGATCTGCGCGACGCCTGGATCAAGGGCGGCACGCTCACCGTCAGGAAGATCTACCCCGACGCGAAAACCGGCCTCTACGACTATCGCGGCACCAAGGGCAACAAGATCGACTGGGAAATGGTGCCCATGGGCGAGCTGTTCGTCGAGGAGGGCTCGCTGCCCGGCGATGCCCCGCTCGCGCTCACCGGCGCCGACGGCACGGTCTGGCATCCCGAGGGCCGCTGGGCGGCGACCGTCGTTCGTCTGTGCGGTGGTATCTGCATTCTCGACCCCGAGAAGAACTTCGAGCCGGCGGCGTTCCTGCAGTTCAACAAGGACTCGCAGGACCAGTACCCGGTCGAGCAGATCGACAAGGATACATGGAAGGTCGTGTTCGACAAGATCCACTCGCCCGGGCATGAGATCGGCTTCTCGCCCGACGGCAGGTTCCTCGTCATGATGAACAACCTGCGGGAAAACAACTGCTCGGTCTTCGCCTGCAGCGATCCCGATCCCAGGAAGTGGCGCAAAATCGCCCATGTCGAGGATCCGCTGTGGCGCGGCAAGTATCCGAACCCGTTCCACATGGTCTTCTCGATGGACAGCTCCAAGCTCTATTTGTCCATCCTGCATCCCTCGCCGGCCTACAGCGGCCTCATGGTGGTCGACACCAAAACCTGGACGATCCAGAAGGAGATCCAGGGCATCGGCCCCGACCTGCAGACGCCGGCACTGACCTACGACGGCAAGTACGTGCTGACGCCGTTCAGCGGCTTCCAGCGCCAGTCGAGCGGGATCGCGGTCGTCGACACCTCGACCGACACGCTGGTCGGCATCCTGCCCAGCAATGGCGGACATCATGACTGCGTGATCATCCCGACCAAGCTGGAGCACATGAAGCATACGCGCTCCTGCACGCTCTGAACGGGCGCGCTTTGAGGCTGCTAGCCAGCCTGGCGCTGCAGAATCTCGGGCGACGAAAGGCGCGCAGCTTCCTGCTGGTCGCGGCCGTCGCGGTCGCCAGTGGCGTCGTCTTCACCGGCGCGACGCTGATGCGCAGCATCGACCGCAGCATGGCGGTGGGCTTCACCCGGCTCGGTGCCGACCTGATGGTGGTGCCGGAAGGGGCGCTCACCAACATCACTGCGGCCCTGCTCGTGGTCGAGCCGACCGATCTGGTCCTCGACAGAGACGCCTTCGCCAAAGCCCGCCTCGCCGGCATCGCCCGCGCCGCGCCGCAGAAGATCGTGCGGGTAGAGCATTCGGGCGTCGGCAGCCACCACGAATCGGCCGACCTGATCGGTTTCGATCCGGCGCTCGACTTCACGATCCGGCCCTGGCTTGTCGAGAAGCTCAATCGCGGCATGCGGCCAGGTGACGTGATCCTGGGGGCCGGCCGCGCCGCGCCGCTCGGTTCGGAGCTCCTGATCTTCGGCAAGCCGCACCTCGTCTATGGGCGCCTCGGCCGCGCCGGCGTCGGCACGCACGAGCGCGGCGTGTTCATGAGCTTCGACACGCTGGAAGCGCTGGCTCCCTCGGTGCACGGCCATGGTGGCGGTCCGCCGCCCGTCCTGCAGAAGGGCAACGTGAGCGGCTTCCTGGTCGAGCTGGCGCCGGGTGCCACTCCGTTGCAGGCCCGCTTCGCGATCCTCTCGACGCTCAAGGGCGTCAAGGTCGTTGCCGGCGATTCGACGCTCAGCGGTATCCGTCAGGGGCTGGAGGCGCTGCTCGACGGCATCCTCGCGCTTATGGTGCTGATGTTCGCCAGCACAGCGCTCATGGTCTGCGTGCTCTTTTCCGCCATCGTCGCCGAGCGCCGCGGCGAGCTGGGCCTGCTCAAGGCGATCGGGGCGCGGCGCGGGCAGATCGTCGGCATGATGGTGACGGAGGCGGTGCTCGCCACCGGCTTCGGCGGGGCGTTGGGCGTCGTGCTGGGTGTCCTGGTGATGCGCCTCTACGAGCGCTCCCTCGTCCACTATCTCGAGAAACTCGGCGTGCCCTTCCTGTGGCTCGACCTGCCGCGCATGGCCGCGGCCGCGGTTGGTGCCGTGGTGCTGGCCTGCCTGATCGGCGCGCTGGGCGCGCTCTATCCTGCATGGCGAGCGAGCCGGCGCGATCCCTACGATCTCGTGCGCGGCGAGGGCTGAGCGATGCTGCAGTGTCGCGGCCTCTGCAAGCGCTACGTCACCGAACGCGGCACCGTCGCGGCCGTCGACGGCATCGACCTCGACGTGGCGACCGGCCGCTACGCCGCCATCATCGGCCGCTCCGGATCGGGCAAGTCCTCGCTGATGGCCATGATCGGCGGGCTCAGCCGTCCGACCGACGGCCGGGTGATCGTCGACGGCACCGACATCTGGAGCCTCGCCGAGGACGAGCTGGCCGCCTTCCGCAACGGCCACATCGGCTTCGTCTTCCAGTTCGCCAGCCTGCTGCCGACCTTGCGCCTCGCGGACAATGTCGCCTTGCCGGCCATGCTCGGCCGCCGTGGCGCGCCGTCGGAAATCTACGCCCGCGCCGCGAGGCTGCTGGGGCAGATGGGCCTCGGCGACCGTCTCGATGCCTATCCTTCGGAGGTGTCCGCCGGCGAGCAGCGTCGCGCCGTGATCGCGCGCGCGCTCATCAACGAGCCGGCGATCGTCCTGGCCGACGAGCCGACCTCCGATCTCGACGAGCAGACCGAGATCGAGATCATGGACGAGCTGCTGGCGGTCAACCGCGAGCGCGGCACCACGCTAATTCTGGTCACGCACAATCTGGCGCTGGCCGAACAGGCCGAGCAGATCGTCCACATCGCCCGCGGGGCGGTGGTCGCATGAGCCGACCGCCCGTCGACCCCGAGCTCGCCGACCTGCGCCGCCAGCTCGCCGCAGCGCAGTCGGAGATCCGCCTCTTGAAGCGCCGGCTCGGCGTCGCACAGGAAGCGGCAGAGCGGCCAAAGCGCGAGCTGCTGGCCGAACTGCGCGAGGCCGCGCCGCGCAAGGCGGCGGCGCCTGCGGACACGACGATGAAGCTCGGGCGCCGGCTCGGTCTGTGGCGGTCGCCCGTCGTGGCGGGAGTCCTGCTCGTCGTGCTGACGGCCTTTGCCGTCGACGCAGGCGTGGCGCTCTACCAGAAGAACGCGTGGCGCGCGGCGAGGAGCGCACGCCTGCTTCTCGAGAACACGGCGATGCGCTCGCTCTATGTTGAGCTGAAGCAGATCGTGCCCGAGGCCGACGGCAAGTCGTATCGCATGACCATTGCGATGCAGAACGCCAATTCCGGCGTCACGCTCTACGTGATGCTGAACGCGGTGGCGGTCTACGTGCAGGCGGGAACGGCGTGGCTGCAGGTGCCGTCACGACCGGCCGAAGGCGTGAACTGGGGGGTCGTCAAGCTGACCGACTCCCACGCCTACGACGCGATCTTCACGCCGGAGGTGGCGAACTGGGCGGAGCTGATCCCGGGCTACATGCATGTCCGCATCCAGGCCGACATGCTGGTGAGCGAACGGGCCCAGCCGGGCGACGACATCGTCGAGCGGCGTACGCCCTACTATGTCTACCTGAAGCCGCACGGCGCCGACGACGCGGACATCAAGCGGCGAGGCCGCATGTCCGGAACGCCGCCGCTCTTCATCCCGATGCCGCCGCACTGAGGCCCGACTCGCTCGCCGGATCGCCAGCAAGCCGGGTGTGCCACATGATGCGCCGCTGGGTCATGTCCCACGGCGTCGCCTGATGCAGCAGGCAGCGATTGTCCCACACCACTGCATCGCCCGGCGCCCAGTCGTGGTGGTAGACGCGCGGCTTGCGGCAGGCGATGTCGATCAGCTCCTGCAGGAAACGTTCCGACTCCTCGCGGCCCATGCCGGGAATGTTGTGGGCGTGCCGGCCGATCAGCAGCGACTTGCGGCCGGTCTCGGGATGGGTCTTCACCAGCGGCCTGAGTGGCACCGGCCCGTCGTGCAGGCCATAGCCGTTGTACTCGCCATCGGACTTGCTGGTCTCGTGGCCGACCCTGCCTTGGCTGTAGTGCAGTGAATGGTAGGCCGAGAGGCCCTCGACCTTGGCGCGCATCGCGTCGTCCAGCGCGTCGTAGGCCGCACGCATGTCGGCGAACCCGGTCTGGCCGCCCACCGTCGGCACTTCCTCGGCGCTGAACACCGCGCCCTTGGCCTGCACCGGCATGTAGGTCGAGTCGGCATGCCAGCCCATGTTGCCCTTCAGGATCTTCATGACGTCGTCGTTGTCCTTCTCGATCCGGAGTGTGCCGTCGGACTTGACGTTGCTGATGGCGAACATCTCGAACTCGAGCGGCCCGAAGCGCCGCGCAAAGGAGATCTGTTCGGCGCGCTGGAGGTGCTGGTCGGGGAAGACCAGCAGCGCGTACTGCAGCCAGGCGGCATGGAGATCGCGCCACGTGGCATCGTCGATGTCGGTGAGCTTGATGCCGGTGACCGCGGCGCCGAAGGTGGCGTCGAGCGGGGCGATGTCGAAGGAGCGTGCCATGCGATCCCTCCCAGGCTGGCGCCCGAACGATAGGCCGCAAGCCGGCCCTTGTCAGCGGGGGCGGGTGGGTGGAGGGAACTGGACGTTGAAGCCGACGTAGACTTGGAAGGCCGGCACGCCGGCGCCGGTCTGCACCACGGAATATTGCGGTTCGACGAAGAAGTTGAGGACGCGGCCGCTCGGCATCTCGATCACCCGCCCAAGCCCCAGGCCGACCGGCAGCACCGTGGTGCCGCGGCTCAAGTCGATCGACGTGATTCCGCTCGATCGCAGGTAGTAGCCCTCGGCGAGGTTGTAGAAGAGCAGGGGCTGGAAAGTGAGCGTCTCCGCCGTGCCGTCGAGGGCCTGCTGCCAGGAGGCGAGTCCGGCGACAAGCCCCCAAGCATGCTTCGCCCGGGCGATCGCCTCGACGCCGAGCTGCCACTTGCGATCACCCAGCGCCGCGCTCGAGGCGGTCGGCGCCACGACCAGCGGGCCGGCGCCCGCGCTCACGTTGCCGAGCGAAAAGACCGGCACGTTGAAGATCGTGATGTCGCCGATGCCGGTTTCCCCGCCTGTCGGCCCCCAGACGCTGGAGACCGCCGGCAAAGTGGCGCGCATCAGCTGCGGCAGGCCGAACGTATCGTGCGGCAGCACGCCGCGCAGATTGGTCTGGTTGGCGCCGCTGCCCGGCTGCCCGGACAGGACCGGCTGGGCGTAGTTCTGGAGCTGGAGCGCGCTCTTGGGCACCAGCGGATCGTTGCCGTCGTTCTGGACGTTGGCGTGCGCCGCCGCCGGAGCGGCGATTGCTCCGACGAGAAGCAGCGCCGGCAGGCGGCGGGGCACCGTGCGGTCTACTGCATGAACCAGCCGTGGCTGACCACCGCCGACTGGCCGCTGTGTACCGTGCTCCTGGCGGCCGCATAGAAGAGGACGGCATCGGCCACTTCGTCGGTCGTGGTGAACTGGCCGTCGATCGTGTCCTTCAGCATGACGTTCTTGATCACGTCGGCTTCGGAGATCTTGAGCTCCGCGGCCTGCTCGGGGATCTGCTTGTCGACCAGCGGCGTGCGCACGAAGCCCGGGCAGACGACGTTGGCCGAGACGTTGTACTCCGCGCCTTCCTTGGCCAGCACCTTGGCGAGACCGATGAGGCCGTGCTTGGCTGTGACATAGGGCGCCTTGAGCTTGGAGGCTTCCTTGGAGTGCACCGAGCCCATGTAGACGACGCGGCCGTACTTTGCCTTGTACATGTGCTTGAGGCAGGCCCTGGTCGTGAGGAACGCGCCGTCGAGATGGATGGCGAGCAGCTTCTTCCAGTCGGCGAAGGGGAAGTCGACCAGGGGCTTGACGATCTGGATGCCGGCGTTGCTGACCAGGATGTCGACCTTGCCGTATTTCGCGACCGTGTCGGCGACGCCCTTTTCGACCTCGGCCTCGTCGACCACGTTCATGGCGACGGCGAAGGCGTCGCCACCCTTGGCCTTGATTTCCGAGGCCGTCTTGTTCGCGGCGTCGAGATTCAGGTCGGCGATCACCGGGATGCCGCCTTCGGCGGCGATGCGCAGCGCGATCTCCTTGCCGATGCCGGAGGCGGCGCCGGTGACGATGGCTACTCTTCCTGTGAAGCGGGACATGGCGGCTCCTGCAGCGTGACGGGTTATTTGGCGAGATAGTCGAACACCACTTCGCCGAGGCCGAGCGTCAGGTCGGTGACGAAGTGGCTGGCCGAGAGGACTTCGCGCACCGGCAGGCGCGCGACGTCGCACATCGCATGGTCGAAGAGCTGCAGCGCCGCCGGGCCGGTCCAGGCGCCCTTCAGCGTCACGTCCTCGCAGTAGTAGCGCACCAGCTCGCAGATGCGCGGGCTGCAGTCGACGTGCGGCACGATCTTGATCATGAAGTTGGGCCTGGCCAGGCTTTGGAGCAGCGGCGCGGGGTCGAGCTCGCGGTGCTTGTAGCCCATGGTGGCGTTGACGCAGAGCACCGAGCCGTAGTGCAGCGTGCAGACCAGCGTCTCGCTCTCGTGCTTGATGCGCGGCGTTGCGAGCTTCTTGGGGAAGCCCCAGATCTCGCGGCCGCCGGCGATCGGCGAGTTGTCGTCGAGGTACATGGCGTGCACGTAGCCGCCCTCCTGCACCTTGCCGTCCTTGTCCTTGAAGCGCACCGGGACCACCTGGCCGGTCTCGGTGTAGTCGCCGAAGCCGGTCGAATCGGGCATGCGGATGAACTCGTAGTTCACCGTGTCGCCCGCCACCTCGAGCGGTTCCGGCACGACGGCGCGCAGCAGCTCGGGATCGGTGCGGTAGGTGATGATGACGAATTCGCGATTGTAGAACTTGTAGGGACCGCGCGGGTAGGCCGGGTTGTTGAGCGGCATCGCGAAGGCGTTCTTGCGGACGTCGGCGATCTTCATTTCCTGGTCTCCTGCTGGGGCCGGTGCATGGCGAGATCGAAGGTGAATACGCCGTCGGGGCTGGCCGGCCGCTGCAGCACCTCGGGATGCTCGAGCGTGTGCTTCATGTCGTCATAGCCCGAGGCCCAGTGCTCCTCCATCGTGCGGCGCGAGAATTCGTAGTCCTTGGAGGCGCCCTCGTAGCGCCGCGCGCGATAGATCAGGTGGATGATGTTGTAGACCTTGGTGTCGGCGGCCTGGGCCAGCAGTTCCGCCTCGGGTGTCTGGCGCAGCTCGGGCCTCATGTCGGCCAGCAGCTTGGCGGCGGCGCGGCGCAGCGCCTGCATGCGGCGGAACTGGTCGGTGCCGGCGCGGGTGCGGCTGGAGTAGCGGATGTCCTTGAGGCGGGTCTCGATCTCGATCATGTCGCGTGGCAGCTCGCCGCGCGCGCTCCACAGATCGACCTGGAAGGCGAGCGTGTCCTCGCGCGGCATGCTGTCGAGCACCCATTGCAGCGGCGTGTTGGAGACGACGCCGCCGTCCCAGAAGAACTCGCCGTCGACCTCGGTCGCCGGAAAGCCGGGCGGCAGCGAGCCGCTCGCCATCACGTGCTGGGGCCCGATCGCGTGGGTGGTGTTGTCGAAATAGACGAAATTGCCGGTCCTGACGTTGGTCGCGCCGACACTGAAGCGCACGCTCCTGCCGTTGATGCGGTCGAAGTCGACCAGCCGCTCGAGCAGGGACTTGAGTGGCGAGACGTCGTAGTAGGCAAGGTTGCCGGGGTTGCCGGCCGGCGTGAAGATCGGCGGCGGGAAGCGCGGCTGGAAGAATTCGGGGGCGCCGAACATCAGCGTGCCGAGCGAGCGCATCTGGTTCACGAACTGGTGCTGGATGTCGCTCTGGATCTCGTAGCCCTTGAGATAGGGGACGCCGACCGGCGGCTGCGTCACGGTCTCCCAGAAGGCGCGCAGCTGCTCGACACGGCGGTCCGGCGGGTTGCCGGCGATCAGCGCCGAATTGATCGCGCCGATCGAGATGCCGGCGACCCAGTCGGGATGCAGGCCGGCCTCGGCCAGCGCCTGGTAGACGCCGGCCTGGTAGGCGCCCAGCGCGCCGCCGCCCTGCAGCAGCAGGGCGATCCGCTCGAATGGCGGGCGGGCGGGCAATGGCTTGGCTGTCATGTCGCGTTTCTCAACCCTCGGTCCGGCCTCTTTTGCACACGCAGCGCCTCTGTAGCACGAGCCGGGCCAGTTCGCGCTTGCCCGCAAGTACGGGACAGACCGACAGTGCCAGGCGACGATGACGGATTTGTCATTCCTCGAAGGCCGTTTCCCGCCCCATCGTGTGGTGCGGGGCTGGCTGGGCGACGTCGCGGCACAGCGCCTGCTCGCCTACGTCCTGGGCGAGGAGGCGCGCTTCAAGCCGTCGAAGGTGGCGGAGGGGCTCGATCCCGGCACGCGCCTCTCGCGGGTGTTGCGCGACCTTGGCCCGTTCGAGGCGCTGCTGGCGGCGAAGGCGCGCGCCCTGCAGCCGCAACTCGAGGCGGCCTTCGGCACGGGCCACATGGCGGTGTCGGATGTCGAGATCGAGCTGGTGGCGCACGGCGACGGCGGCTTCTACGGCCCGCACATCGACACCTTCACCGGCGCCGACCATATCGCGGGCGAGCGGCGGCGCATCACCCTCGTCTACTACTTTCACCGCCGGCCGCGGCACTTCGCCGGCGGGCGGTTCAGGCTGCTTGACATGGCCGGCCGGCGGTCGATCGACATCGAGCCCGATCACGACAGCCTGGTCGCCTTTCCCTCGTTCGCGCATCACGAGGTCGAGAAGGTCTCCTGTCCCGGCGGGGCGTTCGCCGACAGCCGGTTCTCGGTCAATATCTGGCTGTGCGGCTGAGCTCCGGCGCAACGTGCGCGAAGAGCGCCCGCGCCCGCGACGGCACGTGCGTGAGGAAGTCGCGGTCGAAGGCGAGGCGCGGCCGGGCGCCGTCCTCGAAGTTCACGGGATCCTGGTACCAGCGCCGCGCGTAGGTCGCGGTGACGAAGGGCCGCGGCCGCGTCGAACGGTTCGGCGTGCCGCAGTGGTAGAGCCGGAAATCCCACAGCGCGCAGGAGCCGACCGGCACGACCGGCGAGACGGAAGGGGCGGACTCGTCGGCCTTGGGCCAGCGGTGGCTGCCCGGCCACAGGGTCGTCGTGCCGTGCCTGTCGTTCATCTCGACCAGCGGCAGCGCCACGGTCAGCGCGTGGGCGGGCAGCAGCGGCGAGATCGCCGAATCGAACAGCGCCGGCCCGTCGCGGTGCACGTGCTGGCGCTCGGCGCCGGGCAGCGAGACGACGGCGCCATAGGCTTCGAGGATCGCTTCCTCGCCGAGCGCCAGCCGTGCCAGCGCCACGAGGACGGGATGGGCGTAGACCAGCGGGTCGGCGAACCCGCCCGCGAGCGGCAGCGGGAACAGCAGGCGGCGGTCGCCGATCTCGAGCGCGTCGTCGCGGGGCCCGCCGTCGAGGCGGTCCGCGTAGCGCTCCTCGAACGCGCGGCGGAGCGCATCGACCGTTTCCTCGGGCAGGACATGATCGAGGATTGCGCAGCCGTTCCTGACGAGGCAATCATAGGCCTGCCGGACCTGCTCGCTGTTGGACAGTCCGTCGTCCGAAAGGCCGCTTGAAAGCCCCTGGCAATCGATTCGAATCATGCACTCCACGTGTCATGCACACCAAGTGCTGGCGCCGGGCGACAGCTCCTCCATGAGAGACGCAGTTGAACGCTTTTGCCAAGTCTCCTGACAGTCGCGGCGGCGTTCCGGCGCCGGGCGTGCATCGCCATCAGGTCTATGGCCTGGCGATCGAGAGCACGTTTGCGCTGACCTCGGCCGGCGAGCCTGCGGACCGCGAGGCCCGGCCCGAGATCCGCCTGTCGCTGGCGCCGTCGCAGCGGCTGCGCCGCCGAGTCGAGGGTCTGGCGGGCGATGATCCGGGCGACTGGATCGAGCACATCGTGCTGGCCGACGGCTCGGTCTACATGAAGCTCGACGGCATCTTCGAGACGATCGTCTCGGTCGACGGCAGCAGTGTTGCCTGCGCGCGGCTGGGCGATGCCGACCTGAGGACGTTCGAGGCCAACCTGCTGAACTTCGTGCTGAGCGCGGCGCTGACCTTGCGCGGCGAGGAGCCGCTGCACGCCACGGTCCTCGAGCTCGACGGGCGGGCCTTCGCGCTGCTGGGGCCGAGCGGCGCCGGCAAGTCGACCCTGGCGGCGTTCCTGATCGGGCAGGGCGCCCGGCTGATCACCGACGACATGTTGCGGCTCACCTTCGCCGGCGGCCGGGGCTTCGCCCATCACGGGCCGCATCGCCTCAAGCTGTTCGACGAGCCGGCGGGGCGCCTGCTGCCCGCCGCCGGCGCGGCCGGCCACTTCAACGCCCTGAGCGGCAAGCTGATGGTCGAGCCGCGTGATGCCGCCGCCGACCGCCGGACGCCGCGGCCGCTGGCCGCCCTGTTCTGGCTGGGCGAGCCGCCGCCCGCGTCGGACGAGGTGCACGTGGCGCGCCTCGAGGGCGTCGGGCTGGCGCGCGTGCTGCTTTCCTCGGCCATGAACATCCGCTACCACGCACCCGACCGCCTGGCGCGGCAGATGCGCTTCGCCGAACAGGTCGCGCGCGCGATGCCGGTTTACGCACTCTCCTACGCGCGGCGCTACGAGCTGCTGGGCCGCGTCGCCGATGCGCTCTTGGCTCGCGTCGCCGACGAGCTGCGCGGCGCGCTGAAATGAGTCCGGGGACACAATCCGTCGAGGCGCGACCGCTCGGCGACCGGAAGCTGTTCGTCGTCGACGGCCTGTTCCGGCCCGACTTCGTGCGGGCCCTGCACGAGATCCTGTCGCGCCAGTCGTTCAGCCTGTCGGACTACGACACCGAGGCGACCGAGCGCATCCGCCACTGGAAGGCCGAGTTCCCGCCGGAATTCTTTGGCGCCAATCCGCTGCTGAAGAGCTGGCGCGACACGGTGGTTGCCAGGACCGGCGAGCTGTTCGCCGGCCGCGCCCCCAGGCTCGAGCGCGTCCACGCCAACAGCCACCTGTTCGGCGACCACCAGAACCCGCACGAGGACATCGTGCCGGGCGTCACGGCGCTCTACTTCGCCAATCCCGACTGGCAGCGCGACTGGCAGGGCGAGACGATCTTCTACGACGGCGATGGCGAGCCGCGCCTTGCGCTGGCGCCGCTGCCCGGCCGGCTGGCGGTGTTCGACGGCGCCATCCTGCATCGCGGCGGTGTGCCGTCGCGCGCCTATTTCGGCGCCCGCCTGTCGGTCGCCTTCAAGTTCGGGACTTCCTGACCCGGCGGTTCCACGGGTTGATGCTGACGGCGAAGCGCTCGCCGGCATAGGCCGAGACGCCGTGGAAGATGCCGGGCGAGAACATCACCAGGCGGTTCGGCCTCGGAAAGTAGCGCAGGTCGTCGGTATAGAACTCGCCGCCGGCCATCTTGTCGACGCGCGCGTAGTAGACGGCGCTGCACTGGGGGAACGACAGCTCCCGGCGTTCCTCGTACAGGAGCTCGTCCTTGTCGGCGTGCCAGCCGGGGTTGGTGTCGTTGCGCCACATCTCGTAGCCGACGATCGAGCCGAGATCGAAGTGCCGGGCGCACAGGTCGAGGATTTTCTCCTGTACCGGGTTCGAGCCGAGCTCGTACCATTGCTCGCCCTCGCCATAGTCGAAGGCGGCGATGGCTTCGGCCGTGGCGGTGTCGAACACGTCGTCGAGGATGATGAACTTCTTCACGCCGCCCTCAGATGTGCGAACAGGCGGCGGTCGTTCTTCGCGACGCCCGCCAGGAAATCGCCGCCGACCGCGAGGCCCGCGTCGGCCCGCTGCAGTCCGCGATGGCAATCGCGGAACCAGCGCCGGACATAGGTGGCCCGCAGCAGGACGATCCGTGTCGCCGCGCCGTTGGCCGTGGCGCCGTTCAGCAGCCGCACGTCGCGCAGCAGGCAGGAGCCGGGCGGCAGGTCGATCAGTTCGGGCGGCGCGTTCTCGTCGCGCGCCTTCCAGCGGTGACTGCCCGGCCAGACTGCGATGTCCGCCGGCCCGTCGAGTGCCAGCACGCAGGTCAGCGCGTGCGCCGGCAGGAGCGCCGACAGCGAGGCGTCGAACAGCGGCCGGCCGTCGCGGTCGACGTGCGACGACGCCGCCCCCGGCATCGCCACGTCGGCGCCGAAGCCCTGCAGGATCGCGTTGCTGTCGAGTGCCAGGTGCGCCACCGCAACGATGGCGGGATTGGCATAGACCACAGGGTCGGCAAAGGGCCCGGACAGCTCGATCGGCAGCACATAGCGTCCGCTCGCCACCTTGAACCTGGCATCGGGCGCGGCGTGGCGGGCATCGAACGCCCGGGCGAGGGCTTCGACCTTCGACGGCGCGATGACGCGGTCGAGGACGACGAAGCCGTCCTTCACCAGATGGTCGTAGGCAAGGCGAACCTGCCCGCTTTCGGCAAGATTGCCGGCAAGACCGCCGCAGTCGATTTTCATTGCCGATGCGTCATGGCCGTTCGCGGCGCTATGATAGAACGGCATGAGGCCCGTCGCGACATTCATCGCTCTTCCCGGCGTCGACCGCAGGCTGCTGCTCGAGGCGCTGGCGACCCTCGTCATGGTGCGGGCCGGGCTTCGGCTGCTGCCGCTCGAACGGCTGCGCGCCTGGGCGCAGCGGCGCGGCATCGGCGAGATTCCGGCCGAGCGGCTCGCCTGGGCGGTGCGCATCGGCGCCCGCCGATTGCCCGGCACAACATGCCTTGCCCGCGCGCTCGCCCTGCAGCGCCTGCTGTCGGCCAAGGGCCATGCCTCAGAGCTCCACATCGGCGTCGCCCGCCAGGGCGAGGCCTTCGCGGCCCATGCCTGGCTGACGCATGACGGGAAGATCCTGATCGGCGAGGAAGAACACGAGGACTACACGCGGCTCGTGGCCTGGAACTCCGATCCGGGGCGCTCCCATCCGGGGCAACCGGGTCCGGGCTGAGCTTGTTCGCGGCGATCCTCGATACCGATGGCCGGCCGATCGATCGCCGGGCCCTGGCCAGGCCCGGCCTGATCGTCGACGGTCCGTCCGACACGCCCGGTCTCGCCTTCGTCCACGCGCCCCGGCCGGCCGCCGGCGACTGGTGCGGCGTCGCGTTTCTTGGCGCGTGCTGCCTTGCCGGCCGCTTCCGGCTCGACGCCCGTGCCGAGCTGCGCGCCCGGCTCTCCGGGCCATTCGCCGCGGAGTCGGACGGCGCGCTCTGCCTTCGCGCCCATGCGGCATGGGGCGACGATTTCGTCCAGCACCTCTCCGGCGATTTCGCCTTCGTCCTCTGGGACGGCGAGCGCCGCCGCCTGTTGGCGGTGCGCGACCGGCTGGGCGTGCGCGCGCTGTTCCACGCCGCGGCGGGCGGGGCAGTCTTCGTCTCGGACTCTCTCGACTGGATCGCCAGCGCCGCGCCGATCGATCGCGCGCTCGACGATCGCTGGATCGCCGACTTCCTGACGGTCGGTCATTGTCTCGATTTCGAGCGCACGGTCTGGCGCGACGTGAAGCGCGTCGCCCCGGCGCATCGGCTCGATCTTTCCGCGGCAGGCGCCACACCGCGGCGCTACTGGACACTGCAGCTCGACGAGCCGCTCTACCTGCGCCGTGCCGCCGACTATGGCGAGCGTTTCGTCGAGCTGATGATCCCCGCCATCCGCGACCGGTTGCCCGCCGGCCGCGTCGGCGTTTCGATGAGCGGCGGTCTCGATTCGACGACGCTCGCGGCCTGCACCGTGATGGCCGCCGGCGATCCCGCGCGCGTGGTCGCCGAATGCACGCATTTCGAACGGCTGATGCCCGACGAGGAGAAGCACTACAGCGCACTCGCCGCCCGTCACCTCGGCATCGAGATCGTGCACACGGCGGTGGACGATCTCACCTACGATCCCGGCTGGCGCACGCGGTCGATCGACAGCGACGAGCCCCATGTCGGGGCGATCGCGGCCGAGCCGGAGCGGCGCATGAGCCTTGGGCAGGCCGCGCTGGCGCCGGTCTGGTTCTTCGGCGAAGGGCCCGACAACGCGCTGGTCTTCGAGCGTGACGCCTATCTCGCCTGGCTGCTCCGGCGGCGCGACTGGCGACGGCTTGGCGAGGCGGCGCTCCTCTATCTCGGATCCAAGGACGGCTGGGCCGAGACGCTGCGGCGTTACGCCGGTCCGCGTCCGCCTTCGGCCGGGTTTGCCGGCCTGCCGCCGTGGCTCGCCCGCGACCTCGACGCGCGACTCCCGAAACCGCCGGAGTCCGCGCATCCGTGGCATCCCCTGGCCATGGCCTCGTTCGCCGATCCGATCTGGTCGGCGCTGTTCTCGGGCTTCGACGACGACGAGCGGCAGGCGCCCTTCGTGTGGCGGCATCCCTACCTCGACCTGCGCGTGCTCGAGTTCCTGCTGTCCGTGCCGCCGGTGCCGTGGGCGAGGCGCAAGCTCCTGCTGCGGCAGGCCATGCGCGGCCGGCTGCCGCGCGAGGTGCTGGAGCGCCGGAAGGCGCCGCTTGCCGACGCGCCACACGCCCATCCGGTGAGGACGCTCGGCCTGCCCGTGCTTGCGCGCGATCCGCGGCTGGCCCGCTATGTCGATTTCGGTGCCTTGCCGGACGCGGCTGCGTCGGGCCCGTTGCTCGACCGGCTGATCGCCGTCCATGCGCTGGATTACTGGCTGGCGCGGCATCCCTAACCTCAGTACAAAATCCCGCATGCTCGAGCTTTCGACCGTCGTCAGGAAGTCGCCAGCCCAGGTGTCGTGCGTCCTCAACGAGGAAGTCGCGGTGCTGAACGTCGAGCGCGCCCTCTACTTCGGTCTGCAGGGGGTCGGCGCCCACATCTGGGACTCGCTCGAGGCGCCGCGTTCGGTCGCCGAGATCTGCGACGACGTCACGGCCCATTTCGACGTATCGCCGGAGATTTGCAGACAGGACGTCGCCAGGTTCCTAGACAGCATGCTGGATGCCGGCCTGATCGAGACAGTGAACTGAGCCGGGCTGCCCGGCCTCGGGATGTCCAGGCGTATTATTGCATATTAGATGCAATTGACGGCCGGGATGCCACATGGCAACGCCTCGCCCATGTGGTAAGTAATCGTAGTCAGTATGCAAAGAGGCACCCCGGACATGGACGCTCAGTCCCAAGACAGCCGCGAGACGTCGCCCGCCAAGAAGCCCTATTCGACGCCTGTCCTCGTGACCTGGGGCACTCTGCGTGACATCACGCAGGCTGTCGGCTGGTCGGGCAACGCTGATGGTGGCAAGGGCAAGCAGCCGCGCAGGACGCGCTAGCGGACAGCTGCGTCGCGGCCGTCGCGGCGCACCGTACTGAAAATCGGGGCGGCAATGTCGCCGAATAGCCGTTCGGCCAGCGCCGCGTTCGATCTGCTGTGCCTGATGGTCGGGCCCCGGCCGGACCTCGGACGGCTTCGCGAAGTCCTGCGCGTCGGCGTCGATTTCGACGCGTTGTTGCACGTCGCGGCCGATCACTCGGTGCGGCCGCAGCTCATTCGGACCCTGGCGGATCTGGACTGGCAGGCGGTGCCGGCGGCGGCGCGATCCGAACTCGATGAATTCCAGCGCATCCATGGCGCCTTCTCGCTTGCCGCCGCCGAGCAGCTCGGCCGGGTTGTCGGCGCGTTCGAAGCGCGCGGCATTCGCGTCGCGGCGTTCAAGGGCGCGGCACTGGCCGCCGGGCTCCATCGCGATCTGGCGGCGCGCGAATACAACGACATCGATCTCATCGTGCCGGCGGCCGACGTCGATGCCGCCGAGGATATCCTGCAGACGTTCGGCTATCGCTGCGCGCAGGGCGACCGGCGGTTCCGCCGCGCCTTCCTTGCCCACCAGCGCCAGTACGCCTTCGTCCACGTCGATCGGGCCACGATCGACCTGCATTGGGCCTTCACCGCCGACCACGTGCCGTTCCCGCTCGCCGCAGACGAGATCTGGAGGTCGCTCGAGGAGATCGCGATCGGCCATCGCCGGGTGGCGACCATCGGCGGCGCCGATCTCGCCCTGTTGCTTGCCGGCCATGGCACCAAGGAGGGCTGGCGCAGCCTCGGCTGGATCTGCGACTTCGCACTGCTGCTCGATCGCCGGCGCGAGCTCGACTGGCCGACGATCCACCGTCGCGCCCGCGCCCGGGGCTGCGGCGATTGCATTCTGCTGGCCTGTGCCATGGTCGAACGGCTGCTGGGCGCCGTCGTTCCCGGGAGTCTTGCCGTGCAGGTGAGGGAGAACGCGCGCGTCGAAGCGCTGGCGTCGGCGCTCGCCGCCGATCTGCGCCGCGACCGTCCGGGCGCCGGACGGCGGCACAATCTCGCCGATCTCGAGCTCTGCGACAGCCGCTGGGCCAGACTTGCGGCAAGCCTGCGCATCGGCCTGACGCCGACCGTGAGCGACTACCATGCCCTGCCGCTGCCGCCGCCGTTGTGGCCGCTCTATCGCGTGACGCGGCCGTTCCGTCTCGTCCTCAAGACTCTCGGCGTCGGCCGCGCGGCATGACGTTCGGCCACTACTCCGTGGCCTGGACCAGGCGGGCGGCACCGTCGAACAGCGCCTCGATCGAAAAACGCCAGACGGCGCGCGCGGCGTCGACGTCCCGGCCGCACTGCACACGTAGATGCTCCCATGCCTCCATTTCGGTCAGGCTGAGCAGGGTGTCGAGCACCAGCTGCTGTTGCGCGGGCGAAAGTGGCGCCAGCTCGGGCGCATAGAGGATCTGGGCGCGGGCCCGCAGGAGCTGGTTCACCCGCTCGACGCGCACGCGAAAGGTGGCGTCGTGGCCCGAGAGGCTGAGCGCCAGCCGCCACAGTGGCGTCCACGCCTCGCACACGGTGGAGCGGCGAACCACGAAGCCCGCGATCCGCCCGCCGAGCGGGCCCTCGGGTGACACCGGCGGGGTGATGGCAAGCGTCGTGCTGACGACATGGTCGAATGCCGCACCATACAGCGCCGGCGCGTCGGCGAAATGCTGGTAGAGGGTGCGCAGGCCGACACCGGCATGGGACGCGATCCGGCCGATGGTCGGCAGCTCGCTGTCGCGCGCCATCAGCGCCAGCATCGCCTCGTAGAGCTTGCGCCGGGTCGCCTCGCTGCGGCGCCGGCGGCCGTCGCTGCTCGTACCCGTCGGCACAGTGACTGCAGCCGGCTTCGAGCGGACGCGTCGCGCAGGCTTCCTGGTGGCCATGAGATGGGTTTCTAGGCCACCTGCGAGCGGTTTGCATCCGCGATGATCAGTGGCTCGGCGAGCCCCACAGGATGACGCGCACCTGCCTGTCGAGGCGCTCCGGTCGCAAGGTGTCGCTGCCGTCGAACAGGTCGCCGCTGCCCGAGCATCCGACGACGCGGATGCTGAGCTGCACATCCTCCGCCGGCACCTGCCGCCGCTCGACGCAGATTCCGGGGTCGCTGCAGGCGTTGCGGATGGTGATGGTCTTGTGCAGCGGCGCATTGCCGATCTCGGCGAAGCGCTCGCGCAATGCCGCGAGGTTGTCCTCGTCGACCGTGAACACCGCCGTTCGCGCCCTGGGATACTTCGGATTGTCGGACCGGCAGATGCAGGCGGCGGGCCAGGCCGACGACTCCTGCGCCGCGGCCTTGGCGAAGGGCAGCGCCATCGCGGTCATCGAGACGACCGTTGCAACCAGAAGCATTCCCCGCATCGGAGCCTCCGTCGAATTGCCGACGGGGTCATGCTACATATCGGCACATAAGATGCCAATATATATTGGCATCATGAATGCCGATTTATATGCTTATCCTTATTTCTCATGGAGATAGATAGTAATCACACTTGAATTAAATAGGCATTCACTGTGCCAATTGTTCACTCTGCAGCCGCCAGCCGGCGGTCGGGCAGCTCGGTCGACCGATCGATCGGCGCGCCGGCGTCGAATCTCTTGAGTTCGGGCATCACGGTGCCGGCGAACAGGCGCATGTTCCGGGCCGCCTCCTCGTGCGGCATGCCGGCATAGGAGAAGACGCCGACATAGCCCGAGTTCTTCGTCTGTTGGTGGATCGTCATGATCTTTTCGTAGACCTGCTCGGGCGTGCCGTAGACCTGCAGGTCGGCGAAGAACTCGATCGCCTTCTGGTCGCCGTAGACCGCGAGCTTCTCGTTCATCTTGGCGTAGTACTCGTAGCCGCGCTGGTTCTTCATGTGCGCAGCCCCGAACTGGTAGTGGTCGAGCACGGTGCGGTAGTAGCCGCCGATGTACTTCACCGCCATCTCGCGCGCACGCTCGGCGCTCTCGTCGACGAAGGTCCAGCCGGCCGAGATCGGCTGCGGCGCATCGGTGCCGTTGGTCTCGCGATAGAGCTGGTTGTATTCGGCGAGCTCCTTCTCGACCTCGCGCCACGGCTTCTGCGGGATGATGAGGAGACCCACGCCCAGCCGCGCCATGATGCGCGCACTTTCCGGGCTGACGGCGGCGGCGTAGGTGCGGCCGCGGAACGACTTGAACGGGGCGGGGCGGATCTCGACCGGCGGCTGCCGATAGTGCTTGCCGCTGTATTCCATGACGCCGGTCTCGAGGCCCTTCAGCAGTGCCTCGCCGTACTCGACGAACAGCTCGCGGCTGTCGCCCATGTCGAGACGGAAGCCGTCGAACTCGACCTTGCCCGCGCCGCGGCCCAGGCCGAGGATCATGCGGCCCCCCGAGAGATGGTCGAGCATCGAAATCTGCTCGGCGACCCGCATCGGATCGTGCCAGGGCAGCACCACCACCATGGAGCCCAGGCGCACGCTCTTGGTGCGGCCGGCCATGTAGGAGAGGAACTGCACCACATCGGGGCACATCGTGTAGTCGGTGAAGTGATGCTCGACCGACCAGATCGACTCGAAGCCCAGCGGTTCGGCCATGTCTGCCAGCGCCAGCTCGTTCAGGTAGATCTGGCGGTCGCTGAGCGCCCGTCCGGTGTTCTGGAAGACGGCGGCCATTCCCACGTGCATGGCGTTACCCCTATTGTTGCGATCATGGTAAACAGCCGTTCATGTCGTTGGGAAGCCCCCGCCGATGCTTGATTCCGCCGTATTCGACCGTCATATCGGCCGCATGAGCATCCCTTCCAGGCGCACCGTCCTCTGCGGCCTCGGCTCGCTTGCCGTCGCCGGCCCCTTCATCGCTCTTCCGGCGGGCGCCCAGAACGCCAATCCCGCCGCCGTGGCCGAGGTCGAGCGCTACTTCAACGGCATCCGCACCATGCAGGCTCGCTTCGTGCAGTCCAATCCCGGCGGCACGATCGCGCAGGGCACGCTCTCGGTGCGCCGGCCGGGCCGCATGCGCTTCGAATACGACCCGCCGTCGCAGCTCAAGATCGTGGCCGACGGCAGCCAGGTCACGATGTGGGACATCGCCAACCGCGATTTTGGCCAGTGGCCGATCGGCTGGACGGCCGCCTCGTTCCTGGTGCGCGAGCCGCTGGTGCTGCAGGGCGGCGACCTCACGGTCGAGAAGGTCGAGCGCGGCGACGGCATGTTGCAGCTCACCCTGAGCCAGGCCAAGAAGCCGCAAGAAGGCAAGGTCATCGTCCGCGTCGGCGAGAACCCCATGGTGCTGCGCGGCTGGACCATCATCGACAGTCGCGGCCAGAGGGTCGACGTTTCGCTGCACGGCCTGCGGACCGGGTTGCAGCTCGCCGATTCGCTGTTCAAGTTCGACGGTCCCGACGCCAGCGTGATTCGGCGCGGCGGCAACTGACGCGCTATAGTCCCCGCCGGACCGGCGGCTTGGGGACAAGGGCAAAGTGAGCGGACTGATCGTGAGGGCCTCGACCGAGGCCGACGTCGCGCGCTGCGCGGAAATCTACGGACATCATGTGCTGCACGGCACGGCCTCCTTCGAGGTCGATCCGCCGGACCTTGCCGAAATGAGGAAGCGCCGCGCCGCGGTGCTCGATCTCGGCCTGCCCCATCTCGTGGCAGAGAAGGACGGCCGCGTGCTGGGCTATGCCTATGCCGGTCTCTATCGTCCGCGCATCGCCTACCGCTATTCGGTCGAGGACTCGATCTACATCGATGCCGAGGCGCGCGGGCAGGGGGTCGGCAAGGCGCTGCTGCCGCCGCTGATCGATCTCTGCACCGAAGCCGGTCGCCGCCAGATGATCGCCGTGATCGGCGATTCGGCGCACGTCGCCTCGATCAAACTCCACGAATCCTGCGGCTTCGCGATGGTCGGCACCATCAGGAGCGTCGGCTTCAAGTTCGGCCGCTGGCTCGACAGCGTCATCATGCAGCGGCCGCTCGGCAGCGGCGACCAGGACGTGCCGCAATAGACAGGCATGCTTGGAAACCCAAGCGTTTGGGTTTATAATTATTGATAGATGCCGACTGTCCTCACGGACCGTCGGTGTTGCGGGAGGTCTACGGCCTGTCGCGAACGGATGTCGCCCGCATCAGGAGGCTGGTCGCGGCACATTTGCCGGCCCTTTGTGCGGCTTGGGAGTCGATCCATGGCGAAGCGTGACGAATTCGAGCGTGCCCGGATGCGAGGTGAGAAGCGGCGCAGCGACGAGCCTTTCGCCGTGAGCGCGCGCTACGACACCCGGCAGCGACGTGTCGTGGTGGAGTTGAACACGGGGCTGCTCGTCGTTTTTGCCGCCGAGATGGTCGAAGGCCTTCAGGATGCCCGGCCGCGCGATCTGCAGGACATCGAGATCAGCCCCTCGGGTTTTGGCCTCCACTTTCCCCGCGTTGATGCCGACATTTACCTGCCGGGGCTGCTCTCCGGCCAGTCCGGTTCCAGGCGATGGATGGCCGCGGGATTGGGCGAAAGGGGCGGCAGCGTGCGGAGCGCGGCAAAGGCCGCGGCGGCCCGCGCCAACGGCAAGCTCGGCGGCCGTCCCCGCAAGCGCGAGGCGGCATGACATGCGCCTGATCGATTATTTCGACCGCGGCGCCGATCTCTTCCCGCAGCGCGACTGCCTGCACGATGGCACGCGCGGCTGGACCTATGCCGACGTGCGCACGACGACGCACCGCATCGCCAACGGGCTCCTGGGCGCCGGCCTCGGGGCCGGCGACAAGGTCGCGGTCTACAGCCCCAACCATGCCATGGCCTATGCGGCGTTGCTCGGCATCGAACGCGCGGGGCTGATCTGGGCGCCGGTCAATGCCCGCAACGCGCTCGAGGAGAATCTCTACATCCTCGACAATACCGACGTCGCCTTCCTCTTCTACCATTCGAGCTTCGAGGCCTCGCTGCCGCGCATCCGCGCCGAGTGCCCAAAGATCCGCAACGTCGTGTGCATCGACCGGCCCGGGTTCGACGCCTGGCTGGCGGGCTTCGCCGACAAGGCGCCCGATCTCGGCGACGCGCCCGACGAGGTGGCCATCCTGATCAGCTCGGGCGGCACCACGGGCCGGCCCAAAGGCGTGCAGATCACCAACCGCGGCATCGAGACCATGAACTCGATCTTCTGGGCCTGCATGCCGTTCGCCAATCCGGGCGAGGGGCCGCCGGTGCACCTGATGGTGGCGCCGATGACGCACGCGGCCGGCGTCTGCTCATTTCCCATGCTGCCGTTCGGCGGCACCAACATCTTCATGGGCACGGCCGATCCCGGCGCCATCCTGGCGGCGATCGAGAAGCACAGGGTGACGCACATCTACATGCCGCCGACCCTGATCTACATCCTCCTCGCCCATCCCGACGTGCGCAAACACGACTACAGCTCGCTCCGCAACCTGGTCTATGCCTCGGCGCCGATGTCGGTCGACAAGCTCGTCGAGGCGATCGAGGTGTTCGGCCCGGTGCTGACCCAGACCTACGGCCAGGCCGAGGCGGCGATGATCTGCACCTTCTTCTCGCCCGCCGACCATGTCGCGGCGCTCGAGACCAACAAGCGCCATCGCCTGGCGAGCTGTGGCAAGGCCACGCCCCTGATGCGCGTCGAGGTGATGGACAACGACGGCAACATCCTGCCGCGCGGGCAGCGCGGCGAGATCGTGGTGCGCGGCGGCCTCGTCATGAAGGGTTACTACAAGAACCCGCAGGCCACCGAGGAGGCCTCGGCCTTCGGCTGGCACCATACCGGCGACATCGGCGTCATCGACGATGACGGCTTCGTCTACATCGTCGATCGCAAGAAGGACATGATCATCTCGGGCGGCTTCAACGTCTTCCCGAGCGAGGTCGAGCAGGTGCTGTGGGGTCATCCCGCCGTGCAGGACTGCGCCGTGATCGGCGTGCCCGACGACAAGTGGGGCGAGGCGGTTAAGGCCGTCGTCGAGCTGAAGCCCGGCGCTGCCGCCACCGAGGGCGAGCTGATCGAGCTTGCCAAGCAGAAGCTCGGCGGCGTCAAGGCGCCGAAGTCGGTCGACTTCATGGCGGCGCTGCCGCGCAGCCCGGTTGGCAAGGTGCTGAAGAAGACCCTGCGCGAGTCCTACTGGGCCGGCCGGGAGCGCAAGATCTGATGCGCGACTGGCTGCGGCGCCTCCCGCCCAACGTGCAGGGCGCGCTGTGGCTGGTGAGCGGCGGCTTCATCTTCACCTCGACCGGCGTGATGATCCGCCTGCTCTCGGAGCAGATCGAGAGCGTGCAGACGGCGTTCTTCCGCGCCGTCATCGGGCTCGCCCTGCTGCTGCCGATGATCGCCTCGGGCCGCGTGATCCCCTGGCACTCCAAGCGCATCAAGGGCCATTTCTGGCGGACCCTGATGGGCACCACCTCGATGGTGCTGGGTTTCTACGCGGTGTCGCTGCTGCCGCTGGCGGACGCGACGGCGATCGCCTTCTCCCAGCCACTGTTCTCGGTGCTGGTCGCCGTCGTTCTGGCCAAGGAGAAGGTGCGCTGGCGGCGCTGGACGGCGACGATCGTGGGCTTCGCCGGCGTGTTGGTGATGGTGCGGCCGGGCGAGGGCAGCCTGCAACTCGGCGCCTTGGTCGCGCTCGCCAATGCCGCCACCGTCGCCATGTCGATCCTGCTGGTGAAGCGGCTTTCCGATTCCGAATCGCCGCTGATGATCCTGACCCAGTTCGCGATCTTCTCGACGCTCTTCCTCGCGCCGCCGGCGCTCTGGGTCTGGCGCTGGCCCGACCTGTGGGGTTGGCTGCTAGCGCTGGGCGTCGCGCTGTCGGCGACGGTCGGCCAGTATTTCTGGGTGCAGGCCTTCAAGGCGGGCGAGATGTCGGCGGTGGCGCCGTTCGAGTACGTGCGCCTGCCCTTCGCCGTCTTCATGGGCTGGCTGGTCTTCGGCGAGCTGCCGGTGGTGTGGACCTATGTCGGCGCCGCCATCGTCATCGCCTCGGCGCTCTACATCGCCCACCGCGAGCACACGCTCGCCAGAGAGAGACGCGAGGCCGACGCGCTCAGGCCGCCGAAGCCGCCGTCTCCTTGAGCAGCCAGGCGCGCGCCCGGGCGCGATGGGCGTCGGTGATGTGCACCCGCGCCGCCGCGAAGGCTGCGGCCAGGACCGCGGCGTCGTCGGTGAAGCCCATCCCCACGAGAAGATCCGGGACGGCGTCGAACGGCAGCACGAAATAGGCCAGCGCGCCGAACAGGGTGGCGCGGATCGGCAGCGGCGTGGCGCTGTCGGTGGCGCAATGGAAGGCGGCGACCGCCTCCTCGGTGAAGGGCACGCGGCCCAGCGTCCGGCGGGTCTTCTGCCAGAAGCCGCGGCGGGCCATGGCCTCGTTCCGGACAAGTTCTGCAGTGTCGGTCATGGCCCCAGACGTTGGCACGGCCGGCCCGCTTGGCAAGGGGGGCGGCCGTGCTAAAAGCCCTCAACCAAGGAGGACAGGAATGAACGTCAAGGGTCAGGCCGTCATCGTCACCGGCGGTGCATCGGGATTGGGCGGCGCCACGGCGTCGGCGCTGGCGGCGGCCGGCGCCAAGGTCGCGATCTTCGATCTGCAGGACGAGCTCGGGAGCGCGAAGGCCAAGGAGATCGGCGGTCTCTACATCAAGACCAACGTCTCGGACGCGGCCAACACCGAGGCCTCGGTCAAGACGGTCGTCGAGAAGCTGGGCGCCCCGCGCGTCGCGGTGAACTGCGCCGGCATCGGCCGCGCCGCCCGCACCATCTCCAAGAACGGCCCGCACGATCTCGGCATGTTCGCCCAGGTGATCCAGGTCAACCTGATCGGCACCTTCAACGTGATCCGTCTCGCCTCGTGGGCGATGAGCCAGGCCGAGCCGATGGAAGACGGCGAGCGCGGCGTCATCATCAACACCGCCTCGGTGGCGGCGTTCGACGGCCAGATCGGCCAGGCCGCCTACTCGGCGTCGAAGGGCGGTGTGGTCGGCATGACGCTCCCCATCGCGCGCGATCTCTCGAGCATGGGCATCCGCGTCTGCACCATCGCGCCCGGCCTCTTCCTCACGCCGATGATGATGGGTCTCTCGGCCGAGGCGCAGAAGAGCCTGGGCGCGCAGGTGCCGTTTCCCTCGCGGCTCGGCGACCCCAGGGAGTACGCCCAGCTCGCCATGCAGATCGTCGAAAACCGGATGTTGAACGGCGAGACCATCCGCCTCGACGGCGCCATCCGCATGGCGCCCAAGTAAGACGAGACGCGATGCGTCCGGCCACGATCCTGACGATGGCGGCGGCGCTTTCCGCCGTCGCCTTGCCGGCGTGGGCCGAGTCGCGCTGGCTCGGCTGCAAGGTCACCGACCAGCGCGGCACCGCGCGCAACTTCCACGTCGTGTTCGACGACCGGCGCAACACGGCGGCGGTCTGGGACGGCATCGAGCTCGTCGAGGGCGCCAACGTCGCCATCACCTTCCAGGCGTTGCGCGCGCGCTTCCCGAACTTCGCCCTCACCTACAACAGGAACGACGGCGCGCTCTCCATGACGCCGCTCGGCGCCAACTATGGCGGTCTGCTGCACGGCGAGTGCCGGCGCACCCAGCCGCCGGCCGGCGTTCCGGCCGACCGGCGCTGACGTCAGGCCTCAGCGGCCGACCGGCTGGTCGTGGTAGTGGCCGTGGTCGGCCGGAACCTCGCAGCGCATGTCGGCGATGCTGTTCTCGGTCGCCTGCCGGCCGGGCGTGGTCTGCCCGTTGCAGGTGTAGCGCACACGCAGCGTCTTGGTGAGCCGGTCGGGCATGCCGAAGATGTAGGCCATCGCCGGCACCTGGCAGCGCGTCGCGCCCTGGCCGCAGATCTCGCGGACCTGGTTCGTCACGTCGATGGTCGAGGTCGGACCGCCCCATGAGGCCTCGACGATGTCGATGCGGCGCGGCTTCACCTGCGGCTCGCCGACGCAGGCCATGCGCACCTTGAAGGTCGGCGGCACGACTTCCGACAGCACGAAGTTCTGCGGCTGGCAGGTCCAGATCACCGTCAGCTTCTTGGACAAGTCCTGGCGGTTGTCGTTGTAGATCGGGCCGTTGGCGAACACGTCGCAGGGATAGCCGCCGGGGCAGGTCACCATGCTGGTCACGTCGGCGGCAGGCCCGGTCTGCGGCAGGCCCCAATAGGCCTTCTTGATCAAGGCGGTCGACTGCACCGGCCGCGATTGCCCGCAGGCCACGGCCGTCGCCAGCACGGCTACCGCCACCAGAAGAAGACGACCCCAGGCCATTTGAACCCCGCTTGCCCCGACTTTCCGCTTGAACCTAACTTTTCATTTGCGCGGCGACAATGCAATTACCCTGGGCTGGCGCGGGATTGATCCGCATCAAGCGCCTGCAGCGCGAGTGGCCTAGGCTGTCCAAATTATGGAAGAGCCCCGTCGAAATGGCCGGCAGGAGACGTGGCCGGCGATGAACTTCTTCCTCTGGCCGCTGATCGCGCTGGCGTCGGCGAGCGAGGCAGCTGCCGTGCAGGCCGGCGACTTCGCGCGCCTGATGCTTGCTGCCGAGGGGCAGCCGCCGCCAGCGGCGCCCGGCTGGACGACGCCCAATCGCGTGCGCCTCGAGCTCGCGACCATGGACCTGCGCGACTTCTCGCAAGGGCGCGACGGCACGCCGACCCTGGTGTGTGCGCCGTTCACGCTGCACGGCGCGACGATCACCGACTTCGCACCGGGCCACAGCCTGGTCGAGACGCTCACTCACAACGGCTGTCCGCGTCTCTTCGTCACCGACTGGCGTTCGGCCGGCCGCGACATGAGCCTGCTCACCCTGGACGACTACGTCGCCGCGCTGAACGTCGCCGTCGACGAGATCGGCGCGCCGGTCGACCTGGTCGGCCTCTGCCAGGGCGGCGTCATGGCATTGATCCTGGCCGCGCGCTTTCCTGCCAAGGTGCGCCGGCTGGTGCTGGCCGGCGCGCCGGTCGACACCGGCGCCGCCGCCTCGCTGCTCACCGGCGCCGCACACAACCTGCCGCTCGGCGCGTTCGACGAGATCGTGCGCCTGGGCGAAGGTCGCGTGCCCGGCCGGCGCGTGCTCGAGCTGCTGGGCCCCGCCCTGCAGGCGGCGGAAGGCGCCGCGGCGCTTCAGCTCGAGGCGGACGACGAGCCCGCAAAGGCCGCGTTGCTGCAGCGCTTCCGCGACTGGTACGCCTTCACCCTCGACCTGCCCGGTCCCTACTACCGCGACATCGTCGCCTGGCTGTTCAAGGAGAACCGGCTCGCCGAGGGCCGCTTCGTGGCCCTCGGGCGGCAGCTCGATCTCGGCGAGGTCCGCCAGCCGCTGTTCCTGCTGGCGGCGCACGACGACGAGCTCGTCGCGCCCGATCAGCTTCTGGCGACGCAGCGCCTGGTCGGCACCGCGGCGGCCGAGATCGAGAGCATGGTCGTGCCGGGCGGGCACCTCGTGCTGTTCGTTGGCCGCCGGACCTTGCGCGAGGCGTGGACGCGGATCGCGCGCTGGCTCGCTCAGCCCTCGAAGACGTAGGTTCCGGGCGCCTCGCAGAGCGGCGGGTAGCCCGCTGCCTCGGCGCCGAGAGGCGGCGGCGGCACGGGCGCGCCGGAATGCGCGGCGAGCCACTGGGCATAGGTCGGCCACCACGATCCCTCGCGGCGCGGCGCGAGGGTCAGCCAGCTCTCGGTGTCGAGATGGCGGTCGTCGGCCTTCCGGGTCATGACCTGATGGTTCCGGTCGGCGCGGCCGGGCTCGGACACGATGCCGGCATTGTGGCCGCCGTTGGTCAGCACATAGGTGACGTCGGTGTCGGTCAGCAGGTGGATCTTGTAGGTCGAGCGCCAGGGCGCCACATGGTCCCAGGCCGTGCCGACCGCGAAGATCGGCACGCGGATGTCGGCCAGGGTCACCGGCCGCGCGCCGACCGTGAACCGACCCTCGGCGAGATCGTTGTCGAGGAAGAGGTGGCGCAGATATTCCGAATGCATGCGGTAGGGCAGGCGGGTGGCGTCGGCGTTCCACGCCATCAGGTCGCTGAGCGGCGGCCGCTTGCCCATCAGGTAGTGATGCAGCGCGTACGACCACACGAGGTCGTTGGAGCGCAGGAGCTGGAAGGCGCCTGCCATCTGCTTGGCGTCGAGGAAGCCCTGCTCCCACATCATGTCCTCGAGGAAGGCGACCTGGCTCTCGTCGATGAACAGCGTGAGCTCGCCGGCCTCGGTGAAGTCGGTCTGCGCGGCGAGCAGTGTCATGCTTGCCAGCCGCCCGTCGCCGTCGCGCGCCATCGCCGCCGCCGCGATCGACAGCAGCGTGCCGCCGAGGCAGTAGCCCGCGGCGTGGATCTTCGCATCCGGGACGATGGCGCCGATCGCATCGAGCGCCGCCATCACGCCGAGCTGGCGGTAGTCCTCCATGCCGAGGTCGCGGTCCTCGGCCTGCGGGTTCTTCCACGAGATCATGAACACCGTGAAGCCCTGGCCGGTGAGGTAGCGCACCAGCGAGTTCTCCGCCGACAGGTCGAGGATGTAGTATTTCATGATCCACGCCGGCACGATCAGCACCGGCTCGGGGCGCACCGTCTCCGTCGTCGGTGCGTACTGGATCAGCTCGATCAGGCGGTTGCGGTAGACGACCTTGCCGGGGCTCGCCGCCACGTCGCGGCCGACCTGGAAGGCCTCGCTGCCGACCGGTCCCTTGCCGCCGAGCGCGCGCTCCCAGTCTTCCACCATGTGGCGCAGGCCGGCCGCGAGATTGGCGCCGCCGCTCTCGAAGGTCGCCTTCATCAGCTCGGGATTGGTGGCCAGGAAGTTCGACGGCGCCATCGTGTCGAGGAGCTGGCGCGCGCCGAACTCGACCATGGCCTCGTGATGCGGGGAGACGCCGCGCACGCCGGTGGTGGCGTTGTGCCACCATTGCTGCTGCAGCAGGAAGCTCTGGTAGATCAGGTTGAACGGCCAGTCCTGCCAGGCCGCCCCGGCGAACCGCCGATCCTGCGGCAGCGGTTCGATGCAGGCCTCGCAGCGGCCGCCCTCGGCGAGATGGCGCCAGGCGTGGTTGGCCAGGCGCAGCGACTTGCGCGCCGCCTTGTCGAGGAGCTGCAGGCGCTTGCCGGGCGCGGCGGCGAGGTGGACCACCCAGTCGAGATAGGCGGCCGCCACCGCGGCGGGCGACAGGCCGAGCGTCAGCCGCGCCAGCATGGCATGCAGGGCGCGATCGGTGACGTCGGACATCGCCGTGACGACGTAGGAATCCCGCGCCGGGACGGGCGGTGCGACGCGAGCGGCGTTCGGGACGGGCAAGTTGGCCATGGCAGATGCTGACCCTATCCATCGTCCGCCGGCCTTGATCCGGGTCAAGCACGCAACCCGGCCTTGACTTGCCCGCGCCGCGAAGATATCTGCGCCCTTGATGGGGATCGCGATCTCCCCACGAGGCGACAGCCGAAGCATCGCGTCCTGCTACACTTCACAAAGGACGCTGCTCATGCCTACGCCAAACACCATCTCTGCCGACAAGCTCGCTCGTCTCATCGGTCGTCCGGATTCGCCGGCGTTGATCGATGTCTGCACCGAGGAGGATTTCGCCGCCAACCCGCGCCTCGTGCCGGGCGCGGTGCGCCGCGACTGGGCCGCCGTGCCCGACTGGGGGCCGGCCTTCGTTTCCGCCGGGCGTCCCGCCGTCGTTATCTGCAAGAAGGGCCTGAAGCTCAGCCAGGGCGTCGCCGCCTGGCTGCGCCACGAAGGCGTGCCAGCCGATTCGCTCGAAGGCGGCATCGCGGGATGGCAGGCGGCCAGGCTGCCGACCGTGCCGGCCGACCGTCTGCCCAAACGTGACGCGCAGGGCCGCACCGTCTGGGTCACGCGTCATCGGCCCAAGATCGACCGCATCGCCTGCCCATGGCTGATCCGACGCTTCGTCGATCCGCAGGCAGTGTTCCTCTACGTCGCCCCGTCCGAGGTGCTCGACGTCGCCGATCGCTTCGGCGCCACGCCTTTCGACCTCGACCACAAGGACGTCTACTGGAGCCATCGCGGCGAGCGCTGCACCTTCGACCTCATGGTCGAGGAGTTCGGCCTCGAGACGGAGCCGCTGAAGCGTCTGGCCGTCATCGTGCGTGGCGCCGACACCAACCGGCCGGAACTTGCGCCGGAATCGGCCGGCCTGCTGGCGGCCTCGCTCGGCCAGTCGCGCATGTATTCGGACGACCTCGAGCAGCTCGACGCGGGCCTCGCGCTCTACGACGCGTTCTATCGCTGGTGTCGCGACGCGACGGACGAGGGCCACGGCTGGCCGGTTTCACCCAAGCTGGCCGGCCAGAAGGCATGAGCGAACCTCATGGCGTTCCCTTCTCCGAAGCGATGAAGGTCTGGTTCCGGGTCGCCGCGCTGTCGTTCGGCGGCCCGGCCGGGCAGATCGCGGTGATGCATCGCATCATCGTCGAGGAGAAGAAGTGGATCGGCGACCAGCGCTTCCTGCAGGCGTTGAACTACTGCACCCTGCTGCCCGGCCCCGAGGCGCAGCAGCTCGCCACCTACATCGGCTGGCTGATGCACCGCACGGCGGGCGGCCTGCTGGCGGGCACGCTGTTCGTGCTGCCGGGCCTGCTCGCCATCATGGCGCTCAGCTGGATCTACGTGCTGCTGGGCAAGGTCACGCTGGTCCAGGGCCTGTTCTTCGGGCTCAAGGCCGCCGTGCTGGTGATCGTGGTCGAGGCGGTGCTGAGGGTCGGCAAGCGGGCATTGCGCCACAACGCCATGCGCGCGCTCGCCGCCGCGGCCTTCGTCGCCATCTTCTTCTATGGCGTGCCGTTCCCGCTGATCATCGTCGTGGCCGGCCTGATCGGCTTTGCCGGCGCGAAGGCGGGCTGGGCGCCGTTCCTCGTTGCCGGCGGCCACGGCGCGGCAGGCGGTGCGCACGTCAGCGACGCGCAATCGCTGCTGGGCGAGGAGACGCCCGCCCACGCGCGGCCCAACCTCCGCTGGTCGCTCGGGATCGGCGGTCTTTTCCTCGCGCTCTGGCTGGTGCCGGTGGCCTGGCTCTACCTGCAGTTCGGCACCGGCAATGTGTTCGCCGACATCGGCATCTTCTTCAGCAAGATGGCCGTGGTCACCTTCGGCGGCGCCTACGCGGTGCTGGCCTATGTCGCCCAGCAGGCGGTCGAGAACTATGGCTGGGTCACGGCGGGCGAGATGCTCGACGGGCTCGGCATGGCCGAATCGACTCCGGGCCCGCTGATCATGGTGACGCAGTTCGTGGGCTTCCTCGCCGCCTTCCGCGATCCCGGCGGCCTGCCGCCGCTGCTCGCCGGCACGCTCGGCGGGCTGCTCACGACCTGGGTCACCTTCACGCCCTGCTTCCTCTGGATCTTCGTCGGTGCACCGTTCGTCGAGATCCTGCGCGCCAACAAGGCGCTGGCCGGCGCGCTGGCCGCCATCACGGCGTCGGTGGTCGGCGTCATCCTGAACCTCGCCGTCTGGTTCGGCCTGCAGGTGCTGTTCGCCGAATTGCGGCCCGTCAGCTTCCTCGGCGCCAGCGTCGACGTGCCCATCCTCGGCTCGGCGAACGTCGCGGCGGTCGCCCTGGCCGCCGCCTGCGCGGTCGCAATCTTTCGCTTCAGGTTCGGCATGATCCCGGTGCTGCTGGCGAGTTCGATGGCCGGGATCGTCTATGCCCTGTTTCTGCCTGCCTGACGGGCAGGCGCGGCTTCACGATGCCGTCACGACGTCTTGAAAAGGCGTCGGCCGTCCGCCTCGCGCCCGCCGTCGTATTTCCCCGCGACGACAACGAGCCGCGAGGATGCGCCATGAGTGGACATGTGGAGACCGTTCGGCAGATCTATGGCTGCTTCGGAAAGGGCGACGTTCCGGGCATCCTCGCCCGGCTCGATCCCGCCATCGACTGGGAGCACGATTGGGGCGGCGAAACGCTCGAATGGTACACACCGCGCCGCGGCCGCGACGACGTCGCGGGATTCTTCGGCACTTTGGCCGACTTCGATTTCGTGCGCTTCGAGCCGCGGGCCTTTCTGGCCGGCGGTGACATGGTCGCCGTGCCGATCGACATCGAACTGGTAGTCAGGCTCACCGGCCGGCGCGTCCGCGATCTGGAGCTTCATCTCTGGACGTTCGGCACCAGCGGCCTGGCGACGCGCTTTCGTCACCTGGTGGACACGCTGCAGTTCGCCAACGCCACCCGGGCCTGAGGGACGCCCCGGCGCGATGTTCCGGGCAACCGGGCGCGTCAATTGGAGAAGCGACCGACACGCCGCCGCCCGCTTCGTCTACCGCCGCTAGGCGCTGCGATGCAGCGGCGGTTGCAGCGTCGCCAGCACCTTATCGATGCGCGTGCCGTCGACGTCGACCACCTCGAAGCGCCACAGACCGTGGTTGAACGATTCGCCGATGCGCGGCAGGCGCTTCATGCGGTCGAGGACGAAGCCCGCCGCCGTGTGGTATCGGCGGCCGGGTGGCAGGACGATACCCAGCCGCGCGCCCAGCTCGTCGACCGGGCAGCTTCCGTCGATCAGCAGGGATCCGTCGTCGCGCTGGGTGAGGTGCGGCTCTTCCGCGGTCTCGATGTCGGCGACGACCGTCTTCAGGATGTCGCCCTCTGTGACGATGCCTTCGACGCTGCCGTGCTCGTCGATCACGACGACCATGTTGAGCGGCGAGCGGCGGAGCTGGTCGACGACGTCGATCGCGCCCATCCGGTCGCTGACCGCCGGGACAGGCTGCACGAGCGAACGCACCGCCTCGCTGCCGCCATCCATCAGGGCGACCAGGGCGGCGCGGACCGGAATTGCGCCGGCGATCGCGTCGATGTCGCCGTTGGCCGCCAGGATGCGGCCGTGCCGGGCCGTCCGGATGGCCTCGCGGATCGTCGCATCGTCGTCCTGCAGGTCGAGCCATTCGATGTCCGGCCGCGGCGTCATCACGCCGCGCACCGAACGGTCGGCGAACCGCATGACGCGCGAGATCATCGAGCGCTCCTCCGGCTCGACCAGGCCCGACCGCTCGGCCTCGGCGATCATCGTCCGGATCTCCTCGTCGGTGACACCCGCCTCGGGGCCGCGCGTCTGGCCGAGCAGACGCAGCCCGAACCGCGCCGATCCGTCGAGCAGGCTGACGACAGGCGCTGCACCCATCGCGAGGATCTGCATGGGCCGGGCGACGATCACCGCCACGCGTTCGGCATTGCGCAGGCCGACCTGTTTCGGCACCAGCTCGCCCAGCACGACGGAGAAATAGGTGATCACCACGATCACGGCGACATAGGCGGCCGGCTCGGCGATCCGCGTCGGCACGCCCTGGCTTTCGAGCCAGGCGTCGCCGCGTTCGGCGATCGTGGCACCGCTGAACGCGCCGGCGACGATGCCGACCAGGGTGATGCCGATCTGGACGGCCGACAGCATCCGGCCGGGCTCGTGTATCAGGGCAAGCGCGACGCCGGCGCCGCGTGATCCGTCGCGCGACATCTGCTCCAGCAGAGGGCGCTTCGCCGAGACGAGCGCCAGCTCCGACATGGCAAGAAGCCCGTTGAGAAAGATCAGTCCGACGACGATCGCCAGCTCGACGATCAGCATGACACCTCCGCATGTTCCGGCAGGATGCGATTGTGCACTTGCGCGCGATCGATGCACGACTCCAATTTTGCAGGCGCGATGACTGGACTTCGCGTCGATTCGCCTCGGCAGGCATGGAGATCGGCCGTCCACGCGTGTAAATTCAAATCATGACCGAAACACTCCCCGACCGCCTTTCCACCAATCCCAAGAGCCCGCACTACGACGAGGCGCTGCTGCAGCGCGGCGTCGGCATCAAGTTCGACGGCCAGGAGAAGACCAACGTCGAGGAATATTGCGTGAGCGAGGGCTGGATCCGCGTCGCCGTCGGCAAGACGCTGGACCGCAAGGGCAATCCGCTCACCATCAAGCTGACGGGCACGGTCGAGCCCTATCTCGAGAAGAAGGCGTGAGCCGTGCATAGCCATACGCTCGACGACTGGCGCCACGAGCACGTCTTCCTCGGTGCCGCCCACGAGCGCAACGAGCGTCGGACCTGGGCGGTCGTCGTCCTGACGGCCGCCATGATGGGGGTGGAGATTGCCGGCGGTCTGCTGTTCGGTTCGATGGCGCTGCTGGCCGACGGCTGGCACATGTCGACCCATGCCGGGGCGCTCGCCATCGCCGCCTTCGCCTATCGCTATGCCCGTCGCCACGCCCGCGATCCGCGCTTCGCCTTCGGCACCGGCAAGCTCGGCGACCTGGCGGGCTTCGCCAGTGCCATCGTCCTGGCCATGGTGGCGCTGACGCTGGCCTGGGAATCGCTCCTGCGGCTCTACCAGCCGGTCACCATCCAGTATGCCGAGGCGACGGCCATCGCCGTTGCGGGCCTCGCCGTCAATCTGCTGAGCGCCTGGATGCTGGGTGGCGGCCATGCGCACGACCATGGTCATGACCACGATCACGATCACGGCCACGCCCACACCCACGACGATCACAACATGCGCGCGGCGTTCCGGCACGTGATGGCCGACGCCCTGACGTCGGTCCTCGCCATCGCCGGCCTGGCCGCCGCCTGGGCCTGGGGATGGACCTGGCTCGATCCGGCCGTCGGCATCGTGGGCGCCGCCGTGATCGGCCTGTGGTCGTGGCGGCTCGTGCGCGACGCCGGGGCCGTGCTGCTCGATGCCGCGCCCGATGCCGAGCTGATCGGCCGCATCCGGCAGCGGCTCGAGCGTGGCGACGATCGCATCGCCGATCTTCATGTCTGGCGCCTCGGACCGGGTCACCATGGCGCGATCGTGTCGCTGGTGGCCGATCGGCCGCAGCCGGTCGAAGCCTACAAGGCGCTGCTGGCCGACGTCGCCGGATTGTCCCACGTCACGGTCGAGGTCCACCGCTGCGGCGGCGTCCACTGAGGATGCGGCGCGGCCGCTACTTCGTCGCCTTGTCGAAGGCGAGGCCGAAGCCCAGCAGCGGCACGTCGATGTTGATCGCCCGCTTGTCGCGGTCCTGAAGGGCGAGCTTGAGCTGTTTGCCGCCGCGCAGGGCGGCGAGCAGCGGCTCCTTCAGCGGCACGCTGGCGAAGCAGCCGGTGGCGGTGCAGGTCTGCAGCGGGACCTTCTCCTCCTTGCCGTCGTCGACCTTGAGCGTCAGCGGCTCGCCGACGTTGATGCCGAGCGGAAGCTGCAGCGTCAGCACCGGCGCCAGGGCGGCCGGCGCCGCCGTCGCCACGACCGGCTTGGCCTCGGGCACCAGGCGCGCGACGAGCTGGACGACGAGCTGCCTGTCCTCGCGCGTGACGAGCTGCTGGACGGCGCGGCACTCCAGCACCTTGCCGTCGCCGCCGCATTCCACGCGCCAGGCGCCGACGCCGTCCTGCGCCAGGACCGGTTCGGCCGCGAACAGCGCCATCAGCGCGACCATGCCGATTGTCGAATGTCCGTTCATCGTGCTCCCGAGCCGCAAGGGCGTCGCAGGATCACGAAGTTTGCCCGCTCTGACAAGCGCACCCGCCGGGGCCTGCCGCGGTCGGCGGCCCGGCTCAGTTGGTGTTCACCAGCCGGATCACGATGTAGCGCCCGCCATCTCGCTCGACGTCGAAGCGCACCTTGTCGCCTTCGCTACGGCCCGCGAGCATGGCCGGATCGGCGACATCGAAGATGCGCAGCCCGCCCTCGAGGAACTGCTGCGGGATCGGGCGGAACTCGAGCGTGATGCGGCTGCGCGTGGTGTCGATGGCGACGACCCGGCCGAAGGCGAGCGGTTCGCCGGGAGGCGTCACGCCCGGGAGAGCGTTGTCCTCCATGGTTTCGCCGAAGAAAGCGCCAGGCTCGGCCGCTTGCGCCGCCACGGCAGGCGCCAGCGCGAAGGCGAGCGCCAGAAGCAAGCTCAGGATGCGTGTCATGTTTCTCTCCGGCATCCGATCTGGGGACGCCGTGCGGCGATTGCCAGACACACCATTGTGAGAAACTTCCGTGACAGCGACTGCAGTTTGCCCGGACTGGCCTTCCAGAGGTTGACAGGATAGTTAATATCCTATACATACGTTCCTGTCGATTCCTGAGGAGAAACCCCATGAGCTGGAGCGCCGTTCCCCGCGAAGATGTGCCGCCGGAGGTGTTGGCCGAGGCGCCGCCGCCGCCGCGCAAGCGGACGCTGGCACGCAAGAAATACGACTACGAGCGCCATCTCGCGCGCTGGGGAAACTATGCCGACGCGGCGGCGCGCATCGGAGTCGACGAGCGCACGGTGCGGCGCTGGCGGCAGCAGGATCCCGAGTTCCGGCAGCGCAGCGATCTCGCCCGGCAGTTCTATCGCGAGAAGATCATGGAGGAGACCTATCGGCGCGCGACTGAGCCGCAGTACAAGCCGGTCTGGCATCGCGGCCGGCAGATCGGCCACCTGCGCCGCTTCAACGATCGTCTGCTGATGCGCCTGATCGCCCGCATGCCGCTGCCGCCGGAAAAGGACTGATGTCGATTTCCAGAATGTCCGCTTCTGGCGGACATTCTCCGGCCGGCGGCGACTGGAAAAAGACCAGCCGGGTCAGGGGCTTGGGCGGCAAATCGGCGACCGGTGGGAATCCCGGAATCGGTTCTTGTTTTTTCCGCAAGGCGGCGGGCATTTTCAGGCGACCGAATCGATGAACGTCGCCAGCGCGACGTCCTTCTCGGAGAGACCGCCGGCATCGTGCGTGGAGAGCACGATCTCGACCCTGTTGTAGACGTTGGACCATTCGGGATGGTGGTCGGCCTTCTCGGCGGCGAGCGCCACCCTCGTCATGAAGCCCCAGGCCTGGTTGAAGTCGGCGAACCGGAAGCTCTTCCGGATGGCATCGCGTCCCGGAACGTCCTTCCAGCCCGTGAGGGCTGCGAGGGCCGCCTTGCGGGCGTCGGCGCTGAGTTTCGCGGTCATGCGGGTTCCTCCTCGAAGTGGCGCGAAGCTTGCCTCATTCGAGGCCAAGGGCCTAGGCTCGCCCAAACCCCGAGGAGGCTTCCGTGACATCGTTCCGCCGCACCCTGCTTCTGGCCGCCGCGAGCTTCGCGCTTGCCGCACCGGCATCCGCGCAGAAGAGCGCCGACACGCTGCGCATCAATTTCACCGACGCGGTGCCCAACGTCGACATGTACTTCAACAGCCAGCGCACCGGGCTGATCCTCGCCCACCAGGCCTGGGACATGCTGGTTCACCGCGATCCCGCGACCTTCGAGATCAAGCCGGCGCTGGCCACCGACTGGAAGTTCGCCGAGGACAATTCGCTCGACCTCACGATCCGCCAGGGCGTGAAGTTCCACGACGGCAGCACGCTGTCGCCCGACGACGTCGTCTACACCATCAACATGGCGGCCAATCCCGAGAGCAAGGTGGCGACGCCGTCGAACTACGCCTGGATCGACAAGGCGGAGAAGACCGGCGACTGGACCGTGCGCATCAAGATGAAGAAGCCGACGCCGGCGGCGCTGGAATATCTCGCCATGGTGACGCCGATCCATCCCAAGGCCTATCGCGAGAAGGTCGGACCCGAGGGCTTTTCGGCCAAGCCGGTCGGGGCCGGCCCCTACAAGATCGTCCGGAACGAGCAGGGCAAGGAAGTCGTGTTCGAGCGCTTCGACGACTATTGGGCCGGCTCGCCCAAGGGCATGCCCGCGATCAAGAAGCTGCACGTGCGCTTCGTGCCCGACCTCGCGACCTCGGTGACCGAGCTGCTGGCCCAGCGCACCGACTGGATCTGGAACATCAATCCCGACCAGATCGACAGCATCAACAAGATGCCCTTCCTCCAGGCCGTGCGTCAGGAATCGATGCGCGTCGGCTATCTCCAGATCGACGCCGCCGGCCGCACCGGCGCGGGCAATCCGCTGACCAAGCTCAAGGTGCGCCAGGCGATCTGGCACGCCGTCGACCGCAAGCAGTTCGCCGACAAGCTGGTGGGCGGCGGCAGCCGCGTGCCGCCGGCGCCCTGCTTCCCCAGCCAGTTCGGCTGCGATGCCAACGCCGCAGTGAAGTACGACTACGATCCGGCCAAGGCCAAGGCGCTGCTCGCCGAGGCAGGCTATCCCAACGGCTTCGACGTCGAGTTCGTGACCTACGTCCAGCCGACGACGTGGCCCGCGTCGGTGCAGAGCTACCTGCAGGCCGTCGGCATCCGCGCCAAGATCACCCAGCTCCAGGTGGCGCCCGCCATCCAGAAGTCGCAGAAGGGCGAGGCGCCGCTCTACATGGGAAGCTGGGGCAGCTACTCGATCAACGACGTCTCGGCGATCTTCCCGGTGATGTACGGCGCCGGCGCGCGCGACAACTACTCGCTCGATCCCGAGCTCGAGAAGCTGATCGCCGACGGCGGCGCCACCGCCGACAAGGCGGCGCGGGCCAAGGCCTATTCGGCGGCCATCAGGATCATCACCGAGAAGGCCTACTGGCTGCCGATCAACACCTACGTGAACACCTACGCCTTCGCCAAGGCGCTCGACTTCAAGACCTACCCCGACGAGCTGCCGCGCTTCTACCTGGCGAAGTGGAAGTGACGAGCCAAAGGCTCGTCATCCTGAGCGAAGCGAAGGATCTCGCTTCCTAGGAAACGAGCAGGCACTCGACGCCGCCGCCGGGCCGGGGCCTGAGCGGCGGCGTTTGCGTCGAGCAGCGCTTCTCGGCGACCGGGCAGCGCGGATGGAAGCGGCAGCCCGGCGGGATGTTGGCCGGGTCGGGCATGGCGTCGCCCAGGCCGACATCCGGCACGCCGAGGCCGGGCTCGGGCGTCAGCACGGAGGCGAGCAGCGCCTTGGTGTAGGGATGCTCGGGCCGGCCGAACAGCGCTTCGGTCGGCTTCTGCTCGACGATGCGGCCGAGATACATGACCGCCACCTCGCTCGCCACGTGCTCGACGACGGCGAGGTTGTGGCTGATGAAGAGATAGGTGAGGCCCAAGTCGCGGCGCAGCTCGCCGAGCAGGTTCAGGATTTGCGCCTGCACCGAGACGTCGAGCGCGCTGGTCGGCTCGTCGCACACCACGATGCGCGGACGCAGCACGAGGGCGCGCGCGATGGCGACCCGCTGGCGCTGGCCGCCGGACAGTTCGGCCGGCAGGCGGCCGCCCATCTCGCCCGGCAGGCCGACGCGCGCCAGCATCTCGTCGACGCGGCGGACGATCTCGGCGCGGTCGAAGCTGCCCTGGGCCTGCAGCGGCATGGCGACGATGTCGCGCACGCGGGTCAGCGGATTGAGCGAGGAGAAGGGATCCTGGAACACCGGCTGGATCAGCCGCGCGCGGGCCTTGCGGTCCATGTCGAGGATGCGCTGCCCCTCGACCGCGATCTCGCCCGAATCGGGCGGCAGCAGGCCGAGGATCAGGCGGGCGAGCGTGGACTTGCCGCAGCCCGACTCGCCCACCACGCCGAGCACGCCGCCGGGCGGGACAGCGACGGAGACGTCGTCGACCGCCACGACATGGCGGTCGGCGCCGAACAGGCCGCCCTTCACGCGGAAGGTCCGGCGCACGTTCCTGAGCTCGATGGCGGCTGCGGCGCTCATGCGGACAGCCGGCAGAGGAAGTCGTGGGTGCCGCCCGCGCCCTCATGAGGAACCTTGTGACGCGGGATCTCGCGCTCGCAGCTTGCGTCGGCGAAGGAGCAGCGCTCGCGGAAGGCGCAGCCCGCGAAGTCGGGGCCGACCCTGGGCACCGTGCCGGGGATCGAGCCCAGCGGCTCGTCGCGCCTGATCTTGCCGGGCACCGGCACGCAGCGCAGGAGCCCCTGCGTGTAGGGATGGCGCGGGCTCGCGAACAGCTCGGCCGTGGTGGCGTTCTCGACCACCTTGCCGGCGTACATGACGGCGACCTTGTGCGCGACGCGGGCCACGATGCCGAGATCGTGGGTGATCAGCAGCATGCCGAGCCCGAGATCGCGCTGGAGCTGGGCGAGCAGGCGCAGGATCTGGGCCTGCACGGTGACGTCGAGCGCCGTGGTCGGCTCGTCGGCGATCAGCAGCTTGGGCTCGCACATCAGCGCCATGGCGATCATCACCCTCTGGCGCAGGCCGCCCGAGAGCTGGTGCGGGAACTGGCCGAGTCGCAGGCCCGGCGCGGTGATGCCGACGCGGGCGAGAAGATCGGCGGCGCGGTCGGTGGCGACCCGCTGGCTGGCGCCCTTGTGGCGGCGCAGCACCTCGGTCATCTGCGAGCCCACCGTGTAGGCGGGGTTGAGCGACGTCATCGGCTCCTGGAAGATCATCGCCATGTCGTTGCCGCGCAGTCGCGCCATGCCGGCATCGGAGAGCCTGAGCAGGTCCTCGCCCTCGAAGCTCATGCGCCGGGCGGTGCGGCGCGCGCCGCGGGCCAGCAGGTTCATGACCGCGAGCGCGGTCACCGACTTGCCGCAGCCCGACTCGCCCACCACGCACAGCGTCTCGCCGCGCTCGACGGTGAGCGAGGCGCCGCGCACGGCCCCCGTCCGGCCGAAGCTCACCTCGAGGTCCTCGACCTCCAGCAGCGCGCTCACGAATCCGTCCTCTGCGTGCCGAACGCGTCGCGCAGCCCGTCGCCCAGCAGGTTGATGCCGAGAACCAGCACGAACAGCGCCACGCCCGGGATCACGATCACCCAGGGCGAGAAGAACATGTAGTCCTTGGCCTCGGCGATCATCAGGCCCCACGAGGGCAGTGGCGGCGGCACGCCGAGGCCGAGGAACGACAGTGCCGCCTCGAGCAGGATGGCGAGTGCGATCTCGAGCGTCGCCACCACCACGAGGTGGCTTGCGATGTTGGGCAGCACCTCGCGGCTCAGCACACGGAAGCGCGAGCAGCCGGCGCACCAGGCCGCCGCCACGAAGTCGAGGTTGCGCACCTGCATCGACGTCGAGCGCGCCACGACGGCGAAGCGGTCCCACAGCAGAAGGCCGAGCGTCAGCACCAGCAGGGTCATGGAAGTGCCGAGCAGGCCGACCACGGCGAGCGCCACCAGCACCACCGGGATCGAGAGCCGTGTGGTGATGGCGAACAGCACGGCGTCGTCGACGCGTCCGCCGAAGAAGCCGCCGAGCACGCCGATGGTGATGCCGATCAGGCCTGACACGACGGTGACGGTGACCCCGATCAGCATGGAGATGCGGCAGCCCCAGATCAGGCGGGAGAGGTAGTCTCGGCCGAGCTGGTCGGTGCCGAGGATGAAGTCCGGATTGCTGCCCTCCATCCAGAACGGCACGAGCAGGCGGCGGTTGAGGTCCTGCGCGAACGGGTCGTGCGGCACCAGGAGCGGCGCGAAGACGGCGCAGACCAGCGCGATGCCCACGATGACCGCGCCGATCCAGGTGCTGGTGCTCCGCCAGCCCCGCCGCGGGCCGGCATTGACCGTCGCCACGCTCATGATCGCCGGCTCATGCGCGCAGCCTGGGATCGAGCACGGCGTTCATCAGGTCGGCGACCATGGTGAGGGCGACGTAGATGACGGCCAGCACCAGCACCACGGCCTGGACGACCGGGAAGTCGTTCTTGGCGATCGACTCCCAGGCGAGGAAGCCGACGCCGTGCAGGGCGAAGACCTGCTCGATGACGATCGAGCCGCCCAGCATGAAGCCGAGCTGCACCGCGGCGATCGCGACGACGGGGATGGCGGCGTTGCGCAGCGCGTGCTTCAGCAGAATCGAGGCGCGCGACAGACCCTTGGCGCGGGCGGTGCGGATATAGTCGGAGCCCAGCGACTGGATCATGCCGGCACGGGTGAGGCGGGTGAGGGCGGGGATCGCCGAAAAGGCCAGCACGATTCCCGGCATGACGTAGTGCTGCCAGGAGCCGGTGCCCGAGATCGGCAGCCAGCCGAGGGTGAGGCCGAACAGGATCATGAGCAGCAGGCCGAGCCAGAAGGACGGCATGGCCTGGCCGAGCAGGGCGACCATCTGGACGGCGCGGTCGAAGCCGGTGTTCTCGCGGACCGCGGCGAGGATGCCCAGGGGGAGCGACACCAGAAGCGCGATCGCGAGGCCCGTCAGGCCGAGCGTCAGGGTGACCGGCATGCGCTCGGCGATCAGCGCGGAGACGCGTGTCTGGAAGAAGTAGCTGTTGCCGAGGTCGCCGGTCGCTGCGCGGCCGACCCAGTCGAAGAACTGGCTGACCACCGGACGGTCGAGGCCGTAGGCCTTGCGGATCGCCTCGATATCGGCCTGCGTGGCGTTGGGCCCCGCGATCGAGGTGGCAAGGTCGCCCGACAGCCGCGTCAGCACGAAGGCCAGCGTCATGACGGTCGCCGCGACGAGCAGCGCCACGATCAGGCGGCGGACGAGAAAACGAAACATGGACGGTCACAAGCTTAGAGGGGATTTGCCCGAAGCGCGACCATGCGAATCCTGCGCCAACTTTCAAGGTCCGTTGGTGCACAAACGGTCACAGGGAGGCGCTTGGCGAGGGCGCGCGGCTCCTATATGGGGGAGTCATGCCGGTGTTCAACAATCCGCGGCGCGTGCCCCGTTTCGGCATGGCGCCGACCCTGGAGGACTTCGAGGTGATCGCCGCCGAGGCGCTCGCGACGATTCCCGAGGAGTTCCGTCGGCATGTCGGCAACGTCCGCATCCAGGTCGACGACTTCCCCTCGGACGAGATCGAGAACGAGATGGCGCTCGACACGCCGTTCGACCTGCTCGGCCTCTATCAGGGCGTATCGATGATGGAGCGCGGTGCCGGCCACGTCGCCAACGACATCGACCGCATCTTCCTCTACCGCCGTCCGATCCTCGACTACTGGTGCGAATCGGGCGAGGACCTGCCGCACATCGTGCGCCACGTGCTGATCCACGAGATCGGCCATCATTTCGGGCTGAGCGACGACGACATGGAAGCGATCGAAGCCAAGGCCGAGGAAGAATCGCAGCGCGCCCAGCCTGGCGCGTAAGGACCGGCGCCTAACCGATGCGCCGCACCGCCGGCACCCGGTAGCGTCCGTCGATCAGCGCCTCGTCCGGCTGGTAGGCCCGCAGCACGAGGCGCATCCGTCCGGCGGGCGCCGGCAGCCAGTTGGCGGCCGCTTCGCCGTCCGGTCGGTCGCGCTGCAGGTACAGGGAGAGCGAGCCGTCGGCGCCGCGCGCCAGGCCCGACGTGCGGTCGCCGATGGCGTAGCGGCCGATCGGGTTGTCGGTGAAGAAGGCGCGGCCCTCCGACGTGACCTCGTACATCGCCAGCGACCAGAAGGCGCGGGCCGGCGGCAGGCCGCCGGCGGGGAAGACCAGGGTGTAGCGGAGCGCGCCGCTGAGCGGCCGGCCCTCGGAATCGACGTTGCAGGTCACGTAGACGGCTTCGGCCGGTTCGAGTGCCGCGAGGCCGGTCAGCGCCACGAGCGCGCGATAGAGATAGTCCTCGCCGAAATTGCCGAGGTGGCGTTCGCCGTAGGTCCAGCCGTCGACCGTCTTGCCGTAGCGGCCGGCGGCGGCGCGGATCTCGGCCCGGCCCTGCTCGATGCCGGAGCGGATGGCACGCCGCTCGGTCTCGCCGAAGGCGCGCAGGTCGAACTTGCGCCCGGGCCAGAGCTTTAGCGGCGCGAAGCCGGCCACCACCGCGCGGTCGCGCTCGGAGAGCGGGCTCTCGCCCAGCGCCCGCGCGCCGACCGCGAGGATGTCGAACGGGTCGTTGCGGTTGGGCGCCGGCCAGTCGGCGACCGGCTCGGGCGGCGGCACGACGCGCTGGCGCATGAGCTCGCGCATTTCGAGGATGCGTCGCTCGTTGCGCATGTCGGGCGTTTCCAGGAGCACGCGCGCCTGCAGCGTGCGCACTCGGTCGAGTTCCTCCGGCCCGTCGACGAGGATGCGTCCCAGCAGCCACACCGAGTTGGTCGGCGCGCGCACGAGGGTCACGTCCGACGGCGCGTCGCCCTGCCAGGACGGTCCCACGATCATCTGCGTCGGCGGCCGGCCGCCGTGCCGGCGGTGGCTGACGACAGCGAAGTTGTCGGTGAACAGGTCGAGGAAGGCGTAGCTGTAGTAGAGGTCGCCGACCGGTGGCACGGTGAGGAACAGCGGTTCCAGCGAGAGGTCGAGCCACGCCGAGGAATAGAGCGTGTCGTTGTTGGGCGTCGTCACCGCGCGCGAGCGGTGGTCGGCCAGGACCGGCACGTGGAAGAAGCGGTTGAGCTTCTGGCGGAACGGATTGGACTCGTCGACCGTCGCACGCCAGCGCGTGCGGTACATCTCGTAGACCGGGAAGAGATAGATGGTCGCGCGGCGCGCGAGATCCTGGAGCATGGGTGGCTTCTCCTGGGCGCGTGCGGCGGGTCCGACAAGCAGCGTGGCAAGCGGGGCGCGAAGCGCGGCGCGGCGTCCCATTCTCAAGCCACCGCGGCTCATCCCGCCCAGCTTCATGCCGCACGCTCGCGAAGCCGCCGCCGCTCGGCGACGAAGGAAGCCGCCTGCCGCCACGGCGCCAGCGTCCAGAAGGAGCGGGCGCGGCCGGATGGCGAGGCGAGGACGAAGGCAATCGCGCCCTCGAGCGGTTCGGGCTGGCGCCCGTAGCTCGGCGACCTGATGCCGAGCGCCAGCGACGCGGCGTGCTTGGAGGTGAAGGCGATGGCGGCGGGACGGAAGCGGCGCAGCTTGGCGTGCAGCGCCCCGGCGTCCATCGCCTCGGACGACAGCTCGTGGTCGGAGCCGACCTCCGTCTTGTTGAGGTCGGTGAGGCCGATGCCGAGACCCAGCAGCTCCGGGTAGCGCTGTGGCGCCAGCCGCTCCGGCGTCAGGCCGACGGCGTACAGGGTCGGCCAGAAGGCGTTGCCCGGGTTGGCGTAGTAGGCGCGCGCCTTGAACGACGCGGGGCTGGGCGCCGTGCCGCAGAACACCAGGTCGAGACCCGGCGCCAGCAGGTCGGGGATCCGGTGGCTATTGCGGATTGATGCCCGCGGCACGGATGACCTCGCCCCAGCGTTTGCGCTCGGCCCTGATGAACGCGTCGATCTCCGTCATCGACAGCGTGCCCGGCTCGAAGCCGCCCTGTCGCATGCTGGCCACGACATCGGGCGCCTGCAGCGCCTTCTCGGTGGCGCTCCTGAGTTTGTCCTTGATCTTCTGCGGCGTGCCCTTGGGCACCGACCACAGCGACCATGAGGTCACGACGAGTTCGGCATAGCCCGCCTCGGCGAAGGTCGGTGTGTCGGGCAGCACGCTCGAGCGCTTGGCACCGGTGGTCGCGACGGGCTTCAGCTTGCCGGCACTCACCTGGCCCATCAGCGAGTCGATGTTGGAGATGACCAGCGGAATGTGGCCGGCCAGCACGTCCGCCGCCGCCGCGGCGGCGCCGCGATAGCTCACGAAGGTGACGTTGACGCCGGTCTTCTGCTTGAAGAGCTCCATGGTGAGCGAGGGCGACGTGCCGAGGCCCGACGAGCCGTATTGGTACTTGCCGGGCTCGGCTTTGGCGGCGGCGATCAGTTTGGGCAGCGTGTCGTGCGGGAAGCTCGGGTTGCAGCAGAGGAGGTTGGGCTGCGTGCCGATCCATGCCGCCGTCTCCAGGTCGGTCAGCGCATCGTAGGACGGCTTGGCATAGAGATAGGGTACCAGCGCATAGCTGCCGATGTTGCCCAGCAGCACCGAGTAACCGTCGGGCGCCGACTTGGCGACATTGTCGGCGGCGATCGAGCCGCCCGCCCCGGTGCGATTCTCGACGACGAAGGTCTGGCCGAGATACTCGCTGAGCTTCACGGCCAGCCGGCGCGAGATGTTGTCCTGCGAGCCGCCCGGGGTGAACGGGCAGACGATGCGGACGTTGCGATTGGGCCAGTCGTCGCCTTGCGCGAGTGCGGCGGGCGCGAACGGTAGCGCCGCGAGGCCCGCGGAAAAATGGCGTCTCCTCATTGTTCTTCCTTTGGTGCTGATCCTTGTTCGTTCAATGATGCCCGACCGGACCGCTGCCGCCTAGCCCGCCGCGGGGTTTCGACATGAGGTTTCGCAGCCTTGTCCGCCCCTTGGTGTTGGGCATGATGCCGCCCGGGAGGAACGCCATGCACACGATCGACAGGGCCGACGAGGCGCAGCTATTCGCCACCATCGATCGCTGGATCGAGCGCGAGGTGCGGCCGCGCGTGAAGGAGTTCGACCACGCCGACAAATGGCCGGCCGAGATCGTGGAGCAGATGAAGGAGCTCGGCCTGTTCGGCGCGACGGTGTCGCCGGAGTATGGCGGGCTGGGCCTGCCGGCCACGACCTACGCCCAGATCGTGATGAAGATCTCCGCCGTGTGGATGGCGATCACCGGCATCTTCAACTCGCACCTGATGCTGGCGCTGGCGGTCGAGAAGTTCGGCACCGAGCCGCAGAGGCGCCACTGGCTGCCGAAGTTCGCGAGCGGCGAGGTGCGAGGCGGGCTGGCGCTCACCGAGCCCAATGCCGGCACCGACCTGCAGGCGATCCGCATGACGGCGCGACGCGATGGGCCGGACTACGTGATCGACGGCACCAAGACGTGGATCAGCAACGGCATCGAGGGTTCGTGCTTCGCGCTGCTGGTGAAGACCAACCCCGAGGCGAGCCCGCGCTATTCCGGCATGAGCCTGTTCATCGCGCCCAAGGGACCGGGCTTCACGGTCGGCCGCAAGCTCGAGAAGCTCGGCTACAAGTCGATCGATTCGGGCGAGCTGATCTTCCAGGACTATCGCATTCCCGCCGATCACCTGATCGGCGAGGTCGAGGGCCGCGGCTTCACCCAGGTTGCGGGCGGGCTGGAGCTGGGGCGCATCAACGTGGCGGCGCGCGGCGTGGGAATCGCGGAAGGTGCGCTGAGACTCGCCACCGACTACGCGCAACTGCGTCAGACCTTCGGCAAGCCGATCATCGAGCACCAGGCGATCGCCTTGAAGATCGGCGAGATGGCGACGCGTGCGCGCGCCGCGCGCCTGTTGACGCTCGATGCCGCCCAGGCCTTCGACCGCGGCGACCGCTGCGACATGGAGGCCGGCATGGCCAAGTACTTCGCCTCGGAGGCGGCACTCGAGAACTCGACGGAGTCCATGCGCATCCACGGCGCCTACGGCTACTCCAAGGAATACGATATCGAACGGCTCTATCGCGATGCGCCGCTCACCTGCATCGGCGAGGGCACCAACGAGATGCAGCGCCTGATCATCGCGCGGCAATGGGCGCGGCGGTCGGCGTGATGAACGGCAAACCTCTGCAAGGCATCCGCGTTCTCACGCTGGAGCAGTTCGGCGCCGGCCCCTACGGCACGATGTTCCTGGCGGAGCTGGGCGCCGAAGTGATCAAGGTCGAGCCGCCGGAGGGCGATCCCTCGCGCCAGGTCGGGCCCTACAAGCTCGGCAAGGACGACAGCGAGTATTTCCAGGCCTGGAACCTCGGCAAGAAGAGCGTCACGCTCGACCTGAAGTCGCCGGAGGGACGGCGGCGGTTCGAGACGCTGGTGAAGGGTGCGGACTGCGTGGTCAACAACATGCGTGGCACGCAGCCCGGCAAGCTCGGCATCGATTACGCGAGCCTGGCGCCCCTCAAGCCGTCGATCGTCTGCCTGCACATCTCGGCCTACGGTCGCGACAACGAACGCAAGGACTGGCCGGGCTACGACTTCCTGATGCAGGCCGAGGCAGGCCTCATGGAGTTGACGGGCGAACCCGACGGCCCGCCGACGCGGGTCGGCGTGTCGCTGATCGACAGCATGAGCGGCCTCACCGGCATCGTCGGCCTGCTCGCCTGCCTGCTGCGCGCCCGCACGACCGGGCGGGGCTGCGACGTCGACACGTGCTTGTACGACGTCGCCATGCATCAGCTCACCTATCCCGGGCTGTGGTATCTCAACGAGGGCGATGTCTCGCCGCGGGTGCCGAGGAGCGCGCATCTCTCGCTGGCGCCGGTCCAGACCTTTCCCACCAGGGACGGCTGGATCTTCATCATGTGCATGACGCAGAAATTCTGGCTGACGCTCTGCGAGGCGCTGGGACGCATCGACCTGCTCGACGATCCACGCTTTCCCGATCCCAACACGCGGGCTGCGAACCGCGCCGAGCTCACCGACGCGCTCGATCCCACATTCAGGACGAGGACGACCGAGGAGTGGCTGACGCGGTTCAACGGCCTCTTGCCGGCGGCGCCGGTGCATCGCCTCGACCAGGCGCTCGACAGCGGCTTTGCGCGCAGCAGTGGGATGGTGTCGTCCGTACCGCATCCCGTGAAAGGCACGCTCAGGACCATCGCCAACCCAATCCGCGTCGACGGCGTGCGCCTTGCGCAGGAGGCCTGCTCGCCGCTCGGCGCCGACAACGAAACCTATCTGGGCAAGCCGTCATGAAGCTCCAGGGCATCAAGGTCGTCGATCTCTCCTGGTTCCTGCCGGGGCCGTACCTCACGACCGCGCTGGCCGACCACGGCGCCGAGGTCATCAAGGTCGAGCCGCCCGGCGAGGGCGATCCCGGCCGCCACATCCGGCCGGCCGATCAGCGCACCTCGGTGTTCTTCCGCAACATGGGGCGCGGCAAGAAGAGCGTCGTGCTCGACCTCAAGAGCGAGCAGGGCAGAGCCGATCTCTTTCGCCTCGTCTGCGAGGCCGACGTGCTGGTGGAATCGTTCCGGCCGGGCGTCGCGGCGCGCTTCGGCATCGGCTACGACACGGTCGCGGCGAGGAATCCCGGCATCGTCTACTGCTCGATCTCGGCCTTCGGCCAGGACGGCGCCTATCCCGGCCGTGCCGCGCACGACCTGGCGCTCGAGGCCATGACCGGCGTGCTCAGCCTGACGCTCGGCGACGACGGGCGGCCGGCGATCCCCGGCATCCCGATCGCCGATCTGGTGAGCGGCCTGCATGGGCTCGCCGGCGTGCTGATGGCACTGCTGCGCCGCAAGGACAGCGGGCGCGGCGACTACATCGACGTCTCCATGCACGAATCGCTGATGGCCTCGTGCGCCAACGTGGTCGGCAGCACCTTCGCCGAGAACAGGCATCCCGACGTGAAGCAGCAGCGCACCACCGGCGGCTCTGCCTTCTATCGCGTCTACGACACGTCCGACGGCCGCCAGCTCGTGCTGGCCGGGCAGGAGATGAAATTCGTCAGGAACCTGCTGGGCGCGCTCGGCAGGCCCGAGATGGCGCCGCTCTGCGAATGGCCGGGCGCGCACCAGAGACCGGTGATGGACTTCCTCGCGACGACGTTTCGCGCCAAGCCGCTCAGCCACTGGATGCAGTGGCTCGACACGCTCGACATCTGCTGGGGCCCGGTGAACACGCTGCCCGAGGCGATCGCCGACGCCAATCTCGCCAAGCGCGGCATGATCGTGACGGACGAGCAGGGCCGCAAACACTTCGCCCCGGTTGTCCGCTTCAGGGACGAGCCGTCGAAGCCACTCTACAGGGAGCCGTTGCTGGGCGAGCACACGATGGAAGTGCTGAAGCGCTAACCGCGATCGATGGCCAGTTGCGCGATCGTCGTGCCGTCCTTCTCCTGAAGCAGCAGTGCGTAGAGCACCGTGGGAAGGCACCCCATCACGGTGCCCAGGACGGCTCCGACCAGCCACGTCACGATGAAATCGGTGAACGATCCTTCCGCGCCGCCGGCAAGCTCGATCGCCAGGTAGTTGACGATGGAGAGCGGCACGACCGCAATGATCAGGCAGGCGCCGAATGCGCCCAGCGTGCGCCAGCGCCGGTCGCGTGTCAGGGCCGCACTGCGGTCGAGGGCTGCACCCACGGAAAGGTCGTCGACGACCATGGCGGGCGTTGCGACCATCCACAGCGCCAGCACCCAGATGCCGGGTATGACCAGGGTGAAGCCCAACGCGATCACCAGGGATTGGACGACGCCGAGCAGGATCAGCCTGCCGCTGTTTGGCCGACCGATCTGCCGGAGCAAACCGGCTACGTCGGGTCGATGACCGGTCATGGCCTGGAGGGTGCCGACGGTGAGGCAGATGGCCGTCAGGACGTTGCTGAGAAGACCGGCGGCCAGCGACACGACGATGCCGCCTTCAATGATGTCGACGACCAGCAGCGGTGTGGTGGCGACAAGCGTCGTCACGAAGAACGCGAAGAAATTGTCGCGCACGAGCGCAAACGTCGCGCGTACCGCCGAGCCAACGGTCCAGGTCACGTCAGCCGACCAACGCCGTCGCCTTGCCCAGCGGCACCGGCGCGTCGTCGAGCAGGAGGTTCATCGCTCCCTCTTCCCACGGAGACTCGTTGAGCGACAGGGGGTCGTTCGGTGCCAACCGGTGTTCGATGACGAGCCTCGACAGCAGCAGGCGGCGTGCGTCGCCGCCTTGGGCGCCAAGGGTCGCGCCTTCCCAGGCGAGCAGCGCCGCCGTCGCGGCGTGATAGAGCGCGCCGGCAGCGACGCGGGAGCGTTTCTCGTGCCTGGGGTCGGCCGCGACCGCCTCGGCGAAGCGCTCGACGCGGTCGAGCGTGGCGCCCAGCAGGCCCTTGTACTGGCCGGGCAGCGCGCCGCTCGCCTCGTACTTCGTCTTCAGCGCGGCGGAGAGCGTCTTGTGGCCGCCCGACTTGCCGATGGCGCGCTGCACGACGTCGAGGGCGTTGATGTTGGAGGTGCCTTCCCACAGCGTGCCGATCTGGGCATCGCGCACCAGGCGCGCCGTCACCCACTCCTCGATGTAGCCCAGCCCGCCCTTGACCTCGAGGGCGGCGCTGGCGACCGGGATGTTGTCGCGGCAGGCGCGGAACTTGTAGACCGGTGTGAGGATGCGCAGCAGGTTCGCGGCGTCCTTGTCACCTTTATCCGCCTTGCCCATCGCGTCGGCCGAGAAGGCGTACATCGAGAGCGCCTGCTCGGTCGGCAGCATGATCTTCATGAGCTGGCGGCGCAGCAGCGGGTATTCGGCGATGGAGCGGCCGAAGGCGCGGCGGCCGCGCGCGGCGGCCATCGCCTCGTTGAGGCAGCGGCGCATCATCGAGGCCGCGCGCACGCCGTGGCTGAGGCGTGACAGGTTGACCTGCTCCATCATCTGCTTGAAGCCGCGACCGACATCGCCCACGGCATAGGCGACGGCACCGTCCATGATGATCTCGCCCGAGGCCATGGACCGCGTGCCGAGCTTGTCCTTGAGCCGCACGATCCGGTAGCTGTTGCGGCTGCCGTCCTCCAGCCGCCGCGGCATGGCGAACAGGCCGAGTCCCCGGGTGCCCGGCGCCGCACCGCGCGGCCGCGCGAGCAGGACCGCGACGTCGGCGTCGGCATGGCTGCAGAACCACTTCTGGCCGTAGAGCTTCCAGCGCTCGACGCCGTCGGCGCCGACGCCCATCGGCTCGGCCTCGGTCTCGAGCGCGCCGACGTCGGAGCCGCCGGCCTTCTCGGTCATGAACTGCGTGCCCTTCAGCATCGTCGCCGGATCCTGGCTCAGCAGCCGGTCGAGCAGCAGCTTCTTCAGCGCGTCGGAGCCGTAGCGCTTGATGATGAAGTTCGACGTGTCCGACACCGAGACCGGGCACATCAGGCCGAACTCGCCCTGCACGAAGAGATAGGTGATGGCGTACTTCACCAGCGGATGCGCCGGCGCCGTCATGCCCAGCACGCCGGCGCGATGGCTCATGGCGTGCATGCCGAATTCCTCGAAGGCGATCTTCTCCATCTCGCGATAGGCGGGATGGTAGTCGATCCAGTCCTCGTCGCGGCCGAAGCGGTCGCGCGGCTGCAGCACGGGCGGGTGCCTGTCGGCCGCCATGGCGAGCTCGTCGAGTCGGCCGCCGGCCAGCACACCCAGCCGCTCGAAGTGCGGCGTCATCTCGGCCCTGAGGCCGGGCTCCATGTAGAGCCGCATCAGGTCCTGGAACTGCCGGTCGATGGCGTAGAAGTTCTGGCCGTGCACATCGGGCGCGATGTAGTGGGCGCCGTGCGGCAGGTGCTGCATGTCGGGCATGGTCTCCTCCGTCTTCTCTTCTATTTCCAGCCCTGCGCCAAGACGCGCGCCACGTAGGGCGGCACGGTCCGGGTGGCGGGGCCGTAGATGTGCTCGTGGAACATGGTCTCGTTGCCGGTCGGCTCGAGGTTGATCTCGACCGTGTGGGCGCGCGGGCGGTAGCGGCGCACGTGCAGGACGAAGCCGGCGGCGGGATAGACCTCGCCCGAGGTGCCGACCGCCAGGAAGAGGCCACAGCGCTCCAGGACCTCGTAGATCTCGTCGAGATGGTGGGGCATCTCGCCAAACCAGACGATGTTGGGCCGGAGCTCGCCCACCGCCTTGCAGCTGGGGCATACCGAGGCGGGTGTGAGATCGTCGTCGGTCGGAAAGACCTTCTGGCAGTTCATGCAGCGCGCCTCGCCCTCGCGTCCGTGCATGTGGATGACCTTCCGCGAGCCCGCCAGCTCGTGCAGCGGATCGATGTTCTGGGTGATGACGGTGACCTCGCCGTCATACTCCTTCTCCAGGCGGGCCAGCGCCTCGTGGGCGGCGTTGGGCGCGACGCCGGCCGCGCGAAGACTGCCGCGGGTCTCGTTGTAGAAGTCGAGCACTTTCCTCTTGTCGCGATGCCATGCCTCGATGGTCGCAACCTCCTCGAGGTTGACCCGCGTCCACAGTCCGCCCGCGTCGCGGAACGTGTCGATGCCGCTCTCCTTGGAGATGCCGGCGCCGGTCAGTACCGCAATGCCGGGCGGCAGGAAATCCTGATGCATGCCGTCAATCTAGCGCCGTGGTAGGCTGTCAGGCCATGACCATCGGCGTGCTCTTCGTCTGCACCGCGAACATCTGCCGTTCCCCCACGGCGGAGGGCGTCTTTCGCGCCATGGCCCGGCGCGCGGGCCTCGATCCCGCCTTCGAGATCGCCTCGGCCGGCACCGGCGCGAGCCATGTCGGCGAACCGCCGTCGCCTCCGGCCGTCGAGGTGGCCGCCTCCCGCGGCTACGACATCAGCGCCATCCGTGCGCGCCAGGTGACGGGCGAGGACATCAGGCACTACGACTTCGTGCTGGCGATGACCCGCGGCCATCTCGTGGAGATGCGCTGGCTGGCGCCGCGCGAGCTCGTCGACAAACCCAAGCTGCTGATGAGCTTCGCGCCGCCGCTCGGCATCTTCGACGTGCCCGATCCCTACGGCCGCGCGCGCGACGACTACGAGCGCGCCATCGGCCTGATCGAGGCGGCCTGCCGCGGCCTGCTCGATCGCCTCACGCCGCAGGTCAGAAGGGCCATTTGAGGCCGAGCTCGCCGAAACGGTTCAGCACGTTGAAGGTGAGCCGCGACACGTCGTTGTCGAACTTGTTGTGCGGCAGGCTGCCGCAATAGGTGATCGAGCCGACCGAGAACACCGCGCCGCCCTTCGGCTTCTCGATGTAGGCCATGTCGGCGCGGATGAGCTGCTCCAGCGTCTGGCCGGGAATGGTGGTGGTGAAGCCCAGCCGCTCTTCGTGGACGACGACGAAGTTCTTGCGGTCGTGGCCTTCGGACGAGGCGAGCACCACGGCGTTGAGCGGGCTGCCGAGGCGATGGTCGAGGCGATCGAGCTCGAAGCCTGCCGCCCCGCCGCCCGAGAAACCGTAGCCGCCGAACAGCTCGTCCTTCACGCCGTCGAAGATCCAGGCGTGTGTGTTGTCGCGCGCCGCCGGCGACTGGCGGTAGGAATCGCCCACGAACGTGCCCTGGCTCGAGAAGCCGATGCCGCAGAGAAGGTTGGGCGGCCGGTCCGAGCGCCGCCACAGCCCGCCATAGGCGCCGTCGAAAGCGTGATAGTACTCGCCGGGTTCGGCCGCCCAGGTGCGGATGCCGCCCTCGGTGCGCCGCACCTCGATGGCGCCCGGCACGTGGGCTGAGAGCGCCACCCGCCAGTAGAAGCCGTTGCCGCCGAGATACATCAGCCGGCCGCCGCTCTCGGTGTAGGCCTGCAGGGCGTCGAGCGTGCCCTCGGTGTGATACTCCGGGTGAGAGCCGGTCACGACCACCTTGTAGGAGGCGAGGATCGCCGCACCCTTCTCGTCGAGATCGTGGTCGGTCACGACGTCGAAGGCGACGCCCATGCGGTCGAGCCAGCCCGTGAGATGCGTGTCGGCCGGCAGGTGACGCAGGCCCGAGCCCGCCTCGTCGTTGAACGACAGGAAGTTCGGCCGCCAGGTCAGGAGCGGCCGCAGCCGCGACGAATAGGCGACGCCCGACCCGTCGCGATGGTGGTTGTAGGTCGCGAGCCCGTAGTCCTTGTGGTCGTCGGGATTGTTGGGATAGGCCTTCCAGTCGGCGACGCGGGCACGGAACGGATCGTCGTACACGCCGCGCGAGAAGTTGGAATAGACCTGATAGGTGAAGGTCGAGGCGATGTAGCAGACCTTGGCCTGCGGCTTGCCGACCTGCGGGCGCACGAAGAAGGGGATGACGTCGCGATGCGGCCCGCAGGTGAGCTGCATGCCATAGACGCCGCTGCGCATGTCCTTCGGGACGGTGAAGCTGAAATCATCCTGCCAGCCGCAATCGTGCAGGTCGTCGTCGTGGAAATGGATGGCCGCGTAGTGGTGCGGCGCCTTCTTCCAGTCGCGTTCGGCGCCGGTCCAGGCCGCGCCCTTCATGGCGCGCGTCGGCAGGTTGACGAGGCGGCCGTGCAGCGCGTTGGGGCCGGTATCCTCGATCTCCATCGAGTCCATGCGGCGCGCAAAGTCCCATGCCGCGAAGCCCGCGACCTGCGGCGCCTCGATCTTGCCGTTGAAGCAGCGATGCGCGGGCCTGTCCGCCGCCGGCTCGGCGCCGATCAGCAGCGCCGCCGGCACGTCGAGAGAGAGGCCGCCGCCCGCCGTGTGTGCGGCCTCGCCCTCGTCGTCGACGGCGAAGGCGCGCTTCAGCGGCTGCTGGCCGACGCGCAGCATGCCGGTCTCGGGATCGGCGCTCGCCCACACCCGGTACCAGGTGCGTTCCCGCAGCTTCCTGCCGACGACGACGCGCTGCGTGCCGGTCTCGAGCGCCATGCCTTCGGGCGTCAGCACCAGAGCAAAGCCCGCGCCGCTTGCCGGATCGCGGCGCGCAACCACCGTCTGCGGTCCGTCCTCGGGCAGGGTCGGCCAGATCAGCGCCTCGACGAGCAGAGACGACGGCAGCTTCGCGTCCTTCGCGCCCTCGACCAGGCCATAGGAGCCGGGCCGCGCCTCCTGCACGCGCGAGGCGAAGCGGCCGTCGAACAGCTCGGACAGGTCTTCGAGCCTGGGCGGTGGTCCGGCGGGATTGGGATCGCCGCGTACGATGCGGACCAGCATGGCGTGGTAGGGCGTCGAGCTCGCGCTCGAGACCTTGAAGGCGATCTTTTCGCCGCTGCGTACCGAGATGCGATCCGAATATCCGACCAGCGGTGCCGTCACGTTTGTCTCCCCTTGGGCGGCCGATATAGTCGCCCGAATTCAAGGAGAATTGCCATGACCAAGACGATCGGCCGCCGCGGAATGATCGCCGGCGCCGCCCTCGCCACCCCGATGCTCGCGCGCCACGGCTGGGCCCAGGCGGCCTATCCCGGCGGCAAGACCGTGCGCGTCGTCGTGCCCTTCGCCGCCGGCGGCACCACCGACATCCTGGGCCGCGTGGTGGCGCAGATCCTGACCGACTCGCTCGGCGGCACGTTCGTGGTCGACAACAAGGCGGGCGCCGGCGGTAATGTCGGCGCCGAGCTCGTCGCCAAGGCAGCCCCCGACGGCACCACCCTGCTGCTGGGCACGACCGGCACGGCCGTCACCAACCAGTATCTTTACAAGAGCATGCCCTACGACAGCGTGAAGAGCTTCGCGCCGGTGGCGCTGGTCGGCGAGGTGGCCAACGTGCTGGCCGTGCACCCCAGCTTCCCGGCCAAGACGCTCAAGGAGTTCGTCGACTACTGCAAGGCGCAGGGCCCCAACAAGGTGAGCTACGGCTCGCCCGCGATCGGCGGCACCGGGCATCTCGCGATGGAATACCTGTCGAGCCTGGCCGGCATCAAGCTTGAGCATGTCGTCTATCGCGGCAGCTCGCTGGTGATGAAGGACCTGCTGGCCGGCCACATCCTCGACACCATGGACAACCTGCCGCCCTACCTGCAGCACATCAAGTCGGGCGCGCTGCGGGCGCTGGGCGTAAGCACGGCCAAGCGCTGGTTCGCGGCGCCGGACATTCCGACTGTCGCCGAGCAGGGCTATCCGGGCTTCGACGCGGCACCCTGGTGGTACGTTGCGGCCCCGGCGGGCACGCCGCCCGAGATCGTGAACCGGCTGAGTGCCGAGATCGTCAAGGGCGTGACGTCGGAGCCCGTCATCAAGAAAATCCGCGATGCCGGCGCTTCGGAACTGCCAGGTGACGCGCAAGCGCTCAGTCGGCACATGGTTGCGGAGAATGCCAAGTGGAAGAAGGTGATCGAAACTGCGGGTCTTCAGCCGCAATGACGCGCGCCGAGCTCAGGGGAAGAATCCAGACCGTCCTCGGGCCGATCGAGCCCGGGGCGCTGGGCCGCACGCTGATGCACGAGCACGTGCTCTGCGACATCCGCCCGCCCGGCACGCGCTCCGACAACGATCTCGGCCCCGAGATCACCCTCGAGAACGTGTGGCAGATCAACTACGGCCACGGCATCCGGCGCGCCGGCCGCAAGTACATGCTCGACCTCGAGGACATCGCCACGCGCGAGGTGGCGATGATGAAGCACGACGGCGGCGACGCCATCGTCGAGCTGACCTGTGGCGGCCTGTCGCCCGATCCCAGGGGCCTGCAGAGGATCGCCGCCGGCACCGGCGTCCATCTCGTCATGGGCTGCGGCTATTACGTCAACGACTACCAGGACCCGAAGAACCACAAGCGTTCGGTCGACGACTTCGCCGCCGAGATGATCGGCCAGATCACCGAGGGCGCCTGGGGCACCGACGTGCGCGCCGGCATGATCGGCGAGATCGGCTGCCAGGCGCCGTGGACCGACACGGAGAAGCGCGTCATGCAGGCGGCGTTCGTCGCCGCGCGCGAGACGGGTGCCTCGATCAACGTCCATCCCGGCCGCGACCCCGACCAGCCGCAGGAGGTCGCCGACTTCGCCCGGGCCGCGGGCTTTCCGACCGATCGCATGGTCATCAGCCACATCGATCGCACGATCTTCGACGAGCCGCGATTGCTCCGCCTCGCCGACTCGGGCGTCACGATCGAGTTCGACCTGTTCGGCCAGGAGGCGAGCTACTACGGCCTCTCCGACATCGACATGCCGAACGACGCCACGCGCCTCAGGCTGATCCGGGCGCTGATCGCCGCCGGCCACCTCGAGCGCGTCGTGATCAGTCACGACATCTGCTACCGTACGCGTCTGGCGAGCTTCGGCGGCCACGGCTACGGTCACATCTTCCGCAACGTCGTGCCGATGATGATGAATCGCGGCTACAGCGAGGACGAGATCGACGCGATCCTCGTGCGCAACCCGAGAAGGCTGCTGACGTTCGTCTAGGACCACGGAGGGACGCGACCATGATCCGCAAGCTTCCGTCAGGCCGGTACCGGCTCTACTCGCGCAAGAAGAATCCCAAGACGGGAAAGCGCCGCAACCTCGGGACCTTTCCGACGCGCGCCGCCGCCGAGAAGCACGAGCGCGCCGTCCAGTACTTCAAGCGGCACTGACGTCAGTAGCAGGGATTGAGGGCAGGCGGCCGGGGCACGGCCACGACCTGCTTGAGCTCCTCGCGATACTTCTCCAGGCCGGCATTCAGCGGGATGAGGTCCTCTTCGCGCTGGCGCTGGCAGACCTTGTTCTGTGCCGGCGGCACACCGGCCTTCCTGATCCCGGTCGCGGCCTTCTCCATGCGCTCCTGGATGCGCTTCTCAAGTTGGGCTTTGGTGACCGGTCTCAGGCTGTTGGCGGCGATGAAACTGTTCATCGCGTCGATCTCCTCGCCGAGCATCTTGCTGAGCTGCGGGAATTCGCCGGGATAGCAGAGATCGGCCGCCATCTTGGCCACGACCGCGAGGTTCCAGTAGCAGAGGACCGCCTTGCCGGAACTGTCGACGCTGGTTTCGCCGTCACGATCGATGGTCACGGTGACCGTACCGCGCCTGATCTCGACGACTTCCTGGCCGTTCTCCATCCGCTTGGTGACCTGCGTGCCGGGTTGTTTGGCGATGGCGTCGAGATCGAGCGGCTGTGCGGCGGCGGCATTTGCCAGCAGCATGGCGGCGAGGCCAACCGAAAGTCGGTGCATGGGCGTTCCTCCACCCGGCACGCTATACGATGCGTAAATAGTCAGCCATATACTCATGGTTGTGGTCAGAACGTCAGGTGGTACGTCGTCTCCTCGGTGTAGATCGATCCGCTGCGGCCATGCCGGCTGGAGTAGAGGGAGAAGTGCTCGGCGACCCACGGTCCGGCGCGGAAGGTCGAGTGGCTGGCCATGAACTGCGCGATGTGATGGCCGGTCTCGGCGCCGTTGGCAAAGCGCGCGAGGGTGACGTGCGGGCGGAACTTGCGGCGCTCGACCTCGATTCCGCAATTGCGTGCCACCGTCGACACCTTCTGCTGCAGCCGGTCGAGTCGCTCGCTGCGCTCCACGGTGGCGACCAGCGCGCGCGGCTGCTTGCCGCTGCTGAACTGTTCGACGCCATGCAGCGCGATCGTGAACTTCGGGCCGGCAACGTCGGCGAGCTCCTCCTCGAGGTCGCGCATGGTGCCGCCCTGGACCTCGCCCGCGAAGCAGAGCGTGATGTGGAAGTTCTCCGGCAGCACCCAGCGTGCATCGGGAACGCCCGACTGCAGCGCGGTGAGGTCGGCGGCGATCTCTTCAGGGACGGGCAGGGCGACGAACAGGCGCGGCATCGTCGAGGTTCCTGGTGACGAAGGGCAGGAGGCGCTCGACGATGACGTCGACGCCCCGCGCGTTGGGGTGGATGCCGTCCGCCTGGTTGAGCGCGGGATCCTGGGCCACGCCGTCGAGGAAGAAAGCGTAGAACGGCACGCCGTGCCGATCGGCGACCCGCTTGAAGAGGCCGTCGAACTGGCGCGCATACTCCGGCCCGAAATTGCGCGGCGCCAGCATGCCCGTCAGCCAGACCGTGACGCCCGCCGCCTTCAGCCGACTCACGATGGTGTCGAGGTTGCGCTCGGTGGCGGCCGGATCGAGCGCACGCAGCCCGTCGTTGCCGCCGAGCTCGACCAGCACGATGTCGGGCTTGTCGCCCAGCATCCAGTCGAGGCGCTCGACGCCGCCCGCCGTGGTGTCGCCCGACACGCCGTGGTTGACGATCGTGACGTTGCGGCCCTTTTCCTTCAGCGCCGCCTGTAACCTGGCCGGAAAGGCCTGTGCCGGCGAAAGCCCGTAGCCTGCGGCGAGGCTGTCGCCCAGGATCGCGAGCTTCGCCGGCTCGTTTTGTGCATATGCCGGCAACAGCGGGAGACACACGAAAAGCGCCAGAATCGCCGCGATCCGTGAATTGACCGCCGCCGCAAAACCACCATATCCAGACAGCAGCCTCATCCGTCCATCCTTCAGGAGCCCGCTTGGCCGAGCCGCATCCCATCGCCAGCCCGCCGATCGTTCGCCTCCGCGACGTCCATCTCGACATGGCAAGCGATGCCGGCACGGTCAATATCCTGCGCGGCATCACTCTCGACATCGCAGCCGGCGAGATTGCGGCGGTGGTGGGGCCTTCGGGTGCCGGCAAGTCGAGCCTGATGATGGTGGCGGGTGGGCTGGAGCGCGCGACTTCCGGTACCGTCGAGGTGGCGGGTCGCGATCTCGGTCCGCTCGGCGACGATGATCGCGCGCGCCTGCGGCGCGACCATATCGGCATCGTCTTCCAGGGCTTCCATCTCATTCCCACCATGACGGCGCACGAGAACGTGGCGCTGCCGCTCGAGTTCGCGGGCCATCCCGACGCCTTCGATCTCGCGCAGGCCGCGCTGGCGCGCGTCGGTCTCGACCACCGCATCGGCCACTATCCCGCCCAGCTCTCGGGCGGCGAGCAGCAGCGGGTCGCCGTCGCGCGCGCCTTCGTCGGCCGGCCCAGGCTGATGCTGGCCGACGAGCCCACCGGCAACCTCGACGGCACGACCGGCCGGCAGGTCATGGACCTGCTGTTCGACCTCGCCCGCGCCGAGGGCACGACACTGATCCTCATCACGCACGATATGGGCTTGGCCGAACGCTGTGACCGCGTGCTGCGCATCGCCGACGGTCTACTGGTCGCCGACGAGCGCATGCGCGCCGTGCTCGCTGCACAGTGAAGCCGGCATCATGAACCTTGCCTTCCGGCTGGCCCGCCGCGAGATGCGCAGCGGCCTCGGCGGCTTTCGCCTCTTCATTGCCTGCCTCGCGCTTGGCGTCGCGGCGATCGCGGCCATCCTGTCCTTCAGCCGCGCGGTCGAGGAAGGCTTGCGCGCCGACGCCCGCGAGATCCTGGGCGGTGACGTGGCGATCTCGCTGCTCTACCGCGAGGCGACGCCCGAGCAGATGACGTTCCTGCGCGGGCAGGGCGAGTTGCTGCGCTGGATCGACAGTCGCGCCATGGCCCGGCCGACCAAGCCGGACGGCCGGCCGACGCTGGTCCAGCTCAAGGCGGTCGAGCCCGCCTATCCGCTGTTCGGTGTCGTCGAGCTGCAGGGCGGCGGAACGCTCGGCGATGCGCTGGCCAAGCGCTCCGGCATCTGGGGGGCGGTGGTCGAGGAGTCGGCGTTGCGCCGCATGAACATGTCGCCGGGCGACCGGCTGCGCGTCGGCGACGTCGAGGTCGAGGTGCGCGGCGTCATCGCGCGCGAGCCCGACCGCGGGCTCAATGCCTTCGCAAGCCTCGGCCCGCGCCTGATGATCCCGTTCGGCGCGGTCGTCGAATCGGGTCTGGTGCAGCCGGGCAGCCTGCTCACCTGGGAGTATCGGCTGCGCCTGCCGCCGGACCGCCCCTATCGTTCGGCGGTCGATGCGCTGAAGGCGCGCTTTCCCGATGCCGGCTGGCGGGTCAGGGGACTGGACGATGCCGGCGGCGGCCTGCGCTTCTGGCTCGACCGGCTGACGCAGTTCATCAGCCTGATCGGGCTCGCCTCGCTGCTGGTCGGCGGCGTGGGGGTCGGCAACGCCGTGTCGAGCTTCCTCGCCGCCCGCCTGCGCACCATCGCGACGCTGAAGTGCCTCGGCGCGCCTGAGCGGCTGGTCTTCGCCACTTACTTCATCCAGCTCGCGGCGCTCGCGCTGCTGGGGGTCGGCATCGGCCTCGCGATCGGCGCCGCGCTGCCCTTCGTCGCCCAATCCGTGGTCGCCGACGTCCTGCCGGTGCGCGCCCGCGTGGCACTCTATGCCGGTCCGCTGGCGACGGCCGCAGGGTTCGGCCTGCTGGTCTCGCTGCTGTTCGCCTTGCTGCCGCTGATGCGCGCCCGCGGCGTGCCGGCCGCCACCCTGATGCGCGGCGCCGTGGTCGAGCAGGGCAGGCTCACCTGGCGAGACGCGCTGCTGGTCGGCGCGGTGGCGCTGGCGCTGGCGGCCTTCACGGTGTTCACTGCCGAGAGCCGGCGCATCGCCGCCTATTTCGTGATCGGCTCGGTCGGGGCCTTCATCGCTTTCCCACTGCTGGCGCGGCTCCTGATGCTGGCGGCAGCGCGGGTCGGCAAGCCCAGGCTCGCGGCCCTTCGCCTCGCGCTCGCCAACCTGCACCGGCCCGGCGCGCCCACGCCGATCGTGATGCTGTCGCTGGGCTTGGGCCTCACCGTGCTGGTGGCGACGGCGCTGATCGAAGGCAATCTCCGCGAGCAGATCACGCGGCGCATCCCGGGCGACGCGCCGGCCTTTTTCTTCGTCGACATCCAGTCGAGCCAGATCGACGCCTTCGAGAAGGCGGTCGCCGCCATCCCCGGCGCCGGCGCGCTCGACAAGGTGCCGTCGCTGCGCGGCCGCATCGTCAGGATAGGCGGCAAACCGGTCGGCGAGGTTGCCGTGCCGTCCGACGCGCGCTGGGCGGTCGAGGGCGACCGCGGCGTCACCTACTCGGCGACGCCGCCGCCTGGCTCGCGCATCGTCGCCGGCGAGTGGTGGCCAGCGGACTATCGCGGGCCGCAGCTCATCTCCTTCGACGAGAACCTGGCGAAGCAGTTCGGCCTGGGGCTCGGCGACACGATCACGGTGAACGTGCTGGGACGCGACATCGAGGCGAAGATCGCCTCGCTGCGCCGCATCGAATGGACGACGCTCGCCATCAACTTCGTGTTCGTCTATTCGCCCGGCGTGCTCGACCGTGCGCCGCACACCTTCCTTGCGACGGTGAAGTCCACCCCGGAGGCCGAAGAGGCGATCTTCAAGGCCGTGACCGACCAGTTCCCCAACGTCACGGTGGTGCGCATCCGCGACGCCGTCGAGACGGCGGCGGCCGTCCTGGGCAATATCGGCCTGGCCAGCCGAGTCATCGGCTTCCTCAGCATCCTGGCCGGCGTACTGGTGCTGGCCGGCGCCATGCTGGCCACCCAGCGCCGGCGTGTTCACGAGGCCGTCGTGATGAAGGTGCTGGGCGCCACCCGCGGCCGCATCGCCGGCACCTTCGCCTGGGAGTTCGCCTTCCTCGGCCTCGCGACAGCGCTGGCGGCGCTGGGCGTCGGCACCCTGGGCGCCTGGCTGGTGGTGCAGCGCCTGATGAACCTCGAATGGACCTTCCTGCCGGCCGTTGCGGTTGCGGTGGCCGTCGGCGCGACGGCGCTCACCCTGGCCTTCGGCCTTGCCGGAACTTTGACAGCTTTGCGACAGCGGCCTCTCGCCTTGTTGCGCAACGAGTGAGCGGCATTTGGCCCTTTGGACAAGATTAAATTGGAATATCCGATACCCTGTTCCCTATTGATTCACCTGAGATGCGACCCCAAATTAGCCGCCGAAGGGGCTCGGCGAACGAGGCCCCCTTGGAGGCTTGAAAACAGATGGCAAATCCGAACTTCGACACCTTCAACCGCGCCGGCACGATTGCCGACCAGGCGTCGTTCGATGTCGGTCTGCGCGCCCACATGGTGCGCGTCTACAACTACATGGCCTCGGGGCTTGCGCTCTCGGGCATCGTGGCGTTCGCGCTGTTCAATTTCCCGGCGCTGCAGAACATCTTCTTCCAGATGGGCGTGACGCGCGGCGGCGCCGTCATCCCCGTCGGCCTGAACGTGCTGGGCTGGATCGCGATCCTCGCGCCGCTCGGCCTGCTCCTGCTCGTCTCGTTCCGCGCGGCGGCCATGAGCACCGGCGCGGTGCAGGCGGTCTACTGGGCGGTCACGGCGCTGATGGGCGTCAGCCTGTCGCTGCTGCTGTTCCGCTACACCGGCGCCAGCGTCGCGCGCACCTTCTTCGTGACGGCCGCCGCCTTCGGCGCGCTCAGCCTCTACGGCTACACGACGAAGAAGGACCTCACGGCCATGGGCAAGTTCCTGTTCATGGGTGTGATCGGCCTCATCCTGGCCGGCCTCGTCAACATGATCTGGCCGTCGGGCACGATGAGCTTCATCATCTCGGCCGCGGGCGTGCTGATCTTCTCGGGCCTGATCGCCTACGACACCCAGAAGATCAAGGAGCAGTATGCCGAAGCCTGGGGCAGCGACGTGCAGGAGAAGGTTGCCATCTTCGGCGCACTGAGCCTGTACCTCGACTTCGTGAACCTGTTCCAGTTCCTCATGAGCTTCCTCGGTCAGGAGCGCGAGTAGCCGGAACCGACCGAGACAATCCACAAGGCGCCCGGGTCGAAAGGCCCGGGCGCTTTTCTTTGCGGGGAGGCGATGACCGGCAGGTTCAAGGCGTTCATCGACAGCCAGGCGGCATCGGCGCTGCCGCTCCTGGCGGCGACCGCGCTGGCGCTCGTCCTCGCCAACTCCCCGTGGGACCACGCCGTCGATCAGCTGTTCGCCACCAAGCTCGCGGTCGGCCGCGGCCCCCTCGCCGTCGACAAGCCGTTGCTGCTCTGGATTAACGACGGCCTCATGGCGTTGTTCTTCCTGCTCGTCGGGCTGGAGATCAAGCGCGAGATGGCCGAGGGGCGTTGTCGCAGCCCTCGCAGATCGCGCTGCCGGTTGCCGGCGCCCTGGGCGGCATGCTGGTGCCGGCGGCGATCTACGCCGCCATCAACTGGGGCGATCCGCTGGCGTTGCGCGGCTGGGCCATCCCGGCGGCAACCGACATCGCCTTTTCGCTCGGGGTGCTGGCGGTCCTCGGCAGCCGCGTGCCGCTGTCGCTCAAGGTCTTCCTGACGACCCTCGCCATCGTCGACGATCTCGGGGCGATCGTCGTGATCGCCGCGTTCTACACCGGCGCATTGTCGCTGCACGCGCTGGCATTCGCCGCGCTGTTCATCGCGGGCCTCGCGGGGCTGAACGCCCTTGGCGTGCTGCGGATCTGGCTCTATCTGCTGCTGGGGGCGATGCTCTGGCTGTCGGTGCTGAAGTCCGGCGTGCACGCCACGCTCGCGGGCGTGGTGCTGGCCATGTTCATTCCGCTCAAGGCGCCGGGCATCGCCGACCATAGGCGACCGGCAGTTCGGCTCGAGCATGTCCTGAAGCCTTGGTCGGCCTGGTTTATCATGCCGGTCTTCGCCTTGGCCAATGCCGGTCTTTCGCTCGCCGACCTTTCGCCGTCGACGATCCTCCAGCCGGTTCCCCTCGGTGTCGTCGCCGGCCTGTTCGTCGGCAAGCAGATCGGCATCATGCTGGGCGCGGGATCGCTGGTCGCGTCCGGTGTCGCCGCCATGCCGGCGGGCGGATCGTGGCGCGCTCTCTGGGGCGTCGCGATCCTGGGCGGAATCGGCTTCACCATGAGCCTGTTCATCGGCACGCTCGCCTTCAGCGATCCGCGCTTCGAGGCGCAGGTCCGCCTCGGCGTGCTGGCGGGGTCGGCGCTCTCGGCCGTCGTCGGATACCTCGTGCTGCTGCCGCGACGCCGCGGCTAGTTTGCGCGCCACCGCGGCCGGCCTATACTTTGCGGCCATGCGGCGCACTTCCTACGAGCAGATGAATTGTTCGATCGCCTCGGCGCTCGACGTCGTGGGCGAGCCGTGGACGCTGCTCATCGTGCGCGACGCCTTCTACGGTGTTCGGCGCTTCGACGATTTCCAGGAGAATCTCGGCATTGCGCGCAACGTGCTTACGGCGCGGCTGAAGAAGCTGGTCGAGGCCGGCGTCTTCCGCAAGACGGCATACCGCCAGCGTCCACTGCGCCACGAATATCGGCTCACCGAAAAGGGCGCGGCGCTGTTCACCGTGATCGTCGGGTTGAAGCAGTGGGGCGATCGCTTCGGTGCCGCTGCGCGGAGCGGCAAGCCGATGGAGCTGGTCGACGGCGCCGATGGCCGGCCGCTCGATCCCGTGCTGATCGACGCCGGCAGCGGCCGGCGGCTGGAGCTCACCAACGTACGCGCGGTGGCGGGGCCGGGCGCCGACCAGAACACGCGCTCCTTCTTCGAGCGGCTGGCCCTCAACCGGCCGCCGCGTTAGCCGCCCAATCCGTCGTCCTGAGCGCAGCGAAGGACCTGGCGGAACGACCAGCGTACTCCGTGGCTGGCGCAAGATCCTCCGCGTCGCTCAGGATGACGGAAGGAGCGCCGCGCTCAGTCCTTGTTCTCGGGATCGAGGCGTCTTGCGTCATGGGCGGCCTCGGCGCGGCTCGCGGCGTCCCTGTCAGCCGCTTTCTCGGCGCGCGTGCGGCCGAAGCGACGGCGGTTGGCGTCGGCCGCCGCCTCGCGCTCGCGCCGCGCCTTGTCCTTGCGGGCGCGTCGCAGGTTGACGATGTCTGCCATGTGACTGTCTCTTTTTCTCTATGCCGTGCCTGCAGCCGATGCGCTAGTCTCGCCGCGAGCCCTGCTGAAGGAGCATCCCCATGACCCCTGGCATGCGCAAGAAACTCCTGATCGGCGTCGGCGGCTTCATTGGGCTGCTGGTCGTGGTCCTGGTGGCCGCGCCTTTCTTCATCGACGTCAATTCCTACAGGCCGCTGATCGTTTCCCAGGTGAAGGCGGCGACCGGCCGCGACTTGGTCCTCGAGGGTCCGATTTCCCTGTCGCTGCTGCCGACGCCTGCCGTCTCCGTGCAGGGCGCGAAGCTGTCCAATGCGCCGGGGGCGAAGACCGCCAACATGGTCGAGGTGAAGTCGGTCACGGTGAAGCCGTCTCTGCTCGGTCTGCTGGGCGGCCGCATCGAGATCGCCGAGGTGGCGCTCGTCGAGCCCAGGATCGCCCTCGAGGTCGATGCTGCGGGCAAGCCCAACTGGGAATTCGCGCCGTCGGCCGCCGATACCAAGCCCGCCGCGCCCAAATCGGGCGCTTCCACGCCGCTGTCGCTCGGCCGGCTGACCATCGAGAACGGTGCGCTGAGCTTCAGCGATGCCAAGGCCGGCCTGTCGGTGATCGCCGAGAAGGCCAACCTGTCCGCCTCGCTCGGCTCGCTGGACGGTCCGTACGCGCTGGGCGGCGGTGCCACGATCAACGGTTCGCCGCTCAAGATCGATCTCTCGGTCAGCGCCAAGGGCAGCAGCGGCCACAATGCCGACGTCGCGCTGGAAACCGGCGGCGGCAAGCTCACCTTCAAGGGCACGCTGAGCGAGCTCGGCCCGGCTGCAAAGGCGATGGGCGTTGCCACGGTGTCGGCCGACTCGCTCACCACCTTCATGGGCACCCTGATCAGGCTCACCGGTCAGTCGGAACCACCGCTGCCGCCGCTGCTTGCCGGCAGGTTCATGTTCGATGGCGGGATCGAGGTGTCGCAGACGGCCTTCGCCGCCAAGGACTTCAAGCTGGCGTTGGGCCAGGACAACGGTTCGGGCTCGCTTGCGGTCACGCTGAAGCCCAGGCTCGCCGTCGAGGGCAAGCTCGCCGTGCCGAGGCTCGACCTCGACAAGTGGCTCGCCGCCCTCGCGCGGCCCGCGGCGCCGTCGGCGACGGCGCCCGCCGCCGCGTCGCGTCCGTCGGCCGCGCCGGCTCCCGCGACGACTTCAGGCGGCAGCCTGCTGGGCGATATCACGGCCAGGCTCGCCCTCGACATCGGCGAGCTGATCTACAACAGGAAGCCGGTGCGCAACGTGGCGCTCGAGCTCGATGCGCGCGGCGGCGCCGTGGCCGTGCCGAAGCTCTCGGCCACGCTTCCGGGCGACATGGTGCTGCAGGCGAAGTCGACGATGACCGGGGACGCTGCGCGGCCGCAGGTCAGCGGCGAGTTCAGCCTGGTCGGGCCGAAGCTGCGCGAGACGCTCGCCTGGCTCGAGGTCGACGTCTCGGCGATCCCCGCCTCGAAGCTGCAGAAGCTCAGCCTCAGGGGCCGCATGGCCTCGTCGGGCGGCAATGTCCAGGTGAGCGACGCCGCCTTCGATCTCGACGACCTCAAGGGCAGCGGCGGCGTGACGGTGACGTTTGGCGTGCCGCTTTCCATCGTCACCAGCCTCAGCATCGACACGCTCGACCTCGACTCCTTCCTTGTGCCGGCCGCGGCGCAGCCGAAGCCGGCGGCGGCTTCGTCGGGCGCACCGGCCGCGTCGGCTCAACAGGCGGTGGCCGGCCCGACGTTCGGGCTCAAGGCCAAGGTAGGCAAGCTGATCTACAATAAAGAAACGATCCTGGGCGTCGATGTCGACGTGGCGCTGCAGGGCAGCACGCTGCGGCTGAACGACGTCAAGGTCTCGAACCTGGGCGGCGCGCGGCTTGCCGTGCGCGGCTCCGTCGCCAACTACGCGACGGCGGCGCGGCGCCCCGACATCGCCTTCAACTTCGAGGCGCCCAACATGGGTCGCGTACTGAAGGTTCTGGGCGCGACCGGCCCGTCCGACCTTGGCGCGGTGAGTGCGAGCGGCGGCATCGCCGGAACGGTCGAGCAGCTCGCCCTGCGCGACCTTGCGGTGAATGCCATGGGCCAGAGCCTCAAGGCGACGGGCGCGCTGGCGATGCCTGGCGCGTCGAAGGGTGCGCCCCAGTCGGTGGCCTACAAGGGCAATCTGGTGCTGAACGGCCAGGCGCTCGAGGGCTCGATCGATGCCCGCCTCACCGGCAAGCCGACCGTCAATGCCGACCTGCGCGCCAATGTGCTCGACCTCGACAGGATCGGCGGGGGCGGTGGCACGCGCGCCCCGGCGCGCGGCCAGCAATCGGCGGCCGCGCCGATCGACACCGGGCCGCTGCGCCAGGTCGACGGATCGCTGAAGCTCGTCGCCGGCACCCTGATCAGCGCGCCGCTGCGCATCGGCAACGCCGACCTTGCCGCGACGCTCAAGGACGGCGTGCTGACGGTGCAGCATTTCAAGGGCTCGCTTTATGGCGGCTCGCTGGCACTCTCGGGCGTGGTGAACGGCGCCGGGCCGGCGCTCTCCTTCGACTTCAAGGGCGACGCCAACAGCATCTATCTCGGCGAAATGCTGCGCAGCACCTCGGGCAGCAACCAGTTCGGCGGCGGCGTGAAGGTGACGATCGACGGCAGGCTGAACGCCAACGGCCTCACCATCCGCGGCAGCGGCACGACCGCCTCCCAGATCCGCGCCTCGATGGCAGGCGGCGCGCAGCTCAGCGGCCACGTCTTCGCCGGCGCCGACAAGGCGCTGCAGGTGCTGGGCGGCGCGGCGGCGGGCGCCGCCGGCGGCGTGATCGACCAGACGCTCGGCAACGTGCTGGGCGCGGTCGGCCAGAAGGGCGGCGTCGGGGTCGGCAACCTGCTGAACGCCATCGCCCTGGTGCTGAACCGCTTCGTCAACCACGACAGTCCGATCTCCGGTCATGTCGACATCGCGGGCGGCGTCGTCACCGACAAGGGCCTGACAGTACAGGGCAACCGCGCGACCGCGCGGATCGCCACCCGGACCAACCTCGGCGCCTCGACGACCGACACGACGATCAACTTCTACATCGCCGAGGATTCCTCGGCGCCGTACCTCATCACGACGGTGCGCGGCTCGACCGCCTCGCCGTCGATCAACGTCGTGCGTGGCACGGCAAAGGATCCGCCGGGCATGGTGAACACCCTGCCGGGCGCCTCCAGCATTCTGCCCGGCCAGCAGACACCGGGGACGCAGCAGCCGCGCTCGCCGATCCCGAACATTCCCATCCCCATCCCCAACATTTTCGGCCGCTGAGGAGTTCCCTTGCTCGATCGTCTGAAGGCCGTGCTGAAGGCGCGGTTCGGGTCCGCGCCTGCGCTCGCGCAGGCGCCCAAAGGTGTCGAGGTCCTGGCCGAGATGGCCAACCGCCGCGTCGTGCGGCGCTATTCGGAAAAACCGCTCGACCCGGCGTTGCTCGACACGCTCTGCGCCGTGGCACTGTCGGCACCGTCCAAGAGCGACCTGCAGCAGGCCGACATCGTGATCGTCACCGAGCGGACCCAGCGCGAGAAGCTCGAGGCGCTGATCCCGGAGAACCCCTGGGCGAAGGCGGGGCCGGCGCTGCTGGTGTTCTGCGGCAACAATCGCCGCCACCGGCTGCTGTTCGAGTGGCGCGGCCGGCCGTTCGTGAACGACCATCTGGACCCGTTCTTCAATGCCGCGGTCGATGCCGGCATCGTGCTGGCGACCTTCATTGCCGCCGCCGACCGGGTCGGACTCGGCACCTGCCCGATCAGCCAGATCCGCAACCATGCAGCGGAGGTCGCCGACATCCTCGGCCTGCCGCAGCATGTCTTTCCTGTGGCGGGCATGGGTGTCGGTTGGCCGTCCTTCGAAGGCGTGATGAGCCCGCGGCTGGGGCTCGACGTGTCGATTCATCGCGACCGCTACGACGAGACGGGGCTCAGGGAGAAGATCGCGGCCTACGACCGGCGCCGCAACGGGACCCAGCCCTACAAGACCCAGCGCTTCGTGGAGAAGTTCGGCGAGGACCCGGCCTATGGCTGGTCGGAGGACAAGGCCCGGCAATATTCGGTGCCGGAGCGGGCCGATTTCGGCGCATTCGTGCGCGCCAAGGGCTTCAATCTCGACTGATCGAACCCTTCTTTAGCTCCTGCAGGACGTGGAGACGCAGTGCGCTCGACAGGTTGCCCACCCCTTGGGCAACGCGGGCGCGGTCGATCTCGGCCACCAGGGCGTTGAGTGGCAGACCGCGGGCGCGGGCGATCGCCGAAAGCTCGGCCCAGAAAGGGTCCTCCAGCGAGATGCTGGTGCGGTGGCCGTCGATGGTGACCGAGCGTTTGCGCATGACGGGACTGTGGCAGCGGCAAGACGTCCCCTCAACCCGCCTTGCCGCCGTCACAGTGCGTGCGTATAAGCGCGCCCAACCAATCCCCTCCGGACAAAGCACCATCACTATGGACATCCGCAACGTCGCGATCATCGCGCACGTCGACCATGGCAAGACCACTCTGGTCGATTGCCTGCTGAAGCAGAGCGGCACGTTCCGCGAGAACCAGCAGGTCGCCGAGCGCGCCATGGACTCGAACGACCTCGAGCGCGAGCGCGGGATCACCATCCTCGCCAAGGCGACCTCGGTCGTCTGGAAGGGCACGCGCATCAATATCGTCGACACGCCGGGCCACGCCGATTTCGGCGGCGAGGTCGAGCGCATCCTGTCGATGGTCGACGGCGTGGTGCTGCTGGTCGACGCCGCCGAAGGCCCGCTACCGCAGACGAAGTTCGTGCTCGGCAAGGCGCTGCGCCTCGGCCTCAAGCCGATCGTTCTGATCAACAAGGTCGACCGCTCCGACGCCCGCGCCCACCAGGTGCACGACGAGGTGTTCGACCTTTTCTCCGCCCTCGAGGCCAGCGACGAGCAGCTCGATTTCCCGACGCTCTTCGCCTCGGCCCGACAGGGCTGGGCCGCGACCTCGCTCGAAGCCGAGCACAAGGACATGGAGCCGCTGTTCGACCTGGTGGTGAAGCACGTGCCGCCGCCCAGGATCGATCCCGATCCCGCCTTCCGCATGCTGGTGACGACGCTCGAAGCCGACAACTTCCTCGGGCGCATTCTCACCGGTCGTATCCTGTCGGGCACGGTGAAGCCCAACACGATGATCAAGGCGCTGGGCCGCGACGGCAAGGAGCTCGAGCAGACCCGCATCACCAAGGTGCTCGCCTTCCGCGGTCTGGAGCGCATGGCCCTCGACTCGGCCGAAGCGGGCGACATCGTCGCGATCGCCGGCCTCAAGGTCGCCACGGTGGCCGATACGGTCGGCGACCTGACGATCAGCGAGCCGATTGCCTCGCAGCCGGTCGATCCGCCCACCCTCGCCATGAATTTCATGGTCAACGATTCGCCGCTCGCCGGCCGCGAAGGCGACAAGGTCACGACCCGCATGATCCGCGCCCGCCTGATGCGCGAGGCCGAGGGCAATGTCGCGATCCGTGTGACCGACACCGAGAATGCCGATTCCTACGAGGTCGCCGGCCGTGGCGAACTGCAGCTCGGCGTGCTGATCGAGACGATGCGCCGCGAGGGCTTCGAGCTCGCGGTCGGCCGCCCGCGCGTGCTGTTCCAGACCGATCCCAAGACGGGCCAGCGGCTGGAGCCGATCGAGGAGGTGGTGATCGACGTCGACGACGCCTTCACCGGCGCCGTGGTCGAGCAGATCTCGCTGCGCAAGGGCGAGCTGCAGGACATGCGGCCGTCGGGCGCCGGCAAGACCCGCCTGGTGTTCTACGCCCCGTCGCGCGGCCTGATCGGCTATCACGGCGAGTTCCTGACCGACACCCGCGGCACTGGCGTGATGAACCGCATCTTCCACGAATACGGCGCCTATCGCGGGCCGATCGCCGGCCGCCGCAACGGCGCGCTGATCGCCAACGCCGAGGGCGTCGCGGTGGCCTATGCGATGTGGAACCTCGAGGACCGCGGTCCGATGTTCATCGACCCCGGCGTGCCGGTCTATGAGGGCATGATCGTCGGCGAGCACAGCCGCGGCAACGACCTCGACGTCAACGTGCTGAAGGGCAAGCAGCTCACCAACATCCGTGCCGCCGGCAAGGACGAAGCCGTCCGCCTCACGCCGCCGCGCAAGATGAGCCTCGAGCAGGCGATCGCCTATATCGACGACGACGAGCTGGTCGAGGTGACGCCGAAATCGATCCGGTTGCGCAAGCGCTTCCTCAACCCCGAGGATCGCAAGCGCGCCAAGAAGCAGGCCGCTCAGGCGGCGGAGTGAGAAGCGAGAGATGAGCATCAGGAACGTGGATTTCGGCGATCGTCTGGCGGCCGCTGCGGCGGCCAAGCAGGCCCTTCTCGAGAAGGCACGGGCCAAGGCCAACGATCCGGAACTCGCCAAGCGGGCGGCGGAGCGAGCCGCCGTCGCCGCCGCCCGCGAGGCGCGCGAGGCCGAGCGCCGGGCCGCCCGGAAAGCGGAGCAGGAGCGGATCGCCGCCGAGCGCGCAGCCGAGGCCGCAGCCAAGGCGGCTGAAGCGGCGGCCGAGGCCGAGCGTCTGCGCCACGGCAAGCGTCCGGTGTCGCGGCCGGCGCTGAGCCCGGCCGAGCAGAAGGCGGCGCGGGACGCCCGCTACGCCGCCCGCAAGGCGCGCGTAAAGGGACGCTGAGGAGCCGCTAGAGGTTTCCGCCGGTCAGCGAGGAGCGCTGGCTGATCTCGATGTGGTTGCCGTCGGGATCGCAAACGAAGGCGAAGCGCACCGTGTCGCCCAGCACGCGCGGCTCGCCGCCTGAGGCGCCGCCGCGCTTCAGGATGCCGTCGTACTCCGCCAGGCAATCCCACACCTGCACCGTCATGTAGCGAAAGCCCGGCCCGCGCCACTGGCCGGCTGCATTTTCGACCTTGCCGCGCTCGGCCACGACGATCAGCGAATCGCCGCAGCGGTAGCGGCCCTCGCCCGCCCGCTCGAACTGCATGACATGGGTCCAGAAGCGGTCGTGCGCAGCGGGATCGTTGACCCGGAGCAGGATCGCGATGCCCTCGACGCCGTTGGCGCCCTTGGGCACCAGCGTGACCTTGTTGCCGTCGGGGTCGGCAAGCTGTCGCGGCGCCTCGAGGCCTTCGCGCGCGATCTCGAGGCCCACGATGCCCGACGGCGGCACGTCGGGCAGAGCCTCTCGCGCGTGGTTCATCTTCAGAATCGAACCGTTCATGTGGTGGCGGTGCTGCTGCATGCCGCCGCCCAGCTTGCCCATGTGGTCGTAGGGCAGGCCGACGGTCTGCTGCCAGAAGGCCAGTTGCTCGTCGCGCTTGTTGGAGAACAGGCCGACATCGAGATGCTGTTTGGCGAGTTTCATCGCCCATTTGTACCTCGATTATCCCCATCTTCGAGCGCGCGTTCCGGCGGGTACCTCCAGAAGCCCGTGCAACCCCTTGAATCGACGAAAAGAGTCGATATTCCGGGCCTCCGACGCGCTGAAACAATTCTTACAATCGCCGCCACGACTCCGTTCCGACGCGGTTCTAGAAAAGGATCGGGTGAAGGGGTCGGCTGCTGGGGAGCAGCCGCCAAAAATGTGGGAAGGGTTCACGATGATTCGCGCCATTATCGGCACGGTCGCCGTGCTCGCGGGCTTTGCTGTCCTCGAGCGCTCGGTCGATGCCAGCACCGGCCACGCCGGTTCATGCACGCCTACCGATGCCTATGCCCTGCTCCAGCGCGGCGAAGCCGTGCCGGTGCGGGCCGAGCCGACGCCGCAGGCCGCGACGATCGGCACGCTGCGCGGCCACAGCACGACCAAGCCGGGCCTGTCGCGCGCCGTCGTCACCATCACGGGCAGCCAGGGCGGCTGGGCGCGCATTGCGCTCAACACCGCGTCCGACTACCGCGCCGACGGCGCGGCCGCGACGCAGCCCTATGGCTGGGTGCCGGCGGACCTGCTCGCGGTCGACGCCCGCGTCGAGGGTCCCATCACGGTCTACAGCCGGCCGGGTCTGCTCGGCCAGGTCCTGACGACCATCGAGGGGGACGACATGAAGTTCCGCGTGCTGGGCTGCCGCGGCGAGTGGCTGCAGGTCATCAACGCGCGCCACGGCAACGTGTGGATCGACAAATGGTGCAGCCGCGAGGACGGCTGCCGCAGCTAGACGATTTTTGGGAGGCGGCGATCCGGCATCTGGGGATTTGGCGGATCGTCGCGGGACAGCAGCGAAGGCCTCGGGAGAGCGATCTCCCGGGGCCTTTTCCATTCAGATCTTCAACTCGCTGAAGAAGTCGTTGCCTTTGTCGTCGGTGACGATGAAGGCCGGGAAGTTCTCGACCTGGATGCGCCAGATCGCCTCCATCCCGAGCTCGGGGTACTCGAGCACCTCGACCTTCTTGATGCAATTCTTGGCGAGGATCGCGGCCGGGCCGCCGATCGAGCCGAGGTAGAAGCCGCGATGCTTCTTGCAGGCGTCGACCACCTGCTTGCTGCGGTTGCCCTTGGCCAGCATCACCATCGAGCCGCCATTGGCCTGCATCAGGTCGACGTAGGAATCCATACGGCCGGCCGTGGTCGGCCCGAACGAGCCCGAGGCCATGCCGGTTGGGGTCTTGGCGGGGCCTGCATAGTAGACCGGGAACTGCTTGAAGTAGTCGGGCAGACCCTGGCCGGCGTCGAGCCGTTCCTTGAGCTTGGCGTGCGCGGAGTCGCGGGCCACGATCAGCGTGCCCGTGAGGTTCACGCGCGTTTTCACCGGATGCTGCGTCAGCACCGAGAGCGTGTGGGCCATGCCCTTGTTCAGGTCGACCGAGACGACGTTGCCCGAGAGCTGCTGCGGTTCGACCTCGGGCAGGAAGTGCGCCGGATTGGTCTCGAGCTGCTCGAGAAAGATGCCGTCCTTCGTGATCTTGCCCAGCGCCTGGCGGTCGGCCGAGCAGCTGACGCCGATGCCGATCGGCACCGAGGCGCCGTGGCGGGCGATGCGGATCACGCGCACGTCGTGGCAGAAATACTTGCCGCCGAACTGGGCGCCGATGCCCATCTGGCGCGTGAGCTCCAGCACCTTCTGCTCCATCTCGCGGTCGCGGATGGCCACGCCCTTGTTGTTGCCCTCGCTCGGCAGGTCGTCGAGGTAGCGCGTCGAGGCGAGTTTCACGGTCTTGAGGTTCATCTCGGCCGAGGTGCCGCCGACCACGATGGCGAGATGGTAGGGCGGGCAGGCGGCGGTGCCCAGCGTGCGGATCTGAGTGTCGAGGAACTTGAGCAGCGCGGCCTCGTTCAGCACGGCCGGCGTCTGCTGGTGCAGGTAGCTCTTGTTGGCCGAGCCGCCGCCCTTGGCGATGAACAGGAACTTGTAGGCGTCGCCATCGGTCGCGTAGATATCGATCTGCGCCGGCAGGTTGGTGCCAGTCTGCACTTCCTTGAACATCGAGATCGGCGAGACCTGCGAATAGCGCAGGTTGGTCTCGGTGTAGGTCTTGTAGACGCCCCGGGAGATCGCCTCCTCGTCGCCGCCGCCCGTCCACACTCCCTGGCCCTTCTTGCCCATGACGATCGCCGTGCCGGTGTCCTGGCACATCGGCAGCACGCCACCCGCCGAGATGTTGGCGTTCTTGAGCAACTCGAGCGCCACGTACTTGTCGTTGGGCGAGGCCTCGCTGTCGTCGAGGATGTTGCGCAGCTGCCGAAGGTGACCCGGACGCAGCAGGTGGGAGATGTCGTGGAAGGCCGCCGCGGTCAGAGTCGTGAGCGCCTCGGGCTCGACCGTCAGGACGTCGCGGCCATTGAACCTGGCGGTGCCGACGAAATCGGAAGTGAGCTTGCGGTAGGACGTCTTGTCCTCGTGGCTCGGGAACATCTCCTGGAACTGGAAATCGGGCATGACTCTCTCCTGGCGACCCTCGCGGGGCGCGCTTTCCCTGCCGCAGCCGGGCCTCGGCGTCTACTTCTTTCGGAAGCTGTCGAGCTTGACGATCTTGGAAGCCGCATCCTCGGGCTTGGCGACGTCGGCTGCCGGCTCCAGCTTGGCCTGCTGGTCGGGCCCCTCACCGGTGGGCGCAGCAAGCGGCGGGCGCTTCTCGGGCGCGGGCAGCGGTGTCGGCGCGGCGGCCGCGTCGCCGGCCTGCTTGTCGCGGCGGTCGAATTGCAGGCCGAAGCGCACCGACGGGTCGACGAAGGCCGACAGCGCCGCGAACGGCACCTTGATGCGCTCCTGCTGCTTGTTGAAGCTCACCGTCACCTCGAACCAGGTGTCGTTGATGATCAGGTCCCAGTACTGGTGCTGGAGCACGATCGTCATCTCTTCCGGATACTTGGCGCGCAGATACTCCGGCAGTTCGACGCCGGGATCGGTGCTGCGGAACGAGATGTAGAAATGGTGCGATCCGGGCAGGCCCTTTTCCGCCACCTGCGTCAGCACGCGGCGCACGACGCTGCGCAGCGCGTCGTCGACGAGAGCGTCGTAGTGAAAGCGATCGTTCATGGCCTGTCGGAAAACTTCGGAAAAAGCATCGGCCCGCGTTGGGGGAGAGTCAACGATGCCAATAGCGGGCAAATGGGGAGAAGGAAAGTGGGGGGCTTCTGTTGCCCGGTGCCCCCCGGACCGCGCTTACGTCCGCTGTTTAGGCGGCAGCAGCGAGTGTAACGGTGTTATCGTTAGCACTTGTGAATGGCCCGTCACGGCGGAACCATACCGGGCAAAAACCGCGCCTTTACCACGCTCGTCGATCCTGGTTCGCCCCCATCGACTCCGTCCCGTTCGGGTTGGAGGTGAATGGTGGAGGCGCCGGGTACTGCCCCCGGGTCCGAAACGCTTATTCCACGCGGCGTTTATCGCCATAGTCGGTTTCCCGACATGACCAATATAGGCGCTCCGGAGGCCTTTTTGAAGGCAGCGGCCAACGGCGCGATTTGCCTCGCGATTTCCCCATGGAAGGGGCCCGCTGCGGCCCATAGAGTCCGCGGCCAACGAAGGACAACGAACAATGCCCCTCTCCACCGACCAGCAGGCCGAGATCGCCGAGGCCCGGGCCGGCGCCCAGCCGACCCTGCGCCCCATCGCCCCGGCGCTCGAGGAAATCCTCTACCAGGCGCTGCCCGCCCTCGATCACGGCTTCATCCGGGTCGTCGACTACATGGGCGACGATGCCGCCGTCGTGCAGGCCGCCCGCGTGAGCTACGGCCGCGGCACCAAGAAGGTCAGCGAGGACCGCGGGCTCATCAACTATCTGATGCGGCACCGTCACACGACGCCGTTCGAGATGTGCGAGATCAAGTACCACGTGAAGCTGCCGATCTTCGTGGCGCGCCAGTGGATCCGCCACCGCACGGCGAACGTGAACGAGTATTCGGCGCGCTACTCGATCCTCGACAACGAGTTCTACATTCCCAAGCCCGAACATCTCGCCGCGCAGAGCAAGGCCAACCGCCAGGGGCGCGACGCGGTGCTGGCCGGCAAGGAGGCGGAGCGCGTCTTCAACCTGCTGAAGAAGGATGCCGAGCTCGTCTACGAGCACTACATGGAGATGCTGAACGAGGGCGAGGCGGGCGCGCCGCTCGATCCCGAGCGCTCGGGCCTGGCGCGTGAGCTCGCCCGCATGAACCTTTCGCTCGGCTTCTATACCCAGTGGTACTGGAAGACGAACCTGCACAATCTCATGCACTTCCTGTCGCTGCGCGCCGACGCGCATGCGCAGTACGAGATCCGCGTCTACGCCGAGATCATGCTGGAGACGTTGAAGCGCTGGTGTCCGATCAGCCATGACGCGTTCGTCGAGTACCGCATGGGCGGCACCCACCTGTCCAAGACCGGCCTCGCGATCGTCAAGCGCCTGCTGGCCGGCGAAACTGTCGACCAGAAGTCGAGCGGCATGAGCGCGCGCGAGTGGCGCGAGCTGATGGCGGCGCTCGGCCGGTCGTGAGGGGCTGATGGCCGCACCTCTGCGCGATCCCGGCCGGCTGCGGCTGCTGCGCGAGCGGGCGCGCGACCACGAGGCCATCGAGGAGATGAACGAGGCGGCGTTCGGTCGCGACCGCCAGCACAAGACCGTCTATCGCCTGCGCGAGGACGTGAAGCCGATCAAGGAACTCTGCTTCGTCGCCATCGACCAGAAGGGCCGCATGGTGGCGTCGATCCGCAACTGGCCGATCCTGATCAACGAGCGCTGGCCCGCGGTATTGCTGGGGCCGCTCGCCATCTCGCCCGAGTTGCGGGGCCTGGGCTACGGCAAGGCGTTGATGTGGCACGCCATGGCGCAGTCGCGCATGCTGGGTCACAGCCGCATCATCCTGGTCGGCGATCCCGAGTACTACAACCAGTTCGGCTTCCGCCGCGACCTCGCCCTCAACATCCAGCTTCCCGGCTGGGTCGAGGAACGCCGCTTCCTGGCGCTCGAGCTGGTCGCCGGCGCCATGATCGGCGTGCACGGCATGATCGGCAAATGGCAGCCCGGCCGGCGCCCGAAGAAGGCGAAGAAGCGCGGCTAACGCCTACTGGACGACGATCCTCGGAGCCGCCCGCGGGCCGCGCTGGCTGGCCGAGAGCTGCTTCCACACGCGGCCGGCGATGTTCTTGTAGATCTGCGCATGGGCGCTGTCGGGCATGGACACCACGATCGGACGGCCCGTGTCCGATGTCGTGCGGATGTCGAGATGCAGCGGAATTTCGCCCAGGAACGGCACGCCAAGCTTGTCGGCTTCCTCGTGGGCGCCGCCGTGGCCGAAGATCTCGGAGCGCTCGCCGCATTTGGGGCAGAGGAAGTAGCTCATGTTCTCGACGATGCCGAGCACCGGGACCGCCACCTTGCGGAACATGTTGAGGCCCTTGCGCGCGTCCACGAGCGCGATGTCCTGCGGCGTCGAGACGATCACCGCGCCGGCCAGCGCCACGCGTTGCGCCAGCGTGAGCTGCGCATCGCCGGTGCCGGGCGGCATGTCGACCACCAGCACGTCGAGGTCGCCCCATTCGACGTCGCGCAGCATCTGCTCGAGCGCGCTCGACACCATGGGACCGCGCCAGATCATCGGCGTGTCCTCGTTGACGATATAGCCGATCGACATGGTCTTGAGCCCGTAGCGCTCGATCGGCTTCAGCGCCTTGCCGTCGATCGATTCGGGCTTCTCCTTGACGTCGAGCATGCGCGGCATCGAGGGGCCATAGATGTCGGCGTCGAGCAGGCCGGTCGAGACGCCGTTGGCGGCGAGGCCGAGCGCCAGGTTCACCGCCGTGGTCGACTTGCCGACGCCGCCCTTGCCCGAGGCGACGGCGATGATGTGCCGGACGCCCGGCACGTCGATGCGCCCGCCGCCGCCGGTCGTCTTGCCCGCCGGCGCGCCGTGCGAATGGGCGCCGGCGGCCGGGCGGCCGGGCGGAGGGGGCGGCGCGGGCGCGGGGCGCTCCGAGGTCATGACGGCCGTGGCCGAGAGCACGCCGGGCATGGCGCGAACCGCCTGCTCGCAGGCCTGCCGCAGCGGTTCCAGGGCCGGGCCGCGAGCCGGATCGACGTCGAGGGTGATGGCGACATGGCCGCCTCGGGTGGCGATGCCGCCCACCATGCCGAGCGCCACGACGCTCTTGCCCGTCGCCGGATCGATGACGCTTTCGAGAACCTTGCGGATGGCCGATTCGCTTATTTCCGCCATGTTCTGCTGCTTCCGCTGACCGGCAATTTTGTGTCGCCGCTTGATTGAAGGGATGCCTGCCGTCACATATATGCAGCGCGGCGTGAAATCAAAGAGACGATGCCGCCCGGCCGACCGGCAAAGGGCCCTGAGGTGAACGATGGCGTGGAATAACAACAGCGGCGGCCCGTGGGGCGGCGGCGGTGGGGGCGGTGGCGGCCCCTGGGGCGGCGGCAATCGGGGCGGCGGCGGTGGTGGTGGCGGCCCGTTCGGGTCGCGCCGGCCGCCCGACATGGAAGATGTCATCCGCAAGGGCCAGGAGCGGCTCAAGAACCTGATCCCCGGCGGCTTCGGCTCCTACAAGGGCATTGCGCTGGTCGTCCTGGGGGCGGTCGTAATCTGGCTGGTCACCGGCTTCTTCCGCGTGCAGCCCAACCAGCAGGCCATCCAGCTGGTGTTCGGCAAGCCCTTCGGCAAGCCGGTCGAGCCCGGCCTGCACTACAACCTGCCGACGCCGATCGGCACCGTGGTTGTGGTCAACGTCCAGGACCAGCGCCGCACCGTGATCGGCTCGCGCGGCAGCCAGTCCACCACGCCCTACAGCCGGGGCCCGCGCCCGACCTCGACCGAGAACCTGATGCTGACCGGCGACGAGAACATCGTCGACATCGAGTTCGCCGTGCTGTGGCAGATCAAGGACGTCTTCAAGTACGCCTTCGACGTGCGCAATCCCGAGGAGAATGTGCGCGCCGGCGCCGAGGCCGCCATGCGCGAGGTGATCGGCAAGTCGAACCTGCAATACGCCCAGACCGAGGGCCGCAGCCGTATCGAGCAGGACACCAAGGACCTGCTGCAGCGCATCCTCGACGAGTACGGACTCGGCGTCCGCATCTCGCAGATCCAGCTTCTGCGCGTCGACCCGCCGCAGGAGGTCATCGCGGCGTTCCGCGACGTCCAGGCGGCACGAGCCGACAAGGAGAAGCTGATCAACGAGGCCAACACCTACCGCAACCAGCAGCTGCCGCGGGCCAAGGGCGAGGCCGAGTCGATCGTGCAGCGCGCCGAGGCCTACAAGGCCGAGATCGTCGCGCGCGCCAGCGGCGATGCCCAGCGCTTCACCCAGGTCTATGAGCAGTGGGCCAAGGCCAAGGACATCACCACCGAGCGTCTCTACCTCGACACGATGGAGGAGGTGCTGCGCAACGTGAACAAGGTGCTGGTCGACAAGAACGCCTCGGGGGCCGGCGGCGTGCTGCCGTACCTGCCGCTACCCGAGCTCAAGTCCACCCAGCCGGCGACGCCGCAAACGCCGCGCGCGCCACAGCCTCTGCCGGGAGCCACGCGATGAGCAATCGTTCGATCATCGCGCTGATCGGTCTGGCCGTCGTGGTCTTCCTGATCACGCAGACCTTCTACACCGTGGATCCGACCAAGCAGGTGCTGGTTCGCCAGTTCGGCGCCATCGTCGGCGAGCCCAAGATCGAACCCGGGCTCTACGCCAAGATTCCGCTGGTGCAGGACATCCAGCGCATCGACCGCCGGCTGCTCGACTACGAGGCCGACGAGTTCGAGATCATCGCGGGCGACCAGAAGCGCCTGGTGGTCGATGCCTACGCCCGCTACAAGATCGTCGCGGCCAAGCTCTACGCCCAGACTGTGCCGGGCGGCGAAGCCACCCTGCGCGGCCTGCTCGATTCGCTGATCAACTCCGAGATCCGCGGTGTGCTGTCCTCGGTGCCGCTGCACGCAGTGCTGACCGACCAGCGCGCCAACCTGATGGACGAGATCACGCGGCGGGTGAACGCCAAGACCAAGGAGCTGGGCGTGGAAACCGTCGACGTCCGCATCAAGCGCGCCGACCTGCCGCAGGCCAACTCCCAGTCGGTCTACAACCGCATGAAGACCGACCGAGAGCGCGAGGCTGGCCAGTTGCGCGCCGAGGGCGACGAGGAGAATGCCCGCATCAAGGCGACCGCCGATCGCGAGGTCGCGGTCATTAAGGCCGACGCCGGCCTGAAGGCCCAGGTCCTGAAGGGCGAGGCGGACGCCTCGGCGACGGAGATCTATGCCAAGGCGTTCAGCAAGGACACTGCGTTCTATGCCTTCTACCGGCGCATGGAGGCCTACAAGCAGGCCTTTGGCTCGGGCGGCTCGACCATGCTGCTGAGCCCCGACAACGACTTCTTCCGCTACTTCAACGACCCTGCCGGGGCGATGCAGCCGAAGAAATAGCGCCGGCAAGAACCATACCGGTCGGCGGCTGTGGCAGTCCTGCCACGCCGCCGTCCAATCTGCCGAAAAAGCCCGGAAACACTGAAATATTCGGCAACATAACGGCCTCTTTATTTGCGCCACAATCGGCCGCCATGTAGACAGTGACTCTAACGCGCGGCGCCGGCCGTCCCGACCCGTTTGGCCTTGAGCGCCGTTGGAGGTCGGACGTGATTCTGGCTGATTTTCAAGGCTACATGAGGGGTGCCGCGCTTGCGGCGATCGCGGCTCTGGGCGTTGTGGCGGTGGAGCCCGCCTGGGCGCGCCAGCCGACGGAGAGCTTCTCCGGACTGGTCGACAAGCTGATGCCGACTGTCGTCAACATCACCACCACGCAGAACGTGCCCCAGCAGGGGCCACGCCTGCGTGACATGCCGCAGCTGCCGCCGGGTTCGCCCTTCGAGGAGCTGTTCAAGGAGTTCTTCGACAAGCGCGGCGGCGAGGAGCAGCAGAAGCGGCGCGGCACGTCGCTGGGCTCCGGCTTCGTGATCGACGGCGACGGCTACATCGTCACCAACAACCACGTGATCCAGGGCGCCGAGGACATCACCGTCATCTTCCGCGACGATACCCAGCTCAAGGCCAAGCTGATCGGCTCCGACAGCCGCATCGATCTCGCCGTGCTGAAGGTCGAGCCGCCGAACAAGAAGCCGCTGCCGGCGGTGAAGTGGGGCGATTCCGACAAGGCGAAAGTCGGCGACTGGGTGATCGCCATCGGCAACCCGTTCGGCATGGGCCACTCGGTCACGGCCGGCATCATCTCGGCGCGCGGCCGGTCGCTGAACGATTCGCTCGACGACTACCTGCAGACCGACGCCGCCATCAACAAGGGCAATTCGGGCGGTCCGCTGTTCAACACCGACGGTGAGGTGATCGGCGTCAACACCGCGATCTACTCGCCTTCCGGCACCAATGCAGGCCTCGCCTTCTCGATTCCGTCCAACCTCGTGAAGCAGGTCGCCGATCAGCTCCGCGAGCACGGCAAGGTGAAGCGCGGCTGGATCGGCGTGAGCTACCAGAGCGTCACCGACGACATCGCCGATTCCTTCGGCCTCGACCGCGCCCGCGGCGTGCTGGTGGCCAACGTCACTGCCGACGGCCCTGCCTCCAAGGCGGGCATCAAGCGCAACGACATCATCCTGTCCTTCGCCGGCCAGGACGTGCTCGACCTGCGCCGCTTCCCGAGGGTTGTGGCCAATGCCCGCGTCGGCAGCACCGTGGACGTCGTGGTCTGGCGCGGGGCTAAGGAAGTGCCGCTGAAGCTCAGGGTCGGCGAGCAGGAGGAGGCCGAGAAGCAGAACGTCTCGGCCCAGGGCCAGAAGAAGCCGCCCGAGCCCGACCAGCCTGTCACCTCGACCATCGAGCAGCTGGGCCTCACCCTGCAGAAGGTCACCGACCAGCTGCGCGAGCGCTATGGCCTCTCCGACCAGATCAAGGGCGTGATCGTCACCAAGGTGGCGCCCAATAGCCCGGCTGCGGAGAAGCAGCTCCAGGCGGGCGACGTCATCCTCGAGGTCGACCAGAAGCCGGTGACGACGCCGCAGGAGGTCAGCGACATCGTGGCCAAGCTGCAGCAGCAGAAGAAGAAATCGGTCCTGCTGTTCGTCGAACGCCAGGGCGACCCGCGCTTCGCGGCGCTCCGGCTGCAGAAGTAGAAGCCTTGTGGCGTAGCGCTTCGGCGCTATGCCACCTTCACCACCAGCTTTCCGAAATTCTCGCCCTTCAGGAGGCCCATGAAGGCCGCGGGTGCCTTGTCGAGGCCGTCGACCACGGTCTCGCGGCTCCTGAGCTTGCCCGCCTTCACGAGCCCGCCGACCTCGTTCACGAAGTCGGCCATCAGGGCCACGTGGTCGGAGATGATGAAGCCCTGGAGCAAGAGCCGGCGCTGGACGATGGTGAACATCTTCTCCGGGCCTGCGATCGGCTCGGCGTCCTGATACTCCGAGATGGCGCCGCAGAAGGCCACCCGGCCGAAATCGTTCAGTCGCGCGAAGACGGCGTGGAAGATCTTCCCGCCGACATTCTCGAAATCGGCGTCGATGCCCTGCGGGCAGAGCCGGTCCAGCACCGCGCCGTAGTCGCGCTCGGTCTTGTGGTTGAAGCAGGAATCGTAGCCCGCCTCGCGCACCGCCCACTGGCACTTCGGCTCGTCGCCAGCACAGCCCACGACGCGGGCGCCCGAGATCTTGGCGAGCTGACCCGCCACCTGGCCCACGGCGCCGGTGGCGGCGGAGACGAACACGGTCTCGCCCGCCTTGGGCTTGCAGATGTGGCGGATGCCGTACCAGGCGGTGAAGCTCGGCATGCCGAGCACGCCGAGATGGGCCGAGAGCGGAACGCCCGCGGCGTCGATCTTGCGCAGGCCGCGGCCGTCATGGACCGTATGGGTCGCCCAGTTGAGCATGCCCATCACGATGTCGCCCCTGGCATAGCGCGGGTTTCTCGACTCCACGATCTCGCCCACCGAACCGCCGGTCAGCGGCTTGTCGAGCTCGAAGGGCGGTGTGTAGGAACGCAACTCGGTCATGCGCGGCCGCATGTACGGATCGAGCGAGAGGAAGCGCTGCTGCACCAGGATCTGGCCATCGCCGAGCGCCGGCAGCGTCACCGTCTCGCTGCGAAAGCAGTCCGCTGTGACGTCGCCCTGCGGGCGCTTGGCGAGCACGATCTGCCGGGCGTCGGTCATGGGTCTTTTCTCCGGTCGAGGTCGGTCTGGCGGTAGCCCTGCAGGTAGAGCAGGGCGGTGAGATCGCCGTGATCGATGCGGGCGGCCACCTGCGCGGCGACCGTGGGCTTGGCGCGGAAGGCGACTCCGAGGCCCGCGGCCTTCAGCATCGGCAGGTCGTTGGCGCCGTCGCCGACGGTCACGGCGTCGGCGGGCGAGAGGCCGCGCTCGCCGGCCAGCCGCTCGAGGGTGGCAAGCTTTGCCTCCTTGCCGAGGATCGGCAGGCCGACCGTGCCGCTCAACGTTCTGCCGTCGTGATTCAGCACGTTGGCGGCGTCGAGGTCGAAGGCCAGCGCGTCGCGCACCAGAGCGGTGAAGTAGGTGAAACCGCCCGATACCAGGGCACAGTGCGCACCGTGCTTCTTCATGGTGGCGACCAGGGTGGCGCCGCCCGCCGTGTAGCGGATGCGCCGGGCGGCCTCGTCGAGCCTGGCCACCGGCAGGCCCTTCAGCAGCCCGACCCGCTCGTTCAGCGCGCCGGCGAAATCGATCTCGCCGTTCATGGCACGCTGCGTGATGCCGGCGATCTTTTCGCGCAGGCCCAGGAACTCCGCGAGCTCGTCGAGCATCTCGTTGTGGATCATGGTCGATTCCATGTCGGCCACCAGGAGCTTCTTGCGCCGGCCGGCGGCGGGCAGCGCCACGGCATCGATGCCTGCCAGGCTGACGGTGGCCTGGGGGGCGGCCAGGGGCCCCTCGAACGGCAGGTCGCAGGCAATGCCGGGTGCCAGCCAGTCCGCCGCGCCAACCTGGGCGCCGGCGGCGCGCAGCGCATCGACGGCGGCCTCGAGGAGTGCGGCGTTCAGGACGGGCCGTGCAGGGTCGGAAATCAGGACGAGGACGTTTTTCACGCCCTCGGCTCTAGCGGCGGGGTGGTGGATTTGCAATCTGTCGGCGGACATGAAGAACGATCGCGTCCTCGTCGTCGCCGGACCGACCGCCAGCGGCAAGTCGGCGTTGGCGCTCGCGCTTGCCGCGAAGCGTGAAGGCACGGTGATCAATGCCGATGCCATGCAGACCTACGATGCCTTCCCGATCCTGACGGCGCAGCCCACCGCCGCAGAGCGGGCGCAGGTGCCACATGCCCTCTACGGCGTCCTGCCGCTCAGCGAGAAGCTCTCGGCGGCGCGCTGGGCCGCGCTCGCCGCCGCCGAGATCGAGCGCAGCCAGGCCGCCGGCCGCCTGCCGATCCTGTGCGGCGGCTCGGGGCTCTATCTGCGCACCCTGATGCTGGGCATCGCCGCCATTCCCGAGGCGCCGCCGGAGCTGCGCGTGCAGGCCAACGAGGAGTGGCTGTCGATGGGCGCCGACGCCTTTCGCCGGCGACTGGCCGAGATCGACCCCGCCGTCGTGAGGCGGCTGAAGCCGGGCGATCGGCAGCGCCATGTGCGGGCCTGGGAAGTGTGGGCCGCGACCGGCCGGCCGCTCAGCGTCTGGCAGGACGGCCGGGCCGAGCCGGCGCCCTGGCGGTTCGCCACGCTGCTGCTCTCGCCCGACCGCGCCTGGCTGCGCGAGCGGATCGAGCGACGGTTCGACGTCATGCTGGAGCAGGGCGTGCTGGCGGAAGTGCGGGCCGTGTTCGACCGTCGGCCTGACCCGTCCTGGCCCGGCCTCAAGGCGCATGGCGCGCCGGAGCTGTTCCGCCATTTCCGGGGCGAGCTGTCGCTCGAGGATGCTCGCCGCATTGCCATCGACCATACGAGGCAATATGCCAAGCGCCAGATGACGTGGTTCCGGCATCAAATGATACCAGATCTGGTATCTAACCCCAGAGTTGAACAAGACTTAGCCGCGATTGAGAAATTTTTGGACAATTGAGAGGCTCAAAACTTTACGTTTCGTGCTTTTCCGGTTGACCCCTCCGGACCCCGCCCGTATCTTCCGCCGCGCCGCAAAACTCCCGTTTTGCGGCGATTTCGTCAGAAGGAGACTGTCGTCATGAAGCCCGAGGAGCCCGCCACGACCGGCGCCGATCTGTTGGTGAAAGCCCTGATCGACGAGGACGTCGAGGTCGTCTTCGGCTATCCCGGCGGCGCCGTCCTTCCGATCTACGATTCGCTCTTCAAGCAGAACAAGCTGCGCCACATCCTGGTGCGCCACGAGCAGGCGGCGGTACACGCGGCCGAAGGCTATGCGCGCTCGACCGGCAAGGTCGGCGTCGTGCTGGTAACCTCGGGCCCCGGCGCCACCAACGCCGTGACCGGCCTCACAGACGCGCTGATGGATTCGATTCCGATCGTCTGCCTCACCGGTCAGGTGCCGACGCATCTGATCGGCAACGACGCCTTCCAGGAGGCGGACACGACCGGCATCACGCGGCCCTGCACCAAGCACAACTACCTCGTGAAGGCGGTGGGCGACCTCGCGCGCACCGTCCACGAGGCCTTCTACGTGGCGCGCTCCGGCCGTCCCGGGCCGGTCGTGATCGACCTGCCGAAGGACGTGCTGATGAACAGGCACGACTACGTGGCGCCCAAGATGCCGGTGCAGCACAAGAGCTACCGCCCGCAGGTCAAGCCCGAGCTGAAGAAGGTCGAGCAGGCGATCGAGATGATCGCGGCCGGCAAGCGGCCGATCATCTATGCTGGCGGCGGCATCATCAATTCCGGCCCCAGGGCCTCGAAGCTGCTCGCGCAGTTCGCGCGCCAGACTGGCTTCCCGGTCACCAACACGCTGATGGGGCTCGGCACGTTTCCGGCGTCGGACAGGCAGTTCCTCGGCATGCTGGGCATGCACGGCACCTACGAAGCCAATCTGGCGATGTATCACTGCGACGTGATGATCAACATCGGCGCGCGCTTCGACGACCGCATCACCGGCAAGCTCGCCGAGTTCTCGCCGAAGTCGAAGAAGATCCACGTCGACATCGACCCGAGCTCGATCAACAAGAACGTGCGCGTCGACCTGCCGATCGTCGGCGATGCGGGCCAGGTGCTGGAGGACATGATCCGCATCTGGAAGGCCCGGCAGCCCAAGACCGACCAGAAGGCGCTGAAGGCGTGGTGGGCCGAGATCGAGAAGTGGCGCACCCGCAACTGCCTCGCCTACAAGCAGGACAAGCAGACGATCAAGCCGCAATACGCGCTCGAGCGGCTCTATCATCACATCAAGGACCGCGACCACTACATCACCACCGAAGTGGGCCAGCACCAGATGTGGGCGGCGCAGTTCCTGAAGTTCGAGCAGCCCAACCGCTGGATGACCTCGGGCGGGCTCGGCACGATGGGCTACGGCTTCCCGGCCGCGCTCGGCGTGCAGATCGCCCATCCCGATTCGCTGGTGATCGACGTGGCCGGCGAGGCCTCGATCATGATGAACATCCAGGAGCTGTCGACGGCGGCGCAGTATCGCCTGCCGGTGAAGATCTTCGTGCTCAACAACCAGTACATGGGCATGGTCCGCCAGTGGCAGGAGCTGCTGCACGGCGGCCGCTACTCGGAGAGCTATTCCGAGGCACTGCCCGATTTCGTGAAGCTCGCCGACGCCTTCGGTGCGAAGGGCCTGCGCTGCGCCGACCCGGCCAAGCTCGATGAGACGATCAAGGAGATGATCGCGATCAAGGGCCCGGTCATCGTCGATGTCGGCGTCGACAAGGCGGAGAACTGCTTCCCGATGATCCCCTCGGGCGCGGCGCACTACGACATGCTGCTGGGTCCCGACGACAAGGCCGAGAAGCCCGTGTCAGAGGAAGGCATGGTGCTGGTGTAGCCATGCAGGAAGCCATCTCCAGCCACACCATCTCCGTCCTGGTCGACAACGAGCCGGGCATCCTGGCGCGCGTGGTCGGCCTGTTCTCGGGCCGTGGCTACAACATCGAGAGCCTTACCGTGGCGCAGACCGACTCCAAGGAGAACCTCTCGCGCATCACCATCGTCACCTCGGGCACGCCGATGGTGATCGAGCAGATCAAGGCGCAGCTCGACCGGCTGGTGCCGGTGCACAAGGTTCGCGACCTCACCGTCGAGGGCCCGCACATCGAGCGCGAGCTGGCGCTGGTCAAGGTGAAGAGCACCGGCGAGAAGCGGGTCGAGGCGCTCCGCCTGGCCGACGTCTTCCGCGCCAAGGTGATCGACGCCAAGACCGATTCCTTCGTCTTCGAGGTCACCGGCAACTCCGACAAGGTGCAGACCTTCGTGAGCCTCATGGAGCAGCTCGGCCTGGTCGATGTCGGCCGCACCGGCACCGTCGCCATGTCGCGCGGCGGCGAGGCGCTGTAGCCGTGGAGTACGTCGCGGCCCTCGCCGGGCTCGCGGTCGTGCATCTGCTGGCCGTGGCGAGCCCCGGCCCGTCGACCGTGCTGGTGATCCAGACCGCGGCGGTGTCGGGCCGCCGCGCCGGACTGCTGGCCGCCTTCGCCATGATGCTGGGCGCGCTCGCCTGGGCGGCGGCGGCGCTCTACGGCCTGCAGATCCTGTTCGCCCGCTTCGACTGGCTTTACGTCGCCTTCCGGATCGCCGGCGCGCTCTACCTGCTCCATCTCGCGTACATGCTGATCCGCCACGCCGGTGCGCCGCTGCCCGAGGCGGGCCCGTCGATGGTGCGGGGCAGTGCCTGTCAGGGCTTCACCAAGGCGCTGCTGCTGCAGCTCAGCAACCCCAAGGTCATGGTCTTCATGGGCAGCATCTTCGTTTCGTTGTTGCCCGCCCAGCCACCGGCCTGGATGGATGCCACGGTGCTCGGCATCGTGGCGATCAACGAATTCTCCTGGTTCGCGCTGCTGGCGCTGCTGTTCTCGGGCGAGACGGCGCGCGCCTTCTACCGCCGGACCAAGCTCTGGCTCGATCGCATCATGGGCGGCGCACTCGGCCTGCTCGGCCTCAAGCTCGCCCTCGATAGCTAGTAGTTCGTCCGCCCCTTGATCGCGGCGACGCGAGCCTCGATCTCGGCCAGGTTGGCCGGCGTCTGGGTGATCACGAACAGCGCCTGCGTGCGTCCCGACATCTGCAGCGGATCGCCGCCCTCGCGCTGCTGCATGGCGCCGAAGAACGTGCCGGCCGGCTGGCAGCTCCAGGTGGCACTCAGCCCGCCGAAATTGACGCCGGGATAGCGCAGGCAGATCTGGGTCAGCGGCTGGCCGTCCGAGCCCGTCGCGCTGTCGACCTTCCACTCGCCCCGGAAGATGCGGCGCTGGCCGACCAGCCAGGCAAAGTCGCGGCCGTCATGCGTCGAGTAGTGGATTTGCGCCGGCCCGCCGCCCTGCGTCCAGAACCAGGTGTGGTTGCCCATGCCGCGCGCCGCGCCGTGCAGCGTCGAGTTCTCGACCGCGTAGTCGAGGCCGGGCATCGGCACGGCGGGCGTCGTCGGTGCGTCGGACTCCTTGGAGCAGGCGGCGAGGAGGGCGAGCGCGGCGAATGCGGCCAGCGGCGAAACTCGGAACGACATGGTCGGGGACTCTCCTCGAAATAGCGAAACGCAGATGTAGAATGAATTCGGGGTCAGCATACCAGCCTTGGAGCGCGCAGGGCGGACATGCTTTTCGGCAGGATTCGGCGCTGGTTTTTGCGGGCCGGGTTGTCTACTAACCCCCGTTCTTTGCGAGAAGCAGCTGCCAGGAGGAATGGCCCCAATGCGTGTCTACTACGATCGTGATGCCGACGTGAACCTGATCAAGGGCCGGAAGGTCCTTGTCGTCGGCTACGGCAGCCAGAGCCACGCCCACGCGATGAACCTGCGCGACTCGGGCGTCAAGGATGTGCGCATCGCGCTGAAGCCCGGCTCGGCCACGATCAAGAAGGCCGAAGGTGCGGGCTTCACGGTGATGAGCCCGGCCGATGGCGCCAAGTGGGCCGACATCGTCATGGTGCTGACGCCGGACGAGTTGCAGTCGGACATCTACAACGCCGACCTCGGCCCCAACATGAAGCAGGGCGCGGCTCTGGCCTTCGCTCACGGCCTCAACGTCCACTTCAACCTGCTGAGCCCGCGCGCCGATCTCGACGTCTTCATGATCGCACCCAAGGGCCCCGGCCACACGGTGCGCTCCGAGTACGTGCGCGGCGGCGGCGTGCCCTGCCTCGTGGCGGTGGCGCAGAACTCGTCGGGCAATGCGCTCGAGATCGCGCTCAGCTACTCCTCGGCAGTCGGCGGCGGCCGCGCCGGCACCATCGAGACCACCTTCAAGGAAGAGTGCGAGACCGACCTGTTCGGCGAGCAGGTCGTGCTGTGCGGCGGCCTCGTCGAGCTGATCAAGGCGGGCTACGAGACCCTGGTCGAAGCGGGCTACGCGCCGGAGATGGCCTACTTCGAGTGCCTGCACGAGGTGAAGCTGATCGTCGACCTCATCTTCGAGGGCGGCATCGCCAACATGAACTACTCGATCTCCAACACGGCCGAGTACGGCGAGTACCGCTCGGGCCCGCGCATCGTGACGGCCGAGACCAAGGCCGAGATGAAGCGCGTGCTGGACGACATCCAGTCCGGCCGCTTCGCGCGCGACTGGATGCTGGAGAACAAGGTCAACCAGGCCTCGTTCAAGGCGATGCGCCGGAAGATGGCCGAGCATCCGATCGAGCAGGTCGGCGAACGGCTGCGCGGCATGATGCCGTGGATCAAAGAGAAGGCGCTCGTCGACAAGGCGAAGAACTAGGCGCCTTCATAGGCGCCGGCAGGCGGCAGCGCTTGTAACCAAGCGCGAGAGCCTGCTCGGTTCAGAAAGAATCGAGGCGCCGCAACCCGGCGCCTCTTTTCTTGCCTTTTCTGAACCGCGCGGCCGCCCACCGGCGTGTGCGAACGCGCCTAAATTATATATCCCCCGCCCGACGCATCGAGCATCGCGCCGGTGATGAACGAGGCTTCGTCCGACAGAAGCCACAGCACAGCCTCGGCGATCTCGCCGCTCCCGCCGATGCGGCCCATCGGGATCGACTTCTCGATCCTCGTGCGGAACGCCGCGTCCTTCAGTCGTCCCTCCGTCATCTCGGTCAGGACCATGCCCGGCCGGACCGAGTTCACGCGGATGCCCTCGGCGGCCACTTCGCGGGCGAAGCCCTTGGTGAAGGCATCGATCGCACCCTTGCTCGCGGCATAGGCCGAGGAACCCAGCCGTCCGCCGAGTGTCGCGGCCATCGACGAGACGTTCACGATCGCGCCGCCGCTGCCGCCATGCGCGGTCGACATGCGCCTGGCGGCCTCGCGGCAGCACAGCATCAGGCCGACGACGTTCACGGCGAAGAGATTGGCGAGGACGCCGGCATCGTATTCGTCAACCCGGCCGGGCCGGCCGTTGATGCCAGCGCTGTTCACTAGGTGGGTGACGGGGCCCAAGGCGCGCTCGGTCTCCTCGAACAGTTTCACGATGTCGGCCTCGCGCGCCATGTCGCCTGGCAGTGCGAGGGCTTTCCCGCCGCCCGCCTCGATGTCGGCGACGAGGGCCCGGGCCTCGGCCGCGCGCGAGCGATAGTTGATCGCGATCCGGTAGCCGCGCGCAGCAGCGCGGCGGGCGGTTGTGGCGCCGATGCCGGAGGCGCCGCCGGTGATGAGCAGGGTTTTGTTCATGGCGGCGACGACTATAGTGCCCTCAACGTTTCGGGAGGAAATCCATGAAAGCCGCCGTTCTGTTCAAGCCCAACGAGCCCCTGCAGGTCGTGGAGTGCGAGCTCGATCCGCCCAAGGCGGGCGAGGTCCGCGTCAAGATGAAGGCGTCGGGCGTCTGCCAGAGCGACTGGCACGTCATGAACGGCGACTGGCCGTCGCCCATGCCGATCGTGCCGGGCCACGAGGCGGCGGGCGAGATCGCCGAGGTCGGCGCCGGAGTCACCACCGTGAAGCCCGGCGACCACGTGATCTTCTCCTTCCGCCCGCATTGCGGCCGCTGCCGCTACTGCACGCAGGGCCGTACCGTGCTCTGCATCGGCCGTGCCTCGGTGCCGCCGGGTTCGCTCTACGACGGCACGCTGCGCATCAAGCATAAGGGCCAGGGCATCAACCAGATGGCGCGCATCGGCACCTTCGCCGAGGAAGTTGTGGTGCCGGAGGAGATGGTGGTGCCGATCCGCAAGGACATGCCGTGGCCGCAGGCCGCCCTGGTCGGCTGCTGCGTGGCGACCGGCGTCGGCGCCGTGACACGCCACGCGAAGATCGAGGCGGGCTCCAACGTGCTGGTGATCGGCTGCGGCGGCGTCGGGCTGAACGCCATCCAGGGCGCCATGCTGTCGGGCGCCTCGAGGATCATCGCGGCCGACATCCTCGACAACAAGCTGGAGATGGCGAAGACCTTCGGCGCCACGCATACGATCAACACCGCGAAGGACAACGATCCGGCGAAGAAGGTCAAGGAGATCACCGGCGGGCTGGGCGTCGACTATTCGTTCGACGCGGTGTCGATCGACAAGACGCAGGCGCTGGCATTCGACGCGCTGGCGCCGGGCGGACACTCCGTCGCCGTCGGCATCTCGGCCACCACGGTGAAGGCGCAGTATTCGCCCTTCATGATGGTGTTTGCCGAGAAGAAGGTGAGCGGCACCTTCTACGGCTCGGTGCGGCCCGACCTCGATTTCCCGGTGCTGGTCGACCACTACATGAACAAGCGGCTCAACATCGACGGGCTGATCAGCCGCACCTACAAGCTCTCGGAGATCAACGAGGGCTTCAAGAAGATGATGGGCGGCGAAGTGGCCCGCGGCGTGGTGGTGTTCGACTGACCATGTCCCTCTACGAAATCCTCGTATTCGTTGCCCTCGCGGGCGTCGGCGGCTGGGCCTACTACCTCTACCGCCAGGACGCGAAACCGAAGTAGATGAGCGACCTCGACGAGTTCGGCCTGAGCGACGAGCAGAAGCTGATCCGGCGCAACATCGCCGAGCTCCTGGCGCGCGTGTTGCCGGCGGACGAGATCCGCCGGCTCGACGCGGCGAGCGAGTTCCCGCACGCCGCTTTCAAGGCGCTGGCCGAGGCGGGCTACATGGCGCTACCCTACGATCCCGCCTATGGCGGCATGGGCGGCTCCCGCAAGGATCTCGTCGTGCTGGTCGAGGCGCTGGCACGGCACTACAGCGGCGCCTCCTCGCTCTACCTGCCGACTGTCGTCTACGGCGGCATGCACTTGCAGTTGACGGCGGGCGAGCATCTCAGGCGGCGCTATCTGCCGGAGATCTGCGCCGGCCGGCTCAAGTCGGCGTTCGCATTGTCGGAGCCCGACACCGGTTCCGACGCCTCGGGCATCAAGACGCGCGCCGTACGTGACGGCAACGGCTATCGGCTGAGCGGCCAGAAGCTCTACATCAGCGCCGCGCATGTCGCGGACTACCTGATGGTGGTGGCCAAGACCGACGGCGAGGCCAGGCACAAGGGCGTCACGCTCTTCTGGGTCGATGCGCGGGCCGCGGGTCTCACCATGAAGCCGCTGGAGACTTTGGGCCGGCGCACCACGCATCCCAACGAGATCTTCCTCGACGGTGTGTTCGTGCCGGCCGATCACGTGATCGGCGAGGAAAATCGCGGCTGGTCGGGATTGATGAAGGGCCTCAACCTCGAGCGCCTGTGTCTCGCCGCGCAGGCGTGCGGCAACATGCACTTCGCCATCGAGTACGCGAAGGCCTTCGCGAAGGACCGCATCCAGTTCGGCCAGCCGATCTCGAAGTTCCAGGCGATCCAGCACAAGTTCGCCGACATGCGCATCCTGCTGCGCACGACGCAGGCGCTGACCTATCGCCTCGCCGACATGCTCGATGCCGGGCTCGATCCCGTCGAGGAGACGGCGATCGCCAAGATCCAGGGCACCGACGGCGAGTTCAAGTGCGCCCACCTCGCGATGGAGATCATGGGCGGTGCGGGCTATACGATGGCGCACGATATCCAGCGCCTGTTCCGCGATGTGCGCGTCGGCTCGATCGGCGGCGGCACCAACGACATCCAGCGCAACACCATCGCCAAGATGATGGGGCTCTGAAGTGCGCAAGATCGGCGACGCGTCGTTCTTTCGCATCGTCGACCGTCTGCTCGATCCCGGCACGACGCGCGCGCCGAAGGTACGCTGGTCGATTGACGGCGTGGAGTGGCTGCGCGAGCGCCACAGCTTCGCCGGCGCAAGCCACGGCTTCAGTGTCGAGGTGACGACCGGCACGAAGGCCGCCCACCCCGCCTGGACGATCGTCGTGGTCAAGGAGTATTGGCGCTCCGGCAGCGGCCAGGATCTCAAGGCGCTGCAATGGGCGCATGTCGAGACGGGCCGCCGCGCCGACGTCGTGGCCTGGCTGGAGCACCAGGAGAAGGCTCTGCTTTCACTGCGCACGAAAGAAGCCTGAATCGCCTTGCGAGCCTTGGCGGGCCGGTCTAAACCCGGTCGCAATGTGTCGCCGGACCTTCAAGGCGGCGCTTGCAAATCAAGATTCTGCCGTAATTACAGAGACTTAACTCAATGCTGTCGCGCGTCATCGGGCTATTCTCGGCGGACATGGGTATCGACCTCGGCACAGCGAACACGCTGGTCTATGTGAAGGGTCGAGGCATCGTTCTCAACGAACCTTCCGTCGTGGCGCTCACCACACAGAGCGGCAAGCGGCAGGTGCTGGCCGTGGGCGAAGAGGCCAAGATGATGCTGGGCCGTACGCCCGGCAACATCCAGGCGATCCGCCCGCTGCGTGACGGCGTCATCGCCGACTTCGAAGTCGCCGAGGCGATGATCAAGCACTTCATCTCGAAGGTGCACAATCGCCGCTCCTTCGCCCATCCCCAGATCGTGGTCTGCGTGCCCTCCGGCTCCACCGCCGTCGAGCGCCGCGCCATTCAGGAATCTGCCGAGAGCGCCGGCGCCCGCAAGGTGTGGCTGATCGAGGAGCCGATGGCCGCCGCGATCGGCGCCGGCCTGCCGGTCACCGAGCCGACCGGCTCGATGGTCGTCGACATCGGCGGCGGCACCACCGAGGTCGCCGTGCTGTCGCTGGGCGGCATCGTCTATCCGCGCTCGGTACGCGTCGGCGGCGACAAGATGGACGAGGCGATCATCGCCTATATCCGCCGCAACCATAACCTGCTGGTCGGCGAGAGCTCGGCCGAGCGCATCAAGAAGACCATCGCATCGGCCTGCCCGCCCGACGACGGCGAGGGCCGCACGATGGAGATCAAGGGCCGCGACCTCATGAACGGCGTGCCGAAGGAGCTGGTGATCACCGAGCGGCAGATCGCCGAGAGCCTGCAGGAGCCGGTGAGCGCCATCGTCGAGGCCGTCAAGGTGGCGCTCGAGAACACCGCGCCCGAGCTGGCCGCCGATATCGTCGACAAGGGCATCGTGCTGACCGGCGGCGGCGCCATGCTCTCCAACATGGACACCGTCCTGCGTCAGGCGACCGGCCTGCCGGTCTCGGTGGCCGAGGATCCGCTGCTCTGCGTGGCGCTCGGCACGGGCCATGCCGTGGAAAACATCGACCGGCTGCGCGGCGTCCTGTCGTCGATGTACTAAAACCCGCCGCGCGCCCACGCCCCGCTTGGAGTAGAATGGGCCGGAAATGGCGATTCGGGACGACTTCGAGGTAGTCGCGGGCCAGGTGCGCACGGTCGTGCAGCGCTTCGCGCTCGGCCTGCTCGTGATCGCCGCCTTCGGCGCCATGCTGGTCGGCAAGGCCGACACCGTCCTGGTCGAGCATGCCCGCGTGCTGGCCCTCGACCTCGCCAGCCCCGTCCTCGAAGCCATTGCCCGGCCGGTCGCCTATGCCAACCGTGCCATCGCCGACCTGAAGGAGTTCGCCTCGCTCCGCGAGGAGAACGCCCGCCTGCGCGAGGAGAATGCGCGTCTGCTGGCCTGGCAGACCGCCGCCCGCCGCCTCGAGAACGAAAACGAGGGCCTGCGCGGCCTGGCAAATTTCCGCGAGGGGCCGGAAGCCTCGTTCATCACCGCCCGGATCGTCGGCGACAGCGTGAGCGCCTATGTGCGCGGCGCCCTGCTCAACGTCGGCCGCAAGGCAGGGGTCGCGCCCGGCCAGGCGGTGGTCACCGGGGAAGGGCTGGCCGGCCGCATCGCCGAGGTCGGCGACAACAGCGCCCGTGTCCTCTTCGTGACCGACGTCAACTCGCGCCTGCCCGTCCTGATCGAGCGCACGCGCGAGCGCGCCATCCTGGCCGGCGACAACTCGCCCCGCCTCAAGCTCACCCTGCATCAGGCGATCGCCGGCGTTCAGCGCGGCGACCGCATCGTCACCTCCGGCCACGGCGGCAGCTTCCCGGTCGGCATTCCGGTCGGCGAGGTCGTCGAGACCAGCGAGGGCACGGTGCGCGTGCGACCCTTCACCGACTTCTCGCGGCTGGAGTTCGTCCGCGTCGTCGACTACGGCATCACCGGCCTGGTGGGCGGCGGCTCCGGCCCGTCCCACCCCGCCCAGCCGCCGGCCGGCGTCAGGATCCGCTGACATGCAGGGCGTCGCGACATGAGGGCCGACGGCACGCTCGCGGTGCTCGATCGCTGGGGCAGGGCGGCGCTGCCCGGCTCCGTCCTGCTGTTCTTCGTGCTGCTGACGCTGGCGCCGCTGCGCGCACCCTACCTCTCCGACGCCCTGCCGCTGCTGCCGGTACTGGTCGTCTACCAGTTCAGCCTGGCAACGCCCGAGCGCCTGCCGGGGCTGCTGCTGCTGGCTATGGGCGTGCTGCTCGATCTGCTGCTCGGAGGCCCCGGCGCGCCGGTCGGAGTCAGCTCGCTGGGCTTCGTACTGATCCGGGCCGCCGTGGTCTCGAGCCGCCGCTACCTGGTGGGCGTGCCGTTCCTCTTCCAGTGGATCGGCTTCTGCGTCCTGGCGCTGGGTTTCGTGGTCCTGGTCTGGGCTTTCACCGCCTTGTGGTCCTGGACGGCCATCGACCCGGTTCCGGCGCTCCAGCAATATGTCGTCGTGGCCGTGATCTATCCGCTGCTGGCCCCGCTGCTTGCGCGTGTGCGTGCGCGTGACCCGCTGAACGTGCCCGAACCCTCGCGCGGCACGGCGCGGCCGGGCGAGACGACGTCGTGAGGGCCGGACGATGAAGCGGTCCCGCCCATGAAGCATTTTCGGAAAGGCGACGGCGAGCGTAGCGGGCTCTTCACCCGCCGGGCGCTGCTGCTGGGCGGCGCGCAGGCCGTGCTGCTGACCGCGCTGGCAGGCCGCCTCTACCAGCTCCAGGTCATCGAGACCCAGCGTTTCGCCACGCTGGCCGAGGAGAACCGCATCAACCTGCGGCTGCTGCCGCCGTCGCGCGGTCTGATCTTCGACCGCACTGGCCAGCCCCTGGCCGTCAACCGCAACAATTTCCGCGCCATGGCGACGTCGGACCGCGGCCGCGGCGCCGACGTGCTGGTCGAGCGTCTCGACCAGATTGTCGGTTTGGGCGAGACCGAGAAGAACCGACTGCTGCGTGAGCTGCGCCGCAGCCGTAACGCCCAGCCTGTGGTGGTGCGCGAGAATCTCGGCTGGGAGGAGGTGGCGCGACTCGAGTTCAATGCCCCCGACCTGCCCGGCGTGTTCATCGATCTCGGTCAGAGCCGCGACTATCCCGAAGGCGAGCTGATGAGCCACCTCGTGGGCTACACCGGGCGGGTTTCCGACGAGGACCTCGCCGGCCGCGATGATCCGGTGCTGCAGCTCGCCACCATGCGGTTCGGCAAGAAGGGCGTGGAGCGTTCGCTCGAGGACGATCTGCGCGGCCGCGCCGGCGCCGTCCAGGTCGAGGTCAATGCCGTCGGACGCGTCGTGCGCGAGCTCGACCGCACCGAGGGGCAGCCCGGCTCCAACGCGCTTCTCACCATCGACCTCGACCTGCAGCGTTTCGTCGCCGAGCGCATCAAGGACCACCAGTCCGGTTCGGTCGTGGTGATGGACGTGGTCACCGGCGACGTGATCGCCATGGTCTCGACGCCGGGCTTCGATCCCTCGACCTTCGCCCGCGGCATCACGCAGGCCGAATGGCGCGACCTGCTCGACAACCCCGAGCGGCCGCTGCACAACAAGGCGATCGCCGGCGTCTATCCGCCGGGCTCGACCTACAAGATGGTGACGGCGCTGGCGGCGCTCGAGTCCAAGGCGATCGACCCCTATACGCGGCTGCCCTGCACCGGCTTCCTCGAGCTCGGCAACATCAAGTTCCACTGCTGGATGAAGGGCGGCCACGGCTCGACCAATGTCACCGAGGCGATCGCCGCCTCGTGCGACTGCTTCTTCTACGAGGCCGCGCGCCGCGCCGGCATCGACCGCATCAGCGACATGGCCCAGCGGCTGGGCTTCGGCCGGGTGAGCGAGCTCGGCCTGCCGGGCGAATCGGCCGCCAACCAGCCGAGCCGCGCCTGGAAGCAGGAGAAGCTCGGCAAGCCGTGGCAGCACGGCGACACCTTCAACCTCGGCATCGGCCAGGGCTACATGACGGCGACGCCGCTGCAGCTCGCCATCATGACGGCGCGCATCGCCAACGGCGGCTATGAGGTGCAGCCCAACCTGCTGCTGGCCAAGGCGACCCCGCGAGAGGAGCTGGCGCCGCCGCCGCCGCGTATCAGGCCGACCGCGCCCTCGCTGCGGTTGAACCCGCAGCACCTGCAGCTGATCCGCCAGGGCATGACAGACGTGGTCAACTCCGGCCACGGCACGGCCAATCACCTGCGTCAGCGCGACCCCGCCTTCGTCTTCGCCGGCAAGACCGGCACCGCCCAGGTCAAGCGCATCACCGAGCGCGAGCGCGACATGGGCATCACCCAGGCCTCGCTGCCCTGGCACCTGCGCCACCACGCGCTGTTCGTCTGCTACGGCCCCGTCGAGAACCCGCGCTACGCGTGCGCCGTCATCATCGAGCACGGCATGGCGGGCGGCGCCACCGCCGGCCCGATCGGCCGCGACGTTTTGGTCGAGACCATCAAGCGCGATCCCTCGCGCCGCACCGACGGCTTCCGCAAGATGGCATCGCGATGACCTTCGCCCCGATGAGCGGCGTTGCCCTGGACGCGCCGGCGCCGGTCGGCTTCGCGGAAAAGATCTGGCGCATCAACTGGGGTTTGGTGCTGGTCCTGACGGCGATCGCCGGAGTGGGCGTGCTGGCGCTCTACTCGGCCGCCGGCGGCCGCTTCGAGCCGTGGGCGGCGCGGCATGCCGTGCGCTACGGCTCGGCCCTCATGCTGATGCTGGTGGTGGCTATGGTCCATCCCAGGATCTGGCTGGCGCTCGCCTGGCCGATCTACGTGCTGTCGCTCCTGCTGCTGATCGCGGTCGACGTGATCGGCAAGATCGGCATGGGCGCCCAACGCTGGCTGGTGGTCGGCCCGATGCAGATCCAGCCGTCGGAGATCGCCAAGGTCGCGGTGATCCTGGTACTGGCGCGCTACTACCACGGCTTGCGCAAGGAGCAGGCCTCGCAGTTCCTGTACACGTTGCCGCCGCTCCTCGTGATCCTGGCCGTGGTCGGCCTGGTCATGGTCCAGCCCGATCTCGGCACGGCGATGATGGTTCTGATGGGCGGCGGCGCGCTGCTGTTCGTGGCCGGCGTCAGGATCTGGATGTTCCTGGCCGCCGGCGTCGCGGCGGTCGCCTGTCTGCCGGTCGCCTGGTCGTTCATGCACGAATACCAGAGGAAGCGGGTGCTCACCTTTCTCGATCCTGACCGCGATCCGCTGGGTGCCGGCTATCACATCACGCAGTCCAAGATCGCCATCGGGTCGGGCGGCCTGTTCGGCAAGGGCTTCCTCAAGGGTACGCAGTCCTCGCTCAACTTCCTGCCCGAGAAGCAGACCGACTTCATCTTCACGACGTTCGTGGAGGAGTGGGGCATGGCCGGCGCCTGCGTGCTGCTGGCATTGTTCTCGCTGGTGCTGATCTGGGGCTTCGCCATTGCGTTCCGCAGCCACCATCATTTCGGCCGGCTGCTGGCGCTCGGCGTCACTGCCATGATGTTCCTCTACGTCTTCATCAACACCGCCATGGTGATGGGCCTCCTGCCCGTGGTCGGCGTGCCGCTGCCGCTGGTCAGCAACGGCGGCACCGCGCTCGTCTCGGTCATGTTCGCCTGCGGGCTGCTGATCGGGGTCAACGTCTACCGGGATGCGCAATTGCCGCGGACCCGGTGAGCCGGCGTGCAGATTCCGCCGAAATTCCCCGCCGATGGGCTATCGACAAGGCGGAACGGCCTTGGTATAGCCGCCGCCTTCCGGGCAATGACCCCAGCGATCGGGGGGCGCATAGCTCAGTTGGTAGAGCAGCTGACTCTTAATCTGTTGGCTGCTTTGCCGATTGCGTAACCGGAACAAGAGCTTGACGAGTTTGACTGCGACACGAGCACCGAATAAGTACCGTGTCGGATGATTGGTGAGGGCGATTAGCTCAGTTGGTAGAGCAGCTGACTCTTAGATGATGGGAGCTCTCGCTGGAAACGGCGGGATGACAAGACGTCAAAGTCGGGGAACCCTTCCGCGCTCGCGCGCGATGGCAATCCCGAGCCAAGCCCCGGAAACGGGGAAGGTGTAGAGACCAGACGGCGTCCGCCTACGTCCCGAGAGGGATACGGCGATGGGATGGTCCGGGCCACGAACCCGAGAGGGGCGGCGAAAGCCGAAGTGGTGGAGTAATCAGCGGGTCGTAGGTTCGAGCCCTACATCGCCCACCAATCCTCAGCGAAAAGCCCTGGCGGAAGCGCCGGGGCTTCTTCATTTGGTCTCAGTCAAACAGGGTCTCGCGCCGTGGCAGTATCTTCGCAATCCGCTCAGCTTTGGCGCCTACAAGCGTATGCCACAGTTCGACAGCCTCTTCGGACGCTTCAACACCTTTGAGTCGTCGATCAATGGCTTCAACCGCGCGAAAGGCTGCCGTGGGTTTAGGTTGGGCACTCCAGAACAGCGCCTGGCTCACGAAATTCGACCAGCCATGAAATAGCGTAAGTCCAACGCCGAGCTGTGCTGCCCAGGCATAAAGTTCATCTGCGTCCAGTAGATCCTGTCCATCTGAGACCATCACAATGCCTGCGTCGCTGACCCCCATGTCGGCGCATCTGCGGACGAAGATGTGAACGTGATGAACGTTGCATGCTTATCCGCTTAACACCCACAGGGCCTAGATGATGGGTGTCGCCGCGCATCGCTGCGATAACGCCAAGCGTCGTCGTCCAGATAACCACGCCCGGCAGGCCATGCTTACGCCGTCGTACGTGCTCGATCCAGTCAAGGCACTCTTGAGTGGTATCGGCCTCGATCCT